>OGDP01000007.1_pt1 | contig 214666 bp, 145 predicted proteins | sample 1570441 | NCBI WGS metagenome assembly OGDP01 (sample SAMEA2581961, study PRJEB24529) | metagenome | biome: Human gut stool | place: China | collected 2011
CTATCAAAACGTCATTTTCACTTGAGTATCGTGACGGTTTTGAACGACTTTTAGGGTAATATTCGCGTCACAAATGCGAATGATTCGCATAAGTATATTTATTTAGCTGCAACCTCCCTCGAAATTGTTTATGAAGTAAACAATAGTGACTCGGGAGAGGGGGCCTAACGATTGAATCCCATGAAAATCTCTCAGTCCCTTCGCAAGTTTGCCGCTGATGAAAGCGGCGTTACCGCTATCGAATACGGCATTCTGGCTGCAGCGATGGCTGCGGCCGTCGGCTACATCTTCTCGTCGGACGGCGCATTCATCTCAGCGCTGCGCGACAAGTTCCAGCAGATTGCAGACGATATTTCCGGTGCCGGCAAGAACGTCAGCATTAAGTAACTAAGCGGCAGGCTGCACTGCAAAATGAACGCGCTGGGCGTATGGGGGCAGTTCTTCAGCATGGCCATTCTGGGGTTGGTTCTCTGGGCGGCTGTGTCGGATCTGCTTTTCCGACGCATACCGAATGCGGCAGTCGTCTCTATCGTCCTTGTCGAGGCAGCGGCGCTCGCGGCAGCTTCGCTCGCGGGAAATGGAACTGCGGCGCTCGGTCTTCTGCAAAGCGGTTCAGTTTGGGCTGTGGGCGTGCTGATTGCGGGATTTCTTCTTTATCTCACCGGAAGGATGGGAGCGGGCGACGTAAAGCTTGCTGCCGTCCTTTCTTTTTGGGCGGGGTCTGAGGCGCTCCTCTTTTTGATTCTTCTCTCGCTCGTCGGCGGACTCATGGTTTTGGGTCTTCCGATCTTGCGAATGATTGAAACAAAGACAGGGTTTTGGGCGGAGCGTTTGGCGGGGGCTTTGGGCCGGCCGCTTGAATGCACGCCGATCGGTCTCCTCGGCGGTGAGGCTCAGAAGGGGCTTCCCTACGGGCTCGCCATAGCGGCAGGTTTTGCTGCAGTGCAGTTCGGCGTTTTCTCACACATTTTCTAAGTCTTCTTCGAGATGGTTTGAAACTTTCCGGCAGCTCCGGCTGCGGGAAGGCAGGGGCCTTGTGCGCTCAAAAAACGGACCAGACCGTCGGGATTCCACGCGACATCAGGAATGAGATCGTGAAAATCAAAACTTCTTCTCTACTGCTTCTCGGTTTTGCCGTCGTCCTTGCGGGCTGTGCGGCTTTCGTCGCACGCGGGCTTCTCGCTCCCCATGCGGCAGAACGTCCGGCCGCTGCGGCGCAGGCCAAGGCTAGCGAGGCGCAGGTGCCGCCCGTTTGGGCTGCGGCTGCAGCCAAACCGGTAGAGCCCGGCGAATTTCTCTCCGGGACGGCGATCAAATGGGTGGAGATGAAGGCTGACGAGGCCCCTGCATCAGCGATTTCCGCCAAGCGTCCGGGAGACCGGACGGCCGCTGCGCTTCTGATGGGCGCAACCGTTAGGCGCTCAGTTCCGCAGGGTGAACTCATCACGCAGGATGATGTGCTTTACCCCGGCAATCCGGGGTTCCTGGCGGCTGTGCTGTCGCCGGGCAAGCGTGCGGTGTCCATTCCGACCTCTGCGGTGTCGAGCAACTCCGGTCTGGTGAGTGCCGGCGACTGGGTGGACGTGATCCTGACATTGAAGCGTGAAACCGCTGAAGCCATGGCGGATCAAGAGGACAAAACGAGCGGCATGACAAAGCTCGCTGCTCAGACCATCCTCACCAACGTCCGCGTGCTCGCGCTTAATAACTCAACCGAGAGCATTGCGCCGCAGCCGGAGACGGCTCCGCAGAAGACGGATGCCAAAAAGACGGCTTCGACGGCCGCGCGTCGCGTTGACTACCGCACGATCACGCTTGAAGTGACGCCCATGGAAGCACAGGCGCTCGCTGTGGCTAAGGAAGCCGGAGACCTTCAGGTGTCTATTCGCGGTCTGCGTGAACCGGAGACCAAAGATGCGGCCGGCACCAGCACAGTGAATGAGAAGACCGCTGCCGTCACGCATCTGCAGGATGCCACGGGCATTCTCGGCACGCAGCGGCCGGCCGCTAAGACTGTCATTACCTATCAGGGTGCGGCTGTTGCGCCCGTCACCTTCTAACCGATTGAAGAGAACCATCGTGCAGATTCCACACCTTGAAGATTCAGTCAGCCGTTCTTCCCGTCTGACCCAAAACCGGAAGCCGTCGCGCGCCGTATTTGCGGCAGCCTGTCTGGGCGCACTGCTCGGTCTGGCTGTTTCCCCAGCATCGGCAGCGCTGAAGGCACAGGTTCCGACAGACGTCAAAGTGCTCGAAGGGGCTTCAAGCTTGAAAAACCTCAAGCTCACCAAGCCGACGAGCAGTCTTCGCGTCTTTTTAAAGGAGGGCGCTCTGCTGCAGCTCCCGAGCGCAGCGGCAAAAGTGCTTGTTGCAACGCCGGGCATTGCCTCCTATCAGATGCCTTCGCCCGATCAGGTCTTTTTCTTCGGCACCGCTGCCGGATCAACGACTTTTTATGCGCTTGACGAAGCCGGCGCGGTGATTGCAGCAGTCCAAGTGACGGTTGAACACAATCTCGAAAAATTGAAGGCCGACATCAAGCGGGCCGTGCCGAGTGCGAGCATTGAACTCGTCCCGGCGCTCAACAACCGCATGATCGTGCGCGGCAAAGTGAAGACGGCGCTCGACAGCCGGCGCGTCACCCAGCTCGTTGAATCCTATTTGGTCTCATCGGCCGCCGCAGGCGGTCCGGGGCAGGGCGGCGAGCAAGGCGGCCAGGACGGAGGCGGTCAGGGCGGCTCCGCCGGCGGTCAGTCGAGTCCGGTCATCAATCAGCTCAAAGTTGAAGTTTCTCAGCAGGTGAATATTCAGGTGCGGGTTGTTGAAGTATCCCGTTCACTCACGCATTCGCTCGGCTTTAACTGGGGTGCGGTGCTCAATACCGGCCGCGGCCCACTTTTCCTCGGCAACGGCACTTCGCAGGGACTCTTCTCCACGCACGCGGCCAACAATTCACACTTTAATCCGGACGGCTCCTTTGAGGACGGCAATGCCAACATTCCGGGGCTGATGCCGGATTCAAACACGGCGGGCGCGGCGCTCGGCGGCATTTTCAATATGGGCCGCATGTCCTTGGGCGTGCTCATAAATGCTATGAGCGAATCCGGTTTTGCTTCGCTCCTTGCCGAACCCAACCTGACGGCGATGTCAGGTCAGCCCGCCGCCTTTGCGAGCGGCGGCGAAGTACCGATCGTGATTATTACGGGCAATTCCATCACCATCGACTACAAGTCCTGGGGCGTGATTCTGCGCATGACGCCGACGGTGCTTTCGCCTAACCGCATTGCAATCCATGTGGCGCCTGAAGTGAGCGAACTTACGAGCGAAGGGCAGGTGATTCTTTCGGAAGGCTCCGTGATTCCAGCGGTGCGCGTGCGCCGAGCAGAAACCACGGTTGAGCTCGCGAGCGGCCAGAGCTTTGCCTTGGCCGGCATGCTTCGCAGCGAATCATCGCAGACCGTGAACGGTGTGCCGGGACTTCGCAACCTTCCCTTCGTCGGCCGTCTTTTTGAATACGAACAGACGCAGGTCGAAGACAGCGAACTCGTGATTCTGCTCACCGCCAATATCGTCGACCCGGTTTCTTCGGGCGATCTGCGCGTGCCGGGACGCGGCATCAATGCCGTTGACGCTTATGCACCGCGTCAGGCTTCAATCGGCTACCTCTTCTAATTGAAACGGATGCGGATGAAAGATATGACACACAACAGCAATCAGCGCCGCTTCAGTCTGAAGACTCAGGCGCGCAAAGGCACGGCAGCGCTCCTGAGCATTGCCTTGATCGCAGCGCTTACGGGCTGTGAAAGTTTGAGCTACATGGGCAATGCGGTTCAGACGGCGGGCGGCTACGCCTTTGACAAAGCCGAAGCAGGGTACCGTGCGGTTGAAGGGCTTGAGACCAAGACCGTTGGCCGTGTGCGTTCCTCGAATTTTGCTCAGACGAGAGACGAGGCGCTCTCCATGAAGGTTCAGGCGAAGTCGCTCTACCTTCGTGCTTCGGCAAACGGTTCGGGTCTCACCGATGAGTCGATCGAGTCCGCCAACAAGTTCCTCTTGTCGCAGGGACCGATCCGCCGTCAGGTGCTTACCGTCGTGCCGCTCTCCGAGCGAGGCGAAAAGCTCGCCCGCCGATTGGCCGAAGCGCTCGAAGAAGCGGGCGCTCAGGAACCCAAGCTTGCCGTCTATGTAAATGAAAAAACCGGCCAGCGCGACTTCCCGGACCGCCGCGTGAGCTGGGACCTGGAGCTCATCAGCGAAGCCTACGTTGTGCATGCGCCGGAGTGCGAGGTGGCCGATCCGACTCGCTGGACGATTGAGCCTTACGAGGCTGTCGGCACGTTGGGCTGCGCCAACAACGCCAACATCGCCATGATGGTGAGCGATCCGAAGGATCTTCTCCGTCCGCGTGCGCTTGAAGGCGCTGACGGCACGGCCAGCAATCTGGCCGTACAGAAATATCAGACGGGTGATCAGGAAGACCTGATCGACATCGACTTCAGCCAGGAGGATTGATCGTGGATAAGGAAAACGAAAACAATGCCTCCGTCGAGGGCATCACGACAGCGGTGTTTTGCCGCGAAGGCGATCTGAAGCAGTTCACCGACGTATTCGCTCGGCTCGGGCGCAGCTGCACAGCCGCTCAGAAGGGCGGCATCGACGAAGCTCAGGCCTGGCTCACGCAGCATGACGCCCCGGGGCTCTTGGTCGTTGATATTTCTGCTTCGCCTTTCCCAGTGCCGGCCTTGGCGGATTTGGCCGCCTTGGCGGGCCCCGGCTGCCGTATTGTGGCAGTAGGCGCAGAAGAAAATGTTGAACTTTACCGCTCTCTCCTCTCTGCCGGTGCATTTGACTATCTGGTTTCGCCGGTGGCAGATGCTTTGGTGGTGGAGCTCCTCAACCGTGCCGACAGCGATCGCTGGCTCGGCATGCCGGATGCTTCAAGCGTGCGGGTCGGACAGACCATTGCGGTGACGGGTGCTGCTGGCGGAGCGGGTACGAGTACCGTAGCGGCGCTTTTGGGGCGCTGGATTGCGGAAGCTGCCAAATATCCGACGCTCCTCGTTGATTTCGATCGCCGCAAAGGTGACCTCGCGCTGCTCCTCGGTCTCAAGGCCGACAACGGCTTGGCCGGCATTCTTTCGGCCGCTGAAATCGACTATCGCCTCATTGCCCGCACGGTGCTCGCCGACGGTGAAAAGAAGCGCCTGTCGCTCCTCGCTCAGCGTCCCGGTCCGGAAACGCCGGTCGATCCGCAGCTCCTCCTTCAGCTGGGCGGTGCGCTTTGCGAACTTTTTTCTGTTTCGATTTGGGATATCCCGTCGCATCGTCCTGCGGGCAGCGCAGAGATTCTGAAGAACGCCGATGTCTGCGTGATTCTCATCGACTACACGGTTTCGAACGCCCGCGCAGCGAAAATTTTGCTCGCTGAACTCGGTGCGCCGCAGCCCGGTCAGCGCCGCTTCTTGGTGGCCAATCACTGCCGAGCCGGTGCGGGCAAGCGCAGCAAGCCCGTGCTGACGCGTGAAGAGTTTGAAAACTTCCTCGGCGTCAAGGTGGACTTTGAACTGCCCAATGCCGGGACGGTCCTTGACGCAAGTCTCCTGCAGGGAGCGCTCACTTCGCAGGCGGCTCCGGCCTTTGCCCGCAGTATTGAAGCGCTCGCCTGCGGACTGCTCGGGCGCGCTGGCGCGCACTCGGCGGCACCCGGTTTTGCAGAGCGGTATTTCCCGACCGTCATGAAGCTGCTCAAGCTTTTGAAGCTCACCGGAAACAAGGATTCCGCCAAAGCTGCGGCTTGATGAGCGGCTGCCGACCTCAAGAAAAGAGACCGTTTGGAGAATAGTGAAGATGCTCGTTGGTACTCGTCGACCCATTCCGGCCGCTGCCCCTGCGCCGCGCCCAGCCCAAGAAGTTCGGCAGGCTGGGACTGTCCTCGGCACTGCGCAGCCAGGCGTCGAGACGCCGCCCGCCGCGATGCCGAGCCGGCCGTCGTTTGCTGCCGCCTCGAACGCTGGGAGTGCAGCCGTGCGCCGCCCCGGCATGCGTTCCATGCCGCAGAGCGCTGCTGCGGCACCTCAGGCTCAGGCACAGGCTTCGGCGGAACTTGCCCGCGTGCGCCGCACGATTCACGATCAGGTGTTTGCGCAGATTGACCCGATGAAAGCGGCGACGACCAGCAGGGAAAATCTCGCTGAACAAGTCGCTCAGCTCATTCGTGAGATCTGCGACCAGAACCGCTTTCAGCTGACGGCCGCTGAAGAACAGGCCATCAGCGCGCAGATGCTCGACGAAATGCTCGGCATTGGGCCGATCGAGCCGCTCCTTGCTGATGAAACCGTTACGGATATTCTCGTTAACGGCGCTGATAAGGTGTTTGTCGAGCGCTTCGGCAAACTGGAACTCACACCCATTACCTTTATTGATGAAGAGCACGTCTTCAATATTGCGCAGCGCATTGCCGCGCGCGTCGGCCGCCGCATTGATGAAGCCAATCCGATGGTCGATGCTCGTCTGGCAGACGGCAGCCGCGTCAATGTTGTTACGAAGCCGCTGGCACTTGACGGCACATCCATTTCAATCCGCAAATTCAGCAAGCATAAGCGCAATTTGGAAGAGCTCTCCGAAGGCGGCGCACTCACCAAGGAAATGGTGGAGCTCCTTTCCCGCGCTGTGATGGCGCGCCTCAATATCGTCGTTTCAGGCGGTACGGGCGCGGGCAAAACAACGCTGCTCAATGCCTTGTCCTTCAAGATCGGGCAGAAGGAGCGCGTGGTGACGATTGAGGATGCGGCCGAACTGCAGCTCAATCAGGAAGACATTGTGCGTCTGGAAACCCGTCCCGAAAGCATTGAAGGCGGCGGACAGATCACCCAGCGCGATCTTGTTAAGAACGCGCTTCGTATGCGTCCGGACCGCATCATCTTGGGCGAAGTTCGCGGCGGCGAGTGCTTTGACATGCTCCAAGCCATGAACACCGGTCATGACGGCTCGCTTTGCACGGTGCACGCCAATAATGCGCGCGACGCTCTGATCCGTCTGGAGAACATGGTGCTGATGGCCAATCTGCAGCTCCCGCTCAATGCCATCCGCCGTCAGATCGGCGGCGCGGTGAATATGGTCGTGCAGATTGAACGCATGCGCGACGGCAAGCGCCGTGTGGTGTCGATCGTTGAAGTCTGCGGCATGGAAGAGGACGTCATCCAGACGCAGGAACTCTACAACTACCGCATCAAATCCATCTCTGCCGACGGACGGATCGTAGGCGAATTCGTCAATACGGGGCTGCGCCCGAAGTTCTATCAGGACCGCGCACATCTCTTCGGCGGCAATTGAGAGGACAAAGCTCATGCTTAATCTTTTCACGATTTTGGTGTTCCTCTTCGTACTTTTGGGCGTGCTGGGACTTCGTGCCTTTACGAACCGCGCACGCCGCGAAGAAATGGTTCGCGAAAGACTCACTGAGCTTTTGACGCAGGTTGAGGAGGAAGCCAAAAGCGTTGCGCCGGTTGAATATCCCGATGAATCCGTGCTGATGGGGCTTGACGACTATCACGGGCATTTCCCGAAGCTCCATGCCCGCATCGTGCGCATTCAGAAGGGACTGGAACTGCTCGGCTGGACCAAGAACCTGCGCCTTCGCGTATTGGTGCTTGGAGCTCTTTCCTTCACGGCAGCCGCACTGGTGGGCCGCATGACGGACTATCCGTTCCTGATCGCATTTTTCGGAGGCGCTGCGCTTTTTGCCTCTGCGGCGGCGCTCCTTTATCTGCGCGCTATGGGCGAATGGACCGAAGAGCTCGGCAAATCGCTTCCGGAAGCGATCGACTCCATCGCGCGAATTTGCCGCGCCGGCGTGCCGGCTCAGACCGCCTTCGGACTTGCTGCACAGAACCTGCGCGGAGCGCTCTCGGAAGAACTTCGCACCATCGACCGGTGGCTGCGCCTGGGTGTCCCCTTGAAGCAGGTGCTTCAGGAATCAGCACAACGCGTGCCGCTGCCCGAATACCGGTTCTTTGCCGTCATCGTGATCATCAGTCAGGAGTCGGGCGGCCGTCTGGCCGACACGCTCGAGCGCTTGGCGGCCACGCTTCGCGAACGCGCGGAGCTTGCGCTCAAGGTGCAGGCCAAAACATCCGAGGCTCGTGCGTCCATCAAGATCGTCGCCTGCCTCGTGCCCGGCGTGCTCATTTATCAGTACATCCAGGCGCCGCAGGACTTTCAGTTCCTCGTTACCGATCCGACCGGCCTCAAAGTGCTCGGCTACGCTGCCGCGAGCGTTGCTGCCGGGCTTTTTGTGACCTGGCTGATGGTTCGCCGCATTCAGTGAGGCTCGAGTCATGATTACATGGATTATCGTTTTTGCCCTCGCGCTCCTCTCTATCGTCGTCTTTGTGTTTGCACTGCGCTCCCAGCAGGATGCTGAGGCGCTTGAAGATCGTCTGGCGGGCACCATTGATGAAGAAGCGGCTGCGCATCCGCATCAGGCGGGCGGCATCGAGCCGCTGCCGGAATGGATTCAGCCGGCTGCTCGGTTTGGGCTCAAGCTCGCCGGGAATGACAAGAGCCGTGAGACAACGGCGCTCCTCCTCGCCCAAGCCGGTTTTGCGCGCCCGGGTTCGCTCGGCGTCTTTTTGCTCCTCAAAACGATGCTCGGACTCGGCATTGCGGCTGCGCTCTTTTTCGGCACTCAGGAGCGAAGCATCGGCACCATCGCGCTCATGGGGGCGGGCTACTTTGCGGGCGGTATTCTGCCGGAATGGGTTTTGAAGTCGATGGCCGCACGGCGCTATACGGCGCTTGAGCGCAGCATGCCCGATGCCCTTGACCTCATGGTGATCTGCGCCGAGGCCGGCCTTCCCTTTACGCGCATTGTGAAGGTGGTGTCGAGAGAACTGGAACTTTCCGCACCGATTCTCGCTCATGAACTCGCACTCACCAATGCCGAACTTGAAATCATGCCCGAGCGTTCAGCGGCGCTGCGCAATCTCGCCGAGCGTACGCGCGTGCCGTCTATTGAAGGCATGGTTTCAACGCTTATTCAAGCCGAACAGTTCGGTACGCCTCTGGCGCAGGCGCTCCACAACATTGCCGCCGAATCTCGGTCGACCTTGATTTTGACGCTCGAAGAACGTGCCGGGAAGCTCCCCGCCCGTCTCTCTTTGCCGCTGATGACATTGATTCTGCCGCCCGTCGTAGCGATCGTGGCCGCACCCGCACTGATGCGCGTCATCCGCAGTCTCCTCACCTGATTTTTTTTCGATCATGACTACTTCTGTTCACAGTTCCTGCCGACGCCCGCGTCCGGCCATGAAGGCCGCTATGCTCTTTGCCTTTTCGGCAGCTGCGCTGATGCTTTCGGGGTGTGCGTCCCTCGCCGGCGCGGGGTCGGACAGCCCGATGCCTGAGCGCACCATCAAGGAGCGCACGCCTTCAGAAGTCGTAACAGCGCCCAAGAAGGATCGTGACTCGGCGCTGCGCCTTGCGCGCATGCTGGTGGCTCAGGGACGCTACGAAGGGGCGCTCGGCGTTTATGCTGAACTCGACCGCCGAGGCGGCATGGATGCTAAGACCCTTTTGGAATATGCAGGGATCGCGTCGCTCATTGAACCGCCGCGAGCTACCTTGACTTTGTTTACCAGAACCAAAGCCCTTGCAGAAGCTGAAAAAGTGAAATTTGCTCCGGCTGAAGAAGCGGGGCTCCTCACTGGTTTAGGCCGTGCTTATATGGCTTCAGCCCGCATGAGCGATGCGCGAAGCGCACTCGCGCGGGCCGTTGAGCTCGACGACAAGAACGTTTCTGCGCTCAATGCTTACGGCATTGTTCTCGATGCTGCGGGTGAGCACGAGGAAGCCGTCAAGTACTTTGACAAGGCGCTTGCCCAGTCACCGACGAACGTGCAGGTGCTTAACAATTTGGCGCTCGCCAAACTCGGCATGAACGATGCCAAGGGGGCCTTGAAGGTGCTCGGCGACGCTGAGAACTTCAGCTCGTCGGACGCTTCCGGGGTTCTGACGCCCAAAATGAATCTCGCCTTTGTGCAGTTCATGACGGGGTCGGCTGATCGTTCGCGTGAGACGCTTCAGAGTTTTATGACGAATGAACAGACCGAGGATGCTCTCAAAAAGTTTGCGGCCATGAAAAGCCGCATTGATGCCGGCGAATCTACGCTCGCCGATGAGTGCCTGCGGGCGGCCGAGAAGATGATCGAAATTCGCCCGAAATCTGCGGATGATTCGGACTACGGCTATGAAGTGCCGCTTGTCGTCGAGCCCGTGAAGACGATCGAAACAAAGGACGCTGCCGGTCTTTCTTCCCATGCCCAGACGTTCCCGAAGGGCAGCCCCGAAGCCGCAGCTGCGCTTGAGGCGCTGAAAAAGGGCAGCGCTGGTCAAAACGGGAGCAAGCCCTAAATGACTGTCGGGATCTTCCGTTCGCGAATCTTTGCCGCCGGCCGTGCTTTTCTGCGCGACGGGCGCGGCGTCTCCGCGGTTGAGACGGCTTTTGCTTTTCCGGTGATTCTGGCTGCGTTCTTCATCATTGTGGAATTTGCCAATATGGCGCTCACGATTCAGGTTGGTGAAAGCGCAGTCTCGAGCGCGCTTCTGCGCTTTCGCGATGCCGGTGAGCTGGGGGCGTCCGCCGAAAATGACATTCGTCAGGGTATTGCAGCCTATTCATTTGGCTACCTCAAGCCCTCGAATGTCTCCCGCGTAACCGTTGAGGCCTATGAGTCGCTGGACGCGCTCGGCAACCCGGGCGGAACGAACGGCGCGGGCGAGGACGATGAGGAAGGCACCGCAGAAGCGGACAGCAGCTATCCCGCCTGGAAGGTGGTCGTCGTGATCACCAAGGACTTCATTACGCCGCTTCCGCGCCTCATTCTGACGAACCGCAAAGATTTCACTTATCGCTACGAACGCGTCATCGCCTACTACCCCCGCATTGAAGAAAGTGAAGGGGCGTGAAATGATTAAGAGTTCCTTTTTCAAGAAGATTGCGGCGGCCGCTGCCGGGCTGCATCGAGAATCCGGGTCGATTGCCGTGGAAACAGCGCTCGGCATCACATTTTTGGTGAGCACTGCCGTGATTCTTTCGGATATGCACCAGATCGGCATTGAGCGGGAACGCCTTGAGGCAGGCGCTGGCAGCATTGCTGTAAATGCTGCGCAGCAGCCTAAGCTCACGCAGTACGGGCTCAATGCGCTCGTTGACGCATCGCTCGAGACCGAAACCCGTGACACCGAAGTCATCATCATGAATGTGCTGCAGTCCGGCGCCGTGCAGTGGATGATTCGCCGCGGCGACGGGGCGATGCTCTGCGAACTCAATGTCGAGGGGAAGTACTTCACGGGCGAACTGCCGGTGGATCCGCCGGAAATTTCCGGCGAAGGCAATGACGAGAGCGATGTGGACGGCAGCACGATGTCGATGATTGTGGTGGATGTCTGCCGCCGTACGGCAGGCTTTGAATTGGGCAAGCACCTGCGTCTTCCCCGAGTGATTCAGGTGGAGAACATCTACCGCTCCAACAACCGCGAAATCAAGCTCGACGAAGCGCTTGAAGAAGAAAATCTGATGCCGTCGGACGATGATGGCGAAGGGAGCAACGCATGATTTCTCTTCTTTGCAAACGTGCCCAGTCGCTTTTGGCCCGTGTTCTCCGTGAAGAATCTGGTTCGGCTGCGGTCAATGTGGTCTTTTTCCTGATCGGCGGCATTGCGCTCACGGCCTTTGTGGTGGACGCAACGCGCGTGAGTGCCGACGGGGCTCGCCTCAAGCAGGCGACTGATGCGGCTGCACAGGCTGTGGCGATGGAGGCGGCGAAGGACTCCGAGACGGATGTGCTCGGGATGGCTCAGCGCTATGTTGCCGTCAATCTGGGTTTGGATAAAGAGCAGCTCTCGCGTGACTTGAGCGTTGCGGTAGAGCCGGTGACCTGGAACGACTATGAAGGCTATCGCGTCTCAGCAAGCTTTCGGGCGCTGCCGTCACTTTTAGGCGGCCCGGGGAAAACCGTTGAGGTGGCCAGTGCTGCGGTGGCGATTTACAACCCGCTCGAAATTGCTTTTGTTGCTCCTTCCACGATCAACGAGACGCAGCGAGACATGCAGGCGATCCGCGACATCGGTGAGGCCTTTTATGACGAAGTCATTGACGGACGGGCTGACCGCTGGATGGCCTTAGTGCCTTATTCAGACGGCGTCAATGTTTGGGACGATGCCAAGGGCGTTTCGCGTATCCGCAGCTGGGCGATGCCGGATCGTATTGAGCCGCAGTGGTTCCGCTATATCAAGCAGGGGGCGGGCGTCTCCAATATGGCCTCTCCCGATATGCCCGATGTCCGCAAGAAGATTCTTCATGTTCGTCGGGGAATGCTTGGCGGAGAGCTCTTCGATTGGACTGAACCTCCGGCAGGATCTTTTGAAATCAGCGCTGAAACCTGTTACGGCGGCAACTGCATTATGTCGAACTATCCCGGAGGGTGGCCTTACATCACGTGGCGGGGACCGGTGATTCCTTCTGCGGGCAGCGGATTAACCGGCCCGACTGATCAGCGCTGGATTGCGGCTGACGGGACTGTGCCGCTCACAGCACTCCTGCCGCTCACGGATGAGCGTGAAAAATTTACGGCACGTCTGCAAAAAATGATTGGCGATCATGAAGAAATCAATCACGCCATCAACATGAATATTGCAATGGGCTGGGGGGGCAATGGCGCTTTCGCCGGGGTTCCGCGGTATTGACGGCTGGGGAGATCTCGACCACCCGCGTGACTTCAGCGAAGACGGCAAGTCCACCGTCAAGGCGATCGTCATGCTGGCCAATTTGAATGGTCCGCTGATTGACATCGACATGGATGCCAACAACTTTTATCTCGATCTTGAGAGCTTGGGCGGCTATGCCGATACCGGAGACCGAGATTTTGTCCGGCAGCGAATTGAAGATTTGTGCGACAGCTTCAAGTCGCATCAGGACTTCTATTTCTACATGCTCATCGTTCCGCCCTCAACAAATGAATCCGGGCTTCGCCGCTACAACGAGCTTAAGCCCACGCTCCTCGCCTGCGGACGCAATTCCGGCGATGTGTCTGAAGTTGAGACAACGAGCTTCGCAGAAGGCAAAGAGACGGTGATCGACAGTTTGAAGCGTATTGCATCGGATCTTGAAAGTAAGAGCAGCTTTGCGCGGCTTATTGAATAAGTTTGAAACCCAACCCAAAAGGGAAGAAGCACAAAATGACTACAGCGAATCTCTCCTACGGAAGCCTTGAGCTTGCGCTTGAGCCGCGAATGATGTTTGACGCGGCGGCTGCGGCTACGGCGGCAGAAGTGGCGGCGGATGCTCAGGCGGATGCCAATCCGCCAGTTTCAGCGGATCCTTCCGCTGGCGACATCACCGTGGATCAAAACGGCAATCCGGGTGCTCAGGTCGATCTCTTCGGCAATGTCCAGGCTGAGCCGCTTGCTGACGGTAAGACTTACGACTCGCTGACGCTTCAGGTTTCTGAAAGCGGCAAAGGACTGGCCCTTATTGTTGATGGAAAGGAAGTACTCCTCACGCAGGGCAACAAGGTTCAGATCGGTGATCCAGACGCTGACCGCTATGCAACGGTGACGGTCGGTGCGGACGGCACGGCAACGGTGGTCATCAAAATCGGGTCTACTCAGAATGCTGACCAGCTCCAAACGCTTATTGACGGTCTTGCACTGAAGGTTGCAGACGGCACTGCCCAAACTTCAGCGGATGTGACCGTCAAGATCGATGCGCTTTCTTATATGAAGAATGATGGAGGCACGGCTGATCTGGATATAGATCGAACCGTGAAAATCGAGAGCAGCTACAACTTTGCGCCGGAAGTGAATGTTGGCGGAACAGAACTGTCCGGTCTTACAAATGCACCCGGCATCGAGAATGCCACAAAGATCTTTCTGTCAGACAACGGGAATTTTGCCTTTGTAGGCGACAAAGACGGCGATATTGCTGTCTTTAAAGTGACTGACGGGAAGCTTTCTTATCTGCAGACTTTTGATCATTCAAGTGTTGATGGGCTTGGAAGCATTACGGATATTGCATCTAGCGCTGATGGCCGTGTCCTTTATGCTGTGAGCGGGAATAATGTATTTCGTTTCCAAGTGGCAGATAATGGTGATTTAACCACTGAAGGTCAAAAGGAAATATCAGGAACTGGCACATCAATTGCTGTAAGTTCTGATGGTACTACCTGTTATATCGGCTATTTTGCTGATTATGGTTGGGGGAGTTCATACGGCGGTACAAAAATATCTTATGAGAACGGTCAATGGAACGATTCGGATATTGGCGAAAATGCTTCAATGGATTTTGTCAGCTGCGGAGACTATGTCATTAAATTCCGCAATCATGAGTTTGCCTATGGCCCAGAACTTAAAGTATATGGTGCTGACGGTGAAGAGTTATTCTCTCAAGATCTTGATGGAATAGAAGAGGGTGATGGTGTTCTTAATATTACGGCATCAGATAACGGGCTAATAGCTGTTCAATTTGGCGGTAAGATTCAAATTTATCAGGCTAATTTTGCTGAAAAAACTTTTTCTAAAATAGCGGAAACTGATAGTTCTAACGTTGTGGATATTGCGCTCTCTCCAGCTGGAGATCGTCTTTATGTCCTTTCAAGCAATGACTCTGGGACGCTTTCAGAATTTCGCGTGACGCAAGAAGGTCTTACCCCGATTAAAACAACACCTGCAGTAGGTGGTGATGCAGCCGGACTCGTTGTGTTTGACTCAGGAAAGGTTGGGATTGCCGCGGGCGGACAGGTGCTTTCTTATGAAGAGGCGGAAGTTCATAACGCTACCTTAGGGGAGTCGGTTAATGTCGGCGGGTCGCTTTCCATTACCGATGCCGATCGCGATGCTGCCAATTCCGGCAGCGGCAACTACGGTAACGTTTCTGTCACCTTCGAAACGAATGATGAAGCCAAACCTTCAACAGCGTTTGAATGGACGGGAGCAGACGGTTATACGCTCGAAAATGGCGTCATCAAGAACGGAGACCGTACGATTGCTGCGGTTGAGAAAGCTGATGGGAAAATCGTTCTGACATTTAAGGATGGCGCAACAACAGCCGATGTGGCCGCAGTTGTCAAGCAGGTTTCCTTTACAGTCCAGTCTGCAGCTGCAGACGGCAGCGTTTCCGTCAAGACGACCGTAACGGATAAAGACCAATCCGTTGAGAAAACGATTCAATACGAATTCTCTGCCAATCAGGCTCCTTCAGCATCCGGTTCTTCTGCTGTAGAAAATGAGTATTACAACACGACAGGCATGTCATCGCCTATCTTCAAAGATGTGGCGATCAATGTCGGTGAACTCAATCAGAAAGTATCCTCGATGGAGCTCACGGCTTCGGGTGATTTTGCTGAAGGTGAATATTGGGTGGTCGACGGAGTGCGTATTCCTCTGAATAGCTCATCAGACGGCACTACGAAGAGCGGATACGCCTATCAGTATGTAGTCGCTGACGGAAAAGGCGTGCTGACCATTAGTTTTGATGGTGGCATTAAGACTGGGGCCGCTCAAAACGTTGTCAATTCGATGACATATGTCAACGAGAATGCCGAGGCTCAGGTTAGTGAGCGTGTTTTCGCTCTGACTAAAGTGACCGATAACGGCGGCACCGATAACGGCGGGGCTGATTCATCAATTATTGATGATGTCACGGCGACTATTCGTGTGCATCTCAGCGTCGATCCGGATGTAAGTGTTGATGCGCCTGAAACCTCAGACACAATCTTCATGCATGACGGCGTCATAACAGGGGCTGATTATTACGTCAACGATCTAGCACAGACTCCGGACGGCAAGACGGTTTTCGTGATGTCGTCTTCCGGCAGCGATGGCTCCGGGACGTACACGTTCTACATTTACAGCCGCGGTGATGATGGCGCATTAACACTCAAAAACGCTTTTGAACTTGGATCATCTCCAGGTGGATATCCTGGGAGCATCGTTGTTTCCGCCGACGGCAGCTCTGTTTATGTCAAGGCAATTTCCGGTGAAAACTCTTTTGTTATAGGCGTTCATGGATTCATGGCAGATGCCGACGGGACTTGGTCTCCTATTGAAGGCATTGATCTGACCTCTGAGTCTGATTCGTGGCAGGACATCTCCTTAGATCCTTCCGGCAAGTACTTTGCGGCGCTCACCGAAGATACTTTGTACCTTTATACAGTTGATGCTGACGGCAGTTTGAAATTGATCTCGCAGTTCACGCGGGATGAAATGAATTTTGCGGATCAGAATCTAACGGCCATTAAATTTTCCGGTGACGGCAAATCCATATATGTTCAAAAAGACAGTATGGGCGATAAGAGCGGAATTGCCGTTGTCGCAGTGGGTGAAGGCGGATCGCTTAATCTTGTTCAATCATTGAATTACGAGACCATCAATGCGGATGAGTCTGGGGTCAAAGTCGATGATGAATTTATGCTGTGGAAGGTTGGGAGTGTTGTTTCATCGGCGGATGGTCAACATCTCTACGTTTACTCCGCATCTGCCATTGGGAGCCGCTACGTACTGACTTTTGAGAAAAATGATGACGGTACGATGACTCTCGTGCAGTCATTAACTGTTGGTGCGGATTATGGATTCGAAGGCGAATCGATCAGTATTCAAGAAATGCATCTTTCCTCCGACGGCAAGCTTCTGTTTGCCTCAACTGAGGATGGAAAGATGGTTGAATATACTGTAGATGCACTTTCTGGCTTCTTGACAAAAGCCGGATCCATTGATGCGGGTACAGAAGGTTTTGGGAAATTTATTGTTTCTTCAGACGGTAAAAATATCTACTTTAACAGTGGATCTCAGGGCGTTTATTCTGCGTCGGCATTGCCTCAGATTCCCTACACCGGCAATTCCGCCGAAGTAGGCAAATATCTGTCTGGCGTCGATGCGGATGTTGAGGATTACCAAGATTTCAGCATTACGATCGAGCGCAACGGCGGGGCGAATACTTCAGACGGCTTTAGTTTTGCCAAGACTATTGGTTATACCTTTGCGGACGGAGTGATTACCGGAGCTGACGGCACTCAGCTCGGTTCTTACAGTGTCGAGGGCGGCAAGCTGACGATTACATTCACGGGGTCGCTCAATCACGATGTCTTCAACACGGTGCTTGGGGCGGTGAAATATGACGTGCCGTCCGACGTTGCCGGTGAAGTCGTGCTGAAGGTCACCATGATTGACAATGTCGGCAAGTCCGACGCTCAGATCTTCAGCGTCAAAGCCACTGACGGCTCTATTGAGACGCCCGACGAAGAGACCATTCATGTCCCGGATCCCGAGCAGCCGACCGACTTTCTCGCGAATGTTGATTTCTCGGGCATCAAAGATTCCATCCTTGGACACGCGGCTTCGATCACGGTAAATGTCGACTATCCGAACGGCACCTTTGGGCTCAGTGCAGATTCTGGTCTGACGCTCAAGGATGACGGCTACGTCTACAGCGGTGACGTGAAGCTCGGTGCATGGTCTGCCCGCGAAGGAACGCTTTCCATCACACTCGAGCAGGGCGTTGATGCAGACAAAGCCGAGGCGCTTTTGAAGGCAATCACCTTCACCGCCTCGGGTGCTGAGCCAGGTGCAGATCTGTCGGTCGATTTAAGCATTGGCTTTACGTCCTCGAGCGGCAGCAGCGATTCGCTGCTGATTGACAATGCGGTGACGCTGCAGATTAACGATGGTCCCGAATTTAACGAAACGAAGTATCCGGACTACGCTTTGAGCGGTACCTTGGATGTTGCGCTCGGCGGTTCAGCGGGTTCTATTACGCTGCCCTCAGACCTCTTTACGGATGACGTCAAAGTGGCGACCGTCACCGTGGAACTTCTCGATGAGAACGGGAACGTTATCGAAAATGGTCTTCAGAAGCTGGGGCTGAAGTTTGAGAATGGCAAACTCTCCGGCACGGTTTCGAAGACGGGTGCCTATCAGCTGCGAATCACTGCGACAGACGAGAGCGGTCTGACGGCGAGCCGTGATGTCACGCTGACCATCATGGAAAATCAGCCGCCGGTCGTTGTTGATGGAAATGTCAAGGTGCCCGAAGTCGTCTTCAATCACGAGACGAACTTCAGTGTCAAGGATTGGTTCAAAGACCCGAATGAGGCCGATGAGCTGACCTTCACGGCAGTGAAGGGGCTCCCCGATGGTCTGACTATCGACGCAAAGACAGGGACGATTTCCGGCACGCCTCAGGAGGTCGGTGCGTTCTCGGTGACGATCACGGCCTCGGACGGCAAGAATGCTCCGGTGGAGTACACCTTTAAGCTCACTGTTCGCGGCAATCAAGCCCCGCAGGCTGTACCGGATACCGCTCCGAGCGTTGTGGTCGGGGGCAATAATTCGTTTGAGCTCAAGGACTTCATCAAGGATCCTGATGGCGACGATTTGACCTTCAGGGTTGACGGGCTGCCCGATAACAGCGGGCTGAGCTTTGATGCTGACACGGGCCGCATCTACGGCACGGCGACGGTGACTGAACCCTTTAAGCTCACGATTACCGCGACGGACAGCTACGGCCTTTCGAATACGTTCGAAGTGACGGTGGGTGTTCGCACCAATTCCGCGCCCGAGTTTGTCGGCGCGGGATCGACTCATGAAGGGCTGCCGGCGGTCTTCGGCGATACGGCCGGCGGGATCAGAGCTGATCTCAATACGCTCTTCAAGGATGCCGAGGGCGACGGATTCAGAGTGGAGATCACCGAACCCGCAGAACTCCCTGAGGGTGTCTCTTTTGATGCCGATACCGGCATCTTAAAGGCGGACGCGAATTTCGAAAACGGCTTGGCGGTGACGGTGAAGGCCACGGATGCCTATGGCGCTTCGACCACCCGCACCATTTGGATCGGGACGCAAATTGCGCCCGTCACCAGTGCGGATGCGGGCGTTGCCAACCCGGCATTTGGCCGCGGTCTTGACCTTCTGCGCGACACGGGACTCGGACGAGGGCTCGAGCGCGAGGACTTCAGACCTACGGTACTGGCGGCGGATCACCCGGTCTTCGAACCGATCTTCGGCAAGCCGGCTGCGCCTCTGGAAGAACCCTCGGCCTCAGAGCGCCTCTTCGCGCTTTATAAGCAGACCGTCGATGATGAACGCGACGCCAAGCTTCATACCGAAGAGGTTCGCCGTGACCGGGCGGTAGAGCGCGCTGTTGAAAAGGTCGAGCGCTCAGACAAATCCGCAGCACGCGTGACGCTCAATGAGAGCGCAGCGGAATTGCCGTCAGCTGACTTGAATGACGTTGCTCAAAAGGGTTTAGCCGCGCTGCTCGACGCAGAGACGCCCGAGCAGAGCGAGGTCGCTGACACGAGTCTCACCGCTGCCATTGAACGCCATACGGTCTATGCCCGCGAAGGCATCTTTGCCAAATCCGATGATCTCGCTGCGAGCTGATCGCTGACAACTCACTTATTCGGCACGGACGCTCACTCTGGCAGTCCGTGCCGCCGAACCTACTCATTCTCTTGCCTATTTCAGGATTTCCAATCATGTCTCAGATGAAAGCCTCTCGGATGATCCGCCTTACTCTTGTTTCTACGTCCGTCGCCGCAGCGCTGATGCTCGCCGGCTGCTCGGTCATCGCGCCCGAAAAGCTTTCGAGCGACGATCTTATGCGTCTTGCCAATGTCGACCAGCAGCTGATGTTCGCTGCGCAGGAACCCGTCACGGCTCCCATTACGATGGAAGAGGCTGTTGCCCGTGCGCTCAAGTACAACCTCGAACACCGCCTGGCCATGATGGAGCGTGCGGTGCAGGAAAACATCGCTGATGTGCAGAGCATGAGCCTCTTGCCCAAGCTCACGGCGTCGGCAGGCTACCGCGACCGCTCCAACGAACTGGCGAGCTCGAGCGAATCGCTCGCAACCGGCAAGGAGTCGCTCGTGCCCTCTAAGAGCAGCGAACGCGACGGCAGGACGGCCGATCTGGAACTCTCGTGGAATGTGCTCGATTTCGGTCTGAGCTACTTTGAAGCCCAGGCTTCGACCAACAAGTCCTATGCCTCCGAAGAACGCCGCCGCCGCGTGGTGGCCGATATCGCCCGTCAGACCCGTGCGGCCTGGCTCTCGGCCGTCAGCGCCGAGCGTCTGCGCGACGAAGTTGCTGATGCGCTTGACGACGCTTCGAAGGCTCTGGCTCAGTCCAAGGAAGCGGGCGGCCGAGGTCTCGTGAAGCCGCTCGATGCGCTTCGCTATCAGCGTGACCTTCTCAACATGGTTCGTCAGCTCGAAACGCTCGAAGACGAATTGGTGAAGAGCAAAGCCAAGCTCGCGACCCTCATGAACCTGCAGCCGGGGACGCCGTTCCAGCTCGCCGTTCCCTCGACGGATGCTGAAGCCGTTCCGGCCGTACCCTATAAGCTTAGTGACCTCGAAGTGCTCGCCATGGTGCGCCGCCCTGAGATTCGCGAAGAAAGCTATCTCGCGCGCAATGCTGTGCTCGAAACCCGCATGTCGCTCCTGAAGCTCTTCCCGAATGTTCAGCTTTTTGCGGGTCTCAACTACGACAGCAATAAGTACTTGGCGAACAATGACTGGGCGGACGTGGGCACCCAGGTGAGCTGGAACCTGATGAGCCTCTTCACTGCACCGAAGATTTTGAAGGGCGGAGAGCTTCGCGAAGAACTCGCTCCGCTTCGTCGTCAGGCTATCCGCATGACGGTTCTCTCCCAGGTGCACGTTGCCTGGCATCAGCGTTTTGCGGCTGAAAAGGCCTTCCGTCGAGCTGACGAACTCTCGCGCGTACAGAATTCCATCGACAAGCAGGTTGAAAATGCCGTGAAGAGCCGAAGCGAAACGAAGCTCGAAGCGGTGCGCACGAAGGTTGAAACGCTGCTCGCCAAACGCACGCGTGATCTGAGCTATGCCGAAATGCTTAACGCTCAGGATGCCATCTATCAAGCCGCGGGCTTTGATACGGTACCCGCTGAGGTTGCCGATCAGTCCATTTCGGGACTCGCTGAAGCCATCGGCGCGCAGGACCGTATCATCGCCGACGGCGCAGTGCTGCAGGGGCTTTACGGCACGCAGGCCTTGAAGGACGGCGTGGGCGACTATAAGGAAGCGTCTGCGAGCTACCGCCTCAACCCGGAAGTTGCTGCGGCTGCGCAGGAGGGCGGAGCGGCCGTCCGTCTCGTTTCCGGCATGCCCTGGGAAAGTCTCGGTTCTTTGAAGGCCAGCCGGTAAGAATCGTGCTCGAAATGAGGATGATGATGGAAAAGCTCCATACGCTGAGCGCAATTTGCTCGATGGCTGCAGCTTTAACAATTGGCGCAGCTTCGGCTGCGCCGGCCCCTGCGGCAGGGCTTTCGAGCTCATCAGCATTGGCTGATGCGGTCGAATTCCGCGCACAGGTAACCGCTAAGGCGCAGGCGCTCCTTTCGAGCGAAATGCCCGGTGAAGTGAGTGCTGTTGCATTCCGCGACGGTGAACGTTTCAAGGCCGGAGACGTGCTTGTCGAATACGACTGTGCGCTCCCCAAGGCGCGGCTTCTGCGGGCGGAAGCCGCAGCATCGGCCGCTGAAGGCCGCTGGCGCAGCGCCCGGGAACTCAGAAAGCTCAATTCCATCAGCACGGCCGACTATGAAGAAGCCCGCGCCAACGTCGGGATTGCGGCAGCCGAAGCCAAGGCTGAACGCATTCAGGTCGGCCGCTGCAGCATCAAGGCGCCGTTCTCGGGCATGGTGGGCGAAACGTATGTGCGCCCGCATGAGTATGTGGGAGAAGGCCAGAAGCTCCTCACCATTTATGAGGTGAGCGCCTTTGAGGTTGAGGCGATCCTCCCTGCGGCGGCATTGAAAGTGCTGCGGATTGGGAGCCGCCTGACGCTTACGCTGGACGATACCGGTGCGGTTTATCCGGTCACCGTGTCGCGCATCGCCGGGAGTGTGGATCCGGTCAGTCAGTCGGTGAAGGTGACGGGCGAGCTCCAGCTTCCCAAAAGGGAGAAGGCTGCGGGTGATGCCGGTGCGGCAGCGCTCCCGCTTCTGCCCGGTATGAGCGGACGAGTCGCTTGGAGCCCTGCTCCATGATCATTCGAACGAAGCCGGGAGCGGAATCCGAAAAGGGTTCCGCTGCCGAAGGGCTCCAGGAGCTTAAGTCTGCGTTTCTGAAGTCCCGTGAACAAACCGAGCGCCTCGAGCGCGTTATTCGTCTCTGTGAAACTGCACGTGCGGCAGCCGATCGCCGAGCGCTCGGCTACACGGCGCTCAACGATACGCTCGCAGCGATTGACTACCGTCAGGCAGCGCTTTGGTGGCGGGCGGCCGATGATGCCGGAGCGGGGCGAATCGAAGGGCTTTCGGGCGTTGCGGATCCGGTTCGCAATGCGGCCTTTCCGGCTTGGCTCGTTAAGCGCCTGGGCGGCTTCGCAGATGCTCATCCGGCCGGCGCTTCTTCTCTGTCGGGTTCCGCCTTGGCCGATGAACTCGTGCAGCCCTTCAATGTGCTCGAGCATCCGCCGGCCGCGGATCACGACCGAATGATGGCCAAGGAGTTTCTGCCGGCTCAGGCGCTTTGGGCCGAATTGCCGCTTAAAGCGCCGCAGGCGGGCGGCACCGGCATCAGAGCGGCGCTTATCCTTTGGCGGGACGCCCCGTGGGCGGGGGCCGACAAGGCTATCCTCACCCATCTAGCGCGTGCTTATGCCGATGCGTGGAGCGCCATGCCGCTTGGCCGCAGCGACTGGTCGGGCGAGGGCACCGTGAAGGCTCACTCCGGAAGGCTTTTGGTCTGGAGCCGCAAGCGCTGGGTGCGCTGTGCAGCCGCCGCAGCAGTGGTCGGAGCGATGCTGATACCCATTCGGCAGTCCGTGCTTGCGCCCGCAGAAGTAACGGCCAAAAATCCGTTTGCTGTTCGTGCGCCGCTCTCGGGCGTAGTCGAAGAAATCGTCGTGAAGCCCAATGCGCCGGTCAAGGCGGGGGATCTCCTTGTGCGGATGGACTCACGCGACCTGCGCGGTCAATTGGAAGCTGCAAGGCAGACGCTTTCTGTTGCAGAGGCCGAATACCGGCAGGGGCAGCAGCAGGCCTTCTTTGATGAGCGCAGCAAGATGGCTTTGGGGGTGCTTAAGCGCCGTCGTGACCAGGCGGAAGCGGATGCAGCTTTTCTTGCCGGAGAACTCGAACGGACGGAGATCCGGGCAGACCGCTCAGGTGTTGCCGTCTTTTCGGACCCTCAGGAATGGCTTGGTCGGCCGGTAGCAGTCGGCGAACGCATTTTGATGGTGGCGGACCCTCGGGCAGTGGAGCTCGAGGCCGACATTCCGGTGGGTGACGCCGTCGCGCTTGAAAAAGGCGCCGAAGTGAAATTCTTCCTCAATGCGTCGCCGACGAGTCCGCTCGAAGCAGAGCTCACTCGAGTGGCCTACCGCGCGTCAGCCACGGCTGACGGGACGCTTGCCTACAAGGCTCGGGCCGAATTCGTCCAAGCCGAAGGTGATGCGCCGCAGCTCGGCCTCAAGGGCACGGCAAAGTTTTACGGCGAAGAAACCTTTCTGGGGCTTTATCTCCTTCGCCGGCCTCTGGCCACGCTGCGGCTCTGGCTCGGCGTTTAAGCGCCCGGCTCGGTACCTCTGCGGATGAATGATATGAACGCTCTTGAGCGCCCCCCTGTTGCTCCGGGTCTCTCTGCCGGGCATCCGACCCCGAAGGAGCCGCGGCTTCCGCCGCTGCGGGAGGATCTTCGTCTGCACGAAGGCCCGGACGCGGATGACGGGAGTCCTACTTGGGTGCTTGAAGATCCGGCGCGCGATCAGTTTTTTCAGCTCGGCGTTTTTCAGGCGGAGTGCCTGAAGCGCTGGCACTTAGGGACCGCCAAGGCTGTGGCTGCTGCTGTCGGCAAGGAAACGCTCCTTCGGCCGACGGCGGAGACGGTGGAGAATTTTGCGAAGTTTCTGATGCGGATGAGCCTCACGCGCGAAGCGGGAACTTCCGCGAGGCTCGCCGAACAGATGAAGCGTAAGCCCAAGCAGACGCTTTGGAAGTTCTTTCTGCACCACTATCTTTTTTTCCGCATTCCGCTGGTGGCGCCGGACGCATTCCTGCGTCGGACGCTTCCCTGGGTTGAGCGCCTCTTTTTCACAAAGACCTTTCTCTGGGCCACATTAACGGCGCTCGTTTTGGCGCTTTACCTCATCGGCCGGCAGTGGGATGCCTTTACGCATACCTTCTCGCATTTCTTTTCCTGGGAAGGCGCGGTTATGGCCGGCCTCACGATTGCCTGCACAAAGGTGATCCATGAGCTGGCTCATGCCTACACAGCCGAGCACTTTGGCTGCCGTATTCCCCATATGGGCATCGCCTTCATGGTGATGATGCCGCTCCTATATACCGATACGTCCGCTGCCTGGCGACTGAAGTCCAAGCGTCAGCGCATGGCCGTCTGCGCGGCGGGTGTTTTAGGGGAATTGGCTTTAGGCGTTTGGGCAGCACTCGCGTGGAGCTTTCTGCCCGAAGGCGGGCTAAAGAGCGCGGCCTTTATGCTCGCCACCACAACCTGGATCATGACGCTCGCCATCAATTCAAGCCCCTTCATGCGGTTTGACGGGTACTACCTGCTCTCGGACTGGCTGGGCGTAGCGAACCTGCATCAGAGGAGCTTCGCGCTGGCCAAATGGCGGATGCGGGAGCTTCTTTTCGGCTTTGGGGAGAAGAAGCCCGAATCGTTTGAGCCGTGGAAGGAACGCGCATTGATTATCTACGCGTGGGCAACGTGGCTTTACCGGTTCTTTCTCTTCTGCGGTATTGCGCTTTTGGTTTACCACGCCTTCTTCAAGCTCCTCGGCATTTTTCTCTTTTGCGTTGAGGTTTCCGTCTTCGTCATGCTTCCGATACTTCGTGAACTTAAGGAATGGGCGCTTCGCATCCTGAAGGGAAAAGCTGCGCCGCGCAGTCTGTGGCTCCTCTTTCCCATTGCGGGAATTTTGGCGGTGTTTTTCATGCCTTGGCGCTCAGAGGTAGCGGCGCCGGCGGTGGTGAAGCCGGCGGCAGCGGTGACGCTTTACACGCCGGCAGCGGCACAGGTCGAAGCGATTGAGGCTGCTCAGGGCGATGCGGTGAAAAAGGGGCAGGTGCTCTTTCGTCTTCGTTCTCCCGAGCTCGCCCATGAGCTTGAAAAATTGGAATCAGACCGCGCATCGCTTCGCTGGCGGGCGGAATACATGCGCATGAATCGGGAGGGTGCGGCTGACGTGCCCGCAGCACTGCGGGAGCTCTCTGCGCTCGAGCGGCGCATTGCGGAATTGAAGAAACGAACGGCACTCTTGGAAGTACGCTCGCCTGTGGACGGCCGAGTGGCCGACCGTATGGAGCCGCTTGCCGTCGGTGAATGGCTGCCCGACGGTCAGGCGCTCGCCGTGGTCGCAGCGGCAGCCGGCACTGACCGTCCGGCGCTTGAAATCGTGGGCTACGTGAGCGAACAGGATCTCAATCGCTTTGCGGCGGGTGCTTCGGCCAAGTTCATCCCCGAAGATGCCCTGCAGCTCGCCATTCCGGCAAGTGTCGAGGCGGTTGACGGCACAGCGGCTCGTCATCTTGGCGCAGTGCCGGAGCTCGCTTCTCATTTTGGCGGCGCGGTCGCATCGCTGCCCGCGCCGGCGGAGGTTGCCAAAAGTCTTGGCGTGGATCAAGGACAGGTTTTTGCGCCGAAGGAAGCCATTTACCGCGTGACGGCCGCGCCGGCTGGAGCGCAGCAGGGGACTGCGGCTTTGGATCTGCAGGTGCGCCGCGGCACCCTTTTGATTGAGGGCGAACGCGAAAGCTTGGCCGGACGGTTTGCCCGAGCCGCATGGTCTGTGCTGCTGCGGGAATCCAACTTTTAAGTGAGAGCGGCAGCAAAAATAAGACTTTCTATCGAACGTTCTGCCCGCGCCTCTTGAAGTCTTCGTCAATCAGCCGAAGGGTTTCTGCGTGAAGACGTCTGGCATGCGAAACAAGCTGAGCGCGAACCCACGTAATGAGCGGGTCATGGTCTGCCGCTCGGTGACGGAAGAGGCACGGGATCCAGGGAATGCTGATGCCGGCTTCCATCGGCATCATCGCAAGCGGGAGCGTACGGCAGAGTTCTGCAGCTGTTTCCTGCGGAATCCGCATCAGCATATCCGTACGGGCCGCAAGCATTGCCCCAGCCACAAAAAACGGCGTTTCGCAGGCCGTGCGTTCCGGACCGTGTGCGGGATGACGGGACATGGTCAGACGGTCGCTGCCGCCCGCCATCGGCACGACGACGCTGATGTGGGGCCACGCCCCGGTATCTGCTTCGGTAATCTCGCTGCCGGCAAGCCATTTTTGGTGAAGCGGGTGTCCGCGGCGCATGAGCAGAACGTGACCACTTGCGAAAAGTGTTTCTTCACAGAAGTCTGAGGGGACCGGGCGGCCTTCAGTGGAATAAAAGGCCAGATCGAGCGTGCCGGCACGCATATCTTCAAGCAGCGTAGGCGCTCGGTCAAAGACCGAGATGGATAAGCCCGGCGCAGCTGTTGCGGCCGTTTCAAGAAAGGGCATCAGCAGCGTATGGAAAGCGTTGTCAATGGCAGCGATGCGGAGCGTACGTACAACAGTTGCAGGATTGAAAGGCTCTTCGGGTTTGAAGAGCGACTCCAGCCGCAGCAGTTCTTCTTCAATGCGCGGCGACAATGCCAGCATCCTCGGCGTCGGATGCATGCGTCCGGCGCTATAGATAAAGAGCGGATCCTTAAACCATTGGCGTGCGCGGGCGAGCAGACGAGACGCCGTCGGAGCGCTGACGCCGAGCGCGTCTGCGCTTCGCTGAAGCACCGGATCACGCATCAGCCGCACAAGGAGGCGCAGCACCCGAATGCTGCCGGACTCCACAAGATCTTCAGGAAGGGTTCTCAGCGGAGGGCATGCAGAGGATGCGGACTCTTCAGACAACATGGCGAGAGATATTGAGTTTGACGCTAAGCGTCAGGCGCCTAGTGCCGTTGTGTTCGGGGGGACACCACAAATACAAAAGGGTCGTCGGCTTAAAGACGGGCGATCCTGCTTCGCTTTATCGCTTGGACGGCCTCACCTTTCTTCAGGGAGGAGAAGCTCTCCAAGGCGGTATGAATTTGTACCGTTCTTTGCCGCAGAGGCAAATGTTTGCTCAAAGCGGGGGAGCGGCTGTCGGTGCATCTGATGAACGAATATTGGCATGACCTTTTAAAAAATGAAAGGCGTCCTTTCCCGTACGGCAGTCAAACGCAAGGCTTTCCGCATGGTCGTGGCGACAAAGCGGCGGCACACTAGGCAAGAAAAGAAAGCAAGCACATGCCTGCAGAACCTTTCATCTCGGACCAAAGGAGATAAACCATGAAATTCCAACGTCGTCAGTTGGTCGCCGCAATGGCGGGATTGATGCTCGGCCTGTCTGCGGGTGCAGCATCCGCTATGGGCGGCCCGTCGGGCGCCGCAGTCGGCATGCCCGCACAGGGACATATCGGTGAAGTTATCGTCAACCCCTACAAGATTGCGCCGCTGACGGCCATCGTCCGCACGGGCGGCTACGTCGTTAAAAACGCCAGCGTGCGCGTTGTGCCGAAGAAGGGCGGCCGCGAGATCGCCTATAAAGTTTCCGATCGTCAGATTCGCACGCATGCCGGCATCCCGATTGCCGGTTTGTATGCGGACTACCTCAATACGGTGGAAGTGAGCTACACGCGCGTTTCTGCCGACGGCAAGAGCGAGGACTTCACGGATCGTCTGCAGTTCTATGCACCCCCCGTTTTCTCAATCAGCAACGGCATGCCTGGGCAGCAGCGGATGTTCAACGTTGAAGTGAACAAGGTGGATCCGGGCTTTGAAGACCGACTTTACCTCGTCAACAGCCAGCTCATTCCGATGGCGCCGCAGGGTGCCCGCTTTGTGTGGAACAATCCCGCGGGCGGTGCGCTTGAATGGACGATCAATTCTCAGATCGGCATTATCGATACGGCCGGTGATGTGCGCTGGTACCTGCTCAACGACCTCATCAATGATCAGTCCGACCCATGGACATCAGGCCTCATGATGGGCTTCCAGCAGACCAAGGACGGTGCTCTGACGTGGGGCTTCGGTCAGCGCTGGGTCAAGTATGACCTGATGGGCCGCGAAATTTTCAACCGCAAGCTTCCGCCCACGTATGCTGACTTCTCGCATGCTTATGACAATGCCGAGAATGGCCACAGCTTCCTGCGCGTCTCGATGGCTGACTATCGCCGCGGGGACGACAAGCGCGTCCATACCGTTCGCGACGTGATTATTGAAGTGGATCCTGACGGCGGCGTGGTTGATGATTTCCGCCTCTATGACATTCTCGATCCGTATCGCGACACGCTCATTAAGGCGCTTGATCAGGGGGCCGTGTGCCTCAACATCGATCCTGCGAAGGCCGGTCAGACGCTTTCGGCTGCGGACCTCGCCAACATGGATAAGAGCGACAAGTTCGGCGACATCCCGGGTACGGGCCCGGGACGCAACTGGGCGCACGTCAATTCCATTGACTACGATCCGACCGATGATTCGATTATCTTGTCGGCACGCCATCAAGGTATCGTGAAGATCGGCCGCGATCACCAGGTGAAGTGGATCCTCGCTTCGCCGGTCGGCTGGAAGAAGGGCCTCGCAGAGCGCGTGCTCACGCCGGTCGACAAGAACGGCAAGCCTTTGAAGTGCGAAGGCAGCCAGTGCGAAGGCGGCTTTGACTGGTCCTGGACGCAGCATACGGCCTGGCGCATTGACTCGAAGTCAACGAAGGACGTGATCTACCTCTCGGTCTTTGACAACGGCGACGCCCGCGGCATGGAGCAGCCCCCGCTGCCGACCATGAAGTATTCTCGCGCTGTGGTCTACAAGATCGACCAGAAGAAGATGACGGTCGAGCAGATCTGGGAAGTCGGCAAGGACCTTGGCTACGACTACTTCTCGCCGGTTACCGGCATCACGAAGTACATGGACGACAAGGACACGATGCTTGTCTTCTGGTCAACGGCCGGTATGGGTGCGTCGCCTGAAAAGGCCGGCAAGCTCGGCCGCCTGCATCCGCGGATCTGCGAATACCGCTGGGGCGACAAGTCGCTCGCTGTTGATCTGACGCTGTGGGACACCTGCGGCTATCAGGCCTTCCCGGTGAGCTTTGAAGAGGCCTTCTCGAAGAACTAATCGGTTCTCTTGAATAAGAGATCTTCAGACGAAAGGCGCATCTGCTTTCTTCGGCAGATGCGCCTTTTGGTTCATTGCTGCAAAGCGAAGTTAAAAACAAGTAGCAGCGTGTAAGTTAAAAGATCAAGCGGCTTTTAGAACACAGTTCTCAATCCAATGTTCCAACGCCAATTTTCCTTCACATCACTGCCGGACGTCCGTTCAAGATCAAGATAAGTGTAGGTCGAAGGCGTGATGTTCACGTTTGCTCCAAGTGCATACTCGACCCAGCTGCCGCCAATGTCGTCGTGCACGGTGGTCGAAGCCTTGCTGCTCGAGTAGCGTACGTCGGATTCTCCCTTAAAGTCATGCACGCCGGAAACACGGACATAAACCGTCCCGCGGTCGTTCGGGCACTTGAAGCCGGCACGCAGGCCTACACGGCCGAGCAGGGAGTCAAAATCCTCTTGCTCAATGCGGACTTGATTCGAAGTCGTGGCATTGTCACCGAGAATGCGGCCGTACGTCAGTTCGACCTGCGGCTCAACGAACACAGTCTTAGCGAGGTCGAAGCGCCAGCCGAACTCCGCCGAGAATGAATAGGCATTGTTGTCAATAGAGCCCTTCATATCTGCGATTTCGAAGTCGTTTGAAAGGCGCGAGTACTTGGCAATCAAGTCAAGGAATATGCCGTTCTGAGCGAACCAAGAACCATAGGCTGCAAAACCGTATGTGTCCGCATCTCCTGATCCCTGGGCATAGTCGACTGAGCCGTTCGTATAGCTGAAAGCGCCGCCCACAGTCCACTCGCCGATTTGATAGTCCGCACCCACTTGGACGGAGGTGCTTCGCAAAGTGACATTCTTCTTCCCGTACTCCTGCTCGGAGCCATAGAGGCGCGCCCAAGCTCCGATGCCGGCAGGACTGTCACGCAGTTCACCCATGCGCTTCGTAAGATCATTCATTTCGTGGCGCCACTGCAAGGTCGCGATGGACTGACCATCAGAGAGTGAGGCAACTTTGTCGCTCGCGCCAATCGTCCCGATGCTGATCGCGCCGTCTGCTCCGGTAGTGATTTCGATTTCACCGAGAACGTCTCCGCCTTCGATTGTGGCAGTGCCGCCCTCACGGATGTTGGCGCCGACATGGGTGAGAATGTCAGCCGCTTCAGCGTCAATATCCGTGATGTCATCGGCCGTGACGCCGGTTACCAGAACATTTGCACCCGTCCAGTCTTGGGCTACGTTTTCGGCCGTAAAACTGCCTGCCTTGTATGTGATTTTCCCGTCATCTCCGCTGCTCCTGGAGACGGAGAGATGAATGGTGCCGCCTGTACCCCGAAGGTTCTGGGCTGAAAGAGAAGCTTTTTGCTCGAGGCTGACGATACCGCTGCTGATAGAGAGATCCTCAATTTCTGCGCTTGTGCCATTGGTGAGGTTGACTATGCCGCCCGAGCTGACCGTAAGGTTCTTGGATTTGCTCTCTCCTTTGGCATTCCAGACGGCCGCATCGCTAAAGAAGATTTTCACGTTGGCGGCTTGATTCGCGATCCTGCCCGTAAGCGATGATTGAGCTCCGGTGAAGTTAAGCTCGGCCTTTGCCTCACCGCTCGCATCGATCGCGCCCCGTACATTCATGACTGCGGGAGACTCGCCGTCGGTACCGTTGATCTTGAGCTCGCCCTTCGTCAGCTTGAAGGCATTGGCATCCCAATCCGTCGCGGAATCGGCAGGACGAATAGTGAGTTCGTCGCTGTTGATCGTGACGCTGCCGCCCTGCATATGAACGATGCCGAAGTCAGAGTTCTTGTCTCCGTCTTGTTTGTCGTCCTCGATAATCCCGGTGGTTTCGAGCGTGACTTTGCCGGCAGTGACGCTAACGCTGCCGTTGCCGATCAGTTCTCCATCCTTCTTGAAGCCGGTAAAGATGGCACCTCTGGCGCCAGTCAGCGTAATGGCGCTGTTTTTGTTGCCGGATAACGTAATGGCTTGATTGCCAATACCAACATTTCTAACTGCATAACGAGTCTCAGCATTCATTACGAGGCTGTCAAACCCGTCGATACTCACTTTGTTCTTTGACGAACCATTTTCCTCAGAAATATATACAGCGCTGGCTTGTCCATTTAATGTGATGTGTTTTGCTGAAAGCCTTGCTGATGAGGTATCGCCGCCGAAATAAATGGCATTACGGGTGTTGGAAGTCAGGGTCAGATCATTGAAACCGCTGATCTCATTATGAAAATCTTTAAGCACATCCAGTTCTGAGATCAGCGTGGCTTTGCCGCCGCTGCCGATAAATTTAGCGCCGCCGAGGACTGCGCCAATTCCGTCAGTAGGTTTCCCTGTCTTTGTGTTGTTGGTCACCGTAATGTCGCTGCTCAATACATTGACAACCATCGGAGATTTTTCATTTTCGTTGCCGAATGCATAGAGCTTCTTGTGGGCGCCAGTTGGTTCAACTTTGCCTGGCGTAATGTTGAATACCAAATTAGAAACATTTTCCGCAATCGTACAATCTTGGCTGAAGTTTGAATCAAAGGTGCCGTTGGCTGAAATCGGTTGAGCTGAGACGAAGCCCGCGGATAAGGCAAGTGTGACGGCCGTAGAGAGGACGGTCTTGGAGATCATGAGGGAGACTCCTGTCTGGGGGTTAATGAATACAGTCAAATTACCCCCCCCCCCCCTCTTGATGTCAAGGAAGGCTTTCAGTTTTATGGATTTGAAGTCTCTCTTCAAAGCGAAAATGCTGCGAGAAATCTAATAAATTCAGGTTGCTGCGAGTTTTCTGACGAGGCTTGAATTAGGGGCATAGCAGGGCCTTTGTTGTTGGCGCACGGCATCGCTTTTCCGGTTTAGTGAATGGAGCGCCGGCCCGGAAAGCGGAATGAGAACGGTGTGAAGCAAGCGGAGCGGCAGACGCATTGAGATGGTCGGTCTGACGCGAAAATCAACGGGCTGGCAAGCGAAAAGAGCCGTCCGACACAAACTTTTGACTCACTTCAGAGCGGATCGATTTGACGGATTCCTCCGCGAAAGATGGGACAGGTTTGAGTTAACGGGATGTTCTGATCCGATGTTCTGCCGTTACAATTTGCAAGGTTCTGACGGATATGTTTGATGACATTTCGCCGGATCAAAAACCATTCGCTGCCAGGAGTAAACGCCATGGGTTTTAAGTTTCCCATTCTTATTGCGGGTTTTTGCCTTGTCACAGGTGCTGTGAACGCAGAAGAGCTCAACGCGTACTCGATCATGCCTGAAAAGTATGCTTCGAAAATCTTCGCTGAGTTCACCAAAGACACCGGCATCAAAGTGAATTTCCTGCGCTTTTCTTCCGGTGAGGCCTTGGCTCGCCTGACCGCGGAAAAGAAGAACCCTCAAGTCGACGTTATGCTCGGCGGACCGGCTGACACATATGCGGCCGGCATCAAGGAAGGCATTTTTGAAGCCTACCGACCGAAGGATTCTGACGCCATTCCGGCCAACCTTCGTGATCCGGGGAACCACTGGACGGGCATCGGCATCATTCCGCTCTGCTTCTTAACGAATACCAAGTTCCTCGAAAAGAACGGCATGCAGGCGCCGACAAAATGGGCTGATCTCCTCGATCCCCGCTATAAGAACGGTCTGCAGATGGCTGACGCGCGAACTTCCGGCACAGCTACCGAACGTATTTATTCGCTCGTCAAGGTGATGGGCGAAGATGAGGCCTTTGCGTTCCAGAAGAAGCTCAATGCCAACATTCAGATGTACACGAAGAGCGGTGCGGGCGGGGCCATGCCGATTGCGACGGGGCAGTGCGCCTCGGGCATCTTCTACATCGTTGACGCGCTCGATATTGCTCAGCAGGGCTATCCGGTGAAGATCACGTATCCGGAAGACGGCGTGAGCTTCGGCATTGAAGCGACCGGCGTTATTGCCGGCGGCAAGAATAACGAGCAGGCCAAGAAGTTCGTCGATTGGGCGACCTCAAAGCGCTTTGCTGAATTCATCGTCGCCAACAAGATCAACTATGTGCCGGCTCGAACGGACGTTGAAACGCAGAATCCGATTCTGGATCTCTCGAAGATCAACGTGATCACGACCGACGTGACGTGGAAGGGTGACAACCGCAAGCGCTTCACTCAGCGCTGGATCAACGAGGTGATCCGTTAACTGCCTCGCCTAAGCGGAGAGATCGTCTGACTGAAGACGCTCTCCGCTTTTCTTTGAGTCTCGTTTTTAGGGTGCTTCATACGATGGCACACACTCAATCGCTGCCCCAACGCGGCGATGCCGCATCCCGATTCACGGTATTGATGCTGTGGGTTTTGCTGGCTGTCTTCGTTGTCTATCCGCTCGTGCGTCTGCTCGCAATGGCTTTTACGGCCGACGGGAGCTTCACGCTTGAGAACCTCCGCCCCTTCGTGGAAAGCTGGTATGACCGGCAGGCGGCAGTCAACAGCATTCTTTTGGGCTGTTCGGTGGGCGTCGCAGGAACCGTGCTGGGTTTTATCTTTGCCTTTGCCGTGACACGGCTCTCGCTGCCCAAATGGCTGTGCGCCGCGGTCAGTGCCGTAACGCTCCTGCCGCTTATTTCGCCGCCCTTCACAAGCAGTATTGCGCTCACGCTCTCGCTCGGCCCCAACGGCATTCTGCTCGACTTCTTCGGCCTTGGAAACTTCAATTTCTATGGATTCTGGGGCACTTTCATTTCAGAAACGCTCACCTTCTTTCCAGTAGCGTTCATGACGCTCTCGACGATTCTGGCGCGTATTGATCCGAATCTGGAGGATGCGGCGTATTCGCTCGGAGCTTCGAGCTTCAAGGTCTTCCGCACTGTGACGCTGCCCCTCGCGGCGCCGGGCATTGCCAACGCATTTCTGCTCGTTTTTTCCTGCTCGCTCGCAGACTTTGCAACGCCGCAGGTGCTGGGCGGTCACAGCTTCCCGGTGCTGCCGACGCAGGCCTATCTGGTCATCACCGGCATGTATGACTTCAAGGGCGGCGCAGCGCTTTCATTCATGCTGCTCATTCCCGCCATCATCGTTTATTCACTGCAGCGCTGGTGGGTCGGCAAAAAGAGTTATGTGACCGTTTCGGGCAAGGCCGGCGGCAGAAGCAGCGTGAAAGGCCCCGGACCGCTTCTATCCTCGGTGATCGTCGCGACGGTTGCCGTGGTGATTGCCTTCATTCTTTATCTCTACGCCATCATCCTCACGGGTTCGCTGGTGAAGGTCTGGGGCGTCAATAACGAGATCACGCTCGAAAATTACAGCTACGTCTTCACGCACGGCAGCAAGGCGATTAAAGATACGCTGCTGATTGCCTGCATCGGCACGCCGCTGGGCGGTTTGCTCGCCGTACTGGTGGGCTACGCCACGGCGAGGCTTAAAGTGCGCGGCAGCCGAATTCTGGAGACGGTGTCGCTCCTCAATTACACGCTGCCCGGTACGGTGGTCGGCATTGCGTACATCATTGCTTTTAACGACAAGCCGATCATGCTCACGGGCACCATCTACATCTTGGTGGCGGCTTATCTCTTCCGTTATTCCTCTGCGGGCATCCGCAACGTGATTGCAGCGCTTTCGCAGATTGACCCGTCTATTGAAGAGGCGAGTCGCAGTCTCGGCGCTTCTTCGGTGAAGACCTTTACGTCCATCACGATTCCGCTGGTGCTGCCGGCCATTCTCGCGGGCATGCGGTATCTCTTCATCCATTCCATGACGGCCATCAGTGCGACGATCTTCCTCGTGTCGGTTCACTGGACGCTCATCACCACCCGCATTCTGGAATGCATGACGGAGCTGCAGTTCGCGCAGGCCTGCGCTTTCTCCATTGTTCTTATCGTTCTCGTTTTCATTGCTTCGGGCGTCATCAATCTGCTTGCTCGGGCACTTTGCCGCAGCGGCGACGCCATCGGAGTTCACTGATCATGTCCATTTCACTCGAACTGCGCGGCATCTGCCGCACGTATGTCAAAGACAACGAAACCTTTTTGGCGGTCGACAACGTGAACCTGACGGTCAGCCCCGGAGAGTTCCTTACGTTTCTCGGCCCGTCGGGCTGCGGCAAGACCACCACGCTCAGAATGATCGCCGGGTTTGAAATACCGTCTTCGGGGCAGATCATCGTGGACGGCTCAGACATTACTCAGGTGCCGGCCAATAAGCGCGACATGGGATTTGTCTTTCAGAACTATGCGCTTTTCCCTCACATGACGATTTTTGAGAACGTTGCCTACGGTCTGCGTATTCGCGGGCTGTCGGGCGACGCGCTCGCTTCGAAGGTGCGCGAAGGTTTGGCGATGGTCGGCCTGGGGAACGCCGAGCAGCGCTATCCCAATCAGCTCTCGGGCGGCGAACAGCAGCGCGTGGCGCTCGCGCGCGTGCTGGTGCTGAGGCCCAAGATTCTGCTGATGGACGAGCCGCTTTCCAATTTGGACGCAAAGCTGCGTCTGCACATGCGTACGGAAATACGCCGCATCCAGCAGGATCTGCGCATCACGTGCCTCTATGTCACGCATGACCAGAAGGAAGCGCTCACTATGTCGGACCGCATAATGGTGATGAACCGCGGCCGCATCGAGCAGGTCGGCACGCCGATGGAACTTTATGAAGATCCGGCAACGCCCTTTGTAGCGGACTTCATCGGTCAGGCCAATCTCATTCCCGGGACGCTTTTGAATGCTGAAGACGGCTACGCCCGCTTTCAAATTGGAGAGGCTGTGCTCAAGGCCCGCATGGGGCGTCAGAACCCGCCCGCAAAGGGTGAAAAGGCGCTGCTCGTGGTTCGTCCGGAAAATCTTGGCTTCAGTCAGGATGGGGGCGGCATCGCCATGCGCATCGTTAATCGTCTGTTTGAAGGCGACCGCATCAACTACGAAGTGGTGATTCCCGGTCTGGAGCAGATGAAGCCCTTTGCCATGTCCGTGCCGTTCCTGCCCGGGACGAAATTAGCGGATGCTGATGCAGCCATATATGCATCCTTTATGCCGGATGCGGGGGTGGTTATCCGCGGGTGACTGCAGACCAACCGCTCAAATTCAAAAGAGGCAGCTGAGAAAGTTTGCTCAGCTGCCTCTTTTTTGAAATCCGGCTCTTTCGACAGAATCAGCAGATGCGCGGAAGCTGCTCGCCGGTAAGCCAGTCGACCATGCGGCGGCCGCCCATCAGGGTTTCCATCTCTACAAATCCCGGTCCTTCGGAGCGCACTTCACCAACTTTGGCTGCCCCCGCGCCATGCGGATCCGCCTTCATGGCGGCAAGCGCCGCATCGGCTTCATCGGCCGGAACGATGCAGATCAGGCGGCCTTCGCAGGCGCTGAAAAGCGGGTCGAGTCCAAGGAATTCACAGGCTGCGCGGACTTCATCCTTCACGGGGATGGCCGCTTCGTGCAGCAGAATGCCCACTTCAGATTCGGCAGCGATTTCATTCAATGTTGTCCCCAGGCCGCCGCGGGTGGGGTCACGCAACACATGCACATTGGGGGCTGCCGCAACAATCGCTTCCACCATGCGGCCGAGCGGCGCACAGTCGGAAACCAGCGTCGTGCCGAAAGTCATGCCTTCGCGCAGACTCATTACGGTCATGCCGTGATCACCGATGGAGCCGGAAACCAGCACAACGTCGCCGGGACGGGCTGCTTTGCCGGAAACCAAATGATCAGTCAGCCGCTCGCCGATGCCGGTCGTAGCGATGTAGACGCCGTCGCCGTGTCCTTTTTCCACAACCTTGGTGTCGCCCGTCACGATGGCAACGCCGGCTTCCTTGGCCGTTTCGGCCATGGAGATCACGATTTTCTCGAGGTCAGCGAGCGGAAAACCTTCTTCGAGAATAAAGGCCGCGGAAAGCCAGAGCGGCTTAGCCCCGCACATGGCAACGTCATTCACCGTGCCGGTCACGGCCAGCCGGCCGATGTCGCCGCCGGGAAAGAAGAGGGGTTTCACGACGTGGGCGTCACAGGAAACGGCTACCGGTTTGACGATAGGCGGCATGACAGCGCCGTCGTGGCCCTGAGCGAGCCACTCGTTGGTGAGGTGTTTGGCAAAGAGTTCGCCGATCAGCTGAGCAGAAGCCCGTCCGCCCGAACCGTGCGTCATGTCAACTGTGCCGCGGCGCACATCCAGCCGCCGTCCCAGTCCTGCACGTTCTGCCTTGAGATCATGAGTCATTGTTTTTCTCCGCTTGAAAGGTTTTGCGACGCTGACGGGCCGCAGGATCAGGCGTTTTTCTGAATTTCAATCGTGCTGTGACGGCCGTAGCTGTAGTACGCGGCGCAGGCGCCTTCGGAAGATACCATGCAGGCGCCAATCGGATGCGCCGGCGTGCAGACCGTACCAAAGAGCCGGCAGTCCTTGGGTTCTTTTTCACCGCGCAAAATGGCGCCGCATTCACAGGCCTTATTGTCTGCCACACGGATTTCCGGCATTGAAAAGCGCTTTTCGGCGTCAAATTCAGCATATTCCGGGCGAATCCGGAGGGCGGATTTTGGCACCGTTCCGAGACCTCGCCATTCAAAGGATTCGCGCGGCTCAAAGACCTGCGCCATGAGCTCGACCGCCTTGCGGCTGCCGTTTTCCGTGACGGCGCGGATAAATTCGTTTTCCACTTCGCTTCTGCCGTCGTTCACTTGACGCACAAGCATCAGGATCGAGTAGAGCATATCGAGCGGTTCGAAGCCGCACACCACCACAGGAATCTTCCAGTCGCGGGCAAAGTGCTCGTAGGGCTTCCAGCCGATCACGGTGGAAACGTGCGCCGGTCCCACGAGGCCGTTCAGCTTCGGCGCATCCGGACGGTCGGGCGCGGTGAGGAGAATATGCTCCATCGCCGCCGGCGTGAGCACGTGGCAGCAGAAAACGGAAAAATTCTTCAGCCCAAGCCGCTTCGCAGCGAGGATGGCAGCTGCCGTCGGAGGCGTTGTGGTTTCAAAGCCGATGGCAAAGAAGACCACCTGACGGTCAGGATTTTCGCGCGCAATCTTCACCGCATCCATCGGTGAATAAATCATGCGCACGTCTCCGCCCTCGGCCCGGCACTTAAAGAGAGACCGGCCTTTGGAGGCCGGCACGCGCATGGCGTCGGCGTAGGTGCAGAGGATCACATGTTCATTCAGTGCGAGGTTCATCGCCATGTCGATGCGGCCGATGGGCATCACGCACACCGGACAGCCCGGACCGTGAATCATGCGGATGGATTCAGGGAGAATGTCGCCCAAGCCCCAGCGGGAGAGCACGTGGGTGTGGCCGCCGCAGAACTCCATGAAGCGGTATTCGCGCTTGGGGTCGGCTTCTTCGCGGATGCGTGCGGCAATGCCCTTGGCGGTTTCGCCGGAACGGTATTCGTCGACGTACTTCACGCCGTTATCTCCTCAGAGTCAGCACTCGGGGCGGCGGGGTCGTTCGATGCCGCAGCGGCAGAAGGGGCAGCCAAGGCGGCAAGCGCCTTGAGCGTTTCCTGCGCTTCGGCTTCGTCAATGCGGTTGAGTGCAAATCCCACGTGCACGATCACCCAGTCGCCCGATTTCGGGTCATCAATCAAGGACACGTCCACGTCTTTTTCAATGCCGCCGATCATCGCGGCGGCGGTCATGCCGTCGGGCGATACGGTGGTGAGCTGAGCAGGAACTGCGAGACACATGATTAAATTCTCTTGAATGAAAAAAGTTCAATCGCTGCCGCGTCAGACGCGGGTCGGAGCTGCCGCGGAAGTTGCACTTTCGCTGCAGCCGGGGTCTCTTGAGTGATTGAACAGGGTTTTATCTTGAATGAAAGGATACTCGGCTCTGCCCTCAGCCAAAGCGAGGGACGCGAGCCAAGCCTGACCGAGCGCGAGTCCGCCGTCCCCGGGCGGCACGACATGCGGCAGATGCGCAGCAATGCCGAGCGCTTGGAGTCCGGCCGGAACGGCTGAAGCCAGTGTTCGGTTGAGAAAGCACCCGCCCGAGAGCATAACGTCGGCGCGGTCAGGGTCATGGAGCGTTGCGGCATCAATCCAGTCGACGAGCGCTCGAGAAAGAACGAGTTCAAAGGCAGCGGCGGCCTGAGCCTGACGGCGCTTCGTGCGGCCTTCCGGGTGCGCGAGAAAAGCCGCGAAGCTCTTCCAAAAAGGTGCGAGCGACAGTACGCCCTGTTCAATTGTCCAGGTCGGGTCAAAGCCGGCGAGAATCTGCGTTTCAGGAACGTGCCGCAGGATCGGCGCCGCCGCGCTTTCGAGCCGCATGGCGGCGGTGGCTTCGTCCTTTTGAATGCGGCAGAGTCCGAGAAGCGCTGCTGCGGCATCAAACCAGCGGCCGAGCGCTGAGGTTCTTGGCGTATTGGGCGAGGCAGCCAGCCGGGGAAGCGCAGCAAGCATCCAAGGAGACACTTCGGGGCCGGAAAGCAGCGGCTCAATCAAATCTTCACGATCGATCGAAAGCAGGAGTGCTGCGCCCATGCGCCAGCATTCCCGAGCCGCACGGTCGCCGCCCGGGAGCGAGAGCGCTTCCAGAGTGCCCAGCCGTTCAAAACCTTCGGCCGAGCAGGCGAGGAGTTCTCCGCCCCAAACACTGCCGTCGGGACCGAGTCCGACGCCGTCCAATGCTGCGCCGATGGTGCGTGTGCTGCGGCCGGCTTCAGCCATCACCGCTCCAACATGAGCGGCATGGTGCGCAATGGCGACAAGGGGTTTTTGGTGCTCATGCGCAAGCTTTTGTGCGAGCTGCGCGGAGAAAAAGTCCGGGTGCAGGTCGCAGGCGTAAGCATCGGGCGCTTCATCGAGAATTTTTTCGAGGTGCTCGGCCGCGAGCTCAAGTGCCTGACAGCTCGCCACATTTTCCAGGTCGCCGATGTGCTGCGTGAGGAAAAGTTCGCTGCCCCGGGTGAGTGCAGCCGCGTTCTTTAAAAAACTCCCTGCGGCCAATACGGCATGCGGCGCACGGCACCCTGGGGCGGCCGGCACCGCTTGAATCTGCACGGCTTCGGGCGTGACGCCGCGTCCGCGGCGCACCCAGAGCGGCAAATCGTTCACAAAGCGCACAACCGAATCATCGCACCGGATGAGAATCTCACGGTTATGCATGAGGAACTTGTCTGCAATCTGCCCAAGACGAAGAACGGCTTCGTCGTTGTCAATCACAAGGGGCTCTCCGCCGGGATTGGCGCTCGTCATGACGAGGAGTGATGGGCAGAGGCGCTCTTCAAACCAATCCTTCTCGGCGGGTTCACCCTCAAGCGCATGGAAAAGAAGCGCATGGAGCGGCGTATAAGGCAACATGACGCCAAGTTCGCTTACCCCGTCGGCGATGCCCGGCAGTTCAAGGCGCGGCTTTGTCGGGTCTTCCTCGGATTCGATGCGTTCGAGGAGAACGATGGGGTGGGCGGGAGAAAGAAGCATCTTTTCTTCCGCTGCCGAGACATGCACAAACTCGCGAATGGACTGAGTGTTTGCGGCCATCACTGCCAGCGGCTTCTCGCCGCGGCCCTTACGGGTGCGCAGCCGTTCAACCGCCAGAGGGTTCCGTGCGTCGCAGACGAGGTGAAAGCCTCCGATCCCCTTAACCGCAACAATTTCGCCGCGGGCAATCGCTGCGGCGGCAGCACGAATAGGGTCACCGGCATTAGGAATCGAGCGGCCTCCGGCATCCGTCCACGACAACTCTGGTCCGCACACCGGGCAGGCATTAGGCTGAGCATGAAAGCGCCGGTCAGCAGGGTTTTCATATTCCTTCAGACAGGCCGGACACATCGGAAACACCGCCATGGACGTCTGCGGACGATCGTAGGGAAGGGCGCGTGTAATCGTAAAGCGCGGACCGCAGTGCGTGCAGTTGGTGAAGGCGTAGCGAGAGCGGCGATTGGCCGGCGTAAAGACCTCTGTGAGGCATGCCCGGCACACGGATGCATCCGGAGTGATCATCGTTGAGACTTCACCCGCGGTTTCGCTTTTAACGATTCGGAAATCCGTAAAACCGACCGTCTCCGCCGGAAAAATTTCAAGCGTATCGATGCGGGCCAAGGGCGGGCATTCGCGGCGCAGCGCAGCCGGAAAAGCATCCAAAGCCTGCGGATCCCCCTCCAGACGGACGCCCACCCCCTGCGGGTCATTGAAGACTTCGCCGCGAAGGTTAAGTGCCGCGGCAATGCGCCAGACCGTCGGGCGAAAGCCTACGCCTTGAACGAGGCCGTTCACGCGTACGAGTCGGGCTTCAATGTCTTTAGCATTGACGTTGGTCGGGGTCACGATGTTCTCTTTATGGACTGAATGCTCTTGAAGAAGCTCGGAAGGCTGCTTCACGAGCAGCGGCTCCAAGCTCTTTCATCAGGAAGGCCGTCAGAGGCTTGCGAGCACGAGCTGAGCCTTTACCCAAGCAAGCCACTTTTCCAATCCCTCGCCTGTGGTGGCTGAGAGCTGGAGCACCTTGGCTCGGGGATTGACGCGCAGCACATTGGCTGCGGCGCGTTCAGCGTCAAAGCGAACATAGGGCAAAAGATCAATCTTATTGATGATCACCAGGTCGCTCGCGCGGAACATGTCGGGGTATTTGAGCGGCTTGTCGTCGCCTTCGGTGACAGAGAGCACTGCCACTTTATGCGCTTCGCCGAGATCAAATTCGGCCGGGCAGACGAGGTTGCCGACGTTTTCGATAAAGACTATCGAGTGTTCTGCGGGCGGGAGCGCGTCAAGCGCACGTTCGATCATGGCTGCATCGAGATGGCAGCCTTTGCCGGTATTGATCTGCAGCGCACGGGTGCCGGTCGCACGAATGCGGTCCGCATCGTTGTCGGTTTCCTGGTCGCCTTCAATCACCATGGTGGGCACATCGGAGAGCGCCTTGAGCGTTGCGCAGAGGAGTTCGGTCTTTCCCGATCCCGGGCTCGAGACGAGGTTGAGCGCGAGCGCACCGAGTTTGGCGAAGAGCGCGCGGTTCTTGGCGGCTACGGCATCGTTGCGCGCCAGAATGTCCTCTTCAATCGAAATGGCGCGGCCGGCGGACATATCCGCATCGTGCGAATGCGCCGGATGGTCATGCCCGTGACTGTGGTCATGCGGATGGGCATGAGCATGTTCATGATCGTGGGTATGCCCGTGATCATGATCGTGGTCATGATCATGAACCGTGAGCGTCACGTTGCCGTCGGCGTCAACATGTTCATGCATATGTGGGCCGGAATGGCCGCAGCCGCAAGTGGTGCACATGGATTTTCTTCCTATTCATCTGAAGTCTGCAGAGTGCTCATTTACCGCGAAGGCAGCATGGCGATTCTCTGCAGTTCTTTTTGTTCGTATGGCAAAAAGAGGACTTAAAAAAAGGGTTAGGGGCGTGTGCCGGCGTTCTGGACTTCAGCCGTGACTGTCCGCAGGGTCGTCAGCAGCTTCAAGAATGTCGATCACGCGCATTTCCGTTCCTCCCGTCGCGGCAAGCTGATAGCCGCCGCAGTCGGGGCAGGGATCGCCGTAGCGGTGAAGCGGAATGTTTTTTTGGCATTGAAGGCACCAAGCTTCGCCCCTCGGCCGTTCAATTTCAAGTTCGGCGTTTTGAGCGACGCCGCCCTTACGCACTGACTGCCAGGCAAATTCGAGACTGGGAATGTCAACGCCGGCGAGTTCGCCGATGGAGACACGCACGGTCTTCACGTGCCGGACATGGTTGGCATTGGCCGTGCGTTCAACAATTTCGATGATGCCTTCGGCTATGGAAAGTTCATGCATTGCTCGGCACTCCAATCAGTTCATAGGCGGCATCACTATAAGCCGCGGCAGTCTGCGGCGCACGAACACCGTTGTCCGTGCGCTCCGTGCGGGGAGCTGCCGGCCGGCGCATCGCTTCGACAGCGGCATCCTGAGCCTGTGTTCCCACCGCGGGCGTATAGGCAAATGTGATCGGCACGCAGGCATCGAGCGCAAAGAGCGCACGGCGCACTCGGACCTCAAGCTTGCGGCGTTCAAGATCGTTCTGCGGAAAACGGAGTTCCTTTACCACCGGCCGGGCAATGCGCTGACCTGGACCATTGGGGGAGAATTGCCACTCCGTGGGAGAGGTGATGCGCAGAGCAGTGAGCTCGCCCTGCGCAGAGACGGCCGCCGCATGGGCGAGGAGTCCCCGAGCGGTCTCAACGAGACAGATGCCCGTGCCGTCGGCGGGCGACGAGGCCGAAAGGATATGTGTAAAGGCGTCGCCCGCTTCGAGCGCTTCATCTCGGGCTTCCCGGCACATCGTGCAGGCCCGGTAGGCGCGAAGCACTTCAGCAGTTTCGACGATGCGCGCAGCCATCAGTACTGCGGGCTTGCAGCCGAAGCGGCTGAGGAGCCCCTCCACCACAGGGTGGTTCCGAAGCCGTGCTGCGGAACCCGTGAGCCGCGGCGTGCCCTGCCAGAAAGGCGCAAGGTCAAAACCCGGATCATGGAGCATGCGGTAGCAGAGCTCTTCGCTGAAGGCCTGCCTTTCGAGCGCGGCGTGATGCGGCAGCGGCGGAATTTCGGATTCCGGGAAGGCCCGCGGGTCAAGCGTTTCAGCGCAGGCGAGCATGGAGGCAAGCAAGTGGGCAGCGGGCAGTTTCGCCGCGTAAGTCTTCGCCCACTGCATTATCGCGGCTGCCGCTTCTTCATCGGGTTTTTCGACCAAGCCGCAGAAATCCTCCGGCGGCATTCCCCAAAGGCTCGTTTGAGCGATGGCGGCAGCGGCATTCATGGAGGCCGAGAGCTCTGCCCGCGTGCGCTGAGCCAAATTGTGTTCCGTTTCCGACCACGAGCTGCTCATCGGGAGCTTAAGCAAAGCGCTGGCTGCCTGAGAAAGGACGGCGCGCAGACGCCCGACAGCACGAGCGTCAACGGGCTCAAGAGCGGGGGCCGGAGGCATATCTCCCGGCATAACATTGAGCGCTTCGCTTTCAAGCTCCAGGCGAGAAGCTTCCAAAAGCAGAACGCGGAGGTTTTCCGTCAGCCCCTCAAGCCGCACGGCATCCGCCAAGAGACGCTGACGTTCGAGCTTAGAGCCGTCAAGTTTTTCATCTTCACCGCGGGCTGCCGACAAAGCGCCCTCAAACGCGGCCAGATGAGCGAGCGGACATAGGCCATAAAGGAGCGTCAGCATCCGGCGAACTTTTCCGCGGTTTTCCGGCAGCGATGCCGCGCGCGCAACAGCATTGGTGCGCGTTGAGGAAACGACTGCCGTCGCTCGGCTGCAGGGCTTTGACTTGATATGAACGCGGATGGAGGCATCATCAATGATCATGGCTTGATGCCCTCCGAGTGAGACGTTGGGCGAAGCGGATCGCCTGCGCCGTTGCCGGCATGCGTCGTATCTCTGCTGATGAGGGGCGCTTCAGGAGCGCCGGGCGCATCATCCGAGGGCTCCGCCTTTTTGCGGCGGCCGAAGAGTTCGCGGCGCGATACGGGCTCTTCGAGCTTATCGAAGAAGGATTCGCGTTCAGCGGGCTGAGGTTCCGGCTTGGGCGGCGTTAGGGGCGGCGTTGCTTCAATGTTCTTGGGCGGGGTCATTCGGATCGGAATGACGCGCCGAAGCTGGCCGTCCGCGGTCGGCGGCACCCAGGCGGCTGCGTCTTCATCGTCCTCCGGAATGGACTGCGCCTTAAAGAGCGTGTCTAAAGTGATTTTGCCGATGAGGTCAGCGGTTTCCTGATCGCCCACATCAAGGAGCGGGCTCTTGAGCGACAAAAAGAGGCACCGCCCCAAAATCGGATCTTCAACGGCCCGAAATGGAAAGTCGCCCGCCGGCAGTTCAATGATTCGGGTGCGGTCGGCAGGAACGTCTACCCATCCTTCTCTTGACCCGCAGGCATAAATGCCAAGCACTGCCCAGGGCGTCGTCACTACGCCGATCCAGTCGTTGCCCCAGCGCCGCCAGCCGGCAGAGCGCACAACGAGCTTGGGGTTGAGGATCGGGAGACCCGCCATGCGCGTTTTTTCAATCTGCCGGAGACCTTCGTCGAAAAACTCCGCCGGCGACTGCGTAAAAACGCGCAGGCGTCTGCTCGGATTCTCGCGTTGCGCTTCGGTCATGGATCTTTCTCCTCACTTCTCCATATTGCCGGAAGGTCATCAAAACTCGATCGGCTCCGGCATGGAAGACGTTTTGCGTCTGCTGACGGCATGCGACGCGTCCATGGTGCCGAAGCGGCGGGATGACCGGCCGGCAGCTGCGGCCTCTTTTGCCGTCCTTAACGGACGCTCCTGATTCAGGCAAAAGGCGCAGTCTGTTTTTTGCTCCCCGAGTATAGAAGGCCGCCGGTCGAGCGCCAATCCGTCGAAGGAATACGCTTTCCTAATCTTTAAGCAGTAGAAGCGCAAAACGTCCGTCCTCTTTGGGAGAGCCATTTTGCTGAAAACGAAACGGCCGCCAAAACGATATTTGAAAACGGAATGTCGTACCTTGAAGAGCTAATAGTGTTTTCCAATGACATTGATTATTCAGAAAATGCTTGGCTCTACACCTTGCTAGTACTTTTGGCCTATGCGAAGCGAGCATTAGGGGGGATGCGCAGAACAATTTTGGGTTTTAATCTTCTCACCAGCTGCAGCGACAAGTGTTTTCAGAACCTTTCCGCTATTTCTCGATATCGCGGGAAAAAGATTTTGGCAAAAGCAGTCTTAAATCCTTAATCGCGGCAGAATGAAAAGAAGCTTGCCTCCGGCGCACCCTCCAGCCGGTTTCCAAGCTCGACCCGCTTTTCTCTAACGAGGGGAGACCAACATGTTTGAAACGCAATACGAGGCGCTGCGCCGCCGCGGCATCAGCCGCCGCAGCTTCCTGCAGTTCTGCTCGCTCACTGCGGCGAGCCTCGGACTCGGGAGCGCCGGTGCGCAGGAAATCGCCCATGCGATGGAAACCAAACCGCGCACGCCCGTTATCTGGCTCCACGGCCTGGAATGCACCTGCTGCTCTGAAGCCTTCATCCGATCCTATACGCCGATCGTCGCCGATGTGGTGACGAACATGGTGTCGCTCGACTACGACGACACGATTATGGCTGCTGCCGGCGAACAGGCAGAAGAGTCGCTGCACGAGACGATCGAAAAGTACAAGGGCAACTACATTCTGGCTGTCGAAGGCAACATTCCGCTTCATCAGGGCGGCATCAACTGTGTGCCTAACGGCGAAATCTTCCTCAATAAGATCAAGCACGTCGCCGAAGGCGCCAAGGCTGTGATCGGCTGGGGTTCCTGCGCCGCCTGGGGCTGCGTGCAGGCTGCTAAGCCCAATCCTACGGAATGCGTGCCGATCACGGAAGTGATTACCGACAAGCCCATCGTCCTGGTGCCGGGCTGCCCGCCGATTCCGGAAGTGATGACCTCGGTCATTACCTACATCCTTACCTACGATCGTCTCCCGCCGCTCGACCGTCTCGGCCGTCCGAAGATGTTCTACGGCCAGCGCATTCACGACAAGTGCTATCGTCGCGGTCACTTCGACGCCGGTCAGTTCGCCGAGAAGTTTGATGATCAGGGCGCCAAGCTCGGCTACTGCCTCTATAAGGTCGGCTGCAAGGGGCCGACGACCTATGCGCCTTGCTCCACGATTCAGTGGAACGAAGGGCTGTCCTGGCCTGTTAAGTCCGGCCACGGCTGCATTGGCTGCGCTGAACCCAACTTCTTTGACAAGGGCAGCTTCTACGAACACGAAACGACCGTTCTGCCCCCGATCTTTGCGGGCGTTGAAGGCACGGTCGATAAGATCGGCCTCGCCACTGTTGCAGTGGTGGGCGCTGCAGCTGCAGCGCATGCTGCGCTCTCGGCGGTTGCTCAGGCGCGCGCCAAGACCAATAAGGAAATCGGAGGTAAGGAATAATGAGCGAACGCAGAATCGTAGTCGACCCGGTCACCCGTATTGAAGGTCACCTGCGCGTGCAGGCAGTGCTGGGCGATGACGGCAAGATTGTCGACTCCATGAGCACCGGCACGATGTGGCGCGGCCTCGAAGTCATTTTGAAGGGCCGCGATCCCCGCGACGCCTGGGCGTTCGTTGAACGCATCTGCGGCGTCTGTACGGGTATTCACGCGCTTTCCGCCGTCCGTGCCGTTGAGGATGCAATCGGCATCAAGATCCCGAAGAACGCCAATCTGATCCGCAACATCCTGAATGCCACGCTCTACATTCATGACCATATCGTTCACTTCTATCAGCTTTCAGCGCTCGACTGGGTGGACGTTGTCAGCGCGCTCGATGCTGATCCGCGCGAAACGGCTGCTATCCAGCAAAAGATTTCGCCGCGCCATCCGCTCGCAGCTGTCGGTTACTTCCGCGATGTGCAGAACCGCGTGAAGAAGCTCGTTGAATCGGGACAGCTCTCGATTTTCAATAAGGGCTATTGGGGCCATCCCGCCATGAAGCTTCCGCCGGCCGTGAATCTGCTTGCGGTCGCTCATTACCTTGAAGTGCTCGACTTCCAGCGTGAAGTTGTGCGCATTCATACGATTCTGGGCGGCAAGAACCCGCATCCGAACTATCTTGTGGGCGGCGTCGCCTGCCCGATCAACGTCCACGATACGGGCGCCCAGGGCACAATGGTAAACGAAGTGACGCTTAACTATATGCGTCAAGTCGCCCAGCATGCCATCGATGTCGTCGCGAACGTCTATATCCCGGACATTAAGGCTATTGCATCCTTCTATCCGGATTGGTTCAAGTACGGCAAGGGGCTCGCCGGCATCAACATGTTGTCTTACGGTGACTTCCCCGAAATCGCTAACGACTATTCTGACAAGTCGATTCAGATTCCCCGCGGCGCCATTCTCAACGGCAACCTCAACGAAGTCTTTGATGTTGACACGCGCGATCCCGAGCAGGTTCAGGAATTTGTTGACCACTCCTGGTACAAGTATCCGGAAGCCGACAAAGGTCTGCATCCGTGGGACGGCATTACTGACCAGCACTACGAACTCCCGCCGGGAAGCGACGGTACGGAAACGAAGTTCAACTGGCTCGCTCCGGACGGCAAGTATTCCTGGATCAAGAGCCCGCGCTGGCGAGGTCACATGATGGAAGTGGGCCCGCTTGCCCGTATGGTGATCGGCATCGCTAAGAACGTTCCGCACTTTAAGGAACCGGCTCTCGAACTTCTCAAGGAATTGAATCTCCCGCTCGAAGCGGCCTTCTCCACACTCGGCCGTCATGCTGCCCGTGCGCTTGAGTGCCAGTGGATGACGCACAAGCTCGCACAGTACATTGATGACCTGACGGCCAACATCAAGGCCGGCGACGAAACTGCGGCCAATATGGAGTTCTGGGAACCCAAGACTTGGCCGAAGGAATGCCGCGGCGTGGGTCCGTGCGAAGCTCCGCGCGGCGCACTCGCGCACTACTGCGTCATCAAGAACGGCCGCCTCGAAAACTGGCAGGCGGTGGTGCCCACGACCTGGAATGCTTCGCCGCGCTCCAGTGAAGGGCAGAAGGGTACCTATGAGCTTTCGCTTATTGGTACGCCGCTCGCTGATCCGAAGCGTCCGCTGGAGATCATCCGTACGATCCACAGCTTCGACCCGTGCCTTGCCTGCGCTACGCATCTCTACTCGCCCGAAGGCGAAGAGCTTACGTCCGTGCAGGTGTGCTGAGGTCAAGGAGGACCTATGAAAATCGATCCAGTCACCTACGAAGTAGACATGAGTGCGGGTACGCACCCGCTTTATGTCTGGGAGGCGCCGGTTCGAGTGTGGCACTGGGCCATGATGGTCTGCATGTTCGTGATGATTGTGACCGGGTTCCTCATTGGGGCGCCTTTGGTTTCCAATCTCGGCGATACATGGGCTACCTATGACTTCGCCTACATCCGCTTTGCGCACTTTGCGGCCGGCATTATCTACACGGTGCTTTTCATCTACCGTCTCTACTGGGCGGTCGTCGGGAACAAGTACTCGCGTCAGATCTTCATTCCGCCGCTTTGGTCGTGGAAGTGGTGGAAGGGGGTTTTCGGTCAGGTTGCCTATTACCTCTTCATGAAGAAGACGAGCGCAGAGTACGCGGGTCACAATCCGCTCGCGCAGCTCGCCATGTTCGGCTTCTTCGTGTTGGGCAGCATCCTCCTCATCATCACGGGTCTTGCGCTTTATGCTCAGGCCTGGGGTGCCGACACGAGCTGGATGGCCTGGTTCGGATGGGTGTTCACGCTCTTTGGCGATGCTCAGGCCGTGCGTACGGTGCACCATGCACTGATGTACGTGCTGATTATCTTCACCATCGCGCATATGTACATGTCCTTCCGTGAAGACATCATGGGCGGCTGCACCACGCTCTCGTCCATGACCACGGGTCTGCGCATGTTTAAGCACGCCGGCGGTGATGAGCATTAATTCCAAATAAAAGTCAAACCATTGAAAAACTCACCTAGAGCCAGTGCTTTAGGTGAGTTTTTTTTCAATGCGCCCGGCAGCGTACGGGTGATTGTGTCAGGACCTCCCGGAGCGAGTTTCCGGGCGCTTGGGATATAATCTCCAACATGTAAAACCATGAGAGTAGTCGCCTCATCATCCGAGGCAGCCGAAATCATGGTTTTTTTGTATCTTTGTTATAAAAATCTTTTGTGTTTTGGGGACTTCCGCGGCTGATTCGAGAGCCGCTCTGTTGCTGCTGATGGAATTTCTTTTTGATCCCACCCTGTGGGTTGGACTTTTGACGCTTGTTGTGCTCGAGCTGGTGCTCGGCATCGACAATTTGGTTTTTATTGCCATTCTGGCCAAAAAACTGCCGGCAAAGCAGCAAGATCGTGCGCTTTATACCGGTTTAGGCATGGCTATTTTCCTGCGGCTGGCTTTGCTTTCGGTGATGAGCTGGCTGGTGGGTCTGACAGCGCCGCTGTTCACGCTCTGGGGGCATTCGTTTTCCCTGCGTGACCTTATTCTTTGCGCCGGCGGGCTCTTCTTGCTTTTTAAAGCCACTTCAGAACTTCATGAACGATTGGAAGCGCGTCCGCATGAAGAAAGCGCGGCGGGTTCTGCGACAAGTTTTTGGCTGGTGATCGTCCAGATTTTGATTTTGGATGCGGTCTTCTCCTTGGATTCCATTATTACGGCCGTCGGCATGGTGGACAATCTGGGCGTGATGATGGCAGCAGTAGTAATTGCCATCGGCGTCATGATGCTCGCCAGCCGTCCGCTGACGGCCTTCGTCAACGCACATCCCACCGTGGTGGTTTTGTGCTTGTCGTTTTTGCTCATGATCGGCCTCTCACTCGTGGCTGATGGGTTCGGCTTCCATATACCGAAGGGCTATCTCTACGCCGCCATTGGCTTCTCGGTCATGATTGAGTTCTTCAACCAATTGGCTGCCCGCAACCTTCGTAAGCATACGGAGAAGCTTCCCTTTCGCGCACGCACGCTTTCGGCGATTGTGAATTTGATGGGCCGGCCTGGCGAAAAGGTTGACACGGCTGCCAAGGGCACTGCCGCAGACGGAAAGCCTGACATGTTTGCTGAGGAAGAACGGCACATGGTTGAAGGCGTGCTTTCCTTGGCGGAACGTACGGTCAAAACCATTATGACGCCGCGCTGCGATGTGGTCTGGATCGATCTAGAACATCCCGCATCGGAAATTGCCGCGCTGATCAAGCGTGAGCCGCACAGCTGCTACCCCGTCTGTGAAGGGTCGCTTGACAATGTGATCGGGATATTAAAAGCGAAGGATTTAGCCGGCGATACGCTCAATCCTGCTGCTATTGCCGACATTGCTCGGCGCCGTCGTGCATTGGTGGTGCCGGAAACGGTCAGTGTGATCGGATTGATGAGGAATTTCCAAGAGGGCAACCATCACATTATTTTGGTGGCTGACGAATTCGGCATTATCCAGGGCTTAGTGACGACGCATGATCTTTTGGAAGCGATTGCAGGTGATTTTCCGGATGAAAACGAGGGACGCTTTATCGAACCGATCGCGGGAGGCTGGTCTGCAGAAGGCGCTGCTGACCTCTTCTTGGTCGAACAGACCACACAGGTGAGCGGACTGCGTCCCGAAAATGACAGCTGCGCAACGCTCGCCGGGCTGCTCTTGGAAAAGTTCGGGCGGATTCCGACAGCCGGAGAGTCCATCACGTTCAGCGGACTGCGGTTCGATGTGGTTAAAGCAACCCGCAGCCGTATCGAACGGGTGCGGATTTCCCGGGCTGATGCGCACTGACTGTTTGTTCGCTCATAAAGTCAGGAGCCAGCAGGGGGTTGTGAAACCGCTCTCCTCGAATTTTTCGAGCAGTTCAAAGGAGAGCATCCCTACGTGCAGTGCGGTTTCGCTAGCGATATGGACTACCAGAATTGCTCTGATTTGGCTCCAAAGTGCGTTGAGTACGGACAAATTTAGGCTGAATACTGCCAAGACGTCATACATATTTACGTATTACACATCGTTGTGCGGTTATTTGCAGGTGCTGTCCGAATCGAAGAAAATCCCCAGCCTTATAATCCTTAAAATATTCGTAACGAGCTGAAGTCCTTTTGAAAAGCGACTGGCATTCAACTGTCAACAATAAGAAGAGCCAATGAAGGAAGACCGTCCCATACTTGCTTACGCAGCCCGCATGCATGAAGAGGGCCGCCGTTTCCTGCTCACTGAGATGAAAAAGGCCGGCCTTGACGAATTGACGACGAGCTGCGGAGACATCTTCCAGGTGCTCTTTCAGCAGGAAGGTTTGAGTCTCACGGCGGTTGCGCAGAAGATTCGCCGTACGAAGTCGACGACCTGCGTCATGCTCGATCGACTTGCCAAGCAAGGCTACGTCGATCGGCTCCCCAGTGAATCCGACGGCCGAGCGAGCATCATCATGCTCACGGAAAAAGGCCGTGCGCTCAAACCCATCATGGCCGATATTTCAACCCGCATGAACGAACGCATTTTGGGATCGCTCACAGAGGATGAGGCTGATCAGCTTGAAATACTGCTCGCCAAAGCTGTCCGGACTTACGGCCCGGCTGTGGATGAAACCGGACAGGAAGTCGGCGGCTGCACCTGCAGCCGAGTGCTTAAGGGCTGATTGGCTGACTGCGGCCATGGACGGCATGCTTTCGGCATGAGCACATCTGCCGGCCAAACCTACGAACAGCATCAAAAAACGGCCTCCAGCGAAGAGCCGGAGGCCGCATTCCATTCAAACGCGCGGAGCTCTGCGGTTAGTTTCCGAGCGCCAGCGTAAATGTGCCGGCCGGATCCAAATCCGGAAGATAGTGCTTATAGTCGGCGACGATGCCGGCCTCCGGATCCATGTCGGCAAAGCCTTCCGGCCAGCAGACTTTGGCGATAAAAGCGCTCATGTGCCAGTCAATGATGGAACGCAGACTCCCGTGGTCGACGGCGTAGAAGCGCCGATTTTTCACGGCCGGGAGATTTTGCCAGAGCGCCCGGTGCATAAAGGCTTCGAGACACTTTTCCGCGGTCTTGCGGTCGACCGTGAAGCCCATCTGCATCTGGTCGCTCGCGCCGCCCGACCACCTCGAGCCGCCGATGATAATGATCTCCGGGTTCTGTGAGATGACGTACTCACGCGTAGCAGCGCTGTAGGGCTCGCGGTTGTTGGCTGAGATGCTGTCGGCGCCCACGCGGGCGAGCATAGCGCCCCAAAGGATGGTGGAGTTGTAGGTGTTGCCGTAGTTGCCGACGCCTTTGCTGCCGAGTTCCATATAAACCTTGGGCGGCTTCTTGCCGGCAGAGGCTCGGGCAACGCGTGCGTCAACGTCCTTGAGGCCGTCAATGGCTTTGCGGCAGAGTTCCTCGGCGACGGTGTCCCGACCCAGCATGCGGCCGATGATGCGTGTGCTGAGCACATGGTTCTCAAGCTTCATGGCGTGGTAGTCGGTGACGATCACACGGATGCCGGCGCGCTCAAACACTTCAATACGCTGAGTGTTGGCTGCGAACTGCGTACGGTTGATGATCATCGCATCGGGTTTCAAAGCAATGATCTTTTCAGAATTGAGGATGTCGTCGTGAAATCCGCCGATGGAAGGAATGGACTTCAGTTCCGGGTAGGCTGTGGTAAAGACCTGATATTCGCCCATGCGGGTGGATTCCCAATGATCCTGCGTCATGCCGACAACGCGTTTGAGGGCGTCTCGGCCGCCTACGAGCATGAAGTTCTGAATGTAGTTGGCGACGATGATCCGCTGCGGCTCCTGAGTGAGGGTGACGGTGCGTCCCGCGAGATCCTTGAAGGTGACGGGCCAGCTGCCCGCCGGCGGCAGGGCGGCGTTGCCCAATGCCGCTTCGCCGGCGGCGGCTTCAGCGGCAAAACTGGCAAAAGGCAGCATCGCCAAGGATGCGGCAGCTGCGGAAAGAAGAAGCGTACGGCGAGTAAGCATGAGGCACTCCGAAAGCGCAAAGGTTGATGAAGATAGAGCGGCTGATGGTGTTTCAGGGCATTCAGGTCGCAGCTGTGACATTCGAGAAGGCGGCAGCCGCGGGTTTTGTCGCTGCTGCGACGAAATCGGTGACGATGCGGATGCTTTTCCCCGACAGAGGATCCGAGACTTCAGCGAGGCTCGGTTCGATCACCTGTGTTTCGGTGAATCCCAGATCGATGAGCGCATGCAAATCCCATTGCGGACGAAGTTCCTGTGTAAGCGGCAGCGTCTGGGCAATGGCGTCAATCGCCGAAGTATCCACGTTGAGCATGTACTGCGGCTGGTGACCGAAGGGCGCAGGCATGTTGTCGTGATGACGTTTAAAGAGCGGATCCACAAGATGGCGGTAATGATTGCCGTCCTCATAAAGGAGACGGCCGCCGGGTTTAAGTACGCGCATCCATTCCTTGAGCGCCCTTTCCGGATGAGGCAGATTCCACAGCACATTGCGGGAGATGACGGCGTAGAAGGTTTCGTCGGCAAAAGGGAGCGCTGCGGCGTCGCATTGACAAAACGTCACATCAGCCCCGGCCGTCTTCGCATTCTCAAGAGCGCGCCGGAGCATTTCAGGGCTGGAGTCGCAGCCATAAGCTTTCCAGCCGCATCGGGCAGCGGTAATGGCCAGAAGCGCCGGTCCGCAGCCAACGTCGAGCACCGAACCGCCCGACGGAACGCCGCGCAGATTGCTGAGCAGCCGTTCTTGCCAATGCGCTCCGCGGGGGCCGTTGAGTTCGTCAGCGGTGCGCAGGCTGTAGCCTTCGGCACGAGTGTTCCAGTAGCCGGAAACTTTGTCGCCCAAAGAGGCTGAGGATTTAACGGAAGCGGTTTCACAGATGGGGGTGGTCGTCGTCATGGCGAATGCGGTGGTCGTGTTGATCGGAACTGCTCGAATGCGTGCAGGCAGGGTCATGCGCGTGCGGATGGGGGCCGTGGCCGTGTGTGCCGTCGTCAACATCAAGCGGCGTCATGGGGATCACGGTGAGAAGCCCCTCTTGAGAGCGTTCAACCGCGGCTTCCACGCGATAAACGACCGCCAGCTCTTCGGGCGTGAGTACCTCAGCCGGAGCGGCAAATCGGCGAATGGTGCCGTCGCCCAGCATGAGGAGCTTGTCGGAGAATCGAGCCGCGAGCATCAAGTCGTGAACAATGGCAAGGACGGCTGCGCCGGTTGTTTTGGCATAGCTGCGGGCGGCCTGCATGACGATCAGCTGATGTCTCAGGTCGAGCGCAGAAGTAGGTTCATCGAGCAGCAGCACGCGGGGACGGGAAACAAAGGCCTGCGCCATGAAAACGAGCTGCTTTTGGCCGCCCGAAAGCGAGGCAACAGGACGGTCGGCAAGGTGACTGATCTGCATGGCGTGAAGCGTCTGATCGACCCGCTCGAAAATGTCGGGCGTCACTCGCCAGGAAAGCCGGCGGCCGAGGCCGAGCATGACCATTTCGAAGACTGTCAGGCGGTTCTGTACCTGAGTGAGCTGCGGCAGGTAAGCAATAGCGGACCGGGGGAGTGCTTTCCCGTTTTCGCAGAGCGTTACGCGTCCGGAAGAAGCAATGAGGTTTGAGACGGCTTTGAAGAGCGTGGTTTTTCCGGCGGCATTTTGCCCGAGCAGACAAATGAATTCACCCGAATGAACGGTGAAGCTGATGTCGCGGAGCACTGTGCGGCGGCCGAAGCCGACATTGAGGTTTTCTACGCGAAGTTCAAGGCCGGTCATCAGTAGTCCCTCCGATTCTTAAGGAGCAGAACGAAGAGGAAAGGCACGCCGACAATCGACGTGATGATGCCTACTGGAAGCATGGCACCTGTTGAGATGAATTTGGATAGCAGCGAAGAAAGCAGAAGAATCGCTCCGCCGAAAAGCATGCTCGCGGGCATGAGGAAGCGCTGATCATCCCCTAAAAGCAGTTTGGCGCAGTGGGGCGCGACGAGCCCCACAAAGGCAATCGTGCCGATGAAACTCACCGACGCAGCGATCAGCACGGATGCCGTTGAAAAAACGAGAAGCCGCAGACGGCTGACTTGAATGCCGAGGCTTTTGGCACGTTCTTCGCCGATAGAAAGCGTGGTGAGCGCCCAGACTTTCGGCGCGAGAAGGAGGGTGCCGAAAAGAACTGCGCCCAAGGCGCAGGCCGCCGAAAGCCAGCCAGCACGCTCAAGATTGCCGAAGGTCCACCCGGAAATCAGCTGCGCCACTTCGGGACTTGCGACATAGACGAGAAATTGGTGCAGGGCCATGAAGAAAAAATTCATCACAATGCCTGCGAGAATGAGCGTTGTGGGCGTCATGCCGCGCAGCCGTCCCAGTGCAAGAATCAGCGCGCAGATTAAGAGCGACGCCAGAAAGGAGGCGGTCATGGTGCCAAGCCACAGTTCTCCCCCTACCGTAAAGCCTGCGGTGATCGCGAGCGCTGCGCCAAAGCTCGCTCCCGAGGTGATGCCGAGGGTGGAGGGGCTCGCAAGTGCATTGGCCGTGATTGTTTGAATCTGCAGTCCGGCCAGCGCGAGCGCAGCGCCGACGAAGAGCGCCGTCAGGGTCATCGGCAGGCGAAGCGACCACAAAATGAGCGCTTCCGGGGACTGACCCGACGGACCGGCCCAAAGTGCATTGAGCACTGCGCTCAGAGGCATGCCCGAAGAACCGGCCGTCAGATCAGCGGCAAAGAGCAGCGCCGTCAATGCGGTGAGCCCAAAGATAAGCGCCAGTCGGTGCTTTATCGCTTGTCGGTAATGGACGTGGCAGCTCATGGAGAGTCGTACGGAATCGGTTTAAAAGGGCGGTGCTGCGCCTTGCGGAGCACACCTGTTATGACAAAACAAAAAAGCATCATACTCTTTGCGGCTGTAAATGCATTAACCTTTTAGACCTAGTTAGAGAGGCTGGGCCGGCCATTGGGCTGCGTGAGCAAAGTCCGAGCTTATCGCTCGATATGTTTGCAGAGGGTGGCAAACGCTGCCATTCAGTTTGTTGCGTAAAACTGCCCGATAGTGCGCCAATGTGCGCTCGAGCAGACGGTCTGAGCCGGACAGAATGTTTTTCGGCTGAAACGAGACGATGAATTTCACTCAACTGGCATTGGTTTTTCTGGGCGGCGGCATCGGCGCATCCATGCGGTGGCTGCTCTCTGCATCTGCTGTGCGGTTCCTCGGCACAGCCTTTCCGGCCGGCACTTTCGCCGTCAACCTCATCGGCTGCTTTCTAATGGGTTTGGTGGTCGAGTATTGGAGCTGCCGACTGGGAGTATCGGCAAACCTGCGGCTCTTTCTCACTACAGGACTGCTCGGCGGCTTCACGACGTTTTCGTCTTTTGCGCTTGAAGCGGTGCTTCTCGGTGAGTGCGGCGCCTTGGCGCTTTCCGTGTTTTATGCGCTGGGCTCCTTGGTCTTGGGGCTTGGCGCCGTCGTGGGCGGCATTGCATTAGCCCGTGCTATTGCGGGCTGAATCGGTTCTCTGAACTCTAAAAAAACGCGTGCAGGCATCTGATGAAAATGCCCGCACGCAGTTTTTCTCAATAGCGGATGCCTGCGAAGAGCAGCGCTCTTCGCAAGCAAAGGCCGGCTGATTTATTTCAGTTCGGCTTGGTAGAAGTTGTACCCGCCGTCAGGCTGAATGTAGAAACCCGTCAGGTTCTTCGCACTGGCGGCAATGTTCTTTTCCGTCACCAGCGGGATCCACGGCATGTCGGCCCAGAGCTGCTCCTGCATTTCTTTATAGATCGCAGCCTTCTTGGTGCGGTCCGTGGTTGCCAGGCCTTCCTGAATCAGACGGTCGACCTTTTCGCTCTTGTAGTAGGCTTCATTGGAGCCCACCGGCGGCATATTTTCGGAGGCGAGGAGCGGACGAATGGCGTAGTCGAGTTCACCCGTGGAGCTCGACCAGCCGATGTAGTAAAGGTCGTGCTGGCTCTTATCGGGCGTCGGCACAGATTCTACGAGCGCGGTGCGCTGACCGGCCTCAAGTGCGCGGATGTTGGACTTGACGCCGACCTGAGCGAGCTGCTGCTGCAGGAACTGAATAACCTTCTGGGCGGTCGTGTGGTTGTAGCCCGACCAGAGATTGATCGTGAGGCCGCTGCCGTAGCCGGCTTCCTTCAGGAGTTCGCGGGCCTTCTTCGGATCATAGGGCCAGGGACCGAGTTTCTCGGCGAAATCAATGGCGGCCGGAGCGTAGCCCGTGGCCGGATCAGCGTAGCCCGCAAAAGCGACTTTGCAGAGCGCTTCCTTATTGATGGCATAATTGAAGGCTTCGCGGACGCGCTTGTCCTGGAAGGGCTTCTTCGACATGTTCATTTCAACATAGCGAAGAATGATGGAGGGGGTAATGTCGAGGCGAACCTGATCCTTCCCCTGAACCTGCTTGACTTGTTCGGCGGGCAGCGGGAAAGCAAACTGTGCTTCGCCCGTGAGAAGCATCGCAACGCGGGTGCTGTTCTCAACGACCGGCTTCCAGTTAATGGCATCGAGTTTCGGGAACCCTGCCTGCCAGTAGTTTGGGTTCTTCACGACGCGCATACCTTCGCTCGGATTGTATTTGTCGAGCGTGTAGGGACCGGTGCCGCAGGGTTCGAAAGCGATCTGCTTATTGGTCTTATTAGCGAGCGTTGACGGGCAGATCATGACGCCGGCCGGGTGCGCGAGCTGATTGATGAAGCTCGAGAAGGGCTTCTTGAGCGTGAAGCGCACCGTGTAGGGATCGACCACTTCAGTCTTTTCGATGTTTTGGTAAAGCATGTAGCGCTTCAGACCGTTGGCCTTGTTGGTCACGCGGTCAAAGTTGGCTTTCACGGCGTCAGCCTTGAATTCCGAACCGTCATGGAACTTCACGCCCTTGCGCAGCGTCACCGTATAGACGAGGCCGTCGTCGCTCACTTTGTAGTCCGTGGCGAGTGCATCGATCACCTTCATGTCTTTGTCGAACGTGAAGAGACCTTCATAGAAGGATTTCGAAGCGGTCTGCGACAGCGTATCCGAAGCGTCGTACGGATCAAGCGTCGTGAACGTGCTGGCAATGGCCACCGTAATTTCTTTCGGCGCGGCCTGCGCGGCGCCGGCGGCGACAAGGCTTGTGAGCGCGAGCGCGGCGGCTGCATGCTTCAAATTCATTTTGTTCCTCCAAAACAGGTGAGGCGCGGGCTGCCCTAATAATCGACCCGCAAAAGCGTTTCTAGACTAACCCGCTCAAACGATTCGGCATCACGGAATCTCAGTCGCAGACTGCAGAATTTCAGCCGATTTGACTTTTACGCAGTCGATGTAGGTAAATGTGCGCAGTTGGGGCTAGCCTGGTGCGGCTGCTTCATGGATGGTGTACTTAGGAAAACCGTATCAATGAGAGAGCGTATCGACGAGTTGTATGCTGAATTTGCAGATACAAGGAGGGAATAGTCAGACGAAAGGCCTGCCGGATTTGAGAAATAGCCGTCTTTTGGGAGGCAGTTATAACTCGGACCAAAACGCTGTTCGCCAATTTGCGATATACAAATCAAACGTTCAATAAGTGCAAGGTGCTCGCCAAGCGAGCGATAAAGCCCGCGCAGCTATTTGATTGGGACAACGTACCTCGTGGAGGGACCTTTCCCTTCGACAATGACTCTTCCGTTGGCCCTGAGCTCTTTCAAAAGCTTCAGGACGGTCGGCCGGCTTTGATTGATGTACGCCTCAATTTCGGAACGAGTTCTGCCGCTTGGGCTTTGTTTGATGAAAAGGATCACATCCGTTTCTCTGCTGGACTGCTCTTCGTTGATACGCGGCAGCTCAATTTGGAACGAACGAGCAATATGTTGAAGCTTTGGCTTTTGAGGATACTGTGCATAGGCACGGAAAATATCGCCGAAGCCCGTCCCCGCTTTTTCCATCCAATGCAGCCGCATGAAAATTTCAGCCAATTTGTCATTACGGCAGAAGCTCGCACCTTCTTTCATCGCTTCTTCAAGCGTCAGCTCTGGAGGGATGCCGCCAGGGGTGAAGAATGTGATAAGGTCCGGATGAATGTTGACTGAAACCTGCAGCGGCGAAGAATAATCGCGATGCGCCAGAGTGTTGGTAAGTGCCTCCCGCAATGCCAATGGCGGCCAAGGATAGACTTCTTTTCTTGAAAAATCTTTCGATTCCTTGTCGATGATGGGTGTATTCACTTCTGAAAAGCGTTCCCGCACTTTATTCCATTGCCATAAGACGGAACCGTTAACTCTTTGGGAACTTTCAACCTTTCCAGAAATATCAAAGGTGTTGACAACGACTCGATAGGGGTTCTGGTCCGAGAGGAGAAGAGCGAGATTGGTTAATTCATGCTCTCGGTTGAGAAGACCATAACCAAGCCAAGTGCTTTCTCCGAAAGAAATCTGCTTCTCATTGAAAACTAGGACCGCTTGTTCGAAAGTCAAGTCCAGTTCGTTGCATGGACGACTCTCCCAAGTTCGCGGATCACCGCGCTGAATAAGTTGAATGACTTCCTCAAGCGTCGCGGGCACGGTTTGGCCGCCCAAGCGAATGAATACGCCGCCCTGCGTCAGAACTTTGCCGCGCAGTGCATAGGGACGGCGTATTCCTGGTCTGACGAGAACACTCGCGAAGACCTTGCCGTCGAGAATTTGTTTTCGAATGTCAACTAAGTTGTGTATTGACGGCTCAGCACCGTCGCGGGCAAAACGCTGAACTGCACGTTCTACCTGGTCAAAGTCGCACCCGACGATTTCACCGTCATCTGCAACACCGATCTGCAAAACGCCGCCAAGACCATTGGCGAAGGCAATAAGCGTTTTTCTAGCGGTATCGCACCATTCTTGCTTGTACTCAAGCGTCTGGCCTTCGGGTTCTTGTAGTTTCATAACGAGAAAATCGGTCAATCGATTAAATTATGTTTTATCGATAGTAGCAGATAATATAATAAATTTTATCGATTTAGATCAGCTGGCACATTTATGTCAAGCCGGATAGCTTTCGTCATTTTCTCGAATGTCTCGGCCTTTAATATCCACATTCGTCTAGGAGGGCGGTGTGGACATCAACTGCCCCCTCCCCAACGGGCCTCCGGATGACGCAAAGCGCAATCATTTTGGTCAGCAATCCCTGAAGAAGCAACAAAAGCTACCTAAAACAGAGCTGAACGCCAAACAACACCGCAAAGTTTTTTCATGGCTCATGTTTGTGACTGCTCCCCGCTCAATCCCAAACGGGATTGACGAGGCTTCTCGCTTCATTGGCCGCAGTCTTGGTTTTCCGAGGTCTTATGTCGTCTCGACGAGCAGAAGGGCATTCTCCTCACGCCTTCACGTCTCAGTCGTGTTCCGCGCCGTTATGCAGGCACGTCCTCCGGAATCAACGGGTGGCACAGTCTTTAAAGACTCGGCCGCCATGCCCCCGAGCCCTTGCAGGCGAGGGTTTCTGGCGGCCGCTGCTGAAATGGGATGGACTTTTTATACGCATACAGAGTCAATCCCATGTACATGGTGCCGGATAGTTTTTCCTAAACGTTAAAAGTTAATGTGGATGCCCGCCATTGCCTGGCCGGAGAGCGGATCGTCCACGGGTGCATTGCTGGTGCGCGCGTCGATGAAGTCCTTATAAACGCCCACTGCAGCATAAGCTGTTGTGCTCTTGGAAAGCGGATATTCATAGGCAATCGTCGCGCCGAGGCGTTTGAGGCTGCTGCCGACATTGTCTTCGTCGGCAGCAGCAACGTCATCGTGAACTTTGGCGTCAAGCCAGGAAAGCGCCAGATCCGTAAAACCATGGCCGGTGGGGATCTTCGCTGAAACCGCCGCGGCGAAGCCCCGCATGTCGTCCAGACCTGTGAAGAGCGGATAGTCGCCGATGTTCGAGAGCGCCATGATGTGGTTTGCGCCGCGGAAGTACTGCGCCCAGCCGAAAAGCTCGAAAGCGGTAAAGTCGTAGCTGCCGCCGACTGTCACAGCGATTTCATCGTCGCGGCTTCCTTTCGAGGAGTTTTCATTCATGTATTCCAGAACGGTGACGAGACGAAGGGGACCGCGGTCATAAGTGAGCGCAGCGGCGCTGTATCGGTCCGTATTGGCCTTATTCTCGTCGCCGCCGTCTGTGCCGCCGAAACTGGTTTCAATGTCGAGCTGCAGTCCGTTGATGACGGGTGATTTGTAGAGCAATGCATTGTCGACCGAGAAGCCGATGAAGGGCATGGCGTACAAAGCCCCTGCGCCGTAACCGTCCCAGCCGGAGCCGAACGGGCTGGTGCGCTGACCGAGGATCTGGAAGCCCGCGGGTGTGGCGCCCGAACGCATCGTGCCGAGGCGTCCCATCCAAAGCTCGCCGTACTGCTTGTGCGAAAGATAAAAGAGCGAGCCGAGGTTAAAGAAGATGTCCTGTTCCTGAAGCTGACCCGAATCGGCTCTAAAACCGGATTCTGCAATGAAACCCACGGAAAGCTGATCGCTGATGTCCTCGTGAGCACGGATGGCGAAGCGGCTGGAGTCCAGCATGCTTGATTCCATGCCTAAAGCCGTCTCCGTGCCGTGGATGCCGTCGTTCACGAACGTATATTTAAGACCGGTGTCGTACATGCCGCCGATGGATACGCTGGCAGCACAGACTGCCGACGATGCAGCTGCCGCAAGAAGCGCAGCGCAGGCCGCGCAGCGGGAGAGAGGGAATAATTTTGGATTGAACGTCATCATTTGGCGCTCTCTGGTGTGGTTTGATTGGCGAAAGGCAGGTTTAGTCAGACGATGCGCTTTCAGGAATGTCGGCGTGCTGTGACGCCCGAAACTTCGGAACCAAGGATTGAAGAAGACTTCTGATGTGTGTGAGCTTTGGGATGAGAGAGGTTCCGCAGTGAAGCTGAGATGTTGCTTTGGAGTGTTTGTCCTCGAAGAAGGGTGAAAGGCTGCCTTCTGATGCGGTGCAGCTGAACGGTCTCCCGACTCTGAAAAAGGAGAAAAAACAAAGTCGGGAGACCGAGACGCGGAGCGTTACTTAGCGGTCTTCACGTACTCAGCGGCTTCCTTGCCGGCGATGCGGCCGGAATTCCATGCAAAGCCCAGGGCGAGACCCTGATACGGCGGGTAGGATGGAGCGGAGTAGAAGCCGTTGGCGTTGTTGCCGACGGCGTAAAGGCCATGGATGGGCTTCAACTCAGAATTGAGGGCCTCAAAGCGGTCGTTGACGCGCACGCCGCCCAGCGTCGAAAGGCTCACAACCTTTGCGCGCGCAGCGTAGAACGGGCCCTTTTCAACCTTGAACTTGAGGAATTCAGCCGGCTTGCCGAAGGGGTCCTTGCCGCTCGATACGGCCTGATTGTAGGCCTTCACGTCGGAAAGGAATCCTTTGGTTTCAAAACCCGCCTTCTGAGCAAGCTCTTCGAGCGTATCGGCCTTGAAGGCCACGCCCTGGCGTACAGCTTCTTCCATCAGCGCGCGGAAATCGCCCTTGCCCGTCGGATTGGCGGGACCGGCGCCGGAGACTTCAAACGGGAGCTTGTCGGCTGTGTAGGCGTCAAGCGTCTTGCCGTCAACGACGACAAAGTACTTGCCGCCCACGGAGTAGCCCGCGTTGGCCCAGTAGACGGTGTCGTAGATGAGTTCTTCATTGGCAAAGCGCCGGCCGGCCGGATCCACCCAGAGGAGCGGCGTCTTCAGAACGCGCACCAAGAGGTTCGAGTCGACCATGCCGTGGCTGCCCGCGGAAGAGGTCGAAAGACCGTCGAATTCAGCGGCGTGAATGAGCGCGCTGTGTTCACCCGACTTCTGGGCGCCGGCCTTCCAGGCCATATTGAGACCTTCGCCGTTGTTCGACCAGGCGATGCGGTTCGTCAGCTGGCTGCTTTCCATTTCCTTGGCGAGGCGATTGGCATCGCCGCCGTAGCCGCCGGAGGCGAGAATGACAGCCGAGGTCTTAATGGTGAGTTTGCCCCCGTCGGCCTTCTCGGCGATGACGGCCGTTACGTTGCCGTCCTTATCCTGAGTAAGGTCATAGGCGCGGGTCTGAAGCAGAAGTTTGCCGCCGAGCTTGCCGAATGCGTCATACATATTCTTGAATGCACCGGCATTGTCGACATAGCGATGGTAAATGCGCCAGCGGATCGGATAGGGGTTCTGGCCCTGCTGCGGATTCCAGTCGATAAGTTCAAGCTTGGCGCCGTGCTTATTCATCCAGTCGACGGTCGAAGAGGATTCATCGATGACGCGGCGGGTGATCGAGGCCGAGCTCAGGTAGTGGTTGTAATCCATGAGCTGCTTGTAGAGCTGGTCCTTCGTGAGCTGAGAAAGCAGTTCCGGATTGTTCTTGTACTTGGCTTTCTGCATGGAGGATTCAACGGCAAAGAGCCCGGAGGCGAGCTTGCCGGCACCGCCCACTGCAGGTCCCTTTTCAAGCACGATGACCTTGGCGCCTGCTTCAGCGGCGGTGACGGCGGCGGCAGTGCCCGAAGCGCCCGCGCCGACCACCACGATGTCGGCCGTCAGGGTCTCATCGGCGCCGACGGTCTTAGCAACCTTCACGTCGTACTTTTTCGGATCAGCGCCGGCCTTCTCGATCGCCGCAGCCACCGCCTTGCGGATGGCTTCGCTCGACACCGTAGCGCCGCTCATGCCGTCGACAGCCGTGGACTGATGCTCAACAATGGCAGGCGCCATTTTCTTGGCAGCAGCGCCGCCGAGTTCAGGGGTTTCGCCGGAAACGTCAAGCTTAACGTCGGTGATGCGGCCGTCCTGATTGAGCGTGACGGCAGCCTTGACGGTTGAAAGCTTGCCCTGAGCGGCACCCTCATAGGTGCCGGCAGTAACAGCAGCGACGGCCATGGCCGAAACACCGCACAAGAGCGCGGCAACGGCGGTCATGCGGAAGGACTTGGTGATCATGAACGGTTCTCCAGATAGAAAAGTGAGGCTTCGTATATGGTTGGCGGCTGCCCGAGGCTGTGAGGCGCTCGAACGGCACTCTTCAATAGGTCGGTAGCCTAAAGTTCAGTCGTTTTTTGAACAATCTCGGCGGAGCTACCGCATCATTGGGAAAGCTAATCGTGGCTGTGTTATTTTTTTCCGATTGAGTCCGGCAGCAGCATTTTGTTCAGCTCTTCATTCCATTCGTGCGCTCGTAAAGGAGACGTCATGTTTGAACCTCGTCATCTCAAAGCGTATTTGGCGCTCGTTAAATGCATGCACTTTGGCCGCGCAGCGGAAATGCTCGGTATTTCGCAGCCGACCTTGAGCCAGCAGATTCGGATGCTTGAGGAAGCGGTTGGTGCGCCGCTTATCAACCGCAGCAACCGCACCATGGAACTCACGCCGGTAGGCCGCGTTTTTGCTGAAGATGCGCAGCAAATTCTCACGCTCATGGAGCGAGCCAAACGCAATGCTGAGGACATTCTTTCCGGGGAAGAGGCCGAAGTGAAGCTTGGCGTCTGCCCCGGCACCATCAGCTCCGGATTCCTTATTAACCTTCTTGCAGAGTCACGACGCAGATGGCCGCGCATCAAAGTGCTCACGGAGGTATCTCCGCCCACGAATTTGGCTGCCCGGCTCTCCAAAGGACAGATTGATATTTATGCCGGATTAACGACTGGCGTTGATTTCCCGCAGACTGTAACCAGTCAGGTCATCGCAGAGTGGGATGCCGTACTGGCAGTTCCTCGGAGCCGACTGGCACTCGAGGAAACAACGTCTCCGGAATTTCTTAAGGATGAAACATTTATCTATCTGGAGGGCGGTGAAGCGGGCTATCCGCACGTAGTGGAAAGCATTTTGGGTTTTACGCCCAAATCGACTTTGAGCACGCCCTCGAGCCGACTGATGATGGCTTACGTGGATGCCGGCTACGGCGTCGCGCTTATTCCTGCGCCTGATGCAACGATACGCGGAACCAATACGCTCATTCGAGCCGTGGCCGGCGGCCGCGGCGTGATGAAAGCCCGTGCCGCTCGGCTCGCGGTCAACAATGCGCCGGCCGTGCGGCGTGTCTATGACGTCATCCTTGCGCTCTCGCGCAACGGCAGCGAATAACAAAACGACGCGTGACTGATCGGCTCACGCGATTTAACACATACTTCATCAGAAGATTGTGAAGGAAACTTGATTTGCCGCTTATTTCGGCGTTCTCATGCCGAGAGCTCGGTTAAAACGTCTGCACAGGCTTTTTTTGGTGTCTCGGGCAGATAAGATCAGCCTATGATCTTGTTTTACTGTACGATCTTGATGTATGTTTGTAGTATCATTGGAGCGTATGTTTGGGAGGATAATTATGGAATTTCAAGTAACTAGCCGCGAGTTTAATCGTAACTCTGCAAAGATTCGTGAGGAATCTCTTCATAAACCGGTGATCATCACTGTGCGAGGCGAGCCGACCAATGTGCTCCTTTCTTATAAGGAGTATGTTCGTGTTTTCAAATCTTCAGATAACCGCAAGACTGCAACTGAGCTTTTTGCTCACAAAAAAGCCGCTTATTGCGATCTCGAGTCCGAACTGGTGCGTAATAAGGAATTGGTCAAAGCACCGGAGTTTGACTAATGTTCCTTCTCGATACGAACGCTGTCTCAGAAAGCAGAAAGCTTGCAACCAGCAATGTTGATCCTGTCTTTAAGAACTGGATTGACGAAATTGATCCAAATCTGCTTTATGTATCGGTCATCAGTTTGATGGAACTTGAAGAGGGTATTCTCCGCATCTCCCGCAGAGATACTCGGCAGGGTATCGTGCTCCGAGAATGGTTTGATATGGAAATCAAACCGAATTACGAGGGGAGAGTGCTCGATATCACTCCTGATATTGCCTATACCTGCGCGCGTTTAAATGTACCGGACCCGCGGCCTTATCAAGATGCTTGGATTGCTGCGACAGCATTAGTACATGGCATGACTGTGGTGACGCGAAATGTTCGTGACTTTGTGCCGATGAATGTATCTTTGCTTTGTCCATTTACTCAGCCGCATTAATTTCGCTTGGGCTTCATTGGATGGAAAAGAATTAGTTCATGTGAAGTGAAATCTCATGTTTAAGGTTGGTCGAAATGCATTCGGGCATTTCGACCAACCTAATTATTTCTGAGTTGCCGCAGCAATCTTCAGAAAATTCTCGAGCTGATCGAGCCCCCGCTCGGTCAGCATGGATTCAGGGTGGTACTGAATGCCTTCAACCGGGAGCGTGCGATGGCGCAGCCCCATGATTTCACCGTCGTCCGTTTCTGCTGTCACCATCAAGTCTGCGGGGAGCGTGGTGCGGTCCACGGCGAGCGAGTGGTAGCGCACCACAGACAAGTCTTCGGGCAGTCCGGCAAAGAGTCCCTGACCGTCATGACGGATGTGCGACGTTTTTCCGTGCATCACTTTTTGAGCGTGAATAACGTCTCCACCCAGCGCTTCGCCGATGGCCTGATGTCCGAGGCAGACGCCGAGCATCGGCATTTGGCGTGCGAGTCCCTCGCGGATGAGCTCGAGCAGAATTCCCGCGCTTTCTGGACGGCCCGGACCGGGAGAGAGAACAATCGCGTCGGGGCGAAGGGCGAAGACGGCATCGACCGTTGTGCAGTCGCAGCGTCGAGCCGTCACGTCGCAGCCGAGGATCTGAAAGTACTGCACGAGGTTGTAGGTGAACGAGTCGTAGTTGTCGAGCATGAAAATCTTCATGGCAATCCTTCCTTTTGAAGCGTATTTCGGGCTCATTCAGTCGGCGAGTCCGCGGGCAGCGAGTTCAACAGCCTTCATCATGGCTGCGGCTTTATTTTTCGTTTCCTTATATTCGAGCGCTGGAACGGAGTCGTAGACGATGCCCGCGCCCGCCTGAATGGAAAAGTTCCGCCGCTTGGCGCCGCCCGGCGCTTTGGGATCATCAAGGTCCTCAAAGATCAGCGTGCGGATCGTGATGGCAAGATCCATCGCGCCGTCGTAGCCGAAGTAACCCGCTGCACCGCCGTAAAAGCCGCGCGGTTCAGGTTCAAGTTCGCGAATGATCTGCATGGCACGCACCTTCGGCGCGCCCGAGAGCGTTCCGGCAGGGAAGGCCGAACGAACAAGATCGTAGGCGTCGAGTCCGGGGGCGAGCTGGCCTGTGACGGTGGAAACAATGTGCATGACGTGCGAAAAGTATTCGACGGTCATAAAGTAGGGCGTTTTGACGCTGCCCGGGGCGGCTACGCGCCCTAAGTCGTTGCGTGCAAGGTCAACGAGCATCAGGTGTTCGGCGCGCTCCTTCGGGTCGGCGAGGAGCTCTTCGGAAAGACGTTCATCGTCAGCGGCAGAGGCGCCGCGTTTCCTCGTGCCGGCAATCGGCCGGAGCAGCGCACTGCCGTCGGCTTCGGTGCGGCACAGTGTTTCGGGAGAAGAACTCACGAAAGTGAGGCCGCCCATCTTCATAAAGAAGGTGTAGGGCGAGGGATTAATGCGGCGAAGCGCCCGGTAGAAAGTAAAGGGTTCAATCGTCGTTTCACCGGAAAATTTCTGGGAAAGAACGACCTGAATGAGTTCGCCGTCAAGGATCAAGCCTTTGGCTTTTTCTACCATAGCGCAGAAATCGTGTTCGGTCGTATTGGCCTTGAGAACGGGTACTGCAGCCGGATGCTGATCCGGGAGCTTTGAAAGATCGAGCGGCCTGCGGATTCTCGCCCGCACTGCTTCCACGCGGGCCGCGCCCGCGGCGAAAGCCGAACCGAGATCGGGGAATTCGTCGATGCGCACACCCGCAGAAATCGTCATGGTATGGCGGAAGTTGTCAAAAATGATCATATCTTCGGCCACCATGAAGGCTGCCGTAAGCCCATGAGGCTTGTAGCCGGTTTTGGGTTCGAAATCACCGCACATCTCCCAGCCGAGCGCACCGACAGCACCGCCCGTAAAGGAGGGCAGATCTGCAGGAGCCGCGGGACGAAGGCCTTCAGTAAGCGACCTCAGGGCCATGAAGGCGCCCTCTTTTGTTGCGGCTTCGGGAAGCTCTCGGCGTCCGTCGGCGTCCTCCATAAATGCTCGGCCGTCTTCGACCGAGAACCGCGCTCTGGGATTGAGGCCAATGAAGGAATTTCGGCCGAAGCGCTCGCCGGCTTCGACGGATTCAAGGAGAAACACATCCTCGTCATCCTTGAGCCGGGAAAGAATGGAGACGGGGGTTTCCAGATCGGCAGTAAGCGTGAGCGTTACGGGAACGTAATTGCCCTGCTGGGCGAGTCGGGCAAATTCGCTGAAGGCGAGCATGGCGGCATCCTAAAAGAGAATCATGAAATCGGAAGACGAAAAAAAACGGACCGGAATCACTGAACAAGGATTCGGTCCGTTCTTTTGGAGATCTGCGGCAGGCGCTCTGCAGCAGAGGTCTCGCGGCGGCTGAGGAAGCTCGAATGCATCAAGGCGCTGGGCGCTTTTCGTTCTTTTGCTCCTCCCGGCTGCAGACGCAGACGGGCGCCGACGGATCGAATCCGGGACGCCACCGCCAGCTGCGGGAGAGAAGAAGCAAGAACATGAAGGTTCCTCAATGGGGCATAAAGTACAGAATCACTATCGCATGATGCGGGGCAGTTCGGCGGGAGCGCCTCTCGGCGCTCCGCCTCGGTCGATTTGATCCGCATCAGAATCCGGTGCGGATAGCGGTCGGTTGCCTTGTCAATGTCATCCAATCGGCCAGCCGAGCGCTTCGAGCACATTGCGCGCCGCGGCTTCGGGTTCAACATTGTCGACCGAACAGTCCGCGGTGCCCTCATACGTAGCTCGTCTTTCCGCCCAAATGACGGAGAGCGGCCGCGACTGCGAGACGGGGCGCCCCATGGTCGGCAGTTCTTCGATGGGGCGCTTCAAAAGCGCTACGCGGCCGTTCTGCTTTAAGGCTGAGACATTTTTCACGCGCATCATAGTGCCGCCGCCCGTGGCAATCACCACGCCGCGCCGTGCTCCGGCAATGGCGGCAATGCGCGATTCCAGATCGCGGAAAGCGGGTTCGCCGTGACGGCGGAATATTTCGGGGATGGGGAGTTCCGCAGCAGCCTCGATTTCTTCATCGAGATCGATGAAGGGGCGTCCAAGCCGTGCTGCAAGAATGCGGCCGACGGTGGATTTGCCGCTCCCCGGCATGCCTGAAAGCACGATGTTTTCGAACTGACGCTTGAGGTCCGCGTGAATTTCTTCAGCGCTCGCTGCCGGTTGGGCCGGCGCGCCGTCGACGGGGGAGGCGATCGAGAGAAAATCGCGCGCGGCTGCTTCGGCCTGCACGACAAGCATGCGCAGGCCGTTGACTGCGGGGATGCCGCGCGCTCTCGCACGAAGCATGAGTTCGGTGACGGCAGGGTTATAAATGAGGTCGAAAACGAAGGAGAGCTTAGGGAGGAGGCCCAGGTCGCCGATGGGCGACACGCCGCAGACCGGGAACATGCCTACGGGCGTGGCGTTGACAAGAATCTCTGCATCGGCATGGCGGTTAAGCGCTTCGCGGCCTTTGGCTCCGCGAATGTTCACCATGACGGCAAAGGCGCCGAGATCCTTTAGGACCGCCTGCACGCATTTAGCCGCGCCGCCCGTGCCGAGGATCAGGGCTTTCCTGCCCTTCACTTTGATGCCGCTCGCACGGACAGTGTCGAGGAATCCGGCATAGTCGGTATTGTCGCCCACGAGTTTTCCGTCAGGACGGTGCACGAGGGTATTGACCGCGCCGACATGCTGCGCGGCGGGCGTCAATTCGTCGCAGTAGGGCAACACCGCTTCCTTATAAGGAATGGTGACGTTGAGGCCGTCAAACGGCGTTGTTCGCAGGAATTCGTCCAAACGCTCGGGCTCGCACTCAAAACGCTTATAGGCGTAGGCGCCCAGACGCGCGTGAATTTCCGGCGAAAGCGTGTGTCCGAGGCGGCGGCCAAGCAGTCCGCAGAGCAGTCCGGCGCCCGCTTTGGGCGGAATCGGTTCAGCATTGCGGTCGATGGTGACTTCCACCTTTGCACCGAGCCCCTTGAGGTCGGCCGCCAGAACGCGGTTCATGCCGGCCCCTTCAAGGGTGAGGCCGACGCCTTCGCGAGTCGCCTCGAGCAGAGCGGGCGCAGCCCCCGCAGCCGTGCAGGCGCAAATAAGCCGTTTGGCGGCATACTGCGGCGTTTCGCCTTCGCCGAGCGTTTTGAAAACAGAGAGCCGCCCGGGCTGATGCCCTTCAGTGCCGAGAGCGCCTTCATCGCAGAGCTGAGCGGCGAGCTGCCGCTGGCGGGAGCCCGCGATCAAAAGTTCGTAGACCGCTGCGACAATCGGCCGCTCGTTGGGCGGCACGCGTTCAACGAGCTTTTCCAGCAGTGCTTCTTCGCGCTTGGGCGCATGAATCGGCAGGTTCCGGCCGCGCTTACGCTCGCCGATTTCGTCGGCGATGGCCAGGCGCTCGACAATGAGTGCCGAGAGCTTGGCGTCAATGACGTCGATCTTTGCCCGCAGGTCAGCCAAGAGGTCGCTCGGCGCTTCGCGCAGCTGCGCGGGATGAGGGTGAGGTTCTGCCGTCTGCTGGTCGGTCATGATGAATTCAAACGTATCTTTTTGAAGGGTGGTATGGGGCGTTTCAGCGCGGTGCGCTTTCATTGGGCAGTGTTCTCGGCTCGTGCCTTTAAAGCTTCAGAAGCCCAGCACTCGGCATTGGGGAGGTCCTTTGAGAGCACTGCCGGCGGCGCGAGGAGGAGGTCCAGGGCAGCGAGCGCCGCAACGGCCTCTACGACCGGCACCGCGCGGATGCCAATGCAGGGATCGTGCCGGCCGGTGACAATCAGCTCGGCGGCTGTCCCCGCTTCGAGCGAGACCGTCTGCTGGCGGAGCGCAATGGAGGGCGTGGGTTTCATGGCTGCACGAAAGAGGATCGGTGCAGAGGTGGTCATCCCGCCCGCAATGCCGCCCGCGTGATTGGCCGCTGGTGCTGCGCCGGGAGCAGAGAGCTGAGGCTCCCAGGGGTCGTTCTCAGCCGAGCCCGAACGGCGTGCGGCCGCAAAGCCGTCACCAAACTCCACACCTTTGACCCCTGGAATGCCAAAAAGTCCGAAGGCGAGCGCACCGTCAAAACCCTCAAAGAGGGGGCCGCCCAAGCCCATGGGCAGTCCCGTGATCATGCCTTCGATCACCGCGCCGATGCTGTCGCCCGACTTTCGGGCGGCAGCGACGGCGGCGGCCATGGCTTCGTCGGCTTCATCGCTGAGCACTGGGAGTTCGCGCTCCAGCCGCGCCTGCAGCACCGCATCGGTTTCGCCCATGGGGCTGAAAGGCCGGTCTTCAACGGTGCCGACTGCGGCCAAGTGAGCCGCAACCCGAATGCCGCGGCGGGCAAGAATCTGCAGGGCAATGCCGCCCGCGCAGCAGATGGGAGCCGTGAGGCGTCCGGAGAAGGCGCCGCCGCCGCGAACATCCTGAAAGCCCTGATAACGCACCTGCGCGGGCAGATCCGCGTGCGACGGACGAGGGCGGTCAGCAATGGCCTTGTAGTCTTTCGAGCGCTGATCGGTATTGCGGATAAGGGCAGTGAGCGGCGCGCCGCAGGTGATGCCGTTCATGAGACCGCAGAGAATTTCAGGCTGATCCGTTTCGCGGCGCTGCGTCGAAAGCCGGCCGCCCGGCGCCCGGCGTCCCATAAAGGCGCAAAGCGCCTCTTCGTCAACGGCTTCGCCCGCAGGGAGCCCTTCAACGGTGCAGCCAATGGCCGCCGCATGGCTTTGTCCCCAGACGGTGGTGCGCAGATAAGTGCCGAAAGTGGTGTTCATGATGGAGTCAATCGTTTTGAATTCAGTTGCGGGTCTTGAGGTCGGCAGGGGCCGCGGAGCCCTTCATCCGCTCCAAATCCTCGAAAAAGTAGGGATAGGACTTGGCCGCATCCTCTGCGCCGTCAATAACTATGGGGGCGCCGCCGGAGGCGCCGGCCACGGCGGCAGCCATGACGATGCGGTGATCTTTGAAGCTTGAAATGCGCCCGCCCGAAAATTTTCGTGCGCTGCCGATGCCGTGCACCACCAGTTCGTCGGGGAGCTCTTCATGCGGGACGCCGAGCAGACGAAGGAGCTGAGCCGTGCTCTGCAGACGATCGCTTTCTTTAATGCGGAGCCGTTCGGCATGGGTGAACCGAGTTTCGCCCTCGGCGGCGCCGGCCGCCACGGCGAGAATCGGCACCAGGTCCGGAATCTGCCGGGCATCAATCGTCTGCCCGCGAAGCGCGGCGCCGTTTTTGGGAGGTTTGACCCGCACGGTTCCGACAGGGCCCTCGGAGGACGATTCAACCTGCGCACCGAAGCGCGACAAAATGTCGACGACGGCACGGTCGCCTTGGAGCGACGTGAGGCTGAGTCCCTCCACGGCGATGCCCTCGGGATTTTGCGTGAGCGCCCCGGCACAGAGCCAGAAGGCGGCATTGGACCAGTCGCCTTCGACCTGAACATCTTCGGGCGGCGTGAGGGCACCTCGGCCGGCAATGGTCCAGAGCGGCAGTCCTTGGTCGGTGCGTGATTCGGCAATTTCAACGCCGCTTTGCTGAAGCGCGGAGAGCGTCATGCGCACATAGGGTTCGCTCTCGAGCCGATCCTTGACGGCGAGTGTGCTTGGCCCGTCAAGAACGGAGAGCGCATAGAGGAGTCCGCCGAGAAACTGCGACGATACGGCGCCCGAAAGCGCATAAGCGCCGGGGAGAAGTCTGCCGGTGAGCCGCACGGGAAGTAGCGCCCCAGGAGAAGCCTCGGCATAGTCGAGCGTAATGCCGTGGCGCTCTAGTTCGCCGGCGAGCGGCTCCTGCGGTCTGGCGGGAAGCCGCCCGGATCCCGTAAAGATGACGCCGGCCGGTCCGCTGAGGGCAGCTGCGACAGGCAGAAGGTAGCGCAGCGTGGTGCCCGATTCGCCGCAGTCGAGCACCGGCGTTTCCGTGCGGGTGTTTAGTTCTGCGCGGCTGATGCCCTCTACCCGCGCGCCCGTCCCGGGGAGCCGTTCAATTTTGGCGCCGAGCCCCCGCAGGGCGCGGCATGTGGCTTTAATGTCGTTGGAGCCGCCCCGAAAGCGCACCAGCACGGCATGATTGGGCGCGCCCAGCGCGGCGGCAATCAGTTCGCGGTGAGCCCAGGACTTTGAAGGAATGGCGGCAATCGTGCCGGAAAGCTGTTGCGGGGAAACGGTCTGCTGCATGAGGAGTGGCTTCAAGTTGGCGCGGCGCTCCGGCCGCCCGTATTTTTCTTCAGAGTCCTGCGCGGATCCTCTCGAGGAGTTTCGCCCAGGACGTGCGCTCGATTCGGGCGCAGCCGGGTGAAACAGGCAATACCAGCGCGACATCGACGGCCCCGGCCTTTTTATCGTGCTGGCAGAGCTTAAGGAGCGATTCGGGCGAAAAATCGAGGTCGCTTCGGGCTTTTAAAGCCGCAGGAACGGCCGATGGGAGCCCCGTTTTGGCGAGAAGCGTCTCGAGATCAACGCGCATTTCGTTGGGAAGACGTCCTTCGCGAACCAAAGCCCGCGTGAGAATTGCCATGCCGATGGCGACAGAGGCGCCGTGAGAAAGCTCCCAGTGCGCTGCCGCTTCGACGGCATGCCCGACGGTGTGGCCGAGGTTTAAGAGTCTTCTTTCACCTGCTTCGCGTTCGTCGGCTTCGACGATGCGGCGCTTGACGTCAATGGCGGCCAGTATGAGGTCAACCGTCGGAAGGGGCGCGGGCGACCCGGGTTCAATGCCGGCAAGAGCCTCATGGACGAGCTGGTTCATGCGGGCGTCTATGCCCGCATATTTGATCATCTCTCCCCAGCCGCAGGCGCGTTCCCGCTCGGGCAGCGTGTCAAGCGCCTGCGGATCGATCAGCACGGCCTTGGGCTGCGAGAAGACGCCCATCAGGTTTTTGCCGGCAGGAAGATCCACGGCGGTTTTGCCGCCTACGCTCGAATCGACCATTGCGAGGAGTGAAGTCGGGATCTGCACGCAGTCGATGCCGCGCATCCAAAGCGCGGCAGCCAGACCGGCGAGGTCGCCGATCACGCCGCCCCCGAGCGCAATCACCGCAGAGCTTCGCGTGAGCCCGATCGCAGCAAAGGCTTCAAGCGCGCGGACGAGTTCAGCGGGCGTTTTGAACGCTTCGCCGGCAGGAATCACGTGAATGCCGGCACATTTGGTGCCGAGTGCATCTGCCGCCGCGCGGGCATAAAGCGGCGCAACGTTGGTGTCTGAGACGATGACTGCTCGTTCGGGAACGAGTGCCTGAAGGCGCGCCTTCAGCGCGTCATGACCGCTGGCATGGAGCAGGCCCGGGAGCGCCTCTACATCGTAGGTGCGTCCCGTTGAGACATGCAGAATGCGGGAGCGTTCGCAGCAGCTCATGACGCGCACACGCGGATCACATCTTCAGCCGTACGGACGGCGGAAGGGGCGGCCGTGTTGTGAAGATTCACGGCGGCGCGCACGGCGTTCACAGTCTTCACGACGCGCTCGAATTCTTCGGGCGTGATCGACTGCGGACCGTCGCAGAGCGCGGCGGCAGGGTTGTTGTGCACTTCGATCATCAGACCGTCGGCGCCGCAGGCCGCTGCTGCGGCAGCCATGGACGGAACATAGCGGGCGACGCCTGTGGCGTGCGAGGGATCGATCACCACCGGGAGGTGCGTTTTTTCGTGAAGCACCGGCACGGCAGAGAGGTCAAGCGTATTGCGGGTGGCGGTTTCGTAGGTGCGGATGCCGCGTTCGCAAAGGATGATCTGATCGTTGCCGCTTGCCATGATGTATTCGGCGGCCATCAGGAGTTCTTTGATGGTGTTGGCCAGACCGCGCTTGAGCAGAATGGGCTTATTGGTGCGGCCGAGTTCCTTGAGCATTTCGAAATTCTGCATGCTGCGGGCACCGACCTGAATGACGTCGACGTCTTCGAAGAGCGGCAGATGCGTGATGCTCATGATTTCAGTGACGATCGGCAGACCTGTGGCTTTGCGGGCCTTGAGGAGCAGGTCAAGCCCTTCGCTTCTGAGCCCCTGGAAGTCGTAGGGCGACGTACGCGGTTTGAAGGCGCCGCCGCGGAGCATCGTGGCGCCAGCGGCTTTCACGGCTTTGGCGATGCCGACGATCTGCTCTTCGGATTCAATCGAGCAGGGACCGGCAATCATGGCGAAGTGGCCGCCGCCCACCTTGGCGCTGCCCGCTTTGACGATCGTGTCCTCCGGATGGAAGAGGCGGTTGGCGAGTTTGCAGGGGTCACTTACGCGGCGAATGGATTCAACCGACGGAAGCGCCAGAATTTGGTCGGCGGGCAGATGCAGGCGGGTTTCGCCGATGACGCCGACGGCTGTTTTTTCCTGCCCCTGCATGACGACAGCACGAAGCCCTCGGGATTCAAGACGGTCCTTAAGATCGGTGATGTCGGTCGTTGTGGCGGTGGCCTTCATGATGATGATCATGGTTTCTCTCCGGAAGAATAAATTCGGGTATTGGGGTGGATTCGAGTGTCTGGGCTCGATCTCTTTGCCGCCGGAGAGTGCTGCTTGGCCTTGCTTGGATCCCGTCGTATCTTTGGTGCGGTGCGGGAGAGGAAGGAGCAACAAAAAACCTGCGGCGTTTGAGACCGCAGGTTTTGTGTTTTCGCTTGCCGAAACCTTTTATGCAGTCAAACGCGTCTTGTGCGTAAATCGCCAAAACGCGTAATAAAAGGACGATGCATGAAGGACGGTGTTCATTTCGAAATCGGTGTAAAGGAGAAATGAAAGCGAAGTGGTTGAGAATCAATTTACTCGCTCAGCCAAACTTTGCAAGGTTTTTTGAGAGCCGCTGAGAGAAATAATGACGCCGATTCGGGTTGCCTACAACTTCTTGCCTATAGCCCTGGGAAGTCATCGTAGGTGTTAACGACGGGAGACACTGAAGACTTGAGCCGAACTCAGCGCGGCTCGCCGGCAAGGGGCGAAAGTTCCTCAAGGTCATAGGGCGTCGTTTGATAGACGTAGTAGTTGAGCCAGTTGTGGTAGAGGAGGTGCGCGTGAGAGCGCCAGCGGTTAATCGGACGCTGCGCCGGATCGTCGGACGGGTAATAGTTTTCAGGAACAGAAATCTCGAGTCCTTTTTCAAGGTCCCGGCGATACTCCGCGTCGAGCGTGAAGAGGTCGTATTCGGGATGTCCGGTCACAAAAATTTGCCGCCCGTTTTCCGTGGAGAGCAGAAATGGACCGGTGCGGCGGCCCGAGGCAAGCACTCTCAGAGCGGGAACTGCGGCAAGATCCTTTAGATTGAGGCCCGTATGGCGGGAGTGCGGGACGAAAAAGCGGTCATCGAAGCCGCGCACGAGCGGGTTGGAAGGGCGAAGCACTTCATGCTCAAAGATGCCGAAAAGCTTTTCGGCCAGCGGGTGCTTGCGGATGCCGTAGTGATGCCAGAGCGCGGCAAATGCGCCCCAGCACACATGAAGCGTGGAATAGACATGTGTGAGACTCCAGTCGAAGATGCCTTTGAGCTCTTCCCAATAATTCACTTCGTGAAAATCGAGCTGTTCCACGGGCGCGCCGGTAATGATCATGCCGTCAAAACGTTCGTCTTCGACGTCCTCGAAGGTCTTATAGAAAGCATCGAGATGGTCGCCCGAGACGTGCCTGCCGCGGTGAGAGGCGGTCTGAAGCAGCGTGAGCTCTACCTGCAGCGGCGAATTAGCAAGGAGCCTCGCAATCTGCGTTTCCGTTGTGATTTTGGTCGGCATCAAGTTGAGCGCCAGAATTCGAAGCGGTCTGATGTCCTGTGTGCGCGCTCGGCCGGGCGACATGACGAAGATGTTTTCGTCAAGGAGGCGATCATTGGCAGGAAGCCCGTTGGGCAGAATGACTGGCATCGCGGAAGTGCTCCGTATGGGAAATCGAGAAGTCTCAAAGAGACGGCGGGCTGATCGAGCGCACTGAGAGGCTCGCTCACGGGGCGCTTCACATCCCCGCAATGAGTCTAAGGAGGGCGATGGCCGAAGCGGCCTGCGGTATTACGACCTGGACCATAAAACCTGCAGATTGCGCAGGATGGGTACGCATATCGAAAGCAGTTTGCGATGTCGGCAGTCTGAAAAGAAAACGTCGGTTTATGTCCCGTATGCCGACTCAGACGGTTTTAGGTAATAGGTAATACCGCTAATGGAGTATGACATTTTGCTTTCTAAAATACGCCAATTCGCCTAGAGGCGAAAAGTATAAAAAAACCATGAATACCATCCAAGGAAGCGAAAGTCATGACTTTTGAAATATGGGCAGCATTGGCTGTCGTCTGCATCACGGTATACGGACTGCTCAAACGCTGGGAGAAACGTTTGGTGCTCCTCACTTCCGGTTTCGCAATGTGTCTGCTCGCACTCGATCCGATTGCCGCTTTCAAGCAGTTCGATAAGTCGATGACCAATGCCTCACTCATCGTTGTGGTCTGTTCGGCGATGGGTTTCGCCCGAGTGATGAATATCACCGGGTGCGACCTGCATCTGGTGAGGCTCCTTACGAAGCCGCTCAACCGTCTGGGCATTGCGCTCCTGCCTTGCTGCATGATTGTGACGGGCGTTGTATCCATTGCGATTTCGTCTTTGGCCGGCATGTGTGCGGCCATCGGTCCGACGATCTGCGCGCTCATGATTCGCGCGGGTTTTCGGCCGGCAATGGCTGCCTGTACGGTGATAGCTTCGACACTGCCGTCTTTTTGGTCGCCCGGGTCTTCGCACAACGGGTTCGTAGCAAAGATCGCGGACTGGCCGATCATGGACTATCTCACCTATACGGGCACGCGCACGCTGCTGATTTCAATCGTCTGCATCATCGTGATGGTTGCGGCCTGTCTGCTCTTTGGCGACTATAAGAAAGGGGGCTTCGAGAACGACGGCGTTCACGACTCGGCAAACCAAGTGGAGCTGCCCGAAAAGGCTAATCTGCTCTGGGCTTTTGCGCCGCTTCTGCCGGTCATACTGCTCTTTGTGGTGGCCATCGGGTTCCCGCAGGTGAAGGTTTCCGTGGCGACAGCTATGCTGATCGGCGTGATCTACACGATGATCGTGACGCGCGTCAGTCCGGCGGATCTGACAAAGCGGTTCTTTGACGGCATGGGGCAGGGCTACGGCAGCATTCTGGGGCTCATCATTGCCGCCGGCGTTTTCGCCGCCGGCCTGCGTTCCTGCGGCGTCATTGACGTTTTCGTCGAGGCGCTTAAAGGTTCGTCCGACCTCGCCAAACTCGGCGCGGCCGTCGGTCCCTATGTGCTCGGCGTCATGACGGGTTCGGGCGACGCGGCGGCCTTTGCCTTTAATGAAGCCGTTACGCCGCACGCCGCCTCGTTCGGCATGACGATCCCCGACCTCGGCTACCTCGCAAGCGTTGCCGCTACGTTCGGCCGCGTCTCTTCGCCCCTGGCTGCCGGTGTAATCGTGATTTCGGGCATTGCAGGCGTGAGTCCGATGGAGGTGATTAAGCGTTCCGCACCGGTGCAGATCTGTACGCTTGCATTCCTCTTCTTTATCAGCTGATGCCTGCGGTCTGCTCCATCACTCTGAGCTATGACGGCCGGCGGATTTCCTTTTGAACGGGCGGCCCTTTCTTGAAGCGAATCAAGGATGGTTTTCCATAGCGGAACATTTCTTTCGGAAGGCGGCAGTTCCCATTTTGAAATCTTCGGGCGCAACGCTGCAGACGAGTGAGTCCATGGCGCGAGGATTGTTCGGATCGGTTCGCCAGGTGAGGTTCAGGGACGGATTGCCGCTTGAGGGGAGGCTCACGGCAATGGCTACCAGCGTCTGAACGCCGTCGGGCTTGGTGCCGGTGCGCCAAATGCTGCGGACGGGACCGTCATGCCGATCGCGGGTCATGGCCGCCATGTCCGTGATCTTAAGGGGTTTATCCGCAGCGGCGAGAAGCTCCCGAATGCGCTCGAGCCGGCGTGCGCTGCTCGAGCCGATTTTTTGGTTGAGTGCTTCGGATTCCGGTTCGATGAAGTGGTTGGTGTGGGCGGCCGTTCCGTGTTCCGTGATGCGGACAGTGGTTTGACCGCCCGGCATCACCTCAACGACGGCGATTTTGGTGCGGTCTGCCAGAAGGTAGTTCACCGGCTCGACAAAAACCTCCTTGTGTGCGAGCACTTCGTCGACTGAGGCGTAATGCTGCATGATCCAGTCGGTTGCGCTCAAGCGGTGCTTAAAAAAGCGCGGCAATGCCAGCCGCTCTTTGCGCGGAAGGCTCCCTGAAGTTGAACGGGCGAGGAAGAGCCCCTTCTCATTGAAGCCCATGTTGAAGCGGTGCTTGTCGCCCGTGAAGAGTCCCAGATAGGCATAGCCCTTTGAAGGCACTGCGATGTCAAAGCGCTGCGGCCCGGGGTGTTCGTCCCGGGTTTTAGCGGCGAGCGTTCCGCCGCCCTCGACCATGCCTTCGCCGACGGCGCCAAAGAGCGTGCAGGCAGGGGTGCCGGCTGCGGCGAAGAGGGCGCAACCAGCCCATACGAAGCGTCGAAAGGCAGGCGTGAACATCTTGGTTTTCTTTGGATGAGAGACCTAAGCGCGGCGCAAAGCTGGTTTGAGCTTTGCGCCGCTTCCTGGCCGGTCAACGGTTAATGAACGACTTTAGAACCAGGCTTTGGACTGGGCAGCCATGCGGCCGGCTTCACGCCCATTGACGAGACAGTCCATCACCGCGCACGCGCCGATGCGCACGGCGCCGTGAATGCCGCCCACGAATTCGCCCGCCGCAAAGAGGCCGGGAATCGGCTTGTCGGTCATGACGTCGAGTACCGCCGTGTCAACGGCGGTAGCCACGCCGCCCATGCAGTGGTGAACTTTGGGACTCATTTCAGAGACATAGTAGGGGCCCGAGCCGATGGGCTTGGCCGAACGATCGAACCGGCGGCCGAACTTCGGATCGCTCTGTTTGGCAAGATCATCGTTATATTGCGCAATGGTCTTTTTCAGAACTTCCGGAACCATTTTGTAGGCTTTGGCGAGCGCTTCGGCATCTTCATACTTGACGACGGTCTTCTCTGCAATCATCTGGTCGAACAGGCCCGGGCGGAGCTTTTCGAGATGTGCGACGCCGTCGCTGTCGCTCAATGCAAGCGCGTGTCCTCCTTTATTGATGACGGTGAGAATGGCATCCGTGCAGACTTTGCGGTCGCCGAATTCATTGACGAAGCGTTCTCCGGTAAGGCTCGAAAGCCAGAAGCCGAAGAGCGAGCCGGAAATAGAGGCAAAGTGCGTGGCTTTCCCCATGCCTTTTTCGAGCGGTGAGCACGACGGCAGGCACTGAATCCAATCGGCCTGAATGACGCGCGCGCCAATGCGGGAGACTTCGCGCCAGCTTTCCGACGTGGCGCCGGGCTGGTTCGTGGTGAGAAACTGTGCGCCCAGCTTGGGGTCGAGCTTCTGACGATACTTCACGTCAGCGCCGAAGCCGCCGCAGGCGAGCACTACGGCGCGCCGGGCGCCGATACGCTTCACGGTGCCCGCGGCAGGCTTTCCGAAGACATACCCTTCACGGATCTCAACGCCTTGAACGCGTCCTTCGGGGCTGCGCAGGATCTTCTCCATGAAGCAGCCCGTACGGGGCTTAACGCCGAGCGAAGCGAGCTTTTTAACGGCCGGCACAATGATGCCTTGGCCGGTGCCCTGCCGTGTGATGAGACAGCGCTCGGCGGAGTGGCCGCCCTTGCCGGTAAGCGTTGGATTCCAGTCCACACCGATATAGCTGCGTGTCCATTCAAAGGTTTCTGCGGCGTGTTCACAGACGAACCGAATATGCTGAGGATCGCCCAGACCCAGACCAATGCGCTCCATGTCGGCCATCAGTGCTTCGGGAGAGTCCTTGATGCCCTGCTCTTTCTGCACGCTCGAGCCCGGTACGGCGAACATGCCGCCCGAAAGCGAGGAGTTGCCGCCCACGAAAGCCATTTTTTCAAATACGGCAGCTGAAGCGCCCGCTTCGCGCGCAGCCAGGGCTGCAGCAAGACCGGAAAAACCGGACCCAATGATCACCACATCATAGATTTCGTCGAATTTTGGCTTTGGCGAGGACGATGCATCGGCAGTGCTGACAAGACCCAATCCGGCAGCTGGGAGCACGGCGGCGCCGCGGATAAGCGAGCGGCGTGAGAGATTATTCATGGTTTCCTCCTTTTTTGATATGAACTTGTGCCGCAGTCGTTGGCTGGCCTCCGAAGACTGCGGGCGAGCGGCCAAAGTCTAAAGCTCGAACGGGCGGTTCTCCAAGCATTGAGATGGCCGCAAAGCATTAAAACCGTAACAATCGGCGATAGAACTTTTAGCGGCGGAAAATGGGGTCTGTTAACGCGTTGCGGCGAAAGGAGTGAAAACGTATTACATGTGCATATTCCGTGTTTTTCATAAGTCCGCAGGATTTAAATGGCGCAGATAATGGAACGCAGCGGCAAGGGTCACAGGGATCCTTGTCTGAAAGTTTGGATGCGGAGAAAGATATGCGGAAGCTCTTCACAATTGGATTTCTTGCGGCTTTAGGTTTGGCCGGTTCGGTTCAGGCCGCGCTTCAGGACGGGACCTATGAGGTATCGGCAAAAGGCAATAACGGACCCGTTGTCTTCTCGGTTGAAATCCAAGGGCAGGCGATTAAATCCATCAAAGTGGTGCGCGGTGAAGAAACGCCGGGCCTGGGTGTTGAGGCCATTGCTATGATCTCTAGGGAAATTATTTCCCGGCAAACGACGGCCGTCGATGCGGTCTCGGGTGCGACGAATTCCTCGCGGGCTGTGACGGCAGCGGTCGAAGCGGCTCTCCAAAAAGCGGGCGGAACCGCTGCAGATCTGAAAAAGACGCATCAGACGGATGCTGCGCTGCCCACCAATAATTCGACGGATGTATTGGTGGTGGGCGCCGGCGGCGCCGGCATGGGGGCCGCAATTGCAGCCAAGGAAGCCGGAGCGAAGGTGCTCCTGATTGAAAAACTGCCGCTCGTGGGCGGCACAACGCTCTTGGCTTCTACAGCCTTTAATGCCGGCGGGTCCAAAGTGCAGATGAGCTCCGCCAAACCCTATACTGCCGCGGATTATTACGCCAAACTTGAAAAAGGCGCACGGGGTCAGGAACTTGCCAACGTGAAGCAGCTCGCTGATCTTTCCGGACCCACTGCGGATTGGCTAATCGGCATGGGTGCGGATCTATCCCGCGTGATCAACGGTTCCCAGCACACGCCCAAAGACGGCGGCGCGCTCGGCACGAGCCTGGTGCCCGTCATGAAGGCACGTGTGGATGCGCTCGGCATCGAAACGCGAACCGATACGAAGGCGACTGATTTGATCGTCGGTACAGACGGCCGCGTGTCCGGCGTTCGGGTGACGACGCCCAAGGGTTCTTATGAGATTCACGCAAAAGCGGTGATTTTAGCTACCGGCGGCTTTGCGTCGAACCCAGATCTCGTGAAGCGCTTCAGCCCGCAGTGGGCCGGATATCCGTCGACGGCCAGCGTCGGCGCGACGGGTGACGGCATCATCATGGCGGAAAAGGCCGGTGCAGCACTCTCGCAAATGGATCTGACCGGGCCGCAGACGGTGGCTTATGACACGGGGCACGGTGCGGTGTCGCTCACCAATGTCCGCTACAACGGCGCCATTCTCGTTAACCAAGAGGGCAAGCGCTTTGCCAATGAGCTCGGACAGACGGCCGCGCTCGCTTCGGCGATCACCAAGCAGACGGGCGGCGTTGCTTATTTGATTTTTGACCAGAAAGCTGTCGACCATGCGTCGCTGATGCAGGCCTACAAAGCGCGCGGCTACTTTGTTGAAGCGCCGAATCTGACGGATCTTGCAGCCAAACTAGGCATCAATCCGCAGGCATTGGGCGCAACCGTTACGGAGTGGCATACGGTTTATGACACCAAGAAGGATCCCGTCTTCGGGCGGAAGGATTCCATCTTCACGCGAATTGACACTGCGCCTTATTACGGACAAAAAATATCGCCCGCCTCGCAGACGACCTATGGCGGCGTCATGCGTGATGCGAAGAGCCGTGCCGTTCGGGCTGACGGTTCGGTGATTCCCGGGCTTTATGTCGCGGGCGAAACGGCCAGCCAGTTTGGTGCAGGCGTCACGATTGCCGTGGTGCTCGGCCGACTGGCCGGTACGGAGGCCGCTAAGGAAGTCGAAGCTAAATAATGAACGCTCGGCGATTGGGAAGCTGCTGCGGCGGCCTCCCAATCAAGCGGGAGATGCATAAGGCCGGCCTCGATCTTGTGCGTCTCACGCGGTGACGGTTCCCCGGCTTTTTCCCTAATTGGACAGCTCACAAATGACGGCAGTGCGCTGTTCGTTTCTGCGCAAGGCGCCTGAGCGGCGCATCAAAGGCAAAAGTCCTCCGCCAAGCGTTTGAACGCGGCTTGTCCCGGCCTGCCGTTGCAGAATATGCAAAGACCCTTTGCGTTCGCCGGCAAAAAAATGCTAAATCTGCGCATGGCGAGAAAAGCGCCCAGATTTCATGATTGTCACAGCTGAAAAACATCCAGCCCAAAGGAGAAATCATGAAATCAATGAAGCTCAGCAAAATTGCGGCATTTGCCGCGTTTCTGGGATTTTCGGCAGCCGTTGCCGCCAGCGGCGGCCCGAGCGGTCCGGCCGTTACTTATCCCGTCCAAGGTCATATCGGCGAAGTCATTGTTAATCCCTATAACGTTGCGCCTTTGACGGCCGTGATCCGCGACGGCGGTTATAAGCTCGATGACGTCACCGTCAAAATTCTTCCTAAACCCAACGGCCGCACGATCGAATACAAAGTCTCCAAACGCCAGCTTAAAACGCATGCGGGCGTTCCGGTGTTCGGTCTTTATCAGGACTACCTCAACACGGTGGAAGTGAGCTATACGCGAACCTTCCAGGGCAAGGCTGAGAAGTTCACTGACCGCTATCAGTTCTATGCACCGTCCATTTATACCCGTTCAAACGGCATGCCTAATCAGCGGCGTCCCTTTACGGTTGAAGTTCAGAAGGTAGATCCGGAATTTGCAGACCGTCTTTACCTCGTTGACGCACAGTTGAACAGCGTTGCGCCGCAGGGCGCCCGCTTCACCTGGAATAATCCCTCGGGCGGTGCGCTGGAATGGGCTTACAACACGAATGTCGGTATCATCGATACGGCCGGCGAAGTTCGCTGGTGGCTCTTTGATACGCTGATTGGCGATCCGGAAAACCCGTGGTACTCGGGCTACTTTATGGGCTTCCAGCAGACCAAAGACGGTGCGCTCACCTGGGGCTTCGGTCAGCGGTATGTCAAATACGACCTCATGGGACGCGAGATCTTCAATCGCCGGCTCCCCTCGGGCTACAGCGACTTCAGCCATTCGTTTGACAACGCCCAGAACGGCAACAGTCTCCTTCGCGTCGCAGCGTTCGACTACCGTCGCGCCGACAATAAGCGCGTTCACACGGTGCGTGACGTGATCGTTGAAATTGACCCGAATGGCGGCGTGGTCGATGATTGGCGTCTGGCTGAAATTCTCGATCCGTATCGTTCCAACGTCATTAAGGCGCTCGATCAGGGTGCGGTATGCCTCAATATTGATGCTTCCAAGGCCGGTCAGACCCTTTCGGCCGAAGATCTTGCCAAACAGGAGCAGGAAGGCGTCTTCGGTGACGTCGCCGGCGTGGGACCGGGCCGCAACTGGGCGCATGTCAATTCGGTTGACTACGATCCGACTGACGATTCCATCATCATTTCGTCGCGTCACCAGTCTGCCGTTATCAAGATCGGCCGCGACAAGAAGGTCAAATGGATTCTTTCTTCTCCTGAAGGCTGGCGCGAAGGCTGGGCTGATAAAGTCCTGACGCCGGTGGATAAGGACGGCAAGCCCATTAAGTGCGAAGGCAGCAAGTGCGAAGGCAGCTTCGACTGGAGCTGGACGCAGCATACGGCCTGGCGTATTGACGAAAAGTCCGACAAAAACACGGTCTACATTACGGTATTCGACAACGGTGATGCCCGCGGCATGGAACAGCCGGCATTGGCCGAAGATAAATACACGCGCGGCGTGATCTATAAGATCGATCAGAAGAAGATGACGGTCGAACAGATCTGGGAAGTGGGCAAAGATCTCGGACACGAGTACTACAGTCCGGTGACGGGACTCTGCGGCTATGAGGCCGACAAGAATTCTGTGACGGTCTTCTATTCGACGGCTGGATTGAGCTTCCAGAAGAAGAAGGGAACGGCCGCAGCAGCCACCTCACCGCATCCGTATCTCTATGAGTACCGTTGGGGTGAAACTCAGCCGGCAGTTGCGTTGAAGTTTACCGATGTCTTCGGTTATCAAGCCTTCCCGATCAGCGTGAAGAAGGCCTTCACGGACAACTAATCTGGGTTTGATCCGCTCTAGGCAATAAAGCGCTGAGAGCCGCAGTACGTCTGTGCTGCGGCTCTCATTATTTTCGTTAAGGGGTGTTTGCCGCGGCTGCCGCCGAACAGATAATGGAACGCACCCATTGATGAAGCGGACTCGCGTCCGTGCGTTCATGCCAAAGAATTTCCGGCGTCCAGAGAAATTGACTGCCTTCATCAAAATGGAGCAGTTCTATGGGCAGCCAGTTCGAGAGTCTTTGCGCAACGGCAAGCGGAGCGGCTAAAAAACAGTCGTTTTGCAAAATGGTGAAGAAGCCGGCAATAAAGTACGGAAGCCGGATAGCTTCAGCAGTTGCCAGATTCATTGAGAGCCGCGTAGGGCTTTCAAAACCCGATGGACGGTGAATAATGGGGAGCACTTGGCGGAAACCCCGCAGATCACCGGCGGTAATTCGGCCGTCCGGATGGGCGAGCGCCATCGGATGATCTCGGCGTACGACAACGCAGTGCGGACAGGTGAGCAGCCGCTGATGACGAAATCGGTCATTTTTGCGCGCTAAGAAATCCTGACCAAGAATGAAATCGATGTCGCCGGAAGAAAGTTTGCTCAGTGTTTGGTCGTCAAGTTCGGAAACGGAAATCTGCAGACGGGGCGCCTCTTCGGCCAGGCGCTTTAATGCCGGAGCGAGGAGCGCCAGATAAGCGTTGTCCGTGCAGGCGAAGACGAGCCGGCTTTCAATGTCTGCAGGATGAAAGGCGAGCGGATGCTCGAACAGTTTTCCAAGACTTTTGATTGAAGCTCTGATGTCCGGAAGCAGACGCTCAAGTTCGGGCGTTGCGATCATGCGCGGGCCGCATCGCTGGACGAGTTCATTATTAAAAAGTTTGCGAAGCGACGAAAGCATGCGCGAAGCTTTGGCCACGCTGATGCCTATGCGGGCGCTCGTCTTCGTGAGAGATTCGGTTTCGGCAAGGGTTTTGAGGAGCAAAAGGTCTATGTATTTGAGCTCGTGTATGACCGAAGCTGGGGCGGCGGGAATAATCTCGTCGGAAGGGGCGGGCTGCTGAGGCATTGTTTTTTAAAAATTATAAAGGTGATGTCTATTATGAACATTTTTGCATCACGCTTTATGAAGAATGCTCATTCTGCGGGAATTCCCTCAGCGGCAGCGAAATAAAGTTTACGAAACAAGTGAATGCAGTTTCTTCCATTATTTTGAAGCCCGAAGAATCATGATTCTTCGGGCTGCAGGTCATTATGAAATAAAGGCGTTTTTAGAAGACTTTGCGTGCGCCGATGGTCCAGCGCCAATTCTCTTGAATTTCGCCGCCGGAAGTACGTTCAAGGTCCACGTAAACGTTGGCGGTGTCGCTGAGCCGGAAGTTGCCGCCGACGCCGTATTCAACCCAAGTGCCGCCTAAGTCATCTTTGACCGTGCGGGAGGTGTTGTTTAAGGCTGTCGTTTCAACTTCACCTTGGAAGTCGTGAACAACCGAGAAGCGAGCGTAGATATTGCCCTTGTTTTCCGGGAAGTTGAAACCTGCACGGGCACCCAAGCGTCCGATCAGAGAGTCATAGTCTTTTTGGGAGAAGCGGGTGCCGTTAGATGCCGTGAAATCGTCACCAACGACGCGGCCGTAGATCACTTCAGCCTGCGGTTCAATAAAGGCGAGCTCGGAAAGATTGAACTTGTGTCCCACTTCCGCAGTGACAGCGTAGGCATTGTTGTTGTAGGAACCTGTCATCGTCTGAGCGGTAAAGTCAGCGTCGAGCCGAGCATAACGTGCCGTCAAATCCAGATAGGATCCATTTTCATGCTGCCACACGCCGTAAGCCGTAAAAGCGTAGGCTTTGTTGTCGCCGGAAATGCTGGTCGCTTCAACTGAACCGTCGGTATAGCTGAATGCGCCGCCGATTGTCCAGGCGTCCGCCACCTTAACATCGGCACCGATTTGGATCGTGGTGTTCTTATTGACCTGTCCGGCATCGCCGTACTTCTGTTCAGATCCGAAGACGCGTGCCCAAGCACCGATATTGCCGTTCAGATCGCGGAGTTCACCCATGCGCTTTTGCAGGTTGTTGAGCTCGTGACGCCAGGAGAAAACAGCAAGGGAATTAATCGTGTTGTATCCCTCAAGCTTTTGGTTGGCTTGAGTTATCAATGAAGTCGTTCCATTCCCATTGTCAACAACCTTCCAGCTGTCAGCGACCGCACCTTCAGCAGCTGAGAGGCTTAGCTTTGTATCAGAGCCGACAGAGGCTTCCAGAGCTTTGACTGCTTCGTCAGCTGACGCATATTTGTCGTTCTGGCTGCCAGAAAGAACGGCTTGGGCATTGGTATTCTCGTAGTTATCAATGTTGATTATCTGTTTATCAGCAGTATTAATGAGGAAAGTGCCGCCCGAGCCGTCGAGTTTGTCGCTTGTAATTTTTGCGCCGTCGTTAAGCGTGAGTGTAGATGTGCCGTTGAGCGTAGTGGAGGCCGTTTGAACTGCACCGTTGACATCAACCTTAACGGAATCGGATGCTTCAAGCTTTCCGTCAGTGCCTTCCCATTCATTAATCACCCAAGAGCCGGAATCCTTAAAGACAATGCTGCCGCCCAATTCCGCTTTGTACTTGCCGGAGGAGGCTGTCGCATCGCCAGCGCCGCCCAAGGTGACAGTAGATGTTCCATCCGTTTGCGAGGCAATAATCGTGCCGGTGATGTTGGCCGTTTTGTTAACAGTTAAATTAACCGCAGAAATATTGCCGCCTTCGACGTTTGATCCCGTGCGTTTTTTATTGTCGACTTTAATATCGCCTTTAAGGTTAAGCACATCGGCTTCAATTATTACGGATGTATTGCGATCAAAGTTGCTGTTCCCTTTAGCCTCGTTGCCAACATTGATATCCCCGGTCATATCCAGTGTTCCGGCTCTGATACTCAAAGTCAGCTTTTTGCCGGCATTACTCATCTTTCCGTAAGTGCCGCAAATATTGCCGTCGATGGTGAGTTTGTTGGCATCAACAATGACGGTACCCCATCCGCCGGAACCAATTACACCGCCTTCGGGACCTCTAGAGCCATCAAGAATAGCTTCATCGGCATAAAGAGACACCGTGTTCCCTTCATTGGCCTGAAGCAGGGCAACGCCGTAATCATCTTTGCCGTAAGTGGTATGGGCTTCAAACTGTTTGATTCGATTGGTTTCGGTGCCGATCAATACTTTGCTTGATCCATCTGTACCTTGAGCATTAATGAAGCCGTCACCTACGTAAGCAACGATTTCATCTGCCAAAATGGTCAAATGATTGTTGGCTCCCTTCATTTGAAATCCGCGATCAGCAGATTTTTCATTATCACCAATCGTCAGCTTATTCGTTTCAATCGTCAGCGAAGAGTTTCCATCTTGCCAGGCTGAAAAATGATTGAGACCTTCGCCGGGATTTATGGTTGAACCACTGGCAGTGATTTCGGCATTGCTGCCGAAATGAATAGAATTAGACTTAATTGAAAGAGAGGAGATATTGTCAGTCTCTCCCTTCAAGTAAATTTTGCCTTTCGTATCCAAAGAAGTGCCGACAGTTACTTGATTATTTAACTTCAGCGCAACATTCGTATCTTCGAATATCGAGTTCCCGCCGGTTGATTGACTAAAACCTTTTTCCAAGGTTCCCTGATCAACCGTCGCTGCATCTGCAGCTTGTGCGAGTACGGGGAAGGCTGCTGCAACCGCAACAGCGAGAAAAGCCAATCTTGTCGTAGAGAGTTTGCCCATCTTTACTTTTCCTATTTCACAGTTAACCAACTCGGGTTGAGCGAGTCTTTTCAAAAGTAAAGCGTTGTAACGATAAGGGTGGGGGGGGGGTTACCCTTATATGGCCTAATATTATTTAGGAATCATTATGTTAAGCCAATGATAAGCTGCTGGAGAAAATAAAAAAGTGTTGGCTAAAGCAAACATATTGTTTACTTAAGCCGAAAATTCAGCTCTGAGTGGCGTCAGACACAGATACAGTTGGGGCACAAAGAAGAAAAAGCGCTCTGATTCCTAGAAGAATTCAGAGCGCCTAGTCGCGCAACAGAGCTGCCGTTCGTTTTTAAGCCGATGCGCCGAGCTTCTCAACTCTTACGGCGCACACCTTGTACTCCGGCGTACTGCAGATATTGTCGAGTGCCGCTTTGGTGAGCCAGTTGCAGTTGCCGTCCTGAAAATGGAAGGGCATCCAGCTTTCGCCGACATTGGTTTTGTCGGACACATGAGCGACCGAATCAATAGCGCCGCGCCTTGAAGTGACCTTCACGCGGTCGCCGTTGCTGATGCCGAGACGTTCAGCATCCTTCGTGTTGAGCTCAATGAAGGAGCGCCCCGAAATCTCGTTGATGCCTTCCGTTTTGTCGGTCATGGCGCAGGCGTTGTACTGATAGAGCACTCGGCCGGTGGTGAGCATCAGCGGATATTCGCTGTCGGGCAGTTCGCTCGGATCGCGGTACTGCGCGGTCGAGTAGCGGCCGAGACCTCGGGTGAACTTCCCAACGTGGAGAATCGGCGTACCCGGATGATCCGGACCCGTGCAGGGCCACTGCAGTCCCTGACCGGCGTTTTCGGCGCCGTCGAGCCGCGCATGGCTGATGCCGGCAAAGGACGGGGTAACCGAAGCAATTTCGTCCATGATCTGAGCGGGCGTGAGATGCGGCTGAGGGTAGCCCATCCGATTCATGATATCGGTGAAGATATCCGTGTCGGCGCGCGTTCCGGGGATTTCCACGGCTTTGCGGATGCGCTGCACGCGGCGTTCGGTGTTGCTGAAGGTGCCTTCTTTTTCGGCATAGCTGCGTCCCGGAAGCACAACGTCGGCATACTTTGCCGTTTCCGTGAGGAAGAGTTCATCCACCACCAGGAATTCAAGGTTCTTGAGGGCCTTGATGACGTGATGCGTGTCCGGGTCGGTGCGCACCGGGTCTTCGCCGAAAATGAAGAGTCCCTTTACTTCGCCCTCGATCATCTTGGGGAAGCAGTCCGTGGCATAGAGTCCTTTGAATCTCGGTAGATGGGTTCCCCATGCTTTTTCAAATTTCTCAACGATGCCGGGGGCTGCGATTTTCTGGTAGCCCGTGAGATCGCCCGGAGATGCCCCCATGTCGCAGGCGCCCTGAACGTTGTTCTGGCCGCGAAGCGGATTGATGCCGCAGCCGGGACGGCCGTATTTGCCGGTCACCATGGCGATGTTGGAGAGCGACATCACGCCTTCGGTGCCCGAAGAGTGCTCGGTGACGCCTAAGCAGTAGACAATCGCGGCGCGGTCCGCGCGGCCGTAAAGACGCGCGGCGGCAATGAGGTCGCGCGGGTCAATCGCGCAGATTTGAGCGACGCGCTCCGGCGTGTACGCCTCGACCATCGCTTTGAGGTCTGCGAAACCTTCCGTGCGGGACTCAATGAACGCGTGGTCAATCAAGTCGTCATGAATAAGCTGACGGACGATGCCGTTGGCAAAGGCGACGTTCGTGCCGGGCTTGAGTTTGATGTGCAGGTCGGCCGTTTTGGACAGTCCGATATCGCGGGGGTCGACGACAATGAGCCGTGTGCCGCGGGCGATCGCAGCGCGAAGCTGCATGCCGATCACCGGATGCGCCTCTTCTGGGTTGGAGCCCACGAGCAGGATCACCTGAGCGTTTTCACAGATATCGGAAATGGGATTGGTCATCGCGCCGGAGCCGAGCGTGCGCTGCAGGCCGGCAACCGATGGTCCGTGGCAGACGCGGGCACAGTTGTCGACGTTGTTGGTCTCAAAAACCGTGCGCGCCATCTTCTGGAGCATGTAGATGTCTTCATTGGCTGAACGCGCGCAGGCAAAAGCTGCGATGGCGCTCCCGCCGTGTCGGGCCTTGATTTCGCCGAAGCGCCGCGCAACCAGATCGAGCGCTTCATCCCAGGAGGCCGGTTCAAGTTCGCCGGTGATTTTGCTGCGGATGAGGGGCGTTGTCAGGCGCTGAGGCGAGTGAACGAAGTCAAAGCTCGCCGATCGTCCTTTCACGCAGAGAAGCCCGTGATTGGTCGGACCGTCCAGAGCTTCAGTGTCGACAATGCGGCCGTTTTTTACCACGAGGTTATATTGGCACCCGGTAGCGCAGTGCGGACAGGTCGTCCGCACGCGCTGGATTTCCCAAGAACGGTATTGGCGTCGGCGCTTCATAGTGATGGCGCCTGTTGGGCAGGCTCCTGCGCAGTTGCCGCAGGACTCGCAGTTCGTGCTTTTCCAGTCTTCGCCGAAAGGCGCAAGAATGGAGGTGCGCACGCCCCTGCGGCCGGTGATCAGGGTGTGGTTGCCCGCAGCGTTGTTGCAGGCGCCTACGCAGCGCTGGCAGCGAATGCAGAGCGCGGGATTAAAGGCAATGAAGGGGTTCGAGTCGAGGATCGGTCCCCCGGCGGGCTTAACGTCAAAGGGCGTCGTTTCAACGCCGAGCTCTCGGCAGCGGTCCTGCAGTTCGCAGCTGCCGTTTTTCGGACAGCTGAAACAGTACTGGGTGGTGTTGAGTCCGTGGTCGGCGATGATGAGCTGGAGGGCCGTGCGGCGTGCCGCAGTAATCGCATCCGAATTGGTGTGCACGACCATGCCGGGCTTGACGAGGGTGTTGCAGGAGGATACAAGGCCGGCGGTGCCTTCGACCTCAACCACGCAGAGCCGGCAGGAGCCAATGGAGCTCACATTCTTCAGGTAGCACAGCGTCGGAATATGAAGACCGGCGCTGCGCGCAGCCTCGAGAATGGTGGTGCCTTCTTTGACGGAGACAATCCTGCCGTCGATCGTAAAGTCAAACATATTGGATTCTCCCGCCGCAGGACGCACCTGCACCGAAGCAGTCGCAGCGCAGGCAGCGGCCGCATTCTTGCAGCACTTCTTCACTGCTCATGCCGATTTCGACTTCATTGAAGTCGCGCTTTCTGAATTTGACCGGCCGCTCGATCAGATTGACGCGCCCTTTGGGCGTGCGGTCATTCATGCGCGGAGGCGGCGCCGAAACGCCGCAGTCGAGGTAATGGTGAAAGCCGAGCATTTCATCAATATTGCGGGCGGCGACCTTGCCGGCGCCCACGGCTTTGATGACGGTGGTGGGACCGCTTTGGCAGTCGCCGCCGACAAAGACATTGGAAAAACCTTCGGCAGCGAGGAATTCGTCCGTCGTAAAAGCGCCCCAGTGCGTCTTCATGCCGAAGGCTTCAAAGGGCGAGGAAACCACATCCTGACCGACGGCCGCCACGATAAGGTCTGCCTCAAGGCGCTCAACGGGCTTTTGCGCATTGACGACGCCGGGGCGGCCGCGCGAGTAGGCGCTGATCATCTGCGGCTGCATCAGGAGCGCCGTGCAGGCGCCGGATGCATCGACTTCAATGGAAACCGGCGCCTGAAGCGGGAGCATCTCGACGCCCTCAGCAACGGCGCTTTCGATTTCTTCCTTGAGCGCCGTCATGTCTTCAATGCGGCGGCGGTAGACCAGATTCACCTCGGCTGCTCCCGCGCGCACCGCGGTGCGCACGCAGTCCATGGCGACATTGCCGCCGCCGATTACTGCAATCTTTTTGCCGCGGTAGTCCGGGTAGACGCCGTCGCCGATACTGCGCAGCATATCCACTGCGGAAATGACGCCCTTGGCGTCTATCCCGGGCAGACGAAGCTTTTTAGCCGCATGTGCGCCGATGGCGACGAAGACAGCGTCGCAAGTTTGCGAAAGCGCCTTCATTTCGTCGGTGCCGACGGGGCTCTCGAGATGGACATTGATGTTGCCCACGCCGAGAATGGCCCGGATGTCTTCGTCCAGACGCTCGCGCGGGAAACGGTAGGCAGGAATGCCGTAGCGCATCATGCCGCCCAAGTGCTTCTTTTCTTCATAGAGCTCCACCGTGTGCCCCATGAGCGCGAGGAAATAGGCACAGGTGAGGCCGGCGGGGCCTCCCCCGATGACGGCGATCGTGCGCCCGGTATCGGGCTGACGCTTCGGGGTCGGAACGGTGTCGGCAGCCGCTTGATCGCAGGCGTACTTTTTGATGGCGCGGATATTGATCGGCGCATCAATGAGCGTGCGGCGGCAGCGTTTTTCGCAGGGATGCTCGCACACATAGCCGCAGGCAGTCGGAAAGGGATTGTCTTTGCGGATCAGCGCAACGGCTTCAGCGCTGCGGCCTTCGGCCACGAGCGCGATGTAGCCCGGCACGTCAACGTGTGCAGGACAGAAGGTTTCGCAGGGCACCGACTGAGCGATGCCCTTCTGGCAGCTCTGCTCTTCCGTATGGTGCTTAAATTCGTCGGCAAAGCGGGTGAGGCTCTCGAGCACCATCTGCGCAGCGTCGTAGCCGATGGCGCAGTCCGAGCCCAAGCGGATGAATTCCGCCAGTGTCTTGAGCCGGCCGATATCTTCAGGCGAAGCTTCGCAGTCCACGATGCGGCGCATAAGCTTGGCGAGCTGAGGGAGGCCGTCCCGGCACGGCACACATTTGCCGCAGGTCTGCAGCGCACTCGCTTCAAGGAGGCTCAGCTGCAGCGCAAGCGCGCATTGTCCTGGAGGCGTGGCTTCGATGCGCCGAGCAAAACCATGCATGGTTTCTTCGTTGCGCGCATCAGTCACGGGGATGGAATGAACGGATAGTCTGGCCACGAACTTCTCCTAGATCTTCATGGCTTGCACCTTGATGTAGCTTTATGAATAGGTGCAGGTGGTTGGGGCTGAAGAGCTTGGCAGACTGTACTCACGTTATCCCTTAGCTCTATGGAGCGGCATTGTATCTTCCGATTGAACGTCTGAGAAGATCAACCTGCATATCTTTATAAACTTGGGAAAATTTCAGCCTTCAGGGATTGATTCGAAGGAATTAGGCCATTTGACGTATAAGTAATGAAATCCGCTGCGGCAGTAGGGGGATAGACAGCGTAAGCCGTTCCTTATATAACAGATAGTCTGCGCCTGATGTTGGGGAGCCCAGAACGCAGAAGACGATCAGCATCCCTGCAATGAGAATTGCAACCAATCGCAAAGACAAAATGCGGAAAAGCTGATTGAAATCCTGCAAAAGACTGCGGCAGAGGGAATTTCAGCCGACAATGATCTTGCCGGCAAAATTACGCCATGATAGGACAATCCCCTACATCTTCCGTATTGGTTGTATATTTGCAGTCCGTTGAGGGTTATCCCTGATTTTTGACCATCTTCCTGAGACGGCAGGGATCGCCCGCAGATGCAAAACGCAATAAAGGAGATCACCATGATTCGCACGTTTGCCGCTCTTGCTGCTGTTCTGACTGTCGGTGCCGTTCAGGCTGCCGATATGAATATGGATATGTCCGGCCATGAACATCACATGATGGCGGGGGACCATTCCATGCATATGGCAGCACAGAGCCCGGCCGTTCAGGCTGTCGGCGTTGTCAAGGCTATTGATGCAGCCAACGGCAAGGTCACGATTGAGCATGAACCCATTGCCGCCCTGCAGTGGCCGGCCATGACGATGCGCTTTACCTTCAAGGACCCCAAGCTCGTTGAAGGTCTGAAGGCTGGCGACAAGATTCACTTCACCTTCACGCAGGAAGGTCAGCTCTCGGTGCTCCAGAGCATCGAACACTGATTGCCCCAAGCACTGCCGGACTCTGCCGCGCACTGATCCGCCGCTCCCCCGAGCTTCTGGCCGAAACGCAGCAGCGCTTCAGTCCGCATTGCTTTGGTCGGCAAGTTTCTGCTTGATCGACCCTCAAGCCGTCATCCCTCGCCGGGACGACGGCTCTCCTCGTATTCTCCCTTTTTTGTCAGCCGCCCAATCGCCGCATCGACAAAATGACTGACGGACCGTTCCCATGACGTCGCCTTCCCCGTCCACCTCATCTTCCCCATCGACTCAGACCGGCCGCAGTCCGGTGCTCACGGTGCTTGCTGTGGTTGTCGCTTTGGCCGCCGGCGCAGCTGCCGGCGGGTATGCCGTTTGGCGGCACCAGTCTTCACTCGAACATTTCGCGCAGCGGCTCGGGCTCCTTGAATCGACACCAGCATCAGCAGCGCATTCGGCCTCTGAAGCCCCGCAGACGCCCGCAGGCGTCAAGCTCGCACAGCCCGATGCCGACGGCAAACCCGTGCTTTATTGGTACGACCCGATGAAGCCTGACGTGCATTTCGACAAACCCGGTCCTTCGCCCTTCATGGATATGGACCTCGTGCCGAAATACGCCCCCGTCGGCGCTGCCGCAGCAAAGCCCAAAGCCAAGGTGAAGCTCGCCGAACCGGATGCTGACGGGAAGCCCGTGCTCTATTGGTACGATCCGATGAAGCCCGACGTGCACTTCGAGAAATCCGGTCCGTCGCCCTTCATGGACATGGATCTGGTGCCGAAATACGCCTCCCAAGCCGATTTATCGGGCGGCGAGGATGAAAATCTTGAGCCTCAGGGCGTTGTCATAGATCCGACGCTCACCGCCAATCTGGGTCTGAAGACGGCAAAGGCCGAGGCGGGGCAGCTCTCGCTTTCGCGCTGGTTCCCGGCAGAAGTGCTCGTCAACGGCCACCATACGGCGCAGGTGCAGGCTCGGGCAGAGGGGTTTGTGGAGTCAGTCGCGCCGGTGACGGTCGGTGACTTTGTCAAAAAAGGGCAGCCGCTCGCTCAGCTGACCATCCCGTCATGGGTGGAGATGCAGAGTGAATATCTGGTGCTCGTTGAATTAAAGCGCAGCCGCGCTGAGCTCGACGCAGTGCTTTTGCGCCTCAAGCTTGCCGGCATGCCCGATGCCGACATTGAAGCGCTTCGCCGCACGAAGAAAGTCCGCACGAGCTTTCATATTGCCGCTCCGATTGACGGCGTGCTGACCGCTTTCGCGCTGAAAAACGGCATGAACGTCACGAAGAGCGATGCGGTAGCGGCGGTTGAAGGACTTGATCCGCTCTGGGTAACAGCTTCGGTGCCGGAGCGCTATGCCCCGTATCTGCCCCAAGCGAAGTTTAAGCTCTCCGTTGACGCCTTCCCCGGCCGCATTTGGGAGGCTTCTGCGCCGACAGTGTTGCCGGAGGGCGAAGCGGCTACGCGTACGCTGAAGCTGCGATTTTCGGTCGACAACCCCAATCTTGAACTGCGCCCAGGGATGACGGCCAAGCTTCTGCTTGCGGCGCCGGGGGCCCAAGGCATTCTCGTGCCCTCGCAGGCGGTGATTGACGACGGACGAAATCCCCGCGTGATCGTGCGTGAAGGCACGCGCTTCATTCCGAAGTCCGTGCGCATCCTCGGTGAATCGTCCGGACAGACAGCGCTTGCCTCGGGTGTTCAGCCCGGCGAAGACGTGGTGGTATCGGGCGTCTTCCTGATCGACAGCGAAGCCAATATTGAAGGGGCGCTTGCCCGCATGCAGCCGGCTGCCGATGGCCTGAGCGCCAATGAGGGCGCTGCGGCGCCCATGACGATGCCCGCAGATCCTATGAAACCGGCTTCGCCGGATGAAGCTCAAAGCGAGCCGAAGGGCAGCATGCCGCAGGGTATGACTCACGGAGCACCGGATGAGTCTCTCGGAACAGCGTCCAAGCCTCAGACGGTGCTCGACCTCAGCAGTCCGACGCCCTCGGCGGCAACACAACCCCAAGGAGCCGCGAAATGATTGAACGCGTCATCCGCGCCTCGGTTGAAAATCGCGTACTCGTTCTTTTCGGCGCGCTTTTGCTCGCGATCGCCGGCATCGTTGCGGTGCTGAAGACGCCCGTGGATGCGCTTCCCGACCTTTCCGACGTTCAGGTCATCATTAAGACCGATTACTCGGGACAGGCGCCGGAGATTGTTGAGAACGAGGTGACGTATCCCATCAGCACGACGATGCTCTCCGTGCCGGGTGCCTCGACCGTACGCGGCTTTTCACTCTTCGGCACCTCTTTTGTCTACGTTCTTTTTGAGGACGGAACGGATCTTTACTGGGCGCGTTCGCGCGTGCTGGAGTCGCTTAATTCGGCTGCAGGGAAACTCCCGAGCGGCGTCACGCCCGAACTCGGCCCGGACGCCACCGGTGTGGGCTGGATCTATCAGTACGCTTTGGTGGACAAATCCGGAAAGAACGATTTGGAAAGCCTGCGGGCGCTCCAGGACTGGTTTCTCAAGTATGAACTGAAGACCATCCCGGGCGTAGCCGAAGTGGCGAGCGTGGGCGGCGCCGTGAAGGAATATCAGATCATTCCGGATCCGGTCAAGCTCGAGCAGTACGGCGTTACGGTGGGCGACATCAAGACGGCGCTTTCCGCTTCGGATCAGGAAGCGGGCGGCGGTTCCATCGAGATGGGCGAAAGCGAATTCATGGTGCGCGCTCAGGGGTATCTGAAGACGCTTGACGACTTCCGCTCCATCGTGCTCAAAACAAATGCTTCGGGAACGCCGACGGTTTTGGGCGACGTCGCTCAGGTTCGCCTGGGGCCGGAAATGCGCCGCGGCATCGCGGAGCTTGACGGCGAAGGTGAAGTCGCGGGCGGCATTATTTTGCTCCGTACCGGCGGCAACGCCCGTGAAGTCATTGCTGCTGTGAAGACGCGTCTTGAGGAACTTAAGAGTGCGCTTCCCGAAGGCGTAGAAATCGTGCCGGTCTATGACCGAAGCTCACTCATTGACCGTGCCATCCAAAACCTCACGCATAAGCTTATTGAAGAATTCATCGTCGTTGCGCTCGTCTGCGCCATCTTCCTGTGGCATGTGCGCAGCGCACTGGTGGCGGTGATCACGCTGCCGCTCGGCCTCGCGCTCGCTTTCATTGCGATGCACTTTCAGGGGCTTAACGCCAACATCATGAGTCTCGGCGGCATTGCAATTGCCGTGGGCGCTATGGTTGATGCGGCCATCGTCATGATTGAGAACGCCCACAAGCATATTGAAGCTTGGGAGGAGGCGCACCCTGGAGCAGATCTTGCCGGCGCGGAGCGCTGGCAGGTCATCACGGAAGCTGCGGTAGAGGTGGGACCGGCGCTCTTTATGAGCCTCCTTATCATCACGCTTTCCTTCATTCCGATCTTCACGCTCGAAGGCCAGGAAGGGCGTCTCTTCGGGCCGCTCGCCTGGACGAAGACGTGGTCGATGGCCGCCTCGGCCTTCCTGGCTGTGGTGCTCGTGCCGGTGCTGATGGGACTTTGGATTCGCGGCAAGATTCCGCCCGAAGACAAAAATCCCCTGAACCGCTGGCTTGTGCGTCTTTATCAGCCGCTCCTCATGGGCGTGCTGCGCCGGCCGAAGACGACGCTCTTTGCGGCGCTCTTGGTGCTTATCGGCGGCCTATATCCGGTGGAAAAGCTGGGCGGCGAATTTCTGCCCCAGATTGCCGAGGGCGATATTCTTTATATGCCGTCTACGCTCCCGGGGGTGTCTTCATCTGAAGCTGCAGCCATGCTGCAAAAGACCGACAAGCTCATCCGTACCGTTCCGGAAGTCGCTACGGTCTTCGGCAAGGCCGGCCGCGCCGATACGGCTACTGACTCGGCGCCTTTGGAGATGATTGAAACCACCATTCAGCTTAAACCCGAAAGTGAATGGCGCCCCGGCATGACGATGGAAAAGATTATCGACGAGCTCGATAAGACTGTTCGACTCCCGGGTTTGGCCAACTTGTGGGTGATGCCGATTCGAAACCGTATCGACATGCTCTCCACCGGTGTGAAGAGCCCCATCGGCATTAAGGTGTCCGGACAGTCGCTTGCCGACATCGACGGTGCTGCCGAGCAGATTGAAGAGGCCGCGAAGACGGTTCCGGGCGTTGTATCGGCTATTGCTGAACGACTGACGGGCGGACGCTATGTTGAAGTCAGCGTTGACCGTCTCAAGGCTGCCCGCTGGGGGCTCACCGTTGCCGGCGTGCAGAGCTACGTTAAGTCCGCCGTCGGCGGAGAGATGGCGGGCGACGTCGTCGACGGGATCGCGCGTTATCCGATCACGATCCGCTTTCCGCAGAGCTGGCGCGATTCGCCTGAAGCGCTCCGCAATCTGCCGATCATTTCCGGGTCCGGTCAGAGCCTGACTTTGGGGGATGTGGCTGAAATCCGCACGTCGCTCGGTCCCTCGATGCTGCGTACGGAAAATGCCAGGCCGGCTGCCTGGGTCTTTGTCGATGCTCGTGATCGCGACATGGCGTCGGTAGTGGGGGATCTTCGTGAAGCTATTGCCAAGTCAGTGTCTCTGAAGCCGGGCGTTTCCGTGGCCTTCTCGGGGCAGTACGAATTGATGGAGCGCGCCAAGGATCGCCTGACGCTGATGGTGCCGATGACCATCCTCATCATCTTTGTGCTGCTCTATCTGGCGTTCCGCCGTTTTGCAGAGTCGCTCCTTATTTTGGGCAGTCTGCCTTTCGCACTTACGGGCGGCATTTGGCTCCTTTACCTGCTGGGCGACCGACTGTCAGTTGCCGTGGGTACGGGCTTCATTGCCTTGGCGGGTCTTGCGGCAGAGTTCGGTGTGGTGATGATCGTCTACCTGCGTCATGCCGTGCAGAACGATAAGTCCTTGGCCGATCCCAAGACCTTTACGGTGGAGGCGCTTGACCGAGCTATTGAGCATGGCGCGGCGCTTCGAGTTCGTCCGAAGACCATGACGGTGGCTGTGGTGCTCGCCGGTCTGATTCCGATTTTGGTGGGAACAGGCGCCGGCAGTGAGGTGATGAGCCGCATCGCCGCGCCGATGGTGGGCGGCATGGTAACGGCGCCGCTCCTTTCGCTCTTCGTTATTCCCGCAGCCTGGAAGCTCATCATGCTGCGGCGCAGGAAGCTTTAAGGCGAAACGCCGCAAAGCCATATGCATCGGCCGGTCTGCTTGCAGATCGGCCGCAGAGGGTGCTTGCGTAAGCTCAAGCTCTTGTCGAGAAGAATGGTCCTATTGAACCGAAAGAACTGCGGCATGAGCCGGCCGGAGCTGCTGCCTGTTTTGTGTTCCCGCAAAAAGCAAAGCCCCCGCAAGCCGTCCAAAGATTGCGGGGGCAGACTAGTAGGATTCCTAAATCGACAGGAAGGCTCTGGCAAACTTGTCGATTAGGAACCTTCTAGATCGATAGGCCGATTAGAACTTGTGGATCAAACCGGCGGCCACTTCAACAGAAGACGGGTTGATATCGGAAGTGGTATTGGCGAGTTCCTTGTTCACATCGTCGCGCATGTAGGAAGCGGCGGTGTACACAGAAGTGCGCTTGCTCAGGTTGTAGGCATAGCCCACAGAGAAGACCCAACGGGAAACTTCCATATCGCTGTTGTCTTCACCTTCGGCGTCGCCATAGGCGAGCAGGGCCTTGGCAGTACCACCGAACGCAGGAACATCAACACCAGCAGCTAAGCCCCAGCCCTTGGCGCCGTTAACGCCCGCGCCAGAGAAGGTATAGCCCTTGTCAAAGGCAGACTTGTCGTTAACATTCTTCTGGCCGAAAGCCTTGGCATTCTTGAAGTACTGACCTAACAGGTAGGGCTTCACAACACCGAAGTCGTAGTTGCCGCCCAAGGTGACCGTCAGAGAATCATCCATATTAGTAACGGCACCCGACGCATAGCTTTGATAGTTGATGGAATCAACAACGCCAACCAACGTCAAGCTATTGTTAACGTACTTAGCACCCAAGCCATAGTAACGATCAACAGAAGACTGGCCCTCAATATGAGTGGCATCCGTCTTGGCGGAGTCCGTGCCGAAAGAATACTGGGCATACATCGTCAGGCCAGCAAAGGTCGGCGTGGCATAGGTCACCGTATTGTCAAAACGGGCCCAGCCGTTGGCGGTCACAAACTTCGGGCCAATGGAATCACCCCAGCCGGATGAGAACGGGCTCGTTACACCAAGGAGACCGAACGTGCCGTTGGCGCTAGCGAGCTGACCAACACGACCGAAGGACAGCGTACCAAAAGCACCGGTGATGAAGAGGTTGGATTCACGACCGAAGAGACGGTCGGAATTGTCCATCTTGCCGTCGTCAGCAGTAAAGCCATTTTCGAGAACGAAGCCGACCTTCAGGCCATTGCCGAGGTCTTCAGTACCTTTCAAACCGAAACGGGAGCCAGAATTCTGGCCGGTCTTCATCTGGAAAGTATCCTGTGCATCGACACCGGAAATATCTCCGTCAGCATGTTCATACGAGAAGCCGTAGTCGACCAAGCCATACAGCGTGACGTCGGCAGCCATAGCAGAACCCGCAAATGCGCCAAGAACGGCGAGAGCAGCAAGTGTCTTTTTCATTTTTCAGAGCCTTATGTGAGCAATGAAGTATCCTGCTCAAGGGGGTCGAGCAGGTCTTTTGTCAGGAGGCGAAGTTTCTATATAGGCTTGCCAACTTTGTCTGGGAGCAAGTCTTTACAAAGAACTTCTTTTCCTTAAGAACCCTAGTCAACAATGATTAGGGGACGCTGCAAATCATCCTGTACCCCCCCCCCCCTGCAAGCGGGTAATCCCCTAGTAAGCTGCTAACCGATTGATTTTCAGAAATAAAATATCAGTCAAGGTAATCTGTATGTGTTTTCAATAAACAACAGATTGAAGGTTTACGTAAAGCGGCAGTGCATGAATAAACATTGACCTTGACTGCTTGTCTGACTCAATATGGATGTTTGGGCAGAAAATGTTCTGCGCTTGCGCGCAGGCATTGAAGCCCAGAAGGGCGAGCTCAGTCTGGGCATTCAAGGCGGAGCCGCCTGCGGCAGCGACAATATGAGCAGCTTCTTTGCTCAGGTTTCGGCTCGCTACAGCTTCTAAAGAGAACGGCAGGAACCTTCTTAAGGAGGATGGTTCTTATTCCAAACTCCCGAACGACTTGATCCTATTCCATAGGGCATGAGTCTTCGGGAGTTTTGTTTTTTCCCCGAGAGAGCCATTAGAGCTTGATGCGGGGAGCTGAGAGTGCCGCATACAAACGTCTTTTTTGCCCGTAGGGGCAGGTTTGTATGCAATGAAGCCGGGCAGCCGATTATTCGTTCGGATGCTCGGTCTCTGAAGCAATGCCTCAAAAGTGGTGGATGCCTAGGTCGTTTGACCATCTTGCAGTATCTGGAGCAGAGCGTATGATGATTTAAGAAAACGTATGAATATCTGCTCTCGAGCAGTATTCAAAGTATTTATCTCCTCTCAGAAGGCATCGAGCAATGAAGCTTCAATTCAGCACAATTGCCGCAGCTGCGGTTCTTTCGCTTTCAAGCGCTGTCGCTTGGGCACATTTCGGGATTGTGATTCCAGAGCATTCCGCCGTTTTGGAACAGAAGGATGCAAATGTGCATTTCACTATCGCCTTTGCTCATCCGATGGAGCGCAACGGCATGACAATGGCTAAGCCCGATGCTTTCTATGTCGTTCAGGACGGACGAAAGACGGATCTTTCGGGTTCACTCAAGGCTGACAAGCTTTTTGAAAAGGCTTCTTGGCAGGCAGACTACCGTTTCGCGCGTCCCGGGGTTTATCAATTTGTGGTTGAACCCAAGCCTTATTGGGAACCTGCGGAAGACAAGTTCATCGTGCATTACACGAAAGTGATTGTCCCTGCCTACGGCGATGAGGATGGCTGGGATAAGCCTGCCGGCGTTAAAACTGAAATTGTTCCGCTCACACGGCCTTTTGCCAACTATGCCGGCAATACTTTCCGCGGTCAGCTTCTGGTTGACGGCAAGCCCGCGGCAGGGGCAGACGTCGAGGTGGAGTACTTTAATCGCGACGGCAAATACGAGGCTCCCAATGACTACTTTGTCACTCAGGTCGTGAAAACCGATGCTCAAGGGATCTTCGCTTTCACTGCGCCGTGGGCCGGCTGGTGGGGCTTTGCTGCGCTCACGGACGCTGACTATAAGCTCAAAGAAGCCGGCGCCGAGAAGGATGTCGAGCTCGGGGCCGTGCTTTGGACGGAATTCACCGCACCGCAGGTGAAGTGAGCCATCATGCATATCGCCGAAGGTGTTCTTTCCGCGCCAGTGCTCATTACTGGCGCGGCTGCGGCTGCGGCAGGCATCGCCGTCGGATTAAAGCGCCTTGATGAGTCCCGCCTCATGACTGCGGGGCTCGTTGGCGCCGCTTTTTTCATCGCATCCCTGATTCATGTGCCGATAGGCGTGTCAAGCGCTCATCTGCTCCTTTGCGGACTTGTCGGCGTGATGCTGGGAGTCTCTGCCTACCCGGTGATTTTTACCGCGCTTTTGCTGCAGGGAGTGCTCTTTGAATTTGGCGGGCTCGCCGTGCTCGGCGTCAACACAACTACGATGGGGACCGGCGCATTGGCTGCAGGCATGCTTTTCCATGCGTTGGTTCACCCAGGCGTGTCACGCCGGCGATTGATGATTGCTGGCGCTTTAGCGGGCGCAGCAGGCGTTTTAATTGCGGCACTGATGACCGCCTGCGCATTGGCATTTTCGAGCGAAGGTTTCGTTGCTTCGGCAGCTGCGCTCCTTGCGGCACACGTCCCCATCATGGCGGCGGAAGCTGTGATTACCGCTCTTGTGGTCGATATGATCGCTCGAACTTATCCTGAACTGCTTCATCTTGGTGAAGAGAGGCCCTTGTGAACACATCAAAAATCGCAGCCGGAGCGCTTGCGCTTTTGCTTTGTGCGGGTGCGAACGCACATCGCGTGAATATTTTTGCTTGGATTGAAGGTGATCAAGTTGTCACTGAATCCAAGTTTTCCAGCGGCAGCCGGGTGCAAAAGGGAGCCGTTACGGTGAAAAATGCCGCCGATGGTTCTGTTTTGGCGGCCGGCGTCACGGACGATGCCGGGGTCTGGCGGTTCGATGTCACTCAAGCAATGCGTCATGCGCCCAAAGGCCTAGAGTTGGAGATCAACGCAGGAGAGGGCCATCAGAATCAATGGTCGATTCCCGCTGATGAGCTTGCTGCGGCCGACGGAGCCGGCGCATCCAAGCTCCCGGCAGCTGCTCCCGTCAGCACGCAAATGACTCAGCCAGCTGCACCGCCGAAAAAAGACAGTGCTGCGGCGGCTATGAGTGAGGCCGAGCTTGAGGCGGTCTTCAGCCGCGTTCTCGATAAGAAGCTTGCACCGGTTTATCGAGAGTTAGCGCTGAGTCACGATAAAACGCCCGGGATCCCGGAAATTGTGGGCGGAATGGGCTGGCTGATTGGCTTGGGCGGCATTACCGCATGGGCTCGCCGTCGGCGGTCATAAGCATGCGTCTCACTTTGTCTCCGGCATTGCGGCTTGCCGTTCCGGGTATCCTTGGGACGGCAAGTGCTTTCCTGACCACGCTGTCGGCGGCGGAAGCGGCACTCTTGGGAGCCGTTGTGATCCGTCTAGCCGCATGGTTTAGCGGCGAACCACTTCGTCTTCGGCGGCTCGCCGCCGTGAACGGTTTTCTGATTCTGATCTGGTGCTTCACGCCCTGGAGTACGCCTGGAGTGACGGTTGCCTCAGCGGGTGTCTTTGACATTACGAAGGAGGGGCTCCTGCTATCGCTTCTCGTCACGATGAAGTGCAATGCAGTTTTTCTGCTCTTCGATGCGTTTGTTCCAGGCATGCGGCTCACGGAAATGGCTTCCGGTCTGCGGGCTGCTCGTCTGCCGATGAAGCTGGTGACGCTTTTGCTTTTCATGACGCGTGAGACGGAACTGCTCAGCCGTTCGTACTGTTCACTTTCGGAATCTGTTCAGCTCCGAGGTTTTCGGGCTTCTATGAATAAGCATTCTTACCAAACGCTTGCAGCCTTTATCTCGACACTCTTTATCCGGGCATATGCAAGAAGCCGTGTGCTCAATGAGGCGCTGATTCTTCGGGGATTCTCTGGGCACTGGCCAGTCCCTGCAAGCGGATTGAAGAATGCCGGTGAAGCGGGACTTCTTGTTCTGACGATTGGCCTTGCTTTGCTGCTTCTCGTCTGGGATTTCGTTTCATGATGCAGACTGCGCTTCTTGAGGTGAAGAACCTTTCCTTTTCACGCTCAGACCGCGTGATTTTTCGCAATGCGGCATTCTCACTGGCTCCAAAGGAATCGCTCGGCCTCTGTGGTCCGATCGGCTGCGGGAAGACCACGCTGCTGAGAATCCTCACGGGACTCGAGCGCCCGCAGACGATGTCTCTTTCGCTGGAAGGCGTGCCGGTAACTGCACAGAAAGACTTTCAAAGACTCAGAAGAAAAGTGGGCTTCGTGCTGCAGAATCCGGACGATCAGCTCTTTTTCCCGGAGGTAATTGAAGACGTCATGTTCGGGCCGCTGAATCTCGGTCTCTCATACGCTCAAGCGCGCACTCGTGCATTGGATGTGCTGTCGATGCTTGGAATAGCAAATCTTGCCGAGGACATCTCTTTTCGGCTCTCCGGCGGGCAGAAGCGGTTGGTCTCCATCGCCTGCATCCTTGCGATGGAACCCGAAGTGATTCTTTTGGATGAGCCGACTACGGCGCTCGACCCCGCATCGGTCGATCGTCTCACCAAGACAATCGAGTCTTTGCAGATCGCCAAGCTGATCGTCAGTCATGATTACGCATTTCTCAAACGTGTCTGCGGCCGAATGGTGACGATTCGCGACGCTCAAATCTTGGCATTGGAATAAAACAGAGGGGATGGCGCTCACCGGGCAGAGACGGTCGAGTGCAGAAAATGAGCTTTCGCTGCAACGCTGGAAATGCTCTGCGTTCCCACAAAAAGCCAATGGTGGTTGGCGGTGCATTCAGCCGGTACCGGCAATCTGAGGAGATGCTGGATTCAGCCTTCAGTTCAATGCGGCAGTGATCTGGGCTTTCCGGCTGAGGAAGGCCTTTATTCTCAATGCCGGCCTGACAATCGTCGTGGAGCGTTTGGCTGCTCCCAACAGGACTCGCGTCATTTGGTCAGTCAGAGTGAAGCTTTTCGGCTTTGCAAGCAGGCGGGAATGTCAGCGTACTGAGGCGACGGCGTGAATGACGCTTTTCTGAGGATGTCTTGAATGATTCATGGAGAATAAATAATAAATTCATAAAATTGTAAATATTGATGTCTGTTGATTCCCATGTGAGTCAGCCGTCCGAGCAGTCTGCAGGCTGTTTGCTGGTCAAAATATTTTGCCGGAGGCTAGATAATGATTTTTATAGTGAAATTGATCAGTCACCGCTGTGTATTTATCAATTGAAACATATACAATAATGGATGAAAACGGATTTTCAGCAACATATACTAATTAATTTAATTAAATGAAATTTTATTCAGTCAATGAATAAGTAATTTTACCAAGATTACAACTGACAATTTTAGACTGTGATGAAAACAACTGATGCCGTTTTGTTTAATCCTAGTCGCAGTCTCAGATGGATGAAATAGGAAAGACAGAGTAATCAGATGTATACGAAAAATTTGGAAGAATGAAAGGTCCTTCCGGGAATGTGTTTCAAAGATGAATTGAGAATGCACTATTCATATAATGCGAACAATTCTCAATATCAATTTATTTATTGATAGTAAACATCTGATTCGCTTAACCCGACAATGCCTATAACTTTTATTTCTTCTGCCGCCCATACGAAAAGATTAACGGCCCAATGGAGTTTCAAACATTCCGCCGTCATGGCAGCCCTGCTGATGGCGTGCTGCAGCGCTCAGGCACAGAATGCGCGTATGGATGAAGATCCAGCATCTGATGACGCTATTGAATTAAAGACGACTTATGTGCGGCCGGAATATGTAGAAATCGAACGACTGCGTGAAACAAAGGAAATTATCGTCATTCCAAAGGAAGATATTGTTGAGCGCGGCAACAGAACAATTTCCGATGTGCTTGAAGGCGTGCCCGGTGTTTCCGTTAATACGAGCGGGTGGGGCAGCATCGATTTGCGCGGTCAGGGCAATGATACGGCTAACCGAAATCTTCAGGTGATGCTCGATGGTGCGCCCATTACGACCTTGCTGAATCATCCTCACTCTACGAACTATGACGTCGTTCCCGTAGAGGAACTCGAACGCATTGAAATTATTCCGGGCGGCGGCAGCGTCCTTTATGGTTCGGGCACAGCGGGCGGCGTGATTAACATCACAACGAATCTTCGTTCGATGAAGGATCCGAAAACGTCAGCCTTCGGCGAATGGAATTCAGACGGATATCGTATCGGCGCGAGCGTGGGGGCTCGGATCAATGAAAAATTCTCTTTCTTAGGCACCGCTTCAAAAATTGATCGGGATCTCTACTTCAAGAATACGTATCGCAATTCGAATTATTACTCTGCCGGTATTCGATGGGATTTAACCGAAAAGCAAAGTCTCACGCTTCGTGCCAGCCGACTTGAAGAGGATTCTCAGTTCATCAAAACGGCTTCTGCCAGAAACATTCAAAAATACGGGAAAGACTACGTCCCTCCATGGACTACGCAAACCGTTGGCGTGGACGAAAATGGTCAGCTTATTAAACGCCGAGTTAGGGGTTATCTGAACGGAGATCGCGCGATCAACAGCTATAACCTCAGCTATGCCAACGATCTCACGGATAGACTGCATTTGACGGCGGATGGTTTTTACAGCGATGGGTATTTCTCCAACAATCAGTTCGGGGATCAGATCATCGATCAGGAAAGCAAGGGCCTCAAACTGAAATTGGATATAGATTATCTTGAAGGCAGCGATCTGCTGCTTGGGTTTGACTACACCAAGCAAAGTGCTGACTTTAACTACATCGGTTCATGGAAGAAAGACAGCAGCGGCAAGTTTTATGGAGAGCCCTACAGCTTCCTTTACGACAAAACAGTCATCGCGCTATACGGTTTGAATACTTTGAAGTGGGGCGACTTTAGCTTTACCCAGGGGCTGCGCCGTGAGCTCACTAAATGGGGATATGACAAAACGGGCAACAGGATTGCCGGCGCAGATACCTCAGATCGCTGGAATACGGCGTTGGAATTGTCGGCGGCTTGGCGGTACCGCGATACCGGCAGAATTTACGCTCGGTATGAGCGCGGCTATACCGTCCCTGACGGTCTGATGATTGCAGATCAAGCGGTTGTCAACGGGGACAGGGTTTATAAAATCACCAATGCCGAAGATGAAAAGTACGATATGTACGAGATTGGTCTTCGCGACAAGGTCGCCTTCTCAACCGTCAGCGTTTCACTCTGGATGTCGAACACCAACAACCAGCTGTACCGTATGTATGTCAGGGGACTCAGTGATGCTCGGACGCTGAATTTGCTTCAGACGCGCCGTTGGGGGGCTGACGTCAGCCTTCAGCAGACGATCGGCAGGCTGACGCTTACGGAATCGTATTCATGGCTTAAAGGAAGGTCTGACTATACATCTGCCGGCAGTCGATTCATGGATGAGGTCGGCAAGGACAAAATCGATTTCACGCGGAGCGGTCTGCAGAAAGTGCCGCAGCACTCTCTGTCGGTGCTTGCAAAGTACGACTTCACAGACAACTTCTCCGGTGACGTTCGCTATACCTACTATGGGAAATACAACAATTTCCTCTCAGATGCTGAAAAGGAAACGGACGGTATTGTCAAGTCCAGACAGATCGTCGATACGAGCCTGCATTTCAAACCTTGGGAGCATTTGGAAATTTATGCCGGCGTAACGAATCTCTTCAACGAGAAGTACTACGACTACGTATCAATCGGGAGCTGGTCGCTGATACCAGGACGTGAGCGGACTTATTTCGTTGGCCTGCGCGGCACGTATTGATCTCATTCAGTGCGAAGGAGGTGCAATAGCACCTCCTTTCGACGTCAGATCTTTTTTTGGGAACGCTGTCTCATGTCTCAGTTTATTCAAACCTTCCTGACGGGAGGGTTCATGATGTGGCCGCTGTTGGCGGCCTCCATCGTTACGATCGCCATCGCCGTCGAACGAACAGTTTTCTACCGACGCTCCGCATCCGATATGCAGGTGCTTCAAGGTGAATTTCTGTCAGCAGTACGTGCTAAAAATTTTGATGCTGCAGCCGCACTTTGCAAAAAAGCAGGAGGCACCGTCGGTGCAGTTCTTGAAAAGGCCATTTCAGAGCGCAATGCCGTGATCAATGCTGAGCAGTATCTTTCCGGAGCTGCGGCTTACAGCGCAGCGCGGCTCAAGGATCATCTCAACTATGTGAGTGCGATCGTAACTTTGGCTCCTTTGATGGGGCTTTTAGGAACCGTGACCGGCATGATCCGATCATTCGACATCTTGTCGATCTCTGAAGGACAGCCGTTTGCTATTACCGGCGGTGTTGCGGAAGCTTTGGTCGCAACGGGGTTCGGGCTGCTCGTCGCCATTATTGCAATGCTGGTTCATGTCTGGCTCTCTCAGCGGGCCAACCGAATTATTGAAGACCTTGAGGCTGCGGGTAGTGCTTATCTCGCCTGTCTTTCGGAGAAGTAAGGCATGCGCATCAACAGTCTCAAGGAGGACAGGAAACCTCTGCTGATGATCATTCCGATGATCGACATCATCTTTTTCCTGCTGGTGTTCTTCATGATGTCGATGCTGACCATGGTGACGCAGAAAACCATTGCCCTTAATCTCCCCAAGGCGGCCATCGCGAAAGTGGACACCACCAAAACAGTCCCCGTGTCGATCACAGAGGACGGGCGTCTTTTCCTTGAGCAGAATTTAGTTTCAGAGGAGGAGTTAGCTCGACGGCTTGTGTCTTTAAAGACTGAGAATGAGAAGCTCACTGTGGTGCTGCGCGGCGATGAAAAAACCGATTTCGGCACGGTGGTTGGCGTTATGGATGTCATCCGCCGCACAGGCATTGAACGAGTCTCCATAGCAACCGAGGGAAGACGCTGATGAGTCCGAAGCCACTTTCCTGGCAGTCGGCATTGAGCGCTTCTGTCGTTATTCATGCTTTATTGGTCGGAGGTATCGGTCTTATCTTTTTCCAATCCGCGCCTGTCGGCGGATCCGGCATGCTTACCGTTGATCTTGGCGGCCCTGCAGGGAATGCCGGCGGTTTGGGAGATATGCATCAAGACGGCCGACTTGGCAACGGCGGGGCAGGCGGGGACGGCGCAAAATCCCATTCCAAGGACAGGCGTCTGGAACCGACTGATGAGCCCGAAAAGCCATTGGCCCCGAAAACAGAAGGAGAGACACTGGACGAGCCTCCGAAAGCCGCTGCCGCTGAGACTTCATTGGATTCGAAGCCCACTCCCAAAGCGCCTGAGCTGACATCGACACAGCCAACAGCAGATTCGGGGGATGAGCAGGTGAAGTCTGCGCAGGCAAAGCCTATTCTAAAAAGGCAGAATCCTCAGCCCCAAGTTTCCAAAAACATAAAGCCGGTCAGCAAACCCAAAAGAGAAAACTCGGAAGGCAAAGCTTATAAAGGCGAAACCCAAAAGCCCGCACCGCTTAAAGAAAAAGCTTCCGCTTCCGAAACGGATGGCAAAGACGGCAAGACTAAGCATGTCAGCGCAGGCTCCGGCGGTGCAGTTGGAGCGAGCGGAACGGCTGACGGCAAAGCTCAGACCGAAGGATCCGGAGTGGGGGATGGGCAAGGAACGGCTTTCGGCAGCGGCAATTTCATTGCGAACGGTGACGGCTCCTATACGGCATTGGGTTCCGGCGGCATCTCGTACAAAATCCTTTCAGAGGCAGCGCCAAGGTATCCGCGGGCAGCTCGTTCCATTGGCTTCAACAAGGTCGTACGGGTGCGGGTGAAATTCTTGGTAGGACTCGACGGACAGGTTGAAACCACAGAGATAATCACCCGAAATATCCCGGATCTAGGTTTCAAAGAGGCTGCTGTCGAGGCAGTAAAGAAAATGAAGTTTGCGCCTATTTATCATCAAGGGCGTAACATTAAGGTTTACTTTCAAAAAACTATTGTGTTTCAACCTTAAATTTTCGTCGTGCTGCTTCCTTATTTGAGAACAGCACGGCACTAATTTCACAGCATTTTCCGAGCGATAAATTTAAAAAAACAGGCTCCGGCAGATTCTGATGCCTGACTGCACCTTCAATGCTCTGAGGGGCAGATGGCTGTACTGCGTGCAAACATAACCAGCACCAAATTGCAGACGTATCGCGGATGCGGCACTTAACTGTGCTCTTCTAGTTTACACGTTTGGCTGCGGCAACTATTTTTAAAGATTGGAACCCAGCCCCTGTTAGGTATCTAAGGCAGTTGTATGCGCGTTCTTTGCCGCAGTAAGATGATTAAAGCGGTATACAAATGAGCCAAAGAACAAATAATATTTAAAATATAGGAACGCAAAATGGTTCTGTATGCGGCATCAACTATTGAGCGCCGCCTGTTTATATAGTGTAAGCATCACATGGTCGGATTGATGTTATTGAGCAGAAGCATGAATCTTTAGATTTTGACTTATCCATGGATATTAAATCATATTCGTTTAAGATCCAATTGATCGATCTGTCGCTGGTTAGAATTTTTATATTATGTGCTTTTGAAGGTGAAGATAGGTGATGAGAAGGTAATAGAATTAAGTCGAGATATAAAACATTTTATGCAATGTTTAAATTTGATTTTGGATTATCTTATGACAGTAAGTATTAAGAAGCAAATTCTAATTCTCATTTTGGCGGCTTTTTCCCTGAATGGAGCATGTGGGATGTTGGATCCTAAAGTTGATGCTGCTGTTAAGGGACTCAGCCCTTTGAATTGGCCTCTGACAGTTAATGATCTTGAGTTGTGGAATAAAGAAAATTTAGTTGTTGCCAAAAATGAAAAAGAGCTCCTTGCTCATTATATGAGATATTATCATGCTAAATCTTCTTCATTGAAAAATGAATTCTATGATGGATTTTTATCTCGCTTCTGGGGATATTTTGTTTCGTGTGTGGCATCTAATCCATTTCATAAACAAGAAATATCTGTATTTGATGTCGCCTATAATCATAGTTTTGATATGGAGTATTTTTATTTTTTGTACGGTCTTCCTGGCGGCAATGCTTGGTCCGTTGATTCTAAAAAAATCGATGAAATCAGAACTAATTTCTACACAATGATTAAAGCTTACCCTAAGCTGAAGGATTATATGACGCCGGAAATGTATAAATATCATCCTTTAATGTTTGCGAATAAAGTTTTCCCTCCCCGATTAGAGGTTTGTGTCAATCGATCTGGGAAAGTTTTCGCACAAATGCAAGAAGCTCAATCCTTTAATGAGGACCCGCTTAATAAAGCTAAAGGGCTGAAATATCAATTTCAATATGAAGGAACGCTCAATCGTAGACTTGCATATAAGTTATATGACACCCTTATTAGAAAGGATGAGGATGTTAGTCAATATGTATATGAATACAGTCTTAAGGGGGCGAAAAAATAATGTAGACTGATGGTAATTCTTGTGTGTGAGTGAATGGCCTTGAGTTTTAGGTGTTCGCCTTTTGTTATATGTGTTTTTAGAGAAATCAAGGTGTCGGATAAGTTTTAAATGTTTGAATCGATGATTGCGATTGCGCCCCTTTTTTATTAAAGAAGATAAAATCTGGTTTTAATCAAAGCAAAAGTGTTCTGAATATTCGTAATTGATAGTAATGCGTATATAAGAGTTTTTCGTGCTATAGGAATGAATTTTCTATTGCTGGGGTATGTTGAAGACAACACCGTTGGAAACGGTCATTTCACAGGCTTTAATAAGCGGCAGCATTGTGCAGCGGCGTCTGCGACGGCTTGGAGCACAGCTTCGGCTGCCTGTCAGCTGAGATTGAATAAATCTTCGATATGGGAAAAGTTGAGTCGCTTCTAATGGTTGGTATTTTCGAAAAATAATGCCAGGTCGTGCATCTGACAATTCATCCAGAAATCCAAGAGATCAGAGAACGTTGAGGGCATTCATTGCAGCCCAATGGACTGCGAATGAGGAAGGTTAGAGAGGGGGCAAAGCAATTTCGGGCCGTGAGGACCTCCTGATTTCTGCTGGAGGCCGCACAGGCTGATTCCCCACTTTGGCACATCTCAAGAATGCCTGCGGGAGGGGTGCATGTTTGTCAAGCGATGGAGCCGGAGTCGTCTGGACCCTGACCGCAGACGTGCTGCGTCAGAAAATGATTTATAGCGGGCGCGACAGCCGCTCGGTCTTGCGCGAGCCCAAGGCGGAGCGGCAAAGCGGCGGTCTGACAGGATCAAAACGCCGTTACTTCAGCGGTTAGTCGGCCAATACATCGCTCCATGCTTCAAGTATTTCATGGCGTCTCAAGTCGAGCGCATGACAGTAATACGGTGCGCCGTAAATGCGCCCATTCTTTACCGCATTGCATTCGGCGAATTGGGGGTGTTTCCGGATGAATTCAGCTGTTTTTTGGCCGCAAGCGGCCGCATCGCCGGTATAGACGATGAGGTCCGGGTTCTTTTCGAAGAGGTCGGCGAGGTCATCGAGTTCCTGAATGCCAGGGATGCGTTCTTCGGCATTTGGCCGAACATTGATGTTCTCTATTGCAAAAGTGTTTGTGAGCAGTTGAGAGAGTGCACTGCGTTCAGAGATCCGGAAGACATAGCTTTCATGGCGAACCGGACTGCGGATCGCCAGAAAAATTGCGGCCTTTTGTCCCTTACGAATGGATTTGCGCACATCGTCGAGTGCTGCCAGTCGTTCCGTTCGTTCACGAATAATGCGTTCGGCTTGTTTTTCCTCGCCGAAAAGTTTGCCGGCACGGCGCAGAACCGATTCCGTTGATCCCCGCACGTCAAGAATTTTGACTGAGATGCCTTCTTTTTCGAGTGCTTCTCGGCCCGCTGCAGGATTGAAGTCGGCAGATCCGTTTTCTTCAAGCACAACAAAATCGGCTTTCATGCGCCGCACCGCCGGCATGAGCACCTGTGTTGGGTCATTCAAAAAGCACGAAACGCATTCAAGGTGCTTTTCCATCGGATGGAGAAGTTCCATGGATGGTACGTCGCCGCCAATCAAGCCGCGGCCATAGATGCGCAGTGCACCGAGATATTCAGCGGCGGCATCGCCGACGATGATGATGTTTTCACATCTGGGAAACGGAATGAACGGATTGCCCATGAGCTGGTCCTTGGAGGTTGATGATGTGGTCCGCAAGCGGCCAAAGCGATTGCTGATGTGTGACGAGAAGGATTGCGGTCTGAGGGAGTTTCGCCTTGAGCAAGGCAATCATCCAGTGTGCATTGACCGGATCAAGGCCGCTCGTCATTTCGTCGAGAAGCAGGATGTCAGGTTTGACAATAAGAGCCCGCAGCAAAGAAAGCCGCTGCTGTTCACCGCCGGAAAGCAGTGCAGACCAGTCGCCCGAGTCGTAAAGCTTTTCTTTGAGATGGTCGAGGTGTGCGGCACTGAGCAGTTCCTGCGCTGCCTGTTCCGTGATCGTTTCAGGACTTTGCGGATAGGTGAGCGCAGCGATGAGCTCTCCTTTTGGCAAATAAGGCTGCTGCGGCATCCAGAAGATGGATCCGCGTTCAGAGAGTTTACCTTCGTAATTTCCGGCGAAACCTGAAAGGACTTTGAGAAGCGTGGATTTTCCGATGCCAGATGGGCCGCAGACGATGGTGAAGCTGCCCGGGACGAGTTTGAGATGGACGGGCACGCGGCTGATGTTTTTTCCGTTTGGAACGATGAGATCAAGGGCCGCGGTGAGACCAGTGCATGAATTGTCCTGACATCGTTTCTCCAAAGCTTGGCGTTGATCGTCCGCTTCGGAGAGCCCTGCTTCAAGACGGCGAAGACGCTCATAAGCGGCCGCAAGGGCAGCCAGATCGTCGTAGGACATGATGATCCATGAGAGTGACCGTGCCACGTCATTGAAGGCGCCCCTGATCTGCATGAGTCCGCCCAATTGGATGATGCCGGCGAAAAAACTCGGCAGCGCGAAAAAAATGGGAGCGAGGTGTGTGAATTGTCCGACGCCGACCGTGAAGAGGTTGAGGTCTCGCTTTCGTTTTACCAACGCAATGAGGACAGAGAGAAGCTGCCGGAAGCGCTCGACCAGACCGGCTTCCTCCACAGCCTCAGCATGAGCCCCGGCGATGGCATCTGCATGACGGCGTTTTTCCATCAAGGCAGCACGCAGATTCGCCTCCATATGCTGAGCATTGATGTTGAGGCCTTTAAGCTTGTGTCCGATGAGGTGTGTAATCCATGTAGCAACGATCGTATAGAGGATGCAGACCCAGAACATGTAGCCGGGGATCGTGATGCCGAACAATTCAGCAGAGCCTGAGAGCTGCCAAAGGATGACTGAAAAACTGCCGATCGTGAGCATGGCGTCGTAAAAACTCACCAGAAGATCGACGGAAAGATTGACGAGCTGCCGAACATCCTCCGTCACGCGTTGGTCTGGGTTATCGGGTTCTCGGCCGCTCTCGCGCAGCAGATAGTGAGCGCTTTCCGGAGATAGCCAGCGTTTGAAGAAAATCTGCGTAAGGTCGCGGCGCAGCGCAAGCGCCAAGCGGTCCTTGACATAGCCAGCCCAGACGAGCAGTACGATGATGACGGCGGCAAGCCCTATGAAATAAAAAAGTTCTCGGAAGATCGCATCGCGATTGACCGCCTGAAGTGCGTTAAAGAACCGTCCGTTCCAATCGTTATAGAGAACAGCAAGCTTGATATTGAATGCGTATGCCGCAAGAACGATGGCAAAAAGTCCCCACAAGCGCCATTGACTGCGGGTAAAAAGATACTGCGTGATAAGACGGCATAAGCCGCTCGGACGCGGATTAAGGAACATGCTTGTGCTTGAATGGTGCTGTGCCGAAAGCGGTTCGGGGAGACCGCTTTCGGCAGACTTTTTCAGGTGAAATTAGAACTGGGCCGAGAGCCAGGCACGGAAGCCTCGAGCATAACCCACGTTGTTCTCACGCATGCCGAACAGCGCAACGTACTTCTCATTTGTCAGGTTAGTGACGGCGAGACCTGCCTGAATGTTGAAGTAATTCGGAATCTTCGGCGTCCAGTTGATGCCTACGGAGTGCAGGGTGTAGTCATCCAAATGGGTTGCTGCATATCCTGGGAACGGAACGGTATCGCCGCCCTTGGCCCAATGGAGCCGGTACCAAGGCTCAAGTTGGGCAGCTGCAATTTTGTAGCTCAGCCGCAGATTGGCGCTCTGAGGCGTAACTCCGCCCAGCCGTTCGCCGGTTTCCTTATCTTCAGAATGCAGATAACCGTATGAAGCGGAGGCTTTAAAACCGTTGAGTTCATAGGTGCCGGAGAGCTCAGCACCCTTGTTGACAACGTGGCCGTAGTTCACCGTTTGGTACTTGATCGGTCCGACCATGCCGCCTTGCCACCATTCGAGCATATTATCCTGAACCGAAATGAAGTCCTTGACGTCGTCATAGAAGATCGCAACTCGCCAGGAAAGATGGTCATTCTCAGTGAGAAGATCGCCGAACAGGCCGCTCATGCCGACTTCGTAGTTCGTGGATTTTTCAGGCTTCAGATTGGGATTATTGATGACCTCAACATTCTGACCATAGTCTGTGCTGTAGAAGTACATTTCATCGAGCATTGGCGGACGGTAACCGGTATGTACGGACCCCCAGACCAGCAAAGATTCATAGGGCGTCATCTTCAGCGTGATGCCAGGCGTTACTTTGGAGTCGGAAAGCGAAGGGAAACCGGTATTCGATTCGCGCTTGAAGTAGTTGAAGCGTACGACGGGTACCACGGAGAAAAGGCCGTTGATCTTATATTCGTCCTCAACGAAGAAGCCGCCGTCAAAACCGTCAGCGTCCGGACGAGTTGAATCTTTGTCCCATTCGTTTGTCGTTTGATCTAAAACTAAGCCGCTTTGCGATGTCTTTGAAAAATCGAACCCATAGGTGACGGCATGCCGGCCGAGTCCGCTAAGGTAGGAGGTGTTCTGCACATTTCCGCTCACGGAGTCGAATTTATCTTTGGAATTGATGCCGCGCCAAGGATCAGGATTGACGTAGTGGAATTTGGAGTGGGCGTATTGAAGGGCTGCGGTGAGATTCCAGAGGTCGCCTCGTTCGAACTCCCATTTGCCGGTGACGCGTTGCTGTTCATAGCGATAGAACGTATCGCTTTCAGAATTTGCACGGTCAAAATTGTATGAGAGGCTCAGCACGTTGGCATCGTTAGGCATGAAGGAGGCTTTGCCGAATGCTGCTGTGCTGTAGGCATCGATATCGGCTTTGCTTCGTTTGCCGGTCAGTGAGTTGGTGGAAGCACCCGAGTCACGGCGTGAAACCCCAAAGACGACGTCCCACTGATTGGAGCGGCCGAATGCGTAAGCGCTCTTTTGCCATTCCAGATTGTCTGAGGTGTAGCCGGCCTTGACTTTGGCCCCAAAGTTTCGATCGGTTCCCTTCAGGAAATCATTGGCGTTCATTGTGGTGACGGCCAATGTGCCGCCAATACCGCCGTTGCCGTAAAGCGCGCTGCCGCCGCCGTGCTTGACTTCAACTTGTTTAAGAATTTCCGGATCAATGAAAATGCCGCTTGGACGGTTGCCGGCCATTGTTTGGTCGTCCTGACGCATTCCGTCAATCAAATACGTAATTTGAGAGGAGTTCGATCCTCGGATTGAAATTTGCGACGATATGTAGGCAAAGTCAAGAACGTCAACGTTAGGAATATCTAAAAGCAGTTCGCCCAAAGTAACAGGCTGATCTTCCTGAATATCCTGCTCTGTGAGCACGCTGAGTGAGCTTGCGGCCTGAGAGAGGGGCTGAGTGGTTCGGGTAGCCGTTACGACAATGGGCTGTGTATCAATGTAAGTCGCTTTGGGAGTCGAATCTTCAGCTGCGGCAGCACTATTCATTCCTGCAAATAGAAAAGATATCGTCAGTACGAGAGGACGAAATGAAAAATGGGGGGAGTGGTAAATATTAGAAGGGCTCATGCCAATCTCCGTTGACAAAGCGGTCTGCGTTTGTAGACTGCAGACAACCTTAATGATGAGAATGATTCGCATTCTAAGGTGAGGTTGGCGAAGCTAACAGATTATTATTGAGAAATTGTTATTACGGCGCTAAGTAATTGGTAAACAAAGGACAATAACGAATTTGAAATTAATCTGGAGTTTTGATGAAAGTGTTGGTTTTTTGCTCAACTTCAAAACCATTGATATCCAGTTATTTAGGCATTAATGCTGTTTATAGAAATAGTTTTGATAGTTTACCTTCTGAACTGATCGTCATTGCACATAACAATGATCGGCTAAGTGGCGATAGGGGAAATTTGTGGGGGGGGCAACAATAGAATTTACTAATAAACTTGTAGTTTCGCTATTGTATTGATATTTGTGGAAAACAAGGAATTATTCAAATATTGACGGATTTGAATACTTCGATTACTCACCTAACATGCTGGCATCCCGTTCTTCTTCACGGCAGATCGGGCATTGAGTTTGAGTGTCCTTCAAACGATGTAAATATAGATGCCAGCAGCTCAAATCAATCCATCATCATCTGTACTAACTGCCGCAGTCAGCACTGAGCGTGAACGGCCTGACTTCCCTTCTGACAAGAAGCGCAGGGATGCGCTTGTCCTTTTTAACTGTGGGCTGGGCTATTCGAAGGTTGCAGACATCTTGGAGCTGAATCCGAACACGGTCCGTGACTGGGCAAAAAGCTTTTTGGCCGGCAAGTTTAAAACTGAGCTTTCAAAGACGCAGTTTCGCTATTCGGAAGATTTCAAGCTTCGCTGCGTGACCATGCGTCAGAGCGGCATGAGTTGGTCGGCCATTGAACGTGAAATGGGAGTTGCACAGGCTACTGTGCGTCGCTGGGTACGGGCAGCCGAAGCTAAAAAAACAGGCAAAGGAGATCTTGTCTGATGGCAGGTAGCAACATTACTTGCCGTCTTTTCGCCGCTTTTGAACGTTTCAAGAACCCGAATTTGATTCGATTGGCGAAGTATCTTCCCGCTTATAAGGGAAAGATCGGTCTGGCTGTCTGCTGCATGCTGACCGCCGGTCTTTCCTCATCGCTTATTGCGACCCTTTTGGGGCGGCTCACCGATGCTGGCTTTTATCAGCAGCAGGCTTGGGTGGTGCTTGCGGCTCCGATCGGGCTGATCCTCATTTCGCTTCTCCACGGCGGGAGCATGTTCGGCAGCAACTATCTGCTCGGGCAGGTCTCTCAGTCCATTTTGGCTGAGCTGCGACGCCAAATATTTCACCGCATGCTGCATTGGCCGGCAGAAACCTATCAGACGAATTCAACTGGTTTGGTGACTTCCAAATTCGTCTTTGAAGCGAACTTTGCGCTCAGCAATGCAGCCAAGTCTGCGATCACTCTGGTGCGGGACAGCATTCAGGTCGCTGCGCTCACAGTTGTTCTTTTCTGGCACAACTGGGAGCTTGCCATGATTGCCTTGGTGATTGGACCTTTTGTGGTTTGGCTCCTGCGATATATCAGCGCCAAGATGAAAAAGGTGATGAGCTCAAGTCAGGCCAACATTGCTGAGCTGTTGGTGCGAGTCAAGGAAACCTATGGTGCCGAGCGTTTGGTGAAGATCTCAAATGCTTACGAGCAGGAAACATCTCGCTTTGCCAGATTGAATGCCGACATTAAGGATCTGATGATTCGCATGACCAAGGCTTCATCCTTGGGGACGCCCCTCACGCAGCTTCTCTGCATGACGGGTATTGCCGTAGTGCTCACGATCGCGATGTACCAGACGCAGGCGGGTCTTCTCACAATTGGTGAATTCGTGACGTTTCTGGCTGCGCTTCTCCTCATCATGCCGCCTTTGAGACATTTGGCAGGCCTGAATGCATCTTTTGTGATGATGACGGTGGCCGCGGAAAGTCTCTTTGCAACACTTGACTTGCAGGAAGAGCCTGATCAAGGTACGGAGCAGTTGTCTAAAGACATAAAGAATGTTGTCTTTGACAGCGTCGGTCTGCGGTATCCGGGGGCAGAACGGGATGCTGTGGAATCGGTTTCCTTTGCCATTGAAAAAGGCAGGGCTATTGCTCTCGTTGGGCTCTCGGGATCGGGGAAGACGACCATCGTCAATATGCTTCCGAGGTTTTGGAATCCAACATCAGGACGGATTCTTATTAATGGCGTTGATGCACAACGCTATACCTTGTCAAGCTTAAGAAGCCAAATAGCCATCGTTTCGCAAGACGTGCTGATGTTTGACGACACGATTCGCGCAAACATCACTTATGGTTGTCCGAACGCTTCGGATGAAGATATTGGGCGCGCAGTAGCAGATGCTGCTTTAACCGACTTTGTGGAAAGTCTTCCGCAAGGGCTGGACACACCGGTGGGTGAGGCTGGAGATCGTCTTTCCGGCGGGCAGAAACAGCGGATTTCTATTGCACGAGCTTTCCTGAAGAACGCCCCCATTCTGATTCTGGATGAACCAACGTCTGCCCTTGACGGTGTGTCGGAAGCGCAGATTAAAGAGGCTTTAACGCGTCTCATGGCCGGACGCATCACGCTGATCGTTGCGCATCGCCTGACCACAATTGAGCATGCAGATCAAATTCTGGCATTGACAGACGGCCGGATCGTTGAGTCCGGAAGCTGGCAGGAACTTATTGAGCGAAACGGTCTCTTCGCGAAGCTCTGTCGTCTTCAGGGCATAAGTGCCAAGGGCGAGCAGGAGGATGCGGCATGAACTTCCTGCGGCGCGTTTTTGCAAATGGTCTGGATGCGGATCTCATCCGCCTCTTTCGCATGCTTCTCCCATATAAGGGGCTCATTGCGCTCGCCTGCATCTTTCTCATTGGCGCGGCAAGCATGTCGTCCCTCACGGCGACGCTTTTGGGCAAACTCACCGATCTTGGTTTTTATCAGGAAGAAAAGTGGGTGATCTTCGCGGCGCCGGCAGCTTTGATCGGTGTATCGCTGCTGTTTGCGGTTTCTACCGTGATGAGTTCTATTTTGATGGCAAAGGTGTCGCAGTCTGTGCTGGTTACCTTGCGAATTGAGCTTTTTGAACGGATGCTGCATTGGCCGGCGGAGGCGTATCAACAGTTTTCGACCGGAACGGTTTCTTCCAAATTCGTAAATGAAGCCAACATTGCTTTGAGCGGCGCAACGAATTCAATCATTGTTTTGGTGCGCGATATCGTCCAAGTGATTGCGTTGCTGGCAGTTCTCTTCTGGCACAACTGGCAGCTCACGCTTGTGGCGTTCGTTATTGCTCCGGGGCTGGCATTCATTCTTCGTGCGATCAGCCGCCGCATGCGCATGATCGTCAAGCGTTCGCAAGAAGCATTGGCCGCCATGATTTCGCGTGTGCAGGAATCTTACGGCGCTGCGCGCATTGTGAAGGTTGCGGGTACCTACGACTTTGAGGACGAGCGATTTGCTCAGATCAACGGCCGTATTCGCAGTCTGGCCATGAAGACCATTCAGACGCAGAGTCTTTCAACGCCGCTCACGCAGATGCTCACGATGGTGGCGATCGCGTTTGTTGTCGGCGCCGCACTTTTTCAAGCTCAGCAGGGACTGCTGACTTTCGGCGAATTCATCACATTTCTCGCAGCCTTGCTTTTGCTGAGAACGCCGATACAAGCGCTTTCAGGATTAAACGGTACGTTTGCGGCGATGTCAACGGCAGCCAAAAGCATTTTTGAAATGCTCGATGCTGAGCCTGAATTGGACAAAGGCACGATCAATTTAGACCGAGCTAAAGGCGAAATTCGATTTGAACACGTCTTTCTGAAATATCCAGGGCAGACGGAGTTTGCGCTCCAGGACATCAATCTCACCATCAAACCCGGCGAACATGTTGCGTTAGTCGGTCAATCGGGATCGGGGAAGACCTCGATCGTAAACCTCATTCCGCGGTTCTGGGAACCGACAGAGGGACGGATCACTTTGGACGGTCATGACATCCGGAATCTAACGCTTGAAAGTCTGCGCAGGCAGATCTCGATCGTCTCGCAGGACGTGGTGCTCCTTGACGCAACCATCCGCGAGAACCTCACCTATGGCCTTCCGAACGTTTCGAACGAGGCCGTCTGGGCGGCTTTGGACGCCGCGGCGCTCAAGGACTTCGTCGCTTCGCTCCCCGATGGCTTGAACGCTCGCGTAGGGGAGGGCAGTGGGCTCTTGTCCGGAGGACAGAAGCAGCGCCTTTCCATCGCGAGGGCGATCCTCAAGGATGCGCCGGTTCTGATTCTCGACGAGGCGACGTCAGCGCTCGACTCCGAAGCCGAGTCGGCCGTGAAGCAGGCCATTGATGTTCTCACCAAGGGAAGGACGGTGTTCGTCGTGGCGCACCGCTTCTCGACCGTCGAGAATGCCGACCGCATCTTCGCCATGGATAACGGTGCGATCGTCGAGGTTGGTACCAAAGCCGAACTACTCGCCCGACAGGGACTCTTCGCGCGTCTCTATACAGCGATTGACTCTTGTGGGAGATGAGCCGTGAGATCTCCGCTTTCCTATCTCACTTTCTGGTTCGTCCCCCTCTTGGTGCGGTTCAACGTCTATTTGGGAGCCACCAAGGGGCTGTTCGATGCCTCCGTGGTTTTGCTGCTCGTGACTGCGTGCACTTCCTCGGCGATCGCCATGATTTTGGGGCATCTCACCGATCTCGGGTTCTGTCAAGGACAGCGATGGGCCGTGTTCGCGGGGCCGGTGATGCTTTTGGGCGTTTCGCTTTTTTCGGCGGTGAGTTCAGTTAGCAGTATGGTCGTGATGGCGCGGATGAGCCAAAACGTATTGGTAACGCTCAGGAACTCGTTTTTTTCTCGGGCTCCGCAGTATCAGATGTTTTCTATAGGTCGGATGAGTGTCAAGTTCGTCAACAAAGACACCATTGCACTATCCGGTGCCACGGAATCTTTCATGGTGTTGGTGCGTGATTCGATGCTGGCCGTGGCACTCTTGGCTGTCACTTTTTGGCACAACTGGCAGCTCATGCTGATGACTGTTTTTTTAGTAGCGGCGTCGCCCTTCGTGTTGCGCTCGATCAGCCTCCGGAGGCGTTTGATCGTCAAAGCAAGTCAAGACAACGTGGGTGCGATGCACTCACGGGTGGAAGAGTCATACGGCGCACAAAAGCTCGTACAGGCCGCTTGCAGCTGCGACAGTGACGGTCGACATTTCGCCCCCGTCAAAGCGGCATTGGCACGTCTTGCACGCGGCAAAACTACTGTCACCACTATCGCCGACACCGATTGGATCGTGGTGCTTGACAACGGTGTGGTGCATGAGCAGGTAACACAAGCGGAGCTACTCGTCCGCCCCTCAGGACTTTTTCACCAGCTTTACAAATTACAGACAGCCGGGAGGACACACCCCTGATGGCCGACTGTTTTTTCTTTTACCGTATCCCGGAAGGTCACGCGCTTTTGTGTCTTCTTCCGGCGGGGGTGCTCACGCAAGTTAAGAGAGGATGTTCATGTCGATGACCGATGACGAAATACTGGCCGAAGGCTGCCGGGTGTTCAATTTGGAACGTCAGGCACTGGAAAAGGTGGAAAACGATTTGGGAGCCCCGTTTGTCGCGGCAGTGCGCCTGATCCTGCAGACCAAGGGCAACGTCATTTTCTCAGGGGTTGGCAAGTCTGGGCACATCGGACGCAAACTTGCCGCCACGTTCTCTTCCACGGGCACGACTTCGTTTTTCGTGCACTCGGACGAGGCCGCCCACGGCGATCTCGGCATGATCCGGCCCGGCGACGTCTTCGTGGGCATCTCGTTTTCCGGCGAGTCCAGCGAATTGATGACCTGTGTCCCGGCTCTCAAGGCGATGGGCATTCCAATCATCGCCATGACCGGAAAGCCGCGTAGTTCGCTCGCGCGGGTGGCCGACGTAGCTTTGGTGACCGCCATCGACCGTGAGGCCTGCCCGCTCAATTTGGCACCGACAGCATCGACCACGGTCACAATGGCCTTGGGCGACGCGATCGCCGGGGCGCTCATCATCGCCAAGAGCTTCAGTGCAGAAGATTTTGCACGTAGCCATCCGGCGGGAGCGTTGGGGCGGCGTCTGCTGATGAAGGTCTCCGACGTCATGCGCGGCCCGGAAAATTTACCGACAGTCGGTTTGGACGATCCCGCGATGGATGCCCTCGACGTGCTCGCGAAAAAGCATTTGGGCTGCTTCGTAGTGACCGATCACGGCAAGCTTGCGGGCATCTTCACCGAAGGTGACTTCATACGGGCGCTGAAAAACGACACCGACTTGAAGAGCCTCAAGGCTCGCGACCTGATGAATCCGACTCCGAAGTCGGTGCAGGCCGACGAATCTGCTTTCTACGCGATGAGCTTGATCCGCAAGTTTCAAATCAATCAACTGGTCGTAGTGGACGACCGCAACGCCGTCGTGGGCTTGGTGCACATCCACGATCTCGTGGCAGCCAAGATAAATTAAAACAATCAGGAGAAGTTCATGCACGTCATTATTCAAGCGGGCGGGAAAGGAACGCGGTTGGAAAGTCTCACCCGCAACCGTCCCAAATGTTTGGTTCCGGTCGACAACCGCCCGATGATTTTTTGGACGTTCGAGGCTTTCAAGGGCGCCGATTTCAGTGTGATCTGTGATTACAAGGCGGACGTTCTGGAACGGTATCTCGCGGCGTTCGGGGCGCAGTATTCTGTGAAAATCGTCTCCGCCGACGGCACTGGAACCATTTCGGGCATTGAGCAGGTAGTCTCGCAGATCCGCGACGATGAACCGATCCTCATTGTGTGGTGTGACCTCTTCTTCGAGAAAGACTACCGGGTACCCGAAGCCTTAACAGAGCGTCCGTTAAAGGCCAATTTCGTGGGGCTTTCAGGGACGTTCCCTTGCCGTTGGTCGTTCGAAAACGGACAGTTCATCCACGCAGCCTCTTCCTCGGCGGGCGTAGCCGGATTCTTTGTTTTCAAGAATAAGGATGAGTTGCGAGACATTCCCCGCGAAGGTGCGCTGGTGCCATGGCTGCAGGGCAAGGGGACAACGTTCGCACCTCTTTATTTGGAGCACGTCACGGAAGTGGGCACGTTGAGCGCCTTTGAGGCCATCAAGAAGCCTTCGATCTGCCGCCCGTTCAACGAAGTCGTGCTCAACGACGAAACCATCACCAAACGCGGCATCGACGAGCAGGGCAAGAAGATCGCCGCTGACGAGATCAATTGGTACAAGCACGTTACGGCGCTGGGTTGCACTAGCATTCCGAAGCTTTATTCTTACGAGCCGCTGGTGATGGAACGTATCCGGGGCCGCAACATCTTCGAGTACGACTGCCTGACGGTCACGGAGAAAAAAAAGATTGTCAAGAGCATCGTCAAGGCTTTGGATGACCTTCATCATTTGGAACCCGAGATCGACGCGGTGACCGCCGACCTCGATTCCAACTACATTACCAAGACCTTCGACCGTCTGCAGAAGGTAGAAAACCTCGTGCCATTCGCCAAGGACGAGTACATCCGCATCAACGGACGCTATTACAAGAACATCTTCTATGACCGCGAGGCGCTGAAAAACACGCTGCGCCAATACTATCCGCGCAAGTTCTGCCTCATTCACGGTGATTCGACGTTCTCGAACATGCTCTACGACCGTCTCCATGAACGGTTGGTGCTCATTGACCCTCGCGGCTACTTCGGCAAGACCAAGTTCTACGGGGATAAGGATTACGACTGGGCCAAGGTCTACTACTCGCTGGCGGGCAACTACGACCAGTTCAATCAAAAGAAGTTCGCCCTCTCTATCGGCGACAAGAGTGTGGAACTGTCCATCAAGCCCAACAACTGGGCCGATATGGAGGAGTTCTTTTTCGAGAACCTCGAAGACGTCAACCGCACCAAGATCCGGGCCCTGCACGCGGTGATTTGGCTGTCGCTCACGACTTACGCGTGGGAAGACTACGACTCCATCTGCGGGGCTTTCTACAACGGTATCCTGAAGTCCGCCGACTTTCTCTAAACCCGGCCGCGGCGGGAATCTTGTCCTTGCCGCCTGGAGACAGAAACATGACAACATTACGCATGTCGACTTTGCCCAAGACGTGGGTGTTGGACGTTGACGGCACTATCGTCGTCCACAACGGTCATCTGCGACCCGTGGGCGATGAGCTGCTGCCCGGCGTGAAGGAATTTTTCGCTTCGCTGCCGCCGCAAGACGTCGTGGTGCTGCTTACGGCGCGAAAAAAGGAGATCGGTCCGAGGTTGGAAGCCTTTCTCACAGACCACCACATCAGATTCGACACCATCCTTTACGGAATGCCTGCGGGCGAGCGCATCTTGGTGAACGACTGCAAGCCTTCGGGGTTGCCTACGGCTTTCGCGATCAATAAGAAACGTGACGAGCCTTTGTCCATCCACGTGGTCCGGGACGAGACGCTGTGATCGGATACGAAGTCAAAGACGACCTGCGGCTCGTGAAGGTGAAGCGCCTGCTCGGGCTGCCGATTTATGAGAAAAAACGCACCGACAGTCGGTTGGAACGCTCCTTTCTAGGCGGACTGTATCGGGAGAGCGTTCGCTTTGCCGACTTCGGTGAAGCCTCCCGCCAGTCGTGGTTGCTGGGGCTTCCGCTTTGGGGCCGCACTCTGCTAGGTCACCGCCTCCGGTGGCACATCGGCCGTTCGTTGGTGGTCAATTCCTTCGACATCCTTTCGGTGCTCTCCCGCGACTTGGATCGCTTGTTCGCCTCCGTTTCGGTGCGGCGCGTCGACGGCAAAAAGCATGTCTACGTGTTTTGGGCCAATTCCGGCGAAAGTGCTTTGCTGCTGGGCTATTTCTTCGAGAAACTCTTAGTGGCGCAAGGATTGTCAGGGCCGGACGATGTGGTGGTTTTGTGCACCAAGAAATACCACCAAGAAATGCTCTCTTTCCTGTTTCCCCGGATACGATCGGTCGTAGCGAAACCCCGGGTGTTGCGGCATTTGACGGACGACGCTGATGCCGGAGACTGGCGCATCCAGATATGCTTCCCGGGCCGCTACTTCGCGCAGTTGGAAAACACAACCCGCCGCCCTGACGGGCCGGAGAATTTCTTCACTTGGATGCGGGACTATTTTGGCGTTAAAAAAAACGATAGTCGGTTTTTTGCTGCCCGCCGCCCGGATTCGGAACGGTTGGCTGCAGAGCTTTCTTCCGCGCTACAAAAACTGGATGTTTCCCGTGAAGACCTGACGCGTACGGTCATCTTGTCGCCTTCTTCCTTTTCATGCGGTCGTCTCACTGGTGCAGAGATCGAGACCGTTAAGGAGTGTGCGGCGAACAGTGGAATGCGGCTGTATTGCAATCCCTCGGATCCGCAGGATCCCCGGTTTTTGTCTTTTCCGGAGCTCTACGCTGCAGCCACGCAGGCAGCAGGGCTGGTCGCCATCCGTAGTGGCTTGGTCGATTGGCTCTCCCTGACTGGAATCCCGTCCTTTGTCGTGTATCGCCCCTTTCCCGACCGAGGTTTTAACACGCCCGCGCGGACGATCGAAGAAGTTTTTCCGATGTTCACCTTGCAGGGGCTGCCCGAAGCCCCAGTCGATTTGACGGAAACGGACACGTTGAAACAAACGCAGTTGGCGGCGTGGTTCAGGCACCGCAGTAACAACAAAAAATCAAGACAGGAGTCAGCACGATGAGCAGGTTGGGAAAACTTTTTTATTCGCATCGAATCGGCAGTCAGAACGAGCATTGGCGGTTTTTGTGTCTGATTGTCGAAAAGGATTTGTTCCATCGGGAAATCAGTTTGGTGCGGTTTCTCGGAATGCCGATTTTTAAATATATGCCTCAGCGTGACAATTCTCACGTACGTATTTGCGGTCTACGAGTTAGAAAAGATCCCAAGCAACTCGTCGTCAACCGTCTGCGTTTATGGGAATCGCTGGAATTGCTGCAGGGCGTTTCACGGATCGTCTTCCTCTTTAACAACCAAAAATCTCGGATTTACGAGCTGTAGATCGTAGTCGAGAGCCGCTGAAATCGTTGAGGCACTTAGGGTGGGTCTGGACAAAAGCGCTGAGAAGCGCTTTTGTCGTATCATTTGATTTTTAAGAGTTTTCCAATGGAACAGCTATCTTTTACCGATCTTGAGATCGAGATCAGACGTAAGACCCGCAAGACTCGACTTGAGCGTCTGACGCAGAGGCTGGAATCCTTGATTCCTTGGAAAGACCTGCTTGACTTGATCCGGCCGCATTATTTCGTATCAGGCCGCCGCGGCCGTCAGCCCTATGCTCTTGAATTAATGCTGCGCATCCATTTGCTCCAGATCACCTACAACCTGAGTGACCCGCAAATGGAAGACTGCCTCCATGAAAATTTCACTGTCCGTAAGTTTGTCGGCTTGTCCATGGCGGATCGAACGCCGGACGAAACGACAATCCTTCAGTTCCGTCATATTCTCGAAAAACACGATCTCGGTCCGCAGATCATGCAGATAGTGAATGCCAAAATTAATGCGGCCGGTCTTCACTTGGTGAAGGGGCGAATTGTTGATGCATCTTTCATCGAGGCTCCAACCTCAACCAAAAATAAGACCGGAACCCGTGATCCTGAGATGACCTCAGGAAAGAAGGGCAGCACCTGGCACTTTGGCATGAAAATGCACGTGGCAACCGATGAGATCATCGGCATTGCGATGGATGTCGTTTATGGGCCGGCCAATGAACATGATATTACACGTGCCCGTGAAGTCATTGCTGACGACACGCGAGTTGTTTATGGGGATGCAGGATATGTTGGGATCACACAGCGTGATGAATTTCAAGATCTCTCAAGAGCTGACTATATGATTGCCCGTCAGCCGGGGTGTCTGAAAACAATGAGTCAGGATTCCGCTGAGCGTGAAATGGAGCGATTCAAGGCAAGCGTTCGCAGTAAGGTAGAACACGTTTTCAAACGAGTCAAGCTTGATATGGGGTACTCCAAAACGAGGTATCGAGGCATCAAGAAGAACGCCCACCGAATCAGTACGCTGCTGGCCGTTGCTAATCTTTTCTGCTTCGACTGCTGGCGCAGAAGGAGTGTGGCATAAACGCACCCATAGAGCTCGAAAGAGCCTTGATTCAAGGCTTTCCGTCTTGAATATGAAACGAATTTCCGATTTTTTTGCCGCCAAAACGGCTTTTTTATGAAAAAAAGCACCTCATGAGAGGCGCGTCTTGTTGAAGGTCAATCTGTCTAGAGCTTCCTTAACTAGGCGCTAGATGTAGGTTAGCTAATCACAGGGGAACATTATGTTTATCCAGAAGTACGTCTATAGAACAAATAATGGAGAAGTAGGGAAAGAATATAGAATTGGGGAATTCCTTGTCTATCTAAAGGAGAGAGGCGTAACTCAAATTCTGCCCGGGATAGGAAAAACAACAAGGCACTCTGAAATTGCGGCCTACTTGAAAATCAATCGGAAAGATCAATACTCAATTTTTTGTCTTCAAGAATGGATAGAGACCTTCCATCGTCTCAACTATGATTGCTTTATCGTATGCGACAATCCTGCGCTGTATAAGATTCTCGAAAAGAAAGTCGTATTCCCATCCAGACGATTTCAGATAATAAAGAGTCAAACGCGAGTCTTTAATTCTCTTTTGAGAAAAATGATCTCGAAATGTTGGCTAAAAGCGGGAATTGCACATTTCACAACATTTTCTCACGCTGAAAAAAAAGGTTATGCGTTTTTTTGGAATGTTGATGCGGACGATACAGCGTTCTGCTGTAATGTTGAAAAGAGATGTGAGCTGTTACGGATGGCTGAGGAATATGCGCGTCGTAACGATTTGGATGCATTCTCCTATGATATGTGGTGGACTCGTAGTGTAGGGACGCATTGGTCTTTTGGAATTACTTTCACGAAGACTATGAATAAATTCATAAGTTGGATAAAGTTCTATGCAAATAATGATTGGCAAAAAGATTACAAAAAGTACAATGTGCAGTATAACGTTGATTGGTTCTTTACTTTTGCGAAAGAGAAGAGCATCCTTAAATGCGGTACATTTTACGCAGAGGAATTGATCCTCATACACTGGGGAGATTTTTTCAGGAATAACTTTGCGAGCAATATATCTTATTTCAAGGATGAACACTTACACGACCTCTTGCACGAAAGGCTGTTTAATAGCCAATCGCAGACATGGAAAATACCTGGAAGCATACCTTGTATTATCAAGCTAAATTCCTTGAATGATTCTGTGTCTTATCTTCGAAATGTTGTAGGTCTGGTTAATAAGGGATAGAAGAATGGCTTTAATTTCGTATAGAAAAAATTCTTACACGAGAGGGTGGTATATAAAATTTCTCAATCTTAGCATTATCGAGTATCGAATTAACTTCGAGAAGCAAAAGGGCATATTTCATGTGTTTGGTTTGCCTTTGTTCTTTACCAATGTCAAGGTAAAAACTGTAGAAAAATACGCTGATGCAGTATTTCGTTTTTTTCCCAATCATGACCTCTATGTTTGCTGCTATTCCGGGGCAGGTGAAGTTTACCAGTTGGCATTACGATTGCAAAAATACGTCAATGATTCGTGCAAGAAGAATCCTTGCATCATCTGCACCAATAAGAAGCTAGAGCAGGTGTTCAGGATGGCCATTAGAGATAATATTCCGATCTATGTGTTACATGACTTGAGGTGTCAATTCATTGATACTTCATTTGAGCGCAACGGGAAAACCATTTTCGTACCGCTTAACCGCATTTACTTTACGGCAGTTGAACAAAAAATTCTGTCTGGTAATAGCCATTACTTTGACTGCTTGTTGTCGAATTTAGGAAAATTATCTAAGGAGAAATCTGCCGTCAGTCGTTCCGTTAGCGGAACGGTAAAAGAAATCAGGAAAAAATATCCAAAGATTGCATTTTTGAGCCCAGAAGCAGACACGCTGAAAGAGCTGCCATTTGAATATTGGCACAGCATCGTAATTTTCTTGAAAAGTGAAGGTTACCAAGTATTCTTAAATGCAATGAATTCGAAATATGATCTTCTTGACGTCACCCAAACGAAGGAACTTTCTTATCAGGAAGCTGTGGAATTGTGTAGTCAATCGGATTTGTTGTTAGGGCTGCGTAGCGGTTTTGTGGAACTTGCTCTGTTTAATGGTGCCCCCAAAGCGATCGTCATTTACAACAACTTCCGAGATACATGTGTGACGAAACTTACAGCAAAGCAAGCCTTGAATGGATTCACCTTAAAGAAAATGCCGATTTGTAATTCATCTAATGTTACAGAAGTTTTGTTTGAAGATTATGACGATCCATATTCTCTATTTAGTCTAGTGGCTAATAAATAGCCTTTTTGCAAGGCACATTTTAAGGGGACTTCCATAAAAAACTGCAGGGATCGCAAATCATGCGATCCCTTTTTTACGAGGTTGCCAGTCGTTGAGCGGACAAGCGCCACCAGCCTCGACAGCACCAAGGCAGCGAGGCATCCGGTTAAACAGTTGATGGGAGGGTTGGGTGAACGATCTCGGACGTCCGGCCGATCAAGCTATGCCTGCAGCTGAATTTGTTGGCAGATGTTGTAAACGAACATGGTCAGCCACTGATAGGCGGCGGTGCGTTTGATCCCAACGCACCTGACAAACGATCCGCCCATCGAATTTTCGATGAAGCCAAAGATGTGTTCGATGCGGCAACGATGGTTTGACTTTATCCTATTCCGAGCTTCTTGTTCCTCTGTCAGAGGCTTATTCGCCGTTCCCTTTTCACAAACCAAAGGGATGTTGTTCAACACGGGTACTTCAATTTGGAAATGCTTATCAAGATTGGCTTGCAAGGGTACCGTTTTCTCGCCGGCGCCAAGACGTGCTACAAGTTGGTAAAGACGATCATCGAGGATAGAAACAGAGAGTTCTACGAAGCATCTGCAATTCTTGAAAGTACCAATGTGTATGGCATTCAGGATCAGATGGTGCTGAAGGGAGAGGCGGGAAAGCTCGATGTAAACGTGAGCGTCTTTCGCAATTCCGTTGAAGAGATGGATGCAACTGCAATCATCGATCGTTTGATGCATCACTGCACTGCCATTGCAATCAATGGCGACAGCTACAGGCTGAAAGAACACAAGCTAAAAAAATTGCTTAACCAATAACCTACAAGCTGCAAAGGAATTAAACTCTAAGTGGCATAACTGTAGGGGTCAAGATTTGTCCGCTAGGGGGTCAACTTACCTGACTGTTGACAGAATGGGCTGTCCGCTGTCAAGGAGCGCCAGGTATTTGCGCACCGTGTTTCGCGAGAGGCCGAGCCGCTTGCTGATCTTGAGCGAGCCCTCCCCGCGTTCATGCAAGAGCTGAATGTATTTCAGCTGTTCCGTTCTAACCATCTTGGGTTTCCGTTGCTTGAGGAAACCCTGATTCTTCCAGTTTTTACGTCTTCCTACCGTCATGTTTTGTGACCTGTTGGGGTAGGTCATTTTTGCGTTCGTTAGGTAGGTAATTTATGCGTTCGCGTTACACAGGACGTTTGCAGATGAACCCTGAATCACCTAGGCAAAGAGCATGACGAACTAACGAGATCTTCGAGCGAAATATTCGACAGATTTTTTGTTCCGAGCTTTCGGTAAATGGCGTTCCGGTGCGCATAGATGGTGCGGTCGCTCAAGCCCAAACGTTCGGCAATCTGTTGAGAAGAGACGTCTTGGATCATAAGTTCCAGTATTTCGCGTTCTCGCTCAGTAAGGAGGTCAAATGCTTTTTCAAGATCCCGGCCGGTAAGTTCGCCGCAGCTTTTGGCGAGACTTTCTCTGCACAGTTTGGCGATCGCCTTCATCAGGCGGTCTTCGTCAACGGGTTTTTCGAAAAATTCGGCTGCACCCGCCTTCAGCGTCGTAACGGCGAGATCAACGTTGGCATGTCCTGTAAGGATGATGATGGGCAGGGAGTACCGGCGGCGGCGCATTTCCATCTGCAGCTCTGTGCCGGTCATGTCCGGCATGCTGATGTCGAGAATAAGACAGCCAGGCACAGATGGTGCGTCATCCATAAGGAAAGACCATGCACCAGCATAAGTGCGAACCTGCCAGCCGGCATAGGTGAGCATCATTTCACACGTTTCACGTAGATCTTCGTTGTCATCAACGATGCGCACGAGCGTGTGCTGCTGAATATCCTTGAGTGTTCGTGTCACGAGGAGCCTCCGGGGAGAGGAAGAATGATGTGTATTTCGAGGCCTTTGTCGGCTCGTGCACTGAAGTGAATGCTGCCGCCGTGTGCGCTGATAATGCTCCGCACGATGCTGAGGCCAAGACCCAAACCGTCTCGTTTCTGTGACGGTCCGCAGGAGGCAATGCGCTCCAGCGCTTGAGTATCGAGCTGTTCTGTTTCGTCTGAAACGATCAGCTCGACGTGATCTTCGCCGCAGGTCAGTGCAATCTTGGAGTGCGGGTCCCGTCCGGCTGCAGCTTCTGAGGAGTTCTTGAGGAGATTAAGCACAACCAGCTGGAGTTCAAGGGGATTGCCAGTAATGAAGACATTGTCCGGCAGGACAAGCGTCACTGCATGATGGATGAGTTTCATCTGGGCGGCTTCAGCCACTGTTTCCCGGATCAGCTCGGAAAGATTAATCGGGAGGTTGCGGCGGTCCGTTCGGGCATAGGAGCAGACGTGCTCGACAATGTCGTTGATTCGCTCTGTTTGCCTTCGGGCTTTGGCACAGGACTTCTCAATGACGGCAGAGTCCTCTTCGTCGCGGGCGGCAGCCATCTCGATCGTACGCAGCGCATAGCGAAGTGCTGAAAGCGGCTGACGGATTTCGTGCGCAACCATGTTTGAAAGCATGCCCATCGTGCTCATTTGCTCGTAGCGGTGGAACTTTTGAAGCAGCGCAGTGTTGCTCTCTTCTAGAGCCATGCGTCGGGCAGCTTCGTCGTTAAGTTCTCGGGTTCGGCGCTCAACGAGGGCATTGACCCGACGAAGGTGCAGCATTAAGGCGAGGAAAGCAACTAGAGCAGCCAATGCGAACGGCCAGACGGCCTCCCAGACACGCGTAAAAGTCCAATGCCGCAGGTATTCATAGCGTCCCCATTTGAGCTCTCGGTAGAGCTGATCGATGCTTTTGAAGCTGTTGGCGGTGCTCCATGCAATGCTCGCTTCTGTTTGCGGCGGCGCCGTGAGCAGTGCCAGAGAGATTCGCTTGGCAACGTCGGACGGCACCTGACTCATAGCGCCAACCGTCCAGTTAGGAAAGAGCCTCGAGGTGTGCGCGCAGGCGAGCGGAGAGTCTTCTGCCGGCTCGATTACCTTGAAGTGATTTCTCCTCTCTATTGGCAGTCCTTCAAGAACGCAGGCCCGCATCAGTCCAACGTCAATGGTTCCGTCTTCAAGTGCCTGCAGAATTTTCGGCACGGGCTGATCCACCTGTCTGAGGGAACTGAAGAAGCGGTACGGATCCAAGCCTCTGTCAAGGAGCGCAGAAGCGGGCATCTGCCAGTTGAAGAACATCGATTCAAGACCCGACATCGCCGAGAGATGTTTCAGGTCCTTCAGACTGTTGAGATCAGTGCGCCGGCTGCTCACAACAACTGCGCCGGCAACCGCTTGGTTGGGGTCCGGGGCGAAATTGGTGACGAGCGTGGCGAGCGGATAGATGCCGTCAGGGAGCAGCGATGCATAGCACCCGCTGCTGCCGAAAATCACATCTACTTTGCCGCTGCGGGCTGCCTTGATGAGGGCGGCCGTACGGTAGACCTTTACATCCACGCGGTACTCCGGGAGACTTTGCGAGAGAATCTGCGGAAGTTTGCGCAGCACGTAGTCGTCGGCATTCACATAGGTCGTGAATCCCGACGGAGTGCCTTCCTGCAAAAAGGCCATCATCCCAAAATGCAGGACGGGACGGAGGTCTTCCGCCCCGCAGACAGAAAATCCGGGGAACGCGCAGAGCAAAGCCGCTGCTGCGGCCGCGCAGCTGGATATGTGAAAGGCCATTATGAGGAAATGGGGAATTCCGCACCGGCAAAGGTGAGGGGGAGAGCAGCCGATGCCGATGCGGAGATGAAAGACGCTGTGTGAAGGCTACTTCTCTAATTGCCCAAGCGCTTTGAGAATGGATTCACTTGCGACCTTGCCGGAGGTGAAGCCCCACGCCACGTTCATGCCGGGTGAGGAGTCATCGCCGTGCACAGCATTCACAATTTCACCGGCGGCATAAAGACCCGGAATCGGTTTGCCCTCTTGGTTAAGAACCTGAAGATTCTCGTCGACGATAACGCTTCCCATCGTAGTGGCAAAGCGCGGTTTTTGTTCAACGATGTAATACGGACCTTCCGACGAGATTGCGGCCTTCATAAATGCTGCAGGACGGCCAAAGTCCTCATCTTTGCCAAGCTTGACGAGTTCGTTGTAGCGGGCAACGGTCTTCTCAAGCGTGCCGCCGTCGATGCCGGCTGCGGCAGCGGCTTCAGCGAGGGTTGAGCCATGAGCGAAGATCGGAGCTTTGCGGCCGTTTTCGGCGAGCCATTTTTCAAGATCTTCGTCCGTAATGCCCAGCGTGTGAACGCCGTCACGGAAGCCATTCCATGTAGCCTGATCCATCACGAGGTAGAGCATTCCGTCCTTTTGCTTCTCGAGCACAGTGAGGATATCGTGATTGGAGGCCTTTTCATTAATGAGGCGGCGTCCTTCGTTGTTGACGAGAATGCCCGACTGGAGCCACGCACGGTAGTTGCCTTGAATAATCGACTTTGCTACGCCGGGAGCGGCTTCAACGCCGTTGGGATAGCGCTTGCCGAATTCCATGAGTTCAAGCTTGGCGCCGACGGCTTGGGCCATACGATGTCCGTCGCCGGTTGCTGAGGCCGGTCCGTAGTAGAGCGCGCTTTTGAGCGGTTCGATGAGCATCGCCTTATTCGCGCCGTAACCGCCGGTGGCGAGGAGGACCGCTTTGCTCGAGAAGATGTATTTCGTTCCGTCCTTCTTGTGCGCCTCAACGCCCACGATCCGGCCGTCTTTAACAATCAGTCGTTCAGCCTTGGTGTCGGTGTGGATCTTGATGCCGAGATCCCGCACGGCCTTTTCCACCTTCCGGTAGGCCGGGCCGCAGCCGCCCTTGAGGTAGAGCGAGCGGTCGAATTGAAATTCGGCGCGGTACTGCAGTTTTTGGTCAATGAATTCCGGTTTGAAGCGATTGATCGCCCAATCGGCAGCGCGAGGTGAGTTCTCCGCGAACATCGTGAGCGTTGTCAGGTCGTTCTTCAGGTGGCCATTGCCGATCAGATCGTAGACCAGAGCTTGCGGAGGATCGTAGGGGACGCCTTTTTCCTTCTGGAGCTTCGTGCCCATGATGGCCCACTGCCCGCCGCAGATGGCCGATGCGCCGCCGGTAACGCTCATCTTCTCAAGGACTGTCACTCGGGCACCGTGCTCAGCAGCGTTGACGGCAGCGGCAAGTCCTGAAAAACCCGATCCGATGATGACGACGTCTTCAGCTGCTTCAATCGTTTTTCCGGCATGTTTCGGCGCAGTGCTTCGGGCTGGCTGATTCGGATCGCCTTTGGCTTGACGAATGCAGTCTTCAACAGCCGCGAAGATGGCTTTGCTTGTTACCGTCGCTCCGCTCAGTCCGTCGATCTTTGTGCTCTGGGCTTCAACGATTTGCCGAGGAAGTTCGGCCGCCGCAGTCGTCCCGATGCCTGCCGTTTCCTTCTCTTCAATAACCTTGACTGAAGTCACCGCATCCTTTGAAAAAGTGACCGCAACTTTCACCGGTCCCTTCATGCCCTGAGCCGATGCTTCATAGGTCCCCGGCGTGTAACCCCAGGATGGACCGGCAATGAGCGCGGTTAAAAAAGCCGCGGCAGCGGTAAGACGAAAGTTTCTCATGACTGAATCTCCAGATCGTTAGGCGGACCTCAAGGCCGCCTGACATGAGTTCATCGTCGTTGCGCGCTTTTCTAATCAACATGACCTAGATCAATCGACGGATCAGGAGAGAAACAGGGAAATTGAAGTCTGCGGCTAAGCCTCCTTGGTTAGATTGAAGGGTGACGCTATGGCTTCTTCGCAAATGAATAAAGCCCCCCGAAGCTCATTTGAACATCGGGGGGCTTAGCGATTCAGACAATGCCCTTATATACCATTAACAGGACAAAAAGGGCAGAAGCGCTTTGGCAATCAGAATGCGTACTTCACGCCGATCTTGCCGCCGACAGAGGATGTTCCATCCTTGCCGCCGCCCACGGTAAAGTCAGCATTCAGCAGGAGATTGCCGTTCTGCGCGCGCAGGCCGAATGCGCTCTGCACCGGATTGGTGTCGATCACATCGGTTTCATGCGAGAGGACTTCAATTTCCTTGTCTCCGAAGGTCGGGACGTAGGCGACCTTGAAGAACGGCGCAAGCTGCCATCCTGCAGCATTCGTTTCACCAGCCGTCACACGAAGGGCAAGCGGGACTTGGATGAGATCCTGCTTCTGCTTCTCGACATTGACGGCACCGATGGTCATAGCATCTGTTTCAAGATGCGAGTAGCGAACACCTACGCTTGGCGTGAAGGTAAAGACCCCCGCCTTGAAGGCATGCTGACCGCGGATGCCGACAGACCACACGTTCGCATCAACGCTCTGGTTGAGTGCTGTCTGCGAAGCGGTGATGTCGTTTTCAGTCCACAGATACGAGGCTTCCGCGACAACCTTGGCAGCTCCGAAGTCCTTCGCGCCGTGGAGTGCGAAGCCGTAGCTGTCAATTTCGTTGCGAATCGAGGAGACGGCACTTCTCAGCGTACCTTTGCCGTACTGGAAGGCAGCGCCAACGGTGTAGTCTTGACCGAGGGCAATGTCGCCGCCGAAGGCCGCATAGCCCATGTCAGCCTTGAATTCAGCGCCGTGAGCGAGGCCGTCGGCTTCGTAGCGTTCGCCGGAAACGTCGGCCCAGAGATTGACGCCCGCATGGAGCTGCTGATCAATCGCGGTGCGGTCGGCAATCGTTTCGGAGAGCGTGAAATCAGCGCGGCGAGCCATGGACTGGATGCCGAGCGAGGCGAGTGCTGAGAGGCCGGAGTCGGCGTTCAGAGTGTTGGTGAGCGTGCCGTCAGCAGTACTGATTTCGCCTTCAATGAACGGATTGTCCGTAACGACTTCAGTCGTGCCGGTAATCGTGTCTGCGAGTTTGAAGGAGCCTTCAGATGCATTGGTGACGCCGATATAGCTGCCGTCAGCCACGCTGAGCGTGCCGGCAATCATTGACGTGTCGGAAGACCCCTGCGACTGACTGACGATTAGAATGCCCTGATTGGCGACGTAGAGCGTTGCATTATTCGGATAGGTTGCAGCAACAGAGGTTGCGTCAGTGAGGCTGCCGTCGACGACAATCTTGCCCGCTACTTCAATCGGAGCGCCAAGATAGAGCGCGGCAGTGACGTTCTTTTCACCCCATGACAAACCTTGAACGGAGGCAATGGCTTCAAAGGCGGATGCAGCTTCGGCAGCATCGGCTCCCAGAGTGATGAGGGAGTTGCGGCCTGCAGCCAAAGTACCCGTGATGGCGGTATCGACTTTGGAGATCTCGAGGTGCGAGGCATTGCCGATCACGTTGAGCGTTTCATCATCCTTCCAAGCCGGATCAACGAAGACCGTACCCGTGAAGTTTTCGGCGAGCTGCGTGATTGTGAGCTTGCCGGCAGTCTTATCTTCACCGATGAGAACTGTACCTGCGCCGTCAATGGCATCAACCGTGAAGGTTTCACCGCCCGTGGCGGTCAGCGTGCCGTTGCTCTCAACGGTAACCGTGCCTGCGAGCGTGCCGCCCTTGGCATAGTCAGTGCCGCCAAGAAGCAGCGTGGAATTCGCTTTGACGGTAACACCAACTTCGTCGGTGCCGGAGGTCTTCAGAAGTTCTGAGCCGGCGCCTTCACCCGTTAGGGTAAGCGTTTTGCCGCCGTCGATCAGCACTTGATTGGCCGTGCCAAGATCGAACGAAGCAACAGCGAGACTTTCTTCGCGATATGCGTAGTCATTCAACTGTGTGCCGCCAATTTGAACATTCTGATCTTCTGAGGTGATCTTGACTTCGTTCAGAACGATGTTTTCGCCGACCATGGCGACGTCATCCAATGTCACCTTATCCTGCTGAGCGAGATCATCTTTCGAAGCGTCGGAAAGCTGACCCAGGAGAACATACTTGGCATTGGTGTACTTGTTGCCCAGTGAGCTTGCATAGTCAAGATTGTAGACGGCGTCATTGAGAGCAATCGTACCGCCTTCTTCAACCGTAACTTTGTCAGCTTTCAGTGCGTCGCCGGCCTCCGTCACGGAGCCATCGCCAAGTCCGTTCTTAAAGAGCTGAGCAGAAGCGGTTTCAAGTGTGCCGCCGCTCTTAACGGTAATGCTGCCGACCGTTGAGAGCGGATCGGGCATCTTATCGAAATTGAAGGCTTTAAGTGCGAGCGTACCGCCGGAGATGGTGGCGGCTTCACGCAGAGACCAAGTCGTGTTCACTTCCATACGGCCGGCTTGGACGTCAACAGTGCCGTAGTAGCGGTTCATGTCGCTGTTTATGACAAGCGTACTGCTGCCAGTCTTCTTAATCGAAGCTGCTGTCTGATCGACTGCTTTGGGATATGCGCTCGCAATGGAGTCCATGTGGCCCGTTGAACCTTCTTCGCCGATAGTGAGTGTGGCGCCGTCATCGACTGCAAATTCTGCGCTGGTGCCGCGGTCCAGAAGCAAGAAGCCGCCGGCCGTAGCTGTCATGTAGCCGTATGTGTCAGCTGGATCATCTTTGCCGGTGACATTGTTGCCCGAATAGATCATGTCCTTCGAGGCAATGAACTTGACGCTGCCTTCGACTACGCCGGCGGTTGAGTTGGAAACGATGTCGACGTAGACGGCGCCGCCAGCAGCGATGCCATCGGATGATTCAACCGTGTTGTTTTGGAACAGCACATCCTTGAAGACCGCCTCGGCACCCTTCACAAACACTGCACCGAGAAGGCCTCCCGATCCCGTCGTTTTGTTGCCGACGAAGGAGCCGCCTGTTTGGTTATATTGGGTCTTTGTGTAGAGCCAAAGCGCAGCGCCGGCATCCTTGCCCTTGCTGACGTTGTTCAGGTAATTGACATTGGTGGCTGTCACTTCGACGGGGGTTACTTTGTCGAGTGAGGATTCATACGGTTTGTTTCCATATACCGCCAGAGCGCTCCCGTTGACGCCTTGATTGCCTTCAAAGGTGACGTCCTTCATTTTGAGCGAACCTTCACCCTGAACGAACATCGCGCCGCCTCAACTGTCAGAGGTGTTGTTTTTGAAGGTAACGTTGTCAAGGTCGAGATTCAGAATGTAGTGTTTGTCTTTTTCAGAATCGTAGTCGCTCTTGGCGTAGAGAGCACCGCCTTGAGCGCTGGTTCCCTTCACCGAATTGCCGTCAAAGGTCGAATTCTTGATGGAGGCTGAGAGATTCTCTGCTCCGCCCCAAACTCCGCTACGGAGGTAGAGGGCGCCGCCAAGGCTGGAGCCTTTTTCTGCATGAGAGGCCGTCGAGTTGTTTGTGAAAGTTGAGTCTTCAATGACTGTCGTTGTTCCCCACAACGAAACCGCTCCGCCCATAGCAGAGGCGTTATTTTTCGTAGGTTCTTTTGCAGTCTCTGCAACATTCTGGTCGAACGTTGAACCCTTAATAGTGGCAGTGCCGATCGATTGATAAACGGCGCCGCCTTCTGTCTGGTTGTAGCTCGTGCCTTTGTTGCTTGTGAAAGTCGAGTTGGTGATCGTCAGTGCGGAAGAGCCGTCAGCACCGGTTACACCGACGGCAGTGCCGTAGACGCCGTTAATAGAGCCGTCGGAATCCGAGACTTCATTCGAGGTAAAGGTTCCGTCCTTTACCGTGACGGAGGTATGGAATGCGGCGATGCCGGCCGCTGTCGTCTGGCCGTTAGTCGCGTTAAAGGTAAGTTTGTTGTTCTCGAAGGTGTCGTTGGTTGAAATAATGGCATCTGTTGTGCTGTTTAAGTGACCAGCAAGCTCTGTGCCGGCAACAGTTTCTGTTCGATTGGAGTAATCGGCAGCGAGGGCGCAGGTCGTCATTGCCAAGCAAGCGGCCGCCACAGATGCGGCCAATAATTTTTTCTGATTCATCAAGACTCCTTGAAATCATTGTGTTTGCGCAGAGGCGCGCAACTGCGTTTGAGTCTATGAGGTATCTGAAAACGGGGGGGGGGGATTACCCTATACCTCTCGAAATGACTGAAGTACAGTAGTTTACAATCGTTGTCGATTTCGATAAACGTTGGGTATATGCAACTTGGGGTTTACGCCCTTCAAGCGGGAATGAATATCACCCTAAGCGGAAAAAAGGGCCCAGTGCGACAGTAGATGATGCTCCTAGATATTAGAAATGTCTGCTGGACACTGTCTTTCATACCTGAGTAAGAATGAAAGAAAACTGGTGCTGGAAGATTTTTAGATCAGTGTTCAAATTCAAATAATGCAGAAACTCGAACGCCGCAGAGCTCGAGTTTTGCGATGTTCGATTTGATTTCGGCGAATTGCAAAAAACATGTTCGTCAATTCGCCTGATCACGGGCTGCTGCAGCAATTATTTCGTTTCAACCCGCACGCCGTCAGCGGCGGCATGGAGCACGTGGCCCGCAAAATTCGGATGACGAGCACGAACGAGTTCGATGAAACGCTCGGCAACGGTCTCAGACTTTGTGAGTGCAATCATCGTTGAACCTGATCCGCTGATGAAAAAAGCTGGTGCTCCGGCTGCCTTGGCAGAGGCCCGCACCGAATCGTAGTCTTTGATGAGTTTGCGCCGGCAGGGTTCATGAAGCACGTCCTGACAGGCTTCGGCCAGAAGTTCTTCGCTGCCGGAGCGGAGCGCCTCAATCATGGCAATGGCATGAGAGGTCGTAAAGACGCTGTCTTTAACGGCGATTTCTTTAGGCATTGCACGTCGGGCGTCAGCCGTGCGCACTTCATAGTCAGGGATGATGACGGCAAACTTCCAATTTTGGTCAAGCGGCATACGCAGCGCGTGAAAGCGTTCATCCGAGGCAAAAGACGCGGTGAAGCCGCCGAATGTCACAGGGGCCGCGTTGTCAGGGTGACCCTCAAAGCGAGCACAAATTTGAAAGAGCTCGTCCTTGGCAAAGGGACTGCCGAGGAAAGCATTGGCGGCGGCAGCGCCGGCGGCGATGCAGGTGCTTGAACTCCCCAGGCCGCGGGCAACGGGAACCTCTGCGTCAATGTGAAGCTTCACGGAAAAGGGCGTCTGCCCGGCTTCACGGAAGACTTCTCGAAAGCCCTGAAGCACCAGATTGTCTTCATTTTGAAAAGCTTCCGGGCAGCCGGAAATCTGGAGCGCTTCAGCACGCTCAAAAGTGAAAACGGAGTAGAGCGAAAGTGCCAGGCCGAAGATGTCAAAACCCGGGCCGAGATTCGAAGTGGAGGCCGGAGCACGTACGGTGATCTGCATGAGACTGCTCGCGATGGAAAGAATAGAGATGAAGCAGCGGCAAAAGGGCTCCATGCCGCTCGGCCGCTGCCTATGATTTGCACAGCGTCAGAGCTTGGCGGCTGCGGCAAGCACGCGTTCAGGCGCCTGATCAACGTCATAGACCGCCTTGAAGCGCACGGACTGCGTGCGAAGTGCTGAGAGGCACTGCGGGGGTTCAACCCCCGTGGAGTCAGCAAGCGCATCCATATATTCGAATGCTGCGGCTTCCGGCGTCGTGCTCTTTAACTTCAGGGGACCGTAAAGGGCATTGAAGACGTCGCGGCAGAATTTGAAGGGCGAGGCAGTAGAGAGCACCACCATCGGCACTTCCGGAGACGCCTGCTCCTGCGCAATCTTCCAGGCAACAGCCGTGTGCGGGTCGATGAGCCGCCCGGTGGTTTCCCAGGCTTCGCGCACAGCATCGGACGTTTCGGCATCGTCAAGCCAGCCGCAGCCGTAGACGGCGCGGAATTTATCGAGCAGTTCGGGTTCGATCCGGTAGATGCCGTCCGCTTTCAAAGCGGCCATGCGTGCGGCCGTGCGCACGGGATCCATGTCGTCGAGATAGTAGAGCGCTCGCTCGAGGTTGCTCGAGACCAGAATATCCATCGACGGCGAAGACGTCCGCACGAGATCTCGGCGGCGGTCGTAGACGCCCGTTTCGAGGAAGTCGCTCAGGACATGGTTGGCGTTGCTCGCAACGATGAGGCGGCGAACGGGGAGCCCCAGCGTCTTGGCAAACCAGCCGGCAAGCACGTCGCCGTAATTGCCGGTCGGGACGCAGAAGTCGATGCGTTCGCCCTGACGGATAACGCCGGCTTCTGCGAGCTGGCGGTAGGCGTCAAAGTAATAAACCACCTGCGGCGCAAGACGGCCGATATTGATGGAATTGGCGCTCGTGAGCGTAATGTTTCGCGCGGCGAGCTCGGCTTTGAGCGGCGAAGCGAAGAGCGCCTTCACCGCGCTCTGAGCATCGTCGAAATTCCCGCGGAGCGCTGCAACTTCCACGTTATTGCCTTTTTGCGTTGCCATCTGCAGACGCTGAATGGCGCTCACGCCCCCGTCAGGGTAAAAGACTGCAATGCCGATGCCCGGAACGTCAGCGAACCCTTCAAGCGCGGCTTTCCCGGTGTCGCCGCTCGTTGCCGTGGCAATCACGAGTCGGCGGCCGGTGCCGGCCAAAGCGCGGCTCATGAGCTGAGGGAGCATCTGGAGCGCGACGTCCTTGAAGGCGGCCGTGGGGCCGTGATAGAGCTCAAGGAGGTGCATGCTGCCGATTTTCGTCACCGGAGTGACCGCGGGATCGGCAAAGGTATTTCCGTAAGCCGCCTCCACCGCGCCGGCGATTTCTTCGGCGCTGAAGTCTGAGAGCAGCGTACCGAGCACACGGCGGGCAGCGCCGGCATATCCGCCGGTGAGCGAAGCCGGGTCGATGTGAAGCTCGGGCAGCTCGTCGGTCACAAAAAGACCGCCGTCGGCGGCCAGACCCTGAAGAACGGCCTCGCGGCTGGTGAGCTGCTGATCGAGGCTGCGGGTGCTGTGATAGCGCATGATGCAATGAACTCCTGCTGTTTTCTTTGAGGTGCGGCGGCTTCTTTCAGTCTTCAGTCTGCCGTTTTTTTGCTGCGGTAAGTCTGCCGGAGACGGATAAACGTGTAAAACATGAAAAACAATTTCTTATAGAAGTGTTTTTGTCGCTTAAGATGCTGGGCAGACGCACGCTGATTGGAAATCATCCTACTCAACGCAAACCTCTGCGGGGCGAATGCGGTTCAAAAGGGCGCTTTTGCACAGAATTCTTTGGCCTTTGTCCGTATTCGCGCAGAACATCTAAGGTTTTTTACCGTCATTACTGAGATATTTTCCTCAATGGCACTCAGGTAGGATAGTCCAAAGACGCACGCGAAGCGGCGCTTGTTCGTGAAGAACCCCAGCGCGCGGAATATTGAAGTCTTCCTCCGGCGCACCTGCGGATTCGAATCCGGTCGGCAAGCCTCAGGGGGGAGCGTCAAGCCGCGAGCCTTGAGGCGCTTCAGGATGACCCGCCGCCATCTGTAAACACCTATCCAGCAACCTCAGGCGAAACGCCTGAACATCATCTCAACGTTCAAACGTCAGCGCCGCGCAAAGTGCTTTGCCTCTAGGACGAGCGGCTGCGCGCGATGCGGTGCCGGTTCTCGGAATTCACAAAAACGGGAGCTGCCGATGAATCCTTTGAATCTGACGAGCTTTGGGCGCCCGCCGGCGCGCTTTGACATACCGTCGGATTCGCAGGCCATCGGCTCGGCTGCTTTTGCGATTCCGGATGAGCGACATGAGGACATTGGAACGGAGGAAGACATGCTCAAGATCGGACTTCTCGGCTTCGGGACGGTTGGCCGCAGTATTGCCGAACAGCTCGCCGAGCGCGACTGCGGCATTGAACTGCGCCACATTCTGCGCCGCCCGGGGAAAGCCGGCGGTCCGCTCATGACAGAGCATTTTGCCGAGATCATCAATGATCCTGAGGTTGATGTGGTAGTGGATGTGCTGGCCGGCATTGAACCCTCCCGCACGTATATTCGTGAGGCGCTCCTCGCCGGCAAAGCCGTCGTTACCGCCAACAAGGCTGCGCTCGCTGCCAACTACGAGGAGCTCCTCGGCATTGCGCATGCCAAGGGGCTGCCGCTCCTCTTTGAAGCGAGCTGCGGCGGCGGCATTCCCTGGATTGAAAACCTCAAAAAAGCCGCGCGCATCGACCGCATTGAGTCCATGCACGGCATTCTGAACGGCACGGGGAACTTTATCCTCGACCGCATGGACCGCTTCGGAATGGATTTTGATGAGGCGCTCAAGGAGGCGCAGGCGCTCGGCTATGCCGAAGCTGATCCGACGGCTGACATCGGCGGCTTTGACGTCGCCAACAAAGCCGTTATTTCCGCTTCTGTGGCTTGCGGTGCCCCGTTTAAGGACGATTTTCCGGTGCTCGGCATCGAGAAAGTGACGAAGTCCTTCCTCGACGATTTAAAACGCGAAGGCAAAACCCTTCGCCACATGATGCTTTTTAAGCGCACCAACAACCGCGCTGCCCTGGGCGTTGCGCCTGTTGTGCTTCCGCTCGAATCACTTGAAGCACAGGTGCGCAGCAACTGCAACTGCGTGACGCTTGAGGGCGACCTGGTCGGCAGACTCTCTTTTTACGGTCAGGGCGCCGGCGGCCGGCCGACTGCCGATGCGGTCCTGCAGGACCTGACAAGCATTCGAACACGGCGGGTGGAGCCGCTTCCCGTCGCGGCACCCCCCGTCTATGACGCGGGGCTGCTTCGCGGAGCCGGGCTTACCGCCCGCGGGATTCTGCCCGACCGCACCCTCGAAGAACTCGCCCGTGCTGCCCGCGAAACCGGCGAATTCATGGCCTTTCAACCCGAACCCTGAACCCAACAGACTCTCTAATTATGCTTAAGATCACGAAATTCGGCGGCAGCAGCTGTGCTTCCGCAGAACAATTCCGCAAAGTCAAGGCCATCATCGAGGCCGATCCGTCACGACGCTTCGTCGTTATTTCCGCTGCCGGCCGCAAAACCCCTAAAGACAATAAGCTCTCCGATCTCCTCTACCTCTGCCGCGCCCATATTGAATATCACGTGGACTGCCAGCCCGTCTTTGATCTGATTAAGGGGCGGCTCCTCGAGATTAAGAACGAGCTCGGCCTCGATACGCCCATTGAGGAAGAGCTCAGCCGATTCCGCGAAGCGCTCCCCGACCTCACGATTGACGACATTGCGAGCCGCGGCGAATACTTCACCTCCCGTCTGATGGCCGATTTCCTCGGCTTCCCCTTCGTGGATGCCAAGGACGTCGTAGCGATGGAGTTTGACGGCACGTTTAATTTTGAGAAGACGACGGAAAACCTCAAGGGCGTTCTGCAAAAGAACAGCCGCTTCGTTATGCCGGGGTTCTACGGCACGACGCCTGACGGCAAGATCAAGGTGATGACCCGTGGGGGCTCGGACATTTCGGGTTCCATTCTTGCGCGCTGCCTCAAGGCGGACCTCTACGAAAACTGGACGGACGTATCGGGCTTCCTGATGGCCGACCCGCGCATTGTGCCCAATCCGAAGAACATCGAGAAGATCACTTATGCGGAGCTGCGCGAACTCTCCTACATGGGAGCTAGCGTTCTGCACGAAGACGCAATATTCCCGATCTGCGAATACAACATTCCGATTCACGTGCTCAATACCAACCGTCCGCGGGATCCGGGCACGCTGGTGCTCGACAAGATCTCTGACCGCGACACGGGGCCGCTCGTCACCGGCATCGCCGGCAAGAAGGGGTTCCTCTCGATTGAAATCGTCAAGCGCAACATGTCCACCATGGTGGGCATCGTCTCGGGCGCGCTCGACGTGCTCAACAAATACGGCGTTTCAATTGAGCATCTGCCGAGCGGCATTGATTCCTTCAATGTCGTCGTCAACAAAAAGGATGTTGAACACAACCTTTACGAAATCCTTTCGGAAATCAAACAGGCCATTGCGCCCGATTCGATCCGTGTGCCCGAACCGATCGCCCTGATTGCCGTTGTCGGCCGCAATATGAATGCGCGCGTGGGGTCGTCTGCGAAGCTCTTCGGCGCCTTGGCCGAAGCCAACGTCAATATCCGCATGATCTCGCAGGGCTCGAGCGAAATCGACATCATCGTCGGCGTCTCTCAGCAGGACTTCTCGAAAGCCGTTCAGGCGCTCTACAACACCTTCACGAAATAAGCTCAGCGGCGCCTGCTGCGCCGGGGAAGCGGGCTGCCTGCCGGCAGCCGCCTCTCCCTCGAGCGGCAGAACGCGTTTTTTGAAGCTTCACGATGAACTGAATTCAAGCAAACCCAGAGGAATTCCATCATGACCGAACCCAAAGCACTCAAAGTCGGCATTCTCGGCGCCACGGGTGCCGTCGGCGAACAGATGATGATCGTACTGGCCGAGCGCAATTTCCCTGTTGCTGAGCTTCGTCTTTTTGGCAGCTCGCGCAGCGCCGGCTCGAAGCTCGCCTTCAAGGGTAAGGAGTACGAGGTCGAAGAGGCCAGTCTCGAACGCATGAAGGGGCTTGATCTCCTTTTAGGCGCGGCCGACAACGATGTGGCCAAGAAGTTCCTGCCCGACGCCGCCAAGCTCGGCGTCACGGTGGTCGACAATTCGAGCGCCTTCCGGCTGGATCCGGAAGTCCCGCTCGTCATCCCTGAAGTCAACCCCGAAGACGTCAAGTGGAGCAAGGGACTCATTGCCAACCCGAACTGCGCCACGATCATCGGTCTTACGGCCATCGCGCCGCTGCACCGCAAGGCTAAAGTGAAGCGCCTCATCGCTTCGACCTATCAGGCCGTTTCCGGCGCCGGCAAGGGCGGCATCGACGAGCTTGAGGCCGAGGTGAAAGCGCCGGCCGGCACGCCCGCGCCCTGCAAGGTCTTCCCGTATCCCATCGCTTACAACCTCATTCCGCAGATTGGCGGCTTTAACGATGAGGGCTATACGAGCGAAGAAATGAAGATGCAGAACGAAGGCCGCAAGATGCTCCACGACGACAATCTGCTCGTCTCCTGCACCTGCGTGCGCGTGCCGATCATTCGTTCGCACTCCGAGGCGCTTACGATCGAGTTCGAAAACGAAATCTCGCCCGAAGAAGCCCGCGAGCTTTTGAAGGATGCGCCGGGCGTTCGCCTTTGGGATGAACCCGAGGAGAAGCACTATCCGATGCCGCTTCTGACGAGCGACCAGGATCTCGTCTACGTCGGCCGCATTCGCCGCGACCTTTCGGCGCCTAAGGAGAGTTACAACCGTTCGCTCGTGCTTTTCTGCTGCGCTGATCAGGTCCGCAAGGGGGCGGCAACCAATGCCGTGCAGATTGCCGAGCTGGTGTTCGGCTTAGCCCAAAGCGCTTTTTAAAGCGCAGAGCGCTTAAAATCTTTAATGGGCGGGCGGCGGATCTCTTATCCGGCCGCCCGCCGGTCATTTCGGGCGCTCGCCCAAATATGGACGACCGGGCGCACCTTTTAGTTTGTCCCGTTGATTAAATAGTCAAAGATGTGGCGGTTGCGAAGCGCTTCTGCGGCTGCGCGTTCCTTATAGGCGTCATTGAGCGGCCGATTCAGAATGAAAGGAACTTCCATTTCATGGAGGCTTCCGTGAGAGCGCAGGCGATGGCCCGAGAGCCCCTTGAGATCATGTTTGGAGCGGCTGGTGCCGATGCAGACGTGCTCCTTGGCGAGCACCACCACATCCGCTTCGCGGTCCGGATAGAGCTCGAACATGCGCACTGCGCGTTCCTTGTCGACAGCAATGTCCACTTCCGGCAGCGCGGAAATGGTTTCGATAAGCTCTGCTGTTGAAACGCTGCCTTTGCTCCAGACGCGGACCAGACCGCCCAAGGCGCCGTGGTGCGCGACGAAAGCATCCGTGATCGGGCAGATGACCACCGCTTCTCCCTTGCCGAATTTGGCATCGAGAATATCCTGAAGCCAAAGTACATGAGGTTCGAGATTCTCGAGACTCATGTCGCTCATGCCGTGGTCTGCGGTCAGCCCCAGATTGATGTCTTCTGCGGCCAGAAGGCCAAAAAGGGCGTCGAGCTTTTGGTAGAACGAGAGCGCTTCAGGGGCTTCGGGCGCATAGCGATGCTGCACAAAGTCAGTGAGCGAGAGGTACATGACTTCCGGACGGCGGTCACGAAGGAGCTTCAGGCCGGCCTGGAGCACGAAGAGCGAAAGCGCTTCGGAATATTTGCCGGGCTGGGGTTCGCCGACATAGGTGAGCACATTGTCAATGCCGTTTTCTTCGATCGTGCATTGATCCGCGAACTCGGCCGAAAAGGAGATATTGCCGCGCGTCAGATCGAGATCCTTTTGGAGCTGCCGGCGAAGTTTGTCTTTGGCAGTAATGGAGACCACGCGGGCGCCGGCATCGGCAAACCCCGAAAGAATGGTCTGTGCCATAAGCAGCTTGGGATCGGTCATGACAACCGGTTCCCAAGTTTTCGTGTCAAGGTAATAATTGCCGGAAATACCGTGCTGCGACACGGGAACGCCCGTGATGATGGACATGTTGTTGGGGCAGGTGAAGGCCGGTACGGAGGACTGGGCAGTGCCGGCGAATCCTTCCCGGATGAAACGCGCGATGTTTGGGAGCTCCCCGCGGGAGAGGTAGCGCGCGAGATAGCTCGGATCCGAGCCGTCGATGCAGACGGCAACGCAGGGGCGCAGCGGACGGCGATAGTGAATGTGATTGATGGCAAGCAATGACATAAATGAATTCCTGAATCAGAAAGGACTGGGTTTTTTAGGCACGGGTACTGGCCATGCGGTTGGCTTCAATGAGTTTTTGGGTATAGGGATGCTGCGGGCGGTTCATGACTGCTTCGGCGGGTCCGTATTCCACGATGCTTCCTCGATAGACCACGGCGATCTTTGTGGAGATATGCTCGACAACGTCCAAGTCGTGGCTGATGAAGAACATCGCAAAGCGGCGTTCCTGCTGCAGACGGTGCAGGGTGAGGAGGACCTGCACCTGTACCGTCGGATCCAGAGCAGAGACAATTTCGTCACAGATGAGCAGATCGGGGTGCGAAAGGATTCCGCGCGCGATGCATACACGCTGGCGCTGGCCGCCGGAAAGTTCATGCGGGTAGCGGGCGAGAAAATCCTCCGGGAGGCTCACGGACTGGAGCGCCTCCCGGATGCGCTCTTCCGCATGCGACTCTAGATTCATGAGTTCGAGCGGTTCTCGCAGAGCCGCTTCGACGGTGAGCCTGGGATTCAAGGCGCCGAACGGGTTTTGGAAAACAATTTGGCAGCGTTTTCTCAGCGCAAGCGCCATTTTGCGGGTACGGCTGATATCTTCCTCAAACAGCGATACCTTGCCTTGACTCGGCTGAACCAACCCGGCAAGCAGCTTGGCAATGGTGGATTTTCCGCTCCCGGACTCTCCCAAAATGCCGAGTGTTTCGCCCGGATAGATGCGCAGAGAGATGTCCTTAAGCGTCGGCTGAGCGCGGCGGCAGAATCCGGCGGCGGGATAGGCATAGGAGACGTTTGAGAGCTCCCCGACGGGGGAGGCGTTGTTTTGGGCTTCGCAGGCTACGGGTTCAAGGGCGGCCAAATTCTCTTTGGCGCGGATGAGCTCCGCCGTATAGGCCTCGCGGGGATGGGCAAATACCGCTGCGGTGTCGCCCGATTCGGCAATGCGGCCGTGCTGCAGCACATACACGCGGTGCGCAAGAAACCGTGCGGCAGCCATGTTGTGCGTAATAAAGAGCATAGAGAGCGCAAACGCTTTCTGCAGCCGCTCGAGGAGCTTGAGGATTTCAGCCTGCACGCAGGCATCCAGGGAACTCGTCGGTTCATCGGCGATCAAAAGCTGCGGACGATTGGCGAGCGCCATGGCAATCATGATGCGCTGCTGCTGGCCGCCAGAAAGTTCATAAGGGTATTTGCCGGCCGTCTGTTTGGGCTCGGGCAGATCGACCATTTCGAGGAGTTCGAGCATGCGCGCATGCGGATCCTCGTCTGATGCCGAGCCGCGCTTAAGGGCTTCAAGGATCTGTGTTCCTACGCGAAGATAAGGATTGAGGCAGGACATCGGATCCTGAAAAATCATGCTGATCGAGCATCCCCGCCAGCGGCGCATCCGGGCATCGTTTTCAATGGGAAGAGGCTCTCCCAAACAGTCAATGCGGCTCTCGGGTGTCAGGCGGCTCCGCTGCGGCTGCAGTCCCAAAATGCATTGGGCTAAAGTGGATTTGCCGGAGCCGGACTCTCCGATGAGGGCCACGGTTTCGCCCGCGCCGATCGTCAAATCGATGTCCTGCAGAATGGTTTTGTGTTCAATCGACAGTGTGAGATGACTGATGTCGAGTACGTTGGCGGTCATGGGGTCATCCGGGGATCGAAAAGTTTGTGCAGTGCATCAACAGCCGTGTTGATCAGCACCAGGGAGACAGCAATAAAGGACACGGCGGCCAGAACCACCGGGGTATCGCGTCCTTGAATGGCATTGAGGGCAAGGCTGCCGATGCCGGGAAGTCCAAAAAGGATTTCCATGGTTAAGGTGCCGGCAACGAGGCTGCCGGCAACCAGTCCGGAGAGCGAAAGCAAAATGCCGGCGGCATTAGGCAGGATGTGAAAAACGGCAATGCGCAGCGGCGCCAGTCCTTTGGCTTTTGCCGTGCGGACATAAGGCAGGGCAGCCGATTCTTTGAGCTCTTCACGCAGGGGCTTGACGATGGTTCCGCCGCTGTCGAGCCCCATAATGACAGCGGGCAGGACGAAGCTTCCGATCACCGGCAGCCAATGGAGTTCAATGCAGAAAAGGAGAATGAAAATAACGCCCGCACAAAAGGTCGGCATGGCAATGGACCAGGCATTGAGCCCTTCGACCAGACTGTCAGCGAAGGCTGACTGACGTGCAGCAGCCCAGAGCGAAAGACCGAGCGCGAGGAAGAGCCCCAGCACAAATGCCCAGCCGGCAAGCTGCAGCGTGACGGGAATGGCATTAAGGAGCATGTCCGATACGGATCGGCCGAAACGAAGCGACTGTCCCAAGTCGCCGTGGCTCGCTGCGCTGAGCCAGTCGCCGAACTGAACCAGCCAAGGGTCGTCAAGCTTCAATGCCTGACGAATGGCCGCAGCCTGCTCCGCAGTGAGTCCCCCTTCGAGCCCCAAAACGTCAACTGCGTCGCCGGGAATCGTCCGGCAAAAGAGAAATGTCAGAGCCACAATCAGGACGCACTGCAGGAGACCCTTGCCGGCAGTTGATGCGAGCAGCCATAACTTATGCATGATGAAACCTCCGTTCCTCAGCAGCGCTCAAGCCGCCGTATGGGATCGAGCCTTTCGCGCCATTCATTGGCCAGCAGGGAAAGTGAAAAGGTGAGGAGCACCAAGGCGCACAGGGGAACGATCACTTCATGCGGGGCGCGTTCCATCATGGGCGCTGCGTCGGCAATCATCCTTCCCCATGTCGGCTCATCCGGCGAGCTTCCCAGCCCAAGAAAACTCAGCACCGACTCCGTTACGATGCAGCGCGGCAAAACGATGCCCAGCTGGGTGATCAGCGCGCCCATGATGTTTGGGAGCAGGTGCAGCGTCAGGATGTGCATGCGGCTGCCGCCGAAACTTCTGGCGGCAAGCACATACTCCCGCGATGCTTCGCGCTGATAGACAGAACGCGCGACGTAAGCGACAAGGGGCGAAAAAGCAATGCCGGTGGCCGCCATGAGCTGCCACTGACCGCTGCCCAGCCCCACGATGACGAGGAGCGCCATCAGGGTGCTCGGCAGCGCGCGCGCCAGATCGATAAAGGCAAAAAACACGCCGGCGGCAAAACACCCCATGGAAAGCGCCGTCAAGCCGATGCCGGCGCCGATGAAAAAGGCGATGAAGGTGCCGCCCAGCGAGATCTCCAGCGTAGTTCTTGCCCCATAAACGAGCCGCGCCAGTATGTCTCTTCCCAGACTGTCGGTCCCCAAGGGGTGAGCCGGGGAAAAGGGCTGGTCTAAGTTCATGAGGTCTTGGTCAAGCGGAGAAACATTCGTGAGCCACGGTGCAAAGAGAGCCGCCAAGACGATGCCGCCCAGAGCTGCGTACAGAAGTATCTGCCGCAGGTCTGGAAAGCTTTGAATCTTGTCTGCGCCCGAGGGCGACGCCTTCAGCATGCTGAGCCTCCGTCTCAGGCCTTCAGGTCGGCATGATCCACGCCGCCGTCCGCCCAGTGACAGGCCCAGGTAAAGCCCGTGTGAAAGCCCGTGACGCCCTTGCGGATCGCAATGAGGTCGGGTGTCAGACCGATGACATAGAAGTAGCCCTTTTCCATTACGCGCTTAAAAGCCTTGAGGTAGGCTGTGCGGCGCGCCTGAGCATCGGTCGTTTCTGCGGCCTCGGCAATGAGCTTATCGAGCGTCGGATCCTGAATGCCGCCCCAGAGGACTGGGTTGGGACCTTCGCTCATCAGGCGGACATAGCGCAGATAAATGTCTGAGCGCGGGCCGGAGCTCATGACGGTGAGGTCCCAGTCGTACTGAGACAGCCGCTTTTGCGTGCCGATGTCGTCGAGCGCAACGTGATGCACCTTGAAGCCCAGTCTGCGGATCATCTGCACGGCAATCTGCGCGTAGGGCACCTGCCACGAGACGAATTCAATCGTGTGCTTCGAGGGATCGACGTCGGCCTCTTTGAGAAGCGCCTTGGCTTTCTCAAGATCGGGCTTTTTGAACTCATCGGCCTCATAGAGCGCACGGTCAAAATAGAAGTTGTTCGCCCCCACGAACTGGTTGCTCGTCTGCGCACGGCTGCCGCCCACAAAGTTCATGAAACCCTGCTTATCGATGCAGTGGGCCAGAGCCTTTCGTACGCGGATGTCGTCAAAGGGCTTGCGCGGCTTGCGGTTATTGAAGGAGAGGAAGTACCAGGCACTGTCTTTGAGGCCTTCAATGACCGCGGCGCCCGCGCGCTGCAGATCTTCGGCGGCATCTTTGCTGACATAGGCAACATCCAGGTCGCCCGAGCGGATGGCAAGGCTCTTGTCTGTGCCGTCGCGAAGGTCAAAATGCACGGCGGCGAGTTTGGGGAGCCCCTTTTGCCAGTAGTCGGCAAAAGCCGGAGCGTCCAGACTGACCTTCGGGAGCCATTTGCCGAAGCGGAAGGGACCCGTGCCGATCGGCTGTGTAATCGTGGAGTCCCAGCTCGGGGATTTCGGCGAAAGAATCCAGAGCTCAGCCATGAGCGACATGAAGGGAGCGAAGGGGCGGGCGAAGGCAATCACCACCGTGCCGGGTTCGGGCACCGAGAGGCTCTCAACGTTTTTAAGCGATGAAACGAGCCACCCGCCCTTGATCTTCTCACGGATGCGGTTGATGTTGGCGACAACGTCTTCGGCAGTGAGCACGTCGCCGTTATGAAATTTGACGCCCTGACGAATTTTCAGGGTATAAGTGCGCCCGTCGCTGCTCACCGTCACTTTTTCCGCGAGGAACGGTTTGACTTGGCCGTCGTCGGCAATGGAAGTGAGCGGCTCAGCGTAGCACTGCTGCACCGCAATGCTGCCGGTATGCCGGTGCGGGTCAGACGTGTCGAGACCGAGCGTGGCATAGCGAAGTTCCCTGCGCACTGCAGCGTCGGCCGGGAAGCTCGGCAGAGCCGCGGCGGCAAGCGACGCAAGAAGCAGCGTGCGGCGGTGAAGCGAAAAAGCATTGCCCATGATTAATCTCCAAGAGTGGGAACACCAAGAATTTGCTGAAGAGAGCGCCCGTCCAATCCGTCAAGGGACAGTCCAAGAAACCTCAGAACCGTGGGCGCAATTAGGGTGAGATCCGTGACGGCAGAGATCTCGCTCGGACGGAGGCCGGGATGATTGACAAGGCAGTACGGACTCTGTTCATGAAGACCGAATCCGCCGTGCTGACCGCAGCCGATGGGGTAAGGAGAGCCTGGCACCAAGCAGGCCAGACTCTCACCGGCAACACCGTACGGATTGAGGGCCGCGGGGTCAGACTTGAGGGAGAGGAAACATTCAAGCGCCGGCGCCTGGGAAATGCCATAGAGCTCGAACTGCCGGCGGCAGACGACGTCGCTCAGCCAGTCGGCCTGCCGGAAAAACGCTTCCAGCCGTGCGCGCACGGCTTCAGGAGCCTGCAGATAGACCAAAGCAGCAGTGCCGTTGGGTGCAGTCACAAGCCGGCCCGAGGCAAGTTCTGACTCAAAGCCCGCCTCAGCGAGTTGCTTATCGATGTCGACCAGTCCGGACACGGTTTCGTGCCCATGGTCGGAGCCGGCTATAAAAAGAACGTCCTTTCCTTTTCTGCGGAGTTCATCGACACAGGCATAAACGGCAGAGACATTCTCATCGGTTCGCCGCAGTGCTTCCAAGTGCTCGGGCGAACCCAATGGGCAATGGTGCTGCGTCGTGTCGGGATGCCCCAGCCAGAGGAGGTTCACGGCGGCCAATTGGTTTTCAAGGTCGTCGATGAAACGCTCGGTCATTGCGCGGTCGCCCGCGAGATCCGAACTCACATTGAGCGCTTCGGTTTGCGGGAGTTCCCCGCGCGGACCGAAGCTCCCGGCTCGATGAAAGACATGTCCGCGGTGCGTCGGATCCTGAACATAAGCGGCGCCGGGCGAGGCATTGCCGTACATCCGCAGCCCGCCCGCCGCCTCAGTTCTTTGGGCAAGCGTAGGAACGCCGAGCACATGACCCCGGAGCTCGCGGCAGAGAGAAAAGAACGAGGGTACTCCGACATCGAGGAGCCGGAGCTTTCCATGGTCAAGGAGACAAAGCTTGTTGCCCGCTAGTTCGTGGCGCAGTGGATAGCAGCCCGTTGCGATCGTGGCAGAACAAACGCGCGTGACCGAGGGCGCAGCGGAACGGTGGCGGCGAAGCCACACGGACTCGCCGCGCAGCACATCGAGCGCCGGCGTCGATTGCGCTTCAATGGAATCACGGCGCAGACCGTCCGTAATCACGATCACCGCCAGTTTGTCGACGCTCATGCAATGGCCTCACTGCTGAAGTTGGAATGAGAGGCAGTCTAGAGATCATAGATTGCAGATTGCTGACAATCTGATGACCTTTATAATTCAACCATCTTTGGTGAGCCATAAACATGCCCGAAAACACTCAAATCGCGTTATTGACGAGCAAATCGCTTCCTGAACTGATTTGTTCAGAGCTAGAAGGCTGGATTGCACAAGGCAAAGTGTCGCCCGGACAGCCTTTGCGGGAAGCGGATATTTCTGCGCAAATGGGGCTTTCACGCGGTCCGGTGCGTGAGGCCTTCCGCATTTTGGAAGAGCGGGGATTGGTGTGCTGTGAGAAAAACAGAGGCGTCCGGGTAGGAAACCTCACCCTTGAACAAGTCAAAGAGATCTACGAACTGCGTGAAACGCTTGAAGGCCTAATCGGACGTCTGGCAGCGGAGCGGGCTGGAGCGGCCGAGAAAGCTGCGCTTAAGGGCATTGTGGAGGAGATGGCTAAAGCCGTGGACGCCGAAGATGTCGCCCGCTACACTGAGCTCAACTTCAAAATTCATGAGATGCTGGCCGGCTGCACGCAGAATGCGGTGCTCAAAGAAATCTATTTGCGTTTGGTTTCCAGACTCCATCTTTTTCGCAGCTACGTTCTTCGTCACCAGACGGGGAGCGCAAAACGGTCCTATCTGGAGCATCAGGCGATTGCCGAAGCGGTTTGTGCCGGTGAGGCCGATGAGGCAGAAAAACGGCTTAAAGCACATACGCGCGAGAGTCTGCAGCACCTGATTGCGATTGCAGAGAAATAATCTTTTAGTTGTCCTTGAGCCCATCGGCATGCTTCGGGGTGCGGGCTTGAGGCAAAAGAGGCCGGAGGATTCTTTCTCTTTGCCGATGCCTTTGCATCAGCTCCGGGCGGCGGCAAGCCTGAGGCCGAAAAGAATGAGAATCACGCCCATTGTGCGGTTGAGCCACCGCTGAAAAGCCGGCCGTCCGAAGACCGGACGAATACGATCCATCATCACTACGAGCACGGCAAGCCAGGCAAGTCCGAGGAATGCCCAGGTGACGCCCATCAGCGCGAGCTGGGGCCCCGCGGGGAGCGCCGCGTCCATAAACTGCGGAAAGAACGTGAGCACGAAAAGCACCACCTTCGGGTTCAGAAGATTGCAAAAGAGCCCGCTTCGAAAGGCGGCGGCAGGCGTTTCGGCCTTGGCGTTCTGAAGGGCGGCTGCCGCAGCTTCAATCGGGGCGCCGTCTTCATGAGATTCATGACGCCGGGACGCAAGGAGCGAACGAAGGCCGAGATAGAAGAGGTACGCCGCACCCGCCCATTTGAGGACAGCAAAGAGCTCTGCGGACCCGGCAATCACCGCAGAAATCCCAAGAATGGCTGCGATGGTATGCACCGCTACGCCACAGTTGATGCCGAGGACGCAAGCGAGGGCCTGACGGCGCCCGGAGAGGAGCGCTGTTTTGACAACGATGGCAAAGTCGGGGCCGGACAGCAGCGTGATGACAAGAACGGCCGGTAGAAAGAGCAGGTAGTTTGTGAGCGAGAACATGATGAAGAGCCGGAAAAAACATGCTGTGGCGTCGGCTCGAGAGAGCGGCCCAGCGCCGAATGCGCAGCCTCGGCGTTAAAGAGAATGCTATCGCTAAAAGCGAGCGGGGAGACATCAGGCCTGTCGTTTGAGCCGCGGCCGCTCTTTTGAATTTCGTCACATGTTGTCCGAACAAATGTGAAGCCTTCTGATTCAATTCTCTTGGTCTGTAAAGAAAAGTTTTCTGCTCCGCTCTTATATGCTCGAAAAAGAAGAACGATGAGACGTCCGCAGAAATTCGCTGCGGCTTCACCCGGAAAAGTTTTATGACGAGCTCGTTCTTAGAGCCTGCGGACAGCATTGAGCTGCTGCCTAATCATCGTCCGCCGGATTATCCATGTTGAAAATGACGCACGCTTTTTCTCGGAGGATTCTTATGAATCGACTCTCCTCAGCCTTTGCCGAGTCCCGCCTCGTCGGCAGCATCGCTGCCGTTATGCTCGCCGCCGCAGCCTCCGGCACTCATGCCGCTCCCCTCGAAACCCTCACCATCGCCGTCAACACTGGTTTCACGACAATGGATCCGTGGGACGCCACGGACAACCTTTCCCGTACCGCGGCGCGCTCCTTTTATGAGAGCCTTTATACGTTTGACAAGAATCTCAAGCCGACGCCGCAGCTCGCAGAATCGGTCGACATCAGTCCGGACGGGCGCATTTATACCTTTAAGCTCCGGCAGGGCGTGAAGTTTCACGACGGCACGATCTTGGATGCTGAAGCCGTCAAGCTCAGCTTCGAGCTCGGCGCAAGTCAGGATCTCAAACGCACGCGCCGAAATTTCTTCAATTTTGTCGAAAAAATCGAAGCCGCAGACCAGTACACCGTCCGCTTCACCTTGAAGAGTCCGATGACGGCTTTCCTTGAACGGCTCTCCAACGGCACAGCTGCAATCGCCTGCCCGAGTCTGCTCGCCCGCGCGAAGACGAAGCAGGCGCTTGCTTTTGAAGCCTGCGGCACGGGGCCCTATAAGCTGGTCCGCTTCAATCCCGCCGAGGAGCTTCTGGTTGAACGCAACCCTGACTACCGAGTGCCGGGGCTGCCCAAATTTAAGGCACTGCGCTGGGTGCCGGTGGTGGAGAACAGTACCCGCGCGGCGATGCTGCAGACGGGCGAGGCACAGTTCATACAAATGGCGCCGGTGGAGCAGATTCCGGTTCTGAAGGCCAATCCCAATTTGGCGGTCAACGTGGTGCCGTCTGTTGTTATGCGCTATATGTCCATGAATATGAACGAGAAACCTTTTGACAACCCGAAGGTGCGGCAAGCCGTCAACTATGCCATCAATAAGCAGGCACTCTGTAAAGTGGCATTCAGCGGCTATGCGCGTCCGGCTGACGGCGTGATTCCTGAGCAGATTCCCAATGCTGTTAAGCTCGGTCCCTGGCCCTATGATCCGAAGAAAGCCCGTGAGCTCTTAAAAGAGGCAGGCTATCCGAACGGTTTTAAGACAACGCTCTGGTCAGCTTTTAACAACACGACGGCCGTGAAGACGATGCAGTTCGTCCAGCAGCAGCTCGCGCAGGTAGGCATCAAGGCCGAGGCACGGGCGCTTGAAGCCGGGCAGCGCGTACAGGTCTACGGCAACAAGGATCCGAAGAAGGCGCCCAACCGCCTCTATATCATTGGCTGGTCCAATTCCACCGTTGACCCGGACTGGGGCATGCGCCCGGCGCTTTATTCGAAGAACCAGCCGCCGGTCCTGAACAATGAGGCGTATTACCAAAATCCGAAGGTCGACGCGCTCTTGGATCAGGCGCTCGCGGACACGGATCCGGCAAAGCGCGCAGCCGAATATAAGGAACTGCAGGAAATGGTCTGGCAGGATGCGCCGTGGGCGTTTTTGGTGTTTGAGGATGTGACCTCGGCGGCCAACAAGCACCTCAAGAATTTCAATACGTTGGCTGACGGCAGCTTCGAATTCTATTCGGCCGAGTGGCAGGAAGACTGAGGGCTTATGCAGTCTCCCTCTGAGACTGAGGCATAAGCAAACGTCCTCTGAGAACGGCTTCGGCGCTCAGAGGACGGTTTATTCGGCTGTAGAGAGCAGTCTTCAGAAAGAAAATAAAACCGATGCTTTCAACGGTGACGATTCTCGTCTTCCAGCATCATCTCTGGATTCATGGGCGGGTGTTTCTTGAACCAGAGGCAGATTTCCGAGCGCACCCACTGCAGCGCAAAGTCGGCATTGTTGCGCCGGTGCCAGATGATCTGCGGGTTCCAGCCTCGAATGTCGGCCGGATCCGTTTCCAAAATGGCGAGCGGCAGGTGTGAAGACAAGAGTTCTGCGCCTTCTCTGGGCAGCAGTGCATAGGCATCTGACTGCGCGAGCAGATAGGGCATTGAGAGGAAATAGGGCGTTTCAATGCGCACCGGGCTTGGGTTTTCAGCCCGCCAGGCGAGGTCAATGTTTCTCAGCGACCGCCACTGGGGCATCGAAATCGAAATATAAGGATAGGGTGCAAGGACCTTGGCGCCGACAGGGATGCCGGCCTTAACGCTGGGATGGTTCAGCAGAGGATGGCCGCGGCGCATGACGGCGACATGCCGGCTCTTAAAGAGTGTGGCGGACTGAATGTCGCCGGGCAGCTCTCGGTCGATATCAAAACCGAAGGCCAGATTCGTGGTGCCGTCCCAGAGATTCTCGAGGGTGAGCCCAGCAGCCGGGCGAATCCGGATTTTCAGCTTGGGCGCCCGTTCTGTCAGTGCGGGCAGCGCCGGCGCGAGAAGCACGGCGGCGGCGTTGTCGACCATTTCGAAAATGATCGTACGGTCAATTTCCAGCGGCGAGAATCGTTCTTCAGCGAAAATCCCTTCGAGCGCTTCCAGCGCACGGCGCATGGTCGGCACCAAGGCCTCCATGCGTTTTGTAGGCACAAGGGAGTTGCCCGAGCGGACAAAGAGTTCGTCGCCGATCAGGGCTCTGGCGTGATTGAGCCGGTGCGACGCTTTGGGCGTGGACCAGGCGAGCGTCATTGCAGAACGCGTGAGCGAGCGTTTTTCGGCAAGGAGCAGCAAGAGCGCCAGGTCGTCGTGGGTGAGGTCGTTGGTGAATTCGGGCATCGGGAAGCCGCACTCTGTTTGTCTGAAAAAGAAAATAGAGAAACCGTTTCGAGTTTAGTGCGTCGAAACGGTTTCCCCATCTTAGCGAATTCCCGAATATATGCTGCTCAAACAAACAGCAGACGAATAAGCAGTCGGACGGCGTTTAGAAGAAATACGTGAGCCCCGCCATGACCTGAGAGGAATTCGGATCGCTCGAATCGCTGAAATTCTTCGTGTCAAAGAGCCCGGAACCATGCGTCCAGTTGGCCGAGGCATAGAGGTGAGTGTGCTTGGAGAGCGGATACTCAAAAGCGGCGCCAAAAAGCACTCGCTTGAGATCCGTTGTCTGACCGTCTACGACATGGCCTTTATATTCCCAATCATCGTAGGCGGACGTGAGGTACAGGTCGCCGCCGAAGCACTTGATTTGGGCATTGAGGCTCGCTACCCAGCCGTCAAAACCGCGTCCGGCAATGCCGGATTGATTGTCGGAGGCGAGATTCCCCGCACTGATGAGCTTGCTGACAGGATGTTCAGGCGTGCCCGGCGCACTGTAGACGTTTTTAAAGCCTTGTCCGACAACGAAGAGCCGGACATCGGGATGCACGAGAAAGTTGACGGTCAGACTGGCAATGGTGGTGTCTTCGCCGTAATCGGCGCCGTCTTTATGCGTATTCATGATGCGGTCGAAAACACCGACAGCGGTGAGTGACTGTCCCTGCCAGCGAAATGCCGCAGAAGCGCGGCGGGTATTGTGGCGCTCTTTGCTTTCTTCAACACCGGGATCCGCATTGGTGCCCGTCTGGAAGGAATATTGTGCAAAGAGCTGGAGGCCGCCGGCGATGGTCGGCGTAGCATAGGAAATAGTGTTGTCGAGGCGGTCGCCGCCCACCATCCAGTGCATGCCGCCCGAACGCCCCCAGCCGAAGCCGAAGGGGGTTGCCTGCATGCCGAAAATACCCCAATGACCAAAGGGCGACACGAGCGCACCCATGCGCCCGACAGCAATTTCACCCATAGAGCCCTCGAGAGCGAGCGAAGCTTCGCCGCCCCAGAGACGGCTGAAAAGCATTTCGCCGTCATCGGATTCAAAAAGGTTCTCAAGCAGCATCTTCACTTTGGTGCCGTTGCCGAGGTCTTCGGTTCCGGTCAGGCCGATGCGCGGTCCGAGATTGACGCCGAACTCTTCTCTCGCAGAGGTGGAGGACGGCTGAGAGCCCATCTTGTTGTGTTCAACGATGATGCCCGTATCCACAATGCCGTAGACACTGAAGTCGGCGGCCTGAACGGAAAAAGCTGCAGCGAAGGCTGCAGCAGCGGCAAGACGGGTAAGTCGCAGGGCTTGTGTTTTCATGACGTCGAAGGAGAAAAAAGCTCAGGTATTTAAAACGGAATAAAAGTGAAAAACTTCCCCGCAAGCGGGTCGGCGCACGGCGCCTCAAGCTTTCGGACGGTGAGGGCGCTTCACTTGCGGCAGAGGAAACAAGCCGCCGCAGCGAAGCGCCCGAGATCAGGATGGCAGTTCAGGCATTACTTGGAGGGTTTCATGGCCTCCTGAATCGAGAACGGCCAAGCCTGGTAGCCGAAGGTGTCTTTGAGATGCATGACGACGGACGGCTCCTTGGCGCCCCAGTCGAATTCGGTGAGGTAGGGCGAAGGCATGGCCTTGCCTTTGCTCACGCGCATGCCGGCGGTGGAGAAGTAGCCGACCACGGAGTCCTTGTCCCCAGCGTATTCACAAAGGCCGGTGACGGGCGAGTAGTAGTCGTGACCCTTTTCTTCGCCGTAGGTCCAGATCTGTTCAATCGTCATCTTGGATTCGTTCACGCGGTAGACGACCAGACGGGTGTACTTCATGTCGGCGAGCGCCGGCTGCTCCATGCCGCGGCCGTCGCCGTTGTCAAAGACGGTGAGATAAACATCGCCCTTCTTGGATTTTTCGTTGATTCGCCATGCCGTGTGCTGCGTCCAGGTCCAGTCGAACTTGTTTTCGCAGTGGTTCATGAATTTGTCGCAGGCAATGGGTTTCCCGGAGGCGTCGACCGGCGTGAGGAGCTTGTCGGCGAAGGGCTTCTTCCAGCCTTCATGGCTGCCGATGATCCACTTCACCTTCTTGTCGCGCCCGATCTTGATGATGGCTGACTGGTGGCGCGAGGAGACGATGATTGAATCGTCGGTCGAGTCGTAGTCAACGGAGTTGACGTGCGCCCAGTTGCGGCCTGGACCGGTGCCCAGAATGTCGCCGAAGTCGTCCGAAGCGTCAAGTTTGGCGAGTTCTTCTGCCGTCATGGTCTTGCCGGCCTTCTCGACGTCAATGTTGAGGCACACGGCGCCCTGGTCGAGCGTCTTGATGACCGTTGAGCGGTACGGATCCAGAATGTTGTTGAGGTTCCAGTCGTCCACCACTTCGCCTGCTTCGTTGACCTCGATGATGACGTCGCGCACGGTGCGGACATTGCGGCCGTCGGCCCGGCGGTAGTTGGCGTCGGAAACACGGATGAGATAGTGGCCGTTTTCCATCGGCTCAAGCGCGTGCGAGAAGTCGTCGTAGCCTTCGGGCAGCAGACGGTTCCAAATGCGGCGTCCGAGGATGTCGTACTTGACGTAGCGCTGGCCGTAGCCCCAGGTGAGCGCGCCGTCCTTATTCTGACGGAAGCCCATCATCACGCCGCCCCATTCGATGGAATTAGGTTCGAAAATTGAATCCGGCATCAGGTACCAGCGCAGCGCCCCGGTGGAGTCAATGATGCCCACTTCGGGCGAGCCGCCCCACTGCAGCGCCCCGCCCGCGGGATTATTCCAGACGGCGCGGCCGCCGCGCGGGTTGTTTTCGAGAATGTTGTTGACGAGGTAGAGACGGTCCTTGTATTTAGGCGCGCACTTAAGCACTTCGGCGCGGAACCAGCCGCCCGTCTGCAGATCGGTGCCGTCGCTGCCAATGTAGGCCGGACCCGCATAAATCTTGTAGGACTCGCGGATATGTTCAACCGTGCGCGCAGCATCGTTGGCAACGCGGTCGTATTCAACTTCAACAGTATTCTGATAGTCCGGATAGAGACCAAAAACCGGAATGCCGCCGTGGGTTCGGCAGAGCCGGTCGGCGACGCTGTAAGCAATTTCCTGACCGTTGGGCTTAGGCACGATGCGCACGGATGCATTGCGCAGTTCATAGCCGCCGTTGCCGATGACGGCGGTGAGCGGTGCAATCTTATAGGGATTCACAAACACCTCGCCGATCTTGCCCTGAGACTGAAAATGCACTGCCGGGCCCGACGGACCGCCGGCTGCGCGGGCGGCAGCTGAAACGGAAAGTGCGAGAACGGAAGTGAGGAATTGGCGTTTGGTGAGGAGCATGTTGTGGTTCTCCAACTGGTCTTGGCAAATATCGAAAAGCACTGCGGCAGAAGTGATGCGCCGCACGCGCTCATCTGGATGAAGACATTGTGAGGTTTTAAGAGGCGGGGAAACCCTAGTGCTTACACAACAGCAAGTCAGAATGGATGGAACACGGTGTTTAAAAAACCGAAAAACACTCCCCCGAGCGAGAAGACACAAAAAATCCCCGGCAGGTGCGAAACCTGTCGGGGATCATGAGGCCAGCAGCCTCGGGCTCTGGAAAGCCGGTCGGGCATGTGCGGCCGTTTCAGGGGAAAAACCGGCCGCTCAAGCCTTCATTAGAAGCGGTGCACCGTACCGATGACAATCTGGTAGCCATTCGGGGTGGCGCTTTCCTTGTTGGCCTGTTCAAGCTTTTCCTGCGAGTAGCCGGCCATGGCGTAGACGGCAGTGCGCTTGCTGAGCGAATAGTCGTAGCCCGCGGCCACCGTCCAGCGCGTGAAGTCAACGTCGTGCTGGTTGTCCATGTCGCGGTAGGAGATCTGGCCCTTGAGCGTGCCGCCGGCCACCGGGTAGTGCACGCCGAAGCTGGCGCCCCAGCCGTCGACAAAGCCGTAGCCCTGGTTGTTTGTGAAGCTATTAATGCCGTCGGCAGCAACGCCGCCGCGCTGAGCCGTATTGAGTTCCTGATCCTGGAAGTACTGATAGAAGGTCACGAACTTCAGGCCGCTGTCGAACTTATAGTTGCCGCCCACCGTGATCGTAAAGCCGTCGTCGGAATGTTTGTTCTGACGCTCGCTGCCGTACAAGGTGGTATCCGCGACGAGGATGCCTTCGAGACTGGCGTTCTGGTAGCGAAGGGCCAGGGAGGCGTAGCGGTCGGCGCTCGACTTGCCTTCAACCTGCTTCGAATCGCTTCCCACCACATCCGTCTGGAACGAATACATGGCGTAGCCGGTGACGCCCGCGAAGGTCGGGGTGACATAGCTCACGGCGTTGTTGACGCGGGTCCACTTGGAGGCGCTAGCAAAGCCGGAGCTGAAGCCGACGGTGTAGTTCGCAAAGAGAGGGTCAATCGCGCGGAAGAGGCCGTTGGCGCCGAGAACGCTGCCGAAGACCGGAAGCACGCCGGCGCTCAGCGTGCCGTACGGGCTGTAGAGGTCGATGTGCGCTTCACGGCCGAAAAGGCGGCCGCCCTGATCGAGCGTGCCGTCGTCAGACTTGAAGCCGGATTCGAGCACGAATCCCACTTTGTAGCCGTTGCCGAGGTCTTCAGTGCCGCGGATACCCCAGCGGGAACCGAATTCAGAGGCGTTTTCCATCGTGAACTTATCAACGGAGTCAACGCCGGGCTGGTCAGCATCAGAATGAACGTAGGAGAAACCCACGTCGATGACGCCGTACATCTGAACGTCGCCGGCATGAGCTGAAAGAGAACCGAAGGCAAGTGCGGCGGCAACCGCAACGAGAGTCTTGCGCATGGTGGTATTTCCTTTTGAAGTTGGTCCCGATCCTTTCTGAGCCAAAGACATCGGGCATCTGCCGGCCTTGCGGACGGCATGGTATTTAACGAAAAAGCGGAGGCCGCACGACAGTCAGTCTTCCCGCCAAAGGAGGAAAAGACGGGCAAACCGACTGATGCTTCGGCCTCCGTTCACGGAGAAGAAGATTAAACGCTGCAAACGTCCTCTCCTAAGGATGGGACTGAAGGGATCAAAGAATCCGTTCAGTCCCAGCGTCGGAGAGGCTCCTTAAGGGCTTCTGCGCCGCCGCAAAGCTTATCAAAACGCATGGACGGCGGAGAGCCCGGAGGAAGCGGATCAGCAGCCCTTGAACGCGAGCGCAGTGCGCGCAGCGGTGCGGCCGAAGATCATGCAGTCGGCAACGGCAACCGTACCGAGACGGACCATGCCGTGGACGCCGCCCGTCACTTCACCGGCAGCGTAGAGACCCTTGATCGGTTCGCCGCGGCAGGAGAGCACTTCAGCCTTGTTGTTGATTTCAAGACCGCCCATGCAGTGGTGGACGCGCGGCCAGAGGCGAACGGCGAGGAACGGGCCTTCTTCGTTCGGAACAGCGTTGTCAAAGATCATGCAGTCGAATTCCGGATCCTTCTTGGCCTTCATGTAGCTGTTGAAGTCGTCGTTGGTCTTCTTGAGCTGATCAAACGGGATCTTCAGATCGTCAGCCATGGCCTTGAGCGTCGGATATTCCTTCACGACGCCGGATTCGCGGGCATGCTTATAGAGCTCATCGGTCATGTTCTTGCCGATGATGTTGGCCTTGGCGTTCACCGCGGACGTGTAGATCAGGCAGGGATGGCCGATCGCGACGATGGCGTCAGCACGAACCTTGCGGTTGCCGGTTTCCTTGACGAAACGCTTGCCGGTGGCCGGATCGATCATCGGGCCGTAGCCGACGGCGGATTCAACGAAGAGCGGCGCGACGCCGAAGCCCTGTTCGTCAGGCGACGTCCACGGGCCGAGCTGAATCCAGTCCATCTGAATCGTGTTGGCGCCGATTTCCTGAGCCTGCTGAATCGTTTCGCCGGTTGCGCCGGGCTGGTTGGTCGAGGTGAAGGCAGCGGTGAGGCGCGGGTCGTGGGACATGCGCATCTTGACATTCTGCGAGAAGCCGCCGGTGGCGAGGAGCACGCCCTTCGTGGCGCGGATGTAGACGACCTTGCCGGACTCTTCCTTGCCGAACGTGTAGCCGGTGCGGGCCTTGACGCCTTCGACGCAGCCCTTGTCGTTGACGATGAGCTGCTCGACCTTCGTGCGAAGCTGCGGTTTGATGCCTACTTCCTTCAGGCGTTCGAGCATCGGGAGAATGAAGCCGGCGCCGGAATTGCTTTCAACGGCGTGGGAGCGCTTGACGGAATGGCCGCCGTGGTAGGTCACGGCCTTGAACTTGACGCCGATCTTGTCGCGCAGCCAGTAGAAGTTTTCGACGGATTCATCGGCGATGTGGCGGGCGAGTTCCGGATGAGCAAGACCGCCGCCGGCCTTGATGATGTCGGCGTAGAGGAGGTCGGGCGAGTCCTTGATGCCTTCGGCCTTCTGCATGTCGGTGCCGGCAGCTGCAACCGCGCCGCCGTTGATGACGGAGTTGCCGCCGGGGAAGGACATCTTTTCGAGAATGAGGATCTGATCAGACTTCATGCCGCCCTGATGCGCTTCGAGCGCAGCAGCGAGGCCGGCAAAGCCCGTGCCGATGATCACGAATTCCTTGGTTTCATTCCACTTGACGGGCTTGCCGCATTCGGAAGCGGAGGCCACGGGAACCATGCCGGCAAGGCCGAGAGAGGCGGCACCGGCAGCGCCGAAGAGCTTGCGGCGGGAAATATCAGTCATCTTTATTTCTCCTTTGAAGACAGAAATGGTTGCCCGGCAGCAGCAGGGCGGTCTCGGGACAGGCTGAAGCGCTCTCCCGGGTCATTAGACTCTGCCGCTGTTTCCTGGGTGTTGACGTCACTCTAAGCATAGTTTTCGGAATCAACTACCCAAGTACTTAGGTGCTAATTATTAGTGATAATAACTACTCCGTCGGGGGTAGTAACCCGTAAGCATATGAATCGAAAGATGAATCCAGACTTTCTCTCAGCTGAGCGTGCTTGGATCAAGAGGGGGAGCGGTTAAATACCCAGCGCAGTTCTGCGCTTCAGGTCTGCACTTATACTTTCCGATCACTTCAAAAATACCGGCGCTCAGCCGGCATGCATCCCTTTTTCCCCAAGGATTTCCCATGGAATCCGTTCTCGTCAAGGTTGTCTCCTTCATCGCTGTGATCGTCGTGGGCTATCTGCTCAAGCGCGTCGGCTTCTTTCGTGCGGAAGACTTTCGGCTCATCGCCGGACTGGTCCTCAAGGTAACGCTTCCCTGCGCCATCATTTCGAACTTCACCAGAATCGATGTCGATGCGGCGCTCTTTGTGCTCGTGCTGCTCGGGCTCGGATGCAATCTGGTCACCGTTGCCGCGGGCTGGCTCGCATCAAAGCGCGGCGATTCTGCCGAACAGGCCTTCAATATCATTAATTTTTCGGGCTACAACGTCGGCTGCTTCGCTCTTCCTTTTCTGCAGAGCTTCGTGAGCCCCATGGGTGTCGTCGCGGCCTGCATTTGGGATACCGGCAATTCGATCATGTGCACGGGGGCGACCTATTCCATCGCAGCGGCGGTGGCCGGGAAAAACGAAGGCGGCGGCGCCCGGCTTTTCTTCAGGCGGTTGTTTTCTTCTGTTCCGATGGATGTTTATGTCGCCATGACGATTCTGGCTTTCCTCGGCTGGAAGCTTCCGCCGCAGGTGCTGGGGTTTACCGACATGGTGGGCGCAGCAAATCCGTTCCTTGCCATGCTGATGATCGGCATCGGCTTTGAATTGAAGCTCGCGCCGGGTTCGGGACTGCATATTGCCAAGACGCTTTTCTGCCGTTATCTGATTGCTGCGGCGCTCGCTTTTCTTTTCTACAACTATCTGCCTTTTGATCAGGAAGTACGCAAGGTTCTCGCCATTCTTGCCTTTGCGCCGCTCTCGGCCGTCTGCACGATCTATACGGCGCTCTGCCTGAATGATCCGGGCAGAGTGGCGCTTTCGTGCACGCTGAACTCGCTCTCGATTGTCTGCAGCGTCACATTCATGACTGTGCTTGTGGTTTGGCTTTAAGACAATCCTTTGATATTTAATTTATTTTTGCACCCGATAGCGCACAGGTGTGATGGTGTGGCGGCAGTTTGCACTTCGCCGAGTCGTGACCTAAGATCACGACTCGACGGAATTGAGAAGGCTGCGAATCAACGAAGGAAACGAGTTCTGGTCTAAGAAGACGGTTAGCCGCAAGGCTCGAACCTTATCTATTTGGACCATAAGGAAGAGGTCTCCGAACGTATTGACATTCTCATCGGTTTCCGCGTCAATTGATTTGACGAACAGAGCACCGCATCTTTACTCAATTGCTTTTTTCTTCATTAGAAGAATATTAATAATTGCAGGTAGGTTTTGGAGGAATGGTGTGTTATAAATAACGGATTAAATTAAACCCGCAAAATATTACAAATGAAAGAACGCACATTAAAAGAATAAGTGTCAGGGCCCTTTCTACTCCTGTTGATTTAATATCGCCGTAAATCGATCGTGATTCATCTGTAGGAATGGCCTCACCTGTATCAACATTATTTTCGATGTTTTCTAAGGGGCAGGTAACTATGTCCGGATGTATCTCAGACTGTTCTAAGGTGCTTTTGTCTGAACTGTCCGGAACCTCATCGTTACTTTTCATTTCTGCTTTGGAGTAGTTATCATTAAATGCTTCTTTTTCAGAACTTGTATCAACATATATTTGGTTATGATGATCGATTCTGTTATTTTTCTTGAGTCGCTCTAATAAACCTGCGATGGCTAATCCTGCCCCTCCAATCAGCATCCATGCAAGTCCGGGCAGTGCAATAAGTATTGCAAGGAAGGGATTGAAGTGATAGACATCATATAGGGCCCATGCTGCTAAACCGGCAGGCAAAAAGGTCATGCGCAGAAAAATAAATATAGGCGCTGCAATATATCCAAGCCAATCCCAACCCGTGATGTCAGACACTGCTATGCCAGCTATGCAATACATAGCAAGCGCATACACGAGATACACTACAGCAACTAAGCCGCCGCTAAAAGCTGTAAATAATTCCTTTAACTTTTCCATTTATTTTTCCGCCTTCGAGAGTGCTCCCGGAACGCTGAAGAGGTATATAAGAAAAAATATATTGACTAATGGAATGAGGCACCATAAACAATGCCATTTACTCTCGTTTAAATCTGCAAGTCTCCTCGAAAATATTCCAATCGTATAGATAAGAAGCACTAAACTTGCAGCCAATATTAAGGATATAAAATAAAGGTCTAACTGACCCGAAAGTCTATATGCTATTTTATCCAATGTATCAATTACTACATTAAGTAGTAATGACAAAATAAAGGTTAAAACGAATCTTATAATAAATTGCTTCCTCGTTAATGGGTCGCAATATAAGTCGATGAAAACCTGTTTAAATGTATTCATTTGCTAAAGGAAAAAAATGTAAGAAACTTGATTCATACTATGAGAAAGGCTTTAAATTTTTCTTCCGTATAATATTCGTAGAATACAGCGGCACGACTAATTGTGGTTCAGGAACTTTCAATTACGTGTTAATTGGTAAAAATTAGATGCAATCAACTGCATACGATTGATTACATTGATATAAATTACGCCGACTGATTCTTATGGAGTACGACTTTTGTTGCTGCGAAAATCGTTAAGCTGAGCGAAATTATTGAGCAATTAAACTGAAAAATGATCTCTCGCTTAACGAGCATGGTCAGGCGAAGTTCTGCAGCACCTGCATTTGGACGTATCCGCACTGCGGCGCGCAGCCGCGAAGTGAATGCGTCGAAGAGCATTCGAGCATCGGGGATTCGGCTATGCAAGTCCGTTTGTTCTGAAGCGGGAGGAAAATGACCTTCGGCTCAGTGCTCGCTGATGCGAATTGACATCCTCTTCGCCCTGAAGGACGGAGATTCCCTGCGGAGTCCTTATGCGTTTTTAGGCGCATAGGGATCTCTTCGGATGGGTTTCTGCTGCTGACCGGCACGACTCTTGCGAGAAGGCCGCTTAACTTGAGCTCGAGCAGTGCACAGCCGCTCCCCACGGGCTCTTAGGCGCTGCCCGCGCCTGAGTATGTTGTTGGCGTCCGCGACGTCGGCGTCGCCTTCATAACCGCACTTTCGACAGCAGAACCTGAAGGATTCAGAGGCGACACATCTTCGCATTTGGGACACGTTCTGATCGTGTTCGCCGCAGCAACGGCGCACACCTCTCCGCCCCTGCCGCCGACATACTTGGATGATCCCAGACCTACAAAAAAGCCGCCTCACGCAAGCAGGGCGGCTTTTGAACTATTTTTCGTTGTAATGAGTGCGGCATTGCACAATTTCTAATGTCCGGTTACCGTCTTCTTCGGAAATGCGGTAAATCAAACGGTTTTTGGCATCGATCCTGCGAGACCAAAAGCCGGATAAATTGCCAGTCAAGGGTTCCGGCAGCCCTAGCCCGCTATTGCCGTTGTGCTTGATGTCCTTGATTAAAGCATTTACTTTGGTCAGTTTCTTGCGATTGTCCTGCTGCCGCCCTCAATCAGATCGTGCTCATTGACCTTGCCTAATTCCAATTGAGCAATGCTTTCACGCAATCGCGCCTGATTCTCGGCACACCAAAACGGATCGGCCTTAATTGCAAAGGGAATCCGCCCTTCATTGACGACTGGGATAGCAAAAACGGTGAATGCTGTTGTCATGTTGAGCCCCATCATTTGGATGATGGACTCAAATTTTTTTTTTGAGCTTCGCGTCCATGCGGAAGCTGACAGTTGCCGTTGCGTCCATAGCAATATGTCCCGCTAATCATTAGCTCTTTTATGAATACAAGCAACTTTATAACTGAAAATTGCAAGCTGGCGCACTGAATTAGTCAGCATTTCAAGGCTGTTAACCATGAAATCCGCACAGCAACTATCTTTGTTTGCCGCTCCTATTGAAGCTGACAGCCGCGGCGAGACAACCGACTGATGGCCGCACGGCAGCCATCATATGATCAGCAGCGACCGGCCAAACAGCCGACAACGGCATAGACTGCATGCCGAGGAACGAGGGCGCAAGCACTCAGCTCAAGCTCGTTTCTAAATTTCCCTAACCCTGCTTCGGGCTCAGGAGGCCCGCAGAGATTTTCATTATGACGACACATACCGAGGCCGCCGAGGCGATGGCTGAAGAAGCGGCGGATCACCTTCAGGCAGCGGCCAATGCTCCAAGCCCTGATGAAGGCCTTTCCGCAGCTGCAGATGCAGTGATTGATACGACGCATTGGTTCACGCGTTTTTTTGAAACGCTTACGGCGGGAATGACCTGGTCGAGCCTGCTGCTGCAGATTTTTGCAGTGATCTGTGCCTTCATTCTCGGCTGGTGGGGGTCTCGCGCCTTTACGGAGTGGCTCGAAAAGAGGCGCCCCAGTGCAGATGATCTCGGTGTAGTCAATCACATCAAGCATCTGGCTTACGGGCTTCTTGAGAATGTGTCTTTCGGCCTCATCGCAGGATCGTCCCTCGCGCTTGCGGCCTGGCTGATCGTAACGCTGGGTGATGAGCCTTCTCGGTCGCTCGTTATCTGCAGGATCTTCTACTCGATCTTCTATGCATTTTCGGTGCTCTCCGTTGTGATGGCCTTTGTGCAGGCCAGCATCGGACGAAGCATCATCACCCGAGGTGTGCAGCGTGCAGTCACCGTCATCTTTTGGTGCTTTGCAGTGCTGCAGTTCTTCGGCGTGCTGTCGGATTTGGTGGACTATCTTGATGCGCTGAGAATCCCCATCGGCAAGGGGGACATGACGGTTTGGAAGGCCTTCATGGCGGTGATTTCGGTGCTGCTCACGCTGGCCGTTGCCAATTGGATTTCGGCCATCATCAATCAGTTCATTCAGGGGGCGCAGAATCTGACCCCCAACCTGAAGGTAGTGCTTTCGCGCATTGTCACCGTTCTTTTTCTGATTCTGGCGGTCATCATCGGTCTTGGAACCGTCGGCATCGACTTGACGATTCTTTCGGTTTTCGGCGGCGCTTTAGGCGTCGGGTTGGGCTTTGGACTGCAAAAGATCGCTTCCAACTATGTTTCCGGATTCATCATCCTCTTGGACAAATCCATCAAAATCGGAGATCTGGTTACGGTGGGCGGCTTCCGCGGAAAGGTGGTGGAAATCAATACGCGCTTTACGGTGGTGCGCAGTCTCGACGGTATTGAGAATATTGTCCCGAATGAAGCGTTCGTGACGTCAGCTGTGCTGAATCATTCGTATACGGATGAAGCCAATACGCAGTATGTCGCTGTGACGATTGACTTCAATGCGGATGTGGATCGGGCGCTTGCCGTCATGCTCGAAGAGGTTTCGCGCGATCGTCCGCGCATCGTCAAGGGCCGCAAGCCCTGGGCCTATGTGGACAGTTTCGGAGACAGCGGCATTAATTTGAAGGCGGCTTTTTGGCTGGCCGACCCGGTCAATGGTTCCGTCGGGATCAAAACAGCCATTACGCTCGATATTGTCCGTCGTTTCCGCGAGGAAGGCATCCGCATTCCGTACAACCGTCTTGAAGTTGTGATGCTCGATCCGCATGCTGATGACGATGCGCCCGCCGACGTTCAGCCGAAGGGATCCTCTGCGGCGGTTTAAGGGCAGGCTTTCCTCTCCCGCTTAGTGCCTTAGGAGCAGAAAAAAACCTCAGAAAGCAGGTTCGCTTTCTGAGGCTAAGTCACAAGGTATGGTGAAGTCAGGATTTTTTCCTGCGGAGCGGCTGCGAGGGCGGCCGCTCTTCGGTGTATCACACTAGGCCCATCCAGCTCCAATACGTAGCAGACATCAGAAGAATGAGCAGATAGGCCGCAATTGTCAGAATGATGCCGGTGAAGGCAAAAGTCTTCACGTCAAACGCACCGGTTGAGTAGGCAATCAGATTCTGCGGGGCATTGACCGGAAGAATGAAGCCAAAGCTGATGACGTACTGCAGAATCATCGTAATGCCCAGCACATTGACGTTCGGCGCATCAAGTCCGTTCACGAGAGCGATGATGATTGGAATGAGTGCGCTTGAGAGCGCAGCGGCGGATGCAAAGCCGAGGTGAATGATGATGAGAAAGAGGGCGAGAACCGCAACGACGACAAAAGTGGTCTGATCTGCGAGCCCGAAGGAGGAACCAATGCCTTCGGCGAGCCACTGTGCAGCGTGGGTGGACAAAAGCGTGGAGCCGAGCGAGATGCCGACGCCGAAGACGAGCAGCGTGCCCCAGTTGATGCGGTTGACGACGCTTTTCCAGTCCATCACGCCCATGCTCGGCAGCATAAGGAGCGCAATGGCGCACACTGTCGTAGTCGTCGTATCAAAGGGGTGGAGCTTCTTTTCCGTCACCCACATAAAGAGGAGGACGAGGGAGACGACCGTGAGCTTCCATTCAGCAGCAGACATGGGGCCGAGTTTTGCGAGTTCACGGCGAACGGCATCGTCGCCGCCCGAAATATTTTCGAGCGAACCCTTGAAGAGTCGTGTGACGACCACATAGAGCACGACGCTCATCAAAGCGGCGAACGGTGCGGCAGCGACAAACCAGTCAAGCCAGGAAATATCATGACCGGTCAGTTCCTGAATGAACCCCACGGCGACCATATTCTGGGCAGCGGCAGTCTTGATGCCGACATTCCACACGCTGTCGACCTGTGCAACCGTGATGAGAAGCATGGCGCCGAAAGCACTCTTCAACGGAAGTCCGAAGGCGCGCACCATGCCGGTGACGATCGGCACGAGGCAGGCAACGCGCGCAGTGGTCGACGGCACGAAGAAAGAGAGAATGAAGCCGCAGAGAATGATGCCGAGCACAACGCGCGAAGGCGACGTGCCGATTTTGGAGAGCGTAACGAGTGCAATTCGGCGGTCAAGCCCCGTCTGCATCATGGCTGCCGCGAGGAAGAGCGCCGCGCCGACAAGGCAGAAGGCTGGTGAAGAGAAACCCGTCAGCGCCATGCGAAGCGCTTTGCTCGTGCCAATGAGTCCCTGGCCGTCGGGCTGCGGAGAAAGTCCCACAAGGACCGCAATGAGCGCCATGATGACGCCGGCGGAAACCGGAAACGACACGGCGCCCGTCGCCCAGGTAATGACTGCGAAGGCCATGATGCCGATCATGCGCTGACCGGCAATGGAGAGGTCCGCGAGCTGCGGCATCAGACAGATGATGCCGAGAGCAGCGACGGCAAAGACAAGGCCGTATCGCTTAAAGAAGCCGGGCGAGGGCTGAGTGTCAGCGGTCACAGTCGATTTCCCATTGGAGCCTGCAGACGCAGAGCCCCTTGACGTCATATTGGACGCCGAATCGACAAGGGCAACGGAGTGGGTTGTGTTCATGGGGAGTCCTCTCTTTCTTTTCTTTGGCGAGGTCGGACCGCTTGTTCAGGGATTCGCGGTGCCGTTCCGTTTTTCCTAAGCCAAAGCCGTGCCAAAAGAAGAAAGTTTTTTGAATTTTTTTGTTGACTCTCCAGAAATCGCTGAAAAAGAAAGGGTTCGATGATCGGCTTGAATTAAAAAGCATCCTTGGGGAAAGGGAAGCCGGTCGGCGTTCAATTCTAAACCGAGATTTTTTCTTAAGATAAAGTCAATAGGTATTAACGCTTCATTGACGACATTGCCCTTTTAAATGCGCTGATTTAGAAATGTCTGCACTGTATTGGTGCACTGCTCGTCCTGCGAAGAGATGAGTTTAAGGGCAGATGCGGCGCACCGAGCACGTCAGAGCGGCAAGCCTCTCGATGACGTCGGCCGAGGGGTCTGACAGTGAACGGTTGACTCAAGCGGAGTGAACAGGCATAAAAAGACCGTCAGCATGAATGGGACTCAATGCTGACGGTCTGCGGATCCGAGGGATCAATGAGAAGCATTGAAGCGCCGCTTAGTCCTTCAAATCAATGAAGTGCTTATAGATTTCAACGCCTTTTTCAAGCACTTTTTCATCGAAATTGAAACGGTCGGAATGGAGCGGAATCCCGGTGCCGGTGCCCAGAAGAATGAAGAGGCCGGGCAGCGTCCGCTGGTAGTAGGCAAAGTCTTCGGCAATCAAGAGGGGCTTAGGCAGCATTTCGAGGCTCGGCAGACGCTTTTTGGCATCTTCAAAGAGTTTTTCATCGTTGACGACCGGCGGATAACCTTCAGGGGCATCCACATGGACTTTAACGCCGAGATCCTTATCGATCTGTTCGCCCAGCGCATTAAGACGATCGCGCCCCATCTTGAAGGCCGACTCGCTGAAAACGCGCAGCGATCCTTCAAGATGTGCATGCGCAGCAATGGCGTTGCGCACTGTGCCGGCCTGCAAAAGACCAAACTTCAGCGTGCACCAGGGACCCTCGGCGGCGTGAAGATCGTCGAGAATCTTTTCTGCACCCACGACAAAGCGGGATGCGGCAAGCAGGGCATCCGCACCGTCTTCGCTTTTGGCGATGTGAGTGCTTTTGCCTTCAATGTCAACCGTGACTTCGCACGATGCGGCAAGGAGCGGCCCCGGACGGGTTGCGGGCTGTCCGAGCGGCAGATCCGGCCAAAGGTGAAAGCCGTAAATGGCCTTCACGTTCTTTTGCGCAAAAACGCCGGACTGGCAGATGAACTGAGCGCCGCCCGTCGTTTCTTCAGCAGGCTGGAAAACCAGCAGAACATTCTTCTTTAAGCGGTCTTTGACAGACGCAACATACTGCGCAAGCTCAAGCACCATGGCCATGTGGCCGTCATGTCCGCAGGCGTGCATGTGCCCTTGATGTCTGGACGAAAAAGGCACGCCGGAGACTTCACAGATAGGGAGCGCATCCATGTCGGAGCGGAAGGCAACGGCTTCGTGAGCGCCGGCATCAAACCAAGCGCAGACAGCGTGACCGTCGGGCGAAAAGACCTCGCAGGGCAGTTTCTCAAGCACGCTTCGCACATAAGCGGTGGTCTTGGGAAGATCAAAGTCAAGTTCCGGGATCTGATGGAGATCGCGGCGGTATTTAAGAATGCGCTCGAACATGAGAGCAATGTCCTTAACAAAAATCGAGTGGGCGAAGCACTGCTGCCGACTGTCAAAGACAGATGACAGAAGAGCTTAAACCGCTGTTGATGCGGTGCTGTGAGCAGGCTTGGCGGTTAATAGTGGTCTCATCCTATCAACAGGCTTAACGTCTCGGCCTAAGAAGCATTGTCAACAACGGGGTCTCAAGATGCAGATTGAAAGGATTGAGGGGAAGTCACTAGTCGCGTCAGAGCGCTTCAAGGCCGCTCTTTTCCGGCCTGAAAGTCAGAAAACTTTTCGCTTTCGTTTATGAAGAAACGGCCGCACTGCATGCGGCCGTCGATGAATTGTTTGGGGCACACCGCTCAAGCCGGATACCCAAAGCAGCCGGCAGTGCAGTTAAAGCTGCCGCAGCGCACTTTCCAAGGCCGTCTTGGTTGATGTGCCGGCGTCCTTATGCGCCTTAATGATGCGCGCAGGCACGCCTGCCACAACGGCACCGGCCGGAACATCTTCAATGACGACGCTGCCTGCGGCGACGACGGCGCCTTCGCCCACATGGATGCCTTCAATCACGACGGCATTGGCGCCGATAAAGACATCGTCATCGATGATGACGGGCTGTGCGGAAGCGGGTTCAACGACGCCGGCGAGTACTGTGCCTGCCCCAATGTGGCAGCGGCGTCCGACAGTGGCGCGGCCGCCCATCACAACGCCCATATCGATCATGGTGCCTTCGCCGATCACCGCGCCGATGTTGATAATGGCGCCCATCATGACCACTGCGCCGTTGCCGATCGTCACCTGATCGCGAATCACCGCGCCGGGTTCAATGCGGGCGTTGATGCCTTTGAGGTCAAGAAGCGGAATGGCGGAGTTGCGGCAGTCGTTTTCGATGACCATATCGTCGATCTTGCTGCGGTTGGCTTCAAGAATCGGACCGAGTTCCTTCCAGTCGCCGAAAATCACTTTGTCACCGACGCCGAAGACCTTTGCCGAACCGAAGCTGATCGGGGCTTCGCCGGCTTTCTCGCGAAGCGTGATCTTCACGGGCGTCTTCTTTTCAGCTGTAGCGATGTAGTGAATGATTTCCTGTGCGTTCATCATGGTGATTCAATCCCCAGTGTTAGAAAGTTGAAGTGCAGCACTCAGCGGCGAGCGAAAAGCAGTTCGTCAAGGGTGTGCAGACCCACGGGGGCGTCCTTGAGCTTTTCGGCGGTTTTAAGCGCGCCAATTGCAAAGATCCGGCGGGATTCCGCGCGGTGGGTGAGTGAGAGCTCTTCTTCGTCGCCGAAGAAGGACACGGTATGCACGCCCGCCACGGTGCCGCCGCGGACAGCGTGGACACCGATTTCACCGGCTGTGCGGGGTGCGAATCCTTCGCGGCCGAAGACCGTCGGATGGGTGCCGTCGGGGTTGACGGCTGAAAGAAGGAGCTTCGCCGTGCCGCTCGGCGCATCTTTTTTCATGCGGTGGTGCGTTTCGATGATCTCAATGTCAAAGTCCGGCAGCAGGGCGGCAGCCTCTGCGGCGAGGTGCTTTAAGACCGCAACGCCGATGGAGAAGTTGGCGCTCACCGCTACGGGCGCGTAGCTGCCCAACGCATTGACGCGGGCAGCTTCTTCGTCGCAATAGCCGGTGGTGCCGGAAACGAGCGGCGTTCCGGTGCGCTGCACATAGGCCGCGAGTGCCGGCAGCGACGCCGGAGCGGAAAAATCAATGACGGCATCCATACGGTCGCACTGGGCGAGCTGAGCGATCGTCGCCGTATTGAATTCGGCCGCAACTTCGATGCCGCGGTCTGCGGCGCAGTCTCGGATCATGCGGCCCATGCGGCCCATACCGATGAGAGCGATTCTCATAGCGAAGAGTTCCTTACTTCAGAAAGCCCGCGGCAGCGAGTGACGAACGCAGCGTTTCGCGGTGGGCTTCAGTCATATGCGTGAGCGGGAGACGGTAGCCGCCGACATCCATGCCGAGGAGATTCATAGCCTCTTTGACAGGAACCGGATTCACTTCAATGAAGAGATCGTTGATCACATCGAGAAGTTCAATCTGCGCGCGTCGTGCGTCGTCCGTGCGGCCTTCAAGATAATCGAAAACCATCTGATGCGTCTCCTTCGGAGCGATGTTGGCCAGCACCGAAATGACGCCCGAAGCACCGATGGAAAGGAGCGGCACAATCATGTCGTCGTTGCCCGAATACATGGCGAAATCGTCCGAGAGGTACTTTGCGACCTTTGCCGCATAAGACATATTGCCGCTCGCTTCCTTGATGCCCACAATGTTGGGGTGCTGCGAGAGGCGTGCAACATTCGCCACAGATATGGAGCAGCCCGTGCGGCCGGGTACGTTGTAAAGAATGCAGGGAATCTTCACGGCGTCGGCGACGGTCTTGAAGTGAAGGTACATCCCTTCTTCGTTGGTCTTGTTGTAATAGGGGGTAATGAGGAGCAGACCGTCAGCGCCCAGACGTTCATAGGAGAGCGACTTTTCGAGCATCGTCTGCGTAGAGTTGGAGCCCGATCCGGCAATAACGGGGATGCGGCCTGCAACGCGCTTGACGGTATATTCGCAGACCGCGTTGTCTTCTTCGTGAGACATCGTTGAAGATTCGCCCGTTGTGCCGAGGATCACCAGCGCATCGGTGCTGTTGGCCAGATGAAAGTCAATGAGTTCGCCGAGCTTGTCGAAATTGACCGAACCGTCTTCATTGAAAGGTGTGATAAGTGCGACCAGTGAGCCGCGAATTGTCGGATGAGACATGCTGAATACCGTGCGTAGTTGGGGTTGCAGGGTGGAATTGTAGGGGCGAAGCGGTGCGGTCACTTCTGAGATCCGCGGGCGCTTGAAACGGATTGAAAAATCGCAGTATCGATCTCAAGAGCAGGCAACCTGTCCTGCTGCACGTTCAGCGCTCCTCGCCGACAGCCTCAAATTCATAAAAGAAGCGCCAGCAAAGAGCGTTATCTCTGCTGGCGCAAAAAACAACGTGCCGGCAGAGTGCACGCTGCTTTGACCGGTCAAGATAGCGCAACTGCTCACAAATTCACGAAAATCAATCACTTTCGTCAATTTTGCAGGCAGACAGTCCAGCGGGTATCTCCCGCAGGCCCATCCGCCGTCCCCCAGGCTGAGGATGCCGGCGAATTCGGCGGATCTGCCTCCCCTCGGGGTCGCTGCCGGCCTGCCGGCTCGCCCGAGGCTCCTCGCGTCCGCGCCTCTATCGTTCGATGTTTTACAAGTTAACAAGAAAAACCTGCGGCCAAAATACGACAAATGGGAGAAAAGGCGTATTTCAGTCAATCGGGCGCAAGCGACGGACAATTGATGCCGTCATCGGGAAGGTTATCAGGCTGTTTATAAATGTTGACCGGCGCTTCTATTGCATATACGAAGCGCCGGTCATTGAGAGCGGTCCGAAAATCAGCGGCGGCTCTTGAGGAGCGCCTCAACTTCCCGTTCTACTTTTTCCAAATCAGGATCTGTAAGAACCGGAAGCACCTTGATGAGAGCGTCGGGTTTGAAATCCCACCATTTGAGCTCAAGGAGCATGGCCGTCAGGCGGTCGTTGAAGCGGCGGCGGATAAATTCAGCCGGGTTGCCGCCTACGACCGTGTAGGGCGGCACGTCTTTCGTCACCACCGCAGATGCGGCAATGATGGCGCCGTCGCCGATCTTCACGCCCGGCATAATGACTGAGCGGCGGCCGATCCAGACGTCGTTGCCGATGATGGTGTTGCCTTTATGCGGCGTCAGGTCGTAAGTGGACCGGGCCGCTTTTGCCCATTTGCCGCCAAAGAGACTAAAGGGATAGGTCGACACCGTCGATACGCTGTGATTCGCTGCGCCCATGATGAACTTGGTGTTCGCACCGATCGCGCAGAACTTGCCGATGATGAGCTTGTCGCCGAATTCCGGACGGTTGTAGAGAACGTTTTTGCGGTCAAACTCCGTGGGATTCTCGTCGTCTTCGTAATACGTGTATTCGCCCACTTCAACGTTGGGCGTTGTAACAACATTCTTGATAAAACAGACGGCCGTATCGTCAATCGGGAAAATATCAAAGGGATCCGGCAGATCCGTATTGTGCGGCCCCATGATGCTGAAGGTGCTCATTGAAATAGCTCCGAGGGTGAGTGCGTATCCATTTAGAAATACGATATTGATCATACGATCTTAAGGGCGCAGTCGTATGCCGCTGGTGCAATGGTCAAGCGAATTTTGCTCTGCGGCAAAACAAAGCGATTGATCGTCTCAGCCAAGGGAAAAAGTGGATTCGGAGCAGCTGAGAGAATTACATCGGTACCTGATCAAAAAGGAGCCGCAGCATTGGATGTGCAATGCCGATGCGGCGGTGCTGGCCGCTGTATGAGCAAGCTGTTTTTGCAGGTATTAGCCGCAGTCACTGCGCCTGGATGATGCGTATGGCATGTCGGCGCAGCGATAAGGTGACGAACCGTTTGCCCAACAATTCTTTGACGAAGGCCTTCATGCAGCTGCTAATAAACTGACAGACCGCAACGCTTGGAAAACAAAAGAGATCCCGAGGAAAATCCGAGATCTCTTTACCCGGTTGTGTCTGCCCTTGCCCTCGCGTTTTTTCCGGGATGGGGAGCACCACGCGGAGGGCTTCAGGATGCCCGTGTTATCAGTACAGATGAAAGGCGAATTAGAACGTGTAAGTAAGTTTCGCCGTCATGTTGTGGGACGAACCGTTGGTATCCAAAATACCCACATACCCAAAGGACAGGTCGAGGTTGCTGTTGACATCCAAGATGAGAGAAGCGTTCACCCATTGGTAGGAACGAGGTAATTTAACCGTGCTCGAGCCCTGGACACCAGAGATGTTGGACGAGACGTCCATATCACGGTTGAAATTTACGCGCGTGCCGCCGCCCAACAGTGTGTTTACGATTGTGCCCCACTTTTGGAACCATTTGAGCGACAGATCGCCGTAACCGATGTTGGAGGTGTGGGAGTCATAGTGTTCATAACTCACGGCGGCGATATTGCCGTTGATGTCGAAATCACCCATACGGCCACCTGAGTACCCAACACCGAATTCAGGAGTGAAGACACTGCTTTTCCCCAACGAGTAGTTCATGCCGATATGCACGGCACCGCCATAGGAAAGCGTGTCGGCAGATCCCGTGAATTGTTGTCCGCCGATGCTGCGGGTGACGTCTGTAGAAGTATGAGCCAACATGGCCTCGGCTTTGCCGTAGTACGCCGCGTTCCCTGCCGTGCAGAAGACGCGGGCGAACTTCGCGCCGCCGTAGACCGTGTTCATGTCAAAGTCGAGAGAGTCCGCACTGTCGTCCGTGGTTTCGTAGCCAAGATACAGGGTGAAGAGGTGCTCGTTTCGGTACATGTTGCTGATGCCGAGCAGGATGCCTGTGGTGTGGCCTTTAACTGTGCCGCCAGCCGAGAGGTCGAATTTGTCGTAGGACGTGTAGGGTTTGACGAATGTGAGCCATTCCTGATTGTCCTGCATGCGGTGCGTATAGCCGGTTTGGGACACGTCGGCAGTAGCCGCCTCTACGAACATGGCGCGGCGGTTCAAGCGGTTGGCCAGCGTTTCGGCTAACTGCGCACCAACACCCTTGACGGCGTTCACCCACAGTGTGAAGTAGCCGCTGCCTTGGTCGTAATAACCGTCCAAGCCGTATTGCTGCTTGAGTGTTTCATCGAACTCAACGTCTTGCGTGGGTTTTCCGGTGACACCCAATAAGGCTTGGCCGGAAGCGTTTTGTACTGCGTTGTTGAAGTCGATATCTCCGGATTGGTAACCAGTGATGGAAGAAATTTGAACTTTTTCCACGCTAATTGACCGGGCGTTCAGATTGTCTCCGGAAACTTTAATTCCTTGCCCGTCGCCCACCCGGTTGCCTGTGACGCCTACGCCCCAATTGAGTACCTTAACCTGTCCGCCGTTTTCAATGTGAATGTCAGCTGCTTGTCCGCTCGTGTTGACCTTGCCGCGGTTGTCGACGGCCAATAGGTTAGAAGCGCCCGTATTCGTACCGCTGCCGGCGATGATGGGGCCGCTGATGATGCCGGTGGCCGTGTTGGTCAGTGTGCCGCCGTTTTCAACGGCGACCGCGCCAGTAATAGCGCCGGTATTGTTCAGCGCTTCCTTAGCTTGGGTGGCGTCCGCACCGATATGCAGAGCCACTTGGTCGTCTGCTGTACCGATGACGCCGGAATTAGCGACGACCGCAGAATCGACGTTGAGCGTGGCGGCGTTGGCAATGTCGATCGTGGAGAATTTGCCCGTGTTGCTGATGCCGACCGTGCTTTCGATAGTCGCGTTATCGGTAATTTTCAGATCCTGCACGGTGCCGTGGTTATAAAACGCGGAGCCGCCCGTGCTTTTTAACAAACCGTCGATTTTGGCGGTTGTTATTTTGCCTTGATAGACCTCCACGCCCCAATTGCCGGAGAGTTCAGCATCTTGCTGTAATTCCAAAGTACTCAAATTGCCTTGGGTGCCAACGAATAAACCGGCCGCGTTTTGGCTGGTGGTCTTACTGCCGGACTCCAAACGGATGGTCTCAACCTTGTTGTAGCCGAATGAAATGCCCGCCCCGGGAGAGGCGTTAGCGGCTCCCGGCTTGTTATTCCACACTTTATCGTAACTAAGGGCTCCCGTACCGGCAATAACGCCGCCGCTCTTATTCACAATCTCTTTCATCCAAACATCTTCCAAATACAGGCCGGTGTTTCCTTGAATCCTACCGCTGTTTTCCAAAGAACCGATGTTTTGCGCCATGATCTCCATACCGGCACTGCGCCATGTTCGGTCTGCATTACCGCCTTTGATGGAACCTATGATCGTGCCGTTATTGACAATTGTGGTTATCGCTGTCTGATCGAAACGCACCCCTGTGAAGCCGCCTTCAATCGTGCCGTTGTTGATGAAGCTGCCCATTTTCCCCTCGCGGGCGAGAAAGCCGAAGCCATTGCGCTTTGTGGCTTGGAATAATTCTCCCGTTTTTTTATTGGTGAAATTGGCACCATTTGCCCTGTAATAGAGAACTGCTGCTAATGGTTCGCCGCCTAGAATTTTGACCGTTTGGCCGGAAGATGCACCGATGGTGAGAGTTGAGGTGGCGGCACCATGACGCCAAGAAATGGAAGCAGGACCTTTCGCAGGATCATCGGTTCCTCTGTTAACGACCCAATTGGATGGATTGGAAGGATCTGGAGAAATGATGTCGGAATAAGCCGTTTTCTCGACGACGGGATTGTCGGCTGCTAAAGCTGGAAAAGAAAAGCAGGCCGATTGAATGGCGGCGGCGCAAAGCGTTAATTTTGCTAAAGAAGGAAGTGCGACGGAATAATCACTTGAGTGGGATTCTGGGAGTAACATTTTGTTTTACCTGAGAAATATTCAAAAATAATGTGAATATATTACAAGATATTATTTCCAATCCTAAGTCGTAATTTAAGCGTTCGTATTGTCAACAGAAGATATTTGGTGGAACTACCTATCAAACTATGTAGCTCTTTTTTTGTTTGCAGAGCAACCGTGGATAATAAAAAATATCCGCTGACAAAAGGCTGAAACGAAAGCGGTGATCAACTTTATTCGGATCCGCCGAAATGTGTTTATATTTAAACAAAATGTCTGCAATAGGTTTACGCACGTCATCATCAATTATCGTTATCTAAAGACGAATCCGATGCTTTTAAGATCTCGTGTAAAACGGCATCACGAGTTAAAAACAGTGTATCTGTTTTTGCTCAGCTATCGAGCGTTGCCTTCTCTGCCAGTCTTTTTTCAGACCTGAATTGAGCTTCATCAGCGGCTCAAGCAACCATTGCCATTCTTTGAAAAGAGATTCGGCCTGTATCGGTGCCGATCAATTTTGTTCTTTGATAGCGAGTGCCGAGAAAGTGTTTTCTGACGGCCATTTAAGTGTGAGCAAGCTTCTGCTCCCAATTGGGTGATTGGCTTGGCCGCTTCTTTTGTGGTCTTTGCCGTGTAATCTGTATGTTGGTGAAGCTGCGTCGATTCTGATGGTGATGCTGGGCAAACTGCGCTTCTGGAGGAAAAGCTTGCAAGGCGCAAAGAGGTATTTGGGCGCACAGCTCAGCTGCAGCCCTTCGCGGCCGGGATCGATTAAAAATTCGTCCAAGGCGTAACCCAAGCCGATGACTCTATTTGGCGGCTCTTTGATCAACCCCGCATCTCCCGTGACGGCCCTGCTTTTACCAATGACCGTCTAGAAGCGGCAGCGTGCACCACGACTGATATGCGGCAGGAAGACAGCGCAGGCGGGGGCAGCCCATTCACAACAAAGATCAGGAGGGCTGTCTGCGGGCTGAGCTGAAACGAGTCTTTCTATAGCCTCTCGATGGAATGATCGACCGTCTCAGCCAAGGAAAAAAGTAGATCGGGAGCAGCTCAGAGAACTGCATCGGAACCAGGTCAAAAGGAGCCGCAGCACGAGATGCGCAATGCCGCTGCGGCGGCAGTTGCGTGCCGCTCTATAAACAAGCTGTTAGCTCAGTCACTTTGCATGATGACCCGTATGGCATGTCGGCGCAGCGAAACGGCTGCGAACCGTTTTCCCAACCATTCCTTGACGAAGGCCTTCGTGCAGCTGCTAATAAACTGACAGACTGCAACGCTCGTAAAACAAAAGAGATCCCGAAGAAAATCCGAGATCTCTTTAACCTGTTGGGTTTGCCCCTGTCCTCGCGATTTTCCGGGAAGGCGGACCCTAGAGGCAGTTTGGGATCAATACTTGAAAAGGTGACCCATGCGGTCGGCTTTGGTCTTCAGATAGAAGAGGTCGTAGGCAGTGGCGTCCATCTGGATGGACACACGCTCAGTAATGACGATGCCGAATTCTTCGAGCTGATAGACCTTGTCGGGATTGTTCGTCAGGAGACGCATGCTCTTGACGCCCAAGTCACGAAGAATCTGCGCGCCGGTAAAGTACTCTCGTTCGTCGCCCTTAAAGCCGAGCGCGAGGTTCGCTTCGAGCGTATCGAGCCCCTTTTCCTGCAGCTCGTAGGCACGCAGCTTATTGATGAGACCGATGCCGCGGCCTTCCTGACGCATATAGAGCAGGATGCCCCGGCCTTCCTTCTCAATCTGCGTCATTGCGGCGGCGAACTGCTGACCACAGTCGCAGCGCAGCGACCCAAAGCAGTCGCCCGTCAAGCATTCGGAATGCACGCGGACGAGAAGATCCTTGCCGTCGCCGATCTCGCCCTTGACGAGCGCAACGTGGTGCTCGCCGTTCAAGCGGTTCACGTAGCCGTAGGCGCGGAATTCACCGTACTTCGTCGGCATCTTCACGACGGCCACGCGGTCGACGAGCTTCTCGTAAATTTTGCGGTAGGCCTGAAGATCCTTGATGGTAATGAACTTCAGGTTGTATTGCTTAGCAAGCTCAATCAATTCGGGCGTGCGCATCATCGTGCCGTCGTCTCGCATGATTTCGCAGCACAGCCCCACTTCCTTGAGGCCGGCAAGGCGGCAGAGATCCACCGTTGCTTCGGTGTGGCCGTTGCGCTCAAGCACGCCGTTTTTCTTCGCGAGCAGCGGGAACATATGACCGGGACGACGGAAGTCTTCGGGACGAGCGTCGTCGGCCACGCACTTCATCGCGGTCACAGAGCGCTCGTAGGCAGAAATCCCGGTCGTCGTGTCGATATGGTCAATGGAGACCGTGAACGCAGTCGAATGATTGTCTGTATTGTTCTCGACCATCTGGTGCAGGTCGAGTTTCTTGGCATATTCAGCCGACATGGGCATGCAGATGAGCCCTTTGCCGTGCGTTGCCATGAAGTTGACATTTTCAGGGGTGGCGAATTCCGCCGCGCAGATGAAGTCGCCTTCGTTCTCGCGATCCGGGTCGTCGGTGACGAGAATGATCTTGCCGTTCTTGAGATCTTCAAGAGCTTCCTGCACCGTGTTGAATTGGGCCATCGTCCGTTCTTTCCTTGAAGGGAGGCGCACCGCATTGCTCCTGAAGGTGCAGCTCCCGGATGTAGTTGGGTTCATGCTCCCGGACTTCACGGCTATCAGGATTTCACGGCCGTTTGGGCCGTGAAGAGTCTGCGCACTTTCGAGCAGCGGACATCGGCGAAGGCGGGGAGCAGGTGCCGGGTGCGGCGGCATGCCGGCCGCACCCGATTTTGCAATAGCGGGCAAGTATAGCCGATGCGCTGAGGCGCAAATGTGAGCAAACGGTTATTCCATATTGCTCGGTGCCGTGAAGCCTTGAAATCCTGCAGTTTCTCAGGATGGGCAGGCGCACAGCATGCATTCGGAATTGGCTTGGATTTTTTCCCGTATCCCGCTAGAAAAAGGATCTGGAGACTAGGTGAGGAGCGGCAGACACGACGGCTTCAATCTCGAATTCGACCGCATCATCGATGAGCGTGGGGTCTTGATCGAGCTGTCTTTTAATATCGATGGGCTCCACGTTTCTAAGCATTTGCGGATTGGCCAGCCGGTTGCGCCGCACGGCATAGCTCCAGTCGTCGCACAGATACTTCAGCGCAAGTCTGGGCAGGCGGGGACGCTCAGAGAGCGCAATGTTGATTTCCGAATCCTGAAGCTCGGCAGCGCTGTTGAGTATCGGATCAAAGTGAGTGTCTTTAGGCAGTACTCGTATCAGTGCGGCGATTTCAGAGCAGGTGAGGGGCAGTACGGCTGCGTCGAGGAGCATTTTCTGAAGAGTCTCCGTCAGCTCTCCGTTTTGGAAGAAGCTCGTCAGAAATGCCATGCGGTCAATGAGACCGAAAGCAATCGGCGAGAGCAGCCTTTCCTTTGTCTCGTTTGTTTCATTTGTCTCGTTTTTCTGGTTTGCCGCCTCGCCCTTGGTTTTGATCGGATGGGGGTCTTTGCCTGCTGTCAAGGCGTTGGATGCTTGAGCAAAAGCCGCTTCGAGCGCAAGATCACGCTCAACGTCATCGTCGAGCGTAAAGGAGCTGCTGCCCCAGAGACCTTTAGAGAGCAGGCGTTTGAGCTGGAGACGAAAGGTCTTGTTGCCCGAGAGATCCACTTCAGTCATGAGCTTTTCCATGTGCCGAGGCTCGCAGCCGTTCGCCGCAAGACTTTTCAGCAGCATCTGCGCAGCAGTGATATCGCCTTTGACAGCTGCGGCGAGTGACCAGTTGGAAAGGACTTTCACGGCTCGAGGATCGTGAAGAACAGCAAAACGAGTGCGGTAGTCAATATCTTGAGCAAGACTCGCCCAAATCGCGGGCGTAAGGGAGCCGGCAAAGGCCGCCCGACGGCGCAGACCGGGATTTTCGCTTGAAGCAGCGGCAAAGCGAAAACGTTTGTGAATGGCATCCTCGCCTTTAAAGTCGAGGATTTTTAAAAGGCGAAGACCGAGGTCGCCCTCAAGCCTCACGATTTTCCTTTGGATATCGCCAAAGAAATGAGCCGCAAGCGTCTGTGCGTTTATTTCATTGGCCGGTGCGGCCTGCGGGACGGGGCGGGAGATGAGGACAATGGTATGAGGGATTGTGAGCTGCATAAGGGATTCCTCGGGAGCGGAATTTGAAGCGGCAGACGGTGTCTGCAGTATTTGGACTTAGAGTGCGGCGCAACGCCCGAAACCTGAGTCGCGCGCTTATTCATTGCCCTAAGCCTACCGAGGGATGCGTCGCTCCCTGACTGATTGAAGCGTGTCCCGCCTGCGGCTGACCCGTCGCCGACTGCAAGCGCCTCGGCGAAGATTGACCACAAAGGCGGCAGCGCTCAGTGCGCGGGCCGCCTTCAAAGCCCTTAGGTCGGACTCGATTCAGCTTTTTTCAGTCAAGCAAGCGGCTCATTCGACGTTCCGCCACGAGTTGGCGGAGGTTGGCCGAATCGTCGGCAAGGAGCTGCGAGATTCCGGCATCACAAAGGAAGACTCGTCTGGGCTTCAGGCGATCTATCAAGCCGAAGCGGCAGCCGTAGCTCGGTGGACGGGTATGAGTCCGAAGCAGATTTGGACGCCGTTCGGGTCGCGCATCCTTGGGGAACCCGACATCACACGAAACGAGGCGGGGGAGATCCAGATCCGCGGTTCTTCTCTCGGGGCATTTGCCGATAGTTTTCAATAAGCCGAAGCGGCCATGGAGTCGCCGGAGGGTTTGGGTCCCATGATGCCGGAGTACAACGGCAAGCCGGCTGAAGGGCTGGCCCGTCTGAGGCAAGCGAAAACAGGTGCAGTTCCTGCGCTGTTCCACCACAAAAAGTATGGGGATATCGGGATCATGTACGGCAAGCCCGGGAACCCCAACAGAGAGTACGCAGGTGGCTACGGTTGGTCACACATCGATGCCAAGCACCCGGGGGCGGCTGATCAGATCCAACGGTTTCTTGACGTTGCAGAGGCTGATGATGCCCGTTTAAGTAAGACCAACACGAACCCAGATCGAGTTGTTTAAACTGACGGCGTTTACTTGCTGGCAATGACGAAGGTGTGGCGAGGAGAGACCAAGCACAGCAAGAGCACGTGGATCATAACTGTTTACGAAAAAGGCAGGCCGCAGAACCAAGTCGCCACTCCTGCTGTTTCCAGGGGCCGCAGTCCGTGGATGCCCCAGCCTGCCGCGGCGCAAGATAGCACGCCCGATTGGGAAAAAGACTTGAGCAAGCACAAAGGCAAGCTTTATCAAGGCTCCAAGGGCGACTTCTTCCCCGAACAACGGCTGTTCGCGCGCTGGAAGAACGCCGACCGCTCGACGCTTCTCCACGAATCCGGGCATGCTTTCTTCTCCATGGAGATGGGCGCTGCAGCGGAGCTTGCCAAGATCGGCGAACGCTGACGGCAAAGGCGGCCGCGTGCAGTGCGCGAACCGCCTTCAAAGCCCTTAGGCCAAACTCGATTCAGCCGTTGGCAGAACCCTGTTTATTCACATCCAGCTTTCATTTTGAGCCGCTGTGCGGCCCGCAATGCGGCCGTAGACCAAGCAGTCTGTGACGGCGCAGGAGCCGAGGCGAACAGCACCGTGCACGCCGCCCGTCGCTTCGCCGGCAGCGAAAAGGCCTGGGATCGGTTCATCGGTCGAGATATCGAGCGCCCGCGCCTGCATATCCGTATAGATCCCGCCCATGCAGTGATGAACTTTAGGCACCATTGTCGAAACGTACCAAGGTCCGGTTCCCATTGGCTGGGCCTTCTTATTGACATAGCGTTTGAAATGTGCATCTGTGCCGCTCTTAACGGCGCTGTTCCATTCCTCGACACTCTTTCGAAGACCCTCAATATTGATCTTTTCACCGGCGGCGAGCGCTTCGAGCGTTTCATACTGCTTCACGCAGCCTCGTTCGAGCATTTTCTGCAGCAGGCCGGGGCGAGAAATGCCCATCGGTTCGACGCCTTTGGCATCCGCTACCGCGTAGCAGTGAATACCTTCATTGAGGAGCGTCATGATGGCGTCGGCTCGAACTTTCCGGTTGGCAAGTTCATCCACGAAACGTTCTCCGGTCTTATCCTGCACCCACACGCCGAACATGGCCGCAGCGCCCTGCGCAAAGAAAAGCGCAATGCCCATCCCCTTTTCGACGGGCGAGGTCCAAGGCGCACACTGGATCCAGTCCGTTTGAATCAATTGGCAGCCGATGCGGGCAGCCTCGCGCCAGGCTTCAGAGGTAGCGCCCGGCTGGCAAGTGGTGCCGAGTTTCTCCGTGAGCTTCGGATCCTGAATGGAGCGGTATTTGATATCAGCTCCGAAGCCGCCGTGGCAGAGTACAACGGCTCTGCGGGCGGCGATGAACTTCACCTTCCCCGAATCGGCCTTCGGGAAGCTGTAGCCCTCACGAACTTGAACGCCTTTCACTCGGCCGTCGGCATCCCGAATGATGCGCTCCAAATAAGTGCGGGTGCGCGGTTTGACCCCAAGCGCTTCAAGCTTGGCAGCTTCCTTGAGGACAATGCCGGAACCGGAGCCGTTTTTAACAATCGCGCAGCGCGGCACGGAATGACCGCCTTCCTGCGCCACGCGCTCCTCGACCCATTCAACGCCGAGCGTTTGGATGGTCCACTCCCAGGTCGGGAGCGCCTCTTCGCAGAGGTGCCGCACTTTTTCGGGCTGGTTGAGACCGCCCCCTTCGGTCATCATGTCTTTGGCCATGAGTTCCGGCGAGTCTTCGAGGCCTTCTTTTTTCTGCATGGGTGTTCCCGGAACGCCCATGATGCCGCCGTTGATGATGGAATTGCCCCCGATGACGCGCATCTTCTCCAATACGCAGACCGAAGCGCCGGCCAGCCGAGCTTCAATAGCGGCGGCAAGACCGGCAAATCCGGAACCAATGACGACAACATCGAACGTTTCATCCCACTTTTCGGGCATCGGATCAAAAGCTTTGGCAGATGCAGATGAAGCGCCGGCAAAGAGTGTTGTGGTAAGCGCAGCGGTTTTAAGCCACTTGCGACGAGAGAGGTTGGACATGTCATTTTCCTTTTGAATGGCCGCAGGCAGTCGGGAGCCTGCATATGCTCATTTTCGGCGCAGACGGTGAAGAATGCGTTTATCCGTTTGCGGTCTGCGTGTTTTTCCTGAGCTCATTTTGTAGTTTGTGCTACAGACGAAATTTGTCTTGCTGATCAACACTCTTCCTTTGAAAAAGAGCCCGCGTCTCTAGGGACGCCCGCTGATTCAAAGGAGAGCAAGAATGAAACAATTCGCGATTACGGCTGCTGCCGCGGCAGCAGTCATGATGATGAATCCTGCATTTGCTGCGGATGCGGCTTATGAAGCCGACCTCTGCGTAATCGGCGCGGGTGCGTCCGGCACCGCAGCTGCCTGGGCAGCCGCCGAAAAGGGCATGAAGGTCATCACGCTTGAAAAGTCTGGTCTTCCGGGCGGCACCGGTAAATATTCCGAAGGCATCTTTGCCGTTGAGAGCGCTATGCAGCGCAACTGGAACTACGGTCTCACCAAAGACGAAGCATTCATGAAAATCATGAATTACGGTCATTGGCGCGGCAATGCGCGCATGGTCCGGGCCTTCGTTGACCGCTCCGCCGACACGATTGACTGGATGATCAAGAACGGCGTGAAGTTCGAAAAGCTCTTTTCCAACTATCCCAACGGTCTGTACACCTGGCACATTTACGAGGGCCGCGGTGCGGGCTGGATAAACCTCTTTATCGACAAGTACAAGAAAGCCGGGCAGACGCTTCTGACGAACACTTGGGGACAGAAGCTCATTACCGAAAACGGCCGCGTGGTCGGCGTTGAAGCGACGAACAAAGCGGGCGACAAGATCACCATCCGTTCCAAGGCGACCATCATTGCGACGGGCGGCTTCTTTGACAACAAGACCATGCGTGAGAAATATCTCCGCTTTGCCGATGCGGACGGCCTCGCGCAGACGGGCAAGACCGGCGACGGCATCCAGATGGCCTGGGCCGTTGGCGGCGGGAAGGAAGGCACGGAGGTGCAGGCCTCTTATCGTCCGGGGCCCCGCGGCGTTTCCACGACCAATCAGGTCAGCGCTACCGCCAAGCAGCCGCATCTCTGGCTGTCGCCCAAGGGCGAACGGTTCTGCAACGAAGAAATCATGCTCGAATGGCCGTTTGCCGGCAACGCCCTGGAACGCATCGGCGGAACGATGTTCGTGGTCTATGACCAGAAGACGCTTGATCATATGGAAAAGGACCAGGGCATTGACCTCGGCGTAGGCGTAATGGTGCCGGTCGGCACTAAGCTAACCGAGTTCCAGAAGGACTGGGATGGTGCGGTGCAGGCTGGCTGGGCGTTTAAGGCGGATACGCTTGACGGGCTCGCGAAAGCGACCGGCATGAATGCCGATAAGCTCAAGAAGACAGTGGCGGAATATAACGGCTACTGTGACGTTCGTCACGATGCTGAATTTGCCAAGGACCCGAAATATCTGCGCGAAGTGAAGACCGGTCCTTTCTATGCAATCAAGTCCGTGGCGAGCTCTCTTGGGACCTTGGGCGGCATTAAGGCCAATGAACGCTTTGAAGTCGTTACGCCCGAAGAAGATCCGATTCCAGGGCTTTACGCGGCCGGAAACGATGTGGGCGGCATGTACGGCGACTCGTATGATCTTTTGATGGCGGGCTCGACGGTAGGCTTCGCCGTTAATTCGGGGCGCATCGCAGTGGATTCTGCGGCAGAGTACATCCGCACTCTGAAGTAACGTCATTCCAGTCAGATCGAAGCCATTCGATCTTCATTCGGCTAAGCTCAAACGGCTTCTTGGTCTCATCACCTCGGAGCCGTTTGCCGTTTAGGCCGGCAGCGGGCATTTCGGCACGGGATTCTCAATCCAGTCGTCAACGGCGGCAAAGAGCTGGTCGGAAAAAAGCAGTTTTCGCCCGTCTCGGCGAACAAGATCTGCTTTCATCCAGGAGGACATCTGTCGGGCAACGCTCACGCGGTTGAGGTTGACAATCTCGCCGATGCGTTCGGCAGATATCGTGAGCGGCAGTCTGTGCCAGCCGCTGCTGGGCGACACATTTTTTGCTCGGCAGAGGGCTTTAGCACAGATCACAATCCGTTCGGCAGGCGGACGAATGAAGTTCGCCGTCATGCCTTCCAGAATGGATTCCTCTTTGGCAATGACGGAGCGGATTTCAAGCTGAGCGAGTGCCGGATCCTTCATCAGTGCGGCGGTGAGCACCGCGGGCGGCACGACGCGCACGACGCTTTTTTCAAGCGCCCGCGTGAATACATTGCAGCGTGTGCCCACGCTGGCTGTAAGGTCACCCATCGCGCGGCCGGGGAGCAAAACCGAGAGGATCGTCGGACGGTGATTTTCCGCTTCCGCAGCGTAATAAGCGCAAAGCCCCGACTCCAAAAAGAAAAGACGCTGGGATTCTCCGCCGCGTTTGAGGAGTTCGCCTTTGGCAACCTCGCGGCGAATGCCTTCGGTGAGGAAAAGCCGTGCGAAAGGGGCGGGTTCGGCCGGCAGAAAGTAGGGAAGCTGCTCAAAAATGCGTCGCATGCGGCGGCTCGGTGCGATTAGAGTGAGGAACTGAGTCCACTATAGAGCCAGAACGCTCAATGATGGCGTCAGCGTTGTTAGGATAGAAATGACAGACGATTCCTGATAGTTTGTGCTTAACAATGTCTTGTTCCTGAACTTTTGCTGTTCGGCGGGTTTCCTGTGAATATGGCTTTTCCCTTGCAATGCCCCTGTATTTGTAAACCATCTTCGGGAAAGCGAGCAGAAAGGAAGACAGGGGTGTAATTAAACCCCAATCATTTGTATCCGCCAAAAATCGCATTGTGCCGTTATGATCCGTGCAGCTTTTGGTCAGCCCGCTTTGCCTGCAGAGATGCGGCTGACATTTATTTTTTGCAATTCATCAGCTTAGACACCGATTGGAGTTGAATATATGGCAATTACTGAAACCGCTGCAGCCTCATCCGCAGCAGCAGAAGCGGCCGATGCTGCTGTGCATGGGCCTGATTTGTCGATGGGTACGGAACACCTCACTGACGCCATTGCCGATACGACCAATTACTTTGTCGTTTTCTTTGAAAAGCTTTTGGAAGGCCTCACTTGGGGCAATGTCCTTTTCCAGCTCTGCGTTATCGTCGTTGCCGTATTGGCCGGCCTGATGTGTTCAAAGCTTGTGCGCAGCGTCGTTGCCCGACATATGCCGCCGCATGAGCTTAAAGAGCGGTTTACGCAGCGCATGAAGCGTCTTGCGCTGAGCGTTGTCAATGCCATTGCTTTCGGACTTGCGGCCGGTTCCGTAACGGCGTGCTGTGCCTACGGCGCAGTGATGATGGGGTATCAGGCATCCAGTCTGGTGCTCTTAAAGGTCGCCTACAGCTTCTTTTATGCCTACTCACTGCTTGCAATCGTTTTGGGACTTCTGCAGGCAATGGTGGGTTCGAGCATCATTTCACCCCGCATTACGAAGTCGATCGTCGTCACGTTCTGGATTTTGGCGATTCTGCAGTTCTTCGGGGTCCTCACGCACCTCGTTGATGTGCTTGACGCGACGGCCATTCCAATCGGTTCGGGCAACATGACCGTATGGAAGCTCTTTATGGCAGTCTGCTCGGTCCTGCTCACCGTTGCTGCTGCTAATTGGATCAGCGAGATGATCGAACAGACGATCACCGATGCGAAGAGTCTGACGGGCAACATTAAGGTTGTGCTCGGCCGCGTTGTTCGAATTTTCCTGATGGTGATCGCGGTCATCATCGGCTTGGGTACGGTCGGCATTGATCTCACTATTCTCTCGGTCTTCGGCGGTGCGCTCGGCGTCGGCTTAGGCTTCGGACTCCAGAAGATTGCTTCGAATTACGTGTCGGGCTTCATCATCCTGCTCGACAAGTCTGTGAAGATCGGCGACCTCGTAACGGTCGGCGGCTTCACCGGCAAGGTGACGGAAATCAATACGCGCTTTACGGTCGTGAGGAGTGCGGGCGGCGTTGAAAGCATCGTTCCGAATGAGTCGTTCGTTACCTCGCAGGTACAGAACCTTTCCTATTCGGATTCGCCGACGCTTCAGACGGTTGAGATCTCAGTGGCTTACAACGCCGATGTGAAAAAAGCGCTTGAACTGATGCTCGATGAAGTCGGCAGAGATCGCCCTCGTATTCCGAAGGACCGCAAACCCTGGGCTTCCGTTTCGCGATTTGCAAGTTCAGGGATTGATCTCAATGTCAATTTCTGGGTTGAAGATCCGGTGAACGGCACGGCAGGCATTAAGACCGACATCATGATGAATCTGCTTCGCCGATTTGCTGAAGCCGGCATCGAAATTCCATACAACCGTCTGGAGATTGATATTCTCAACAATAAAAATAAGGCACTGGAAAATCAATAAATAACAAATAATAAAGTCTTCCCATTTATTCCTCCATGCGCTGCGGCATTGGAGACTTTGGCATGGGGCATAGGTGGGAAGACGCCGAGGAGGCCTCGGTTCTTCGTATAGAAGAACGCTCTTACATCTTCAGTATTCCGTTTTAGGTGAGTTTCCTTCAGTGTGCCGGCATTAGAGCCGGGTCATTGGCAGGAAACCATCAATGATGTACGGAAGTGCAAAGCTTTGAATGCGATAATTGCTTTTTTAAGCTGCGATATTTTTGTCTTGATGCCTGGAAGGTCTATAACTAAAACTATCCTTCTTTTAGCTTTAATTTATTCTGTGATTGCAGAGGGTTATTTCTGTTTTATAAGAATAACCGGGACCATTTCATTAAATGGGAATCATTAAGCTCTTTTCCACAGAGAATATTTAGGCACATAATATTTGTTGATAGTGCACCGGTTCGTTAAATTCTTTGGCACCTGTTTATCACATCACAGAAGTATTTCATGGTGGGATATTCTTGTGTATTCATTTCTTTGATGAATACGATGCCGTTGATGGCAAAATATTCTTCTAATGGCAGAGGAGATGTGGATTAGGGTGTCGATTTAGGGGCGTTGACAAGTAATCTATGGTGTTTTCTTTTCGTATTTCTGCTTGTATTTGTTTTCCTTGACAGAGATATTTCGTATCTATAAAGTCAGCTAGCGCGAAAATGAATTTTCGTCTTTATAAAACCTAAGAAAAATTGCGCGGATGGCTGTATTTGTGCGGCTGCTGATGCCTTTATTTCGTAGTTCAAATTTTTGAACTTGGATACGAAGTTGATTATTTCTCTCCAGATTCAAAGACTTTTATTTAAATATTTTATAAGGGGAGAGTAGATGAAGTACGGAAGGTTTACTGCCTTAGTATTGGCTCTTAATTTGGTTTTTGATGGTGTTGCATTTGCGGGTCATAATAATGATATCGAAATAAACTCTGACCGAAACTTTACCAACAATGAAACGATCACTTCAGATAAGAGAACTATTATTGGATCAGGAGTAACGATAACAATTGCTCCAGATGCTGAACTTCGCTTAATCAACAACAATACAACGAATGACCAAGCCTCGGTGGTTGAGACAGGTTTGACAGGCGCTTCTGACATAGCGTTCAACGGCGGAAAGCTAATACTCCGCCGTGAAGGGGATGGCGTGATCATTCGAGCGAATGGCGGGACGACTTCGGCTTTGACGTTTAATACTGAAAGTACTCTTTTAAACGGTACCGCATCCAGAGGCATCGATGCAGACAAGTCAAGCCCTGTCGTCTTTGCTGATGGTTTTACGCTCAATCTTGATCGTTCAGGAAGCACTACGGGGCGAGATGTGGCGGGATTGAGATTAGCGCAGCGAGCTCATTTGAACACGACATTTGCTGACGTAAAATTAACTGCTGGAGACAGCGATTCTAGTTTGACTGGCATCATTTTGGATGATGGTGTTTTGAGTGCGAATAAGCTCAATATAGACATTAATGGCCGTAATTCAAAATCTCTAAAAAAATTTTATGGTTTTAATATCAATAACGATAGATCCCGTAAGGAGGGTTTGAACTTTTCAGCTCCAATAAAGATTTCGCTTCAAGATGCTCTTAATACTGATGCGATAGCACTCAGATTGGTAGGTTGGTACGATTATCATTTTGCCGATTCACTCCAACTTGCAGTGAAGAATACTCATCATGCTTATGGCTTGTATGTCGCCTACGCTGACGCAGTGAATTTGAACGATGATCTGACCATAAATTTCAGCGGGAATACTGAATCATATGGTATTTTTAATTCTAATTATAATTATTATTATGGTATTTCTCCTGATGATGAAGAAAATCAGAATATATTAAAAATTAAAACTGCTGCTATTTATAATGAAGGAGGAAAGTCCACTGCTGTTTGGACGAGAGATGATTCAATTACAATTATCTCAGAATCGCTTACAACCAATGCTCAAGAAGCCTTGTACGCAAGAGACCAAGGTATTATTGAGGTACAAAGAGACTTCGTCACGACAGCAGAATCGATGATTTCTGCATGGAATAACGGAACTGTCATTATAAATAGTTTGGGAAAAGGAAAAGTCCAATTCACTGGTGTTACGAGATTTCAATACGTCGGCAGGACGTTTGGAGGGCTTTACCTTACCGTTGGTTCGGGAAATGCTGATGAAAATTCTTACTGGAATGTGACTGGGCTTTCTCAGCTTTCAACCCTCACGATTGCTCCCAATGCTTCTTTAAACTTCCTCTTGACTGCCGAAGCACTTTCTGAGTTAACGGCCAACAAGGCTTTGATAACGGCTTACGGAACGGTTCCGGTAATACTGCATTCGTCTGCTTCAGCTGCCGGAGCAAGCACTATCACGTTGTCAGGAGCTGGTCTTAATTTGCAGGCTGGTGATGAAATTCGTCTTATTGAAAGTTATGCTGGTGTGGCTTTGGATGACGAACATAATCTTTTGACTGCCGGCACTTCTTTGAATGAACTTAAAGGCAATCTCAATGTAAAGCACATGGCATCCCTCTCTCGCGTGCAAGAAAGTGACCTCACCAAGGATGACTACGATCTCACGATGAAGAGCAGTTACTTATTGACGGCAACTATCAAGAACAAGCGTCCGAATATTGACAAAGTTAACGATCAGACCAATGCGCTGATGCAGTCGAGCATCGCGTCAGCAGCAGCAATGTACGCTGCCGACGAACTTTTGATCGATTCCACAATGAAGTCTCGGCAGGGTGTGCGTCAGACCGGCCTCTTTGCGGCGGCACGAGCAGGAAAATACGATTTGGATGTTGCCGGAGCTTTAGACACCACAGTGACTTCAGGTCTTCTCGGCTACGCTTTCAACCTGCGGGATTCTGAAGTCGGGGCCTTCTTGGAAATGGGACATGGAACATACGATACCCGCACAGCCGCAACGACTCTCGTTGGAGAAACGAAGGGCGACGGCAAACACAACTATGTGGGCTTCGGCGTCTATGGCAATTACACAACACCAATGGATTGGCTGCATGTCACGGGGTATGTCAAGGGCGGCTGGCTGCGCAACGAATTCTCTGTGCCTTTAGCAGGGGTAAAAGTTGACTTTGACCGTACCAGCAATTATTGGGGAGCTCACCTCGGTGCATATGGTGAATTTCAGGCTTCGGAAAAGTTTAAGAGCCGTACGTTCCTGAATTACTTCTACGATGGCCGAGAAAGTGAGATGCATACCGCTTCTGGTTCTGCTGAGGTGGCTGGAGCCAAGTTCCATTTTGCGTCGTTCAATTCGCATCGGGCACAGTTGGGGTCGGTGTTTGAGTATGCTTATACGGCTGACTTGCGACCCTATATTGCGTTAACTTATGAATACACATTCAAGGCCGATGCAAAAGGGCGCGCCGCCGATCAATACGGCGATTTGGCTTTAGATGGTACCGATCTCGAAGGCAGCACCGGTATTGTCTCCCTGGGCTGGACGTATCAGAACGAAGCGAGAGACTTTGAGTTTGATGCCGGCATGAACGGATACGCCGGCAAGCGCCGCGGCATCAGTGCGCAGCTGCAGGCAGCTTGGAAATTCTGACCCCGGGCAGGGCGGCTGCGGGCTGCTGAAACAACCGCGTTTGGCGTCCTGAACGCGCGGTTAACGGATCCGTCCGTGAGCGGTGTGTTTTTTTGGCGGCCGTTTCAGTCCAAGCAGTGCGAATCTATCGCGCTGCTTTTTCACTGACGCACCGCTCATCCATGGAATTTCAAACCCGCAGTCTTTTGAGTCTTGGCACGATTCATAATCATGAGCCTTACTGAGGCTCCCGTCGCGGAGGCAAAGACGACACTGCTTTGTACTGGGCAGACGGTCCGCGTCCGCCCATTTTGTGCTGCCTGAAACCCAGTCCAATTCAGACACAAATGTATTCATGGAACAATATTTCATCCGTCAATAGAATTGAGACTCAATTCCGCTCTGCTGCCAATGGACTGGCAAGCAGGCGGGCCGATGAGGACAAAATGACTACTTATAGCAACAAAAAAATGCGGGAGAACCTCGGCAAATCCATTGACGAGAAGAAGCTCCAGACGATGATGGAATTGAAGCGCGCGTACAACGCGGGCGAAATCACTCTCGAAGAGGGCCGCAAGAGAGCCAAGGCAGAATTGGGCACCTTGGAGCCCTATGAGTTTGCCGTGGCCGAACAAGGTCAGCAATCGCTCGATCCCGATGAATGCCGCAAGGAAGACATTCAGGCGATGATTGATCTCTTCAGCGACGTGCTCTCCACGAAACGCCCGGAGCTCCCGGCCGATCATCCGCTCTCGCACTATTACCAAGAAAACGATACGCTGCGGGGGATCCTGAAGGAGATCGAGGATCTGGTGCAGTACCCGCTGATCAAGAACCAGTGGCTTGAGCTCTACGACCGCTTGGAAAAGTACAAGATCCACTTCAGCCGCAAGCAGAATCAGCTCTATTCGGCCTTGGAGCGTCACGGCTTTGATCGCCCGACCGACACCATGTGGCTCTTGGATGACTTCATCCGCGATGAAATCAATAAGGCCCGTTCGCTCCTCGATGCCGACAAGGACGATGAATTCATCGCCATGCAGCAGACCATTGTCGATGATCTGCGCGACTTGATGGCCAAGGAAGAAACGATTCTCTATCCCACTTCCTTAGCGCTCATTCCGGCCGCAGAATTCGAGCAGATGAAGGCGGGCGATCGGGAAATCGGCTATGCCTGGGGGCAGACCGCGCAGCAAGCCGAGCCCGTCAAGGCAGCGCCGGAAGCGAAGGCAGCCGATGGTGATTTGGCTGCCGACTTGGCTGCCTTGCTTGCAAAATACGGGCACAAGACAGCTTCGCCTCAGCAGACGTTTGATGTCAGCACCGGAAACCTCACGCTCGATCAGATCAATCTCATCTATCGGCACTTGCCCGTCGACATCACCTATGTCGATGAAAACGAGATCGTCCGTTTTTACAGCGACACCAAACACCGCGTCTTCCCGCGCAGCAAGAATGTAATCGGGCGACAGGTGCAGAACTGCCATCCGCGCACGAGCGTGTTTGTCGTCATGGAGATCATCGAGAAGTTCCGCTCCGGCGAACAAAGCAAAGCAGAGTTCTGGATCAATAAGCCCGGTCAATTCATCTACATCATCTATGTTGCGGTGCGAGATGCAGAGGGCAAATTCCGCGGCGTGCTGGAAATGATGCAGGACTGCACCAAGATCCGCGAGATGCAGGGCTCCCGCACGCTTTTAAATTGGGAAAACAGCGTCGAGCGTCTCCACCAGATTCAGGAGCCCGAAGCTCCGGCTCGGCAGAACCCGGCTGCGGAGAGCGCCGCTGCTGCCCCATCAGAGGGAGCGAAAACCGTTCCGGAAATCACTGCCGAGACTTATTTAAAGGACCTCATCAAGGATTTCCCGGCGCTTAAGGAGCGCATGGCGCGCATTTCGCCCAAATTTAAGCTCCTGCAGACGCCGCTCGCCCGCGTCATGCTGCCTCACGTGAAGATTGCCGACATCAGTGCCCGGAGCGGCATGGAAGTGAGTACCCTCATTGCTGCCATTAAAGAGCAGATCGAGGGAATCATCGCCGGGAAGCCCTAGTGTGGATGACTGCCTCCTTCCTGATTTCACTGGCGAAAGCGAAATCCTCCCGCTGGTACAGTCCCAGCGGGAGGAACGAGGAAACATGAGGTTTTGTTTCTGCCGTGAATGACGGGAGGCTTGCTTACTAAAAAGGGGAAGTCCGCCGATATTTTTATTCATCCCATGAAATTTAAAAATATATCTGGATTTCCCTGACACCTTCGGGCCGCCCCTCAAGGATGAGGAGGTCTCTCAGCATCAAGCGACCTTGGATGTCGGCCTGAGTCGGGCAAGATTCTGCTGTCCGAGGTACGGTTTTCCGTGCGGCTCCTACGTTGTGGCCGATAACAACATAGGCGCGGGTCGCTCCTAAGAGCCTATCCGGAGCAGCGGTCTGCTGCTCCTCAAGCGAACCGGCCTTCTTGCAAGAGATGTGCAGGTCAGCAGCAGGAACCCATTCGAAGAGATCCCCAAGCACCAAAAAAACGCGTAAGGGCTCCGGAGGGAATTTCCGTCCTTCAGAGCGGAAAGGCTCTTAAACGGTGATTGGCGGCCAGCGTTCAGACGATTTTATCTTTGCGTATCTGTATGACGGCGCAGTTAAGGGCTTCATTGCACTTTTCGAAGTTCTTCACGCCATGAGGAATGCCGGTTTTAAACGCGAGAATATTCCTCTCATCAATCGAAAATATTCGAGCTTGAAAAATATCCAGAGAATGATAAATCTGGATCTTTAATATCTTCAAAGCGTAATTAACGATATTATTCGAGTTTCTAAATATTAATCTATCGTAATAATTTGTGTTTTTAGTTAAATTTATTTATCGTTGTTGTTATTTTGCTAATTTGTGATTGAATTTTTATTCATGGTTTACGCTGATTTTTTATCAAAAAATGGAAGATTTTGTCTGTTAGATTGAAAAATGCGCAGGGTGAAAATGGATGTCTTCAATGTAAATATGAATGTCGTTTTCATTTTGTCCTGAAGCGCCTACAGCTCTGTGCTTTGAAGCAAAGGTTTTTTGGCAGAGCTGATGAATTTTCAACCTGAGGATGATTTATGAAAAAGGGAAATCTTTCATCTGTAACACTGGCGGTCAGCCTAGTGTTCGGTAGTAATACTATTGCGGCAAACCCGTGCATTGAGAAAAGTACGGAATTTAAGGAAAGCAAAAATTATTCTGTTGATTATGCCAATACGGTTCGTTCGAAACGAGCAGATCAATTGGTGCGGATAAAAATAGATCCCGAGGAAACGCTGACTTTACAAAATACGAATAATCGCAGTAAATCAAGTGTTGTTAAATCCGAAACGGAGGCCGGTATTGCATTTTCCGGCGGCAATTTGATTCTGCAAAAATCTGATGATTCAACAGATTACGGCGACAGCGACTTCTATAACAGACACTTCATACGTGTTTCTGAGGGCGCTTTGCTTAGCGTCGATACACAGAGGACTTTGATGGAAGGGTCTGTAGCTCGCGGAGTTGTGCTGTCCGGAGCGGGAACTTTCACTAGGGGTTTTACGATGAACGTTGATCGATCCACAATCGCTGTGAGTCCGCAGCGAACTTTTGGAGCGGACGTTCGGCCTTACGGATCCCTGAATACGAAATTCGCCGACATAACGATGACTGCGGGAGTCCAAGATCCAAAAATGAATGGCATCAGGGTCTGGCACGGCGGCAGGTTCTCTGCCGAATCGCTCAGTCTGCAGTTAAATGGCAGCGGTTCGAAAAATCTGGAATTTATTGATGCTTTGTACGTGGGACAGGGTGATGAATCCAAGTATAAAAATCCTGCCGAGCAAATTTCGGTTTCTGGTCCAATACGCATTTCTATTCAGGATGCTCCTAATGCAAGAGGCTGCGCGCTAGCGCTCCTTTCGAATCGCGACTATTCCATTGCAGGCAAAACTGATATTTCAGTCAGTAAAACCAAGACCGCCTATGGGCTGTATGCTTTTCATAGGGTTAACGTTTTGGATGAGCTGACGATGGATTTTCGTGACAATACTGAAGCGATCGGCATTCGTGCTGCGAGCGAAGCAGATGTCACGGCGAAAGCGGCCAATATTCAAATGTCCGGAGGCATTACACAAGCTGTGTATTTGAAGAATGCGGCTAAGGTGACGGTGACGGATTCACTGACAACCAATGCCTCCCAAGCTTTGGTAGGCATTGACAATTCCGCAGCGGATATTCAAAAAGACTTTGTTACGCTGAGTCAGTCTGAGATATCTGCAGAAAACGATGCCCGCATTTACATCAACAGTACAAAAAAGGGACTGGTGCAGTTTTCGGGGAATACTCGCATAAGCGACAACGGTACGATTGCTATGCATGTCGGTTCTGGTACTGCGGATAAAAACGCATACTGGAATATTACCGATCGGTCTCAGCTCACTGAACTCTCTGCAGCACCCGGTACAAGTTTAAACTTTCTGCTGACCCCAGCGCTCTTGTCTTCTCTCGGTCCAGACGAGGCGGTTGTTTCTGTGAAGGGTTCATCCCCTGTTTTGCTTCATTCCGATGCCGGCAAGTCCAGCTGCATCACGCTTTCCGGGACTGCATTGAATTTGAAGGCGGGCGATGAAATTCGGTTGATCAATAGCTCCAACGGCATTGCTTTAAATGATTTGACCAATCGTCTGGCAGCGGGGACTTCCGTCAGTGAACTTAAACGGGATCTCAATGTGGAATCCGTTAAGTCTTTAGCCCGCGTCGAAAAGAGTGAACTCACCCAAGACGATTACGATCTTTCGATGAAAACAGAGCAAATGCTTATTGCGAAGATCAAGAATCGGCGGCCGAGCAAAGACAAGGTGAACGACCAAACCAATGTTTTGATGCTGTCGAGTCTTTCCTCAGCAGCAGCGCTTTTTGCTGCGGATGAACTTCTCATTGATTCAACGCTCAAGTCTCGGAAAGGAACTCGGCAGCCTGGTCCCTTCGCCGCGGCACGGGTAGGCGGCTACGAGTTGGATGTTCGCGGCGATCTGGATGAGACAATTGTGTCCGGATTGCTGGGATACGCCTTCAAACTGCAGCAGTCAGAGGTCGGTGCCTTCTTGGAAATGGGGCGCGGCACATATGATGCGCGTTCTCCTACGACTTCACCGATAGGACATGTCAAGGGAGACGGCAAGAATAACTATGTCGGCGTCGGTATTTACGGCAACTGTGCCGCGGCAGTTGATTGGCTGCACTTCACGGGTTACGTGAAGGGCAGGATGATTCGGAGCGAATTCGATGTACCAATTGCTGGAGTGAAGGCTGAATTTGACCGCACCAGTGCTTATTGGGGGGCTCATGCGGGCGCCTACAGCGAATTTCAGCTGACCAAAAAACTGAAGAACCGCACCTTCCTGAATTACTTCTATGATGGCCGTGAAGGCGAGTCATACAAGGCTGCCGGCTCGTCGGAGGTTTCAGGCGCGACTTTCCACTTTAATTCGCTTAACGCTCATCGAGGACAGTTAGGCACTCTGATGGAGTATCAGTATGACCGAAGGATGCATCCGTATGCGGCGCTCACCTATGAGTACGCCTTCAAGGCCGATGCCAAAGGACATGCTCAGGATCGTTACGGGACATTGGTCTTGAATGAAGCTGATTTGGAAGGCAGTACGGGTATTGCGTCTCTTGGATGGACGTATCAGAACTACGCCAATACCTTTGACCTCTCCATTGGTCTCAATGCCTACACTGGGGTCCGCAAAGGCTATAACACACAAGCCCACGCGAGTTGGAAGTTCTAAAAAAATCCGTCCGTACAGACTGCTGATACGGACGGTTAAGGAGTTGTTTGAAGAGCCGGACGGACGCTTCATCCGTCCGGCAAATAAAGAAGGAAGAGGAATTAGTTGAATGCCTTCTTCAGGTCAACAGGCATGGCCTGATAGCCCGAAGTATTCTTAAACTGAATTTCAACGGCCGGTTCTTTTTCACCCCACTTGAATTCATCAATGTAGGGGTTCGGAGCGGATTCAAACGCGCCGGTCTTGAAGTTGAACTGAGCGCCGGCCGTGGCGGAGTAGACGAAGACAGAATTCTTATCCTGATAGTACTCAGTAAGCGACGTCACCGGGCTGTACCAAGCGTGGCCGCGTTCCTTGCCGTATTCCCAGATCTGTTCGACCGTCATCTTCTTCTGATCGATCTTGTAGACGACCGCACGCGAATACTTCATTTCAGGAAGCGCGGGCTGTTCCATGCCGCGGGCATCGCCGTTGTCGAAAACGGAGAGGTAGAAGACATCCTTATCAGACTTAGAGTCGACGCGCCAGCCGGTGTGCTGCGTCCAGGTCCAGTCAAAGTCGCCTTCGCACTTAGAACCTTCGCACTTAATGGGCTTGCCGTCCTTGTCGACGGGCTTAAGCACCTTGTCAGCGAACTTCGGACCCCAGCCTTCGGGCGAACCCATGATCCACTTCACCTGCTTGTCGCGGCCGATCTTAATGAGCGCGGACTGATGACGGGAGCTGATGATGATGGAGTCGTCGGTCGGGTCGTAGTCGACGGAGTTGACGTGCGCCCAGTTGCGGCCTGCGCCGGCACCGACGATGTCGCCGAAGTTGTCGGTCTTATCGAGTTCGGCAAGCTGTTCGGCAGTAATCGTCTGACCGGCCTTCGTCGCATCAATGTTGAGACAGACTGCGCCTTGGTCGAGCGCTTTCAGTACATTGTTGCGGTAGGGATCAAGGATGTCCCAGAGCGCCCATTCGTCAACCACTGTGCCGTTCTGATCCACTTCGATAATCACGTCGCGAACCGTGCGGACATGCTTGCCGTCGGGACGAGCATGGTCGGCAGAGGCAACGCGCACGAGGTAATTGCCGTTCTGCATCGGATCCATGGCATGCGAGAAGTCGGCATAGCCGTCAGGGAGCTGACGGTTGAAGATTTCTCGTCCCATCAGATCGTACTTAACGTAGCGCTGGCCGTAGCCCCAGGTGAACGCGCCGTCATTGTTCTGACGGAAGCCCATCATGATGCCGGCCATATAGATATTGTTCGGGTCGTAGATCTTCGAGGGTTCCATGTACCAGCGGATCTCACCCTTCGTGTCGTAGATGGCGTTCTGCGGATAACGGTTCCATTCGAGTGCGCCGCCCATCGGGTTGTTCCAGACCGCGCGGGTCGTGTTCGGCGTTGCCGCGATCATGTTGTTGATGAGGTAGAGGCGGTCGCTGAACGCAGGATCAACCTTTTTGACTTCAGCCACCGGGAAGACTGAAGTCACGCCGGCGTAGCCCGCAGTAGCAATATTGGCAGGACCGGCATAAATGCGATAAACCTCTTTTTCAACCCGTTCGCTCTTGCCTTCGGTGGTCTTGGTGTAGGAAACCTCAACCGTATTGCGGTAGCCGGCATAGAGACCGAAGATCGGAATGCCGCCATGCGTGCGGGCCTTGGCGTCGCTCACCGTATAGGTGATTTCCTGACCGCCGTCCTTCGGGACGATGCGCACCGAGATGTCGGAGAGGGAGTAGCCGCCGTTGCGAATCACGGCCGTAAGCGGTGCAATGCCGTACGGATTCATCATGACGGCACCAATCTTGCCGGTCGTCGGATAGTTGACATGTGCGCCGGAAGCGCCGCCCATGGCATAAGCACCGGCCGAGAGACTCATGATGCCCGCGAGAACGCTGGCCGCAATGACGGTAGACTTGAACTTCATTACTGTTTCCTTTTTGTGTGGCTTGGGGGAAAGGCCGGCGGCGGATTGGTCGAAATCCTTGCGCGCCGCTTATTTCCCCATAAGACGAAGAGCAGTTTACGAAACTGCTCATTTCGACGAAATGCCGATTTTCCGAGATCAATTTGCAGATGCTGAGCAATGGTTCTTTCGCCAATCCCAAATGGACTGAGCTTTCCTTGGGCGACTTGATGTTTTTCCTGCGGCTAGTGGAGGAAAAGAGCCTCACGGAGGCGGCGAAGGCTCAAGGCATCAGTCTTTCGACGGCATCTCGTGTGCTGAAGATGCTCCGCGATGTGTTTGATGATCCGCTCTTTCTGCGGTCATCTCCGCAGCTGATCCCGACGCAGCGAGCTTTTGAACTCGAACCCGAAGTGCGTGCACTGCTTGGCGCTGCGGGAGCGCTTGTGAAGCCCGAGGTCTTTCGTCCTGCAGATCTCGAGCGTTCATTTCGAATTGGAGTTGTCGACAATGCGGTATACGCTGTGATGCGGGGATTCGTGAAGCGATTTTTGGAAGCTGCGCCGCGTGCCGGTTTGGAATTCGTCCAAATCGATGATCACCTCTTTGAAAAATTAGAAACAGGGGAAATTGACGCTGCCATCTATCCTTCGAGCCGCAAGCTTCCCGCAGGGATGCATGAGCTCAAACTCATTCGGATGGGCTATGCGCTTTGTACGCGGCCGAACCATCCGATTGCGCTGAAATGGCGCGAAACCGGTCGAATCCCTTGGAAGGATGTGAACCGCTGCCGCAAGATTCAGGTATCCAATCGCGGCAGCAGCCAGTATGAGATTTATTCGATGGACGAAAAAACGGTCGTGGGCGAGGAGCTTCTCGACCGGGCGATTGCAGTTCCTTTCTTTTTAGTTGTGCCCGGCATTTTGGAAGAAACCGACTGTGTAGCGGTTCTGCCGCTCCTTACTGCGCGGCTTTTCGAGTCTGAAGGCCGGATTGCGGTCATGCCGCTTCATCCGCAAACGGAGCTTGGCCGTGGACGGGAGACCTTCTGGGCACGGCTCATTTGGCATGAACGCGTTGACCGTGATCCTGCAATGGCATGGCTGAGGGGACTTATCAAGGCGAATGCCGAAAGAATCGGCGATTGCCTTGATGCAGGCGCTGATGATGCTGAGGAGCAATAAAGTACGTTGGACTGCAGACCCTGCTGCTGAAAAAAAGGAACATGCTCTGCACAGCGGATGGAATATTCGATTGAGTATAACTAACTAAGTTTAAGCGGCTGGTCAAGCGGGAACTGTTGCCGGCCGCGCGCGAAGAATTTGATTCGTGATGCTGAACGTTGACAGATCCAGGCCTTCGTGAATCTAGTTAAAACTCACATTGAGATCTTTTGCTCAACTAAGCTTTGGTTAAAATTCATCAGTCAGCATCCACCAGAGCAAAGGGGCCGGGTTATGTCCTATCAAGCAGAGTCTCAATCAACGATTAACGAAGTGCTCCTCCTGATTGCAGTTCTGCAGCGCATTCCGAAGAATCGTTGGGTGTCGTCGACTGAGATTCGCAAGGGGCTAGCTGCCGAGGGCATCGATTTGATGCCCCGTCGTCTTCAGCGCTTTTTGGTTGCTCTAGTGGAGTGCGAAGCTTTTCATATTGAAGTGGACCGCCGCGGAAAACCATACGGCTACCGCCGAAATGCACCCGATTCCACACTTGACGAAAGTTCGCTCACGCCGCAGGAGAGTCTGCTTCTGCGCTTGTGCCAGGAACGTCTCAAGTACCAGCTGCCGCCCTGTATTACGGAAGCAATGGAACCGCTTTTCAGTGCATCCAAAACGGCGCTCAATGAAAACGGCAAAAGCGCTAAAACACGGGAATGGCTGCAGAAAGTGGCATTCGTTTCGGATACGGTGCCGATGATGCCGCCCAAAATTAAACCGCGCATCTTTAATGCCGTGAGTGAAGCGCTCTATCGTGATTCCAAGCTTCGCGTGAAATTCCATAATAGCCGCGGAGAGGAGAACGAAGCCGTGGTTTCTCCGCTTGGCTTAGTGCAGCAGGTGCAGCGCCTTTATCTCATCTGCCAATTTGAGGGCTATAACAATATTCGTCACTTGGCGCTTCACCGCATGGACGAGGCCGAGGTGACCGCCTTCCCGTCCGTCAGGCCGCAGGACTTTTCACTTTCTCAATATGTTGCATCCCGCCACTTTAACTATTCGAACGGCGGCAAGATTCATTTGCTGATTGAATTCACCAACCCAGAGACGGCCGTGAATTTAAGCGAAACGCCATTCAATCCGACCCAAACGCTTCAGCAGCTCGAAGACGGCGCTTGGCGGCTTGAAGCGGATATGGATGATACGGTGCAGCTGACGGGCTGGATTGAAGCCTGGCGTGAACGCGGGGGATTCCGCAAGGTGGAGAAAACGCCGATTGAAGCGTGATTGACAAGATGGTGCTGCGCATAAGCTCAGCGCGCTTGCGCGGCCGCGGGAGCGTTATTTCGCTTTAAAAAAGAGCGTAGGTTCTTGCTTTTCACGTTCATCGGCGGCAATGCGTGCTTTGCCGAATTTCGTGAGCTTTCCGTCTTGATAAAGCGCTTCCCAGTCGCGTACTGCCGAAGGCGGAAGCATCAGCTCACGGGCAACTTCCTCAATCGTCAGGCCTTTTTGAAAGAGCGCGAGCACTTCTTCTTTGATGGATTTTTCCAGCTGCGGCGTCTTCGGCGGTTTGATCGATTTAGAGGCCTGCGGTGCCTTTGGGGTCCGAGGAGCTGTGTCGGCTTTTGTGTTTCGAGCAGGGCTTTTTGAATTTGCCGGCGGCACAGCAGCAGACGAAACTGAGCGTAAGGGCAGGGGTTCCAGTGAGCGCCTTGCAGTTTCAGACGGCACTGATGATGATTCCGAAGATGCGGAAGCTTCGTCGGGCGTCGTGCCTAAAACATCAAAAATCGAATCAGTAGCGGCGTCGTCAAGCGGGGTGGTCTTACGTTTGGCCATGCAAAGAGTACGGGTGACATTTGAGACGCTAAACATAGCTCAGCCGGAAGAAATCTGCCTGATCATGCCGCATATCCTTGAGCCGCAGCTCACAGACTTGAGGACATTGTCTAAGGATGAGCCTTGCAGCACCCGATAAACTCAAAAGCTGCATGTTTGTTTTCTTTAAGGTGTCCTCATGCACTATCGCCTGGCTGTGCCGGAAGATGCTCCTGCGCTTTTGCAGATTTACTCCGAATATATTCATTCAACGATTACGTTTGAATACACGCTGCCGACAACAGAAGAATTCGCCGAACGCATTCGTACCATTGCCGGCTTTTATCCCTACATTGTCGCCGAAGAGGATGGGCGCTGCATGGGCTATGCCTATGCCCACCGTCATATGGAACGAGCGGCGTATCAATGGAACGCTGAGCTTTCGGTTTATCTCGCCAAGAGCGCAGTGGGCTGCGGTTTGGGCGGAGGGCTTTACAGCCGCCTGATGACGCTTCTCAAGGCTCAGGGGGTCTTGTCTGTTTTCGGCTGCGTAACGTCTCCCAATCCGCCTAGTGATCGGCTGCATAAGCGTATGGGATTCAAACTCGTCGGCACCTATCTTCAGGCGGGTTTTAAGAACGGAGCATGGCACGACGTCAACTGGTATCAGAAGATGCTCGGTGACCATCTTGATGACCCCAAGCCGCCGGTGCCGCTTTCAGCGCTCGAAAAAGATTCCATTCTGGAAGTGTTGACTGGACGACATTTGGAATTTTGATTTCGGCTTAGCCTCATCCCCCGGGTCGTAGCGGCACAGCTCTGTTGCTGTGCATGATTTCGGGATGTTGGACCGTTCATTGCTGTTGCCCGCTTGAGAGGCCAATTTTCTGCGGCAAGATGCAGCTGATGGTTTTCGCAACGATTCAAGCTTTTTTAGAACAATAATCAGGACTAAACGAACCATGAAGAAAGTTTTTCATACTGCCGCAGCTGCTGTTCTCGGTCTCTCCGCATTGACGATCGCTGCTTCTTCAGTACTGGCCGCGGATGCAGACTCTGCGAAACTGGCTGGCTGGACCGAAGGTGCCGAGGTCATCCATGTTGAAGGGAAAGTCCCGCGCATCGACATGATTTCCGGCGTTATTTATTCTCAGATTAAGTCGACCCGCACTGTTCGCCAGCTTCGTATGACGCTTGAAATTCCCCGCACGAAGGTGAAGAAGCCGGCGGTGATCTATTTTCCGGGCGGCGGCTTCACATCGGCGGACCATGAAAAGTTTTCTGAAATGCGGCGCGCGCTTGCCAACGCAGGGTTTGTTGTAGCTGCAGCGGAATACCGCGTGGTGCCCGATAAGTTCCCTGCCATTCTTGAGGATGCAAAGTCTGCAGTGCGTTACCTGCGTGCACATGCAGCTGAATACGGCATCGATCCGGCTCGAATCGGTGTTTTGGGGGATTCTGCCGGCGGCTACCTCTCGCAGATGACCGGCGTCACCAACGGAGAAAAACAGTTTGATAAAGGCGATTGGCTTAATGTTTCGTCCGATGTTCAGGCGGCAGTCACCATTTACGGACTGTCAGATCTGACAACTATCGGCGAGGGTTTTGGTCCTGAAATTGATAAGGTGCATGAATCGCCTGCATCTACTGAGGCGCTGTTGGTGAACGGTCCTGCTTTCAGAACCTATCCGGGAGCTTCGATCATGGCTGACCGGAAGGCTGCGTTGGCCGCCAGCCCATTGGGTCACGTTGACGGATCAGAGCCTCCGTTCCTCATCCTCCACGGCGCGCAGGATCCGCTCGTGAGCCCGACGCAGAGCGCAAAGCTCTTCCGCGCACTGAAGGCAAAGAACGTTGATGCTGAATATGTTTTAGTTGACAACGCTCAGCACGGTGATCTCCCTTGGTTCCAAAAACCCGTCATCGAACGGGTGGTTAACTGGTTCGTGAAGGTGCTTAAACCCGTAAAAGCAGAAGAGGCGGAAGGCGCAGTGCTTTAAAGCCGCGTCAGCTGTCTACGAAGAAAGCCGAACCTCGGCTGGTAATACCGCAGGAGAGTTTTCAAAATGGGGGTGTGATATTGGCATCACACCCCCAATTTGTCTTTTGCGAGGCTAGTATGAACCCATGCCCGACGCGCCCGAGGGGTACGGTCCCGGTTTAAAAAGCCAAGGACAGGACATAAAGACCGTTAAAAACAGATTCCGCGCCTGCGGAGTTAAAGAAGAGAGCTGTTCGCCGCCCGAGGGGTCCCGGCAACCGCAGCTCCGAGAAAGGTTTTCTCAGTCGACCGAATGGGTGTCATCACCCGGACTGCAGAATGAACCAGCGGTCAAATTCAAAATGCAAATGACTGCAGAACATTGACAGTTTCGTGATGCCGATCTGTCGAAAGTCTGCAGGAAACAAATTCAAAGGAACCTCAAATGTCGATTGCCAATCTCATTACGCGTACTTTTACCGGCGCTGCTGCCGCAGCTGTTCTGGCGTTCGGTTTTTCAGCCGGCGCTGCCGCTGCTGATAAAGTCATCCGTATCGGTGTGACGCCAGTGCCCCATGCGGACATCGTCAACTTCATCAAACCTCAGCTTGAAAAAGAGGGCGTAAAGCTTGAAGTGGTTGAATTTAACGATTACGTTCAGCCCAATCTCGCTTTGGATTCGAAGGACTTGGATGCCAACTACTTCCAGACGATTCCTTATCTTGAAGAGTTTGTGAAGCAGCACAACTTTAAGTTCAAGATCCTCGTCTCCGTTCATCTTGAACCGATGGCCGTTTATTCGAAGAAGTTTAAGAACGTGGCCGATATCCCGGCTGGCTCTCGCATTGCCGTACCGTCCGACCCGACCAATGAAGGCCGTGCGCTCAAGGTTCTTGAAAACGCCGGTCTCATCAAGCTGAAGAAAGATGCGACGCTCCTTGCGACGACGGTGGACATCGTTGAGAATCCCAAGAAGCTTTCTTTCTATGAGCTTGAACCGGCTCAGCTCCCGCGTTCGCTCGATGATGTGGCTGCAGCTGTGATTAATGCCAACTATGCACTTCAGGCCGGCCTCAATCCTGCGCATGATTCCATCGCGCTTGAAGCGAAGTCCTCACCCTTCGGCAACGTTGTAGTCGTTCGCGACGGTGATGAAGCAAAGCCCGAGTTCCAGAAACTCAAGGCAGCCATTACGTCTCCTGAAGTGAAGAAGTTCATTGAAGAAAAGTACAAGGGCGGCGTGATCCCGGTTTTCTAATCGGACGATTGCCCAAAAGTAATTGAGTCTGCGCTGCTGCTGTAGAAGCGCAGACTTTTCGGGACCGCTTGCATTTCGGTGCAGGCGGTTTTCGATTGTTAGGTCGTCAGGCTGCGGGGAACCTTATTTAAGGTTAATGGCGGGCAGTTAATATACATTCATTAAAATGTATTCAATTCTTTTGGATTGCCATCTGTATTCTGAACCTCAACTCCCGGGGATGCACCTAGTCCCGGAACACCCGCGGGGGCAAGGGCAAACCTAGCAGGGTAAAGAGATCTCGGATTTTCTTCGGGATCTCTTTTGTTTTCCAACCGTTGCGATCAGTTGGTTTATTGGCTTTCAGATAACGCAGCTGTATGAAGGCCTTCGTCAAAGAATTGTTGGGCAAACGGTTCGTTGTCCGTATTCGGCTGCTCAAACGGCTCTTGTTCAATGAGCTGATTATTGTCGTAAAGCCAAAACTTGCCGGCGTATTCCGGGTTATTCGTGAGGAATTTGCACCCGATATGGACCTGCCCAGTTTGCGGATCCAAACGCCCGACATGGCATCGTTTCTCAATGCGTGACTGTTTCTTTTCCGGATCCCAGCGATTGCGATAGACGTAGACATAGGTACGCCCATCAGCATCCGTGTACATAGAGAAAGACCAGGGATTAGGAAGAATAAATAGGTCGACTATGCGTCAGATCAGGAGCTCCCGGAGCTAGTCTTCGGGAGTTTGGGCTTCATAGTCACTCGTTAATAACAATGAAACCCTCCGTATTTTGGATTCGGCGGGTTTCCCTATTTACGCCAAGTTTTCGGCACAGGCGTTGATGCTGAAAACAACAACGAAAATCGAGCAAAGAATTAATGCACCTCTACGGGGAATCCGGGTTGGGTGAAATCAGCTTTTTCTAAGGCAGCTCGCACCGCTAATTGGTCTTTTTGCGATAGTTTTCCATATTTGCGTTGGCCGACCAACACCGACAAAGGCGCCAAAATCGTTTTACTGCAACGAGCCGTGGAGGGGTTGCTTAAGCCGGCAGCCTGCCAGTCGAGCAATGGGATTTCTCTCCTTCAATACCCTGTTTAGGTGGATGCGTTGTGACCTTGACAGACAAAAGCATAAGTTGCACGCCGCCTTGACCTATGCCGCCGAAGATGACGGGGCGGAACTTGAAAACATCTGGTTGATCGTCAAAGGCAAATGGAATGCGCCAGACCTTATAAGGCTGAGGTGTTGTTTCACTTCGCATCGTCATGATCGTAGTCGTCGTCTTCACGCCACGAGGCGGGCAACACAACGTTTTCGTTGCGGATTTCCGGCTTGAGGATGTTCGGATTGTTGTAGTTCACTAACGGGACCGTACGAACTTCAAATGGAAAACCCCCGCACTGGTTAAACATACGGACAAAGATTTTGATGGCGCCAGAGGGCGTCAAACCAAGAGCTTCAGTTGTTTTCACGAACAACTCCTTGTCCGTGACAGATATTTTGGTATTAAGAGATGTAATCGCTTCCATAGCAATCCCTCGTATGTCTACTAAACTAATAGACTACTTTAGATTAGTTTTATACCACTTTTGTCAACAGTCAAGTAAGTTGCC
>OGDP01000009.1_pt1 | contig 202382 bp, 176 predicted proteins | sample 1570441 | NCBI WGS metagenome assembly OGDP01 (sample SAMEA2581961, study PRJEB24529) | metagenome | biome: Human gut stool | place: China | collected 2011
GTCCCCAAAACATCAAACTTGAAATGCATGGCTTTTTCGGGCACATCCCACCACGGGGTATTTTTGGTCAAACTCAATGGCGTGCAATCGATGTGAACCATCAGAGGCGAGGTGCGACTTTTAAGCGCCACGCTCATGGCGCCACGCTTGAGTTTGGGGCGTTGACCGGGAGGTGTGCGCGTGCCTTCGGGGAAGATAATGAGGCTAGCCCCTTTGTGAAGTTCGGCTACGCAATGGTCAATGAGTTCATTGCTTTCATCGTTATTGATCACGTAACCGGCGGCCTTCAGAGCGCCCCATGTGAAAGGATTTTTAGTAAGCGCTGCTTTAACGACAGCACTTGCGTTGGGCGTAAAGGCAAAAAGAAAGACAACATCAACCAACGTTAAATGATTGGCGAGAATCAATTGGCCGGGCTTCCGCAACTTTTCAATATTTTTTGTCTCCCAAGTCCAAACACCGATGCATCGACCAAAGTGGACAAAGAAGAGAAAAGTACGATGAATAATGTGGCGTGCAAGTTTATGACGTTTATCCAAATCACGAACGAAGAGGATAATGCCGGGAAAAAGCATGAACTGATAAAAAACGCCCAAAAAACCGAAGGTGAAAAAAGCAAAACCGGTCGCGAATTGACGAGAGAGGCGCTTCATAAAACTGACTCAACGAAGTTTCTGACAATATCGTCATTGTAGAGAGAAAACGAACCGATCGCACTCGAAGTTTAACTGCAAAATGGGCAGAAATACTCAAGTTAAGGTCTATGAGTTGTTTTCGGGGACATCACTATTTCTGTAGAACCAGTGAAAAACCCAATGCTCGAGAGACTTTTAAAATGGTGGAAAACTTTGGATGACCCTTCCCGGAAAGTGACCTATAAAGACTCTCTCTGGACAGGCCAACTTCTTTTGCCAGTTGAGTCATTCCTCTAGCCTTTGCAATATCGCCAAGAGTTGCTGCAATCAAACTCCCATCGCCGGGATCTTCTTGGAATGCCGCCTCCAGAGCATATTTGCAATCCATGTTATCTTTTAAATAATCTCGTGGATCAAAATTAATCAGTTTTGTCTTCATTTTTTAAGAACATAACTTATTTGTTTGGTATTTTGCACACAACTTTCAAGATCTGTCGTTAAAAATGCTAAAACTTCAAGTTCGTTTGTGGTATCTGTTGTTTCTGTTTGGGTTTGAGTGGGAGCACTTTGAATTGAAAATCCCTCTTCTGAGTCTTTCACTAAAGACAAACGCAAGCAATAAGCAAAGGGGAAGTTGGTCGGGTGAAAGTCGGCAAAGGCTTGGGGTGTTTGATCATCATAAATGCAGACAATGACGCTCGGGTGTTCAGTCAGTAATCCCAGCGCTTCATAGATCGCAGCAGACGCACACGCAGAAGCTCCCGACAGAGCACTGATATTGCCGTGGTGCTTAAAGATGATAGAAAAAAGCCCGCCGATTGCATTGTGAACCGAGGTTGAAAAGGCAGTTGGGGATACATCGCCTTCGGTTGTCAGGCTTTCAAGAAGTTTGACCGTGAGATCAATATCGCCCCAGCGAGAGGCAAAAACAATCGGCGTGTTTTGATCGGATTCTTGATCGTAGATTGGGTGGAGGGCTTCCACCACCGCTCGTCCCAAGGGGGAGAGGCGACGACGAATCATGGGCGAAATAAATTTCACCGGGGCTTTTTCATCAGAAGTAGGAGGAATCGGATGTTTAAACCAATCCAACCACTTCTCTTTGCTATCGAGCCCCGGTGCCCAAGCATTCCAATCAAGAACTTTTAACATAAAGTGCGTGGGAACTATTGTTGCTTAGCCTTTAATTCTGCCTTGCGGGCTTCCACTTCGGCACGCTTGAGTTCCACGTCCAAACGCTTCATTTCAAGGTCTAATTCCGTGCTTTCGTCAGCATAGCGATTAAGTTTTGCTTGACGTTCAGCACGCGCTTTTTCTTGAGCTGCACGCTTTTTCTCTGCGGCTTGTTGAGCACGCTTTTTAATGTCAGCTGCGCGGCGTTCAGCCTCTGCACGCTTGGCTTCTTGAGCAGAGTTGTACTCTTCAATTTCCATCTCAGCTTGTTGAATACGAGCGATTTGTTCGTCCATCGACATCGTTGTTTGGGCGTGAGCCACCGGCACCATAAGGATGGCTAATAATGCACTAAGACCTAAAGTTTTTTTCAGCATCGTCTTCTCCTTAGGTTATTTGCGCGGGCAACCGTAGGGGTTATTCGGTTGAATACGCGTTTCGGTGGGCGAGGTTGACACCATGATGGCTGTGCCAAGCTTATATTCGCAAGGTAAACCGACTTGAGCCGAGTTAAAGAGTTTGTTCTTGTAGCGGAACGTAATTTGAACGCCATCAACGTAACTCGTGGAATCATTACCGGCAACGGCGCTACCGGCCATGTTACCGACAGCTGCGCCGGCTAAACCACCTAAGACGCGAGAGCTCGTGTCATGGTTATTGTGGCTACCGATGGCGGCACCTGCGATAGCACCCAAGAGCATCCCGACCTTTTCACTGTCGCGACGACTTTCTTTATTGGGGACGGCAACTTTGGCTGCACCGATGGAAAGAATTTCAACGGTACGAACTTCTTGAGCTTGATTGACGCCTTGTGCAGCGTAGGTATCGGAGCGATAGTACAAACCGTCATTGGCGCAACCGGCTAATGCCAAAGCGGAAATGGAAGCAAGGAGGGCGAGTTTTTTCATAATTGTTGCCTCTACTCGAAAATGAATCAAATAATCGTTAAATTGAAATAGACAATTTCTATTGAAAACTTTAGCGCATTTTTTTACGAAAAAGACGATTAAAATACGCCTATTGGTTAAGACTTGTTAAAAAACAAAATGGGAACGAATTTTCAAAACGATGAAGACGATGAGGATGTGGGCTTGCCAGCCTTGCCTCACGGTACAAAAAACTACATGACGCCTCAATGTTATCGCCGAATGCTCGATGAGCGTGAGCATTTGGTCAAAGTTGAGCGCCCCGAGATGACCAACATTGTGTCTTGGGCTGCGAGTAACGGTGACCGAAGTGAAAATGGGGATTATCTCTACGGTAAGCGTCGTTTGCGTGAAATTGACCGTCGTATTCGTTTTTTGAATAAACGTATTGACTTGGCTGAAGTCGTTGACCCTTCAACGCGTCCTGAAACCGACCAAATCTTTTTCGGTGCCACGGTGACCTATGAAGATGAAGAGGGTAATGAACACACTATCCGAATCGTGGGCATTGATGAAGCCGATGCTTCCAAGGGTGATGTGAGTTGGATTAGTCCAATCGCTCGAATTTTCTTAAAAGCTCACGAGGGCGATAGTGTAAAATTGCCGACCCCGGGTGGCGTGCAACACTTGGAAATTCTCGAAGTTAAATACGTTTGAGAAAAATATTAAAAAAATTTAAAAAAGCCCTTGCAAAGAGAAAAAACCTCATATACAATTCGTTTTCTCTTTCGGGGGTATAGCTCAGTTGGTAGAGCACTTGCATGGCATGCAAGGGGTCAGCGGTTCGAATCCGCTTACCTCCACCACCAAAAGAGATTGTCATAGGTCCCCATCGTCTAGAGGCCTAGGACACGACCCTTTCACGGTCGGTACCGGGGTTCGAATCCCCGTGGGGACGCCAATATGACGCCCAAAGCCCGCAGGAGTGTTGCTGCGGGCTTTTTCGTTACTGCCGCATTAATAGATTACACAAAATAAAGCCGATCCCCCGCACGTACTCGTTCGTGCGGCAAGATCGGCTGCAAGCGGCTTTACCGGCCGCTATTTCTGCTGCGCCGCTTAATCAATGCTGACGGCGCTTGTCGGCTTCCTCAACTACGCTGCGGCGGATCGTATCAAACGATTCCGTAAGGGCGGCCATGACGTCCTGATTCGTGCGTGTAACGATCAAATTGCGCCCGGATGCGACGAGATCCACACGGATGGTGAAAGGTCCCATCGTTTGGTGCCCTTCCTGTGTCACCGTAACCTTGCAAGGTCCGATTTGGTTGTCGAACTTTGCGAGCCCTTCGAGCTTTTCATTCACAGCCGCTTCAACGGCGGCAGAGCGATTGATGCCATGAAAGACGATCTGAGCGGTCATATAGGAACCTCGCTTTTGGTTATTGTTTTCTGCAGAAGATGGAATCGTATTGCTTGTGTAATGCGTTCCTTCCTCTTGCTTTAAGTGTATAGTTTTCCGCCTGCTCTGAGACAGGCGGATGATTGGAGCTTATCCCAAGTCGACAGGTGGCCGAATATTCCATGTATGGTCAAGTGCAATCGGGTAAAATAGCGCTCGCGCACGATAGGCCAAGCATGCGGCCTGTTTATGCGGGTTGACCGTTGATGACGGCTAAGAGACAACTTTTCAAATGCATACTAAAGATGCTCTGAGCCGTCGTTGAAGATTTTTGATTCGTGCGTTGCCGATGTTCATTAGCAGTGCGTAGCATTTCTAATGGGGTTCTTCGGCCGGTCTCCGCCCAGCCAGATTGTTTTGATTGAATGCCCGGGATGAACCTGAGGCAGCGTGTGCCTGAATAATGAATGGTGCACGTGGATTTATTCGTTTCCACTCTTTCGACGGCCTTGTCGTTTTGAGGCGTCGAGTTTTTTAAACGTGCAGTTGCAGCACGCAGTGCAATCACCCGCGAAACCGACCTGTCCAGCCTGAGCAATAAGACGCTGATTTTTTTTGAAACCCTAAATGCGCTTTGACCGGCATGCTATTGAATGGAAAGCGCGAATTTTTATTGATATTTAAAGGAAAAAACATGATGGATCGTAAGCCCTGGCAGGACAAAGGTCTGCGCCGTTCTTTTGATGGCGATGAGGGCGGGGAACGCCGCCGCTTTGGTCGTTTCGATCGCTTCGATCGTGAAGAACGCTCCGATCGCCGCGAGTTCGGTGATCGTCCGCGCCGCGACTTTGGTGACCGTAAGCCTTTTGGCGACCGTCCGCGTTTTGATCGCTTTGATCGCTCGGATCGCAGCGACCGCTTTGACCGCTCTGAACGGCGCGACTTCGGCGATCGTCCGCGCCGCGATTTTGGCGACCGTCCGCGTTTTGACAACAAGAAGCCTTTCCGCAATCGCTTTGACGGACCGCGTCAGGATTTCGGCACCCGTTCGGGACCGCGCGCCCGTGCCTACGATACGCGCCGCTTTGCCGAACGCTCTGAATTTGCCCGCAATGCCATGGTCAAGATTGATTCGGACATCGCCGATTTCTTTGGCAGTCCCGAAGCGGTCAACCAGGCTCTGCGCCTCTTGATCGATGCTGCTCGCACTGTGAAATTCCCGCAGGCCGCCGCAGAGACGCCGAACGCAGAGCTCGAACCCGCTACTGCCGCTCAAATCTTTGGCGAGACCGATATCGATGACGACGATGTAGAAGACTCCGAATACGGTGACGGCGCGGCCGACAGTGCCGATGATGCCGACGTGGAAGGCTGCGATGAAGTGTCTGTGGAAGAGGACAAAGCCGACAAGTAAGTTTTGTCGGTTGGATTTTGGCTGAAGTGCCCGTTAATGCTTAAAGCAGCTTTCCATTACGTCGGAAAAGTTCTTAAGGGGCGGCGGCCCTAATCACTCTTAAAATGGGATACGTATTGTCCCGTTTATTCCAAGGAAGCCCCGGGATCTCTCGGGGCTTTCTGTTTTTCGCTCCATTTACATGCCTCAGTACATTCTTGCGCTCGATCAAGGTACCACCAGCTCCCGCGCACTGTTATTTGATGCTGCGGGTGAGGTGGCTGCCCTTGCGCAGCAGGAGTTCCGGCAGAGCTATCCTCGACCGGGATGGGTCGAGCATGATGCACGTGAAATTTGGTCTGCACAGTATGCTGTTGCCCGCAGGGCGCTTGAGCATGCCGGCGTGGATGTTAAGAGTGTTGCGGCAATCGCTATTACCAACCAGCGTGAAACAACAGTTCTGTGGGATCGCTTTACGGGAGAACCCATTGCCCCTGCGATTGTTTGGCAGGATCGTCGAACGGCCGAACGCGTTGAAGCTCTGGAGGCTCAGGGGCTTGGTCCTTTGGTGAGCGGCAAGACCGGCTTAAGGTTGGACGCTTACTTCTCTGCCACGAAAATCGAATGGCTGCTCGATCATGTGTCAGGTGCCCGCCAGCGAGCGGAGAAAGGCGAAATCCTTTTTGGCACGATGGACAGCTGGCTCATTTGGAATTTAACGCGCGGTGCGGAGCACGTCACCGATACGACCAATGCTTCCAGAACGCTGTTGTGCGACCTCCGCAGCGGTCAGTGGGATGACGAATTGCTCGACATCTTTCGTATTCCTCGAGCCATGCTGCCGCGCATCGAACCGAGTTCCGGTGTGGTCGGCTGTACGCATCCATCGCTTTTCGGTGCCGCTGTCCCGATTGCAGGCGTTGCCGGAGATCAGCAGGCTGCGGCCTTTGGCGAAGCCTGTTTTGCACCGGGATCCGTGAAAAACACCTACGGCACCGGTGGATTCCTGCTGATGAATGTCGGCGGGGAGCCTCGCCCAAGTGAAAATAGGCTGATTACCACCGCTGCCTGGAAGCTTGGCTGCGCACCGACTCAATATGCGCTCGAAGGCAGTGTTTTTATTGCCGGTGCAGTCGTGCAATGGCTTCGCGACCAAATGGGCTTTATTGAATCCGCTTCGGAAATCGAAGCCCTTGCCCGCGAAGTGCCTGACTCGGGCGGTGTATGGTTTGTCCCGGCGTTTGTTGGCCTGGGCGCCCCTTATTGGGATCCGGATGCTCGAGGCATGCTTATTGGTCTCACTCGCGGAACCAATCGGGCACATATTGCTCGGGCAGCATTAGAGGCGATTGCTTTTCAAAGCGCTGAAGTGCTCACGGCTATGGCCAAGGATGCAACACGCCCAGTGCGGGAACTTCGCGTTGATGGGGGCGCAGCAAGAAATGATCTCCTCATGCAGATGCAGGCTGACATTGCCGGCGTCCCTGTTATTCGACCGGCTCAGACGGAAACGACGGCATTAGGAGCCGCGTTTTTGGCTGGACTGGCGTCGGGCTTTTGGCAAAGTACCGACGAAATTGCCTCACTCTGGCGGGCTGAGCGGGTCTTTGAACCTGTGATGAATGAAGATCAGAGAGGATTTTTGATGAACCAATGGGCTCGAGCCGTCGGCCGTGCCCGCAAATGGAACCAGTGATATGGCAGCAGCAGAAGTAAAACCGACCGTCAAAGGGCTCAACCGCACAGAAGCTCTGGCATCGATTATGCAGGACCCCGTTTGGGACGTCGTGGTTGTAGGCGGCGGCGCTACCGGCGCCGGCGTTGCGCTTGATGCTGCTTCGCGCGGGCTCAAAACGCTGCTTCTGGAAGCGCAGGATTTTTCCGCAGGAACCTCGTCGCGCTCGACAAAGCTGATCCACGGAGGCGTGCGTTATTTAAAAAATCCCAGAGACTGGGGATTGGTGCACGATGCGCTGGTTGAACGCAAGCGTCTGATTGACAACTGCCCGCAGCTCGTGCATGCCGAACCTTTTGTGCTGCCCTGCTTTAAAAAGTGGGAGCGTGAGATCTACATGGCCGGTCTTGGTTTTTACGGCGCAATGGCTGGGAAGGATCAGATTGGCCGTACGCGGATGCTTAAGCCCGAAGAAGCTGAAAAAGTGCTCCCCGGCGTCAAAACCGAGGGGCTCTTAGGCGGCGTGGAGTTTTTCGATGCTCAATTCGATGACGCGCGCCTCAACATAGCGCTCATTCGTACAGCAGCCACACACGGAGCCGTTTGCCTCAATTACATGCCGGTGGTCGGACTTGAACGGATCGGCGGTCTGATTCAGTCGGTGACGGTCGAAGATAAGCACACCGGTGAATCGCACCGCATCCGCACCAAGATGGTTTTCAATTGTGCCGGTGTCTGGGCGGATCAGATTCGTCGTCTCGCAGATCCGCAGGCTGCGCAGCTTCTGCGGTTCTCCCGCGGGACTCATGTTGTCGTCGACCGTTCATTCCTGCCGGGAGATGCAGGCATGCTGATCCCGAAAACACGGGATGGCCGCGTGTTGTTTGCTATTCCTTGGCACAACGCAGTACTTCTCGGCACCACAGATGTTGAGGTCCGCGAGGCAGAGTTCGATCCGCAGCCGTCAGAAGACGAGATTGCCTTTATTCTCGAGACGGCTTCTGGGTATCTGGCAAAGCCTCTTTATCGCAGCGACGTGCTTGCTGCTTTTGCTGGTCTGCGTCCGCTTCTGCGGGTGCCGGCAGGTCAATCCTCAACCGCTCAGGCTTCGCGAAGCCATTCCGTCATTTCGGAATTCGGCAATATGATCACGATTGCCGGCGGCAAGTGGACGTCGTACCGTCGAATGGCCGAGGATGCCATGCTCGAGGCGACGCTGCGTCATCTTATTGAGCCTCGGCTTTGCATCACTAAGGATCTGCCGATTCTCGTGGACGAAACGTTTAATCCCGAAGTCATTGAAGAAGCTGCTTGTCAGGGGCCTGAGAATGATGCCAAGGTGATTGAATATGCACTCTATGCACGTGACTTTGAAGGAGCCTGTACTGCCGAGGATATTCTTTGGCGCCGTTTGCGTGTAGGTGTTCTCAATGCTGCCCGCGCTCAGGAACTGCTTCCTAAAGTGGCTGCGGCGCTAGAAGGTCGGGAATATGCTGCACCTGCCGCATCAGTTGCCAATGAGGCTGAAACGCATGCTGAAGAGGCTGCTGTGCAGTGTTCGGGAAAAGCGGCGGATGAGGTGGCAGAAGTGTCGACGGAACCGTCTTCGAAGAGTGTAAAGCCCGAGGTCTCGGCGGAAGCGCTGGAAACGCCGACGGCTGCTGAAGAAGTTGTCAAGTCAGCTGAAGCGGACGCAGAAGTTGTAAAGTCTGCGGACGCAGATGCAGAGGTGCTTGCGGAGCCGTCCTCGAAGAGTGAAAAACCCAAGGTCTCGGTGAAGGCGCAGAAAACGCCGACGGCGGCCGAAGAAGTTGTAAAGTCGGCAGATGCGGACGCAGAGGTACTTGCAGAGCCGTCTTCGAATCGGAAGTCAAAACGGTTCTGGCATCGCTAACACTCTTTATGAAAAATGGCGCTTGACGGCAAGAACCGCGGCGCAAATAACCACAGCCGGCATGGAGCGTTAAGTACCGTGCCGGTTCCTTAATTCTGAAATACGCGAAAACAAGGCTCCCTTTATGGAATACAGTTTTTGGGGTGGACTCATGCTGATGGTGCTGATGGCAGATCCTCTCGGCAACATCCCGATCACCATATCCTGCATGAAGAATGTGCCGAATAAGCGGCGGACCTTTGTACTCTTTCGAGAGTGCATGATCGCAATGGGGATGCTTCTGTTGGCGATGTTTTTCGGCAGACCCTTCTTGGCTGCCATTGGACTTTCCGATGCGGCATTGAGCATCGGCGGATCCGTGATCGTCATGCTGATGGCGATTCGTATGGTCTTTCCGACTCAAGAAGGTGTCTTTGGTCAAACGCCTGGCGGAGAGCCATACATTGTTCCCATAGCCATACCAGCGATTGCCGGCCCTTCAACGCTCGCTACCATCATGATGCTTGCTGCGAGCGAGCCCAACAGACTTTTTGAGTGGGGCGCGGTTGTTGTAATCACCTGCGTGGTGAGTTTCTTTGTGCTGGCTTCCGCCGACTGGTTGGAGCGACATATGGGGGAAAAGCTCACGCTCGCTTTTGAGCGCTTAACAGGACTTCTTCTGGCAATGATGGCCACGCAGATGTTCTTGGGCGGGGTGGAGGCATTTTTGGCCAAACTGCCGCACTGAATCGAAAGAAATTTTGACTTTTTAGTGGACGAAGTTCGGCAAAATGCGTAAAATCCGCTTCCTTGACTGGAAAGTGTCGGCGGTTTGCTTACCCCATCGTTTCCACTGGCGCCGCCCTAAAAAGCGCTTTTCGGTTGAGTTTTAAGTGCGAGGCGGTTCGGGGAATCCGCGCCGCCCGATTCTATTTTTATTCTGAGCAGCAGCGATTGCACCGCGTTCGCCCGTAAGACGGCGGACGAAGTCTGCCGTCGGCGCCATCCGGCGGAACGTGTGCTTTAAGGGCATGAGCTGAGCTCGCAGTAACCATTAGGTGAACGCAATGAAGACCTTCTCGGCCAAGCCGCTTGAGGTTAAGCGCGACTGGTTCGTGGTCGATGCCAGTGATAAGGTGCTCGGCCGTCTGGCCAGCGAAATCGCGCTGCGCCTGCGCGGTAAGCACAAGCCCGAATTCACGCCGCACGTCGACACGGGCGATTTTATCGTCGTGATCAACGCCGACAAGCTCGTTCTCTCCGCTGAAAAAGCGGGCAAGAAGACGTACTATCGTCACACCGGCTACCCCGGCGGCATCATCGAAACGACGTTTGCTCAGATGCAGGAAAAGCATCCGGGACGCGCTCTCGAAATCGCCGTCAAGGGCATGCTTCCGAAGGGCCCCCTCGGCTACGCAATGATCAAGAAGCTCAAGATCTACGCCGGCGCCGAACATCCGCATACGGCTCAGCAGCCCAAGGTTCTTGACCTCTAATAAGGTGTGACAAAGATGATCGGCAACTACAATTACGGCACCGGCCGTCGCAAGAGCTCCGTCGCTCGCGTCTTCATTAAGCGCGGCACGGGCAAGATCGTTATCAATGGCCGTCCGCTCGACCAGTATTTCCAGCGTGAAACGGGCCGCATGATCGTCATGCAGCCGCTGCAGCTCACCGAAAATGTCGAAACGTTTGACATTATGGTCAACGTCGTCGGCGGCGGTGAATCTGGTCAGGCTGGCGCTGTCCGTCACGGTATCACCCGCGCCCTGATCGACTACGATGAAGGCCTCAAGAGTGTTCTTTCGAACGCCGGTCTCGTCACTCGCGATGCTCGCGAAGTCGAACGTAAGAAGGTTGGCCTTCGCAAGGCCCGCCGCGCCAAGCAGTTCAGCAAGCGCTAATACTGCGAAGCAGAAAGATTCCCGTGTACCGGCGGCTTCAGAGAAGTCCGCCGGTTTGGCGGGGGTCAGGCAGACCGCCCTGTGGTGCTTTACGGCATCCGGGCGGTTTTTTCATGCCTGAGAACTGTTAATTAGGAAAGATATTAAGGAAATCCCTTGCATTTCGGCGCTTCTGGTGTAGGATGATCGCTTCAAAAATGAATGCGATGAGCGTACGTCTACCCGGAGCAGGTTCCCCGCCGGGGCCCCGCGTGCGCGGCAGAATTCCAGAAAGAAAAAAGGATTTTTAGTCATGACTGAAGCGACTACGACGGCTCCTGTTGAGACGAAGAATGAAGCTGTTCCCGAGCTGATGCCCGATCCCATTACTTTTACCGATGCTGCGGTGGCTAAGGTGAAGAGCCTGATGGACGAAGAAGGTAATCCTGACCTGAAACTTCGTGTTTTTGTTCAGGGCGGCGGGTGTGCTGGCTTCCAATACGGATTCACATTCGATGAAACGCAAAACGATGATGATGCCGTGATGCAAAAGGGCGGTGTGACTCTGCTGATTGACTCGATGAGCTACCAGTACCTGGTGGGCGCGAAGATCGACTATAAGGAAGGTCTTTCAGGCGAACAGTTTGTGATTGACAATCCCAACGCTGTGACAACCTGCGGCTGCGGATCATCTTTCTCGGTCTAAGCTGCCTGAAGGGCTCGATAGCCGCGGCGTCGATGGCGCCGCAAGCAAAAGGCCGCGCATATGAGAGTGCGCGGCCTTTTGCTGGTTAAAACCGATTGAAATCAGCTGGCAGGGTAGAGACATCCTAATCGACGAGGGCCTGCGGCATGGGTTGCTGCCGGCAGGTTCCCCGGCTGCCTGAGGAACCACTGATGGGCAAGCCAGGCAAAGGCTGCGCCTTCCACAGCCATAGGGTCGATCCCGCATGCAGCAGTAGAGCAGAGCGCTACGGTATGAGCGCCTGCTGCATCGAGTGCGATGCGGATGCGTTCACAAAGAAAGCTGTTTAAGGCACCGCCTCCGCACAAATAAAGCCGTTGTACATCAGGCAGCCACCGAATGAGGGCGTCGACGGCTGACCGCGCCGTCAGTTCCGTGAGTGTAGCGGCGATACTGCGCCGCCGTTCATCAGGCATGTCCGCAGCACGGCGGAATTCCCCCGAAGCATGAAGCTTCTCATCAAGCCATGAGGGTGAAAAGTATTCTCGTCCAGTCGATTTGGGAATGGGGCGATCGAAATATGGATCAGTAAGCATCAGCGCGAGAAGCGCTTGATCGATTGAGCCGCTGCGCGCATAGCTGCCGTCGGAATCGTAGGGGAGTCCTTGCGCGGTCTGCATCCAATGATCGAGGAGCATGTTCCCTGGACCGCAATCAAACCCCAGCACATCAGCGGCGAAGTCCTGCGGAATCAATGTGAAGTTAGCGATACCGCCGATATTGAGTACTGCTGTACTGCACTTGGCGCTGCGAAAGCAGGCAGCATGAAAGGCCGGCACGAGCGGTGCGCCTTCGCCACCGGCGGCAACATCGCGTGAGCGGAAGTCGGCAATGATGTCAATGCCGGAGAGTTCGGCAACAAGTGCAGGGTGATTGAGCTGCAGCGTAAAGCCGCGTTCCGGGCGATGGCGAATAGTTTGACCGTGAACACCGGCTGCAGCAATAGGCTCGCTAAGCCGTTGCTGCAAATCTTGGAGCGTCCACGCATAAAGATGCGCGAGTGCAACAGACGCATCACCCATGCGTTCAATTTCATGGTCAGTGCCAAGAGCAAGCGCAAGTAGTTCGCTGCGAAGGACGGATGGCATTGGCAGGGAGGCCTGGCCGACTACGCGCATGCCGCCGTCGTCGGCAAAGTCTACGGCGACGGCGTCAATACCATCGAGGCTGGTGCCGGACATCACGCCCGCGACAATCACGAATGACCTCCGGTTCGTACGATGGAGGCACGTCCAACTTCTTGAGTGCTGGAGTCAGTCAGATCACCGATTTTTACTGGACGCAGACGCACGCGACCGGCGGCGTTCGCTGCTTGATCGGCCTCCTCATCGCGCTCAGCGGCACTCTTTTGAGCCTGCTTGGCCAAGAGTGCCTGCGGGGAAGGACGTCCCTCGTCGAGCGCAGCGCGTTCGAACCGCTCAATGAGCGGCTGTGCCGAGGCTCGTAGCTGCGCGAGCTGATACGCGGAAAGATTTTCTGTATCAGGGAGATCAGCCGTAGCCGGGTTAATTTGCACGCCGTCGATTTGCAGCTCGTAATGGAGGTGCGGTCCCGTGGCGAGCCCCGTCATGCCGACATAACCGATCTCATCGCCTTTCTTGACGATAACGCCCGGGCGAATGCCCTTCGCAACACGGCGCATGTGTGCGTAAAGCGTAGTGCGATTGAGGCCGTGGTCGATCTGCACGTAGTGCCCGTAGCCTCGTGCTTCATAGGCAACGCGCGTGACGCGTCCGTCAGCGGCGGCAAGAATACGCGATCCCGATGGCGCACGGAAGTCGGTGCCGTTGTGGGGGCGCAGTACGCCAGTGACGGGGTGGCGGCGAAGCGGCGCAAATTCTGAACTGACGTCTTTGAAATCAAGCGGAACGCGTAAAAAGGTTTGAGAGGCGGAACGTCCGTCAAGCGTATAAAAACTGCCCGCACCTCGTCCATCGGAAAACCAAAAGGCCTCGTGAACACCGGAGGCATCGACGATTTGTGCGGCAAGGAGCTGTCCATTGCGGACGAATCGACCGTCGGCATACTTTTTCTCATAGACCAGCCGCAAAGAACTGCCTGCAGTGAGATGTTCAACGGGATCGTCGGCACCGACCCAAACTGCGCGAAGCTGATCTGTGACGCTTTCAGGAATGTGAAGCTCGCGGGCGGTTGCGTCAAGATTCCCAACGGCGTCTCCCGAAACGAGCGTCTCCATGGTCGAAAAAGTAAAGGGAAGCACATTGCTGATGAGTTCTCGGCCGATGCGCGAAACTTCAATTGTGCGGGAATTATCCTCGCGTGCGCCGTCGAGATAGAGCCGCATGTATTCGAGTTGTCCAGCATTGGAAACGCCTGCCGTTACATGCTGTCCCGGCTGCGGAGCAAGGAACGGTGTCAGACGCTGCTGAGTGAATATGTAGTCGCGGGCTTGATCGTCATGAATGCCGAGTTTTGCAAAAAGCGAGAAGATTGTGTCGCTTGACGATATTTCGTAGTGTTTCGGTGTATAGGTACCGAGTCTGGATACAGCGCCGATTTCACTGGAGAGATCGGGAGCGGCAACTGCAATTTCCATGGGATGTGCCTCTACAGTGTGAGGCGCAAGGGCTGGACCGAGGGCGGCGAGAAGACTCACAGAAAGCGCTGTTCCAACGGTCAGCAGACCGGCGGCAAGGGCTCTGGAGCGGACGGCTTCAGGTTTAAGACCAAGGCGCACAGCAATACTTCGAGCGAAGGTGAGTGCTGCACGGCCAAGTCGGGCAAGTGCGCCCGCAACGAGTGTTTGTGCCGGCATGGATGCAAAGAATCAGTAAAAACCGGAAAGTTTTTTTCGAAAACCCCTTATTTTAGGCTCGCGGCAACCCTGCATGTTAAAGTTTCCCCCTTGAACTTATTCCAAATTCGGCGCGGCGCCGAGACAATGCTCCCGCCGGCCGCGGCATCAGACGCTCCCGCTGCCCGGGTACTTCACACTTTCCACTTTCGTTTTTTGCAGAACTCCGGATGATGTTGAAGTTCGCCGCCGACAGGCGGGCGGGGCTCCTTGATGCACCTGTCGTTTTACTGCATAGCACTTCAATCATTTCCAATGACGCAAAACAACTCACAGGCCGCAGAGGCTCAGAAACAATTTCCCGTGACCGACGATATTCGCGAAGCCATGGCACTTATCGCACGCGGAACCGACACGTTCCTCATTCAATCCGAGTTTGAACAAAAGCTCGCGCGTTCCAAGGCTACCGGTGAACCGCTTCGCTGCAAACTCGGGCTTGACCCGACGGCGCCGGACATTCATATTGGTCACACGGTAGTACTCAATAAGCTTCGCCAGCTTCAAGATCTCGGCCATACCGTAATCTTTCTGGTGGGTGACTTTACTGCTGCCATTGGGGATCCTTCTGGCCGCAACACCACCCGTCCGCCCCTGACGCGCGAACAGATTGAAGCCAATGCTCAGACTTACCTGAACCAAGCCGGCATGGTGCTTGATTTGGACAAGACGGAAGTTCGCTACAACTCTGAGTGGAGCAATGCGCTGGGTGCGACCGGTCTCATTCAGCTCGCGAGCCGCTACACGCTCGCCCGTCTCTTGGAGCGCGATGATTTTGCCAAGCGCTTCAAGGAAGAACTGCCGATCGCGATGCACGAACTCCTGTACCCGCTCATGCAGGGCTACGATTCGGTCGCCCTGAAGGCTGATCTGGAACTCGGCGGATCCGATCAGCGCTTTAATCTGCTCGTCGGGCGTGAACTGCAGCGTCAGTATGGTCAGGAACCGCAGTGCATTCTGACGATGCCGCTTCTGGTGGGGCTTGACGGCGTACAGAAGATGAGCAAGAGCAAGAAGAACTACATCGGCATTACGGATCCGGCCAACGATATGTTTGGCAAAGTGATGTCTATTACGGATGATCTGATGTGGAATTGGTACGACCTTTTGAGCCTGCGCAGCAATGCCGAAATCGCGCAGCTTAAGAAGGAGTGCGCTGAAGGTCGAAATCCGCGTGATGCAAAGGTGCTGCTTGCCCGCGAAATCATCGAACGTTTCCATGACAAAGCTGCCGCAGATGCAGCCGAAGCGGAATTCAATGCACGGTTTCAGAAGGGAGCCGTGCCCAATGACATCAAGGATGTGACCGTTGCTGCTCCGACGGGTGAAATTGGCATCATGCAGCTCATCAAGGCCGCTGGGCTTGCACCTTCCAATGCTGAGGCTGGCCGCAACATAGATCAGGGCGGTGTACGCATTGACGGCGAATCGGTGCGTGACCGCATGCTTAAGATCCAGGCGGGCGCCGAGTTTGTGCTGCAGGTAGGCAAGCGCCGTTGGGCGCGCGTTAAGGTGACCGCGTAATGATTGTTCTGCTCCAACGCGTCCTGGAGGCGCAGGTCGTGCGACGAGCCGAAGGCGGGCAAGCCGAGGAGCCTCTTGGGGCAGTCGGACGAGGACTGCTGGCCTTTGTCTGTGCTGAACCGGGCGACAGCGCTGCAGTGATCGCTAAAGCGGCACGCAAAACGGCTCGTCTGCGGATCTTTGAAGATGAGAACGGCCGCATGAACTTGTCGGCAGCAGATATTGGCGGTGGTGTCCTTGTCGTGTCGCAGTTCACGCTCGCAGCAGACTGTACGAGCGGGAGTCGTCCGAGTTTTTCAAACGGCGCATCCCCCGCGGAGGCACAAAAGGCCTATCTTGCCTACGTTGAGGCGCTTCGCGCCGAAGGGCTGAAAGTTGAAACGGGGTCATTCGGCGCACACATGCACGTGCGGCTTACGAATGACGGTCCGGCAACTTTCTGGCTGAAGTTTTAAGGGTTTGACATTTTTGCTGGAGCCGGAATGCATGCGTTGACGGCTCTTTCATCAATGAGGTAGGAGGTTCAACGATGGACATTTCATCACGTACGTTTTCTGAAGGAGAAATGATTCCTGAACGCTGCGCCTACGGGCGCATGGGCGAAGGCGGACAGACGGTTCGTTCTGCCAACCTCTCCCCGGAGCTTTCGTGGTCGGGCGCCCCGGCAGGCACAAAATCATTCGCGGTGCTCTGCATCGATGACGATGTGCCGACGGATCTGAAAGCGCGGGATGCTTCGGGCGAACTCCCTGTTGATCAGCCCCGCCGCCGCTTTGTGCACTGGGTGCAGATTGAGGTGGCTGCTGACGTATCGAATTTCCCTGAAGGTGTTTTTGCGCAGAAGAATGTACCGGCAGCTTACGGTCGGCCAGGATTGAATGACTACTGCCGCGGCGCAGGAAAGCCCGAAGCCGATGGTACGGGACTGGGTTATGACGGTCCATGCCCGCCTTTTTTTGATGCCCGTCGGCATTACTATCGCTATCAAGTATTGGCGCTCGATTTAGAAACGCTGGATCTCGATAAGCACTTTACCTTGGAAGATTTTGAGAAAACAGCGAAAGGACATGTGCTGGCAACCGCTGAAGTAGTCGGCCGCTATACACTGAATCCTCGCCTGCGGAGCGCATAATGCAGCAGCACTCAGAGGCTCCGCTTCCTAAAAATTTCTTTAATGCGTTGGCGCGGTCTTTGCTTCTTTTACAAGGAGAAAAGACTGCCGGCGCTCCGGCATGACTGTCTGTGGCTAGTACGTGTCACAGCAGACTCTTCCCTATAAGTATTCTTCACGACAGAAGGAAACAACCCATGTTCAATTTGTCCGAATGCCCCGCCAAGCGCGACCCAGAACTCTGGCAGTGGATTGATGCCGAGGCTAAGCGCCAGGAGCAGAACATCGAGCTGATTGCGAGCGAAAATTATGCTTCGCCGGCAGTGATGGCTGCTCAGGGGAGCTGCCTCACCAACAAATATGCCGAAGGCTATCCGGGCAAGCGCTACTACGGCGGCTGCGAATTTGTTGACGAAGTTGAACGTCTTGCCATTGAACGAGCCAAGAAGCTCTTTTGCGAGCCAGCCGGTGTTGAAATGGCGGTTAATGTGCAGCCTCATTCGGGTGCGCAGGCTAACTCGGCCGTGTTCTTTGCGGTTCTTAAGCCCGGTGATACTTTCATGGGATTGTCGCTTGCTGACGGCGGGCATTTGACCCACGGCATGCATCTGAACTTCTCAGGCAAGTATTTCCACTGTGTTCCATACGGCCTCAATGACAAGGAAGAGATTGACTATGACGAAGTCGAACGCCTTGCCAAGGAAAATAAGCCGAAACTCATCGTCACCGGCGCTTCTGCCTATTCGCTTAAGATCGATTTCAAGCGTTTTGCTGAAATTGCCCACTCTGTCGGCGCGCTTTTGATGGTCGACATGGCTCACTATGCCGGCTTGATCGCTGCGGGTGTCTATCCGTCGCCCTTTGGCCACGCTGACATTGTGACGACAACTACCCATAAGACCCTGCGTGGTCCGCGCGGCGGCATGATCTTTGTGCGTCCGGATCTTGAAAAGGCAATTAACTCTGCCGTCTTCCCGGGGATGCAGGGCGGTCCGCTTATGCACGTCATCGCCGCCAAGGCCGTGGCGCTCGGCGAAGCGCTGCAGCCGGAATACAAGACCTATCAGGAACAGGTGATGAAGAATGCGCATGTGATGGCCGAGCAGCTGATGGCGCGCGGTCTGCGCATCGTTTCCGGCCGTACGGAAAGCCACGTCATGCTCGTCGATCTTCGTCCCCTGAAGATCACCGGCAAGACCGCTGAGACCGTGCTTCATTCGGTCGGCATCACCGTTAACAAGAACGCCATCCCGCACGATCCCGAGAAGCCGTTTGTCACGTCGGGTATCCGTCTCGGCTCGCCGGCAATGACGACACGCGGTTTCAAGGAAGATGAAGCCCGTCTCACGGCCAATCTGATTGTTGACGTTCTTGAGGCGCCTGAAGATCAGGCGGTTCTTGACCGCGTTCGCGGCGAAGTCGCGAAGCTCACCGCTAAATTCCCCGTCTACGTTCACGATTAAGGCTTAATCCCTCAAGGCAATCCTTTAATCGATGCCTTGGGTGCTGTCAACATAAAGCAAAAGGGTCTGCAGCCAAAGATGCAGACCCTTTTGCTTCTTGTTATTCGGCTGCTGACTATTTTTCTCGTTTGGCGTACACAGTTCACCAGACCGTGGTGCATACCAGAGATCGGCTAAAATCATCTCCACTCATCAATCTATTGGAGAACAGCCGTCGATGCGCTGCCCCTTCTGCCGTCACCCCTCGACGAGTGTCGTTGATTCACGCGCTCCAAAGCCCGGTTTCGTCATCCGCCGCCGTCGGCAGTGTCCAGCCTGTGGCAAGCGCTTTACGACCTTCGAGCGTGTAGCCATTGCTATGCCTTGGATCATCAAGCGCGGCGGCGGTCGTGTGGAGTACAACCGGGCAAAGCTTCGCGGCTCTATGCAGCTCGCGCTGAGAAAGCGGCCGGTTTCTTCTGAGCGTATAGATGCCGCAGTAGGAGCTATTGAACATAAGCTTTCTGCCATGGGCGAACGCGAAGTGCGTTCTTCAAAATTGGGCGAACTTGTGCTCGAAGCCCTGCGCGGCATGGATACGATCGCGTGGATCCGTTTTGCGTCTGTTTATCTCAACATCAATGATCCGAAGGCGTTTGCCGAGATGATTGAGCAAGCACTGCGCGAAGCCCCTGCTGCCGCAGATGAGGATGCTGCAGGATTGGAAACCGGAGAGTTTTACGGTGTTCCTGAAACCGACGAATCCGTCGAAGTGGCGGATTCGCCGATCGAACTGAGCGATGACTCTGATCCTAAGGGACAGCTTGCTTCAAGTGATCCCGACGGATACATCCGGAAGTATCGCTGATGACGGCATCTGCATCCTCTTTGAGCGAAGACAACGCTCAGAATACTTCGTCTGTGCTGCCGGCCATTGAAACGCTGGTTGACCCGGAACGCCTTGCCTGCGCGCAGAAACTCGAAGCTCGCGCTGCAGTCTCGGACTCAGAAGCGGCACGTTCCGCAGCAGACGACGCGTGGATGGATCTTGCGCTCGCTCAAGCGCGGAAGGCCTGGCGGATTTCGCCGCCTAATCCGTCAGTGGGGGCGGTGATTGTGCGCAACGGCCGGCTGGTTGGTGCGGGTCATACGCAGCGTACCGGCGGACCGCACGCGGAAGTGATGGCTTTGAGAAGTGCCTTCGAGCGCAGCTTATCTGTTGAGGGCGCCACCGTATATGTGACACTGGAGCCCTGCTCGCATTATGGCCGTACTCCGCCTTGCGCTCTTGCACTCATTCAATCCAAAGTCGGACGTGTGGTGGCCGCCGTCGGAGATCCGAATCCTAAAGTACACGGCCGCGGCATTCGTATGCTCCTTGATGCCGGAATTCCGGCCGAGCTTGGTGTCCGAGAAGCAGAGGCCCGAGAGGTCAATATTGCTTTTTTAACGCGGATGACGCGGGGGACGCCGTGGGTACGGATGAAAACGGCCGTGACGCTCGACGGCCGTACAGCATTTCCAGACGGACGCTCTCAGTGGATTACCGGTGAAGCGGCTCGTGCCGATGTGCAGTTTTGGCGCGGTCGAGCCGGCGCAGTACTGACCGGTATTGGAACGGTTTTGGCCGATGATCCGCAGATGAATGTGCGGCTTCCTGATCAGGAACGTCAGCCGCTGCGCATCGTAATTGATCCGCGCATGGAAACGCCGCCCGCAGGAAAACTCTTGACGTCGAAGGGCGGGAAGGTATTCATTGCGGCGGCGGCCGAGTATCCGACCCGCCGAGCTGCTCTGGAAGCCGCTGGCGCAGAGGTATGGGTGCTCCCTGATGCGGCAGTGCCCGGGCGGGTAGATCTTCGCGAACTGATGCGTGAACTTGCCAAGCGTGAGGTGAACGAAGTTCATGTTGAAGCAGGTCCGCGGCTTTCAGGTGCACTGCTTGCTGCAGGGTTGATTGACGAGATGCTTTTCTACTATGCCCCCTGCCTTTTTGGTGCGGGGATGGGGCCAGCGGCTGTGCCGCTTCCGGCCGAACCGGGTGCGGCATACCGCTGGCGCCTTCAGTCGCTTGACCAGATCGGCGGCGACTTTCGAGTTCTTTTGAGGAGATAGTTTATGTTTACTGGCATTGTGCAGGCCGTCGGCAAGGTTCGTGAACCGGAGAAGCTCGGCAATGGCGTTCGTCTGACGATTCTTGCTCCCGACCTTGGCTTAAACGAAGTAAAGGTGGGTGACTCGATCGCTGTCAATGGCGCCTGCATGACGGTAATTGAGGTGGGCGAGCGTGAATTCAAGATTGACGTTTCAGCCGAAAGTCTCTCGAAAACAACGGGACTCGACACCTTTGGTGAAGTGAATTTGGAAAAGGCTATGCGCCTTTCCGACCGCATTGACGGGCACATCGTGAGCGGCCATGTCGACGGTGTTGGACAGGTTGAGTCAATGGAGCCTGTGGCGGAGTCCTGGCGTTTGGTGGTGCGTGTGCCGCGCGTGCTTTCTCCCTATGTCGCCTACAAAGGCTCCATCACCATCAACGGTGTATCCCTCACGATCAACAAGGTCGAGGATACGGCGCTCGATACACTTGTTACCATTAATCTCATTCCTCATACGCTTGAAGTGACCACCTTGAAGCATCTCAAAGCGCAGTCCTACGTTAACGTCGAAATTGACACGATTGCTCGCTATGTCGAGCGCATAATGTCGCTCAAGAACGAAGACTCGCTCTTCTGAGAACGCCCGCTCCCCTGAAGGCCTGCCGGAGAAAAGAATCCGCAGGCCTTTCTTGACGGATCAAAGATGCTGCTGAGCATTGTCGGTGTAGTCTTGAGGAGCTTTTGAGCAGGAAATTTTCAACAATGAACACGATGCTCTTTACGCCGATTTCGATCGGCCCCGTAGAACTGCCTAACCGCATCGCTGTGCCGCCGATGGCTATGTACAGTGCGCGTAGCGGCGTGGTGCAGCTTTTTCACAAGATGCACTATGGTCACCTTGCCGCTTCCGGCGCCGGCCTCGTCTGCATCGAATCGACCGCTGTGTCGCCGGACGGCCGCATTACCAACTACGACTTGGGCCTCTGGTCCGATGAGTGTGAACAAGGGCTCAAGGAGCTCGTCGACCTCATGCATGAGATCGAACCGGAATGTCGGGTGATGGTGCAGCTTAATCATGCTGGCCGCAAGGCAAGCTCGGTGCGTCCGTGGCGCGGGCCTGCCCGCACGCTGCCGCCGATGGAAGGCGGATGGCGTGTGCGTGCGCCGAGTCCGATACCGTTCTCGGACACCTACACGACGCCGCGTGAAATTGAGTTTGAGGATTGCCGGCAGATTGCTGAGGATTTTGGAGCTGCCGCTGCTCGTGCTGCGCGTGCCGGTGTGGATGCGGTGGAAATCCATATGGCTCATGGCTACCTCATTCATCAATTTTTGTCGCCGCTCTCGAACCATCGAATTGATGAGTATGGCGGTGCGCTCGACAATCGCTGCCGCTTTGCCAAGGAAGTGATGAATGCCGTGAAAGCCGCTGTTCCGGCTAATGTCGCAGTGGGCCTTCGCGTTTCCGCCACTGATTGGGTACCTGAAGGCTGGTCGATTGAAGACACCATTCATCTCGTTAATCTGGCTAAGAAAGAAGGCTGTACGTTTGTCGATGTATCGACGGGCGGCAACACGCCGGATGCGCCTATCCCCGTCGGGCCTGGTTATCAGGTTCCGTTCGCCTCACGCGTGAAGGCTGAAACGGGTATGACGACTTTTGCTGTTGGACTTATCCGTGATGCTTGGCAGGCGGAAACTCTGCTGCGCGAAGGTGCGGCAGATGTGATCGATATTGGCCGCGCAATGATCGATGATCCGCATTGGGGATGGCATGCAGCTAACCGGCTGCATGTTGAGAAGGTGCCGAAGCTTGTCGTGCCGCCGCAGTATCTGCGAGGCTTAAGCTATTGAGCGCAAGTGTTGCGGATGGCATAGAAAAATCCCTGAAATAGTGAGCAGTTCACCGTTTCAGGGATTCCTTTTTTGGCTGTTGGCAATCCTCAGCAGCTAACTGAGTTTCATGCGGCCGGCCAGCCAGGCCGGGAGCAATGCGCAGACCGCTCCGGCGGCAAGTGCCGTCAATGCGAGCCAGATTTCTCGCATGGAAAAGCTCGGCGTGATGCGCGCTCCGGTTTCGAGTTCCAGGGCTCCGGCGCAGAGTTCGGCAGCACCCCATCCAAGGATTAGACTGCCCAAGATGCCGGCAGTTGCCGCTGTCATGACAATAGACCAGGTGAGTGCTGCTGCATAGCGGCGAGGAGCTCCCAGTGTGCGCAGCAGCAAAATCGTTGGCAGTCTCAGGCGGCCGAGCAGAACGCTCGCCAAAAGCACCGCAGCGAGCGCGACGATGCTCGTGAGCAGACATACAAAGGCGAGCGCCTGCGATGCGCCGCCAAAAGCGGCGTAGAGATTAACGAGCACCTCAGCAGAAAAGACGCCCATGAGCGGCACGATCTTGCCGTCATGACCTGCAGCATCGATCTCATTGAAGCGCTGACGCAGTCGATAGGCCGAGGAGACTGAGGCGGGTTTCACAATGACAGCGGAAAAGCCCGGCAGTTCTTCAAGATGTGTTTTGTTGGACAGCATCCAGGATTCAAACAAATGCGCGGATGGCTGCTCACGGTCATGTGCTTCCTCGGCTTCGTGGTCATGATCGTGATCGCCGTGCGCATCTGCATGTGCTGCCCAGACACTTTCGATCGGTACCATTACCGCACGGTCCCATGGCGTTCCGGTGGGCGGCAGGATGCCGACTACTTCGTAAGCAATGCCCTCATGTGCGTGGCCAGCGCCATGAACTCGGCCATGCATAGGGGAAAATTTGTCTCCGATGACATAGCCTGAGGAGGCGCCCGCAACGGCTTCAGTCGGCTTTGTGAAAAATCGTCCGGCAGCGGGTTCGCGGCTCTTGCCGCGGTCTAAAAAGGAGCGTGTTGTGCCGACAATCGTGCGGCCGGAGGGTGTGCGGTCGCCGAAAGCAACTGGAGCAGCCCAGCGGATGCTGCTTTTAGCCGTTTGAGCCTCTCGGATATTCGCCCAAGCGGATGCCGGCACGATCGGCAGCATTTCATCGCGCAAGAAAACCGTGCCGAGCAGGAGCGCCGAACTGGATCCGCGAGCACCGATCAACAGATCGAAATCGTCGGCAGACTGTGCAGCGGAAGCCTTTACCATTCGTTCGCAGATGCCGGCAGCAACAGCGATCGAGAGTGCCAGCGCAATGATGAGCGCCATTCCGGCCAGGATGCCGGCGGAGCGTCTGAGTTCGCTCTTCAGCAGCAGTGCAATATTCATGGCGCAGCTCCAATCAAGGGATGGATCGTGAAGGGGTGAGTTCGTCCGGCGTGATAAAGCGTCCCGCGCGGATTTCTGCGGTGAGCGGCAGGCGTTTGAGGACGCGGTCGCTGTGGCTGACGAGAATGAGTGATGCCGAAAGACTTTGTGCGGCTGACATCAGGTCATCAACCACGATGTCACCGCGAGCTTCGTCAAGATTGGCAGTAGGTTCATCGGCCAGAATGACGGCAGGACGGCCCATCAGAACTCGCACGAGTGCAGTGCGCTGCATCTCGCCGCGTGAGAGGTCTCCTGCACGGGTATTGGTGCGGATGCCGCGAGCAGCAAGCATTTCGCGGGCGGTTTCGCGGTCATGCGCGGCAATGGTGCCGCGGAAGGTGAGCGGCAGCAGAACATTGTCGAGTGCTGTAAGGTCTTCAAAAAGCCGAAAGTCTTGAAAAAGAAAGCCGCAATGCTGTCCTCGCCAGCGGTCGCGAACCGATTCCGTGCACTGCGAAAGAGCAAGTGTGCCCCAGCGCACAACACCTTCTGTGGGCGTGATGATTCCCGAAAGACATTTCAAAAAAGACGTTTTCCCAGCGCCTGAGGGGCCGCGGATGCCAAGCATGGCGCCTTGAGGCAGCTTGAAGTCAAAGCACGAGAAGATTGTTCTCACGCCTGTGCCATCAGGAACATCGAGTCTGACGGTTTCCAGTGATAAATCGAAAGGCTGAGGATCCGCGCAGCAGCCGGTATCACTGCTGCATTTGCGTCCAACATCGGCAGTGGGGGAAGCAGAGTTCATGACGACGGGTTCTCCAACCGGGAAATGAGAAATGCGGTGAAAAAAGAGTTAATGCACGATGCATCCGGCCCGCAGGTCAGCTCACACAACCTCAAAACGGGCGTTTACGATTCGTACGAGACTGACGAATCCGGTTTCCTCATCCATACGGCTGCCGACTTCGAGCGTACCGACCACTTCAATGAGGCGGTTGGCCTGTACGAACTCCTGTTTGTCGCTGAGAAAGACGACGACAATGTTGTCTGGCCAGTCAGCATCCGTGCTGCAGAACGGACAGAGACTTACCGGAGATTCCGTGAGGACGAAGAAATGGGCATCGGCTTTTAGTGGCGGCGCCATGAAACCCTGCATGCGAACCCTTTTCCCGGCGAGCGACTTGAGTTTGTCGGAAAAGGTGAGTCCGAGGACGGAAACGCCCGAGTACATTTCGGGAAAGGCAAGCTGCGGAAGATCCGCAGCCAGGGCTGCCGATGAGGCAAGGGAATAAAGCGTCGGGAAAAGTATTCCGGCAGTAAGTACCGTTCTGCGATGCATGAGAGCTCAAGCCTGGTGGCAAATAAGGAAAACTTAAAAGGGCGTCTTCCCTTGGAGGGGAAGACGTCCTTTGCAGGCGGATCGCAGGTGTCAGAGAGAAGTCCTGCGGTCAATTCGCTTAGTGGCCAAGCGCGAGTGCTTCAGCCATGACGCGGAAGATTTCAGTCGAATTCATGAAGCCTTTGATTTCTTCAGACTTCGGCCCGCGAGCAGTAACGACCAGGTCATCGACGGTGTGAACGCCCTGGCTTTCATTGCGTGGCAGGTTTCCTTCGACGAAGTGACCGCCCTCGACCGACTTGTAGGTTTCGTCAGCCACATACTCGCCCTTTTCGTTCTTAACGGCCGGATTGAAGGTTTTATCCGGGTAGGCGCGATAGGTTTCGTAATAATCCGGGTGTGCACCGAAGAAGACGGCCAGACGCTTGGAAGGCGCGAAGTCATCCGGGAAGCCGTCCTTGTCCGCATCAACGTAGTTGGGATAACCCGCGTCGGCATAAACGCCCACTTTCTCACGCATGTCCTTGCCGGGCTTATTGTCGTCGACCGTACCGGCAACCGAGATGGAGTGCGTGTGGTCACCCGTTACGATCAGAAGCGTATCGGGATGTTCGTCGACATACTTCTGAGCACGTTCAACCACCTTATCGAAGGCAATCGTGTCGCCGACGGAGCGCGTCCAGTCGAGCGGGTGCGAGAACTTGTCGACCAAGCCGGCTTCAAGCATCAGGAAGAAGCCTTCCTTGTTCTGGCCGAGCACTTTGACGGCAGCATCAAACGCATCCGTCAGGTCGGGCTGATTCGGGAACTTCTTCACCGTGTTGCCCTTCCACTGGTGGCGGTCAATCCAGCCGTCCATATTGCCGGTATGGAAGAGTCCAAGGAGCTTTTGCGGCGCCTTGCCGTCAACGGCGGCAAGCAGTTCGGTACGGTCAGAGACGAACTTGTAACCGTCCTTCTGGAAGAGTTCAAGATAGTTGGTTGAATCCTTGCGCTTGCTGCCAGGCGTACCCTGCGGGAGGAAATAGGCAGAGCCACCGCCCAAAATCACTTCCGGACGAACTTCGTAGAACATGCCGACGATATCGGCCTTGTCGGAGCGGCGACGGGTATGCGCGACGACAGAAGCGGGTGTTGCATCTTCAATTTCAGCATCGGACACGACACCGATGGCTTTGCCGGTCTTGCGGCGGAGCAGTTCGGCAATCGTTTCCTGACGCGGATCGTCTTGGCTGGCCTTGGTGCGGTCTGCGTAGACGCCGAGCGCATTAACGGAAGACTTGTGGCCGGTCATATAGGCCGAAGCTGTATTCGCACTGTCGGCGGCGATCGTGTCAACCGAACTCGTGCCGAGGAGCGCCATGTGCGGCATATTGTCCATGGCAAGCGGCGCCTGATACATGCCGTTCTTTACGCCCTTGGAGAGAATGCGGGCTGCTGTGCGGTGTCCGACGGAAAGACCGTCGGCGAGCAGAATGATCACGTTCTTGGCCGCGGCTTTCTTGGGCGTAGAGTAAAGATCCCAATCTGCGCGCATTTCACCTTCGGGCGACTTCACTACAACGGTGTACTTGCCGGGCTTCTTGATTTCGACGTCACGCATGATGAGTGCGGAGCCTTCGGAATCGATTTCTTCGGGAACCCAGATTTCCGAACCCTTGAGCACTTTCTTATAGTCGGCGCCGTTGATTTCGACGACGACGTTCTTGCGGTCGGCCTTCTTGTCAAGTTCAATCTTGAAGTCGAATTTGGCATTGGTCATGAAACGTGCCTGATCGACAGGATAGATCTGCGCGGCAGAGACCGGTGCGGCAGCGAGTGCACTGAGAACGCCGACGGCAGCCAGTGCGGTGGATGCGGTGCTCAATATGAATTTCTGCATGGTGATGTGGTGTTCCTGTGGGGGAGAAAATTGGCGCGTGAGAGTGCGTCTACAAATAAATGGACAAATGGCGGACGGGAAAGGTGAGGATTCCTTTCGGCCGCTGCGGAGCAGTCTAGGAAGTACATGTGACGGGTTTGCAACGCGGCTGCGGCAAAGTGATGTCAGTTGTATGACGTTTTGGTGAAGCGGACGTCAGTTTTAAAGAAGGGCGGCGGCTCGTGCCTTTGAGATGCCCTGAAAACGGCGTTGGTGAAGAAAAGGCAAGCCTGTCATGAGTGAAGAAGATTTTCCGTAAATGCCCGTTCGCAAAGAGCTGAAGTTTGGACACGTTGATGCGCTAAAATGATCCCTTCAAGATTTAGAAGGGAGATTCGGACGCCGCCCCTCATAGATGAGCAGCGGCCGAACCGCTTTCTCGTTCTGCCCAGTACCAAGGAGCTAAGCAAATGGCAGTTGACATCATCCCGACCTCTACCGACGGCACGGATCTGCGCATCGGCATCGTCGTATCCCGCTTCAATGAATACGCCGGCCGCGGCGAATTCGAGGCCTGCATGGATGAACTTCGCAAGCTCGGCGTGATGGATGAGGATGTGACAAAGGTCTCCGTTCCCGGCGCGCTTGAAATTCCGTTCGCGCTGATGAAGCTTGCACAGACCGAGGAATACGATGCCCTGATTGCGCTCGGCGCTGTTATCCGCGGTGAAACCTATCACTTTGAACTCGTCTCGAATGAGTCCGGTGCCGGCATTACCCGTATTGGTCTTGACTATGAAATTCCGATCGCCAATGGTGTGCTTACGACGGAAAATGACGAGCAGTGTCAGGAACGTATTGAGATGAAAGCCCGCGACTGCGCTCGCTGCGCTGTTGAGATGGCCAACCTCGCCAAGGAATTCGTTTCGGCTGACGATTTTGAGGAAAATCCAGAAGACTAATTCCGGTCGGTCAAGGCAGAGGATGAAAAGGCGCGCTAGAATGCGCGCCTTTTCTGATTACTCTGAACAAATAAGAGCATCCAGGCGGCGTGCGCCGCTTGGGTTTCTCAATATCAGGCTCTCTTTATAGAGAGCGGACAGGACAACTATGACTGAAGCCCATAAGCCCGGCCGCCAGGCGCATGCACCGCGGCATCTCGCCCGCGTCTTTGCGCTGCTCGGCTTCTATCAGTGGATCGCAGATCCGACGCTTAAAGCCCAGAAAATTGAAGAAAATCTTCCTGCGCTCCTTGCCGATGATGAGGAAGGCACGCCCGTTGAAGATCTCGGTCTTACGTCTGAAGACTGGGCGCGCTGCGACCGTGAGCTGCTCACGACACTGCTTTCTGGAGCGATCGGCGAGCACGCTGCGCTTGAAGCTGAGTTTTCGCCTTTTGTCGACCGCGACCTGAAGCGCGTATCGCTCGTTGAGCGTGCGATTCTTTTCATCGGGACGTATGAGCTGCTGCGCTGCCCGCAGACGCCGTACCGCGTCGTTCTCAACGAGACGATTGAGTTGGCCAAACATTTCGGCAGCGGCTACCGGTTCACTAATGCTGTTCTCGAACGCGTGGCCGCTAAGGTGCGCGCAGCTGAGTTTGCAGCGGATCACGCCCAGAAGAAAGCCTAATCAGCAGCAGTTTTGTTGCAGCTGTTGGATCGAGCCGCTTGTGAGGAAACTCTGGGCGGCTCTTTTTGCAGGACTTTAAGAAAACAGGATGCGTGTTTAGACATCCTCTGCATGCTTTGGTGCAAAGTGCAGTGAGGATCTTGAAATCTTGTGCTTGAAGGCAAAGTTAGGCGCGTTCGTTGGGAGCGCTGCACAGGATAATTCGCAAAATGGAGGCTTCTTTATGAAGCGCAGAGACATCAAGGAGGTGTGTTGTGTCTGAGGCTGGTGAATTTCAAATCATTGAGCAGTTCTTCACGTATCCGTCGTTCGGAGCCTGGAAGAGTCAGGGGGTGGGTGACGACTGCGCCATCATTGATACCGGTGCGGGGCGTCTCGCGGTGACCTGCGACATGACTGCATTAGGCACGCATTTCTTTCCCGATGCCGATCCGGAAGATGTGGGCTATAAGGCGCTCGCTGTGAATCTTTCGGATCTGGCAGCAGCGGGAGCCGTTCCGCGAGCCTTTTTCCTGTCCATCGGCCTGCCGCGTCGAGACGACGGATGGCTGGCTGATTTCTCCCGCGGTCTGATGGCGCTTGCACATGAATCGGGCTGCGCGCTGCTTGGGGGAGATACGACACGGACGCCAGAGATTGACGGCAGACATGCTCCTGCAACGATCAGCATTACGGCGATGGGCGACTTGCCGGCCGGAATGGGGCTGACAAGAAGCGGCGCTCAGCCCGGTGACGATATCTGGGTGTCTGGTACGGTGGGCGACGCTTATGCGGCTTTGATGTGCCGGTGGGGTCGCTGGCAGGTGATGCCCGATGCGGAACCTCGGCTCTTTGCTCGGATGGATCGGCCGACACCGCGTATCGCGCTCGGTCAGGCGCTTCTGGGCGCAGCGACAGCCTGTGCGGATATTTCAGACGGTCTCCTTGCCGATCTGGATCACATCCTGACGAGAAGCTGTGTTTCCGCAGAAATCGAATGGGAGCGTATACCGCTCTCCCCAGTATTGTCGACGCTCACCGTTGCACGCCAGCATGAGGCAGCGCTTGCCGGCGGTGACGACTACGAACTGATTTTTACGGCGCCTCCAGCGGCAGCCGAGCGCATCTTTGAGGCCGGACTGCTCTCCAATACGCCCGTTTCCCGCATCGGCCGTATTTTAGAAAGAGAAGAAACGGCTGTTGTGGTGCGCACGGCAGACGGCCTGCCTGTTGCAGTGCCGAGCACTGGTTACGATCATTTCAACGCGGAAGATCCAGAATAATGGAGTCTGTCTGGCGGCTGCAGTGCAGCCGCGCGAAGATTCATTCGCCTTAGGACGACATGTTTGAAAAATACGCTCCAGATGCGCCCGCCAATCGCGTGCGCATCACTCGAAACTTTGTTCTTTCTCATCCTGCGCACTGGATTGCCACGTTTTTCGGCGTCGGTGCTCTGCGGCCTGCTCCCGGTACATGGGGAACGCTTGCGGGAGTGATCGTCTACGGGCTGCTCGATCCCTTCATGACGCGCGAAGGCTGGGTAGCACTCACTGCCGCTCTTTTTATGCTTGGCGCATGGGCGTGCGAACGTTCGGGCCGCGACATCGGCGTTGTCGATCACGGCGGTTTTGTCATTGATGAGGTCGTAGCTGTTTGGGCCGTATGCATCATGCTGCCCGCCGGCTGGGGCTGGTGGTTGGCCGCATTCCTTGCGTTTCGACTTTTCGATATTGTGAAAATTTGGCCAGGCTCCTGGTTCGACCGCAGGATGAAGTCGGGTTTGGGGGTGATGCTCGACGATATCGCCGCTGCGGTCTATGCTTGGGCACTCATCGTTTTGCTGTCAGCAGCCTGGCAACGGTGGGCCTAACGAAGAATATTGATGGGTGAGGAATTCTCATGAGCACACTGCTTGAGCAAGCTGAATTGGCAGCGGATCTGCTTGGGGCTGCCGCACATGAAAACGGACGTATTGTCTGCACGGCAGAAAGTCTGACGGGCGGCATGGTGAGTGAACTCATTACGAGTGTCGCCGGATCGTCGGCATGGTTTGACCGCGGTTATGTGACCTATCAAATCTCCGGCAAAGAAGAGATGATCGACGTGCCGGCAGAAGTTATTGCAGAATTCGGCGTTGTGAGTGAACCCGTTGCTGAAGCCATGGCGCGCGGTGCACTCGCCTGCAGCCATGCGGATTTGTCTGTCGCCCTTACGGGGGTTGCAGGGCCGTCCGGCGGCACTGCGCAAACGCCGGTCGGCACGGTTTGTATTGGGTGGGCAGAACGCGATCCTTCCGGAGCGATCGCAACAAGTGTGCGTACCATTCACGTCACCGGTGATCGCCGAACAGTGCGGCTGGCTGCTTCTTTAACGGCGCTCCAAGGTCTGATCGCCCTCATTCGTGGCGGCGATCCGATGAGAATGCCGTCGCCCTTTGACTGATGCAATCTTTCGCATTCATGCAGTTTAGGCCGGCCTATTCAAACTGCGACTGGTCCCGCATGTGATAATAAAAAATTCTTCTGACTTTTTTACTAAGTCGGATTATCTGGCGATCTGCGGCTGCAGATCGCTCATTTCATTTTTTTGACCCCTTTCAGATTTTTTATGTCCAGTTGGTTAGATGTGGCGCTTCTCGCCGTTCTGATCGTTTTGAACGGCGTTTTCGCCATGAGTGAAATTTCGCTCGTTACGAGCCGTCGTGCTCGGCTCCAGCGTCTTATTGATGACAAGGTTGCTGGAGCAGAGCGTGCTCGTGAGCTCAATGCGGATCCGAACCGTGCGCTTTCAACGATTCAGGTGGGTATTACGTCCATCGGCATTCTTTCGGGCATTGTGGGTGAGTCGGCGCTCGCCCGACCGATGGAGGCGTTTCTGGTGATGGTTGGACTGTCGCCGGAAACCGCTAAGGCTATCGGTTTGTTTGTTGTTGTTGTGCTGATCACCTACTTTTCGATTGTGATGGGCGAACTGGTCCCCAAGCGCATCGGGCAGATTTCGCCCGAGCGCATTGCCTGTCGTCTCGCGCCTCCTATTCACTGTCTTTCCATTATTGCCGCTCCTTTTGTCAAACTCCTGTCGGCCTCGACGCACCTGCTTTTGAAGCGTTTGGGCATTTCGGAAACACAGGGGAGTTCCGTGACGGAAGAAGAGATTCACGCCATGATTGAAGAAGGGCAGGAATCCGGCGTTATCGAAACGGCAGAGCGCGATATGGTGCGCAACGTCTTTCGTCTTGATGATCGGCAGGTTGCCTCTTTGATGACGCCGCGCTCCAATATTTCTTGGATCGATCTTGAAGCGCCGGATGAGGAAAATATTGAACTGATCCGAACGTCAAAGCGATCGCGGCTGCCGGTCTGCGTTGGCAGTCTGGACAATGTGAAGGGCGTCTGCTCCACCAAAATGCTTCTGCAGCAGATTTTGGATTCGGGCAAACCGGACTTCGCCAACAATCTGATGCCGGTTTCTTATGTGCCAGAGTCGCTTACCGGGATGGAGCTTCTGGAGCATTTCCGTAAAACCGACGTGCCGCTCGCGCTTGTCGTGGATGAATACGGCGAAGTGCTCGGCCTGGTGACGCCGCGTGACGTACTGGAGGCTATTGCCGGTGAATTTAAGCCCGAGCAGCCCGATGACAGCTGGGCCACTCGACGCGAGGATGGTTCCTGGCTGCTCGACGGCATCATTCCGATTCCCGAAATGAAGGATGTGCTTTCTCTCAAGCACGTTCCTGAAGAGGAAGCCGGCCGATACAGCACGCTTGCAGGCATGGTGATGCTCCTTCTGGGGAGGTTGCCCAAAGAGGGTGATGCGGTCGAGTGGCTAGGGTGGCGTTTTGAGATTGTCGATATGGACGGTCGGCGAGTCGATAAGGTGCTCGCTTCGCGCTTACGCGCTGCACACGGCATGGCAGAAGTTGTCCCCAAGGGGGAGGAGCCGAGCCCTCAAATTGAGAGGGTAGTGGTCGACAATCCGCATGATGGTGCGGATTCTAAGACGATTAAGCCTGTGGATAAGTCTGTTGGCAACTAATAGGCCGCTGCGGCACACTTGTGAACAACTTTAGAAAAAGCGGCATGGGTGCTCACGGTATTGTGAGCATTCAAAATAAATTCAATCACTTCTAATTAAAGCAGGAAGGAAGGCATGGGAGCAAAAGTGTGGAGTACAGCCGCAGTCGTGATTGCGGCTGCCGCAGCTGCAGGTGCGGGCATCGTCACTTGGGAGGGACGTGTTTGGGACGAACACGCTCAGGATCTCGCAAGTTACAAGGAGGCTCCGGTAAAGACGGTCATTTTTACGGAGACGGCTCGCACGTGGAGAACGCGCGCCTTTACGGTGGAGGTGGAACTCCTCAATGGCCTCAAAATGGTCTGGCAGGGCGGTGCTGAATTTGGATTAGGCACCAAAACGAAGGCGTCGCTTGATCTTACGCAGGGGATCGGAGCACAGATTGCGGCCGATAAGAGTGTGGAAGGGTTCGGCGACGAGCTCGTGATTGAAACTTCAATTACAGGAACCGTCAAACCTGTGGTGTGGCGGCTGAATCCAATCACCTATCGCGCTCCCGAAAACGCATTTGTTTGTCAGGCTGAGGCGGCGAGCATTACGGGCGAAAAAAGCGGTCAAGATATTGTCGCTCGCTTCGTTCTGGGCGGCTGGAGCTGCCGAACGGCGGAAGAAATTGCGGCAAACGCTCCCTCAACGGAATCCATGAAAGATTTACGGGCTGAAATTCGCGTGGGTGAGAAGCCCATTGCGGACTTTACTTTCACGAGCGGGCCTTTTGTGAGCGGGGAGCTCTCCGGTGACGGAACGCGTGCGGCATTTATCTCAGCACGGTCGGCCGGACCGGCGTCAGAGGATAAGGACGGGAAAGCGGCTCAGCGCTGGGATGAGCGGGTTGAGCTTTCCGTCACGAACCCGAAAACGGGTGGGGAGTCTGCCTCTGAAATTGGTTTGGATTTGACGATCACGAATCTTTCGGAAGCATTCCTGACGGACCTCCAAACGGCCACGCAAGAGACGGCAGTGAATCCGGACGCTGCTTTCCGGGTTCTCGGTATTTGGAGCCGAGCTTTTATGAAGGACGGCATTGCGTTGAATCTGACCGATGCAAGATATGTGCGGGGAAAGGATGCGGCGCATTTGAAGGGGGCTTTTGCTTACAAGGCGGCGGATCCGAATGCGCAGGGTCAGGAGCTCGCTCGAGGAGCAAGCTGGGGCACTTTTGAACTGGCTATTCCGCAAGCTTTGATTGCCAAACAGACAGCAGCTGTTTATACAGCGTCGGGTGATCTTCGGCTCATTGACGGCGTTTACCAATCTAAACTCGAAATTTTTGAGAATGCCTGCTTTGTGAATGGGAATTACAAAGGGAATCCGATTGCACTATTGAGTCTCTTCTGAGGCTGCAGCAAAAGACTTTGATAGAAAGCGGTTCGATTAAAGATTCGGACCGCTTTTTTTTGCAACGAAAACGGCAGATATTTGAGCGGATCAGCACATTTTTCGGCGAGTACATCATAGAAAATGAAATGGACTCAATATTTTTCGGAGAATTCAGATGCACAAGCCGGTCAAACATCTTGCTGTCGCTGCGGTCAGTATCGTCGCCACAGCAGGGAGTCCAGCCGCACAAACCATCGACATGGTTGTCGACGGTGCAATTTATGCCATTGAACTGAATGCCAGCGCAGCAGCCGAAAATTTCGCCAAACGCCTGCCGATGAAGGTGGTGTGGGAGGATTTTGGAAAGCTTGAGCGAATTGCAAGACTTTCTGAGCGGCTCGATGTGGGACGCGATCCTGTCGTCAAGTCACCGGTAAGAGGTACATTCGCCTACTACGTTCCGTGGGGAAATCTTTGCCTCTTTCGCATAGGCGGAAATGCGCCAAGCCGAGATTTGGTGGAGTTGGGGGCCGTGGATGAGACAGCACTTCAGGCGGTCATCCAAAGCGGCGGGCGCGAAGTGGAGCTCCGCGCCCGCTGAGTCAAGCAGCCCCAAAAATTAGAGTTCGCGGGCGCTGTTGATAGCGTCGCGTGTGGCAATCGCTGAACGGCGGGCTGCTTCGCGCCAGTCGGCACCGCTGCTGGCGTAAAGGATTGCGCGGCCGGAATTGATGACCATACCGGCCCCTTCCGTGTCCATACCGGCTTTGACCGCAGCATTAATGTCGCCTCCCTGGGCGCCGATGCCGGGCACAAGGAGCGGGATATCCGGCGCAATGCGGCGTACCGCAGCAAGCTCATCGGGGTAGGTTGCGCCGACAACGAGGCCAAGCTCGCCCGTACGGTTCCACTCATGTGAGACCAAGCGGGCTACGCGTTCAAAAAGGCGTTCGCCGCCGCCGAGGTCGATCATTTGCAGATCATCGCCGCCCTTATTCGAAGTGCGGCAGAGAACGAAAGCGCCTTTTTCGGTATATGCCAGATATGGATCCAGCGTATCGCCGCCCATATAGGGAGAGAGCGTCACACAATCGGCACCATAACGATCAAAAGCTTCTTCGGCGTAGTGCTTGGCTGTCGAACCAATATCGCCGCGCTTGGCATCAAGGATGACAGGAATGCCAGGATGATTGGCATGAATGTAGGCGACGACGCGGTTCAGTGCGTCTTCCGCGCCTTCGGATGCGAAGTAGGCAATCTGAGGCTTAAAGGCACAGACAAGGTCTGCTGTTGCATCAACGATGCCGGTACAAAAGGAATAGATGGCATCGGGTTTGCCGGCTAGTTCTTCAGGAAGGCGTGCCAGATCGGGGTCGAGACCGACGCACAGAAGCGTGTCGGCATTGCGCCAGCGGGCGCGCAGCATCTCGGTGAACTTCATGTCAACTCAGTTTTCTTTAGAGAGGCCGGCAGACGTCCGTGAAATCATAGCTTTGGGCGCCGCCGGGCGGTAATCAAGGAATAGACAACATTGTCCTTGCCGGCGTGCGGGCGGTCAAGGAATCTTGCCGACAAAGGCACAGAAACAAGAAGCTTGGCTCAATTCATCGCTCGGATATCGTCTCAATGATGGCAATACCGCAAAATAAATGCTCAACAAGTGTGTCGAAACATTTTTTCTGCGCTTTGCTGTTCAAGCACATCGGTTGCGGTGGCGTAGGATGGAAAATGGACTTCGCGGGTTGTTGACCCTCGATCAGTAAAAAAGGAAAAGAGACAGGAGGAACATTTATGACTGGACTCTGCAGCCGCCGCACACTTTTGACGATCGCCGGCGCCGCCGCCGTTTCGTCAATCACCGCCGCCCATGCAGCTGACGGTAAGACGAGTAAGCCGGCTAAGCGTACCTGGCCCGACATGCCGACAGTGCCGACGGACTTCAATGCCGAACGCTGCTTTGTTGAGCTTCAGGATGCCGGTGACGGTGTTGTTTTCCAAGGACCGAAAAACGGACCGGTGGTTCGTCTGGCATTTGACACGCAGTGCCCGTGGTGCGTCTGGCAGTATGAACAGCTTAAGCCTTTCCTTAAGCAGGTGACCTTTATCTGGCATCCGGTCGCGGTGCTCAACCCCTGGAGTGAGCTTCAGGGCGCAGCAATTCTCTCTGCTAAGGACCGCAAAGCGAAGTTCCTGGAGCATGAAGCGCATTTCCACGACAAGGATTTCCGAGGGCTCGATGTCCGCAATGTCGAATTGCCCTTTGATGCGCGAAAGAAGGTCTGGGACTACTCCAAAGCTTTTCGCCGTGCGTGCGGCATCTCGGTGCCCTTCGGCGTCCTGAAGACCACCGATGGACGCTATATCCCGGTGCCTCAGGTGACCACGGAAGAGTTTGCCAAACTTTCGGGGCTGAAGCCCGAATAACGAAGAAACGGATATCCAATCGACGCTGTGTTTTTGAATGCAGCGTCGTTTTTGCACGATCCTGAATAAAAAATCCTCCGCAGCCGTGCACGCTGCGGAGGATTTTTGCATTGTCTGCGGTCACGTTTGAGCGGTTTGTTCAGCCGCCCAAACGTGTCAGGGCATTCTGCAGTCGATTACATCATGCCGGGCATGCCGCCCATGCCGTCCATGCCGGCGGGGACAGCCTTGTCGTCGGCCGGAAGGTCGGCAACCATGCAGTCGGTCGTGAGGATCAGCGAAGCGACAGATGCTGCGTTCTGAAGTGCCGTGCGGGTCACCTTCGTCGGATCGAGCACGCCCATTTCAACCATATCGCCGTACTTGGCGGACTGAGCGTTGTAGCCGAAGTTGCCTTCGCCCTGAGCGACGGTGTTCACCACGACGCTCGGTTCATCGCCGGCATTGGCGACGATCTGACGCAGCGGCTCTTCCATGGCGCGCAGAACGATGCGGATACCAGCGTTCTGTTCGTCATTGTCGCCCTTGATGTCCTTGATGGCGAGTTTGGCGCGGATGAGCGCGACGCCGCCGCCCGGGACGATGCCTTCTTCAACGGCAGCGCGAGTGGCGTGCAGAGCGTCTTCCACACGGGCCTTCTTTTCCTTCATTTCAACTTCAGTTGCGGCACCGACCTTGATCAGTGCAACGCCGCCGGCGAGCTTAGCCACGCGTTCCTGAAGTTTTTCACGATCGTAATCGCTCGAGGCGCCTTCGATCTGCGTGCGGATGTTCTTGACGCGGTTTTCAATGGCCGCGGCATCACCGGCACCGTCAATGATGGTCGTATTTTCTTTCGTGACTTCGACTTTCTTGGCACTGCCGAGCTGGGCAAGCGTAGCCTTATCGAGCGAAAGGCCGACGTTGCTCGAAATAACCGTACCGCCCGTAAGGACTGCGATGTCTTCGAGCATGGCGCTACGGCGATCGCCGAAGCCCGGAGCCTTGACGGCCACAACCTTCAGGATGCCGCGGATGGAATTGACGACCAACGTGGCAAGGGCCTCGCCGTCGATGTCTTCAGCGATGATGATGAGCGGACGAGCAGCCTTAGCGACCTGTTCAAGCACCGGCAGAAGTTCGCGAATGTTGCTGATCTTCTTGTCGTGGAGCAGGATGAACGGGTTCTCAAGAACTGCAGCCTGCTTTTCAGGCTGGTTAATGAAGTAGGGCGAGAGATAGCCGCGGTCGAACTGCATGCCTTCGACGACTTCGAGTTCGTTCTTGAGGCTCTTACCGTCTTCAACCGTAATCACGCCTTCCTTGCCGACCTTATCCATGGCTTCGGAAATGATCTGACCGATTTCTTCATCGGAGTTGGCCGAAATGGCGCCAACCTGAGCGATTTCCTTGTTGGTCGTAGTGGGCTTGGAAAGCTTCTTGAGCTCAGTGATGGCGGCGGCAACAGCCTTGTCGATGCCGCGCTTAAGGTCCATCGGGTTCATGCCGGCGGCAACGAACTTCATGCCTTCATCAACGATGGCCTGCGCGAGAACCGTAGCAGTGGTCGTACCGTCACCGGCGTTGTCGCTCGTCTTCGAGGCGACTTCGCGGACCATGGCGGCACCCATGTTTTCAAATTTATCTTTGAGTTCAATTTCTTTGGCGACAGACACGCCATCCTTCGTGACCGTCGGGCCGCCGAAAGAGCGTTCAAGCACAACGTTGCGACCCTTCGGGCCGAGCGTTACCTTGACAGCATTGGCGAGAATGTTGATACCGCGAACCATTTTCGTGCGGGCATCATCACCGAAAAGAACCTGCTTAGCAGCCATTTTGTAATTCCTTAATTATTTAGAAATCTGTACGTGGAGTGCTTTCGGGGGCGGCTTATTCGAGCACGCCCATGATGTCTTCCTCGCGCATCACGAGGAGCTCTTCGCCGTCGACCTTGACGGTCTGGCCGGAGTACTTGCCGAAGAGGACGCGGTCGCCGACCTTAACGTCCATCGCCACAAGGTGGCCGGCTTCATCACGTTTGCCGGGACCGACGGCGATCACTTCGCCCTGATCAGGCTTTTCGCCGGCCGTGTCAGGAATGACGATGCCGAAGGCGGTCGTCGTTTCGGCCTCAAGGCGCTTGATGATGACGCGGTCATGCAAAGGACGGATCTGCATCTGGGAAATCTCCAAAAGATTCTTTGAAAAGCTTGGATGCCGTGCTCAAATCGCACTGCCTAATTGATGGCGGAGAGCTCGGCATGCAACAAATTCATACGGGCGGAATGTCCTTAGAGGCACATCCGCTACCATTACTTGCCTATATGGGGACGGCTCTTTCGATTTCAAGGGCTGGAGATAAAAATTTTTTCATCCGCTGCGAGGATCCATTGATGTGTGCAGGGAAATGCTTGAGTGAAAGCGCGAAGTTGACGCTGAATCGCCGGGTGCAGCTGTTTGCTGCAAAAGCGCTGACGGCTGCAGCACTGCTTTCGTTTACGATTGCGCTGCCAACGGCGTCTGCGGCAACTTCGGCTGCGGGCCGAACTGCCTCGCAGTCGCAGTTGCCGGCTCCGCTCGCAGCAGCGGCCAAGCGGCTGAGAATCAATCCTGACGATATTGTGATTTCAGTAGTGCCGGTTGAATCGCCGAAGACCGCTGTCCTCGCTTGGAATGACCACCGCATTGATCGACCGGCCTCGGTGGCCAAAGTTGTGACGACTCTGGCTGCGCTCGAAACGCTGGGGGCTAATTATCATTGGTATACGGGTTTTTATACGCTGGGAGAACCAACCACAAAGGGGCTTTTGAAGGGCGGTCTCTTTATTCGCGGAGGCGGTGACCCCTCCTTCGTGGTTGAGGATTTTTCCATGGCGGTAGACAAACTCGCTCAGACCGGCATCAAGCGGATTGAAGGCAACATCGTCATTGACCGTTCCTACTTCAATATTCCTCAGGTGGATCCAGGAGCGTTTGACGGCCCTAGCTCTCGTCCTTACAACTTGCAGCCCGATCCGGCGCTCATCAATTTTCGAAATCTAAGCTTCGAATTTATCCCCGACAAGGAGACCCAAACGGCCCGCATCGTGACTGTGCCAAAACTGGCTGGTATTTCTTTCCCAGAGACAATCCCGCTCGGTCGAGGCGGATGCGGTGATTGGAAGACGTCAATTGGTTTCCAGCTGAAGGATCTGGGCAAAGGCCGCAAGCGTGTGACCTTTACCGGCAAGCTTCCGGCAGCTTGCGGGCCGAAAAATTTCAATGTCATCGCCTTAGAACCCAACGAATACCTCGAGCGGCTCTTTCGTGCGCTCTGGGAGCGCGACGGCCGCACCTGGACGGGGCATGTGGTGTCAGGAAACGTACCCAAAGATGCTCAACGGCGTTTTTCCCGTGTTTCGCAGCCTTTGGGCGAAGTGGTGGCGCTCACCAATAAGTGGTCTAACAACTTAATGGCGCGGCATATCTTCCTTTCCTTAGGGGCTGATCGGGTTCGAGAGGCTTTTAATGAAGCGCAAAAGAATGAGCCTTCGACAGGAAAGCTTAAGTCCGCGGGAAAGGCTGCCACACGGGCGGAATTGGTTTTCCCAAGAGGCGCAACCCTTGAAGATGCGCGTGCGGCGCTCGACGAATGGCTGCAGTCGAAAGGCATCACGTCTCAGGAGATATGGATTGACAACGGATCGGGACTCTCGCGTGAAACCCGTGTGACCGGCCGAGCAATGACCCAACTTCTGGCGGCCGGGTGGTCCGGTCCCTACATGCCGGAATATTTGGCTTCAATGCCGATTAGCGGCAGAGATGGGACCATGGCCAAACGCAAGGTGGCAGAGGAACGCGGCCGCATCAAGACGGGGTTCCTCTCTGATGTGCGAAGCATCGGCGGATTTATTCAAGCGCAAAACGGTCAGCGCTATGCTGTCTACGCAAGTGTGCGGGGCGCTAAAAACGTGCCCAACGGGATTCCCTTCCTAAACATCGTTATCGATTGGGTCTACGACTATTCCGAAAACAAGATGCGATAAATAAGAATCGGGCCTGCAGAAGAAACGCTTCGGCAGGCCCGATGGATCTTATTAATTAATCTTTTGGCATACGCCGAACTGCGGTGGCAGTTGATTTATTTCAGTGCATCCAAGACCGTGCCGGTTGTGAGGAGTTCAGGGAGCACTTTGACCGTGCCGTCCTTATAAATAAGAACGTAGAGCGGTACGCCGGTGCGGCCATACTTGGCCAGTTCCTTGGTGATAGCAGGATCCTTATTAGTCCAGTCGGCGAGAAAACGAACGTAGCCGAGTGCACTCATTCGTGAAACGACTTCCTCACGGTCGAGCACAGCAAGCTTATTGGCTTGACAGGTAATGCACCAGGCAGCAGTAAAGTCGATGAAAACAGGGCGGCCTGCTGAGGAAGCACTCTGTACGGCTTCGGCACTCCACGTACTCCACCCCTCCTCTGTTGAAACGGAGTGGCGGTCGAAAATGCCGCAAGCTGTCAGCGCCAGTGAAGCTGCCGTAAGTGTTCCGAGTGCGGCCATAACAATGGTGCTCGAGGACCGTCCAAACTGACGTCTTCCTAATAACCAGCAAAAGGCGGCAAGCGCGGCGAGTCCCAGAAGTACGATCAAGAGACCGCGATAGTCAACCTGCTTGGTAAGCACCCAGGCGAGCCAAAGGAGTGCGAGCAGCATGGGGACAGCCATCACCTTCTTGAAGGTGTTCATCCAAGGTCCCGGTTTGGGGAGCTTTTTGGCCCAGGCGGGGAACAGGCACAAAAGCAGCCAAGGCGTTGCCATGCCGAGACCCAGCGAGAGGAAGACGAGCATTGCTTCTGCGGCGGGCTGGGTGAGTGCATAGCCGATCCCGGCCCCCATGAAAGGAGCGGTGCAGGGACTTGCCACAATGACCGCCAAAATGCCGGAGAAAAAGGACGAAGTGATTCCGGACTGCGGCAGGCTGCGCACGACTTTGAGATCTGCGGCACGGCTTCCGAAGGTGAATTCATAAAGTCCCAGAAGGTTGCAGGTGATGGCTCCGAATAAGAGAATCAAGGCCGCAACCACCCAAGGCGACTGCAGCTGAAATCCCCAGCCTACGGCGTGACCGGCAGTGCGAAGCGCCATCAAGGTGCCTGAAAGAAGCACCATAGAGAGCAATACGCCTCCCGTGAAAGCCAGACCGTGCCCAACGAGACGCTGCGACTGGTGGGCACCTTGGACGAGGTCGAGGAGTTTGAGCGAAAGAACAGGAAAGACGCAGGGCATCAGATTGAGGATCAGACCGCCCAAAAATGCAAAGAGAAGCGCGGCGCCGGTTCCTGCCGTCATCTGGCTGCTGTTATTCAGGTCGGCAGCGGCCGATACCGCGTCGGCCTGGGACGAAGCGGCTGCAGGATTGACTGCCGGAGGCGGTGCTACCGATCCGGTTTGCAGCGGCACGGACGTGTCAATCGCCCAACCGCCTTTGGCTGGACCGCCGTCAGCGACCAGGACGCCTTCGAGTGCAGGCTGGGGTGTTTTGGCAAATCGTTCAGTTGCGGCAAGCCAGAGTGAGGCAGAAGGCGGTTCGTTGCCTTGCGTGATGCCAACAGCGGTTTGCGGGGCCTGACGCAGATCGATTACATTTTTTTCGGACGGAAGAAAATCAAGCGACCTGCCGACAATCGCGTTCCCCGCAACATCAATGCGAATTCGATTGCCGTCAATGGTCGCCTTGATGCTGCCGTCGTTTTGAACACGTTCAGGGATGGCGCGTACAGCAGCAGCAACGGCCGCTGCGTCATCTGAATCTTTTCCTTTGATGTCAATTGGAATGGAGAACTTGACGTCGGCCGACTCAGGAACGCACATGTCCTTACAGGCCAAATATTCGACGTGCAGCGCGATTTGAGCGCGTCCGGATGCACCGCGCGGCAATTCCACATTAAAGGGGAAAAGCGTTTCGCCGCCATAGCCAAAGGTGATGAGCCCGGAGGTTACTGTTCGCTCTGGCAGCGGGAATAGCGGTGCTGAGGCTTTCAGTTCACTCGGTGAGAGCGTGAAGGTAAATTCTGGCGGCAGCCCGGCATCCCCCGGCATCTTCCAGTAGGTATGCCAGCCCTCTTGATGACGGAAACGAACTGCAAAGCGGTTGACCGCCTGCGGTGTCAATGAGGTTTTTTCGGCAATGATGTCAACCGTGACATGCGGACCGGCTTTCTTTTCTCCGCGGCCGGCGTCAATGGCGGAGAACCAGCCGTCATCGCTTGCTGCAAGGGCGCAGTTCGATGTCAGCGCTCCGGCAGAAAGTGCGGCGGCGATAACGAACGCAGTTCCCAGACGCCCAAAGGCAACAGAAAATTTGGCATGTTTCAGGAATGCGGACAGCAGGGACATGGGACGGATTGACAAGATGGGATCGAATAAGTGGAAGCATTCCCTCTCTTTGGTTCTGCGGCTTGACGCTTTGTCAGTGCACGCAGAACCAAACGGTGCGAAGCAGCGATATTTTATTTCGCCATTGAAGTGAAGACTTCGCGGGCGTCGGCGATCGTCTTGTCGATCACTTCATCCGTGTGTGTGATAGAGACGAAGCCCGCCTCAAAAGTGGACGGCGCAAAGTAATGGCCGCGGTCGAGCATGCCGTGAAAGAACGTGTTGAAGGCATTTTTGTCGGCCTTCATTACGTCTGCAAAGCCCTGAGGACGCTGCGGCAGGAAGTAGAGACCAAACATACCTCCGACACTGTCGGCGGTGAAGGGCACGCCGGCGGCCTGAGCGGCAGCCTGAAGTCCCTCGACCAGACGCTTGGTCTGAGCGCCGAGACGATCGTAGAAGCCAGGCGCCTGAATTTTCTTCAGGGTCGCCATGCCGCAGGCGACGGCAACAGGGTTGCCCGACAGTGTGCCGGCTTGATAGACCGGGCCGCAGGGCGCAATCTTTTCCATGATTTCACGACGTCCGCCAAAGGCGGCGACCGGCATGCCGCCGCCGATTACCTTGCCGAGCATGGTGATGTCGGGCGTGACGTTGAAGAGCGACTGAGCTCCCTTCAAAGCGACCCGGAAGCCTGTCATGACTTCGTCAACGATGAGGAGCGCTCCGTGCTTCGTGCAGAGGCGGCGCATCGTATCAATGAATTCTTGTGTGCCGCGAACGAGGTTCATGTTGCCTGCGAATGCTTCAACGATGACGCAGGCGATTTCGTCGCCGTACTTGGCAAAAGCATCTTCAAGCTGTTCGGGGTTGTTGTATTCGAGCACCATTGTGTGTTCGGTCACTGAAGCCGGAACGCCCGCAGATGAAGGATTGCCGAAGGTGAGCAGACCCGAGCCGGCCTTCACCAGAAGTGCATCGGAATGACCGTGGTAACAGCCCTCAAACTTGATGATGCGGTTGCGGCCGGTGTACCCGCGGGCAAGACGAATCGCCGACATGCCGGCCTCCGTGCCGGAGGAGACGAGACGAACTTCTTCCATAGCAGGAAGAATGTTCGTGATCATTTCGGCGATTTCAACCTCAGCACGCGTGGCAGCGCCGAAAGAAAGGCCGCGATCCACTGCTGCATGAACCGCCTCAACGACTTCCGGATCATTGTGGCCGAGAATCATCGGCCCCCAGGAGCAGACATAGTCCGTGAAGCGCTTGTCCGTCACATCCCACATATAAGGGCCCTTGGCGCGCTCGATAAAGCGCGGAGCGCCGCCGACAGAGCCGAAAGCTCGTACAGGGGAGTTGACGCCGCCCGGAATGACGTGTTGGGCGCGTTCGATGAGCGCTTGATTGAGATCCATGACTGCTTGTCCTTTGGGAAATGAAATGTGGGGTGAAGCCGAAGTGCGGAAAACGCTCATCCGTTTTGGATCAGAGAGCGCTTCCGGGCACAACGCAAAGGCGCCGCCGCAGGCTTTGCAGGGCGCCCATTAAATTGGGTCAGAGTGAATTGTATGGAGTTGGCCTTTTCTAAGTGTTAAGCCGGAAAAAGAAACCGTCTGGAAATGTGATTCCAGACGGTTTGTAGACGGTGCTGAAAGCGCGGCCGTTCGTCAGAACGCGAAACCGAGGCCGAGTGTGAAGGCGGTCGGCATGGACTTCAATACATATTCGCTGTCGCGGTCGGCAAGCACGCCTTTGTAGCGTGGGAAGTTCGTGTCCATCGAACCGGTGAGCCAGAAGTGGTCTGTAAGGGCCCAGGTACCGCCGAGCGTGAGCGCAGGGAAGATGCTGGTGTCAGAGTTGTAGGGACCTTCGGCTTTGCCGTAGCCCACACCGGCGCCGGCAAATAGGCGCAGTGATTTAGTCACGTCGATGTTGTAGGAGATGGTGAGTGTATAGGTGCGGAAATCGATGGACTGTTTGCCTGAGCCGTCGGCATAGGCGACATCGTGCTGAGCCCGAGAATATTTGAGATCCGTCTGCCAGCTGCGCCCAGAGTAACGGCGCAGACCAACATTCCAAATCGTATCGTTCTTCATCAGGCTCTTGGAATACTCTTCCCCATTGTCGACATACTGCCAGCCATAGGACCCGTAGAGCAGATTAGGCGACTTCACCCAAGGACTGTCAGATGCGAGCGGCATCTTGCGGCCTTTCGCGTCGTCGACGGTAATCGTCGAGTAAAAGAAGAAGACGTTGGTGAAAGGAATGTAGGTGCCATAGAAGGACACTGTATCGGTGCCGATCTTAGCGACAGGCAGCGGCAGAGGCAGCGGCGCCCACATATAGTCGCCGCGCATCGTGATGCCTGCGAGATAGCCCGCCCCTACATGGAGTCCGGTAGAGCCGATCGGCCATCGAGCGAGCCAGGAGTAGCCCACCATCGGCTCTATGCGGTAGTTGGAATCCACAAAGTTAACGGCGAAAAGCAGGCGTTCATTGCCGCGATTGTCAATCACTTGCCGTGCGTAGCCCATGCCGAAGGGATAACCGTTTTCTTCATGCCGTTTTTTCCAAGCCCAGGTGGGATGGTTGGTATAGGTCGGAACGATCCAGACCGAGTTGCCTTCCTCAAAGATACGCTTGGTTCCTTCCTTGGTGTCACTCCAAAAAGAGGCCCAATCGCCCGGACGTTCAGACGACTGACGGGCGTAACCTGCCGGCGTCGTGTCTACTACGGCTTCCCAGAGGTCTGCCTGAGCAGTGCACGCAAACGAAACGGCTGCGGCAAAGACTGCGCGGGCCAGAAACGTGGGACGAAAGAGTTGAGGGTGTTGCATGACAATGAGAGGGAGCGACGAAAGCGCTCAATTTGCTCCGCCGGCAGAGACCTGTGTTTGCGGCTAAGCAGCCGAGAGGCCTTTCCTGCGTGGCGGTCGAGCGAGATGGATAGAGCCGAAAGCCGACATTGTCCCACAAGGCGCAGATGTCTATGTGCAATTAGACCTGCCGACAAAAGTTTTGCTGAATGCGGTTGGGTGAAAACCTTCGGAATCCGGCTTGCCACGCTGACGCATAGTCGGTAAAGTAGCGCCTCGCTGCAGTTCGACGAGAAGTTTTCCGGGCGGTCGTCGGCGGTTTTAGGCCGCGGGAGGAAAGTCCGGACTCCGCAGGGCGCCGTAGGAGGTAACGCCTCTCCGCCGTAAGGCGCGGATTAGAGCAACAGAGACGAGCCGGCTTCGGGCCGGGTGAAACGGGCAATCTCTACGGGGAGCAACATCAAATAGGCAGCCAATGGGCGGGCCCCGTCCGGCTGCGGGTAGATGGCTTGAGGCGACGCGTGAGCGTCGTCCTAGATGAATGACCGCCGCCGAGGTCCTATAGGACTTCGCGCGACAGAATCCGGCTTACAAGAGAACTTCCGCCGAATTGCAGCAACAGCTTCCGCTGTCCCTATCCTTGTTGGACAGTACATACACCCAGACCCGCTCATGCGGGTTTTTTCTTATGCGTTCCCGCAGACTCCTAAACAGGTCTGCGGTTGATTCAAGCTTCATTGGATTTTTACGCTTTAGACAAGATCTTTTGCCTATTTGGTACTGATTTTCATGATCTGATTATTGGCAACTGTGGGAAAATGTGGGAATTGGTGGGAGCGTCTCTGCGGGACGCTGGCCCAACGGGAATGAAGGATTGAAGACAGTTTGAGGATAGGAAAGTGTTTCAAGGCACTACGCTCATCACGCTCGACGACAAGGGGCGGCTTGCGCTTCCTAAGCGTGCGCGTGATGAAGCGGCCGCTGACGGCGTGATCGTTGCTGCGCGTCATCCGGACGGGTGCCTGGTGCTTTATCCCCCTTCTGCCTGGGCTCCTAAGCGCGATGCTCTCCTGAAGCTTCCTTTCTCCGCACGCGGTTTTGTCCGTTTAGTGCTGGGGAGTGCTGAGGAACTGAAGGTTGATCGTGCCGGGCGCGTACTCATCCCCGCGGGGCTGCGTGAACTCGCTGGACTTGAACGCGAAGCAGCTCTTGTCGGCTGGGGTGATCATTTCGAGCTCTGGGATCGTGCACGCCTGACTGCTGCCGAGGCGCAGGCCGTCGCGCAGACCGTTGAGGATCTCGACTTCACGTTCTGAACCCGCTTTCTGCCAAAGAAAATATTTCCAAAATTTTGGGAGGCCTGCACAGTGCTTCCCAGGCGCGTCGTCCGCAGCGGCGCTGCTTGACAGCAGAAAAAGAAACAAGCCATGTCCGCCTTCGTCCATCTTCCCGTTCTGAGCCGCGAAGCACCTGAAGCTTTGGTTGCTCGTCCAGATGGACTCTACGTGGACGGTACTTTTGGCCGCGGCGGCCATAGTCGACTCATTCTTGAGCGGCTTGCGCCGCAAGGGCGGTTGATTGCTTTCGATCGCGATCCAGAGGCAGTGGCGGCGGCAGCTGCCATTAAAGATCCTCGCTTTCAGATTGTCCATGCGCCGTTTTCCGCTATGAAAGAACGTTTGGGAGATCTCGGTATTCGACAGGTCGATGGGATCTTTCTCGACATCGGCGTATCGTCGCCGCAGATTGACGATCCCTCCCGCGGTTTTTCCTTCCGCTTCGAGGGGCCCCTCGATATGCGCATGGACACGAGCTGCGGCGAAACCGCAGCGGAGTGGCTTGCCCGAGCATCGGCCGAGGAAATTGCCGAAGTGCTTGCGGATTTCGGTGAAGAGCGCTTTGCACACCGCATTGCACGGGCAATTGTTGAAGCGAGATCTCGTGCGCCAATCACTACAACCGGGGCGCTTGCAAAGCTCGTAGAAGCGGCAGTGCCGAAGAATCGCCGCGATGCTGCTCAGCATCCGGCGACGCGTACGTTCCAGGCGGTGCGTATTCAGGTCAACCACGAGCTCGATGAACTCAAGACCGCTCTGGAAAGTGCTGGGGCTCTTTTGGCGCCGGCCGGTCGATTGGCCGTCATCAGCTTCCATTCGCTTGAAGACCGCATTGTCAAGCGCTTTTTCGAAAAGCGCCTTCATCCTGACCGAGATCTCGATCCGCGGCTCCCGATGCCGGCGGGTTTCAATGCGCAGCCGTGGTTCAGCGATGTGATTCGTATTCTGCCGACCAAGAGCGAAGCAGAGTCCAATCCGCGTGCACGCTCTTCCGTACTCCGTGTTGGCACGCGTACTGCGCGTCTCTGGGAGGATTAGGCCATGCGTCCCGTCACGCGTGCGGAACTGCTGTGGACGGTCGTTTTAGGCATCGTCCTGGTGGGCAGCGCGTTTTGTCTGGTAGACCTTCATTTCCAAATGCGTCAGCTCTTTGTGGCTCACGAGCATGAAATGGATGTTCATCGCCGACTGCTCGACGACCAGGCCGAGCTGGAAATGAAAGTTCGCCGGGCTTCGCTTCCGGGGAGCATCTCGGCAGGTGCGGCCATGCTCGACTTGTCCGGGGCAACGGGTGCGGATACGGTGACGCTCGTGGAGGCGCCGGACGGACGAATCGACTTTTTGCCGGAAGTGCGCCGCGAACTCGATGCGCTGACGACGAATGGGGATGCTCAGAAGAGCAAGGTTGATCCAAAGAATGCTCAGCCTTCGGTTCGCGGTGCTGGGGCTGGAGGCCGGTCATGACAAACTTCATGAAGCGCGCGGCTGACGCAGTGGTCGATAAGCTCCTCGAGCTCATGCAGCGAGATCGGGCTGCACAAGAGGCCAAACCCAAAAGCGCCGAAAGCCCGCTCATCGTCATTCCGATTCCGAAATGGCGCACGTACTTTGCACTTGCCTTCATTACGGTCTTTTTTCTCGGACTCGTTTGTCGTGCGGTTTGGCTGCAGGCAGTGACGACGGATTTTCTTCAGGATCAAGGCGAGGCGCGTTATGCCCGGACGCTCACCATTGCCGGTGAGCGCGGGGAAATTCTGGACCGCAATGGCGTGGTGCTTGCGGCCAGTCAGCCTGTACGCAGCATCTGGGCGGATCCCGCATTCGCCAAAAAACTTTCAGCCGATGACTTTAAGAAGTTGGCCGATGTCCTGCAGATGAAGCCAAAGGAAGTTCGTGACAAGATTTTCAAGGCTAAGTCAAAGAACTTTACATATCTTGCCCGTACTCAAGATGTGCGGACAGCAGAGGCCGTGAGGCTTTTGAAGCTTCCCGGCATCGGTGTTTCGCCAGAAGTGCTGCGTGAATATCCTGATGGCCCGGCTGTCGCTCACGTTGTGGGATTTACCGGCCGCAGCGATCATGGTCAAGAAGGTATTGAACTGGCCCGAGACAAGGATTTGACTGGGGTGCCGGGGGCGCGCCGAGTGATCCGCGATGCTCGCGGCCGGATCATTGACGATATCTGGCAAAAGGAAGCCGTGCCGGGACATGATGTGGTGCTGTCCATCGACTCCCGCGTACAGTTTCTTGCGTTTCAGGCTTTGAAAGCACAGGTCGAGAAGTCTGAGGCATTGGCTGGTGCCGCGGTAGTGGCTGACGTACAGACCGGGGAGATAATTGCGCTCGTCAACGTTCCGTCCTATGACCCGAACGACCGCTCCACGATGCTCTTTGAACAGATGCGCAACCGTGTGCTCACCGACCAGTTTGAACCAGGATCCACTTTAAAGCCCTTTGCCATCGCCAAGGCGCTCGATATGGGAATTGTCGGTCCGAAGACAACCATTCAGACGGCGCCGGGAAAGCTCACCATCGGTGACCGCACCATCGGCGACACCCATGACTATGGACTGCTCACAGTGTCCGAGATCGTGGCAAAGTCGTCCAACATTGGTACGGTGAAGATCGCGCTTGAAATGTCACCGCAGACATTGTGGGACATGTACACCGCTTTAGGTTTCGGGCGCGCTCCTGCAATGGGCTTCCCAGGTGCGGCATCCGGACGTCTTCGTCCGGCAAAAACCTGGCGGCCGATTGAACAGGCCACCATTGCTTACGGACACGGCATCAGCGTGTCGCTCATGCAGCTTGTGCGCGCTTATACCGCGCTGGCACGAACGGGTGACGTTATTGACCTGACGCTCTATAAGCGTCCGGAAGGCGAACTGCCCAAGGGCGAGCAGGTTTATCGACCGGAGACTGTGCGGCTTATCCGCGCCATGATGATGAAGACGATGGCTGCCGGGGGAACGGCAAGCACTATTAAGGTAGCGGGCTATACCGTGGCCGGCAAGACCGGTACGGCCAACAAGGTTAAGAACGGACGTTATACAAACGATACGGTGGCGAGCATCGTAGGCATTGTTCCGGCCGTCAACCCAAGATTCATTGTGGCTGTGATGATCGACGAGCCTAAAAAAGGCAGTCGTTTCGGCGGGCGTGCGGCTGGTCCGGTGTTTAGCGAAATTGCTGAAAGTACGCTGCGCATGTTGATGGTGAGTCCTGACCGAGAGTCCGTTTCGGGCGGCGGCTTCCTGGCGAAAATTCGCAATTGAACCTTATTGAAGCAAAAAGGACGGAGATTACTCATGGATCAGACGATCAAAGATTCGGTGGCGTGGCTCAAAGATCTCGCACATCCGGGTGCACATCTTCGGCTCGACAGCCGAGAGGTGAAGCCGGGCGATATCTTCTGCGCCGTACCGGGTGAAAAGGTCGACGGCCGCACTTTTATCCGTGTAGCAGCTGCCCGGGGAGCGGCGGGCGTGATCTATGAGGCTGAAACGAGCCAGCGTCCTGAACACTATCCGCTGCCCGCTAAGCCTGTGGAGCACCTGCGCGAGCGGCTCGGCGAAATCGCCGCGCGCTTTTACGATGAACCCTCGGCTCACATGACAGGCGTGGCCGTGACTGGCACAAACGGCAAGACGACCACTACGTTCTGGACGGCCTCGCTTTTGACCGCTCTGGGCTCTCCGTCCGGCATCATCGGTACAGTCGGTGTCTTCTTCGCCGGACGGCAAATCCCTGCTCCGCATCTGACAACGCCGGATGCAGCCTCTTTGCAGGGGATCCTCAAGGATCTTGAAGAGACCGGTGCCAAGAGTTTTGTGATGGAAGCGAGTTCCGTTGGGCTCGATCAGGGGCGCATGAAGGGAACGCACTTTAAAGTGGGTGTATTCACCAATTTGTCTCGTGATCATCTGGATTACCACCAGACGATGGAAGCGTACGGCGAGGCCAAAGGACTTCTTTTTGCTTGGCCGGGTCTGAAGGCTGCCGTGTTGAATGCCTCGGATGCCTGGAGCCGGAAGTACGCTGATGCTGCTCAAAAGAACGGCTCCGAGATCTGGGTGACTGGATTGGAGGGTGAGGCAGCCTCTTTCGGGCAGGCATTCGGCGCTGCTCACGTGCTTGAAGCTAAGCAGATTGAGCCGTCGCACCGCGGCATGCGTTTCACGCTGGTCTGCGACAAGCGCGAATTTCCTGTTGAGCTGCATGCGCTCGGCACTTTCAATGTTGATAATGCGCTTGAAGCGGCTGCGGCTGCAGCCGCTTGCGGCCATCCCATCGAAAAAGTCGTGCGGGCTTTGGAAGCCCTCACTCCGCCTCCAGGCCGCATGCAGATTTTTGAGTCCGATGGAATGCCGCTCGGAGTTGTGGATTTCGGCCACACGCCGGATGCGTTGGAAAAGGCCATTGAGTGCCTCATTCCCAATGCGCGTGCTCGGGGCGGACGGCTATGGACGGTTTTCGGCTGCGGCGGTGACCGCGATGCCGGCAAGCGGCCGATCATGGGCGAAATTGCCGCACGGCTTTCCGATCAAGTCATCGTTACGAGTGACAATCCTCGGACGGAAAATCCTCAGGCGATTGTCGATGCGATCATGCAGGGCGTACAGGCTGTACCGGGTGCTGATCAGCGGACAATGGCCGTTGTTGACCGCCGCGAGGCGATTCATCGTGCCGTTTTTGCCGCTGACGCTAAAGACATCATCCTCGTTGCCGGCAAAGGGCATGAATGCGAACAGATCCTCAATGACGGGCCGCACCATTTCGTTGACGGAGAGGTGCTTCGCGAGGCTTTTAATGAATGCCGCGCAGTCCGCAGCCGGAAGTAAAAAGAAATACCCAATTGATTGCAAAGGCGTTCTGGCCTAAAGGTCAGTCAGACACTTTGCTTCTTGATGACAAACAATAGAAACCATGCAGGCAGAAACCGAAGTAATCCCGTCCGAACACGAGTCCTTTAAGTGGCTTCTTGAAGCCTTGTGCGACGAATTGGTTGAAGTTCACGGAGATCCCGCGAATGAAGACGCATCGTGGATCCGTGTCGTTACCGACAGCCGCATCGTCCGAGCGGGCGATGTTTTTGTCGCGCTCTCTGGAGAGCGCACCGACGGGCACCGCTATCTTTTACAGGCTGCCGAGTCAGGCGCATTCTGCTTGGTGGTCGAACACGTAGAGACTGGACTGAACGTTCCGCAGCTTGTGGTGGAAAACAGCCGTCGGGCTTACGGACTGATTGCTCGTGCTTGGCGCCGCCGCTTTGGCGTTTCGCTCACAGCGGTGGGCGGCAGCAACGGCAAAACAACGACCACGCAGATGATGAAGGCGATTCTCGCAGCTCATTGGGGTGCGCAAAACATCCATGCTACGGAAGGCAATTTCAATAACGACGTCGGCGTGCCGCATACGCTGCTCGGGCTTCATGGCGGCTGTCAGGCTGCCGTTGTGGAGGCCGGGATGAATCACCGCGGAGAAATGGCCCGGCTGGCCGATTGGATTCGCCCGACGGTCGTGCTGATGACTAATGCGCAGCGCGAGCATCAGGCGTATTTAGAAACGGTGGCTGAAGCGGCTTTTGAAAACGGCCTTTTAATTGCTGCGCTCCCGAACGACGGGGTTGCCGTGTATCCCGCTGATGATCCCTGTGCCGACGTCTGGGCTTCCTATGCGCTTGCCCGCGGTGTGCGTACGCTTACCTACGCTACCGCTGAAGGGGTGGCGGCCGATGTCCGCGGCGAACTGGTGCCGGGCAAGGGGCTGCGGCTTCTTGCCTATGGCATTGACCGCGTCATCGGGCTGCAGGTTCAAGGCGCGCACAACATTCACAACGCCGTAGGCGCAGCCGCAGCTGCGCTCGCGCAGCAAATTGATGTCGACGCCATCGCCGAAGGTCTGGCCGCCTTTAAGGCGCTCCCCGGGCGAGGAGCCCGCATGGCGTCTCCTGCGGGCTTCACGCTGATCGATGATGCATACAACTGCAATCCCGACAGTGCTATCGCGTCGATCGCGATGCTCGCAGAGGAAAAGCCCGCACGCATTTTCCTTTTTGGCGACATGGGTGAACTCGGCCGTGATGCTGAGCTTTGGCATGCTGAAGTGGGCGGTGCCGCGAAGACGCTGGGCATCGACTATTTCTGGGCGGCAGGACCGCTCTCTAAGCACGCGGCAGAAGCGTTCGGCATTGACGGCGTCAGAGGACGGTGGTTTGCCGATCGGGATGAATTGATTGCGCATCTGCCTGAACTGCCGCTCAAAGGCGCAACGGTGGCCGTCAAAGCAAGCCACTCGTCAGGCTTTGGGAAGGTTGTTGAGACGCTGAAGCATTTCCCAGCGTTCTGATTTTTCTTTTTTCTTTTTTTACGAGCTTCTGCCCGACTTTTCGCATCATGCTCAACTTCCTTTTTTCTTCTCCTGCCGATTCGCTGGCGCTGCGCGCACTCTTGGCGTTTTTGACAGCACTCGTGATTGGACTGGCCTGCGGTCCCGCCCTCATTAGAGAACTAAAGAAGCTTCACTTCGGTCAGGCCGTCCGCACGGACGGTCCTAAAACGCATCTGGCCAAGGACGGTACGCCGACAATGGGCGGTGCGCTGATTCTTGCCGCCATCACCCTTTCAACGCTTTGCTGGGCAGATCTTGGGAATCGCTTTATTTGGGTGGTGCTTTTCGTTACGTTGGGCTACGGCGCCATTGGCTGGATTGATGATTACCGCAAGATCGTGCATCACGATCCGCACGGTATGAGCGCTCGTGAAAAGTTCTCCTGGCAGTCCGTGATTGGTTTGGCGGCAGCCTTTTATCTTGCCTTGGCGCTTGCCGTTGTGCCGGGCGGAACATTTGCTGAAGCGATTGGCGCATGGTACGACGCTCGTTTTCCGCTGGACGTAACGGCCAATATTCACCTCTACTTGCCGCTGTGGACTGACTGGGCTTTCCCTCTGGGACTGATCGGCTTCATTGTCTTCGTCTACATCGTGATCGTCGGATCGAGCAATGCGGTGAACCTCACCGATGGGTTGGATGGCTTGGCCATTCTGCCCACGGTGCTCGTCGGCTCCGCGCTCGGGCTCTATGCCTATGCGGCGGGGAATCCCGATTTTGCCGGCGCTGCCTATGCAGCGGCTGCGCCTCATATTCCTGGCGCTGAAGAACTTGCAGTTCTCGCGGCGGCTTTGGCTGGCGCGGGACTGGCCTTTCTGTGGTTCAACGCTCATCCGGCACAAGTTTTTATGGGCGACGTGGGAGCTCTTGCGCTTGGCGGCTGTTTGGGCACGATGGCGGTTGTCGCGCGTGTGGAGCTTATCCTCGCCGTTATGGGCGGCGTTTTCGTGGTGGAGACGCTTTCCGTCATGATTCAGACGACCTATTTCCGTTTTTCTCACGGCAAGCGAGTTTTCCTGATGGCGCCCATTCATCATCACTTTGAACTCAAGGGGTGGCAGGAAACTCAGGTCGTGGTTCGATTCTGGATCATTACTTTCATTCTGACAGCGCTTGGTCTTTCGGTGCTTGCGCTTCACTGAGTGAGACGTTCGCTGAAAAACAGCGGTTTTCGCAGGTTAGTCAAAAAAATGCTTGAAGCTGAAGACAAATCCTTCATTACATTGAATGCCGCCGAAGGGGCTGGCCGCCGCGCCTGGGTACTCGGGCTTGGCGCTTCCGGACGTGCTGCGGCTCAATACCTCAATGACCATGGCTGGCGCGTTCATGCTTTTGATACACGTGAGGCGCCTGCGGGTCTTGACGCTTTTTGCGAGGCGGTTCCGGGCTGCGAGATGACGCTGGGCGGCTTTCCTGAAACGACGGCGCCCGGGGTAGAACTTGTGGTGATGTCGCCGGGCGTTTCGCCTTACTTTGGTGCGGCAGCCTCCGTCTGTGCTTCAGCGCGCAAAGCGGGCATTCCTATCGTCGGCGAGATTGAACTTTTTGCGCAGGAGCTCGCCTATCTGAAGCGTACGCAGGGATATGCTCCCAAAGTTATCGGCATTACCGGCACAAACGGCAAAACGACGACGACAACGCTCACCACCAAAATGGCTGCGGCAGCGGGACTGTACGCAGTTGCTGCGGGCAACATCGGCCCTAATGCCGTCGCGGAGCTCAGTAAAGCGGAAGCGGCCGGAGCCCTTCCCGACATTTGGGTGCTTGAGCTCTCGAGCTTTCAGCTGGAGACAACGCATACGCTCAACTGTACGTCAGCTGCCCTTTTGAACATCACCGAGGATCATCTTGACTGGCACGGTTCTATGGAGGCCTATGCGCACGCTAAAGGGCGTATTTTTGCACCCGATACCGTACGCGTCGTCAATCGTGAAGATCCGCTCGTCATGGCTGAACTTGAAAAAGCGGACGATCGCGAGCAGTCAGCGGCTCGATGCTTCACATTCGGCGCGACGAAGCCGCAGAAAGAGGGTGAACTGGGTCTGATGATGGCGGCCCATGCCTCACAGGGCTACTGGCTGGGACTTCGCGATCAGATGGAGGTCGACGTGCTGTTCCTGCCGGAATTCGAGCTCCTCATCCGCGGCCGGCACAATGCCATGAACGCACTCGCAGCTTTGGGACTTATTACGGGCGCGGGCATTGAAACTCGGCCTGCGATTGGCGTGCTCCGCACTTATCGAGGGGAGCCGCATCGTGTGGAACTTGTACGCACGATTGAAGGCCGCGATTTCATTGACGATTCCAAGGGGACCAATGTCGGCGCAGTGGCTGCCGCTGTGCGCGGACTCGCTGCTCAGGGACGCCGAATTCTGATTTTGATGGGCGGCGACGGCAAAGGGCAGGACTTCACGCCGCTTGCCGAAGAGCTCAAGGGGCGAGTGGCGTTTGCGGCCTTGATTGGGCGTGATGCGGCCAAAATCCGCGAAGCCGTTTCGTCCGCCGGTGTTGCCACAGAAACCTTTAAGACGCTTGAGGCCGCGGAGGACTGGCTTTGGGAAAAGAGCCGGCCGGGTGATCAGATACTTCTGTCGCCGGCTTGCGCGTCATGGGACATGTTCCGTGACTATGCCGAACGCAGTGAACGATTCAAGGCTGAGGCCGCCAAAATCGCGGATCACGTCGTTCCAAAGGCCGATGAAGCCGTACAGGGCTGATGGCCGAAGAGAGGTTTTCTGTGAGGCGCTTAGATTCCGACTGGGGTGCAGATCAACGTTCATCGCCCGGGCTTAACTGGGAAGTGATCATCTGTACCGCCGCGCTCGTCTGTTTTGGAACGGTCATGGTCTTTTCGGCCACGTCCTCCATGGGGGCGGGCGGGTTGGGAGATTCTGCCAATTTCGGCGAAGTCAAGCGCCACTTGATGAGCATTCTCCTTGCGCTATGCGCCGCAGCGGTGGTTTACCGCGTGCCGATGAACTTTTGGTATCGGCACTCCACCTGGCTGCTGCCGGTCGGCCTGCTGCTCCTTGCCAGTGTGTTTCTTCCCGTTATCGGCAAGAGCGTCAACGGCGCTCGCCGATGGCTGCAGCTCGGGCCCCTTTCGATTCAGGCTTCGGAAATGGTGAAGCTTTGCGCTCTGATTTATGCCGCAGCCTTTACCGTAAAGCGTCAGGAATACATGCACTCCTTTTCAAAGGGGTTCTTCCCCATGGCGATTGTCATGGTGATCATCGCCTTTATGCTGATGCAGCAGCCCGACCTAGGAGCGACGGTGGTGGTATCGGTAGTCATCATGGGCGTGCTCTTTCTGGGCGGTCTGTCGATGAAGATCTTTCTTGCCGTCGGCACGGTGATCGTCGCTTTCGTGGCGCTGATGATTTTTATGACGCCGTGGCGCCTCTCGCGCGTATTGGCGTATTTGGATCCATGGTCCGATGAGTATGTTCTGGGGCAGGCCTACCAGCTTTCACATTCGCTCATTGCTTTCGGCCGCGGTGAACTCTTTGGCGTAGGGCTCGGCGGTTCCGTCGAGAAGCTCAATTACCTGCCCGAGGCCCATACTGACTTCATCATGGCTGTAGTGGCGGAGGAAACCGGACTGGTCGGTGTTATCCTCATCCTCTTTATTTTTTACTGGCTCATTCGCCGCACATTCGAAATCGGTCGGCAGGCGATCAAGCTGGAGCGCTTTTTCCCGGGCTTGCTGGCGCAAGGTGTGGGACTTTGGTTCGGAGTTCAGGCGATTATCAATATTGGCGTAGCTTCCGGAGCATTTCCGACGAAGGGACTCACGCTTCCGTTTGTGAGCTTTGGGGGATCCTCGATGCTCTCATCCATGATCGCCATTGGACTGCTTTTAAGAGTAGACCGAGAAAACAAAATTTTGATGCGAGGAGGTCAGGTGTGACCGCTGACAACAAACAACAAACTGCGGCCGACGGCCGCACGCTCGTCATCGCCGCTGCAGGGACTGGCGGACATGTGATGCCTGGTCTGGCCGTCGCTCGCGTAATGGCCGATCGAGGCTGGAAGATCGTTTGGATTGGCACGACCACCGGCATGGAAAAAGGGCTCGTAGAGCGTCAGGGGATCGAATTCCATCCGCTTAACTTCCAAGGCATGCGCGGACGCGGCATTGCAGGGATGATTACAGGCGGCATCAAGATGCTCAAGGCTATCTGGGATGCCCGCAAGCTGCTTAAAAAACTTCGTCCAACGGCAGTGTTTTCCACGGGCGGCTACATCGCTGTGCCGGTATGCTTTGCGGCGCAGAATCTCAAGCGTCCCATTGTGCTGATGAATTGCGACGCTGACCTCTTGATGTCCACCAATACTGTGCTGCCTTTTTGCGATGCGCTGGCCTGCGGGTTTGCGGGCGGTGCCCGCACGTTTGCAGGCAGCAAAGGGCATACGACCGGGAATCCCGTGCGCGCCGAAATCGCGGCGCTGCCGGCGCCCGCCGAGCGTTTTGCCGGGCGTACGGGGCCGCTAAAACTCTTTATTTTCGGCGGCTCGCTGGGCGCTCAGGTACTTAACGACGTGCTGCCGCAGGCTTTGGCAATGATTCCTGAGGGTGAGCGTCCGATTGTCCTTCATCAGACAGGGCGCGATCGTGATGCGGCTGTGCGCGAAGCATATGCCAAGGCAGGCGTTGCGGCAGAAGTCGTGCCTTTCATTGACGATATGGCAGCGCGCTACCGCGAAAGTGACCTGGTGCTGTGCCGATCGGGCGCAACGAGCTGTTCGGAATTGTGTGCGGCGGGCGCCGCAGCAGTGTTGGTGCCTTTTATTGCCAAAACCACTAAGCACCAGCTCGGCAATGCCAAATATCTTGCGGATCGGGGTGCGGCCTGGTTGGTGAATCAAGCGGACTTTACCCCGCAGGCTGTGGCCAAGCTCATTTCAGGCATGACGCGTGAGTCGCTGCTCGAGCATGCTCAGGCAGCACGCGCCATTGCCGCGCCGGATGCGGCGGCTAAAGTCGCTGACTTGATTGAAGAAGTCGTCGTACGTCGGGCGCCGAAGATCCCGAAGGCCTGACGCTCGCACGCGAATATTTGCCCCTTTTACGGAGAACCACCTTGAAGTTTCTGGTCAATCATCTGCATTTCGTCGGGATCGGCGGTGCCGGCATGAGCGGCATCGCCGAAGTGCTCCTCAATTTAGGTTATGTCGTCAGCGGCTCGGATATCGCTGCGTCGCCCGTGACTGAACGTCTGCAGTCTTTGGGGGCGCGCATTTCGCTCGGACACGACAAGAAGAACATCCGAGGCGCGGATGCAGTGATCGTTTCTTCGGCCGTAAAGGCTGACAACCCAGAAGTTACCGCTGCTCGTGAACTGGATATTCCAGTCGTCCCGCGTGCGGTGATGCTTGCTGAATTAATGCGGCTGCGCCGCGGCATTGCTATTGCAGGCGCTCATGGGAAAACGACGACCACCTCGCTTACCGCATCACTGCTCGCCGCAGGCGGACTGGATCCGACTTTTGTCATCGGCGGAAAACTCAATAGCGCAGGCGCGAATGCTCGCTTGGGAACGGGCGAATTTTTGGTGGCCGAAGCTGATGAATCTGATGCGTCGTTTCTGAATCTCACGCCGGTTATTGCTGCCGTCACCAACATTGACGAAGACCACATGGATACCTATGGGCACGACTTTGAAAAATTAAAGAGTGCTTTTGTGGACTTTCTCGGACGTCTGCCTTTTTACGGCGTAGCCGTGCTCTGCATGGACGACGATAACGTTCGCTCGATTCGTCCGCGCGTAACGAAACCCGTGATTGGGTACGGTCTTTCTCATGACGCTACCGTTCGCGCAATTGATGTGACGGCCGATGGCACGCGCATGCGTTTTACGGTTCTTCGCCCCGATCATCCGCCGTTGCCCGTCGTACTGAACCTGCCGGGCGTACATAATGTGCGCAATGCCTTGGCGGCGGTCGCAATCGCGACCTTGGCGGGCGTTAAGGATGAAGACATCAAGCGCGGCTTGGCAGAATTTAAGGGCGTAGGCCGGCGCTTTGCCCAGTGGGGTGATATTCCTATTCAGGATGCGGATGGCCGCATCACGGGAACCTTCACGCTGATTGATGACTATGGTCATCATCCGCACGAAATGGCGGCAACCCTCGCGGCAGTACGCGGTGCGTGGCCCGGCCGCCGCATTGTCGTTGCTTTCCAGCCGCATCGCTACACTCGTACGCGCGACTGCTTCAATGATTTTGTGAAGGTCCTTGAGGATGTCGACGGCGTCGTGTTGGCCAATGTTTATCCTGCGGGGGAAGCCCCCATCCCCGGTGCAGACAGTCACCATCTTGCCGAGGCCATCAAAGCCTCTGGCCGCAGTGAACCCGTTGTGGTGGATGTTGATCAAGTGCCCGATGCCGTGCGCTCGCTCGTAGAGCCCGGTGACGTTGTCGTAACGATGGGTGCGGGCTCAATTGGCCGTGCGGCGCCGAAACTCGCCGGTCGTCTCTGATGGAATAAAAAATAGGAGTCTGCAAATGACCCAAGCAGAAGAACCGCGTCTTGAACGCGTTGTAGTGCTCGAGGGAGGCATTTCCTCTGAGCGTGAGGTTTCGCTTCTATCGGGGCGCGGCGTAAAGGAAGCGCTGGCTTCAAAGGGCCTGGAGGTTGAAAGCTGGGATCCGGCTGTTGACAGCGTGGGCGGTCTGGAAGAGGGCGCATATGATGCCGCCTTTATTGCGCTTCACGGGACCTTGGGCGAGGACGGCTCCGTACAGGGACTCCTCAATTGCATAGGTCTTCCCTATACCGGTCCTGGCGTGACGGCTTCGGCGATTGCGATGGATAAGGAGCTTACGAAGAACATTTGGCGTGCCAACGGCATTTCCGTGCCTGCGGGCGTGCGTTTGACGGCAGCCGCATCGGATGCTGAGCTCGAGCGTGCCATTGCCGAGTTTGGTGCTGACGGCGTTGTCGTTAAGCCCGGTCATGACGGCTCCTCGATTGGCGTTACCAAGCTCGATCGCGATGCGCTTTCCCTTCATTCGCTGCGAGCTGCGCTCAATGCAGCTGCTGAGCGTGATGCCGCAGAGGTGTTGGTGGAGGAGTACATTCACGGGCGCGAGTTTACGGTGGCCATTCTGGATGGTAAGGCGCTCCCCGTGATTGAGATCTGTGCTCCTGAAGGCAGTTACGATTTTCAGAATAAGTACTACACGGATGTGGTGCGCTACGAGTGTCCGGCAAAGCTTCCAGAGGCTTCGGCGAAAGCGCTTGCTGCTGCTTGCGAGAAAGCCTTCGCAGTGCTCGGCTGCCGCGGATGGTCGAGAGTCGACGCGCTTGAACGTGCTGACGGAACATTTGCACTGCTCGAAATCAATACGTCGCCGGGCATGACCCCGCACTCGCTCGTGCCGATGGCGGCTCGTGCTGTAGGGCTGTCCTATGCCGACCTCTGCCTCAGAGTGCTCGGACTCGCCCGCACGGACATTGCTTGATCTGATCTGCGCTTTGACCGAAGATGGACGTACCGCAAACTGAACGGACCGACGCTGCCGGCAATCCTTTGCGACAGATCCCCCTGCCTCAGGACAGTCTGGGGCGGCAGGAGCCGACGCTTGCTGCCAGAGGAAAGCGGGCTGCTGCGGACAATCTGCATGTAGGGAGCCGCACGCCTGAATTTGCGGATGAACTTCCTCCTGTGCCGCGCGAACGTCTCGGTGCGGCCGAACGCATGCGTTACGGTCTTCGGCGATGGGGGCTTCCTGCGGCGCGAGTGGCGGGACTCCTGACTGTGCTCATACTGGGCGCGCTTGTCGTGCGAGAGGCCGCTGATGGGCGGATCTTCATGCTTCAGCGGCTGGAGATGACCGGGGACGTCCAGAAGGTGCCGTTGGCGAGGTTAAAGGAAGCAGTGGAGCCCGCTGCTGCAGGTAAAACCTTTTTTACGGTTGATTTGAAGGCCGTCAGAGATGCCGCCGAAACGGTGCCCTGGGTGCAGTACGCCGCAGTGCGCCGTGTTTGGCCCGACGCGCTGATGATTGATGTGACGGTATACGAAGCCGCGGCTGTCTATGAAGACGGCCGGCTCGTCAGCGGTGAAGGTCAGCTTTTTTCGGCCAATCCTGATGAAGGATCGGAAACGGCCGGGGCTCCAACGTTTCGCGGGGAGGCTCAGGCCGTACCGGAAATGCTTCGCCGCTGGCGCCGATTCAGCGGACTGACGGAACATATTCCCGCCAAGATTACCGAACTGGAGCTTTCAGACCGAGGCAGCTGGACGCTTACGATAGAAAGTCCGACGATTCCCCCCACAAAGATTGAACTCGGACGCGATGCTAACGGCGCAGCCGTTGAGGAGCGTCTGCGTCAGGTGGTGGAAGCGTATCCGCGAATTGTGGAAATTATGGGCGGACCGCCGGCCTCGCTCGATGCCCGCTATCGTCGGGCGATTGCAGCCGGTAAGGTCAATCGCGAACAGGTGGCGGAATATTTGGCATCCGTGCAGGCTGCGTCCGCTCAGAGCAGTGCTCGTCCATCGCTTGGGGATGCCGATGGCGCGGCGGATGCGGCGGCAGAAGCGGAAGCGTCGTCAAGCAAAGACTCAGTGGACGATATTGAGGCAGCATCGGCTGCGGATGATGCCGCGGATGCGGCATCGAGCGAGTCGCATGAGACTGAAGGCGGTGCAGCTGCCCGCTAAATGCTCACTGCGTCATATGACGTCCTACAATATCCTTCTTTCAAATCCTTCCTTTCCCATCCATTGCTCTCATGAAGTCTCAGGATCACGGCCGCGAGTTCTTTGCCGCCCTCGACATCGGCACGGATAAAGTGCTTTGCATCGTCGCGCGACCTGGCGCAGAACCGGGTTCCATGCGGGTGATCGGCATGGGGAATGCACGCTCTTCGGGCGTACAGGAAGGGTGCGTCGTTGATGTACAAGAAGCTGTTCAATCGATTCGCAAGGCTGTGCAGGAAGCGCAGTACACGGCTGAAGTTCAGCTTTCCGGTGTGTGGGCGGCCATCGGCGGCAAGTACCTGCAGAGCGCCAACTGTGTTGGACAAACGGTGCTTCGCGGGCAAGAGGTTTCTCGGGAAGACGTTGAACAGGCCGAATCAAATGCTCGGCTCGCCGCCATGCGCGAAGGCAAAGGCAGCACTGTCATCAAACTGATTCCGCAGGGGTTCCGCTGCGGCGACGTGATGACTGCCCGTCCCATCGGATTGGTGGGGCCTAAGCTTGAGGCTTATGTGCATGCACTTTACGGCTCCAAAACCAATGCCGACAATCTGAAGCGCTGTATTCAGCGCGCCGGAGTGGAGGTCATCAACTATGAGCCGCATCCCTGGGCAGCGGCTCAGGCCGTTCTCTCCGAAACCGAAAAAACATGCGGCGCAGCGGTAATCGATATCGGTGCGCAGACGACATCAATCATTGTGATGGCTGAGGGACGCGTACAGTTCACTGACGTGCGTCCTTGGGGCGCTGAAATTTTCACCCGCGATTTGGCTATGGTTCTCGGCATCAGTCTTGAGGAAGCCGAGGAACTAAAGCGCAATTCGGGGGAGTGCCGTCTGTCGCAGGTTATTGCCGGTGAAGTTGTACAGTTTGAATCTCACGGTGCGCTTTCACGCCTTTATTCTCGCGATCTGCTCGTGAAGACCCTTGCGGCGCGCGCACAAGAATATTTCCATCTCTACCGACAGCTGCTTATTGATGCAAGAGCTTTTGACCATGTCGAACTCGTGGTGCTCACCGGCGGCGGAGCCATGCTCCCGGGCATCGCTGATGCGGCTGCGGCGGAAATGGGCAAACGTGTGCGTATTGGACTGCCCCGGCGCGCAGAAGGCGAGTCGGCGCTGCTGCAGCGGCCTGATTCGGTAGTGGCTGCTGGCTTAGTGCAGTGTGCTATCGACGCCGGTGCGCTCGGTGTAGAGAATGCATGGGGCGTCAGGCGTCGGCAGGGATTCCGTGAGCGCCTGAAGACATTCTTCATTGGCGACTATTGACGTGTCCAACGCTTTCTCTGTCCGCAGAATGGCCAAAAAGAACGGATAATTCACCAATTCCATTAACGAGGTTGACATGCCTTTTGAAGTTCTTCCTGAATTTGACCCGCTCAAAACCGTGATCAAGGTGATCGGCGTGGGCGGCGGCGGCGGAAATGCCGTCGAGCACATGATTACCCACGGCGCCAAGAGCATTGAGTTCATCGCTGCCAATACGGACCATCAGGCACTGCAGCGCTCCAAGGCTCACGTCAACATCCAGCTCGGCAGCACCGGACTGGGTGCGGGAGCGCGTCCGGAAATCGGTGCGGCTGCCGCACAGGAAAAGCGCGAACAGGTGGCGGAAGCGATCCGCGGAGCCAATCTGCTCTTTATTACGGCCGGCATGGGCGGCGGTACGGGAACGGGCGCTGCGCCGGTGATTGCTGAGATTGCGAAGGAATTGGGCATTCTCACGGTGGCCGTGGTGACGAAGCCCTTCAGTTTTGAAGGCGCTCGCCGTATGCGTACGGCCGAACAAGGCATTGAAAATCTCAAGAGCAAAGTCGATTCGATGATCGTCATCCTGAACGAGAAGCTCGAAGAAGAATGCCCGCCGAACGCCACGATGAAAGAATGCTTTGAAACCTCCAACGAAGTGCTCTACAAAGCCTGCGTCGGCATCGCGGAAATCATTCATACGCCCGGCACGATCAATGTCGACTTTGAAGATTTGAAGACCGTCATGAGCGAGCGCGGCAGCGCCATCATCGGCCTGGCGACGGCATCCGGTCCCGATCGTGCCCGCAAAGCTGCGGAAGCGGCCATCGCTTGTCCGCTGCTCGAAGGCGCCAACCTTCAGGGGGCGCGCGGCATGCTTGTTTACTTCACTGGCAATGAAAGTCTCACGCTCGCGGAAATTCGCGAGGCGATGGGCGTACTCAATACCTTTGTCACCAAACAGGCCAACGTCATCTTCGGCTCGGCTATGTCTGAGGAAATGGGGGATGAAGTGCGTGTTACGGTAGTCGCAACCGGTCTCGATCGCCCGATTGATCCGACGACGACCGTTGACACAACGTCACCCGCCGCTGCGCCGGCAATTGGTCAGCCCGCATCTGCTGCTGAAGCTTCGCAGCCTTCGTCTGACGAACCGCCGACGATCTTTGGCACGCCGAAGACGGAGAAGAAGACCGATGAGGAAGCCGCGCAGACAGGGGCGCCGAAATTCAGCATTCCGAAGTATTTGAGCTGAGGCGTATTGAGTCATGTTCTGCCAGTGCACGCTCGCCGAGTCTGTAGCCGCTGTCGGCATCGGTCTGCACAGCGGCCGCAAAATCCGTCTGGTGCTTCATCCGGCACCAGAAGATTCCGGTATTGTCTTTCGCCGCGTTGACCTTAATCCGCCTGTCGATATTCCTGCTGCGCCCATGAATGTGAACGACACGCGCATGGCAACGACCGTGAACGTCGGGCGTGCGGCGGTGGCGACGATTGAACATTTGATGAGTGCTTTCTCGGGACTTGGCGTGGACAATTGTCTCGTTGAAGTCAATGCGCCGGAAATCCCCGTCATGGATGGATCCGGAGCAGCCTTCGTCTATCTCATTCACAGCGCCGGGCTTGTTGAGCAGAAGGCGCCGCGGCGCTTCGTGCGTATTCTGAAGCCCGTTGAGGTGCGCGAAGGCAGCAAACTGGCTCGGCTGGAACCTCACGAAGGCTTCCGGCTGTCGTTTCGCATTGCCTTCGGTCATCCGGCGATCGACGCTACGGATCAATATGCTGACATTGACTTTTCCAAAGTCAACTATGAACAGGCCGTATCGCGGTGCCGGACATTCGGGTTCGTTCAGGATGTGGAAATGCTTCGCAAAATTGGTCTTGCGCAAGGCGGCTCACTGTCCAACGCCATCGTCATGGATGAATTCCGGGTGCTCAATCCCGGAGGGCTGCGCGAACAAGGTGAATTTGTGAAGCATAAGATCCTGGACGCAATGGGGGATCTTTATGTGCTCGGCGCGCCGCTGCTTGCGCATTACATTGCAGAAAAATCGGGGCATGGCCTCAACAACCAGCTGCTGCGTGCACTTTTAGCGGATCCTTCAGCCTTTGAAACCGTAACATTCGAACATGCTAAGGACTGTCCGGTTGATTTTTGGCCTCAGCCTGCCGCGGTTCGTCCTGAAGCGCCCGATGACGGGAAGCTGCCGTTCTAACTGTGCATTTTCCGACGGAAAACGCAAAGCCGCGGGCTGTATGCTGCTGCCAGCGGCTTTTTATTTGCCAAGGTCTGCCGAAAAACGGTCGGCGTCACGCATCAGTGCGGCAGCATAACGGCCCGTTTCGGCAGCGTCGGCGAGAGGATTGCCCAGGCGTTCGCGCAGCTTAAGCGCAGCTTCGTGCAGACTGCTGAGACGTGCCTGCAGATCTTCACGACGACTGCGCCGGCTGAGCATACGGCTTCGCAGTTCAGAGAGCTGCGGATTGCCGGCGCACTCTGCTTCATTCGGGATGAGTTTGGGGTCCGGCATGCGCGGCAGACGGTCGGCCCATATTGGAATAATGGTTAGCAGCTCCTCGAGCTTGGTGCGAAGTTCCAGCTGTTGGGCCTCCTCTGCCTCGGCCGCTGCCTGTACGGCATCTTCCGCTGCTCGAGCGGTTTGACTGGCGTGCGGGGCGGCAGACTCCGATTTTTCGTCGGCCGGTATAGGCGCGCCGAAAAGATCGGGCAGCTCAAGGGGCTTGGCGTCGGGGTCTATGGCAGCACGAGCTGCTTCGAAACGTTCGACCACTTCTGCGGCCGCCCGCTCGAGCATAGCGGCGAGTTCAGGGGACAATCCCTCTCCGCGCGGCGCGGTGAGCACTCGATCAACAGCGGCTGCCGACTGCTCGGCGGCGGCAAGGAGTGCGGCACGGTTATCCCAGGTTTTAAGCCGTGCGAGTTGACGCGCGCGGATGGCGGCGAGCTGTGGGTCTGCTTCGGCCTCTGCTTCCGAGGGAATGATGGATTCATTGAGACGTCCGCCAAGGACAGCTTCCAGACTGCGCAGACGGGCAAAAACGATTTTGAGCGATTCAAGAAGCGCACCTTCCAAGGGGTTGATGCCGCTCAGGGCGTCGTCAGGGAGATCCCCGCGGAGAATTTCGACTTTTTCTGCCAATGTCTCAATCTCTGCGGACATGCTTGAGAGCGCCTCTTCTTCATTGATCAGCCGTCGATCGATTTTCCGCAGCGTTTCCATTGTCTCAGGACGCTCGTCGGCGTATTTGGACCGAGGCGCGAGCAGCCAAGGCCGGTCGGCCAGAAAACGCTTGGACATGGCTGCCAGAGTTTGCTCGAGCGTGTCGAGTCGGCTTTTCACTTCCAGACGCGACTCCCACGAGAGGAGTTTGCGGGAGCTTTCTGCCGAGAGCGCAACAGCCAAAGCCTGCGAGTCGCCTTTTTCGCGTGCTCGTGCGAGATCTGCGGCTTCCTGGGCCAGCCGACTGTCGGCGGCGAGAATATCGGGCAGCTCGGGCATGCGCACGCCGATATGTCTTATCTGCGAAAGCGTTTCGGAGAGTTTGCTTTGCAGGACTTTTATTTTTCGCTTGAGCTCGCTGCGAAGCACTGCTGGCGAAAGCTCCTCATGCGTTCCGGCGTTCGGAAGGGAGGGGCTGGCGGCGGCTGGCGGTGTTCCCTTGGCGGCAAGCGTTTGTACGGCTTCTTCCAGAGGCAGTGTGAGGCGATCCTCCACTTGGTTGAGTCTTGCCGTCCATCCTGCGATCTTAAGTGCGGCGCTGACGGCGCTTTGGCCGGCATCGTCGAGTACTTTGGAAGAAAGTTCGAACGGCAGCTCCGCTGCGGCCTCCTCTGCTGCGGGCGGCATCAATTTTTCACGTGCAGTCTTCAGCAGCGCCAGCGCTTGCCGGGCTTCTTCGGCGATCTGATTCGTTTCGGTTTCTGCGAGCGTACGCCGAGCGAGCCGTGCGCGCTGACGTGAGCGAACGGCGGCCAGTACGGGGTTCGCCTTGGCAGAGGCTTCATCGGGAATCAGTTTGGCGTCCGGAGCACTCGGCAGCAGTGTTTTGATTCGATCGGTACGCCCGATCAGTCGATCAATGCGTTCAATCGTGCCTTCCAAGGCCGTTTCAACGGCCAGCGGCATTTCTTCGGGCCGAGGGCGAAGCACTGCTGCGAGTGCGAGTATCTGGTGTTTGAGGTCAGGATTGATCAGTCGGGCTGCAGAGGATTCAAGTTCTGCAGCGGCAATGAGTGAAGGGGTTCGGATCGGCTCAGGTTTTTCAACTTCATTGAGTGTGGAGCGGCGTCCGCGGTTACGGAAGTCAACCGCAACAACAGGGACGCCTGCCGTAATGAGATTTTCAAGAATTCGTTTAGAAAGATTTCTTAACCGACTTTGCTGAGCAGCGCTGTCGGTAATGAAGGTAATGGTGCCTTGAGTGTTTATCCGGACACCGCGTCCGGATGAAAAATCGAGCGGCAGCCGCAGCTGGTCAATAAGCGGCATGATGGCTTTGCCGGCGCGGCAGGCCAGTTCGTATTCGGCAAGAAGCTTTCCGCTGGCACTCGATTCGGCGAGTGACTTTTCCGGAGAGCGGAAGCCGCGGTTTCTGAGCGTAAAGCCGGCAGGTAGCGAGCGAAGCCTAGGCACGAAAAGGGTCTCCGGACAATCTGCAGCGGAAAGCATTATTCCGCAATGAATTCGGGCTCAGTGGCGGCATTGCAGGATCGCAAAAATGCGATAATCCTTCAATTGTGCTCGGCTCTCTGGGGAATATGGCCGTCTTGGACGGTTTTTCCATCAGCATGCCGGAGCGCCTAGCCCTTCTTGGAGAAGTCTACTCGAGATGGTGCCCGATGCTTTATGGGTTGAGGCGCATGGATGCGTTTTCTACCTTAAGCAGGATGTAATGCAGCAGTCTTATTGATAAGACTTCCGCTTTTTTTGACGGCTCTATTGTCCAGGCAGACCTAAAACCCAAGCAGACGCCTGCCGTGACAGCAGACGCCGCGACGCAGAATTCCAGCGAAAACATGTTTGACGAACTTTTAACCAAGATTTTTGGCAGCCGCAACGAGCGGCTCATTAAGCAGTACCGCCGCCAAGTGGCTGCGATCAACAAGCTCGAACCCGCCATGGAGGCGCTTTCGGACGCCGAACTGCAGGCCAAGACTCAGGAATTCCGCGACCGTATTGCCAAGGGTGCGACCACGGACGAATTGCTGACGGAAGCCTTCGCGGTTGTGCGCGAAGCCTCTAAGCGCGTGCTCGGTATGCGCCACTTCGATGTGCAGCTGATTGGCGGCATGGTGCTCAATGACGGCAAGATCGCTGAAATGCGCACTGGTGAAGGCAAAACCCTTACCGCTACGCTTGCCGTCTATTTAAATGCTTTGGCCGGCAAAGGCGTGCATGTCGTAACTGTAAACGACTATCTGGCTTCGCGAGATGCGGATTGGATGGGGCGGCTTTACCACTGGCTCGGACTTTCTGTCGGCAAGATTCTTTCGCAGCAGGACACTGCGGCTAAGAAAGAAGCCTATGCGGCCGATATTACGTACGGTACGAATAATGAGTTCGGCTTTGACTATCTGCGCGACAACATGGAGTACGACGTCTCTGCTCGCCGTCAGCGCGGTCTTTACTTTGCGATTGTCGACGAAGTGGACTCCATTCTGATTGACGAGGCGCGTACGCCGCTCATCATTTCGGGGCCGGCCGATGACAATACGGATCTTTACCTCCGAATCAACGAAATTCCGCCGCTCCTTACGCGCCAGCAGGAGGAAAAGGGCGAAGGCGACTATTGGGTCGACGAAAAAGCCCATCAGGTCTATATCTCCGAGTCCGGCCATGTGAAGCTCGAAAAGATCCTCGCAGAACGCGGTCTTGTCGGTCCCGGCGAATCGCTTTACTCGCCGAAGAACATCATTTTGATGCATCACCTGATGGCCTCCCTGAAGGCCCATACGCTCTTCAAGCGCGATCAGCAGTATGTGGTGCAGGACGGTGAAATCGTCATCGTGGACGAATTTACGGGCCGTTTGATGCCGGGGCGTCGCTGGAGCGAAGGTATTCACCAGGCCGTCGAAGCTAAGGAAGGCGTGCGCATTCAGCACGAAAATCAGACGATGGCGTCGATTACCTTCCAGAACTACTTCCGCATGTACGAGAAGCTCTCAGGCATGACGGGTACGGCGGATACTGAGGCATACGAATTCCAGGACATTTATGGTCTTGAAACTGTCGTTATTCCGACACATCGCAAGATGATACGAATCGACGAGCAAGACAAGGTCTACCGTACGGTGACGGAGAAATATCAGGCCATCGTTGAGGACGTCAAGGCATGTCACGCGAAGGGACAGCCGGTTCTGCTCGGCACGACCTCGATTGAAAACTCCGAACTGCTCTCGCAACTGCTGACGAAAGAGGGCATTGAGCACAATGTGCTCAACGCCAAGCAGCATGAACGCGAAGCGCAGATCGTGCTTGATGCTGGTCGTCCCGGCATGGTGACGATCGCTACCAATATGGCTGGCCGCGGTACCGACATTGTGCTCGGCGGCGGCATCAACAAGGCTGTAGGTGCGATTGAAGCTGACGAAACGCTTTCCGCAGAAGAAAAAGCGCAGCGCATCGCTGAGGTGAAGTCGCAGTGGCAAAAGCTCCATGACGAGGTCGTGGCAGCCGGCGGCCTGCGCATCATCGGCAGCGAACGTCATGAATCCCGTCGTATCGATAATCAGCTGCGCGGCCGCGCAGGACGTCAGGGTGACCCGGGTTCATCGTGCTTTTATCTGTCGATGGAAGATCAGCTGCTGCGCATTTTCGGCGGCGACCGTATGCGCGCCATCGCCGATCGGCTCAAGCTTGAGCCGGGCGTTGCGATTGAGTCGAAGATGCTGACTCGCATGATCGAATCCGCACAGCGCAAAGTGGAAGGCCGCAACTACGACATCCGCAAGCAGCTTCTGGAGTTTGACGATGTCCAGAACGATCAGCGCCATGAGATCTACGGCTTACGCAATGAGATTCTTGAAGCGACCGACTGCAGTGAGCTCATCAAGAATCTGCGTGAGGGGTATTTCACCGATTTGTTCCGCAGCTTTGTGCCGGCGGATACCGTTGAAGAGCAGTGGGATCTCGATGCGCTCAACGACAAACTCAAGAGCGGTTTTGGCATTGAAATCGACTTCAAGAAGATGCTCGACGCGGACACTGCGACGACGGATGAAGATCTTTTGAAGGCGCTTATTGACCGTGCCAACGAGATCTATGAAGCCAAGGAAACGCTGGTTGGCCATGACGCTTTCGCTGCTTTTGGCCGTTCGGTGCTACTGCAGGTGATCGACCAGCTCTGGCGCCAGCACATTGCCGCTTTGGATGCCTTGCGTCAGGGCATCTACCTGCGCGGTTACGCTCAGAAGCAGCCTAAGCAGGAATATAAGCGCGAGGCCTTCACGATGTTTGAGCAGTTGCTCGACTCGATCCGTGAAACGACGACCACGGTACTCATGCGCGTTGAGATCAAACAGCCTGAAGAAGCGCAGGCTGCTGCGGAAGACAATCTTGCCCGTGGCGAGGCTCGTGCCGATGCATCGCATCTCGCTGACGCCGACGCTTCACAGGGACTCAATGCGCCGAATGATCAGGGCAGTTCTCTGGATCAGCTGAGCGCGGACGAGAACGCTCGCTTGCAGGCGGCTTTCCGTCATTGCGGCCGCAACGATCCGTGCCCCTGCGGTTCCGGGAAGAAGTTCAAGGACTGCCACGGCCGTTTGCGTTGATTGCTTTCTGAACCTTGATGACCGCGGCCTTCTCCTGAGGGGGCGGCGGAGTTCACCGCCCGGAATGGTTTTTCGATAGAAAAGCTGCCGGGCGGTATGCTTTGGGTGAACGTTTCTTTTTCCAAATTTGCATGAACTCTGCTGCATCCAATCATCAACTGCCGCGTTTTGCGCTTCCCGGAGCGGTCTGGCGAAGTGCCGGAAATTTTTGGTGCGCAGAATTTACGCCGCCGGCACGATGGACAGTCGCGACTGGTGCAATGCTCGGCTCTGCCTATCCGGATGACGGCGCCGCAGAAAGACTTGTACAAGCAGCTCAAAAAGTTTGGACTGGTGCAGGGTCCAGACTGCTGATTACTGCGGGCTCAGGCTGCGCAGGCCGCGGAGATCTTTCAACAGCAGCCGCGCAGGGGTTTGCACATGCGGCTGCGGAGCGGCTGGGCATTGCCGAATCTAATCTCCTATTTGCGTCGGCAGGCCCCGTCTTTATGCATTTCCCTGTGGGAGAAGAGCTCCGTCGGCTTGAGCGAGCGATGTCTGCTCAAAAAACGATCTCCCCAGAGGGACCTGGTGCTGATTCCGTTTCTATCCCGTTTCGTTTGACGGACGGGGCTGTTGCAGTCTCTGCGGCGCGCTTTTTTGCGCCGAACCCAGGATTTGGCAGCATGGTGTGGATTGCCGGCATTGACGCGGATGTTGGCCGCCCCGTACTCGAAGATATGGCCAGACCGCTTTGGCTGGCGGGACCTGAAGCACTTCGCGCTCGTACGGGACCAGTACCAGGTGACGTGCTGCTGCTTTTTTCGACGGCTGCCCGTCATGACAATCCTGTAATGCGCTGGGAGGATCCGCGGCGAGCGCCCTTAGAGGCGGCTCTCTCAGCTGCATTAGGGGCTCTGGCCCGTCGAGCCGGTGTCGCGATAGGAGCTCTGCCGTGCGTGCTCGAAGGTGCTGATTCTGCCCAGGAGGCGGCGCATGCTGCGCGACGACTTGCTCCAGTACTGGTTGTTTTCCGTCGTGAATTGATGGAGCTTGCCGATATAGATCGGCCGAGAGTCCTGAGCGAATTTCTTCGTTCGGTACTGCTCACAACAGGCATAGCGGGTTTTGAACGTACGCCTGTTTCGGTGCGGATTGCCAATGCACTTCTTTATGAGGGTCTGCGTCAGCCGGAGCAGTCAGGTGCCATTATTAAAGCGGTTCACGCTTGGCTGGAGGGTTCAGAAGATCTCTCAATCCATTTAGGACGCGGTCGTTCAGGATTTCGCTTTTGGGCATGAAATTGCTGGACGCAGTGAGAGCGGCTTTATCTGATTTTTAGGCAGAATCAGCAGATACGCTGATCCGTGGCGTTGTCAGAATGTATGCATTGCATTTGATGCTTCATTTAAACATCCCAATGGAGTCGGAAATGACGAACTTTTCCCGCAGACAAGTGCTTTCGCTGCCGATGGCGGCTTCTGTCGTCGGAGCCGGTGCTGCCGGAGCGGCATATGCAGCGGATTCAAATTCAAAGGTGAACGCCCCCGACTTTGATGCGATTGAAGACCGTATGACGCTTCTGACGAAGCGCGGTGCTTCACTTTCAATTCGACAGAAGCATTTGGCTATGTTGTCCGTCGCTGCCGGTTTGGGGTTTGAGGATCTTGGCGAGCGCACTGCGGCAGCCGCACTCGCCGATGGATTGGCGCCCGGCGACATTGAGGAGGCGGTCTTTCATGCTTCTCCCTATGCCGGCATGGCGCGAACTCGAGCAGTGTTGGCCGGCGTTCATACTGCCATGACGGCGGCGGGTATCGCGCTGCCGCTTGAAAGTCGGACTGTCGTCAGTGATGAGAATCGTCTGCAAAAGGGGATTGCAGTACAGACGGAAATTTTTGGTGAGCAAATTACCCGCATGCATCAGACGACGCCGGCAGAGCGCCGCAGTCTGATGATTGATGATCTTTCCGGTTGGTGTTTCGGTGATTTCTATACCCGCAAAGGTCTTACGATTGCCGAACGCGAACTGGCTACTTTTTGCACGATTGCGGCGCTCGGAGGCTGTGAGGCACAGCTTAGCGCTCATGCTGCGGCAAATCTTCGCTGCGGGAACACGAAGGACAATCTGATCGATGCACTTCAGTGCGCTGTTGTCTACCTTGGCTTCCCGCGAACACTGAATGCCTGTGCAGTGGTTGATAAGGTGAACCTTTAAAAAAATATCGCTGTCTACGGATTTTCGCTGAGACAGGCGCGATCTGCTCAGCGATCCTGTTCGGCAGCCAAGCATAAATCGGCGTGATGGAGGACAATTAACAAGTTGCGTGCGCGGGAACCGCGCGCGAACTATTGGAGATTTTCTGTGAGCGACAACATTGTTGAAGTGGCCGTCGGCGTGCTTATTCGTGAAGACGGCAGGATGCTGTTGAGTTCCCGCCCCGAAGGCAAGCCCTATGCGGGTTACTGGGAATTCCCGGGCGGCAAGCTTGAAAAGGGTGAAACCGTTCATCAGGCGCTCGCGCGCGAACTCAATGAAGAACTCGGTCTGGCGGTTTCTTATTCGACGCCGTGGTTTGTGAAGGAGCACCGCTATCCTCATGCGCATGTGCGTCTGCACTTTCGACGCTCGCATGACTTTGCCGGCACGCCGGTGCCTAAGGAAGGCCAGCAGTGCGGGTTTTATGCGGCTGACGAACGCACGCCGGGTTTGATGCTCCCGGTGGATCAGGTTATTGTGAATCGTGTCGAACTGCCGGAAGTGTTTGAGGAGTCTGATGATCTCTTAACACTGACGCGTGAGGCATTGGCCGCAACAGTCGTTCGTGACCGCCGCTACCGTTGGGTTGGTGCCCGCGCGGAAACCATGGATGAGGTGCTTAAGTGTGTCGCCATGGACTACGACTTCGTGATCGTGCCGCCCGAGAAGTTTGAGAGTCTCCTGCTTAACGGAGAACCGCGTCTGCCGATGTATGTCGACGGCGCTGCCGCGGCCGATCTTGAGACGTGGCAGGCCAAGGGGGCTCACGGCGTTAAACCGTTGATTTAAAAAACGGTGAAGCTGGAACCGCTTTGCATGCGGATCCAGCGTACTCTGCGTATCTCAACGGCGCCTGCGGGCGCCGTTGGTTTTGGCGGAGCGCTGACGCTCCTCGAGTTCGCGCGCACGATCGGCGGCGGCGTCGAGTTCTTCTGGGCTCATGCGGTCAGCAGAACCCGGTTCTCCTTCAATTCGGTAGCCGTCATTAGCCCATTCGCCCAGGTCAATCATTTTGCAGCGCTCGCTGCAAAACGGCCGCCAGGGATTGGCTGAGGAATATTCAGTAAGCGTGTGGCAGACCGGACAGGGAACTTTCATGATGCACAATGCCGGCGACGGCAAAGTGCCGGCCGGCCGAAAATAGAGATGGGGGCGGTGTGAAGCTGCTCTTAAATACAGAGCCCAAGACGGAAGGATAGCGTTTCATGCACCGCATGGAGGCGGTGTTTGGCGTCAGGCGTTGAAAAACGCAGCCAGAGCGTATGACGGTTTGCACTCATGTCAGGAATGCATTGACTTTCCTGAGGCATCCAGATGCGTGCGAGTTGATAGGGACTGCCTGATGTGGGAATCTGCATTGTCCCGTGCTCGGCAACAGCATCAGAAATGATGGTCTGCGCCCGCAAATGGTCGAGAATGAGCTGAGCCGCGTTGGTAATTGGCAAAAGGGTCTGCGCGAGTGACTGAAGTTCTTGGCGACGAATTTCAGCCGGCTGAGAGAGCCAATAGTGAAGCTGAGGAAGGTCAAATTCACAGGTGCCGCCGGGCAGACGCTGGCGGTTTCGAATGAGCTGCAGCCATTCGTTGTCACGCAGGATTTGGCTGGTGCGGCCCACCGCTGCCGAGACGGAATTAGCGGCTTCAGATACAAGGGCCAGTACCGTTTTAGCCGGCTGACCATCCACCGTTGCATTGGCGGGAAGCGCTTCAATGTCGCGGCGCTGCTGCAAGAGCGCTTTAAGGAGTTCGTTTTTCAGGTCCGATCGGGCGGCAACGTCCGAAAGATCGAAAAGTGCGTTGATTGCCGCTTGGTGAGCAGCTTTGCCATCGAGCGCCAGGAACCAGTCCAGACGCTGCTTGAGCGCTTCCAGCCGCAGGTAAAAGCGAATCTTCTCGCTGCAGGGGAACTCATAGAGAATCAGTCCAGTGTCAGGCATGCTCGAGTTGGCGAATTAGACGTTCCTGAAAAGACGCAGTCTTAAAAAGACTGCGCACACCTTCTGATCTTATCCGACGAAGTTCTTTACGAAAAGAGGTAAAAGCGACAAGAGGTTTCAGAGAAGATGTTTCTCTGCGGCTTCCAAGAGACGCAAGGCGTAATGACGGACTCGGCGGGCAAAATCCTCGCGTGTCCCGGCATTGACAAGTACATCGTCCGCCGCTTGTAGACGATTGCGGCGGGAAGTCTGCGCACGAATGAGGCGAAGCGCTGCATCCGGTGCTAGTCCGGAGCGGGTTCCAAGACGCTCAACTTGCAGGTATTCGGGCACATCAATGACCAGGATGCGGTCAACGCGGGCTCGTGCTTGAGGACTTTCGATTAAAAGCGGGCAGTCATAAACCGCAAATGGGGCGCCGGAGCGTTTGGCGCAAGCAAATTCATCATCGAGCACCTGCTTCATGGCGCTATGGACAATGGCCTCGAGTTTTTTGCGAGCTTCTGGATCTCGAAAGACGAGTTCACGCATGCGGGCCCTGTTCATGGCGCCGGAGATTTCAATCATCTCTGGGCCGAAGGCTTGGCGTATGGCGGGCACGGCAGCGCCCCCGGCGGCAGTTACGGCACGCGAGATGCGGTCCGCATCAATGATGGGGAGTCCTAGTTCACGAAAGATGTCTGCAGCGGTGCTCTTTCCGGAGCCAGCTCCGCCCGTTAAGCCCAAAATCCAGCACATTTGCATCTCTGAGTTTGATTGCCTGTTGGCCGAAAGGATAAAGAAAAAGGCGCCGTCCCTGATGGAACAGCGCCTTTCAAAATCCTGGTCGGGGTGAGAGGATTCGAACCTCCGACTCCTACGTCCCGAACGTAGTACTCTACCAGGCTGAGCTACACCCCGAGGTCTTTACCGATTTGACGTTATCGATCACGTCTAACAGTGAAGGACAGTAATTCTAGCAGACTTTCGTTGAAAATGGAAGGAGGAAGTTTTGTAAGAGCCTGACGGCCTCTCTCTAACTCGGCTTCCGCTCGAAGACTGCATCGGTCAAGAGCCCCGCAGTCTACTACAAGCTTTGTAATTTTGTCAAAGGGTCCATCCCCTTTCCGAACGGCCTCGTCGATGAGAGCTCGGCCTTCGGGCGTTGTGAGTTCACGCGTATAGATGAGCGGGAGCGTCATTTTCCCTTCGCGAAGATCTGCTCCGAGGTTCTTGCCAATATCGGCGGCAACGCCCGTGTAGTCGAGGATGTCATCGGCAATCTGGAAAGCGTTGCCGAGCGCCAGAGCATATTGCGCAACGGCTTCTTCCTGCTCTTTGCTGCACTCGGCAATGGCAGCAGCCATTCGGGCACCGGCCTCAAAGAGACAGGCCGTCTTGCGTTCAATCACTCGGAAGTATCGTGTTTCGTCAACCGACGGATCATGAGCATTGACCATCTGCACAACCTCACCCTCGGAGAGGCGGTTGGCGGCATCGGCGAGCGCCTGCATGACGCGAAGATTGCCCGCCCGCACCATCATTTGGAAGGAGCGGGTATAGAGGAAGTCGCCGACAAGAACGGCTGCGCCGTTGCCCCAGCGGGCATTGGCAGTGGGGCGGCCTCGGCGAAGATTGCTTTCATCAACCACATCGTCGTGCATCAGCGTAGCCGTATGCAGGAGCTCAATGGTTGCGCCGAGATAGCAGCAGAGGTCGCCCTTATACCCCAGCGCTCGGCTGATGAGAATAAGGAGCGCAGGACGCATGCGCTTTCCGCCGGCGCTGGTGATGTATTCGCTGATTTCGTGCATGCGGCTGACATCGCTTGCAAGCTCAGCGCGGATATAGTCGTCAACCGCCTTCATGTCGTCCGCAATGGGGGCGAGCAGGCGCTGGACAAGCACCTTGGGGTCGGTTGAGGATGCGGTCTGGGTCATATAGCCTCAGGAAGAAAAATGCGAACTGCGGGATGCATGACATCCGCGGGCAAAAAGAATTGTGAGCAAAGTATATCGAGCCTGCGGCAGCAGACCGCGCGGCAAGTGCGCAATGCTGAGTGTGTTTGCCTGAGTTTCGCAAGAAATCCAAGCTTTTCGCTTGACGAAGAAGTTTCCGCAATGAAATAATGCGCACCTTTCCACGCAATGGACGCACTTATCGGGCGGCATTCGGAATTCTCCGGGCGTTCGAGGTTCGTCGAGTACAAAAAGGTTTCGCGCAGGTTTGCTGCAAGCAGACTGAAGCGGGACGGCGAGGTTTTATTACATGTACGCGATCATCAAGACGGGCGGTAAGCAGTACCGCGTCAACGTCGGCGACACGCTCAAGGTCGAGCTCCTCGGCCAGGACGCCGGCTCTCAGGTTACTTTCAGCGAAGTTCTCGCTGTCTCCGGCGAAGAAGGCCTCAAGGTCGGCGCTCCCCTCGTTGAGGGCGCAACCGTGACGGGCACCATCGTTGCGCTCGGCCGCCACGACAAGGTCCGCATCTTCAAGTTCCGTCGTCGTAAGCACTCCATGAAGTCCGGCGGTCATCGCCAGCACTTCGCCGAAGTGCGTATCGACGCGATCAACGCTTGATTCATCCTTCAACCCAGTTTTTCAGCAGAGCATAGAAAATGGCACACAAGAAAGGCGGCGGCTCCACCCGCAACGGTCGTGACTCCAAGGCGAAGCGTCTTGGCGTGAAGGTTTTCGGCAATGCAGCCATCAACGCTGGCAGCATCATTGTTCGTCAGCGCGGCACGCAGTTCCACGCCGGCAACAACGTCGGCACGGGCAAGGACTACACGCTCTACGCCCTCGTTGACGGCACCGTCAAGTTCGAAGTGAAGGGCGCCTTCGGCCGCCACTACGTTCACGTCGAACCGACCGCTCTCTGATCCTAAATTAGAGATCAGCGAGGCCGGCAGCACCAGAGGCTTCCCGCCAAGGGAAGCTTCCGGTCCGGTTAAAACAAAGCCCAGCGCGGATCTCCCGGCTGGGCTTTTGTTATTCTGATTGTTTGATTTTTTACCCCGACTTTTTTCGAGGTTCAACGTGAAATTCGTCGACGAAGCCAATATCGAAGTTCAGGGCGGCAAAGGCGGCAATGGTGCCGCTAGCTTCCGCCGCGAGAAGTTCATTCCGAAGGGCGGTCCTGACGGCGGCGACGGCGGCCGCGGCGGCTCGGTCTGGGCTGAAGCCGACCGCAACATCAATACGCTGGTGGATTATCAGTACACCCGTAAGTTTTTTGCGCCTAACGGTGAAAACGGCCGAGGGGCGGACTGCTACGGTGCGGGCGGCAAGGACGTTGTCCTGCGCATGCCGGTGGGTACCATCATCCGCGATACCGATACGGGTGAGATTGTGGCCGATCTTAACGTGCATGGCGCACGTCAGCTCCTCGCCGCAGGCGGCAAGGGAGGACTCGGCAATCTTCATTTCAAGAGCTCAGTGAATCGCGCGCCGCGTCAATTTACGCCGGGAGAACCTGGTCAGTACCGTTCGCTCGAACTGGAGCTGAAGGTGCTCGCTGATGTAGGTCTCCTCGGTATGCCTAATGCCGGCAAGTCCACGCTCATTACGGCCGTCTCCAATGCTCGGCCTAAGATCGCCGACTATCCCTTTACCACGCTGCACCCCCATCTGGGTGTCGTTCGTGTGGGGCCCGAGCAGAGCTTTGTATTGGCCGACGTTCCCGGGCTGATCGAAGGCGCTGCGGAGGGTGCCGGTCTCGGACATTTGTTCCTGCGCCACCTTTCCCGCACGAAAGTGCTTCTGCACGTCATCGACGCGGCGCCTTTGGACGATACGGTCGATCCCTTCGAACAGGCGCATGCACTCGTGGCTGAACTCGAAAAGTACGATCCGGAACTTGCCGCCAAGCCTCGCTGGGTAGTGCTCAACAAGATGGATCTCGTGCCCGAGGAAGAGCGCGACGCATTGGTTGAGAAGTTCCGCTCGGCCTTCGCCCGTGAAGGCGAACCTGTGTTTGCGGTGTCAGCTGCAACGCGTGAGGGTTTGACCACACTTCTCAATGCGCTTGCTCAGAAGGTCGACGAAGACCGCCGCGCCGAACGCGCGTTTCTCGACGATGAGCGTTTTGATGAAGAGCGGGAGAATGCCGAACCGTACGATCCGGCAGCGCATTGATTCGAACATCAGTTTTAAGTCCGAAAGCCGCATCAAGCCCCGTGTGAGCGGCTTTCCTGTCGTGCAATTTCCATAGGAGAAGACGCCATGGTCGGTCAGGAATCGCTTCTTAAAGAGGCGCGTCGCATTGTTGTCAAGGTTGGGAGCGCATTGGTTACCAATGACGGACGCGGTCTTGATGTTCGTGCGATCGAGCGTTGGGCCGGTCAAATTGCCGCGCTCCGCGCGATGGGCCGCGAAGTGCTCCTGGTGAGCTCTGGCGCTATTGCCGAGGGCGTGCTTCGTATCGGCTGGGAAACTCGACCGACTCGCGTCTGTGAGCTTCAGGCTGCCGCCGCGGTGGGACAGATGGGACTTGCACAGGCCTATGAAGAACATTTCGGCCGTCACGGCATCAAGACCGCTCAGGTGCTCCTTACCCACGCCAATCTGGCGGACCGAGAGCAGTATTTGAATGCCCGCATGACGCTCATTGAACTGCTGGGACTCGGCATCGTTCCCGTTATCAATGAGAATGACACCGTGGTGACCGAAGAAATCAAAGTGGGCGACAACGATACGCTGGGCGCTTTGGTGACGAACCTTGTGGAAGCTGATGTGCTCGTGATTCTGACGGATCAGCGAGGTCTTTTCACGGCGGATCCCCGATCCAATCCGGATGCGGAGTTCGTCCAATTTGCTCAAGCCGGTGATCCGGCTTTGGAAAAGATGGCTGGGGGCGCAGCAAGCACGCTCTCCAAGGGCGGCATGATCACGAAGATTCTGGCCGCCAAACGCGCAGCACGTTCGGGCGCCGGCACCATCATTGCTTCCGGCCGAGAAGAAAACGTGCTCGTACGGCTCGCCCAGGGCGAAGCGATCGGTACGCACCTGAGCCCCGCTTCTTCAGTGCTCCATGCCAAAAAGCAGTGGATTGCCGACCATCTGCGGGCGGCTGGCAGGCTCGTTCTGGATTCGGGTGCTGTCAGAGCGCTTAAGCGAGATCACACGTCACTCCTTCCGGTCGGCGTGAAAGCCGTGGAGGGCGAATTCAAGCGCGGAGAAATGGTGGTGTGCGTTGACGAAGCCGGCTGCGAGATTGCTCGCGGTCTGGTGGGGTACTCAAGCACTGAAGCCCGCCGCATCTGCCGTGCCCATACCGATGAGGTCATGCAGATTTTGGGCAGTATGGATGCGCCCGAAATGATCCATCGCGACAACTTGGTCGTCCTCTGAAGGTGCGAAAAAGTACAATAACGCGTTGATTCTCAGCCGCTCCCCGCGTTTTGAAATTCCGGAGCGGCATTCCTTTTTTTTAAGCACCCTGGCGGAAGACGCCGCGGCGGGTGCCTCCATTTGATATGCGAGCCCGTTCCTTTTTCATTTCGACTCTCAAAGAAGCGCCGGCCGATGCCGACGTCATCAGCCAGCAGTACATGATTCGCTCCGGCATGATCAAGAAGCTTGCCGCCGGCGTATATACCTACATGCCGCTTGGCCTTCGCGTCATCCGCAAAATTGAAAACATTATCCGCGACGAAATGGTTCGTGCCGGATCGATTGAATTGCTGATGCCGATGGTGCAGCCTGCAGAACTCTGGCAGGAAACCGGACGCTGGGAGAAGTACGGTCCCGAACTCCTGCGCATCAAAGATCGTCATATGCGCGACTTCGTGCTGCAGCCGACGTCCGAAGAGGTCATCACCGATGTCGCCCGTCAGGAAATCAAGAGCTGGCGTCAGCTGCCGGTGAATTTCTTCCACATTCAGACGAAATTCCGCGACGAGCGCCGTCCGCGTTTCGGGGTGATGCGCGGTCGTGAATTCACGATGAAGGACGCCTATTCGTTTGACCGTGATGAAGCCGGTGCTGGCCTTTCTTACGACAAGATGTATGCGGCCTATCAGCGCATCTTTACCCGTATTGGTCTCGTTTTCCGTGCTGTTCGCGCCGATACGGGCTCCATCGGTGGCTCGCGTTCGCATGAATTCCAGGTGATCGCCAATGCCGGTGAGGACGTCATTGCCTACTGCCCGGATTCGGACTACGCCGCCAACATTGAACTTGCCGACGCATCATCCGTCCTTGACGGCCGCAAAGCGCCGACAGCCGCTTTGGAAAAACGCGCTACGCCGGGCAAGGAAAAATGCGAGCTCGTGGCGGAATATCTGGGCCTGCCGTTCCTCAGCTGCGTCAAGAGCGTCGTGCTTGCTGCGGACCGTACCAATGAAAAAGGCGAGCCGATTCCGGCGAAGATTGTGCTTGTGCTGCTTCGTGCTGACCACGAACTCAACGAAGTGAAGGCTGGCCATATTCCGGAACTCAAGGACGGCTTCCGGTTTGCCACTGATGCGGAAATTCTTGCCGCATTTGGTTCCAAGCCGGGTTACCTTGGGCCGGTCGGCGTGAAGAGCGATATCGCTGTTTATGCCGATAAGACGGCTGCCGACATGTCTGATTTCTGCTGCGGTGCGAACGAAGAAGGGTTCCACTATTCGGGCGTCAACTTTGGGCGAGATCTGCCCGAGCCTGTCGTCATGGATCTGCGCAATGTGGTCGAAGGTGACAAGTCTCCCGACGGCAAGGGCGCTCTGCGTCTGCAGCGCGGCATTGAAGTCGGTCATGTGTTCTTCCTCGGCACGCGCTACAGCGAACCGATGCACGCCACTTTCCTCGATGAAAACGGCCAGCCGAAGCCCATGCAGATGGGCTGCTACGGCATCGGCGTTACCCGCGTGGCGGGGGCGGCGATCGAGCAGCGCCATGACGACAAAGGCATCCAGTGGCCCGATGCCATCGCGCCGTTTGAAGTGGTCATCTGTCCGATGAACTACGCCAAGAGTGAAGATGTTCGCAAGGCGGCTGATGCGCTTTACGAAGATCTGAAGGCGCGTGGTGTTGACGTTATTCTCGATGACCGTGATATGCGTCCGGGCGTGATGTTTGCGGAATGGGAGCTGATCGGCGTACCGCACCGCGTGGTGATCGGTGACCGCGGTCTGAAGAACGGCGAAATCGAATACGCTGAGCGTACGAATTTGGCCGAAAAGACGATGGTCCCGGTTGCCGATGCGGCAGCCTTCATTGTCGGCCGTATCAAGCGCGACTAAAACGCAGGGATGATGCGCCGATGTGATCGGCGCATACTGAGCCAGCAGCCAATAAATCGGCCTGCAGATTTGGATTCTGCAGGCCGATTTATTTTAGGCGCAGCAAACGGGCAGCCGTCACTTGCCGGCAGTATCGTCCACCGGATCGAACGTAATGGTCAGCACGCTTGGAATAGCTTCGCCGCCAGTGGGCTGCGGGAACGGATTACACAAGCGAATGGCACGCAGGACATTGGTATCGTAAGCGGAGAGCCCAGAGCTCTTTTTGAGTTCGGGCGAGCCGATTTGTTTGCCGTCGGATTGCAGGCGCACTTGATATTCCGCGACATAACGTCCGCGAGGCGTATTGACCGGAACGTCGAACAAGATGTTCCGGCGGATGCAGGCACGCACTCTGTTGGACCAGGTGGCCAGTGCGGAGCCGGTGAGGCTTCGGCGGAAGTTGCGCTGATCACCTCGAGTGGTGCCCGAGCGCTGCGCATTCGGGTCAATCTTGGCTGCAAGACGAGCGAGTTCGCGTTCACGCGCTTGCTGAGCAATGCGGCGTTTGGCTTGTTCGGCTTCTCGAGCCTGACGTTCCGCCGCAGCCTTTTGAGCGGCTTCCTGTGCTTGGCGTTCGGCTTCTTCGCGCTTTAACTCTTCAGCGATTCGCTTCGCTTCGGCTTCAGCGGCAAGGCGCTCTTCTTCGGCCTTTTTGGCTTCCTCAGCTTTACGTGCTTCTTCGGCCAGACGTGCGGCTTCCTGACGACGGGCTTCTTCGGCCTGACGTTCCTCTTCCGCTCGTTTTGCCTGCTCGGCAAGACGTTCCTGGGCGATGCGCTCTTCTTCTTCCCGGCGAGCCTCTTCGGCTAGACGGCGCTGCTCGGCCTCGATAGCTTCCTGACGCATGCGCTCAATCTCTTCGGCGCGGGCGCGCTCCTGCGCAATACGTTCGGCTTCTTGGCGGCGAGCTTCAAGTTCCTCCTGAGCTGCGCGGGCGATCTGCTCCTCTTCAATGCGCTGAGCTTCTTGGGCTTTCTCGCGAGCGATGTCTTCAGGAGTGGGCTGGGCGGGTTCGGGCTGGGCAGCGGGCGGAGGCTCTGCGGGCGGGTTGGGTTCTGGAGCAGCAGCTTTCTCCTCCTGCTTCTCTTCGGTGTCTTTGCTCTTAACTTCCGGAAGCTTTTCAGCAACGCCGGACGGATCGTTGCCGCCGGAAATTTCTTCCGGCGCCCAAAGTTCCGCATAAACGGCCTCCTCGGACGTATTCCATTGGAACGCAGTAAAGAGACCCACAAAGAGCGCGCCGTGCACGGCAACCGAAAGGAGTGCGGCGGGAAACATGTCCCGGCGATCCGCCTGATGCTCTCGATTAAAACCGCTGATGGGTGGCTTGATGCTCATAGAAAAGATCCTTCAATGGGCATCAGCGGGCGGCCGTAGGCCGCTCAACCTTGAGCGAAAGTCCGACGCGCTCAACTTCTGCGCTCTGCAAAAGTTTCATGACGTTCACGACATCTTCGTACCGCACGTCCTTATCGGCGGCAATCACCACGGGAACTTTTGCATCCCCGGCCTGCGCAGAACGAACGGCGGCAACCAGCCCAGGCATGTCAGTCGGCTGCATTTCCTTGCCTGCGCGAAGCGACAGACGGCCGTCGGGATAAACGACGACTTCGACCACTTTTTCAGGTGCTTTCGACGCTTTGTTGACGGATGGCAGGTTGACGACGCTCGGATTCACAAAGGGGGCGGCAACCATCAGGATGACGACGAGCACGAGCATCACGTCGATGTAGGGAACGACGTTGATCTCGGCCATCAGGCCGCGGCGGCGGCTTTTGCTGCTGAGAGCCATTGAGAGTTCCTCCGGAATCAGCGCGATTGGCGCTCGAGAATGTTGAGGAATTCTTCGCTGAAGCCGTCAACGCGGTTGGAGAGACGGCCAACGCGGTTGTTGTAGTAGTTGTAGGCGGCGACTGCAGGAATGGCGGCAAAGAGGCCGATGGCAGTGGCTACCAGCGCCTCGGCAATGCCCGGCGCAACAACGGCGAGACTTGCGTTTTCAAGGCTCGAGAGCCCCGTGAAAGCGTTCATGATGCCCCAAACCGTGCCGAAAAGACCGATGTAGGGTGAAGTGGAACCGATGGAGGCAAGCATCGGCAGACCGTTTTCAAGCCGGTCCATCTCACGGGTAAAGACTGCCCGCATAGCGCGGGAGACGCTGTTGACCGTATCGGCAGCTCCGGCCGTTTGACGCTGTTTCATGAATTCGTTCATGCCGGCGGCAAAGATGCGCTCTTCCATGCCGGAAGTGTCGCGGGAGCGGTTGGCCGTGTCGAGCAGTTTCGTGAGTTCCGTGCCGCTCCAAAAACGCGACTCGAAATCGTCGGTTTGACGCATGGCGCGGCGCACGACGAAGAATTTCTGGAAGATGACCGTCCAGCTTGCAAGCGAAAGCACGATCAGAATAGCGAGAACGGCCTTCACAACCAGACTCGCGTTGGCGATGAGCGTGAGGATCGAAAGATCGGCAGTGGTGTTCATAATGGAAAGCTTTGTCGGAATGAATGAACTGGAATTTAGTCGGCAAGGTCGAGCAGCGCGCGGATTTTTTCGTAGAGCGACTCCGGCATTGCTGCCGGCGCCATCGTGCGGCGGCTCACAGCGCCGACGCGCACTTCGCCTTCAGTAATGAGTTCGCTGCCTCGATAAACATTTTGCTCAAAGACGATCGAGGCGCGCCGCAGTGTCTTGATGCGCGTGCGCACGGTCAGGTGGTCTTCGAGCTTGGCGGCTCGACGGTAGCGGATGGCCACGCTTACGGCAACAAAAAGGACGCCGTCGGGATCGGTGAGCGAATTCGCCTGCGCGACTTTGAGCTCCTTGAGGAGGTTCGAGCGGGCGCGCTCCATGAATTTGAGGTAGTTGCTGTGATAGACGATGCCGCCGGCATCGGTGTCTTCCCAGTAAACCTCAACAGGGAATTCGGCTGTGAATTCTGGCATGAGGAGAAATGCGTTTCGAAGGCTCCAGTCTGGCAGAAGGCATTTGCGGGCATTCGGACTACTGGAGCGGAAAATTTGGATTCGAAGACCATACGAGCAGCATCAGCGGAAGCGCTTCAAATCGTGTTCCACAGTGCATTTATCCCGCCGTCGTTCGAGTGATCCCGTAGTATAGGTGCTCTTCAGCAGCTGTTGACCTGTAGGAGCGTCGACGGCAAAAAATCGCAAAAGATTGCTGTACTGAAGCAGGTCTGCGAAAGTCTGTTTCAGATGGATAGGAGAACACAAATTGACCCAAGGCCGGAGATCGATAAGCGATTATGCGTCCGCGTTGACGGCTAAGACCGATCCTGCGCACAGTCTTTTCAGTCGACGTGCCGTTTGGGCGGCTGCTGCCGCAGCGCTCGTGTTTGTGGCGTTGCTTTTTACGCTTCCGGATGTTACCAACAATCCGCGGCCGCTTGCTGAGTACGGCGAAAAGACGCTTTTTACAGCGTTTGGCGGCAGAAGTCCGCGGACGCTTGATCCGCAGCGGTCATATTCGAGTGATGAAACGGCCTATACCTATTCCATCTATGAGCCGCCTTACCAGTACGCCTATCTGAAGCGGCCCTATGAGCTCGAGCCCCGCACGGTTGAAAAGGTGGCCGAGCCAAAGTACTTCGACAAAAGCGGAAAGGAGCTGCCGGCGGATGCCGATCCGGAAGCGGTGGCGGAGTCCCGCTATGTGCTTAAGATCCGCCGAGGCATTTTTTATGCGCCGCATCCGGCCTTTGCCAAAGATGAGCAAGGCGCTTTTCGCTACCACCACCTAGATGCGGATTTGGCAGCCCGCGTGCGCAGTCCTTTTGATCTGCCTGAAGCGGGCACACGAGAGCTCACGGCTGCAGATTACGCCAACGGCATTCGCCGTATTGCAAGTCCTCAGGTGGTGAGCCCGATTTACGGCACGATGAGTTCACGCATTGTGGGTTTTCCCGATTTTAAAAAGCGGCTTGACGCCAAGTGGCGGGCCATGCGTGAGGCCGGCGCCTCTGAAGAGACATTTTTTGATCTGATGGCAGAACCCCTTGAGGGGGTACAGGTCATTGACGACCATACATTGGAAATCCGCATTCACGGCAAAGACCCCCAATTTGCCTATTGGCTCGCAATGACCTTTTTCGCGCCGATGCCGCAGGAAGCAGAGCGCTTTTATGCACAGGCGGGATTGCGAGCCAACAACGTATCGCTCGATACCTGGCCTGTCGGCACCGGAGCCTTTCGTATGCAGACCTTCCGCGAAAATCGCCTGCATGTGCTCGAACGGAATCCGCTTTATAAGCACGGTTTTTATCCCTGCACGGGGGAACCCGACGATGAGAAAAAAGGCCTCCTAAAGGACTGCGGCAAACCTCTGCCGCTCGTTGACCGCGTGGTTTTTGAAGTGGAAAAAGAAGCCATGCCGCTGCAGTCGAAATTTTTGGCGGGGTATTACGACAGTCCGTTTATCGATCGTGTCGATACGGGGCTCGGCTATTTGGTCGCAATGGATGACGATCCGGACAAGGCGGCGCTTTACGGCGGCCGCGGACTGAAGTTTCCTAAAACCGTGATGGCTGGACTTTGGTATCTAGGATTTAATTGGCTCGATCCCGTTGTGGGCGGCGGATCAACCCCGGAAGAAGCTGAGCGGCATCGCGCGCTGCGCCAGGCGATTTCTATCGCGGTCGATTGGGAGGAAAATATTGCCATCTTCCAGAAAAACCAAGGCATGCCGGCACATGGACCGATTCCGCCCGGTCTCTTTGGCTGGCGGGCTGACGGTCCGGAAGCTTTTAATCCTGTGGTGTATGAAAAACACAATCAGCAGGTGATCAGAAAGCCGATTGAACGGGCCAAAGAGCTACTTGCCAAAGCCGGGTGGCCAGACGGGCGCAATGCTCAGACGGGAGAGCCTTTAGTGCTCTTTTTTGACTATCAGAATGCCGCGCAGGGGTCGAGCGCCTATCTGGAGTGGTACCAGCGGCAGTTTAAAAAACTCGGGATTCAGCTTGAGATCCGTGCCACCGATTACAACCGCTTCCAAGAAAAAATGAGCAAGGGGGCCGCGCAAATCTTCTTCTGGGGATGGAATGCCGATTATCCGGATGCGGAAAATTTCCTTTTTCTCTTTTACGGTCCCAATGGCAAGGTGGCGCATGAGGGAGAGAATGCGGCCAACTATGAGAATCCGGCATTTGACCAGGCTTTCCGTGAAATGCGGCTCTTAGAAGACGGGCCGCAGAAGGCTGCGCTCATCGACCGAATGGTAGAGATTCTGCAGCAGGATGCCCCCATTCTCTTTGGCTATTTCCCGCCGGCCGCAGCGGCCTATCAGTCCTGGGTTGAAAATGCCAAGCCTTCCGGATTGGTGCAGAACGCGCTGCAGTACTACGACGTTGATGCAGATCTTCGGCTGGCGAAAATTCGGGAATGGAATCGTCCTGTACTTTGGCCGCTTGCCGTTATTGCGCTTGGCATCGGACTCCTCGTTTGGGGAGCTCTTGCAGTGCTCGCTCGCCGACAGGCCATGCGCCTGCGGCCGCTGCAGTCAAATGGAAGGAGCCGCTGATGATCAACTATTTGCTTCGCCGTGTGGTCTACGGCATTTTGATTCTGCTTGGCGTCAACCTCATCACGTTCGTGCTCTTTTTTGCCGTTAATACGCCCGACGACATGGCGCGGCTCAATTTGGGCGGCCGCCGCGTGACGGCTGATGCCATAGAGGCTTGGAAAGCGGCGCGCGGTCTCGACAAACCGCTCTTCATCAATACAGCGGCCGAGGGTGTGCAAAAAATAACGGACACGGTTTTCTTTGAGCGAAGCGTGCCGCTCCTCTTCTTTGATTTCGGCCGCAGCGACTCGGGCCGCGATATCGGCCACGAAATTTCAACCCGCATGTGGCCTTCTCTGGCGCTCGCCGTACCGACTTTTCTGCTCGGCCTCATCGTGATGGTAGCCTGGTCGCTTTTGGTGGTGCTTTTTCGCCGAACGAGGGTGGAGGCGGCAGCCATTGGGCTCTCTGTCTTTCTGATGTCCATTTCCTCGCTCTTTTACATCATTGTGGGCCAGTGGCTCTTTTCAAAGCTGATGCGGCTTTTCCCCATTTCAGGATGGGCGGATGGCTGGGGATGCACGGCGTTCCTGGTGCTGCCGGTGCTGATTGCGCTCTTTTCGCGTTTGGGAAGCGATACGCTCCTTTATCGAGCGATGTTTCTCGAGGAAATCGGCCGCGACTATGTTCGTACGGCACGCGCCAAGGGGTTATCTGAAGGCGCAGTACTGCGGCGTCATGTGCTCCGAAATGCTGCGCTTCCCATCATCACCTCGTCGGTAGCGGTGATTCCAATGCTTTTTATGGGAAGCCTCATTATGGAAAGCTTCTTCGGCATTCCCGGGCTGGGGAGCTATACGATCGACGCTTTGGGGGCACAGGACTTTTCCGTCGTACGCACGATGGTTTTTCTCGGCACCTTCGCCTACATCATCGGCTTGATTGCTACCGATATTGTTTATGCCTGGGTGGATCCGCGCATCCGACTCGCTTGATGCGCTCAAGGCTCTCTCAGGACTCGTCAGAACACCGCTCAATTCGTCATGCTTCCTGTTTTCCTTCCGACTGACTTTGTTGCGTGGGGGCTTTTCGTCCTCCTCATATTGGCCGTCCGTCATATTCGCCGATTGCCGGAATTAACTCGCCGCTGGCGCATGGTTTTTGCGAGGCCTTCTGCAGCAGCCTCGGCTGCCGTACTGGCGATTTTTCTGCTGACGGCGCTCATGGACTCCATTCATTGGCGCGACGCACTGCCGCCGGCGGATGCCTCAGACGCCGCAAGTGCCGTGCAGGCATACTCTCCGGAGGTGAAGTCCCTTTTGGATGTTGTGATACTGGAGCGCCTTAAAGCGGCAGGGGATGAGCGCAGCTATTCCATGCCTTTTGCGCTTCGCGAATTCGACAAGACGACGGTTTTTAAAGACGGACATGCCGTACGTGATTTCCAGCCGCTCAAAAATGCAGGGAAACTCTTTGGGCACCGTACAAGGACATTTGAATTGGTGAAGGGAACGCTGATTGCCGCAATCGCGGGCGGTGTTACAGCCTTTCTCGCGTGGATTTTCACAGCTTTGGCGATAGCCCGCCGGCGAAACGCGACCTTCACGCAGACGCTCATGGTGATGCGAAACCGAGACGGGCGTTTCCCGTGGAGACCGGCCATGCTTGTCTTTACAGTCGCTTGGCTGCTGATGGTCTGGCTTATCCTGATTTGGCCCAACTGGCATGTTTTCGGTACGGATGCAGTTGGCAACGACGTGCTTTATGAAGCGGTCAAAAGTGTCCGAACGGCGGTGGTGATCGGTTCGCTCGCAACGCTCGCGACGCTGCCGTTTGCGCTGACGCTCGGAATTGCCGCAGGCTATTTTCGCGGGTGGGTGGACGATGTCATTCAGTATGTTTATACGACGATTTCCTCTATTCCAAGCGTGCTCCTCATCGCGGCATCCGTACTGATGGTGCAGGTGTTCCTCGATAAGCACCCAGAGCTCTATCAAACCAGTCTCGAACGCGCAGATCTGCGGCTGATGCTGCTCGCGGTCATCATTGGCATGACTGGCTGGGCTACGCTCGCGCGGCTTTTGCGGGCTGAAACGATGAAACTCTCCACGCTCGACTTCGTGTCAGCGGCTAAAGCCCTGGGCGTGAAGCCCTTTGCGGTGATGCGGCGCCATATTCTGCCCAATGTGATGCACATCGTTCTGATCGTTACTGTGCTCGACTTTTCCGGCATTGTGCTCTATGAGGCCGTGCTTTCTTATGTCGGCGTCGGGGTGGATCCCACCATGCACTCCTTCGGCACCATGATTAATTCAGCCCGCAGCGAACTTTCGCGCTCTCCCATGATTTGGTGGAATCTTCTCGCCAGCTTTCTCTTCCTTGTGACGCTGGTGCTCTCGGCCAATATTTTTGCTTCTGCCGTTCGAGATGCCTTTGATCCTCGTGCCGCGGGCCGTGGCCGCGCTTGATGGAGGGGTGCTGATGAATATCCAAAGTGAACCGTCGCTTTTATCGGTCGACCGCCTGACGATAGATCTGCCGCTCTCGGGCGGCGTGCTTCACCCTGTACGCGACGTGAGTTTCACCGTACGCCGCGGTGAAGCACTGGCGCTTGTGGGGGAATCGGGCTGCGGCAAAAGCCTTACTGCGATGGCGCTGATGCGGCTGCTGCCCGAGGATGCTCAAGTGCCTTCGGGGACGGTGACGCTCGCGGGACGAGAGCTCTTGTCACTCACCGAGAAAGAAATGGAGTGCGTGCGCGGGGCAGGCATTGCCGTGATTTTTCAGGAACCGGCAACGAGCTTTAACCCCGTGATGATGGTGGGCGATCAGGTGGCGGAAATGATCCGCACGCATTCGACGTGCGGACGCACGGAGGCAAGAGCGCGTGCCGTTGAGTGGCTGCGCCGAGTCGGCATTCCTCGCCCGGAAGAAGCCTATGACGCTTATCCGCATGAGTTGTCGGGCGGTCTGAAGCAGCGCGCGATGATCGCCATGGCACTCTCGGCAGATCCCAAAGTGGTGGTGGCGGATGAGCCGACCACGGCTTTGGATGTTACTGTAGCGCGTCAGGTTCTAGAGCTTCTCAATGACTTGAAGCGCGAACGTGGTTTGACGCTCATTTTCATCACTCATGACCTTGCGCTGCTGCCAGGGATCGCTGATCGCGTTGCACTGATGTATGCGGGTGAAATTGTCGAAATGGCGCCGACAGAAGCATTTCTTGCCCATCCGGAGCATCCTTATGCGCAGGCGCTCCTGGGTGCGCTGCCGCGGCCGGACGGTGCTCCGCTCCAGCCGGTGGAGGGCTCGGTGCCGAATCTTTGGGGCCGCTTAAGGGCTGCGCTTTTGCGCCGCGCTGTGCACGGGCCAAGCCAAAGTGCTTTGAACATGCGCCTGCTCCTCAGTCTCGGCGCGATGGGCTCGGTACTGTGCGGTGCATCTTCGCCGGCGAAAAGACGGTCGCCGAATGCAGGGCGTTTGCTGCGCCCGAAGCTGTGACCATAGACGAACGAGAGCCCGTGCTGGAACTCCAACATGCGGCAGTGCGTACGGCACCCAAAGGTTTTACCCAGTCGCTCGCGGCTTTTGTCGGCCGCGCGGTCGGACGCACTATTTTGCCCGACTGCACGCTCGCGCTTCATCGCGCAGAGACGCTTGCGCTCGTCGGTGAATCGGGAAGCGGCAAGACGACGGCCGCTTTGACCGCTTTAGGGCTTTTAGGAAACGGACTGCTCGCTGAGGGTACTGTGCGCTGCGGCGGTATTTCAATGCCGGCTGCCGGGCCTCGCAGCCCGGCTTTCAGAAGAAAGGTACAGATTGTTTTTCAGGATCCCTTTTCTTCGCTTGATCCGCGCATGACTGTGGGGCAGATTTTGGAAGAGGCGCTCGTTTCGCTCAGACCGGAATTAACACCGGCAGAGCGACTTCTCCGCATGCAGGCGCTTTTGAAGGAGACTGGACTCGATTCCGAAAGTCTGGAGCGTCTGCCGCATGAATTTTCGGGCGGTCAGCGTCAACGCATTGCCATTGCCCGAGCACTCTCGGTTGAGCCTGAAGTGATTGTGCTCGATGAACCGACTTCCGCTTTGGACGTTTCCGTACAGGCGCAAATTCTCAATTTGCTCGGCAGTCTGCAGCGCGAGCGCGGTTTGGCTTATCTGCTCATCACGCATAACTTTGCCGTGGTGGAGCACGCAGCCCACCGCGTGGCGGTTATGCAGGGCGGACGAATCGTTGAAGAAGGCGCTGCGGCAGCGGTGCTGACGCACCCCAAGGCGTCTTATACGAAGCGGCTGCTGGCGAGTGTGCCGAGGCTCTAGCGACCATACAATTCTGTCGGTCGGCACAGATTGACGTGTGGAGCCCGTAAGCGTCGGTCACTATCGAGGTGGCGTTCGGCGCAAGCTTCAGGGATTTTTGCTTGATTTCCTCTTTAGTTCTGGGCTTTAAAGTATTGAAAATGATGATTGGACCCTTTCCGAAAAGTCCGATCTCTGGCGCGGGTAAAAAAGTATGTTCGACGATCGACTTTCATTGCGAAAGCTGGAAGTGTTTCTGGCCTTCTTGCGTACTGAAAATATTGCGAAGACGGCAGAAGACCTGGGAACTGCGGCGGTGAGCGTCCATAGGGCGCTTCATACGCTTGAAGAAACGATTCAATGCCCGCTTTTTACACGCAAAGGACGACAGCTTCAGCCGTTGCCCACCGCAAGAGAGTTTGCAAAATATGCTCAAGATTTAATCGCGAGAATGCACGAGGCCGTGGAAGAGACGAGGCGCGTCGGCGGTTTTGAACAAAAGCGCATGCGTCTCGGAAGTCTTTACTCGCTTTCGGTCCGCACCGTGCCGAACCTCATTCTCGGCATGAAGTACCGTAGGCCAGAGCTTGAATTTGAGCTTGTGATGGGAAGCAACAAGTCACTTTTAGCGAAACTTGAAGAGAACAAGCTTGACGCTATCGTGATTGCGACGAGCGGAGAGGAGATTGACGAGCGAAAGAACATTGTCATCAAACTCTTTGATGATGATCTTTTCTTGGCCGCGCCATCGGACTACAAGGGACGCAAGAAAGATGTAGATCTAAAGGATCTCCATTTTGCTAAATGGGTCACGCTGCAGGAAGGCTTTGCAACGCTCGACGGCTTTGTTGATGCATTTCGGCAGACTGGAAAGACGCCGGAGATTGTGGCGAAGGTGAACGACATTTTCTCAATGGTGAGCTTCGTTCGGGCGGGCCTCGGTTTTGCCTTGTTGCCAGGCCGGATGCAACCGGTCTTTGAGTCAACCGTCAAACTCATTACGTTGGCAGAACCCTATCGAATCCGGCAGACTATTGGGATTGTCTTCAAAAAGACGCATGAGCACGAAGCCAATTTCCTTGCGCTTGCCGCAGAAGCTCGCATGTACGGCCGCAGCCGGTTCGGTACGCCGTTGCCGTTGCCTTTGCCGCTACCTCATTGAAGTCTTCCAATTCTCTCAATGATTTCTTCTGCGGGCGTTGTCGATGACGAGATGACGAGGCCGTCCGCAAAAGTTGTTTTTGCCAGTGAGCCGAGGATGCCGCCGGGCGGCATTTCAATAAGGACATCGATGCCTCGTTCTTTAGCGGCTTGTGCGGCATCAAGCCAAGAGGTGCGCCTAGCCATGTTAAAGGCCAGATCGTCTACAAGCTTGGTAGGGTCCCAAATCACACGGCCCGAGTTGACGGAAAGATAAGGCACTTTCGGGCGCTTGACCTCAACTTTTTGGAATGCTTCCATTAATACCTTGGCTGGACACATGAGAAGCGGGCAGTGGGAAGGAACAGTAACTTGAATGCGCTTTGCGTAAAGGGCGCCGCGGTCCTTTGCACGCTTTGCCGCAATGTCCAAAGACGATAATGGTCCGGATAGAACAATTTGCTGTTCGGAGTTGATATTGGAAACATAGATGTCGTCAACGGCATTCGTTATGTCTTCCGCTGTATTGAGGTTCAATCCGCCGATTGCCATCATGCCATATCCCGAAGGATAGGCACCCTGCATCAAGCGGCCGCGAAGTAGCACCAAACGAGCAGCATCCGTAAGCGACAAGGCGTGAGCAGCGACTGCAGCACCGAAAGCTCCGATCGAGAGTCCTGCAACGAGTGAAGGCTGAATACCGGCGGCTTCTAGCTCTCGGCATTTCCCAATTCCCGCACAGAGAAGTGCGAGCTGTACGTTTTCTGTGCGTTCGAACGCTTCAGCAGAATCGAGCGTCAGGAGATCCAAGCCGATGGCATTGCTCATTTCTTCAATGACGCTTAGCCCAAAAGTGTTTAAGCCGTGAAGTATGCCGGGACGTTGAGCACCCTGGCCCGGAAATGCAAAGAAGACTCTCATGACAAGTCCCCCCAGGGTTTATCAGTCAGTACGGGACCGGAATTGGTTTTTAGAAGCACGGCGTCCCGCAGAAGCCATTCGCGAAGTGCAAATCCGCCTGATGGCGTTGAAATCTGAACGTCTATCCCCACCAAGAGGTTCCTGAAGCTTTGAAGCCAATCACGCATTTCGTCTTTGTCCAAGGGTAAGGACGCATTCACAACCAAGTCCAAATCGCTTGACGCCCGCATGACAGAGCAACCCCATGCGAGCGAAAACCCACAGCTTCCCGTGATCCCCCATTTGGCCGGAGCAGGGCGAAGCAGGATCTTCAGGGCTGCTTGAACGGCAGGCCAATCCCGTAAAGGCGAATTTTCGAGGATGGAGCTGGACGCCAGATCTTCCGGTCTCAGTACACGCAGCACATCTCCTTTTTTCGCCCAATTTGCTTGTCTGTCCTGTCGGTTCGGACCGCGGAGGCCAATCGGTATCCAATCAGCATTGTGCGCATCACGCCTTACAACCACGGGCATGGAGGCAGGTTGCCAAAAGCCGTCAATTAAAGGGGCAAGGCTGTCTCGTAAAGACGCCTTACCGGTCAGGAATAGAAGATCGTGAGGACGAATGAGCATGTCGCTTCAGTTTCAATAAGGAAGAGGGACTTGCAATCCTTTAAAGGGAAGCATAAGAGAAGGAGTACTTAGTAAACCATTTCGGTTTTAGTAATGAACGTACGGAAAATGTGATTGATCCAATCGGTTTAAGTGAACAAACTTAGTGCTGACAAATGCTTCGACCGCATCAAGTCGCGGCAGGTCGAAATAAAGGAGAAAGCCTTATGGTAGTAGGCTCAAGCACTCGCCGGTGGGATGTCCGGCGAAGAGCAAAGCATGCCCGACTCGAGGGAACAAGGAAGGCGCTTGGTTTATCTGGGAAGGTGATCCCAACGAACAAAATCGGAATGGCAATCGACACCCTGGTTATGCCGGGAGACCGTGTTGTGCTCGAAGGGAACAACCAGAAGCAGGCAGATTTTCTTTCGCGTGCGCTTGTGAATGTTGATTCCGAAAGGATTCACGACTTGCATATGATCATGCCAAGTGTGAGCCTCCCAGAGCACATGGATCTTTTCGAAAAAGGGATTGCCAAGCGCCTCGATTTTTCGTACGCGGGATCGCAAAGCTTGCGCATTGCGCAGCTCCTTGAAGACGGCCAGCTCGAAATAGGTGCGATTCACACCTACGTTGAGCTTTACTCACGGCTCTACGTTGATTTGATTCCGAACGTCGTGCTCGTTGCCGCATATGCGGCGGACCGAGAAGGGAACCTTTATACAGGTCCAAGCACGGAAGATACACCAGCGCTTCTCGAGGCCGCCGCGTTCCATGACGGTGTCGTGATCGCACAGGTAAACGAGATTGTTGACGATCCGAAAGATCTAAAGCGTGTTGATATTCCTGGTTCCTGGGTGGATTACGTTGTAAAGGCTGACCGGCCGTTCTTTATCGAATCGCTCTTTACGCGCGATCCGCGCCAGATCAAGGACGCACACATCCTGATGGCCATGATGGCTTTAAAGGGGATCTACGCACCGCACGAAGTCGAATCTTTGAATCACGGCATCGGCTTCAACACTGCCGCCGTCGAATTGCTCCTTCCAACATTCGGCGAAGAGCTCGGCATCAAAGGCAAGGTATGCCGTCATTGATGTTTGAATCCGCATCCGACGCTGATTCCCGCCATTGAATCGGGTTGGGTCGAAAGTGTTCACTGCTTTGGCGGTGAATTGGGGATGGAAGACTACATTGCTGCGCGCCCGGACGTGTTCTTTACGGGGCCGGACGGTTCCATGCGTTCGAACCGCGCTTTCTGCCAAATGGCAGGGCAATACGCCGTTGACATGTTCGTGGGCTCAACTCTCCAGATGGATCCGCTTGGCAATTCATCAACCGTTACGCGCGGCCGCTTGGCTGGCTTCGGCGGAGCTCCCAACATGGGGCACGACCCGCATGGCCGTCGGCACCCAACGAAAGCCTGGCTTGAAATGATCCCGAAGCCCGATCCGGTTGCTCGCGGCAAGAAGCTCGTGGTTCAAATGGTGGAAACCTTTCAGGCAGGTCCGAAGCCTACGTTCGTTGAAACGCTCGATGCAGTGCCAGTTGCCCAGAAGGCTGGTTTACCGCTCGCGCCCGTAATGATCTACGGCGACGATGTGACGCACGTTGTGACCGAAGAAGGTATCGCGTGCCTCTATCGTGCAGAATCCTTGGAAGAGCGAAAAGCACTTGTGGCATCCGTAGCGGGGATTACGGACATCGGCATGGCCGCAGATCCTGCAGTAGTGAAGAAGTTGCGATTTGAAAAGAAGCTTCTTCGCCCGGAAGACCTTGAGATCAATCCGGCAAAGGCAAATCGTTCGCTTCTTGCCGCTAAGAGTATTGCCGATCTCGTCGAATGGTCGGGCGGTCTCTACAACCCTCCAGCGAAGTTCCGGAGCTGGTAGCCATGTGTCGTGCCGTTCGCTTTGATGAGTCGCTTGAGCGTCTTCCAACGGCGGAAGAACTGGCGCTCCTTGCAGCCGCAAGCTTGAAGGATGAGGCGAATCTCTTCCCAAAACCGGGGCTTGTTAATTGGCGCAGTTCCGGGTCGCATACGGACATGACGATCGAGATGATGCATGCGTCCGTGGACGCCATTAGCTCGAGTTTCAAGGCAATGGCCGATGCAGCGAAGAAAGTCGATCGAAATAATCCGGAGTCTCTCTCAGCACTTCGAATGACAGTCGGCGCTATTGGGCGTGCGGCGGAGGTCGCAATGCTCAAGGCAACGGGCGGCGTTAATACGCACCGTGGCGCAATTTATGCGCAAGGGCTGTTGACTGTGGCAGCAGGGCTTGCTGAGGAGCGAAGCGCTCTAGCTGCAGAGCGTGTTGCAGCACTTGCGGGCCGCATTGCTTCGATTCCGGACCCGGGGTTCGAGGCACCCGCAACAAGCCACGGTCTTGTCGTCCGAAAGCGCTTAGGACTTCCTGGAGCCAGGGAAGAGGCGCAAAGCGGTTTTGAGCATGTCCGCTTATTTGCGCTCCCTGCGCTCCTGAAGTCCCGCAAGGCTGGGCTCTCTGAAGCCGCTTCTCAGATCAATGCGTTGCTTGCGCTCATGGCAACCCTTCCGGATACCTGCATCGCCCATCGCGGCGGACTCGCTGGACTCCAAGCAGTACAGAGCGGTGCAAAACAGGTGCTTGACCTTGGAGGTGTCGGCCTTTCTGAGGGCAGTGCGGCATATGAGGCACTGTGCCGCCAAATGGAGGAACAAAAGCTCTCACCGGGTGGCTCCGCCGATCTTCTCGCTGCGACGCTTTTCTTGGACCGCTTATTGGCTTTCTGGGTCGAAGAAAGAAATCACTCATTGGGGAAATTTATGGAATCGCTTGAATTAAAGATACCGGCCGGCCAACCGATCAAGGACGCTCAAGTCCAGATGGGCGTGGTTGCATCGGGTGACATGGAAGTGCTCTACGACGGTGTGAGTGACAAGAGGGATCTCACCGTCAAGATCACTTCATCTGTGGACAACAGCGCAGCTCGATGGAGCGCCATTTTTGAACGCTTGTCAGTGATGCAGGGTTTGCCTGCCGGGATCATGGTCATTCATGACTTCGGCGCAACGCCAGGTGTTGCACGCATCCGGATTGAACAGGCCATTGAAGCCGCAAAAGAACAGGAGGCGTAGTCATGCTGATTAAAAAGAGCTTCATTGAACTGCGTGCTCGTGAACGCGCAAAGGCGCTTCTTGACAGCGGAAGCTTCCGCGAGCTCTTGGGACCGTTTGACTTCATTGAGTCTCCGTGGCTTGAAAAACAGAACATCGTTCCACAGGCCGATGACGGCATGGTGATTGCTAAGGGGACTTTCGGCGGTAAAGCTTGCTGTGTGGCTGCCATTGAAGGGGCTTTCCAGGGCGGAAGCATGGGTGAAGTGTCAGGCGCCAAGATGGCGGCGATGCTTGAGCTTGCCCTCGAAGACGCTGAGGCAGGGAATCCGCCTCTTGTGATCCTTTGCCTCGAAACGGGCGGTGTGCGTCTTCAGGAAGCAAATCTTGGGCTGGCAGCCATTGCCGATATTCATTCAGCCATTGCCAAGCTGCGCCGTCATACGCCAGTTGTTGGCCTCATCACGGGAACGGTCGGTTGCTTCGGCGGCATGTCGATTGCTGCAGGGCTTTGCTCCTACTTGGTCGTGACTAAAGAAGCTCGTCTGGGCCTCAATGGTCCGCAGGTGATTGAGCAGGAGGCGGGCATCACAGAATATGACTCCAAAGATAAGCCTTTTATTTGGTCGATGACGGGCGGAGAAATCCGCTATGAGACCGGATTTGCCGATGAGCTTGCAGTCGATGACGTAGATGCCGTTCGAACGGCAATTGCCAAATGCTTTGCTCAAGGCAGCCCAGAATCTTTTCGCACAGACCGTGTGGGCTTCTACCTTCCGAGACTTGCCGGTTTTGATGCTTCTCAGCAGGTGTTTCCCGAAATTACCAAAGCCCTTTTCTCCCAAGGAGATCGCAAATGAATCGCGTTGAAACGACGAAGAGCCTCGCGGCTGCGAGCAGGGGTGCTGTTTGGCTCAAGGCGCTCGATCCGGAGGCCAAGCTTTTGGGGGAGCTGATCCCGAGCGTTGCCGCGGCTGACGGCGAAATCGATGGTAGGGCTGTTCGCTTTATGGCCGTACTTCTGGATCCGAAGAATCGTTATCCACGCGCTCGGAACGGTGAAGTAGGTCTTCTCGAAGGTTGGGCTGTTGCGAAGTCCGTTTTGGATTTCGTCCAAGCCGAGTCCAGCCAAGAAGAAAAGACGCCGCTTGTGCTCGTCATTGATGTTGCGAGTCAGGCCTATGGCAGGCGGGAAGAGGCGTTCGGCATTCACCAGGCGCTTGCGGCATCTTCTGCCGCTTTCATTAAAGCGCGCGAAGTCGGACATCCTGTTGTGGGTTTCATTGTCGGCAAGGCGATGTCGGGTGCATTTCTTGCTTTTGGCTACCAAGCCGACTACCTGATTGCACTCAACGATCCGGAAGTTATGGTTCATGCGATGAGCAGGGAATCAGCTGCCCGCATCACGCTAAGAACCGTTGAAGCACTAGATCATTTCGCATCCGAGATTCCGCCTATGGCATATGACGTAAGACATTTCTCGCAGCTCGGGATTTTGAGTGAGCTTCTTGACATTTCCGATCCTGATCTACCCGCAACTGACGATGTGAAAAAGGCTCGTGCAGCTATCTTGAAAGGCATTCGGTTTGCCAAAGCTGAAAAGCTTCCAGAACGACGTCTGCATGCGCCACTGCGTCAAGCATCCGCAATGGTTCGCGAGCGTATGAGAGCCGTTTGGCATTAATTCCATCTGGATTCCTAAGACTACCTCTAGCAGGAAAAAAGGAGACAACCATGACAATGATCCTCTCGGCGGTCGTCATTCTGGCGATGTGCTGGGCGCTCGTTAAAAAGTACGAGACCCGACTGGTGCTTATCGCAGGCGGCTTGATTCTCGCTTGCATGGCAGGCGACCCGCTTGCACCCCTCGTGTCCTTCTCGAAGTCGATGAAGCAGGCGAATGTCTTTGAAGTCATCATCGCTTCGATGGGTTTTGCAGCTGTGGTCAAGATGACAGGTCTTCATACCCATTTGATTGCTGTCTTCCTGAAGTTGCTGAAGAAGGCCGGCCCGTTTGTCATCATTGGCGTATCGCTCGCGACGACCATCGTGAATAGCGCTATCCCGTCTGCGGCTGGTACGTCCGCCGCTGTGGGTACGATCTTCATTCCGCTGCTTCTTTCTGCAGGTGTACCAGCGCCGCTCGCAGCCGCGGCTGTGATGGCCGGCCTCTATGGCGGTAATTTGAATCCGGGCCACGTGCATCCGACAATCGTCGCCGACCTTGCACAGCGTCCTTCGATCGAATTCGTCCAGATGGTTGCAGGTCCGATCTGGGCTCGGTAGTGATTTCGTCCGCACTGATGGTCTTGATAGCCTTCTATATGAAGAAGCGTGGCTGGCGTCCTGATGAAGTGAAGCTAGAAGCTGACGGTGAAGGCATCCCGCCCGATTTCAAGATTAACTACCTCTATTCCATCATTCCGCTTCTTCCGCTCATCATCTTGCTCCTTGGGAACTTCGGCATCGTGTCGGCGCTCAAGATGCCGGTCTCACACGCCATGATCATCGGTGCAGTTGTGGCATTGGTTGCCGTTCGTCCGAATCCTGGCACGTTCGTCAAGACCTTCTTCAAGGGCATGGGTGACAGCTTCGGGAACATCTTCGGCATCATCGTTGCGGCCAATATCTTCGTGGCCGGCATGAAGAGCGTAGGTCTGATCCAGGCCCTGATCGAGTTTATGAGTTCGTCGCCAGTCATTGCAAAGGGTGCTTCGATTGTTGGTCCGTTTGTTATCGCTGTGCTCTGCGGTTCAGGCGAAGCAGCTTCAATCGCCTTCAACAATGCTGTGAGCGCGCACGCTCCGCAATTTGGCCTTGACATCATGAATATGGGTGCCATGACGGTGCTCTCGGGTGGCATTGGTCGTTCAATCTCGCCTGTAGCCGGTGCCATGATTATCTGCGCCGGGATCGCGAAGGTTTCGCCGATGACGGTGGCGAAGTTCCAGATCATCCCGATGTCTGGCGCACTCATCTTCGTGACGCTGATGCTCTACGTCTTCTAATCCACAAAAGAAAAGGAGAACGTTATGTCTGAAGCATCCATGCTTAAGGAATTTTTGGAACTTGTCCAAATCCCAGTCCAGAGCCGGGACGAACGCAAAATTGCCGACGTCGTCAAGCAGAAGCTCATTGATCTCGGGCTGACAGTTGAAGAAGACAACGCAGGTGAAAAGCTTGGCGGCAATACTGGCAATTTGATTGGTCGCCTCGCCGGCGCCTCGGATGTGCCTTCAATTCTTCTCTCTGCCCATTTGGATCGCGTGAGGAATTCCGGGGCTATTCATCCTGTTGTGAATGAAGCCGAGGACTTGATTAAGAGCGACGGTACATCAATTCTTGCTGCCGACGACGTGTCTGGCCTATGTGCCGTTCTGGACGGACTTCGTCGTGTCAAAGAAAGCGGAAAGCCTCACGGCCCCGTAGAAGTGGTTTTCTCGGTCTGTGAAGAGATCGGCGTTCAAGGCTCTGGTCAGCTTGACTTTTCTAAGCTTAAAAGCAAGCAGGCTTTCGTCTTTGACGCGCCTGGCCGCATAGGCCGCATCATCAATCAAGCGCCGACCAAGTGCAAGATCGAGATCAAGGTTCACGGCATCAAGGCCCATGCCGGTAATGAGCCAGAGAAGGGACTCTCTGCCATCCGTGTTGCTGCAGACGCGATTATGCATCTTCAGGAAGGCCGCATCACGCCCACGGTAGTTTCGAATATTGGCGTCATCAAGGGAGGAACCGGTACCAATGTTGTTCCGGATCTCTGCGAAATGACAGCTGAGGCTCGAAGCACCGACGATACCGCGCTTGAAAAGTATCTCGAAGGTTTCAAGGCGACTTTCGCCGAGACGGCGAAGCGCTGGAACACCCCGATCGACGTGAATATCAAGACGCTTTACCACACGTTCTTTGTCGATCTGCAGTCTGAAATCGTTTCGACAGCAATGGACGCATTGAAGACTGTGGAAGTTGAAGGTTGGTGTGAACGCGGCGGTGGCGGAATGGACGGCAATCACTTCAACTGGAACGGCATCCAGGCGATTGGTCTTGCCTTGGGCTACAGCAAGAACCACACCAATGCCGAACAGATCTATATGACTGATCTCTTCAAGGGTGGCCAAGTGGCTGCAGAAATCATTCACCGCACCTATGAAAAAGCTAAGGGCACAAGAGGCTAAGTTTCAGGGTTCCGTGCGCTTCTTCTCTCTCCAGGCGGTGGAAGCGCACGGGGCTCGAGCTTGCAGCTTGGAGAACCAAAAAAGGGAGATTTCCTATGAAGACGACATTCATTGCGTCGGGCGACAGCTTCATTACCCGCCGCATTCCAAATGATGGCTATGAAGGTTTCAACGAACTGAAGTGCTTGATTGAGGCTCATGATGTTCGCTTTGCCAACCTTGAATCTACTTTTCATGACCAAGAAGGCGCCCCGGCGGCGACATCGGGCGGTACGTGGGCAATGAGCGACCCTGCTCTCCTCGACGATATGAACCGCTATGGTTTCAATCTCTTTAATACGGCGAACAATCACTCCGGCGACTTTGGACAGGGCGGGATTGTTGCCACAATCAAGCATCTCAAAGAGCGCGGCATGATTTTTGCTGGCACCGGCATGACGCTTCAGGAAGCCTCTGGCGCGGCATACCTCGAAACTAAGCATGCCCGCGTTGCCATGATCGGCATTACGTCTACGCTTGATCCGGCTGCTGCCGCTGGCGGACAAGGTTTCACCATGAAGGGACGTCCGGGTTTGAATCCACTTCGTTTCCGTACTGTCCATCATGTGAATCAAAAGCACTTCGATATGGCAAAGGAGCTTTCCGACATCACGGAGATCAATGCCCGCACGTTCAATCTAATTTCCCGCGGCTACCGTCTGCCGTTCCCTGAAGGCACACTGCCGCTCGGCAGCATGAATTTTGTCCTCACTGATGGCCCGGAACGCAATGAAACATCGCCCAACAAAAAGGATTTAAAGCGGACACTCGATGAAATTGCCGAAGCTCGCCGGCAGGCTGACATTGTCATCGTCTCAGTCCACCATCACGAAATGCGCGGCGGCGACACGATGAAGTCTCCTGAATTCATTGAAACCTTCAGCAAAGCCTGCATTGACGCGGGTGCGAGCGTTGTGATCGGTCATGGTCCGCATCAGCTTCGCGGTATTGAATGCTGGAAGGGCGGCGTAATCTTCTACTCTCTTGGAAACTTCATCTTTCAAGCTGAAACTGTCGCACGCCAGCCCTATGACGCTTTTGATGGCAAGAATCTGCCGCAGGAAATGAACGTCGGTGCTTATATGGATTTCCGCAGCAAGAACGGTACGAAGGGCGACGTCGTTAACCCTGAAATCTGGCGCGCTGTTCTGCCTTCATGGACGATCGAAGACGGGAAGCTCACCGAAGTGAAGCTTTATCCGATCGACTTGGGTCAGAAAAATCCGCGTCCGCATCGTGGCTCGCCCAAGCTTTCCCAGAGTGTAGAGACGCTTGAGCACCTAAAACAGCTCTCTGCTGATCTCGGCACAACCATTGAAATTGAGAATGGTGTTGGCAAGGTCATTCTGCCGCAGTAACCACCCAAATGGAGGAAACTATGATTAAGAAGACCGCTATTGCCTTTGCGACAAGTATTCTTTTGGGTGCAGGCGCCAGCCTTACGGCTCTCCCTGCTGTTGCGGCTGATGCGCCCGTTAAGGCAGAACAAGTCAAGTCGCTCCCCAATATTGCGATTCTAGCTACCGGCGGTACGATCGCGAGCCGCGGTTCCGGCTCGCTTTCGCTTACGGATTATGGTGTTGGTTCCGGCCACAAACCAGTCGGTATTGAAGTTCTGACGGACGCCGTACCGGAAATCAAAAATTTCGCCAACATCACAGGCGAGCAGATCTTCAACGTCGGGAGTTCTAAGCTTTCGATCGCTAACGAACTGACGCTCGCAAAGCGAATCAATGAATTTCTGGCAAAGAAAGACGTGGACGGCATTGTCGTCACGCACGGCACCGATACGCTTGAGGAAACAGCCTATTTCTTAAATCTGGTTGTCAAAAGCGACAAGCCCGTTGTACTGGTTGGCTCTATGCGTCCCGCTACAGGTCTCAGCGCTGATGGTCCGCTTAATCTTGTCAATGCCGTCGCCTTGGCGGCTTCGCCCGAAGCGAAGGGCAAGGGCGTTATGGTCAGCATGAACGACAAGATCGGGTCGGCGTTTGGCGTGACGAAAACCAATACGACCAACGTTGCCACATTCCAGTGCCCGGATACCGGATGCTTGGGCATCATGCAGAACAACAAGCCGTTCTTCTTCAACATCAACACGAAGCGCCATACAACCAATAGTGAGTTTGATATCTCGAAGTTAAATGCGCTTCCACGCGTTGAAATCAACTACGCCTCACTCGGCCAAGACGGCAGTCTCATTCGCTCCATGATCAAGATGGGCGTTAAAGGCATCGTAAGTGCTGGTCTTGGTCACGGGAATGTTCCTGATGATGTGATGGAGGCCTTGAAGGAAGCAAAGAAAGCAGGCATCAAGGTAGTGATTGCTTCGCGCGTTCCGACTGGCATGATCACGCCTGTAGGCAAGTTCACGCGCGAAGGCTTCCAAAGTGCAATGCTGCACAATCCGCAGAAGGCTCGCATCCTTCTAATGATGGCGCTGACGGAGACAGATAACGACGCTGACATCCAGCGCATGTTCGACCAATACTAATTTTCTCCTCTCTCCAAGAAGTAGCCTTCTCTTGCTCTCAAAGTGAGGGAAGGCTTTTTCTTAATTGGCGAACAATGCCCACCGCGTGTCAGGGGTTGACGTCAATACTCTCAGATAACTGATCCCTAACTTTCCAGCATCCGAGATGAATTTCCCAAGCTAAGCAGCGCGAGCATCTCGCGTTTTTTTCGTTATGGCGCGATTCACCCATGCATCGGCAGTGTGGCGCTTATGGGTTTAGATCTGCTTCACAATTGTGAAGCAGACAATCGATGGAACGATTGAGGATTTAGCGATTACCTTGCTCTTGATCGTATGCTTCTTGATAGCCATCATGTGACGAAAGGTCACTATTGGCCGAAGGAATGTGCATCAAGGCAAAAACGCCGCGCGGCCGCAAGAAAAGCTTTCGCTTGGGCAGGATGATTTAGAGCTTCCAATCGCCCTTAAACGCGATAGAGACACTTAGCAAAAATCCAGACGGGGAACGTTGTGGACCGCTTGTCCTTGGAGCAGATGAAGCAAAGCTTCGCAGACGGTTAAGAACGCAAAGGTCTGGCGGAACTTATGCTTGAGCGATGCGGCTTAAAAGAGCGTGGCGTCGCGCATAACTGCGCCGCCTTGATTCGCCGGCGGCGTGAGCTTGAAATGCTCCCAGGCACGGTGCGCAGCCATGCGGCCGCGCGGCGTGCGCTGCAGGAATCCTTGCTGAATGAGGTAGGGCTCCACTACGTCCTCGAGCGTGTCTCGGTCTTCACCGATAGCGGCGGCCAGATTGTCAATGCCGACAGGCCCGCCGGAAAATTTTTCAAGGATAGTGAGCAGAAAGCACCGGTCGATGAAATCGAGACCGACAGGGTCTACGTCAAGCATGGTTAATGCGGCGGAGGCAACTTCCCGGGTAATGGTGCCGTCGTGGCGAACTTCTGCATAGTCGCGTACGCGTCGCAGCAGTCGGTTGGCCACGCGAGGCGTGCCCCGGCTTCTGCTCGCAATTTCTGCTGCGCCTTCGGGATCGATGGAGACGCCGAGCAGTCTGGCCGAACGGCGCACGATCGTGATCAGCTCCTCCGTGGTGTAGAACTGGAGCTGATTGACGATGCCAAAGCGGGCGCGCAGCGGGTTGGTTAGGGAACCCGCCCGCGTAGTCGCGCCGATGAGTGTGAAGGGCGGCAGATCGAGCTTGATGGAGCGCGCTGCCGGACCCTCACCGATCATGATGTCGATCTGATAGTCCTCGAGCGCCGGGTAAAGAATCTCTTCCACGACGGGCGAAAGCCGGTGAATCTCATCGATGAAGAGCACGTCGTTCTTTTCGAGATTCGTCAGGATGGCAGCGAGGTCCCCCGGGCGCTCCAGTACGGGACCCGAGGTTTGACGCAGGTTCACGCCCATTTCCTCTGCGACGATGTGCGCGAGCGTGGTTTTGCCTAAACCGGGCGGCCCGAAAAGGAGCAGATGGTCGAGCGGATCGCCTCGGCGCCGCGCAGCTTCAATGAAGATCTGCAGCTGTTCGCGCACCGCTTTTTGCCCGACATAGTCGGCAAGCCGCGTCGGCCGCAGTGCGCGGTCGACGTTCTCTTCATTGGGATTGGCGCAGCCGCCGGCAATCAGGCGGTCGGAGGAGTCTTCGGACATCTTGGAGAAAATGAAAATGCTGTCGTGAGGATGAGCATAGCGCAGCGGCGCGGTGCACTTACTCCGGAAAGACTTAATGCGTGAGTGACTTGAGTGCCAAACGCAGGCCGTCGTTCACCGTACAGTCCTCGGGGAGCTTCTTCGTCGCGGCAGCGGCTTCGCGTTCGGAATACCCCAAGGCGATGAGCGCGGCCGCAACGTCGGCACGTGCGCCAGAGGTCGGCACTGCCGCTGTCGCTGCGCCGGTGCCTGCGAGCTTACCTTTGAGCTCCAACACCAATCGTTCTGCAGTCTTTTTGCCGATGCCGGGGACTTTGGTAAGGAGTCCGGTCTCTCCCCGATCGACAGCGTCTTTAAGCTGATCGACCGTGATGCCCGAAAGGAGTGCCAGCGCGATCTTCGGACCGACGCCGGAAATCTTGATGAGCGCACGGAACATAGCGCGTTCGGCGAGTGTGGCAAAGCCGTAAAGAAGCTCTGCATCCTCGCGAACGACGAAGTGCGTGTGGAGCGTGAGCTCTCCGCCGACTTCCGGGAGATTGCAAAATGTTGACATTGGGACGTCGACCTCGTAGCCGACGCCGGAGACGTCAATCAGAATCTGCGGCGGATTTTTTTCAAGCAGTTTGCCGTGCAGTCGTCCGATCATTTTTTAGGATCCTTTTTTTCAACCAAGGCTGTCCAGGCGCTTCGAGCGCCTCGGCCGTAACTGCCGAGGCCGCGTCTTGCCGTGGCGTAGGTTCGGTTCGTGCCGCCGGACTTTTCCAGCGCCCGGAGTTTTAAGGAACTGGCCAGACAAAGTGCACAGGCGAGAGCATCAGCCTCGTCAGTACGCGGATGATGCGGCATGGGAAGGAGCCGCTCCACCATGGCTTGGATCATTTTTTTGTCGGCACTGCCCGATCCCGTAACGGCCTGTTTGATTTCGCTTGGCGTAAATTCTTCAACCGCAAGACCGGCGAGACTGGCCGCGCAGATTGCAGCGCCTCGGGCGTGTCCCAGAAGCAATGTGCTTTGAGGGTTGACATTCACGAACACACGCTCGCAGGCGGCAACTGTCGGCAGATGTGTCTTGATGACCGCTTCGATTTCGCGGGCGATATGCGCCAATCTCGCCGCAGTCTCTGCGGTCTCACCCTTGGGGATGTCAAAGACGCCCGACGCAACCCAAATGGATTTGGCGCCCGTCGTGTCAATGATGCCCCAGCCGGTGTGATTGAGACCGGGGTCGAGTCCGAGAATGCGCACTGCGGCAGCCATGCGTTGCCAAAACCTTCAGTCGGTTGAATCAGCGAGGCATGCCGGGGAAACCGCCCGGGGGGAAGCCGCCCGGAAAGCCGCCGCCCATGCCAGGAAGCTTCATGCCACCGAGCATGCGCATCATCTTGGAGAGGCCGCCGCGCTTCATGCGCTTCATCATGTCCTGCGTCTGTTCAAACTGTTTGAGCAGACGGTTGACCTCCTGCACAGGTACGCCCGCACCGGCGGCGATGCGTTTTTTGCGGCTCGCTTTAATGAGCTCAGGCTTGCGGCGTTCCTGCAGCGTCATCGAATCGATGATGCCCAGCGTGCGGCGCAGATTCTTCTGCACGTCCTCGTCGCTCACTTTGCTCGCAGCTTGCTGAAGCTGTGCGGGCATTTTTTCCATGAGCGAGGAGAAGCTCCCAAAGCCGGCCATCTGCTGAAGCTGTGCTCGGAAGTCCGTCAAGTCGAATTTGTCCCCGGTACGGATTTTTTCAGCGAGCTTGGCCGCTTCGGCCATGTCGATGGACCTCGTGACGTCCTTCACTAGGCCGACAATGTCGCCCATGCCGAGAATGCGCGAAGCCATGGCTTCGGGATCAAAGGGCTCAAAGCCGCCCAGTTTTTCACCCGTACCGATGAATTTGATCGGCTTGCCTGTCACATAGCGAACCGAGAGCGATGCGCCGCCTCGGCTGTCGCCATCGGCTTTGGTGAGCACAATGCCGGTAAGCGGCAGCCGATCGTTGAAAGCTTTGGCCGTATTGACCGCATCCTGACCGAGCATCGCGTCAATCACGAAGAGTGTTTCGGCGGGCTTGAGGAAGGTGTTAAGGTCGGCAACTTCCTGCATCATCACTTCGTCGATGGCAAGACGACCGGCCGTGTCGACGATCAGCACATCATAAAAACGACGACGAGCTTCGCTCACTGCGGCGGCAGCGATGTCAAGCGGCTTTTCGCCAGTATGACTGGGAAACCAATCCGCGCCGGCCTGTTCGGTGACGGCTTTGAGCTGATCAATAGCCGCCGGACGGTACACGTCGCAGGAAACGGTAAGTACTTTCTTTTTTTCGTCGTGGACCAGCCAGCGGGCGAGTTTGCCGGCAGTGGTTGTTTTGCCGGCGCCCTGCAGACCGGCAAGCAGAATCACTGCCGGAGGCTGCACACGGAAATTGAGGCTGCGCTCTTCAGGGGTCAAGTCGCCGCCGATGATAGCGGTGAGTTCGCGCTGCACCACACCGACGAGCGCCTGACCGGGGTTGAGATTCCCGACCACCTCCTCGCCCATCGCTTTTTCCTTGATGCGGCTGAGGACCTCTTTCACTACGGGAAGTGCAACGTCGGCTTCCAGAAGCGCAAGGCGCACTTCGCGCAGCATCTCCTTGGTGTTGGCTTCCGTGAGGCGCGCTTGGCCGCGCATGGTCTTGACGATTTTCGAGAGACGCTGGCTGAGATTGTCGAGCATGAGCTATGAGCCTGAGGAACCGGCTTGGCGCGGGCGTCCGTCGATGCGGACCAGAGGCAGCGGGTTCGGGTTGTTCAGCACCTAGTAAGAAGGCGCGACTATACAATGAGATTCACGACGGCCGCGGAAATGGCCGGCCGGATTTCTCGTTGAAGCATCGCTTCAACAGAGAAGTGCGGCTGCAGACTGCGGACGTGAATCCATTATTTTAACCAAAGCCGTTGCCGGGATAGTTTCTCCAAAGAAGAAGCCAGTCTCGGGCGTCCATTTCCAATGTCAGTTCTCCTCATCTCCACCGGATTTGCTGCGCTCCTCTACCTTGTGAGCGGCATCGCCATCATGAGCGCGATGAAGAAGGGGGCGGAAGCCAAGGCTTCTAGCCTTCTGCGCTGGCCCGTGCTTCTCGGTCTCGTTCTTCACGGGTATGCCGTCGGACAGGAGATGTTCACGGCCGAAGCCGTGCACTTCGGGTTCGGGTATGCCGTCTCCGTGATGTTCTTCTTTGCGGTCGTGACACTCTTGATTGAATCTTGGGTGCACCGCATTCATGCCCTTTTCGGCATCATCCTGATTGCCGCAGCCTTTGGCGCTCTTTTTCCGGTTTTCTTCCAGGGACAAGTGGTGCCGGCCGCCGACTGGACGCTTGCCTTCCGCTGGCATCTTGTCTTCGCGCTGGCCGCCTACAGCTTCATGATGATTGCCTTTGTGCAGGCTGTTTTGATGATGCTGCAGAATACGCGTCTGCGAGCCAAGGGGCTTTCGGCCAATGACGACTTGCTCGATTCGCTCCCCGGCTTGGTCGTGATGGAGCGCGTCTTTTTCCGCATTGTCGCTACGGGCTTTTTCTGCCTGACGCTGGTGCTGATTCTGGGGGCGGTCGTCACGAAGGAGCTTCAGGGCGTCTACTTCCTTTTCGACCACAAAGCAGTCCTCACCTGGATTTCTTGGCTGGTGTTCGGTGTTTTGCTCCTCGGCCGTACGGTTTGGGGCTGGCGCGCCAAGACGGCTCTGCGTCTTTTTTGGGCGGGATTTGTTGTCTTTGCGGTTGCCTATTTTGTCTACAGCTTCGTTCTTGAAGTGTTTTGAGGCCTTTCGATGAGCCGCATTCTTTTCTTTCTCGGCATATTCATCGTCATTGCGGTGGCTTGGTCAATCAGCCGTCGACGGTCTGAACTCACCATTAAAGAGCGCGACGAACTCGAGGAGCTTCGCCGCACACAAAAAGGGCGCACGCCCGCTGCGGTGGGAGAGCCGATGGAGCGCTGCGCACACTGCGGGACGTATTTCCCTAAGCGCGATGCCGTGCATCGGGGCGGAAAGTCATACTGTTCGGCCGAATGCCGAGATGCAGACAAATCGTGAGCGAAGACACTTTCATCACGCAGGAGGGACGTCTGAAGGGCGTCCCTTCTTCGCCTCTTTATTCGTCGTCCTTTCACCCGAGTCCGTATTGGGATGAGCGGCCGCAGTTGACGAAGTCGGGTGCCGCCGGAGATCCGGTAGACCTGATTGTGCTGCACTTTATTTCGCTCCCTGCCGGAACATTCGGCGGCGACGCCGTCGATCGGCTCTTTATGGGCACGCTCGATCCCGATCGCCGAGATTGGCCTCAAGATCCTGCTTGGGAGCCCTTGAAAGCGCTCAAGGGGCTGCACGTTTCTACCCATTTCTTTATTCGCCGCACCGGTGAGGTGATTCAGTATGTTCCGACGGTGAAACGGGCATGGCACGCGGGACTTTCAAACTTCCGCGGACGCAACGCCTGCAATGATTTTTCGGTCGGGATTGAACTCGAAGGAACCGGTGAGGTGCCTTTTACAGCGGTACAGTACCAAGCGTTGGGCGAGCTTCTCCCGGCCATCTGCCGTCGGCATCCGGTGAAGTGGGTGACAGGGCACGAATTTATTGCGCCTGGACGAAAAAGTGATCCGGGTCCTTTCTTTGATTGGGGCCGTACCGCGCAGCTGCTGCCGGCCGGTGTTGCTTTAGCCATTGATGAAACCGACTGCGACCGTGAAGCGCTCGCTCGCCGAATGGCGGAACACTCCAACTGAAACGAACCGGAACGCCTCAAACGTAAAGAGAGGCGAGACGCAGACGCATGAGGTTGGCATAATGAGCGCAGATATTTTTGAGGCCGCTCATGCTCCATCTTCTGCAATACATTCTTGGGATCATCTTCAGCTGCTTTGGGGCCATCCTGCTTTTGCGGGCTTGGCTGCACTATTGGGCGCTTTCGCCCCGGCATCCCTTGTGTGAGTTCGTGCGCCGCATAACCGATTGGCTGGTCGTCCCCATCAGCCGCGTCGTTCCCACGAGGGGCGGTGTACATTGGTCGGCGCTGCTTTCCGCCCTGGCCGTCGCAGTTGTGGCCGTCTTGGTGCATCGCACGATCGGGCATCTGCCGGCGACCCCGATTGGCCTCATCATTGCTCCCTTTGCAATGATGGCCCGTTGGGCGCTTGAAATGATTTCTTGGGGCGCCATCATCTGGGCCGTGCTTTCCTGGGTGAATCGCGAGAGTCCTATGACTTATACGCTCGCAGTGCTTCTGGATCCGTTTATGCGCCCCATCCGCCGTGTGCTGCCTACGTTCCGAGGCATTGATTTTTCGCCGTTGGTGCTGATTCTGATCACGAATCTTCTGCTCATCGTCATTGTGCCTTTCTCGCGAGGATTCATCATTTTGTGAGCAAACGCGTTATTTTCGCGATTGTTTCCCAAACCATTGATCAAAATCGAGCTGAGCAGCCTGCGGTGTGAGTTCGTAGTCCTGAGCGCCTGCGCCGGCCACTTTTCGGCCGGCAGCTACAGCCCCCCATTGCGCGGCTTCAACGGGTGAAAAACCGCGCTCAAGTGCATAAAGAAAGCCGCCGCGGAAGGCGTCTCCCGCTCCGACGGGGCTGCGAACCTTTTGAATCGGCACGGTCGGCACGAAAGCCGCATGACGCTCGCCGGGGAGCCAGACTCGTGCACCGCGGCTTCCGAGCGTACGGACGACGATGAGTCCGCTCTCGGCGAGGTCGGCATCACTTTGTTGGGTTTTTTGCTCAAAAGCCTCTGCCTCAGAGTCTGAATAGATGATCCCGACGGCATGGTGCGCAAGGTCAAGGAGTTCTTCAGCCGAAAAGAGCGGAAGCTCCTGACCGACGTCGAAGAAATAGGGTATTTCGCGAGCCCTGCAGGCTTGAGCTGCAAAAAGCGTCGTTTCGCGTCCGCCGGGCGAAAGGATCGCGATGGCGGGCTGTGCTTCTTTTCCATCCGCATCTGTGGGCCAGCGGACCTGCGGCGTACGCTCAGCCGCCCCGGGATGAAAGGCTGCAATTTGAGCTCCCGTGTGATCCGTGATGATCAGACACTGTGCGGTATAAGCATTACTGAAAACACCGATGCCGTCGGTGCGAATGCCTTCTCTGCCGAAATGCTCAAGGTAATCGCCGCCGTCGCGGCCGACAGCGCCCCAAATCAGCGGTTCGCCGCCCATGCGCTTCATGGCGACGGCGATGTTGCCGGCACAGCCGCCGAAATCTCGGCGCATGGCGCGTGTGAGAAAGGTGGTGTTGAACCCTGGCTCAACAGGGCGCGTTATTTGCTCGCCGAAGGCTCCGGCGAAGGAGAAGACTGCGTCGTAGGCGATGGAGCCGGTGATGAGAACACTCATGGGGTTGGTTTTTTGGGGTTTGAAGCCGAAATTTAAGAAAAAGCCCGAAGCTTCTGGCGAACGCTTCGGGCTGGCGGCAGGTGAGGCTCGTCTTAGCGGCCGGCATCTACCACAGGTTTAACCTGTGCAGCCGTGGCGGCAAAGGAGAGCGTTCCTTCCATCTTGATTTGAGCGGTAAGCGATTCACCAGCCGGCAGTACGGCCGGCTTTTGCGGGAAGCCGTAGTCGGCAGGTTCCAATACGCGCTGCAGGAGCGTGCTGCCCGCCGGATCAAGATACTTGAGTTCGATCACGGGAAGCATCTGCGGGTACTCGGACGTATTGGTGAGTTCAACAACTGCCGTGGGCTTGGCCAGCCCCAAAGTCTCATCAGGCGCAAGCGTTGCCTTTGCCTTGAAGGCCGAAGCATCTGCCCAGACAAAGCCCGGACATGGGAGACTGCGGCAGACCTTTTCATAGACAGGGCGAACGTAGGGGGCCTGAGAGAGCACAAACTGATGCATCATCAGGAATGCACAGGCGGCGCCGACCGCAGCACAGAGCAGAATGCAGACAAAGAGGAGGAAGCTCCCTAAGCCAGACTTCTTCGTGCGGTAGATGGCCGGCATCGGAGCGCCTCGGCCAGCTTCTTTTTCATCAAATTGTGCGGGCGGTTCGTTTTTTTCAGCCGTCGTCGGGGTATTGAGCTCCTGGGCGACTTTGGTAGCAAAGCGCGGTTCAGTCATCGGCTGCCGAGGAGCTGCCTGCGCGGCCTCAGACTTTTTCGCCTTCAATTCTGCAAGAGCGGCGTCAAGCGCTTGGTCGTCGACCTCTACGGTTTGCGCTGAAGCGGCGGAGAATTCGCGGCCGCAGGCGCTGCAGAGATAATTTTCTTCAGCAGCTCCCTCAAGGCGCCAGAGCGCCCCGCAGCTGGGACAGCGAATAATGCGGGCCATGGTGATCAGTCCTTTGGGCAGATTGTTGTGGAATACGAAACATCAGGCGCGGCGGCCAGCCAGGCACACCCAGCCGTCCTCTTCACGCCAGACCGAGAGTACAAGCGTCGGATCGGCGGCCTTATAGACGGCGATCACTTCGTCGGCTTGACGGGCAAGCACCCCTGAGAGCACCAATGCGCCGTGCGCCGCTACGCGGCCGAGCAGCGCAGGCGCCAAAAGCTTCAGCGGATTGGCCAGAATGTTGGCGACCACGATTGAGAATGTGCCCTCAGGCATGTCGGCCGGCAGCCAGAACTGAGCTTCGACATCATTTCGAATGGCGTTGTCGCGGGCCGCCTCAACGGCCTGAGGGTCAATGTCGGTGCCGCAGACTTCAGCCGCACCGAGCTTCTTGGCTCCGATGGCCAGAATGCCGGTGCCGCACCCGTAATCAAGAACGCGATCGGCGGACTTGATGTTTTCGTCAAGCCAATTGAGGCATAAGCGCGTAGTGGGATGAGAACCCGTGCCGAAGGCTACGCCCGGATCCAGGCGAACATTCAGGGCGTCGGCCACAGGGGGTTCACTCCATGACGGCACAATCCAGAGCCGGGGCGAGACATGCGAAGGCTGGAACTGCGCCTGCGTGATGCGTACCCAGTCCTGATCTTCAACGTCGCTCACCGAAAGCAATTCTAGCGCTTCGCAGCCCAGTTCTTTGACGCAATCATCAAACAGGTTTTTGAAGTGACAGTCGTCGGCGGTGAGTACCGAGATGATGGAACGCGGCCAGGCGCAGGTTTCGGGTTCCAATCCCGGTTCGCCGTAAAGCGGTGCTTCGTCGGTACTGTCGGCATCGGCATCTTCAAGAGAGGCAGCAAGCGCTCCCTTTTCGAGGAAGAGATCGCTTAGATCTTCAGCACTGCGTTCGTCGGCGAGGATTCGGTATTCACGCATGGTGGCGGCAAAAAGGAAAAGGTAGAGAAAAAAGAAGAAGCGGGACTCCGTTTTTGAGTTCCGCTTCCTGTGGATTGTAGCCGTTGGGAGGAGCTTGATTAGTTCACACCCGAGGATGAATGCGAATGGAGCTTTTCCTCAAGGTAGTGAATGCTCGTGCCGCCGCGTGCGAACCGCTCGTCAGAGAGAAGCAGGCGATGGAGTTTGACGTTGGTCTTGATGCCTTCGCAGGCGAATTCAGTAAGCGCTACGCGCATGCGTGCAAGTGCCTGTTCGCGTGTATCACCGTAGGCGATGAGCTTGCCGATCATACTGTCGTAATAGGGCGGAACCGTATAGCCCGCAAAGACGTGCGAATCGATGCGGATGCCGGGGCCGCCCGGCAGATGCCAAGCAGTCACTTTGCCCGGACAAGGCACAAAGGTGAAGGGATCCTCTGCATTGATGCGGCATTCAATGGCATGACCGCGGATTTCGATATCGCGCTGCTTGAAGGAAAGACGCTCGCCGGCCGCGATGCGGATCTGTTCGGCCACGATATCAACCCCGGTGATGAATTCTGTCACCGGATGCTCGACCTGTACGCGGGTGTTCATTTCAATGAAGTAGAACTCACCGTTTTCGTAGAGGAATTCGAACGTGCCGGCACCGCGGTAGCCGATTCGGCGGCACGCTTCCACGCAGCGGCTGCCAAGCTTCTCAATGGCCCGGCGCGGAATGCCGAAAGCCGGGGCCTCTTCAATGACTTTCTGATTGCGGCGCTGCATCGAGCAGTCACGCTCGCCCAAATACACCGCATTCTGGAAGTTGTCGGAGAGCACCTGAATTTCAATGTGCCGCGGGTTCTCGAGGAACTTCTCCATGTAGACGGTCGGATTGCCAAAGGCAACGCGCGCTTCTTCACGGGTCATATTGACAGACGTGAGGAGCGCCGCTTCGGTGCGTACCACACGCATGCCGCGGCCGCCGCCGCCGCCGGAAGCTTTGATGATAATCGGGTAGCCGATCTTACGGGCTGTCTGGATGATTTCCTGCGGGTCTTCGGAGAGTGCTCCGTCAGAGCCGGGCACGCAAGGGACACCCGCGTCGCGCATGGCCTGCTTGGCGCTCACTTTGTCGCCCATCAGACGGATGCTCTCGGGGCGCGGCCCAATGAAGGCGAAGCCCGAGCTTTCCACCTGTTCGGCAAAATCGGCATTTTCCGAAAGGAAGCCGTAGCCCGGGTGAATCGCTTCAGCATCCGTTACTTCCGCAGCTGAAATGATGGCTGGAATATTGAGGTAGGAGTGAGACGAGGCGGCAGGCCCAATGCACACGCTTTCATCGGCCAGACGCACGTACTTAGCATCGGCGTCCGCCGTGGAATGCACGACCACTGTTTTAATGCCGAGTTCGCGGCAGGCGCGCTGAATGCGCAGTGCAATTTCGCCTCGGTTGGCGATGAGGACTTTTCCGAACATGAAGGTTCCTGAGTTGGGCTCAACCAAGAATGACGAGCGGCTGACCGTATTCGACGGGCTGGCCGTTTTCCGCGGCAAAGGCCTGGACGACGCCGTCCTTGTCAGCTTCAACTTCGTTGAGGAGCTTCATGGCTTCGATAATGCCGATCACCTGCCCTTTCTTCACGGTGTCGCCCACCTCAATGAAAGGCGCTGCGCCGGGCGACGGCGCACGGTAAAAAGTGCCCACCATCGGGCTCGTGATGGTTGGCAGGGCGGCCTGAGCAGCATCCTGAGCGGGAGCCGGGGCCGCCGCGGGTGCGGCTGCCGGAGCAGGCACTGCCTGCGGCACGGCCGCAACGGTTACCGCAGCGGGCGCTTGCACGACGGGGGCTGCAGAAACGGTCGGGCGGTTGACGATGCGAACGTGGTCTTCGCCTTCCGTGATTTCAAGTTCGGCAACGCCGCTTTCGCTCACGAGGTCGATCAATGTCTTGAGTTTGCGAAGGTCCATTTTGTTTCAGCAATGAATGTGTCAAAGTGGGCTCCTGACGTCTGGGCCGCAGGTGCAGGGGAGCCGCACGGCGCGGACGGCACAGAGAGCCGCAAAGGCTGCTTAGGAGCGTCATTTTCTTTAAAAGAGCGCTGAAAAGCAGATAACTCAGCGCAATTTTGCGCATTCTGCCTATTTCTTGTCAAAGAAAATCTGCTTCAACACTAGGGTATTCCCTAAGTATTGGCGTAAAACGACGCTCTGAAGGCCATTGCAAATAAACTGCAGAGTGTAGAGAGCAGCCGATGCCCTCGGTATGCCCTCAACGGGGTAGCCCAATACGGCAGACGGATGATGCTGGTTATGGCTGCGGTTTAGGGGGTGTCTGAGAGAACTTGGGCGAGTGCATCCGAAGGGAGTGCCCCGGCCGCTTCCCACTCGGCTTGAAATTCGTCGGGCTGGGTGAGTGCCGGGAGCGGCGTGTGCTCGGGAACGATTCGCACAAGAACGGGTTCGCCGCGCACGTCAAGCAGCAGAGAGTCCAAACATTTTTCGCCGACGCGGCGGGCAAAGGCGGTGGGGTAGGGAGCATCGAGCGGTTCGGGCAAAAACCCGGCATTGAGCAGCGCAAGAAAGGCTTCTTTTTCACCCGTGCCGATGGCGACAAGTTCTGCCGGAGAAGTCTCGACAGCCGCGCCGGACAGGACAACGCCGATCAGGCGGCAGTTGAGTTCCGGGACGCTACGCATAACGTGGAGTGCAGCATGCCGTTTGGCCGCGAGCAGCGCCTGATGTTCATGAGGCGCAAAGAGTGCAAACCACCGGCGAATCTCACTCGCAGTGAGATTGGGGTCGGGGCGGATCCCCACCGAGCGCTGGGCATCGCGAAAGGCGCGTGCCCAAGTGCGGCCTTCGGCGGCGATCAGCTTGGCGGCGACGGCGGCAGCTTCTTGTTCCTGTCGTGTGTACTCGCGCATGCTGCGCCTCCCAGAGAAGAAAAATGCATCTGAAGAATTCTAGAGCGGCCGAGATGTCAGCAGTTTTGCGACAATTTCGGTCAATGAAATCCCAAGCGCCGCGATGCGCTCCTGGGGCTCCTACCCAATGCGAGGAATCTTTCGATGCATATCCATATTCTCGGCATCTGCGGCACTTTCATGGGCGGCATCGCTCAGATCGCCCGCGAAGCCGGCCACCAGGTGACCGGGTGTGACAAAAACGTCTATCCTCCGATGAGCGATGCGCTGCGCGCCAACGGTATAACCATCACTGAAGGGTACGGTGCCGAGCAGCTTGCTGTCGCTCCTGATCTTTGGGTGATCGGCAATGCCGTCTCCCGCGGCAATCCGCTTTTGGAGGCCATTCTCAATGCCGGCCTTCCTTATACCTCGGGCCCGCAATGGCTGAGTGAAAACATTCTTACCGGGAAGAAGGCTCGGACGGTGCTTGCTGTTGCAGGAACGCACGGCAAGACGACCACTACTTCCATGCTCACTTGGATCCTGCGCGAAGCTGGACTCCATCCTGGATTTCTGATCGGCGGCGTCCCTTGTTGGGGGGAGCAGTCGGCTGCTTTGGGCGATCCTCAGGCGCCTTTTGTGATTGAAGCTGACGAATATGACACCGCGTTTTTCGATAAGCGCAGTAAGTTTGTCCACTATCGTCCGCGCATCGCGATTTTGAATAATCTAGAGTACGACCACGCGGATATTTTTGAAAATCTCCAGGCCATAGAAACACAGTTTCACCATCTTGTGCGGACGATGCCTTCGGAAGGAACCATCATCGCCAATGCCAAAGCGCCGGCGCTCGACCGTGTGTTGGCACGCGGCTGTTGGTCAAAGCTTGAGCGATTTGACACGCCCTTTGGCACGCCGGACGGATGGACGCTTGCCGAAGACGGTTCGGCATCGCTCGGCGCAGAGGTCTTCGGTGCGGTAAAGATTCATATGCCTGGACGCTACAACGAGCTCAATGCTCTGGCAGCGGTTGCCGCTGCGCGTGCGGCGGGCGTCCTTCCTCAGGCAGCTCTGAAGGCGCTCGAAAGTTTCCCCGGCGTTCATCGTCGGCAGGAAGTGAAAGGCGAAGCCGACGGGTGCCTCGTCATTGACGATTTTGCGCATCACCCCACGGCCATTCATGAAACGATCGACGGCGTGCGCGGCCGCTGGCCGGGACGTCGGCTGCTGGCGGTGCTTGAACCGCGCAGCAATACGATGAAGCTCGGCACGATGAAGGATCGGCTGGCCGGCGCACTGGCTGATGCCGATGCGGTCTTTTGTTATGCCGGCCCGGGCGTTGCCTGGTCGCCCGAAGAGGCTCTGAAGGCTCTGGGCAGTCACGCTTGGGCAACGCACGACTTTGATGCTTTGGTGACGCAGGTCGTGAATGCTGCTCGCCCGGGTGACGTTATCCTCTGCATGAGCAACGGGGGGTTCGGCGGCATTCATGGGAAGCTCTTAGCCGGACTCAAGGCCAAGGCTGAGTCCCGTGCGGGAGCTTAAACATGGAGCGATCCGCTGTTGACCGTGTCGTTTACCTGCACGGCTTTCGTTCCTCTCCGGCTTCGGCAAAAGGCCGCGAGCTCGCTGCGGCCGCAGCAGAATGGAATGCCGGTTTTTCTGCGCCGGATCTGAACCTTTCGCCGCGGGAAGCCGATGCGCTCGTAGGCAGTCTGCTCTCGCCGCTCTCTGCCCAAGCACGACGGTGCACGCTTCTGGTGGGGTCAAGTCTGGGCGGCTTTTACGCACTTCGTGCGGCGCGGGCATACGGCTGTCCGACGGCGGTCGTCAACCCCTGCCTGATGCCTTGGGATTTTGTGCCGCAGCAAGTGGGACTTCAAACTATTTTTGGCACCAATCGAACGATTATGGTCGAGCCTGGGTTTGCCGACGAATTTCGCGAACTTGCTGCCGAAATGCCGGCAGCACCGCTGGATCCCGCTGATGCGTTGGTGCTGCTTTCAACGGCAGACGAAACGCTTGACTGGCATATTGCGGATCGAGCGCTGCGCGACTCACCCAAAGTGCTTTCCACCGAGGATGATCATCGAATGCAGCGCTTTGCTGAGTGCTTGCCCGCCGTACGCGGATTTTTTATGCGGCGCAAGATTGTGCCTGCATTCGACGCGCGATAGTGCAAAATAGCGGCCTTGAGGAAAACACCGAACAACCATCGGACAGTTCGCGCTTTGCGCGAACAGAGTTGAAGCAGAACGCGATGTATCTATATTTCGAAGACGACGGAGCCTTCAAGGCGGGAACAGTGCTTTCGCAGGCTGGGAGCGCCTATCAGGTAGAGCTGACTACGGGGCGGCGGAGCAAAATCAAGGCCTCTCATGTCTTTTTTCCCTTTGAGACACCGAGCGCTTCAGAACTTATCGCGCGCATTCCGGAGACTGCTGCAGAGCTTGATCCGGCTTTTCTCTGGGAAGCCGCGCCGGCAGAGGAATTTTCCTTTAAGGATCTCGCCCAGGAATACTGGGGTGAGAAGCCTTCGCCCGTAGAGCTCGCGGCACTGCTGACGGTACTGCATGCCAATCCGGTTTACTTCTACCGCAAAGGCCGAGGCGTTTACCGCAAAGCGCCGGCGGAAATCCTCTCCAAAGCGCTGGAAGCGCTTGAGCGCAAGCGCCGCATGGAAGAGCAAAAGAAGGCCTGGACGGCTGAAATGGTTGAAGGGAAGCTCCCTGAGGCGATCGGCCGTCAGGCCCTGACGCTTCTGCTTTCGCCCGATAAGAACGGAATCGAATGGAAGGCGCTCTCGGATGCTGCTGCGGAAACGCGGCAGACGCCGCTGCGTCTGATGCTCGCATTGGGCGGCATTGCTTCGCCTTGGCGCTGGCATGTTGACAGCTTCTATACGGCGAATTTCCCGCATGGCCGCGGTTTCCCTGCCGGCCTCCCGGAGCCCCCGGCTGACACGTGGGAGGAGCTCCCCATTGCCGACGTTGACGCCTTCTCGATTGACGATTCAACGACGACGGAAGTTGACGATGCGGCGAGCATCGAGCATCTCGAGGGCGGCATCACCCGCGTAGGCATCCACATTGCCGCACCGGCGCTGATGATCCAGAAGGATTCGCCGCTCGACACGGTAGCCAAGACGCGCATGAGCACGGTTTATGCCCCGGGTCTGAAGACGACGATGCTGCCAGAAAACTGGATTAAAGCTTCGTCGCTCGATGAAGGACACCTCGTACCCTGCATTTCACTTTATGTGTGGGTAAAGGACGATACATTTGCCGTTGAGCGCACTGAGACACGTCTGGAGCGGATCGCACTGAAGGCAAATCTGCGCTACGACAAAATCGATGATCTGGTCACCGAGGAAGCGATTGCGGCCGATGCGCTCACCATCCCGTACGCGCACGAAATCGCTTGGCTGTGGCATTTTGCCAAACGTCTGCAGCATGGCCGCGAGGAGGTGCGCGGACGTCCCGAACCGACGGGACGCGTGGATTGGTATTTTGCGCTTGAGGGCGAAGGCGAGGATGCGGTTATTCACGTCAAAGGCCGCCGCCGCGGCGCGCCGCTCGATCTGCTGGTTGCTGAACTGATGATTTTCGCCAACAGCACTTGGGGCCTTTGGCTCGAAGAGCACAGCACCCCGGGCATTTATCGTTCGCAGCGCATGGGGCGTGTGCGCATGAGTACGTCACCGGGACCGCATGATGGTTTGGGTGTGGAGCGCTACGCCTGGAGCACGTCGCCGCTGCGCCGTTATGTGGACCTTGTGAATCAGCGTCAGATGATTGCGGTGCTTCGCGGGGAAACTGCGCCTTACGGCCGCACCGATGTCGACCTTTTCACGATTGTGAGTCAGTTTGAAGCGATTTACGGTCTCTATTCCGACTTCCAGACTCGAATGGAGCGTTACTGGTCGCTGCGCTGGATTCTGCAGGAAAAACTCACGTCCATTGAGGCGATTGTCGTCAAGGGCGATCTCGTTCGCATCGACGGACTGCCTTTCATGCAGCGGGTGCCGGGACTCACCGAAGATCTTCCGCGCGGACGCAAAGTGGAGCTCCGTATTCTGGGGTGCGACCTCGTCGATCTTGTCATGGATGCAAGACTCGTTAAGGTGCTTGACGAGGCGATTACGCCCGAAGAGGAAGCCGCGCTTGAAGAGTCCCTCAACGAAGCGTCTGAAGCTGCGGAGGCAGCCGAAGAGGTGAAGGAGGCCAAAGCGGCTGAACATGCCGCACAGGCCGATGCTGCTCAAGTTCTGAGTGCGTCCAATTAATTTAAAACGTCAAACATGGGAAAAGGTCGATTCGCTTGGGCGAAATCGACCGCATGTTTGGGATGTTCGCTGCCGCTTCTTTTCCTGATCCGGCACTCTAGAAGAAGCGGACGGTCTTAAATCGTGCTAGCCTCACGGGCGATTGCGGCTGAAGGTTTTTATTTGCAGCAGCCGCAGAGCTTCGTCCGGGAGGAATTTTTTTCCTTCTGTCCCGTCCAATCCTTGAGCTGAGAGAGGTACTGCGCCGTGAACCGCGAGGACCAAACAGAAGCGCCCAACGAGGAGATCGCAGGCGCTCCGACGCTCGATTCGGACGAAGCCAGCCGCGCGCTTGCGCGGGTGCAGCAGGTTCTCGATTCCGATGAGGATCGGGCTCGAGCTTTGGAAAAAGCTCGTGAAAAGGCCGAAAAAGCCGCTCGCGCAAAATCGGGGGGCAGTGAAAAGCCCGATGAGGACGACAAGGATGACGAAGCGCGTCCGCTGACGCCGGAAGCCGCGCAGCAGCTGCGTGACATTCTCGAGCCGCTCCATCCTGCCGACATTGCTTGGGTACTCGAAGCCCTGCCGCTTGACGACCGTCTTGCTGTCTGGAATCAAGTCCAGAGTGAGTCTGACGGCGATATTCTGCTCGAAGTCAATGAGGGCGTTCGTGAGACCCTGATCGAAGCGATGGACCGCGACGAACTCGTCGACGCGGTTGAAACGCTCGATACCGACCAGATCGCTGACTTGGTCGATGACCTGCCGCCAGATGTGATGGCGGAGGTTCAGGAAGGCCTTTCGCATGAAGAGCGCGCTCAGCTGCGCGCGGCCATGTCGTACCCCGAAGACTCGGTCGGTGCGCGCATGGACTTTGAAATGGTGTCGATCCGCGAGGAAGTGACGATCGATATGGTGCTCAGATACCTGCGCCGCTTCAAAGAGCTCCCTGATCATATGGACCAGATCTTTGTCGTTGATCGACTGGGCCGTTTAAAGGGTGCGCTTGCTGTCGCTCAGATTCTGACGTCCGATCCAGCCAAACAGGTGCGGCGCATCATGCAGACCGAGACCTTCACGCTCAACCCGCTCGATGATGCGAGTGATGCGGCACAGGCCTTCGAGCGCTACGACTTGGTGAGTGCGGCAGTCGTTGATGAGGCTGGTCGATTAGTGGGCCGTCTGACAGTCAACGAAGTGGTTGACGTCATTCGAGAGGAAAGCGACGAAGACGCTTTCAGTGCAGTGGGTCTGGATGACGAACAGGACTTGTTCGGCAGTGTTTGGGGAGCGGCCAAAAGCCGCTGGCTCTGGCTGGGCGTCAACCTCTGTACGGCTTTCTTTGCTTCGCGCGTGATTTCAGCCTTTGACGGCACCATTGAGCGCGTGGTGGCACTTGCGGCTTTGATGCCCATCGTAGCGGGCATGGCTGGCAATTCCGGCAATCAAACGCTGACGCTTTTGGTGCGCTCGCTTGCCACCGGACAGGTGACGCTGGCCAATACTATCGATATTTGGAAGAAGGAACTTGCCGTAGCAGTTGTCAACGGCCTTCTCTGGGGCGCCATTGCCGGCCTCTGTGCTTGGGCGCTTTATTGGGATTCGCCGCAGGGGCATACGCTCGGTCTGGTCATGGCGCTTGCGATGTTCCTCAACATCGTCCAGGGAGCGGCTGTCGGACTTGCTGTGCCGCTCATTCTGAATAAGATGGGGCGCGATCCGGCCATGGGCGGTTCTGTGCTGCTGACCTTTACGACCGATTCGGGCGGGTTCCTGATCTTCCTCGGGCTCGCGACCATTTTCTTCCGCTGACGAGAGAAAAAAAGACCGTCCGTGTTCACCGGGCGGCCTTATTCCATCTGATCGGTGCGATTAGCGACGGCTAAAGATCACCAAAGAGACGCTTCAGGTCGTCAATAGATTTCTTGGCCGCGGGCTTCTCCTCGTCGCTTTCCTTGGCGGAAATTTCACGCACGGTGTAGACATCTTCGATTTCTTCTTTCCAGTATTCGTGCGGCGCACTGGAATGAAGAAAACGGTCCGCAATTTCTGACCCCACATTTTCGGCACGCAGCACCCGTTTGGTGTCGAACTCCACATCAAGCCAGCGGCGGGTGCGGTCATAGCCGGCGGAAGTGATGCCGCCGCGGTGGATAGGAATGCGCTTCATCTGAATGCCTCTTTTTAAAGCTTCAACAGCGTTCTGAAGATGATTTTTTAGAAAGTTGCCGGCGGAACTAGGCGCACGACAAATGATGGTTAGATTCTACCTATCGCGATGGCGGACAGATTGCATTTAACAAACGTGGCCAAGAGGTCGGCTGAGTTGAATGCTGACGCAATAGTGAGATGGTTTCACTGCAATTTTTTTGAAACAAAGCAAAAACAAAAGCAAAATTTTATTGTCTTCAAGCGTTTTCGCAATGAGCGGGTACTCGCATCCTGGTGGAAGATCTGTTAATCTGCAAACCAATCAATAGCCGAATGTGCGCGTTAACCCTAAAGCTTTAACGCTGTCGGTCCAGAAAACATCAAATTTTAAATTACAGCCGCAGCAGCAGCTCAGACAACCCTAGCAGGGCTTGTTTGATTTCGGGACGGCTTGTGCTCGTTTCAATGCATCTTCAAGACGTCGATATTTCTGCCCCTACCGTATCGCCCCTGACGCCTTCAAAGACTCCCGGGAAGCTTCTTGCAAGCATTACAAACGGGAGATTCTGGCCCATGGGTGCAGTGGGCACGGCTGCAGTGGCTGCTGCAGTATGGCTTACTGCTGCTGGTTTGGCGGGGCCGGCCGGCGTCCAAGCGGCTACGCAGACAGAAATTGTCGCGATTGAAGAGGCCGATGTACATGAGTCGCTCAATCGGTTTTTGGAAGAGAAAGAAGCGAACGCTGTAGCGTTGGTCGAGGATTGGGAACGCAAGTCTCCAGCTTCGGAGGCGAGCTTGAGTGAGGCGGGAGATGCTTCAGAGGAGTCCGTGGCGACTTATATCAACCGCAGCTACCGCGTTCCGCTCGAAGAGGCCAGACAGCTGACGGCATGGGCGTTGGAAATCGGACAGGGCTTTGATGTTGATCCGCTGCTTATTCTTTCGGTAGCGGCTACCGAATCGAGTTTTAATCCTAAGGCCAAAAACGGCTCTGGCGCAGAAGGGCTCATGCAGGTCATGACCAGCGTGCATACAGAGAAATTCAAAGCCTTCGGCGGTGCAAAGGCCGCAATGGAACCCTATCCCAACATGGTGGTGGGCGCTTCCATTCTCGCGCGTCTCATTGACCGAACAGGCAGCGTTTCGCAGGGCCTCAAGCATTACTACGGCGCGGGCAATCAGTCGAGCGACAACGGTTACGCCGCTAAGGTGTTTAAAGAACGCAGCCGTCTGCAGGTCGCTGCAGCCGGTGACTCGGACCGTGCGGTGGAGCTCTCGCGAGCTAATCGGACGGGGCCCGCATACAACGCGAAACATCGTCCCCGCAATCTTGGCTACGGTGAATGGATGCAGCTCTTGGAAACGCGTGCGCAGCAGGGCGGCAGTGTGAAACGCCTCGCGCCCGAGAGCGATGCAGTGGCGGAAAACCGCCGGTCGTCAGATTCAGCTGAAGGCAGCAGTACTGAAAGCTAAGCTTTTATCGGCTGATATTGAAACGAAGAAGAGCGTGTCTGCAGCAGAATGCGACGCTCTTTTTTCCTGATGGGCCTCAGCAGGCACGAGGAAGATCACCGACAAGTGTCTGAGCCCAAATAGCCGCGGCCAGTCCTGCGGTTTCCGTGCGCAGAACACGCGGCCCCAGAAGCTGAGGCCGCCAGCCGTGAGCGGCGGCGAGCTCGATTTCGCGAGCAGAGAACCCGCCCTCGGGTCCGACGGCAAAGGCGACGGAGAGGAGCCCCGGCAGCATGCTCGAAGCCGCAGAGGCATCAGCACCGGGCGCCAGAACAAATTTGACGCCTCCAGAAACAGTCTTAAAGCCGGCTTCAAGAGAGGGAACTGCCCGAACGAGGGGCACGACATTGCGGCCGCACTGTTCAGCCGCCGAGCGGGCAATGTCGGTGAGACGGGCCAGACGTTTTTCCAAGCGTTCCCCGGCAAGCTTCGTCACGCTGCGTTCGGCCGGCATGAAGACAATTTCAGAAATGCCGGCTTCAACAGCTTTTTCGACGATCCAGTCCGCTTTTTCCGGCGCAACGAGGCTTTGAAGGAGCGTTATCGCCAGGGGAGACTCTGCTGTGCGGTCCGTGCGGTGCTCTAGCTCCACCCAGGCCGAGGCGTCCGAAAAACCGACGGGCCCCGACCAGGCAGCTCCCGTACCGTTAAAGAGTTCAACGATCTCACCCGCGGCCAGTCTGAGCGATCGACCGGCATGACGAGCGGTTTTGGGAGGCAGTTCAAAGCGTCCGCCCAGTTGGAAGGCGTCAGTAGGGGCGTCGATGAAAAAGCGCGGCGTCGGCATGGGGGAGTACAGCGGAAGGAACGGGGGAAATGGGCGGTCGGACACGGAGTCAGATGGTTTGAGCCGGATTGGCTTCGGTCGTCATGTTTGTTTTAAGCATCGAATCGACCACCCTTAAATGATAAAATCTTTAGTTTCAGCAGGGGCTCCTTAAAGACGGAGTATTCCCCGCTCAAGCTCTCACCTTCTCTCTTCCGCAAAAGCAAGACACATGTCACAGGTCTCCCCCCAGACGATGGCGAACGCGATCCGCGCGCTCGCGATGGATGCTGTTCAAAAAGCGAAGTCCGGCCACCCCGGCATGCCGATGGGCATGGCAGACATCGCCACGGCGCTCTGGACGCGTCATCTGCGCTTCAATCCGCAGGATCCCAAGTGGTCGGGCCGCGACCGCTTTATTTTGTCCAACGGCCACGGTTCGATGCTGCAGTACGCACTGCTTCATCTGACGGGCTTTGATCTGTCAATGGATGATCTGAAAGCTTTCCGCCAGCTCGGCAGCCGCACGCCGGGGCATCCGGAAGTGGATATCACGCCGGGGGTGGAAACGACGACCGGTCCGCTCGGACAAGGTATCGCCAACGGTGTCGGCATGGCGCTCGCAGAGAAACTGTTGGCCGCTGAATTCAATCGAGATGGCTTCCCGGTCGTCGACAATCGTACGTATGTGTTTTTGGGCGACGGCTGCCTGATGGAAGGCATCAGCCATGAGGTCTGCTCACTGGCGGGCGTCTGGAAGCTCAATAAGCTCATCGCGCTTTACGATGACAATGGTATTTCGATTGACGGTGATGTACGCGGCTGGTTCCGCGATGACACCCGCGGCCGATTCGAGGCCTATGGCTGGAATGTGATTGGTCCGGTCGACGGACACGACATCAACGCCGTTGATCAGGCGATCGCTCAAGCGAAGGAATCCGCAGAGAAACCGACGCTTATCATCTGCCGCACGACAATCGGCAAGGGTTCTCCCAACCGTCAAGGCACGGCCAAGGTGCATGGCGAAGCGCTCGGCGACGAAGAGATCGCCGCGACGAAGGCCGCTCTCGGCTGGACTTACGGTCCTTTTGAAATTCCGCAGGATGTTTATGCTGCATGGGATCATCGCGCCGAAGGGGCGAAGATCGAAAAAGAATGGCAGCAGATGTATGCGGGTTATAAAGCCGCTTACCCGGAACTGGCCAAGGAATTCGAGCGCCGGCTGGCGGGCGATCTTCCTGACCAATGGGATGCCGCCGTTATGGATGCCGTTTGTGAGGCTGCAGAGGCGGCCGAAACGGTGGCCACCCGCAAGGCCAGTCAAAAGGCGCTTAATGCGCTGGCCCCTGTCCTTCCGGAGCTCCTTGGCGGTTCGGCTGATTTGACCGGGTCAAACCTGACCAACTGGTCGGGCTCGACGAGCCTGAATACGGGCGACTTCCATGCACGTCACATCAGCTACGGCGTGCGCGAATTTGGCATGTCGGCCATTCTGAACGGCATTGCGCTTTACGGCGGATTCATTCCCTACGGCGCGACGTTCCTTACTTTCTCGGATTATTCGCGCAATGCCCTGCGCATGTCCGCGCTGATGAATCTGCGCGCCATCAACGTCTTCACGCACGATTCCATCGGGCTCGGTGAAGACGGTCCGACACATCAGTCGGTTGAACACATTCCCTCGCTGCGTCTTATCCCGGGCATGGATGTCTGGCGTCCCTGCGATACGGTTGAGGCCGTCGTGGCTTGGGCGAGTGCCATCGAGCGCCGAGACGGCGCTTCCTGCCTGATTTTCTCGCGTCAGAACGCAGCCTTCATCGACCGTGACGAAGTAGATGCGGATGCAATTGCTATGGGCGGCTATGTCGTCGCCGAAGCTCCCTTGGGTGAAGGCGAAGCGCAGGTCGTGCTGCTCGCGACCGGTACGGAGGTGGGGCTTGCGATGGATGCGCGCGCTAAACTCGCCGCGCTCAACATCAATGCCCGTGTGGTATCGATGCCTTGCACGAACCGTTTTGACCGCCAGTCGACGGAGTATCGTCAGTCGGTGCTCCCGCCGGGACTGCCGGTGCTCGCCATTGAAGCATCAAAGACTGATCTTTGGTGGAAGTACTTTACGGGGCGCGGCGACGTGCTTGGCGTCGACAGCTTCGGTGAGAGCGCGCCGGCCAAGGATCTTTGGATCAAGTTCGGCTTTACGGTCGACAATGTCGTCTCCAAGGTTGAGGCGCTCCTCCAGTAAATCCCTTTGTTTTTTACCCATCCCTTTCTTCAATATCTAGGAAGTTTCCGACATGACCATCCGTGTTGCCATCAATGGGTTCGGCCGCATCGGCCGCAACGTGCTCCGCGCTCATTACGAGTATGCCAAGCAGCACGACGTTGAAATCGTCGCCATCAATTCTCCGGGCGACCTTGCAGTGAACGCCCATCTCCTGAAGTACGACACGGTGCACGGCCGCTTCACTACGCCCGTTGAAACGGACGGCAAAGACATGATTGTCGGCGGGGATCGCATTCACGTCTTCAAAACGCGAGATCCCCGTGAACTGCCCTGGGCCGACCTCGGTGTCGATCTGGTGATGGAGTGCACGGGAGCCTTCAATTCGAAAGAAGCCTCGATGGTGCATATCGAATCCGGTGCGAAGAAAGTGCTGCTTTCGGCTCCTGGCAAGACCGCGGACGCGACGGTGGTCTACGGCGTTAATCAGGATGTGCTTAAAGCCACGGATCTCGTGGTGTCGAACGCCTCCTGCACGACCAACGGTTTGGCGCCGCTCGTCAAGCCCCTGCAGGACAAAATTGGCATCGAGCACGGTTTGATGACGACGATTCATTCGTACACGAACGACCAGGTGCTCACCGACGTCTACCATAAGGATCTGCGCCGAGCCCGCGCTGCGACGCACTCGATGATCCCGACGAAGACGGGCGCAGCCAAGGCCGTGGGACTGGTGCTGCCGCAGCTGAAGGGCCGTCTGGACGGCTTTGCGGTCCGCGTGCCGACGATTAATGTGAGCTTTGTCGACCTGACGTTCATGGCAGAACGCGCGACCTCGATCGAAGAAATCAATGCGATCCTGAAAGAGGCGAGCGAGGGCGAACTCAAGGGCATTCTCGGCTACAACGATGAGCCGCTGGTATCGATTGATTTCAACCATGATCCGCGCAGCTCTATCTACGATTCGACGCTCACGAAGATGTCTGGCGACCGCCTCGTCAAGGTTATGGCCTGGTACGACAATGAGTGGGGCTTCTCCTGCCGAATGCTCGACACGGCCTGCGCGATGATGGCCGCCAAGTAAGCTCTGAAAAATCAGACGTAAAGTGAAGCCCAATTTCATTGGCTGAAGCAATATCTGCCGCCCGCGGAAGCGTCCGAATGCCGGATGCTCCCGCGAGGCGGTTTTTTCTTTGGACTTACGGTCTAAAGAAGATCCAACGTATTTTTAATGCAAAGGAGCAGTTTCCATGCAAGTGAAGACTCTGGATTCCCTGGCCGCCTCGGGCGTTTTGAAGGATAAGCGTGTTCTGATCCGCAGTGATCTGAATGTGCCCCGCAATGATGAAGGCGCGATCACCAATGACGCTCGCATTGTGGCGAGTCTTCCGGCCATTAAGACCGCGCTGCTCGCGGGTGCGGCCGTGATGGTGACGAGTCATCTGGGCCGTCCTAAGGAAGGCGTTTTGCGCCCGGAAGATTCTCTGCAGGTCGTTGCCGATCGCTTGGGGGAACTGCTTGGCCGAGAAGTACCGGTTGTTCAGGATTGGGTCGACGGCGTTGAGGTGAAGCCCGGTGAGCTGGTGGTGCTGGAAAACTGCCGCTGCAATGTGGGTGAAAAGAAGTGCGATGAGGCGCTTTCAAAGAAATACGCTGCGCTTTGTGACGTTTATGTCAATGATGCCTTCGGTACGGCTCACCGCGCAGAGGCGACAACGGTCGGCGTGGCGAAGTACGCTCCGATTGCTTGTGCGGGTCCCTTGATGGCCAAGGAAATCGAAGCACTCTCCAAGGCGCTCGGCAGCCCCTCTCGCCCGCTCGCCGCGATTGTTGCCGGCTCAAAGGTGTCGACCAAGCTCACGATTCTCTCGAATCTCGCCGAGAAAGTGGATCGCCTTATCGTGGGCGGCGGCATCCTCAATACGTTCTTGCTCGCAGCCGGCCGTCCGATCGGCAAGTCGCTCGCTGAACCGGATCTGGTGGACGAATGCCGCAAGGTGCTCGAGATTCTTGAAAAGAAGGGTGCAAAGCTGCCGATGCCCGTCGATGTCGTGGCGGCCAAGGCTTTTGCGGCTGATGCCCCCTACCGCGTTTGCAGTGTTGATGAAGTGGCCGATGACGAGATGATCCTGGATGTGGGTCCGAAGACCGCAGAACATCTCGCACACGAACTGCGCTCTGCCGGAACGATCGTTTGGAATGGTCCGGTGGGTGTCTTTGAGATGAAGCCCTTTGCCAAGGGAACGGAAGCGCTGGCCTATGCGATTGCCGAGGCGACCGATAAGGGAGCCTTCTCCATCGCTGGCGGCGGTGATACGGTCTCGGCCGTCAACGCCTTCGGTGTGGAAGACCGCATTTCCTATATTTCCACGGGCGGCGGTGCTTTCCTCGAGTTCCTGGAAGGCAAGACGCTTCCGGCCATCGCCGTTCTCGAAGAACGAGCAGACCAATAATTCGCTGGACGCTCCGCAGCTCAGCTCCGACTCCCCTTGATGCCAAGACAAACCATTGGCGGGTTTGACGAGGCTCCGGAGCTGAGAAGCGGGTTGTTGATGCGGCAGAAAAAATGTGCAGGACCAACAGCAGAAGTGAGGACCCTATGATTAATCGTGCAAATGAATTGCTCGAGCGCTTTATGCGCTACGCAGCCGTTACAACCCAGAGCGAAGCGGGTGCAAAAACTGTGCCGAGCACGGCGGGACAGCGCGTGCTAGCACAGATGCTTGCCGAAGAACTTAAAGCGCTCGGGCTCTCGGATGTCGAAGTTTCCGAATATGCTGTCGTCACCGGCCGGCTGCCCTCCAATCTTCCCGCAGGGGCCCAAGCGCCTAAGGTGGGTTGGTGCGCACATCTGGATACGGTCGACGCCGGACTTTCCCCGGACATTCATCCGCAGGTTGTGAAGAACTATCAAGGGGGTGACATCTGCCTTAATGCAGAGAAGAACCTTTGGCTTCGCGTGGCTGAACATCCTGAAGTGGAACGCTACGTAGGCGACGATCTGCTTCTTTCCGACGGCACGTCAGTGCTCGGCGCAGACAATAAGTCTGCCATTGCCAACATCATGACGGCACTGCACATCATCGTTGAGGAAGGTCGTCCTCACGGTGATATTTATGTTGCTTTTGTGCCGGATGAAGAAATTGGTCTTTGCGGCGCGAAGAAAATTGACTTTTTAAAGTTCCCGGTCGATTTTGCCTACACGATTGACAGCTGCGAACTCGGTGAAATCGTTTGGCAGACCTTCAATGCCGGCAGTGCCTGGGTGGATATTCAGGGCATTACCGCACATCCGATGTCTTCGAAGGGACAGCTTTTGAATCCGATTCTGGTCGCGCACGACTTCATCGGCATGCTTGACCGCGGTCAGACACCGGAATTTACCGAGAAGACTGAAGGGTTTGTATGGGTGAACGGCATTCAGGGCGGTCCCGCCAAATGCCGCGTGTCGCTTAAGCTCCGAGATCACAGCCTCAAGCGCTATGAAGAAAAAAAGACGCTTATCCGCGCCATCGTCGACTGCCTGCGCGTGCGCTATCCGCGCGCGAAGATCAATCTGACGATCGAGGATGTCTACGGAAACATTGCCGACGCTATCAAACCCGAGAACAGTGCATGCATTGACATGCTGCGCCGCGCGATGGAAATTGAACATGTGACGGTAAAGGACATTGCCATGCGCGGAGGCACGGATGGTTCCTTCATTTCCACGCAGGGTATTCCGACGCCGAATTACTTCACGGGCGCACACAATTTCCACAGTGCCTGTGAGTTCATGCCCATGTCTTCGTGGCTGAAGAGCCTTGCGGTGACACTGAGGCTTGTTGAACTCGCCGCAGGCGTGACGAAGTAATTGACCGTTTCGCTTCAAAAGAACGGGCGGCTTGATTTGCTCAGGCCGCCCGCTGTGTTTTTTATGACGCGCTATTCCACTCGTCCGTAGTGCTTGGCAAGCACTTCCTGCGAGTCCACAGCTTTTCCGCGTCTGGGCGGAGCGAGCCGCACATAGGTGCCGTCACTCTGGAGCTTCCAGCTCTGCACATTGTCGGCAAGCTGCAGGTCAAGTGTGGCCTTGATGCGGCTGCGGATGGCGGGATCGAGCACCGGTACGAGCACTTCAATGCGGCCGTCGAGATTGCGCGGCATCAGGTCGGCTGAGCCGATGAGCAGGAACGGATCATCGTTGTTGCGGAACCAGTAGGCTCGAGCATGCTCCAAGAAGCGCCCGACGATGCTGACGACTTGAATATTGTCGCTGATGCCCGGAATATTGGGGCGCAGGCAGCAGATGCCGCGGACGATCAGAGAAATCTTCACGCCGGCTTGACTTGCTGCATAGAGCGCCTGAATGACGGCGCGGTCAACGAGCTGATTGCACTTAAAGATGATTTCGCCCTTGCCGGTTTTCTGGTGTTCTGCCGCCTCGCGCTCAATCGCAGCAACAATGGAACTGCGGGTACTGTGAGGCGAAACGACTAGACGGCGGTACGTCGTCTGATCCGAGTAGCCCGTCATCACGTTGAAGAGGTCGGAGACGTCAGCACAGATGGCTGCATTGGCCGTAAAGAGCGCATAGTCTGTATAAATCTTCGCGGTGGAAGGGTTGTAGTTGCCCGTTGAGATGTGAACGTACCGAGTCATGCCGTCGGCCTCGCGGCGCACGACAAGGCAGAGTTTGGCGTGAATCTTGAGGCCGGCAAAGCCGTAGACGATGTTGACGCCGGCCTTTTCCATTTCCTCGGCCCAGTTGATGTTGCGTTCTTCGTCAAAGCGGGCTTTGAGTTCAACGACGGCCGTCACTTGTTTGCCGCGGCGTCGTGCATCGATCAGTGCGGCGACAATCGGACTGTTGCTGCCGCATCGATAGAGCGTCTGCTTGATGGCGACCACCTGAGGATCCGCAGCGGCGCGACGAATAAAGTCGAGTACGCCGCTGAAGCTTTCATAAGGATGGTAGAGGAACACGTCTCGGGTTTTGATGGTGCCAAAGATGTCGCCCTCGGAAAAGAGCAGCGGTTCAAGTCCCTTATACGGCGCATCCTTCAGGGCAGGGCGATCGAGGCCGCTCAAAGCCATGAATTCCGACATGGCCATAGGGCCTTTGATGCGAAAGAGCTGGAAAGGCAAAAGTTCGAGCTTATCCATCAGGAAGTTGGTCAGCGCAGCATCGGTGCCGGCTTCAATTTCAAGACGGATCACGTCGCCGAAGCGGCGTTGGTCAACGAAGTCCTTGACGGCGGCTAAGAGGTCGTCAGCTTCATCCTCTTCAATTTCGATGTCGGTATTGCGGGTGATGCGGAAAACGCCCGACTTGACGACTTTGTGCCCGGGGAAGAGCTTGCCGAGATGTTCGCGAATTAAATCTTCGAGCAGGATGATGTCGTCATCGCGCCCGGAGGAATTGAAGCCCAGTTCAGCATAGGCAGATTCTTTCGTGCGGGGCACGAAGATGAAGCGCGGCATGTTGTTGGGGCACTTGAGGCGCGCATAACGCATGCTGCCGTCAGCGGCTTCGAGCTCGACAATAAAGTTGAGCGACAGATTGGAAATGGTCGGGAACGGATGTCCCGCATCGATGGCCTGCGGCGTGAGAATGGGATAAATCTCGTTGTCAAAGTACCCTTCAAGGAAGGTCTTCTGCTTTGCCGAGAGATTCTTCCACCGCCGGATGGCGATGTCTTTTTTAGCAAGCTCTGGCGCAAGCTTGTTTTTCCAGTGGTTCTGCGCTCTCGCGAGCATTCCGAGCACGCGGCGCCGAATTTCGGCGAGCTGCTTCACGGGCGGCAGGCCGTCAGCCGAAGTCGACGCCGCTCCCATCTTGTACTGACGAATAATGTTGGCCACGCGGACCATGAAGAATTCGTCAAGATTGTTGTGGAAAATGGCGAGGAACTTGAGCTGTTCAAGCAGCGGCACGCTCAGATCGCAGGCTTCTTCGAGCACCTTGCGGTCGAATTCAATCCAATTGAGCTCACGGTTAATGTAGAGCAGCGGATCGGAGAGGTCTGGCACGCCTTCTACGGGCGGCAGCGGGGGCGGCGCAGATTCGAGCGAAGCCGTACTGGAAGCGGAAACTTTGACCGCTTTGACTGTTTTTACGCTTTTCGCGCTTTTGACCGTCTTCGTGATCGTCTTTTTAGACGCCGTGCTGCGGCGGACTGCGGTTTTTTTGACTGCAGTGTGTTCGCTTTTCACTTCAGCTTCGGCAGGCTTGGCGTCTATTCCTGCGGGCTGGACAGCTGCGGGCTTGTCGGTCTTTGCGGTCGACTCTTTGACTGCGGTTTCTGCACCCTCGGTCTGGAGTGCGGAAGCGGCTTTGCGGCTAAGGGTTGGTTTGTCTGACATCGAATGTTTTCACCGGAAATGAAAGCAGGTCTCATCTATTCTAAGCGCGCACCATTTCAAAACGATGAACCTGCAGTCTCTGACACATCTTGAGAAGACCGGCTGTGCGTTCGAGAGGGATGAAAGGCGTCCTAAAACGCTTTGCCTAATAAGCACATGGGAGCGCTAAGAGCGCTCCCATGACGGCTTTTGAAGATCGGTGAGGTCAGTGTCTCAGAATTTGTGTTCGCGCTTTTCGTGCATCTTCTGGTACGTCTTCCAGACGTAGCCCACAAGAATGGGGCCCATAGCGGCAGCAACGACTCCGAGAATGAGGATTTTCGAAAGATTCTGCTGAATGAAAGGGATGTTGCCGAAAAGGTAGCCTGCGCCAACGATCGATACCGCCCAGAGAATGGCGCCGAAGCCGCTGAAGAGTTCAAAGCGCAGACCATCCATGCGGGCTGCGCCGGCCACGAGCGGCGCGAAAGCGCGCACGATAGGGACGAATCGGGCAAGAACCACAGTTTTCCCGCCGTGTGAGAGATAGAAGCTGTGGGCGTGCTCGAGCTTCTTGGCATCAATCCAGTGAATACTGCCGTCATAAATTCGGTTGCCGAGCCATTTGCCAGTCGCATAACCTAGGGAATTCCCGAAGATTGCTCCCAAAATCACTGCCAGCATGATGAGCCATGGGCTGGCTGTGCCGGCTGCCGCAACGGTGCCTGCCACAAAAAGAAGCGAATCTCCCGGCAGAAACGACATGACAACGATGCCGGTCTCCAGGAAAAAGATCACGAACATTGCGATGTAGATAAGCGTGCCGTAGTCAGTGGCGATTGACACTAGAAAGTGGTCGGCGTTGGTAAAGAGCTCGACGATGAGTCCGAAGAGGTCCATGATCTTGAAAGTACAATTTTGTTTTATGCGAAAGAGTCGAAGGGACTCGATGCTGTCTGCGGAGGCGGCTTAAGGGGAGTTGAACCGCAGCGATTCGAGCAGATCAGAAGCAGGGAGACAATGATAGCCGTTTGCTTCAGCCAACTCTGATAGGCTGACGTCTCTTTGAATATCGCAGACTTCTGCCGTTCTGACCAAGACGGCAATACTTGCATACGTTTTTCTCATGCAGCCAAATCGTCCAATTGCAGAACTTTCGAGTCAGCTCATCAGTCAAATCGCCGCGGGTGAGGTGATTGAACGGCCGGCGTCCGTCGTCAAGGAACTTGTTGAAAATGCAGTGGATGCCGGAGCAGATCGCATTGAAGTGCGCATCGACGGGGGCGGGCTTTCACGGATTCTGGTGAGCGACAACGGCTGCGGTATTCCTAAAGCGGAATTGCCGCTGGCGGTGAAACGCCACGCGACGAGCAAAGTGGCCACGCTCGCTGATCTGGAAGCAGCAACGACGCTGGGTTTTCGCGGGGAAGCACTGGCATCGGTCGATTCCGTTGCGGAACTCATCATTGAGTCCAAAGCCGCGGGTGCGGGCGAAGCCTGGCGCATTGAGCGCGGGGCTGTCGAGCCGGCCGGCGGGATGACCGGTGGAACGCGTGTAGAAGTGACGGATCTTTTTTACAAGACCCCTGCGCGGCGCAAATTCATGAAGTCCGAAAGTACGGAAACGGCGCATGTGACGGCGCAGATGGAACGCATCGCGCTAGCCAATCCGCAGGCCGCTTTTTCGCTTTATGCCAATGGGCGACGAGCCATGCAGCTTGAGGCCGAGTCTGCGGAAGACCGCATCAAGGCGCTGATGCCCAAGGATTTCAAAGAGGCCTGTCGGCCGGTATCGGCTGAGTCGGACGGTTGGAAGCTCACGGGCTTGGTGGGGCTTCCCACCATTTCTCGTACGCGCGCGGACGGTCAATACCTATTTGTCAATGGCCGCTTCATTCGCGATCGAGTGATGAACCATGCGGTGCGGGCAGCCTATGCTGATGTGCTTCATGGTCAGGCTCAGCCGCTTTACTGCCTTTTTCTGACCATTCCGCCCGAAGAGGTGGATTCAAACGTGCATCCGACAAAAACAGAGGTGCGCTTTCGGGATTCGAGCCGCGTGCACAGCTTCATTCTGCATGCGGTTGAGGCGGCGCTTGCACCGCCCCTCGCACAGGCGGCCGGCGGGGCAGCCGTTGTCCCGCTCGCCGATGCGTCTCTGGGCTCAGTTCCAGCGCGCCGCGAAGCAGCGCTTTTTGGCCGTTCTTCACTCGCCGAACCGCAAGAAGCCATTGCGGCAAAAGTACCTGCGGACCATCCCAATGCGCTTTGGGGTGCTCCGCCAACCGGTACGGGATTTGAGCGTGCTGATTCTGAGCGTCCGGCGCCGGCCGCTTCCGGCAAACCGGTACTGCAGCGCTTTCCCGCCGCTTATGGAGAGCGTCCCAAAGCACCTTCGCCCGTTGCCGTAGCGGCAGCCATGAAGTTTTATGACCCCAATTCGTCTTCAGGGGAAGCGGGCGAACCGAAATCTTTGGAGCCCCGGAAACTGCCGCAAATGGAGCAGGAGGAGCATCCAGCGCTTTTTACGCCGCTTCAGGCACAGTCTGACGGCAGGGGATTCCTTGGGCGTGCATTGGCGCAGGTAGCCGGTGTTTATATCTTGGCCGAAAACGCTTCTGGTCTTGTCATCGTGGACATGCATGCGGCTGCCGAACGCGTGCTTTATGAACGAATGAAGCGGGCCATGGCGGAGTCAAAGCTGGCGGTACAGGAGCTGCTGATGCCGCTGGTTGTGCGGGTGACGCCGGCACAGTACGCGGCATTTGAGGAATTTGAAAAGGGAGAAGTTTTTCCGGCTCTGGGTCTTATCTGCACGGGCGCAGATGAAGGTGCTGTGGCGCTTCGCGGCGTGCCGGCCATGATCGCTGAGGCACCGTTGGGCGAACTGGAAGCACTCCTTCGAGAGGTACTCGACGATCTCGCAGAATTCGGTGCTTCAGAAGCGATGGATGTGCTGAAAAACCGCATTCTCTCCACCATGGCTTGTCACAATGCTTTCCGGGCCAACCGCAAACTTTCGCTGCCGGAAATGGACGCGCTTTTGCGCGACATGGAAAAAACGGAGCGCGCAGATCAATGCAATCACGGCAGGCCGACATGGACAACGCTTTCCATGACGGATCTCGATCGACTATTTATGCGGGGCCGCTGATGACTGATCAGCCAATGAACATGGGTCAAGCAGCTGCGCCTCAGGCACTCTTGCTTTTGGGGCCGACGGCTTCGGGGAAGTCCGCGCTCGCACTTGAGCTCGCCCGATTGCTGCCGGTGGAAATCATTTCAATCGATTCTGCGCTGGTTTATCGAGGCATGGATATTGGGAGTGCAAAGCCGACATCCGCAGAGCTTCAAACCGCGCCGCACCATTTGATCGATATTCGTGCAATCAACGAACCTTACAGCGCCGCAGATTTTGTGGCGGATGCTTCCCGGCTTGTTCGGGAAATTCGTGCTCGCGGCCGATTGCCGCTGATTGTGGGCGGCACAATGCTCTACGCCAAGGCCATTCGTGAGGGTATTGACGAAATGCCGTCTACCTCTCCAGAGGTTCGCAGCGCCGTTGCTGCAGAAGGCGCTGCCAAGGGGTGGCCTGCGATGCACGCGGAGCTCGCCAAGATTGATCCGGCCGCTGCTGAACGATTGGCCCCAAATGATAAACAGCGGATCGGCCGCGCTTTGGAAGTCTTTCGCATGACGGGAAAGCCCCTTTCTCAGTTTCATCGCAAAGCGCCGCACCCCGCATTTCCGATGCTTACTGCGGCTTTGGTGCCTGAAGATCGGGCTGCGCTGCATGAGCGCATTGAAGAGCGGTTTGACGCAATGCTCGCCGCAGGACTGCTCGATGAAGTCAGGCAGCTGATGGCGGAGCCGGGGTTTGATGCCAATTCCCCTGCCATGCGGGCTGTGGGGTACCGACAGGCTGTTGAGTTTTTGGAAGGCCGCACGAACTATGCGGCATTTCGTTTGGCCGGCATCGCCGCTACGCGTCAGCTCGCTAAACGCCAGCTGACATGGCTGCGTTCAATGCCCGACGTCATCAAAATTGAACCCTTTGCACCGGACGCTTTCGAGACGCTCCTAAGGCTCGCGCAACCGCTGGTGCCGGCGCACTGACCGCTCATCAACCAAAAAGCGCTCCGACTCTAAAGGTCGGAGCGCTTTTGCAAACGAATGCGGTCAGGAATGCGGCAGATCAGAGCACGACGCAGGGGGCTTCGCCCGCCGGAAGCGTCGAGATTTCACCGATGCGGAATACCTTTTCACCTTCGGCTTTGAAGGCTTCCATAGCGCGGTCAGCGTCTTCAGCGGAAACGATGACGACGAGACCGATGCCGTTATTGAAGACGCGGTACATCTCGTGACTGTCAATCTGCCCTTTTTCTTCAAGCCACTCGAAGATCGCCGGGCGGGTCCAAGAGCTGCCGTCAATGCGGCACTGAACGCCTTCAGGAAGCACACGGGGCACGTTTTCAATCAGGCCGCCGCCGGTGATGTGGGCCATGCCCTTAATTTGCACCTTCTTCATGACAGAGAGCACTTGCTTGACGTAGATGCGGGTGGGTTCCATCGCACTGTCGGCAAGGGTCGCACCGTCAAAGGGCATCGACCAGTCGGCTCCAGCAACTTCCACGACCTTGCGCAGCAGCGAGAAGCCGTTGCTGTGCGGGCCGCTTGAAGCAAGACCGAGCACAACGTCGCCCGGTTTAATCGTCGTGCCGTCGATGATTTCGTCCTTTTCAACAACGCCCACTGCAAAGCCGGCGAGATCGTATTCGCCTTCGGGATACATGCCCGGCATTTCGGCAGTTTCGCCGCCGATCAGTGCGCATCCCGCGAGTTCGCAGCCCTTGGCCACACCTTTGACGACTCGTTCGGCGACATCCACGTCGAGCTTGCCGCAGGCATAGTAGTCGAGGAAGAAGAGGCTCTTGGCACCCTGCACGAGAATGTCGTTCACGCTCATGGCTACAAGGTCCTGACCGACAGTGTCGTGACGGCCAAGCTGAAAGGCGAGCATGAGCTTCGTGCCGACGCCGTCGGTGCCGGTGACGAGAACCGGGTTGCGGTAGTCACGGCTTACTTCGAAAAGGGCGCCGAAGCCGCCGATCGATCCGAGCACGCCGGGGATCAGCGTGCGTTTGGCAGCGGGCTTGATGCGTTCAACGAGTTCATCGCCAGCGTCGATTGAAACGCCGGCAGCCGCGTAGGAGAGTTGGCTCATGAGGGCTCATCCAAAAGGAAAAACGCTCGTGCGCAAAGCAGGTCGGCCGGGAGGCCGAAAAGCACTGCAGGCTCCGGGGAAACGAAGGGCGCAGGAGCAGGTGAAAAACGTTGGGCGTGAGTATAAGACAAGCGCCTTCTTGAATACCTATCAGAAGCCGTATGAAGTTGCGCTGACGCACAAAGATATGAATGCATTGAAACCGGCGAACGGCTCGAGAATGCGGACGAAAAACATTAAACTTCCATCCGCCCCGAATTTCCCCCGCCCCTTTACTCATCAGCTGACGCGTTTTCTTCACTCGTGCAACCGATCGCTCAAAATCCCGATCAATACCTTCTCGATCTGCCGGAACTGCAGGGACGGGATCGGCCGACCTTCGAAAACTTCGTGGTCGGCAGCAACAGCGAAGCTGCCGCTGCGCTCGCGCGCATGGCGGCTGATGAGGGACCGAAGTTCCTGTATCTGTACGGCCCTCGCGGTGCAGGACTCTCACATCTCTTGGAGGCCTATCTGCCGGGAACGGCAGCGGCGCTCTATCCCGTGCCGATTTACCAGCCGGGCGTAAAACGTTATGCAGTGGACGACATTGACGCCTTAGACGAAGGCTATGCGCGGCAGCTGCTGCAGCTGCAAAACGCTGTCTACGTTGATCCTGACGCACGTCTGGTTTGTGCCGGCAGGCTGCCTCCGAAGGAGCTTAAGCTTCCCGCCGGCGTCATCAACCGTCTTTTGGGCGGCCTCTGCTATGCGGTAGAGCCGCTCAATGAGGAAGACCGCATTCGGGAGCTGGCTCGACAAGCGGCGCTTCGCGGCATATTGCTCACGCCCGACATCGGGCAGTGGATTTCTGCGCATCTGCCGCGCGATATGCGTTCACTCACCCGAGTAATGGATGTTGCCAATCAGATTGCACTGCATGCACAGCGCAAGGTGACGCTGCAGGTGATCCGGGAAGCTGCCCGGGCGGCCGGTATGGCTGAGGATGAAGGCACTGCGCAGCAGGGTGAGGCGCCGACTGCGCTCCTCGGTACAGGTCATTGATGACGTAATGAAGCTCGCTGTTTTTGATTTGGACCATACGCTTTTGCCGATTGATTCCGGCGATGCCTGGTCGCATTGGCTGGTGCGGAAAGCCGGTCTGGATGAAGAGAAGATTGGTGCTCAGATTGAGGCTTATGCGCAAGCGTATCGAACGGGCCATTTTGTTCCGCTGAGCTTCATTCGATTTCAGTTTGGGCTGCTTGCCGCACAAAAGCGCCAAGATTTGGAAGTCTGGCGGGCATCCTTTATTGACGAAGTGATTCGTCCCGCAGTGCGTCCGGAAGCGGTGCAACTTGTTGCTCAGCGGCGACTGGCAGGATATGAGGTGGTGCTCGCTACCGGAACACATCGTTTCGTTACGGCGCCTATTGCAGCGCTCTTTGGCATTGAGCATCTTATTGCCGCAACCCCGGAGATTGGCTCTGACGGTGAATTCACGGGTGAACTCGTGGGGCTCGACAGTTATGGCGAAGGCAAACTTGCGCTGATCAAAAGCTGGATGGCGACCCATGCGCCGAGCGGCGGTTTTGAGGCATTTGAAGGATGGAGTGATTCCATCAACGACAAGCCTCTTTTAGAATTCGCCGCGGGCTTTCAGCCGCACGGCCGGGCCGTTGCCGCAAATCCTGATCCGCAGCTCGCGCGTTTGGCGCTGGAGCGCGGATGGGAGGTGGCTTCGGTGTTTCGAAAATAAGAAAAAAGGAATCCCCATGTTTGATTCAATCGTTAGCCGCGTCCGCTCTTTTTTAGGTACTTCGGCCAACGTGGAGCCGCAGCGCGAACCGCGCATCATCCCTAAGGAAGTTCATGGGATTGATCCGGAACTTGTCGCCTGGCAGGCCAAACGCTGCTGTGAAGCGCTGCAGCGGCGCGGTTACCGCGCCTACATTGTGGGCGGAGCAGTGCGTGACTTGCTTCTCGGCGTGGCGCCGAAAGACTTTGATGTGGCCACCGATGCCACCCCGGAAGAAGTTAAACGTGCGCAAAAGCGCGCCATTATCATCGGCCGACGCTTTCGTCTCGTGCATGTGATTTTCGGGCAGGAAATCATTGAGTGCTCGACCTTTCGAGCGCTCGAAGGCGCCGGGGTGCGCAAAGACAGCAGCGGCAGAGTGATTTCCGACAACGTCTTCGGCGAAATGTGGGAGGATGCGGCTCGCCGCGACTTCACGATTAATGCGCTTTACTACGATCCTGCCACCGAAGAGATCTATGACTACCACCATGGTTTTGAGGATCTCGGCAAGAAACGGCTCCGTATGATCGGCAATCCCGAAGAACGCTACCGCGAAGATCCCGTTCGTATGATTCGCGCCGTGCGTATTTCGGCAAAACTGGGCTTTGCCATTGAACCGGCTACTGAACGTCCCATTGCTCGGATGGCAAAGCTTCTTTCAAATGTGCCTTCAGCGAGACTGGTCGATGAAGCGCTTAAGCTTCTGACTTGCGGACATGCTGTTGAATGCGTGTCGCGCTTGCGTAAGGAAGGGCTCGCCGAAGCGGTGCTGCCGACCCTCAACCGACTTTTAGCGACGCCGGACGGAGAGGCTTTCCTGATGCTCGCGCTGCGTCGTACCGACGAGCGCCTGGCCATTGGAAAGCGGATTTCACCTTTTTTCCTTTTCGCGACGCTGCTCTGGCCTCAGGTACGACTGCGCTGGCAGCATAACGAAGAGGTGCGGGGACTGCCTCGGCTGGCTGCACTCCACGACGCAGCCGTTGAAGTGCTCGAAACGGAATCTCATTCGCTCGCGATTCAGCGTCGTTTTCAGAGCGACATGCACGACTTGTGGGTTCTGCAGGCGCGTCTTGAAAGGCGCACAGGCAAGTCTCCCTATTCCGTTATCAATCATCCGCGCTACCGCGCGGGCTACGATTTTCTGCTTTTGCGCGCGCAGATGGGAGAGGTGCCTGAGGCGCTTCCTGAGTGGTGGGATCATTTTGTGCAGGCCGACAGCGACGAACGCGCTGAAATGGTAAAGGCCGCTCAGATTGAAGCTCGTCAGACCGGCGAGGATGCTCGCCGCGGCCGCCGTGCCGCGCTGCAGGCCGGCAGTGATGCCCCGGCAGGTGAGGAGCGAGAACGCCGTCGACCGCGTCGTCGTCCTCGTCGTTCGCGAAGCCGTCGTCCTGTGGACCATGTCGGAAGCGGGAGTTCTGAATAATGCCTCGTGCCTGGATCAGTCTTGGCGCGAATCTCGGTCGCCCCCAAGCAACACTGACCGCTGCGGCCAAAGCACTTGAGCAGAGCGAAGGCATTGCTCATCTGAGGCTCTCGAGCTTTTACAGCACTTCCCCGGTGGATTCCTCCGGACCGGACTACGTGAATGCCGCGGCAGCAGTGGACACGAATTGTTCGCCCGAGGCACTTCTGAAGCTTTTGCAGCGCATTGAATATGCTCATGGCCGCGTTCGGCCTGCGGGCGTACGCAATGCACCGCGAACGCTCGATTTGGATCTGCTCGCCTATGAGGGTGAGGTACGATCGACTGACGGGCTCACGCTTCCGCATCCCCGGATGAATGAGCGGCTCTTTGTGCTGGTGCCGCTCGCTGAAATTGAACCAAACTGGCGGAGTCCTGCCGGCCTTCCCATCGCAGAACTTATTGAGCAGGTCATCCGTAAAGATTCCACTCAACACATCCGCAAAATTTCCTAACTTGTGGCATACTTTCTTTCCTCCCCGGGTGGCGGAATGGTAGACGCAGCGGATTCAAAATCCGCCGGGTAAAACCGTGCGAGTTCGAGTCTCGCCCTGGGGACCAAATGATGATCCCGAGCTGTTTTTGACGGCTCGGGATTTTTTACATTTCAAGGATTTAGATGAGAACTTTGTTTACGAGAGTTCGTATGAGTTCGCCTGCTTGCGCTCTTGGTGAGTACGCTCATGAGTCCTTTTTTGTTGATGTGTGCTTATTTCGTTCCGTGAGGTACTAAAAAAACTGGAAAGAATGCAGAACCAGACGCCCTTTGCGACCGCTGGCGCATGGCTAAGACCGACGCCCGAAGGCGGTACAGTCAAGAGCTAAATGTCGGGAGGAATGAATTGTTGTACGTATACAACATGATTCCATATAGCCCTTTTATTTGAAGATTACCGCTCTTTGACTGACGCACAGTAAAAATCGTCGATTTTTAGTTATTGGCGGAATACGAGAAATCTTGATTTGCCGAAATAAAGTGTGTTTTCACCTATGATTGGCGGACTGTTGACGCGTCAACAGGCAAAAAATCAAACCAAAGGGACTTTCTCATGCAAATTCGCGTAATTTTTGCGGCCGTTGCTGCTGTGGCCATTCTTGCTGGCTGCGCTGCCGGGAATGATCGACTTCGCAATTTGAACTCTCAGCAGATTGCTGAGCAAATTGTGGATACACAGACGAATCGTCAGGATGTCGTGGCACTGCTTGGTGAACCGAATACCACGCAGCAGGAAGCCGACGGCACCAAAGTGCTTGAATACACTTGGGTTCGTTCGCGTCCTTCGGCCAAGAACTTCATTCCGCTTAATCCGATTGATGAATTCCCGACGACCAAGAAAAGCCTGCGCGTTTGGATCGATGACAACGATCGCGTTGTGAAGCATGAATATTCAGGCGTCTTTTATGTTTACCGAAAGCCGCTGATCGGTTCGAATTCCACGCACAGCATGCGCCCGCTCACACAGGAAGAGCTCGACGGTCTTGCGGATCCGACGGAAGAAGCTGCCGCTGACAAGGAATAACTCATGCAGCGACGTACATTCATGACGGCTGCTTTGGCGACGGCAGTACTTTCGCTCGCCGGCTGTGCAGCGCAGACACGGGCGGACACGGATATGCCCGCCGAAGCTTTTACGCCCGAGGGTGCCAGACGGTATTTGGCAAAGTGCCGAACCGCTCGAGAAGCCATTCAGGTTTATGGCGATCCCGAACGCACGATGAAGAGCAATACTCGCCCGTCGCAAAAGGGGTTTGTCTGGGAGTGGGTTGGCGTTCGTCCGAGTTTTCTCGCAGACAAAGATAAACGGAGCTCCCGTACGCCGACGGTAAAGCGGGAACTTCATGTCTGGTGCGGTTCTGGCGGTGAGATCGTTGACATCGAAGTCGTCGGCTTCTTCTACACGCAGGTGAAGCTGCCGGCGTTGTCGCCCATTTTTGCCGAGCTTCGTGCCTTGAATGCCGATGAGCTGCAGTCGCTCAAAGTGCCCGTTGCTTCGGGTGAGGTACTCGAGGAATACAACGCTTACTACGCTCGCCAGTAGTTCGTTCGATTGCCGTATAAAAGGCGAAAGCCCGAAGGTATGCACATGCCTTCGGGCTTTCGTTTATTCGGGCGATGCTTTATGCGTGCTGCGCAATCGAATTAAGGAATGCCGCGATATCCCGCATTTCATCCGCACAGACTTCATGATCCATGGGATAAGTGCGCGTTATGAGCGTGGAGTCGATCTGGGCAATGACTTCAGCACTGCGTTCAGCCATGACGGCCGGCACCACGGAGTCGAAGTCGCCGTGCGCAATGAAGATCGGCGTGCGGCGAGCTGCCGGGGCAGCTTCGGAGAAGAGCCGGCCGGCAAGCGGCAGGTAACCCGAGAGCGCACAAATGCCGCCGATGGGGCGGGCCAGCCGCAGTCCCGTAAAGAGTGAGATCGCTGCGCCTTGGGAGAAGCCGCCGAGCACAATAGTATGGCGAGGCACACCTTCCGCCTCCAGTTCGTCAATCAATTGGGCAACACGAGCGGAGGACGCTCGAATGCCGAACTCATCCTCGGCATCGTCGATGTTTCGGCCGGGAATGTCGTACCAGGCACGCAGCGGCGGATAGTCAGGACTGCGAGAGAGCGTGCGCATCGGAGCATTGGGGAGTACAAAGCGGCAGGCAGGACCGCCGACATGCTCGATTTCGTCGGCAAAAGGCGCAAAGTCACTGTTGTCAACCCCCATGCCGTGAAGCCAGACGCAGGTGAGGCGCGGGCGAGCCCCCGATCGCGGCATGACAGTCAGAATGTCTTTTGGTGCAAAAGCAGGCGCTTTGGGCTGCGGCTGGGGCGCAGGCTGGGGTTCAGACTGAGGCGCGGCAGCGGTTGCCGGCTTGTGTTCAGCCTTTGGCTCTGCTTTGGGAGCTGTCGCAGCGGCCTCTTTGTGGGAGTCGGCTGACTGAGCGACCGTACGGCGGGCGCTCTTCGGCCGGAAGGCTTTTACAACGTCTTCATTGGTTTCAATGTAAGGGCCGCCGATCAAATCAATGCAGTACGGAACGGCAGCAAAGATGCCGTTGACGAGACTTTTTCCGGATTCGTCCTTCAGACCTTCGAGCGTTTCTGCAATCGCTTTGGGCTGGCCGGGAAGGTTGAGAATCAGTGCTGCATGATCGGGTGTTTCGCGAAGGACGCCGACTTGGCGCGAAAGAATTGCCGTCGGAACAAAGTGACCGGAAATGGCGCGCATTTGTTCGCCAAAGCCAGGCATTTCGCGGGTAGCAACCGCGAGGGTCGCTTCGGGCGTGACGTCGCGTCGAGCCGGTCCCGTGCCGCCCGTCGTCAGGATGAGGTCGCAACCGACGATGTCGACGAGTTCGCGCAGCGTCTTTTCGATGTCAAAACGCTCATCGGCAATGAGACGCTTATGGATCTTGACAGGCGTTTTGACGGCTTTGCGGCACCATGCCTCGAGAGCCGGGATGCCCTTGTCTTCATAAATGCCCTGACTCGCTCGGTCCGAGACCGAAACGAGGCCAAGGATGAGTTCGTTGTCAGCACTGCGCGGTGGCTTCATCAAAGACCTCACAAAAATAAAATTTGGAAATCAGTTTTCTTCGACTTCAATTTCTTCGGCCATCATCAGGTCGAGCGGTTCATCGAAATAGGCATAGAGCAGACGATAAAGTTCGCGAGCACTCTTTGGGGGCTTAGCCTGCTCGCGTTCACGGCGGGCGCTGCGCACGAGTTCGCGCAGCCGCCGAATATCGATGTCGGTATGTTCGTCAATAAAGTTTTTGACGGCTTCGTCGTCAGCGAGGAAGCGGTCTCGGAGCGCTTCACAGCGATGCTGGAGTGCCACCGAAGCGCGGGATTCGCCGGTTGCTCGCGCAATGGCTTCACGTACGGCGGCCGGATCCATGTCGCGCATTTTCTTGCCGATCAGCTGAAGCTGACGACGCTGAGCACCGAAATTACGCATACGGCGGTATTCGATGATTTCGTCGTAGACAGCTTCCGGGAGTCCAATCTTCTTGAGCGTTTCGTCGCCCATGCCGGTCATGACGCGGCCAAGCTCCTGGAGCTCGTTCTGCACACGCTTTAAGTGCGATTTTGATGGGCCGCGGAACTCTTCTTCTTCGTCGTCTTCAATCTGGTTGGGGCGCATAAGGACCTCGTCTTCAAGAGAACTCACAATGATAACGACATGGGACGCTGCGAACTCCGTTAGAATGCCGGCTCTTTTGTTTTTTTATCCGCTTTGTGGCCAGTAAAGCCATGCAAGAACAACATCTTTCAGATTTCGATTTCGAGCTTCCGCCGGAACTCATTGCCCAGTATCCGCTGGCAGATCGCGCCGCTTCGAGGCTGCTTCATATTACCGAAGAGGTCATTGAAGACTGTATTTTTCGGGATATCGAAAAATTCCTTCGCCCCGGCGATCTCCTCGTTGCCAACAATACCCGCGTGATTAAGGCGCGGCTTCTCGGCGCCAAGGCTACGGGAGGAGCTGTCGAGGCGCTCATTGAGCGCGTGACAGGTGAATTCACCGCCATCGCTATGGTTCGCGCAAGCAAGAGCCCGAAGCCGGGCTCGAAACTCTTCTTTGCCGCCCCCGGCACTGACCTCAAAGCTGAAGTCGAGGTCACGGGTCGGGCCGGTGAATTTTTTGAGCTGAAGTTTGCCGAACCTGTTCTGCAGGTGCTTGAAGCTTTCGGCCGTGTGCCGCTGCCTCCCTATATCGAACATGCGCCGGAAAAAGCCGATGAAAGCCGCTACCAGACGGTCTATGCACGTCATCCCGGTGCCGTGGCGGCGCCTACGGCTGGGCTTCACTTTACCGATGATCTCCTGAATCGTCTGAAGGCCAAGGGCGTGGATATTGAATACGTGACGCTCCATGTGGGAGCGGGCACTTTTCAGCCCGTGCGTGTGGAAAACTTGTCCGAGCACCACATGCATTCGGAGTGGTTCAGCATGCCCGAAGATGTGGCCGCCCGCATCAATGAGGCGAAGGCTCAGGGCCGCCGCGTCATTGCGGTGGGGACGACCTCACTGCGCACGCTCGAGAGCGCTGCGGATCGCATCGGCCATGTTGAGGCTGGCGCGCGCGATACCCGTTTGTTCATCATGCCGGGCTACAAGTTCCGCATCGTCGATGCGCTCGTGACAAACTTCCATCTGCCCAAATCCACTCTTGTCATGCTCGTGTCGGCATTGGTCGGCCGCGAGCGGATTCTCGAGGCGTATGCCCATGCCGTGCGTGAGCATTATCGGTTCTTCAGCTACGGCGACGCCTGCTTCATTGAAAAGGCCCGCGGGGCCTGACCGCACTCCTGGAGTTAAACGCAATGGCATTCAGCTTTACGGTCAAGACGCGGTGCGGCAAAGCCCGCCGCGGTACGCTTGAACTCAACCACGGTATCGTTGAGACACCGATCTTCATGCCGGTCGGCACTTACGGCGCTGTCAAATCTATGGCGCCCTATGAGCTCAAGGAGGTCGGTGCGCAGATCATTCTCGGCAACACTTTCCATCTGTGGCTTCGCCCCGGACTCGAAGTGATCGGCGCTCACGGCGGCCTTCACGGGTTCGGCCGGTGGGATAAGCCCATCCTCACGGATTCGGGCGGATTTCAGGTTTTCAGTCTCGGCGAACTGCGTAAGATCACCGAGGAAGGCGTTCGCTTTGCTAATCCCATCAACGGCAGCAAACTTTTCCTGACGCCTGAGATCTCGATGCAGATTCAGCACACGCTCAACAGCGACGTGACGATGGTGCTTGACGAATGTACGCCCTATAAGATCGGCGACCGTCCGGCGACAGAAGCCGAGGCGGCCGCCTCCATGCGGATGAGTCTGCGCTGGGCCAAGCGTTCGAAGGATGAATTCGACCGCTTGGAAAATCCCAATACGCTTTTTGGCATTGTGCAGGGCGGAATGTTTAACCACCTGCGTGAAGAGTCGCTCGAAGGCCTGAAGGATATCGGCTTCCACGGCTATGCGTTGGGCGGCCTTTCAGTGGGTGAACCCAAGGAAGAGATGCTGCGTATTCTCGACGAAGTTGCCTACAAGCTTCCTGAAGACCATCCGCGCTATCTGATGGGGGTGGGGACGCCAGAGGATTTGGTCGACGGCGTCTCTAGCGGCATCGATATGTTTGACTGTGTCATGCCGACCCGCAACGCGAGAAACGGCTGGCTCTTCACGCGCTTTGGCGACCTGAAGTTAAAGAACAGCCGCTATCGCAATGACTTGCGGCCGCTTGATCCGTCGTGCACGTGCTACACCTGTCGCAACTTCAGTCGTGCATATCTCCATCATCTGCACAAGGTGGGGGAAATCCTCGGTGCGCGGCTCAACACGATTCACAACCTTCACTACTATTTAACACTTATGGGTGAAATTCGCGCCGCCATTGAAAACGGCACGTTTGAAGCCTGGAAAGTGCAATTTCGTACGGATCGTGCGCGCGGCATTGAATAAGACAATAAGACGTTCTCGATGTCTTAAGGTCATGCCGCTCAACGCTTCCTTATAATCACAACCTTCCAAAGTGGGTCTTGAATTCCCGAACGTTTTCTTGATCCGTTCTTATTTGATTGGAGTCTTCATGTTGTTCCCTATCAGCGATGCCCTGGCAGCGGGCGAAGCCGCTTCCGCCGGCGGGATGGAAAGCTTCCTCGTTCAGGTTGTCCCGCTCATCGTCATTTTCGTGGTGTTCTGGTTCTTCCTGATCCGTCCGCAGCAGAAGCGTCAAAAGGAGCACGCCAAGATGTGCGACGCGCTCGCCAAGGGTGATGAAGTGATGACCATGGGCGGCATCTCCGGCCGCATTGAGAGCGTTGACGAACAGTCGATGGCTCTGCAGGTCGCTTCCGTGGACGGCAAGCCCGTCGTTATCCGCATGCAGCGCTCTGCGGTGCAGATGGTTCTGCCGAAGGGCTCGGTTAAGTTCTAATTGAACGCCGTATTTCCGGTCCGGTTCACCGGTCGGAATCGGCTCTCTTGGAGGCCCGGCGCCGCTTTTTCAGCGGCATCGGGCCTGCGCTTGCTGAGGGGCCGCCTCGACGCAGCCCCTCTCATCCGCAAGTGCGGAGACCACCCTTCAAAACTGGCAATTGGAGACAGCGAACGATGAATCGCTATCCTCTCTGGAAATACATTCTGATCGGCATCGTGCTCATTATTGGGCTCGTCTATACGCTGCCGAACTTTTACGGTGAGTCGCCTGCGGTGCAGGTTACCTCCGGCAAAGCAACGGTGAAGGTCACCGAGCAGACGCTCTCGCAGGTAGAGACTGCGCTCGCGAACGCGAACCTCAAGCCCAACGGCCTCTTCTTTGAACAAGGCGCACAGCAAAATACCATCCGTGTGCGTTTTGATCCGACTCAGACTGAAGAGCAGCTTCGTGCGCGCGAAGTGATTGAGAAGGCGCTCAATTCCGATCCGAAGGATCCGAGCCATATCGTGGCTTTGAATTTGGTGCCGAATACGCCTCAATGGCTTCTTTCGATCAATGCCCTGCCGATGTATCTGGGTCTTGACCTGCGTGGCGGTGTGCACTTCCTTTTACAGGTTGACATGCGTGCGGCGCTCACCAAGCGTGCAGACGCCATTGCTGCCGATCTGCGTACGCAGCTTCGCGACAAGCGCATCCGTCACACCGGCATCAGCCGTATCGGCAACGATGTTGAAGTCAGTTTTGCGACGACCGAAGAACGTGATCGCGCAAACGACCTGCTGCGCAACACGCAGCCTGATTTGCTGCTCACGCTGCCCGAAGCCTCCAAGGCTCCCTATGTGATCCACGCGGAGCTTTCGCAGAAGGCTATTCAGAACGTACAGAATTACGCGCTGAAGCAGAATATCTCGACGCTTCACAATCGAATCAATGAACTCGGCGTGGCCGAACCGGTCATTGCGCAGCAGGGTGCCGACCGCATCGTGGTGCAGCTCCCGGGTGTGCAGGATACGGCTAAGGCCAAGGACATTCTCGGCCGCACGGCGACGCTTGAAGTGCGCCTTGTTGACGACTCTCCCGAAGCCTTGGCTCAGCTCGCGCAGGGCACGGTGCCTTTTGGCGACGAACGCTTCACTGACCGTGACGGACGTCCGATTCTGGTCAAGCGCCGCGTGATCCTTACGGGTGAAAATCTCAACGATGCGCAGCCGGGCTTTGATAGCCAGACGCAGGAACCGACCGTCAACCTTGAGCTTGACAACCGTGGTGCCCGTATCTTCCAGGAAGTCACCCGCGAAAACGTCGGTCGCCGCATGGCCATCCTGCTCTTTGAAAAGGGCAAAGGCGAGGTCGTAACGGCTCCGGTTATTCGTCAGGAAATTGGCGGCGGCCGCGTGCAGATTTCCGGTCAGATGACGACCATGGAAGCGACTGATACAGCGCTGGTGCTTCGTGCGGGTTCGCTTGCTGCACCGATGGAAATCGTTGAGGAACGCCTGATCGGCCCGAGCCTCGGTGAAGCCAACATTGAGGCGGGCTTCCGCTCAACGCTTTACGGCTTCATTGTGATTGCCGTTTTCATGGCGGTCTACTATCAGGTCTTTGGTGTGGTGAGTGCCATATCGCTGATCTGCAACGTCATGATGCTGATTGCGATTCTGTCGATGCTGCAGGCAACGCTCACGCTGCCGGGTATTGCGGCTATCGCGCTTACGCTCGGTATGGCCGTTGACTCGAATGTGCTGATTAACGAACGTGTTCGTGAAGAACTGCGCATCGGACGACAGCCTCAGACCGCTATTAGTGAGGGCTATGAACGCGCTTTTGCCACGATTCTGGACTCGAACGTAACGAGCTTGATCGCCGGTTTGGCGCTCTTGATCTTTGGTTCCGGCCCGGTTCGCGGCTTTGCTGTGGTGCACTGCTTGGGCATTGGGACTTCGATTTTCACTTCCGTCATCGTTTCCCGCGCCCTGATCAACTTGATCTACGGCCGCCAGAAGAAGCTTACGAGCGTCCATATCGGCCAAATCTGGCGTCCGGACCCCGCGAAGGTTCAGGCGAAGTAAGCGAGGAGAGACAAGAAAATGGAATTCTTCCGCATTCATCGAACTATTCCGTTCATGCACTATCGCCATGTGCTGAACGCGATTTCGTTCGTCAGCTTCATCGTCGCTGTGTATTGGATCTTCACGCACGGTTTGGCGCTTTCAATTGAGTTCACTGGCGGCACTCAGCTTGAGGTTAAGTATCCGTCAGCGGCCAACACTGAACAGATCCGCGACGATCTCGGGCAGGTTTCCAAGGAAGTGCTCGTGCAGACTTTCGGCACGGCCAGCGACGTGGTGATTCGCGTCCCGACCAAGGAAGGACAGACGTCCGGTCAGGTTGCCGCTGAAGTGATGAAGGTGCTGCAGGCGAAAACCCCTGATGTGCAGTTAAAGAGTACGGAGTTTGTCGGCCCTCAGGTGGGCGATGAGCTCGCTCGCGACGGCGGTACGGCGCTTGCCTTGGTGGTGGTGGGCATCATGATCTACTTAGCCTTCCGCTTCGAGTGGAAGTTCTCAGTGGCAGCCATCATCGCCAACCTCCACGATATTGTGATCGTGGTGGGCATCTTCTCCGTCATGCACTGGGAGTTCACGCTGCCGGTATTGGCGGCGGTGCTCGCTGTCTTGGGTTACTCGGTGAACGAGTCGGTGATTATTTTCGACCGCGTACGAGAGCACTTCCGCACGATGCGTCGTGCTGACAGCATGGAAGTTGTGAATTCGGCCATTACGGCGACGATTTCTCGTACGGTCATTACCCATACGTCCACGCTCTGCATGACGCTCTCGATGTTCTTCTTCGGCGGCCCAGCGCTTCACTACTTCTCACTTGCTCTGACGATCGGCATTTTGCTGGGCGTTTATTCCTCCGTCTTCGTGGCGGCGGCGATCGCTCTCTATCTCGGCGTCAAGCGCGAGGATCTCGTTAAGCAGCGTAAGCGCGACGAAGTTGAGGAAATGGTGCCGTAACGTTGAATCTAAAAAGAGTTAGTTAATTAAAGGGTGTTACAAAAGCCATAGACTGGCTGGCGTAACACCTTTTTTTTGGTCGATTGATCTAGTTGACCTAATTCAATGCACAATTTTTATAAAATGATTCTTACTATTGTTTGTGCAATGATGGTTCTATGAAATTTATTGTTCATTACGATGGACTGTTCTGATGCGGTGGTACAGAGATAACCTTTTTAGGCCTTGATGATGCGTTAATTTAATGGGTTTATTAATGTTGAAAGTGGCTTCTGATCGGTGGGTTGAAAAGTGCATCAATTCATTGGTATTCGTGATTTCATCTACGTTTGTACTTAGTCTAATCCGTATATTTTTCTTCTATCACTATAAATCTCCCGATTTGGTGTGGAGTGATTTTTACCCGGCCTTAATAATGGGGATGAGAGTTGATGCTAAATGGCTATTAATGTTTATAGCGGCGGCATGGGTATTATTATTGCTGAGTTATTGGCGGCCTTCTTTTTGGATGTATACGATCGCTATTGGTGTTGTTGGTCAAGCGATTATGGTTGGTCTTTCGCTTGGTAATTATGAGTTTTATGGTTTTTATGGAACGCCATTTAGCCCGCTAGTATTTTGGTTGTTTCAGGATGATACGGAAGCTATCCTAGTAACGCTGTGGAAAGATTGGCCTATTTTTTCATATTTAATCGCTTGGGTGTTGTTGACGATCATTCCTATTATTGTTGTTCTTTCTGTTAGAAAAATAATTTCAAGTGTAGCGTCATTTGGCGTTGGGTGTGTTCGGAAAAAAGATTCATTGTTTATTTATATTATCATTGCACTTATCGGAACGATTTCTGTGGTAGGTGTTATTCGTGGTAGTTTAGGTAAGTTTCCTCTTCGGCAGCAGGATTTTTCGGTTTCTACGAATGCCTTTATAAATGCTACCGTTCCCGGAGGCGCGGCTGCATTTTATGAGGCATGGAAAGGTCAGAATGCCATAAAATTTAATGGCGGGTCTCAAATGGCTTTGGTGGAAATGGGATTTAAAAATAATGGCGAAGCAGAAGTGGCCATATCAAAAATTCGAATCACAGGTTCGGTAATTGAAGAGAAGCGTCATTCTGCAGATCATGTTGTAGTCGTTGTAATGGAGTCAATGGGACGTGATATTTTTGATACTCAAAATTTGCCGAAGAATGATGTTTTAGGGGAGTTGGCTAATCAATTAGAGCGAGCAGTTGTTTTTAGAAATGGAGTAAGTATTAATAATGGTACATTCCCGTCGTTAGAGGGAATACTTTTTGATACTTCAATCTCACCTTTGACTCAAAGTCGTTATGGTAAAAAACGATTCCCATTTTCAAATTATCTGCCATTCAAAGAAGCAGGTTACAAAATGGTATTCTTGACGTCAGGTTCGGAAGCTTGGCGTATGGTTAATGACAATTTTCCAATTCAAGGCTTTGATGAGATCGTTGGTTCTACAGCTTTATCTAAATAATTCCCCGAAGCAGAGGTGGGCACTTGGGGTATTGGTGATAAATGGATGTTTGATAAAGCAGTGGATATTTTGAAAGAGGCTGATGAAAAAAGAGAAAAAATATGTTTAGTCATATTGTCTACTACTAATCATCCGCCGTTCAAAGTTCCCGATGGAATTTTGGTAAATCCCGTCGACCCAAATTTATTGCCTTCATTTGTCAAGGATGAACGCTCTAAATGTATACCTTCATTTGAAACTTATCAGTATGCGGCAAATGCTTTGGGTGTTTTTGTAAAATCGATCTATTCAGAAGGTTTATCTAATAATACTGTTGTTGTAGCTACTGGCGATCATAATGCACGTTTGCAATATGATTCGATTGATTATTTGCCTCATATGCGAGGCGTCCCCTTACTGTTCTGGTTGCCAGATTCTTGGGATGATGTGAGGGCTAAGGCTGATACAACCCGTTGGGTTTCTCATCGGGATATATTCCCGTCGATTCTTGGTATGGTATTGGGAGTGCCGCCTAAAATTCATGAAGGCCGGGACCTGTTTTCTAATGAAACGTTCGATTTGGCACTTTCTTTTACAACGTTTGGCGATAAGGGTTTTGCCATTGGTTCTTGGGGAGCTGTTGGTTTAAATAATGGTGGGCAAGTTACTTGTATGCGATGGAATGGTGATCGGCTGGACTTGCTTGATGTTTGTACAGGAGAATTAAAGCTTATGGCTGATGCAGCTAGAGCTCAGCGTGCCCTTTCGGATTATCAAGTACGAGAGGGAGTTTTGGCTGCTCCAAAATGATTTGATTCAAGACGTTTAATATTCGTCTGAAGAATAGAGTGTTTTAAAGATATTTTTGATAATGTGATCTATAGCATTTATCAGAGTGCTAATAGAGGTATCAACATCTTCTGTGCGAAGAGGTTCAAAGGAGAATTTTTCTTCCTGAATAGCGCGAAGCGCTGCATCCTTCCAAAACTCTGGAGATTCACTTTCCTTCCAATCTCCTCGGCCACGACCATAGTGTGCTACTGCGAGATAGAGCAGCACAGTTTCAAGAAGAAATCCGGTCAACGCTTTTTCACTCCAAAAAAGCTCAGCGCCGGATTTTTTCTTTTGAAGATTCCAAGCATGCGCGGCCCCCATGCCGCTCACGGCTCCAATGAGCCCGCCAACCAGTGTTGAAAGTCCCATCGTAAGGCCGGCGGCAGAGAGGTCAATCGCAAGCCCTGCCGCGGCTCCGGAAGCCGCTCCAATACTGGTGCCGACAGCTGCCGCACTTTGCGGATCGACGGAATAGACAGCCAAATCCCAGTCCGTCTTCATGCGCTGGAAGATTTCCTTGGAAACACCTGTGCCGGAGAGACCATTGTCGGCGATGAGTTTGGACGTTAAGGCATAAAAACTGTCAGCGGCTTGAGATGCCATGGCTGCTTGAGCGTCGGCAATCACATCTCGCTCGTCTCTAAAGAGCCCTAAACGCCGTCCCACACTTACCGCTCGTTCCCTAAGTGTAGGCGTTGGCAGTGATACATGTGCTGACACGGCTTGCTGCAGGTGCCTGGCCATAGCTTCGATAGAATTGGCATAAGCGGCTTGGCGGCCTCGGCGCCAAACAGACTGCAGTACTTTGTAAGCGGCCTCATCCTCAGCAGGAAGAACGTCACCGATGGCATTGAAAAGCATTTCTTCCTGTACCCAGCAACGGGCGAAAGCATCCATCGCCAGCACTTTTTTGACAAACGGCCAAGGTTTGAGTGCGGTCTTCCAAGCCTCCACCTGCGCATGTTCAATGTCCGGCGCCTGCGGTTTCCCCATTTGGTTGAGAAGCACAATGACCGGTTTGCCGATCCAGCTGAGAATCTGCATCTCTGCCTGAATGTAGGGTGTTTTGTCCGGTGTTTCCGCGATATTGACGAGGTAGAGTACGACACTTGAAATATCGCGGATGTGTCTCACTGCTTTCTGGTCAAGCCAAAAAGATTTGTTGGTGAAGCGATCCCACACTTCAGAGAGGAACCATCCGAGCGGGTTGGAGCGGCCTTCAAGGCGTTTAGCCAGAGCGACGGAATTGCCAAAACCCGGCGTATCCCAGAGGATGAGCTCGCTGCCATCCTGACCGCGGGCGAGAAGGTAGTCATCCGTTGTTTCTGTAACATGAGCACGGTCGGCAATCTCACCCACGTCACGCATGAGCAGTGTTCGGGCGAGCGTTGTTTTGCCGATGTTCGTGTGGCTCACAAGGCTCAGGTGAATGCGCAGGGAATCTTGCTGGTCGGCCATGGTGAAAGCATTGATCAATCCAATAGCTTCATTATCGCCCGAGGCGAATGATCTCAACGGAGCCCATTCACTTCAAGCGGTATGTCATGCTGTGCGGCAAAGTGCTCCCAGAGCGCTCGGCGGCTTTGGATGCGTTCGGGCACGTCCGCAAAGCGCGTTTGGAGTTCGGAGAAATCGAGATGGAGGACGGTATTTGCGCAACGCTTTCGAATGGCATCAATCAATAGTCCGTGCACATCTTCTTCGGGGGTAGCTGATGGATCCAACTCCAGTACGGTGCGGTCCCCTGCTTGCGGGGTAAAGGCAGCAAGCTCTGGGAAATCAGGGGCACTCCATGGATTGACTGACAGGAGAGGCGTTTCTTGGTTTGTTGCTGGGTGATTAGATCCGTTGAGAAGCCATGTCTTGACAGAATGGTTTGCGGCCGTCTGCAGAAGCTGCTCAGTTCGCGAGCTGTCTATGGGAACGAGGAGCGTTTTTGCTGCTCGAGCAGCGCAGACCATGGAAAGAGCAGCCAAAACGGCGCGCGGGACGATGATGAGGCCGACAATGCTCCAGATCATGCGGGCAAGCCACGGCGCTCCGGCGGAAAGCGCAGCCGCACTTGGGGCAGAGCCGTCAACTCGCAGCGCAGAAAGTGCAGAAGCATCCGGCAGCGGTGAGAGGCCTGGGAGGAAATCCGGCAGCCAACCGTACAGTCCTTGAAGAATGGCAGCAACCACATCGGGCTTGTCGGCAAACCATGTACTTTCCCAGACAGCCCAATAGGCGGTTCCAATGCCGCGCACAAGGAGGCTGGCCGCCAATCCGATGCCGAAGGCCAGTGCGGCCCAATGCAGAACAGCGCGGAATCGCCAGGCGGCTTGAGGTAGGAGAAGCGGCAGAAGTTTATTGAAGTAGGTCTTGTCAGCAGCTTTGCCAATGGCAACAAAGCGCATGACATGCGCGGCAGACCCAAGGATTCTGGCAAGTGCGGCCGAGAGACCTGGGGGGCTGGTGCTGCGTCGGAAGCTGATAACCAATCCTGCAATGGCAGCAAGCATCGCGAGAATGTTCCAGGCGAAGACGGTCAGAAGCGGCGGAGAGAGGAGGTTAAGTTGCGCGCCAGCACTGGTGAGTTGATCCGTCACAGCCCCAGAAAAAAAGCCGAGAAAAATGATGCCTAAGGAAATGATTTTTATAAGCCACCCTGTCTGCGGCAGCCGAGGCCGCTTCAGGCTAGGGTCATGCTTCGTCATGCGCGAAAGTACCAGTTTGGCACGGGTCAGGAGAAATACCTGAATGTCGCTTTTGCCAGCGACGGCCAGTGCGTCGCGTGAAGCGGCATCACTTTCTGCAGCGCTCCAACCCATCGGCGGATGTGCTTCAAGCGCTTCTGCTTGAAGCAGTTCCTCGACTTCAGGGAGAGAGACTTTCAGTACGGGGGGAGTGGATTCCTTCATGGGTTGTCCGATGACGGCATCTGCGGATCTTGGATAGGTAAATGAGGTTTTATCCAACTATAGTCGTCGGCAATGAGGACTTGCCGAGGATCTTCGCCTTTCCAGTTGATACCGGCAAGTTCAAGCATGAGCGGACTTAAAAAATCAGCGCGGAACGGACGATTTTCATATGGATTGAAGCTTCGCTCGGAGCTCCAGATCAGAAACGGAATGCGGTAACTTGATGGTGCCGTTTGTGAGTGGCCTGCCCGGTTTGCCGTATCTCCCAGCTCCTGACCGTGGTCGGAAAGAAAAATCCAGTCTAACGGGGACTTGGCTGAGGCCTGAGCATTTTTAGAGAGGTGAAAGAGTTCCGATAGCACCTCGTCCTGATAGCGCATAGCCCAGTCATATTGATTGCGGGCGGCAACCACCCATGGGGATCGGTCGAGATCATTCAGATTCTGCATCACCTGGTCGTGTCCCCAGTCAATTTCGTCTGAATCGCGGAACCTCAGCGCGTAGTGCGGATGCGCTCCGATCAGATGGACAACGATCAGTTTCCTCGGAGCCGGATCAGCAAGTGCTTGTTTAAAGGTTGGCAAAACATTCAGATCCATCGATGCGCTTGAACGTCCGGTCATGCGGTTGATGAACTGCGCTTCAGAGGCAAAGACGGCATATTGCGTTTGAATGGCTATGTCGTCCTGATTACTGATCCAATGCACTGTCCATCCAGCGGCGCTAAAGAGCGCAAAGAGATTGATGCGGCCGTCACCCGCAGACTGCGGAACAGGAAAGGTGAACATGGAACGGAAGGCTGCGATGGTCGAGGCGTCTACGGACCAAGCCTGCCTGAAGGTGCCTAAATTTGAATCTTTTGATTCGAGGGCTTTAAGCTTCGGCGTGGTATCGCGTGAGTACCCATAAAGACTCCAGTCGTCCCGAGTAGTGCTTTCGCCAATGACCAAGACGATTGTGCGTGGAGCCGATGAAGCATCCAGCAGAATCGATCTGGCTTCGGTAATTTCTGCGGCTTCATGTTGGTCGGCTTTCATCCAGATCGATTGCATGCCTGCAACGGATTCCATCCATTTAGACCAAAAAATAGGGGGATAGTGAATTCGCCAGGAGGGTTTGGCCCAGCTGAGGATACAGACGGACGCAAAAAGGAGCATCCAGAATCGCCAAAGCCACCGCCCCCAACCGGAAGCCATCGTGTTGTCTGAAGACGTCTTGCTTGCCAAATGCATGACGAATAGGGCAACAGTTAACGCGGCGAGACAAAGTAACGTCCCCAAGAGCGCCCCGGTCCATTCGGTGGCCAAAAAGCCTAGAGCTTCGTCAAGATTGGTATTGGCTGCTGATTCCAATACGAAAGTCGACATGGGTTCGGCCGAGTACGTTTGATAGAGGAATGCCCGTAGAGCAGCGTCGATAAAAGCAAGCAGCAGTCCGACAACGGCTGCAGCGATACACACTTTTTGCCAGCCGCTTCGTGACTCGTTGCTTCGGGCGGGCAAAGACAGCAGCCAAAGCGCAATAAACGGAACGATAAAGACGGCATGCTGCAGGGCGCGTTTAGCATTGACGCCGCAGAAGTAAGCACTCGCTGTCAGCAAAAAAAGAAACAGTGCAGTCCATGCGGCAGCTCGATGAGGTGTCCACAAAGACCCGAAGACAGAGGGGAATGGCATTACGGTCTCTTTAAGACTGTTTGCGGTTGCTTTGGAATGCTTTCAAGAGACTGACGGAAGCTGCATAGGGATCTGGCTGACCACAAATAGCTGAAATAACAGCAATGCCGTCAACGCCAGCTGCGCCGACTTGCGCAGCATTGTTAATGTGAATGCCGCCGATGGCCACTGAAGGCTTCTGCGCCTTGGCAGCGATAGACTGCAGTGCGGTGAGACCAATGGCCGCGCCCGCATCCGGTTTGGATTGCGTAACGAAAGTCGGTCCGATGCCGACGTAGTCCACAAGGGCGAGTTCATCGGGGCGGCAATCCTCAAGCGAACCTAAAGACAGTCCCAGAATGCGATTGCTGCCGATCAGCTGTCGGGCATCTGCCGGGGTCAGATCCTGCTGGCCAACGTGCAGACCGTCGGCATTCGCAGCGAGCATCACATCAGCGTGGTCATCAATGATGAGCGGCACATGGAAAGGTGTAAGCGCAGATTTGAGTGCGCGAGCGCATTCCGTCATACGGCGCTTTTTCCAAGTCGGTGCCCGCAGCTGCACAATACCCGCACCAGCTTGTACAGCTGCCAATGCTGTTTCAATAATGCCGACAGATTGGCTGCAAAGATCAGGATCCAGAACAAGGTAGAGCGTAAGATTCAGCGGCTTAACGGTCATGCCGCATCTCCTCCAGTGAGCGCTTCGGGCTGGACGAGGTAGAGCGCATCAAGATATTCATCATGGAAGCTCCCCGGCCCCTTAGCATGTTTTGCGGCAGTTCCGGCTGCGTACTTCGCGAGTGCACAAGCGGAAATGGCGGCATTAACAGGATCTTTTTCCACTGCTGCAAAAGCTGCGCAGAGCGCCGAGAGAGAGCATCCGGTGCCTACCACGAGCGTCGTCATGACGTTGCCTCCGGCGATGGAGAGTGTTCGCTTACCGTCAGTCGCATAATCAACCGGGCCTGTAACACAAACTACAGTTCCTGTTTCTTCGGCAAGCCGCTGAGCGGCAGATAGGGCGGTTCGGCTGTCGTCTGTGCTGTCGACGCCCTTGCCGCCCTTTCCGGAACCGGCCAGTGCAAGAATCTCACTGGCGTTGCCGCGAAGAATGGTTGGTTTAAGTGCAAGGAGCTCCCGAATGGTTTGTGTTCGCCAAGGGGTTGCGCCAGCGGCTACTGGGTCAAGTACCCAGGGAACGCCATGGTCATTGGCAGCTTGAGCACAGGCCTTCATTACCGCAACACGCTCTGGGTACGGTGTGCCGGTGTTGATGAGCAGAGCTCCCGAGATGGCCGTAAAGACAGGTGCTTCTTCCATCGCGACGACCATTGCGGGCGACGCACCGGCGGCGAGCAGTACGTTTGCAGTGATTTCCTGAACCACTTCGTTGGTGAGGCAGTGTACGAGCGGCCGATTGGCACGAAGTGCGGTGAGCGCATGAGCTACGGTAGTTGAAGAAACAGTCTGTACCGACATGAAAGGCGGCTCCTTTAGGGTTCTGTATGGAGGTCGAGTGTTCTGCAGCATTGCGAAAATCGCTTTCAGAGCGACGACACACACTATCTCACGAGTCCAAGTACGTCAATGAAGTCTTCGTGAATAACCGCATCGTTAGAATGAGCGCTTTTATAAAAAAGTTGCAGTGGTTGCCGCATGCTGATTCATCCGCAGTTTGATCCCATCGCGTTCTCTATCGGTCCTTTGGGAGTGCATTGGTACGGTTTGATGTACCTTTTGGGTTTTCTCGCTTTCTGGCTCCTCGGTCGTCGACGAGCACAGGATGATTGGAGGGGCGTGACGCCCGACGATGTTGAGAACCTTCTTTTCTGGGGCGTTTTTGGCGTTGTGCTGGGCGGCAGGCTGGGCTACTGTCTTTTTTATCAGCCTGCGTGGTACTTGACCCATCCTCTTCAGATCTTCTCGGTTTGGCAGGGCGGAATGAGTGCGCATGGCGGTCTGTTGGGAGTGCTTATCGTGATGGCGCTCTATGTTCGCAGACATGGCATGCAGTTTTGGCAGCTGACGGATTTTGTGGCTCCGCTCGTACCCTTGGGACTTTTTTTCGGCCGCATCGGGAACTTCATCAATGGCGAGCTTTGGGGCAGGCCAGCTTCGCCGGGCCTTCCGTGGGCCATGATTTTTCCTCAGGCGCAGGACGGCGGTATCCCTCGTCATCCTTCCCAGCTTTATGAAGCAGGTCTGGAGGGGCTGGCCCTTTTTGTGGTGCTCTGGTTTTATTCCCGCAAGCCGAGACCGGTTGGCAGAACAGCCGCTTTGTTTGCCTTGGGTTATGGGGCAGCGCGGTTTGTGAGCGAATACTTCCGAGAACCCGATGCATTTCTTGGATTGCAGGCATTGGGGCTTTCGCGCGGACAGTGGCTTACGCTGCCGCTGATTCTCGCTGGGCTGACGCTTTGGGTCTGGGCGGGACGCCGGCGTACCTGAATTTGCAGTTGAAAAAGTGAAAAAACGAGCTTGGCTTCGGGAATGAAGCCAAGCTCATTTTTTATCAAACAATCCGCTTTGAAAAGCTGCTTAGAAGGCGCTGATTGCCTTATAGAGCATGTAAGTTGCAAGCAGGAAAAGCACACTGGCGAAGATGCGCTTTAGAGGCTTCGTATCAATCGAGTGTGCGACCTTTGCGCCGAACGGCGCAAAAAAGATGCTCGTTGCGGCGACACAGACAAGGGCCGGCAGATGAATATAACCGATGGTGTAGGGCCAGCCGGGCAGTCCCGTCAAATGCCAGCCGCTGATGATATAGCCAATGGTGCCGGCAAACGCGATGGGGAAGCCAAAGGCAGCGGATGTTCCAACGGCGTTATGCATTTTGACGTTGCACCAGGTCATGAAAGGCACGGAAATAAAACCGCCGCCAGCCCCCACCAGCGCGGAAATCACACCGATAGCCGTACCGGCACCAAACATGCCTGCAGGTCCGGGCAAATGGCGCGAAGGTGTGGGTTTGGCATTAAGGAACATTTTTGCGGCAGAAGTGTAGACAAACACGGCAAAAATGAGCGCAACCCAGAAGGTCGGCAGCGCGCCGGAAACTTGAGCCCCCACGACAGCACCGACGAGAATGCCTGGGGCCATCGAAAACACAACATTCCAGAGAACCGCGCCGCGCTTGGCGTGTGCACGCACGGAGGAGAGCGACGTGAAAAGGATCGTGCCCATTGAGGTGGCGATGGCTACGTGCACGATGTGCTCAATCGGAATGCCTGCATAGCCGAGAAGCAGCGTGAGGAAAGGCGTTAGCACCATGCCGCCGCCGATGCCGAGCAGTCCGGCAAGGAATCCGGTGCAGCATCCGAGCGCCGCTAGAGCGAGGATGATTTGAATCTCCATTGTGTGAATCTCCGAGGTGATCTAGGTTTGTTGTTTATGACTGAGGTTTGGCAAGATGCTCGACAATGAATAGGAAATCTTTCTTTTCAACCGGAGTAATAGACAAACGGTTGCCTCGTCGAAGAATGAGCATGTCGGCAAGTTCTGGCTGAGCTCTCAAAATGCTGACAGGAATGACTGGAAATTTGACGAGTGCTTCAACATCCACCGCCACCCAACGCGGTGCATCCTTTGTGGATTTGGGATCGAAATAGTCACTTTTTTCGTCGAACTGGCAGGTATCAGGATATGGTTTCGAGGCGATGCGCGCGATGCCGACGATGCCGGGGTTGGGGCAGCTTGAATGGTAAAAGAGCACGGCGTCTCCAACCTTCATTTGGTCTCGCATAAAGTTGCGCGCCTGATAATTGCGTACGCCGAACCATGAGACGGCGTGATTGGCTGCTGCGAAGGCGTCGTCAATCGAACACTCCGATGGTTCCGTCTTCATCAGCCAAAATCCGGATGCTTCGGCGCATACGGCAGCTGTTTTGGGGTCTATGGCCATCACGCGGTCCAATCCTGAAAGTAGGAAAGGGCAGTCTCTCAGCGAAAGACTGCCCTTGAAAATCAAGAACCTGCAGCGGGGCGGGGCTACGTATCCTGAACCGGGAGTTCAGGGCGGTCGGCTCCGGAGCGGAACGGGCTGGACACCGCGTGACCGGCACTCAATCGGCTCTCGAGTAGGCCAACCTATTGCAGGATGCATTGGTTCTAGGTACCTTGGAGCCCGGATGCTTGCCGCTGCAGGACTTAAGTCCATTCTACCTGGAATCACACTTCGCGCAAGTGATCAAAAACCACTGCCGCATAAAACTTGATCCAAGAGAAATATGAAGCCCCGCATTTGCGGGGCTTCCTGCTGATCACCTTAGAAGAGCGATCCCATCTTTGCGTCTCGGAAGAGTGCCTCTTCGCAGAGACTGCAAAGCGAATGAATTTCTGCAAAGAGCGCTGAATCAGCTTCATTTGGGGTTGATGCCGCTGTCGGTACAGCTGCCGCAGGGGTTTGCTGCTGAACCGGCTGCGGCGGAGTCTGCGGAGACGCAGCAGCGGTTTTCTTAGCGTCATGCTCGCGCTTCTTGGCGTCATAAGCCAACTCGAGCGCAGTAAGAACTGCAATCTGATCAATTGCAATAACGCGGCCGGCGGCACGTACGGCGAGCATTTGTTCATTGACCTGGCGCGCACAGTCTTCAAGCATCTTTTCCTCGCCGGTGGTAACGGCAAGGCGGTAGTTGCGATCAAAAATTGTGACGTTGACTTCGGACATGGTGGTCTCCGCGAAGGAAAACGGTCAGGACGCAGAACCAGCGTCACGAAATTGCGACAGCATCTCGTCGACTTTCTTCTTCATTTCATGAAGCTGCTGGCGAGCGCGTTTGAGTTCAGCGTCGCGAACTTCAAGCTGGTGGGCGAGTTGTTGACGCTGATCGCGTTCGTTCTGCAGGCGGTTGATGAGCTGCGTCACGAGACTGCGAAGTCTCTCGACTTCCTGCTGGATGGTAGGCATGCGTTACTCGGCAGAGGATGGGGACGGTTCGGTCGAAGTTTTGGGGGCGGCCGCCGGAATATCGGTCTTAGGCAGACGAGGTTCAAACGTATCAATCGTCCCCAGAATCAATTGGTCGGCCTGCTGTTCATCCGGGAGCGGATCAGATGTCCAGTGATCTACCCGACGGTCTTCATTAAAGAAAACAGTGAGAGAACGAACTTGCTCTTCACCATTGCCGCGCCGCAGATAGTAGGTATAGTCCCAGCGGTTTTCGTGGAACGGATCCTTAATGAGCGGTACGCCGAGCAGAAACTGTACTTGAGCGTCAGTCATGCCCTTCTCAAGCTGCAGCGCCATCTCGCTCGTTACGAGGTTCCCTTGATGTACGTCGGCACGGTAGGGCTTCAAAATGTAGGGCACGTAGGACGTGGCGGTGTCCATCACGTTCGATACGGTAGAGCACCCGCTCAGGCCGATTGCGCATGCAGCCGCCGTCGTAAATGAAAGGATGTGTCGTTTGAGCATAAACCGAATAGAATTGGAATTTCAGTGCAAGATCTCGTCGCGAGCTCTTCAACTGCGTATCATAAAGACTCTATTGAACAAAGACAGGATGGTTAGGTCGTGAAGGAAAACCAACAGCAGCAGTCGGCCGATCTGAAGACCATGGGCCTTAAGGTTACAGTGCCGCGCCTCAAGATTCTAGATTTGTTTCAGAAGCTTTCAGAGTCTCACGAAGCTGGTAAGCGCCATCTGTCAGCTGAAGAAGTGTACAAGCTTCTTCTAGAGGAAAACAGCGACATTGGTCTGGCGACGGTTTATCGTGTGCTCACTCAGTTTGAAAATGCAGGCATTCTTGTGCGCCGTCATTTCGACGAAGGGCGAGCGACCTACGAGCTTCAGGAAGGCCGGCACCATGACCACCTCGTTTGCGTGCGCTGCGGCAATGTTGAAGAATTCGTTGACCCGGAAATTGAGCGCGCTCAGCGGCAGGTTGCAGCACGAAAGGGTTACGAGCTCACCGATCATTCACTTGTGCTGTACGGCATCTGCGGCGATTGCCGCAAGAAGGAGGAACAGAAAAACGACGAGATCTGATGAATTCAGATCGTTGACGCTGTTCTTCAAAGGGCTTTCGAGCGGCATGGCTTGAAGGTCCTTTGTTTTTTCATGATGATCGTGCTGGCTGAATTCAAAAAACAAAGGGCTTGAACTATGCAGTTCAAGCCCTTTGTAAAAATCTGGTACGCGGTACTGGGATTGAACCAGTGACCCCTGCCGTGTGAAGGCAGTGCTCTACCCCTGAGCTAACCGCGCGCTGAGAGAAAAGAAATTGTACTGAGAAAACGATGCTTTGCAAGTGATGCGTCGAGCGGATACCGCCTTTACGCGATCTTACGATAGTTTTTCAGGTCGTTCGCCTCTAGCGGCCTCAACGCCGAGATTAGCAAGTGCATCGGCTTTTTCGTTGCCTGGATCGCCGGCGTGCCCTTTTACCCAATGCCAGTCAATCTGATGCTGACTGACCAATCGATCAAGTTCCTGCCAAAGTTCGCCGTTTTTGACGGGCTTTTTGTCAGCGGTACGCCAGCCGTTCTTTTTCCACCCGTGAATCCACCGTGTAATGCCGTCTTTAACGTAGCTGCTGTCAAGATGAATGATGATGGGACAAGGCCGTTTGACCGCCGAGAGTGCACGAATGACAGCCGTCAGCTCCATTTGGTTGTTGGTTGTAAGCGCGCTGCCGCCATAGAGCTCCAGAGTGTACTTACCCCAGACGAGCCAGGCTCCCCACCCCCCAACACCGGGATTTTTTTTGCAGGCCCCATCAGTCCAAATTTCAAGAACAGTAGGTGTAGGTGCTTGAGTCATGGTGCTTTATGGTTTTCCGCAATTGGTGCGGACGGTGTGATGGAGGTTGGGGAGAAAGTTGACGAGACGCGGCCGGCGGCCGGCACGCCTGAGGTCGGTACTTTAGCTGGAATATTGGCAAATTCGCTGCAGTTGACGATTCTCGCTCCGGGACGCCGCTTAACAGCGGAGAGCAAAAGAATATTTGAGCATTGCGGCAGCCATCTGTCGCCGGCTTTGTCAAGCCACTCCCAAGCATGAAGGCGGCGTGCGCTGCGAAATCCTGGACGATAAAGTCCAAAGCGTCCGCGGTCAATTTCCAGTCCGAGAAGCGCAAACCAGTCCTTGAGGCGTCGAAGCGGAATCGGCGCCATGTCGGTAGGCAAATAGGGCTTGGCGCCGAGCCGGACAGTCTGCTGCCGCATCCACCAAAAGCCTGCGCCGTTGAAGGCGGTAAGAATAAGCCGGCCTTCAGGTTCGAGCACTCGAACGGCTTCGTGAAGTGCCTGCTGAGGGTTAGGGGAAAGTTCCAGCACGTGCGGAAGCGTCACTAGATCCATCGATTCATCAGCGATAGGCAAGAGCTCCGGCGCAGCGACGATGCAGCCGAGATCTCCGCTTAAGACGTCGGCGGAAACGGAAACCGTACTCTGCAGTTCGATCAGCCACTTCGACTGCATACGATTTTCGGCAAGCGTGTTGAGTTCGGGCATGCCGATCTGCAGCGCGCAGCTGCCGAAGACATCAACCGTCAATTCATCGTAGGCTTCAGCTTCCCATTCAAGGAGCAGTCGGCCTGGCGATGTGCGCAGGAACCCGTCAAACGTAAGACGTGCAGGCAGAGCTCCCGCGCCCTTGTCAGGGCGCTCGGAGCGCCCAAAAAAGCGCTGGAACATAGGTGCAGTTAACAACTCGTTGCGGAAACTTGCCCGCTGCAGAAGATTGAAGCAGGCAGAAATGCCCGGATGACGGAAGTCCGAGGCATTACAAGCATTAAGATTAACGGATTATGCAGGCCTTACGCCCGTTAACTGTTCCGGAAGTTCTCCGCTCATGAACCCGTCGTCTTTTCGATCTGCCCTTACTCAATTGTCTGTCGCGCTTTTCATAGCAACTGCGGCGGTTCATCCGACTTATTCCTTTGCGGAGGATGCTCCTCAGGATGCCCAAACGAATGCATCTGCTGGAGGGACTGTGGTCGAGACTGCGTTAACGGAAGCGGCTTTGGAGCGTGAGTCCGCAGTGCCCGCCAGCGTTTGGGATCGAATTCGCGGAGGTTTTGGTATTCCGGAACTGAATTCGCCTTTGGTGGATCGGTGGACGACGTATTACGCTAAGGATCCGGAGTATGTGCAGCGCATGGCGATGCGTGCGAGTCAATATCTCTACAACATCGTCGAAGAGGTGGAGTCTCGCGGACTGCCAATGGAGCTTGCACTTTTGCCTTTTGTAGAAAGCGCCTTCCAGCCCGAAGCTCTTTCTCGCGCAAAAGCGTCCGGCCTTTGGCAGTTCATGCCGGCAACAGGCGCGGATTATGCGCTTGAACAAAACCTCTGGCGCGATGACCGAAACGATGTATTGGAAAGCACTCGGGCGGCACTCGACTACTTCGAATATCTGCACGGGATGTTTAATGACTGGCAGTTGGCGCTCGCTGCCTACAATTGGGGTGAAGGAAGTGTTCGGCGTGCTGTAGAGCGTGCCAAACGGAGCCACAAGGCAACAGACTACGCGCATTTGAAAATGCCTCGAGAAACGGCCAACTACGTTCCAAAACTGGAGGCTATCAAGCGCATCGTGAAGGATCCGGGCCGCTATGGCATTGAACTGCCCGACGTTGGCAACGAGCCCTTCTTTGTACGAATTACAAAACCTCGCGATATTGACCTTAAAACGGCGGCGGAACTGGCCGGCATGTCTGAAGCGGAGTTCCGGCAGCTCAACCCGAGCTTTAAGCTTCCGGTCATTGTGGCATCGCACAACAATGTGATGCTTCTGCCGGCAGATCGTCTTGACTTTTTCGTCGACAATCTCGCAAGCTGGATGGATTCTGGACAGCCGCTTTCACGGTGGACAACCTATCGACTGCAGGCAGGGGATACGCTGGCTTCTGTGGCTGAACGCTCTGGCATGACAGAATCGTTCTTGCGTGAAGTGAATGGTATCCCTGCTGGCCGCAAAGTGCTTCCGAATTCCACGCTGCTTGTTCTCGCGGATGCAGATGAGCAGACAGACATCGCTGCGGAAGAAGCAGATGCGAAGCTTCGCCTTTCGCCGCTTACGACTTGGCGCCGTGTCACTTATCGTGTGCGTTCGGGCGACACACTGTCGAGCATTGCGCGCCGTTGGCACATTACGGTGAAATCAATCGTACAGGGCAACCGACTTCGCTCAGATCGTCTGCATTCCGGGCAGCGTTTGGTGCTCACGGTGCCCAATGTTGCGCGTGAACCGATTCGTACTGCGGCTAAAACTTCGGCACCATCCTCTTCTGGACACATTATTTATGCGGTAAAGCGCGGTGATTCGCTGGCGTCTATTGCCAAGCGCTACGGCGTTTCGACGGCATCCCTTAAAACGACGAATCGATTGAGCTCCAATACCATCAGAGCCGGACAGCGACTGCGCATTCCAAAGTCGGGTGAACCTATCGAGGAAGAAACGACAACCTATGTCGTTCAACAAGGGGACACCTTTACTTCGATTGCCAATCGGTACGGCGTGAGTGTTGTGAAGCTAAAGCGCTTAAATCGGCTTACCTCCAATGCTCTGAAGGCGGGCGATCGGTTAGAGATTCCGGAGAGCGATGCGCCTAAAGCACCGCCCGCACCAGCAACGGCAGCAAGCCCGAGAACCACAGTGCATAGCGTGGTCTCTGGAGATACGCTTACGTCGATTGCTGAGCGCTACGGTACAACCGTGGCAAAGCTGAGAAGTGCCAATGGATTGAGAAGTTCAAGACTCTCAATTGGTCAGCGTCTGGTGATTCCTGCATCAGCTTCCAAAGTAGTAAGTGCTAGTGAACCCCGCAGATACCGCGTTCGTTCTGGAGATACGCTCACTTCCATTGCTGCGGCCCACAACGTGTCTATTGCTGACCTGATGAGTTTTAACGGGCTTACGACAAGTCGCCTGAACGTTGGGCAGTCACTGCGCATTCCTTAATTCACTCTGCTGGCCGTTCGTCCGTTTGGATGTGCGTATTTAAGGGGAAATTATCCGAGCGGTAGACTGCCCGCTTAAAATGGCGGGCAGCATTACGAGTGCTGACGCCGTCTGCACTCCAATTTCATATTGATGGGGGAGACCCCGCTGCCAATCATAACGACAGCGTTTTTCCCATCCCTATTAAAAGAGGACCAACATGGGATTCCTGACCGGCAAAAAGCTCCTGATCACGGGTGTTATCTCCAACCGTTCCATCGCCTACGGCATCGCCGAAGCTTGTCATCGTGAAGGTGCTGAACTGGCTTTTACGTATTCCGATGAACGCTTCGCAGAACGCCTGAAGGGATTTGCCGCGCAGTTTGGCAGCGATATCGTGCTTCCGATGGACGTTACCAAAGACGATCAGATTGCTGCCGTTGTTGAGACGCTCACGGAAAAGTGGGGTGGGCTCGATGGATTCGTTCATTCCATCGGCTACGCTCCTCGTGAGTCAATCGCCGGCGATTTCCTTGAAGGTTTCTCTCGCGACGCTTTTCACACTGCGCTTGATATTTCAACGTATTCCTACCCGGCCCTGGCCAAGGCCTTCCTGCCGATGATGAAGGGACGCAATGCGTCTTGCCTTACGCTGACTTATCTGGGCGGAGAGCGTGCCGTTCCAAACTACAACACGATGGGTTTGGCTAAGGCAGCGCTTGATGCGTCAACGCGCTATCTGGCTCAGTCACTCGGCCGTGAAGGCATTCGCGCCAATGCCATTTCCGCCGGTCCGATCAAGACGCTCGCTGCATCCGGCATTAAGGGCTTTAGCAAGCTTTTGCGTGTGATGGAAAAGAATGCGCCGCTCGGTCGTACGGTGACCATTCAGGAAGTGGGCAATACTGCTGCTTTCCTGCTCTCTGATCTGGCGAGCGGCATTACCGGCAACATCTGCTACGTTGATGCGGGCTTCCACGCCGTGGCAGTAGCTGACGTTGAAGAAGACTAATCAGCCTTTAAACTAAAGACAGGGCTCCGTCTGGCGACATCAGGCCACGGAGCCTTTTCTTTGAATACACACTTAATACACTGTATGAGGGCACAACGTGGTCGAAGATAACGAGAAAAACGCTAAGCGAATTTCTGTTGTGCTCCTGACGCGCAATGAAGTGCATAACATTGAAGCGTGTCTTAAAAGCTGCAGTTTCGCCGACGAGTGGATCGTCGTGGACGACGGCAGCTCCGACGGTACAGTGGAAACGGCCCGACAACTTGGGGCGAAGGTCTTCTCTCGAAGTCTCGGCGGGGACTGGGCGTCGCAGAAAAATTTTGGTATTGAGCAGGCTGCAGGTCCATGGATTTTTTTGATTGATGCAGATGAGCGCGTAACCCCGGATCTGGCCAAACAGCTGCAGGATGCGGCGTCCGGATCGAGATGTGCATACTTCGTGCAGAGGCACAACGCTTTTCGGCATATTCATGCTACACATGGGATTCTCCGACCCGATTGGGTTTGCCGCATGGTGCCTAAGACGTCAGTCAAGGTATACGGACGTGTGCATGAAGAAATTCGTGTGAATTGTGAGAAAAAACGCCTCGGCGGTACAGGTCTCACGCACTACCCCTACCGGAGTTGGAAGCTTTATTTCAATAAGTTCAATACGTACACCGAACTTTCGGCAGAAAAGTATCTTGAAGAGGGCCGGAACGTTTCCTTCGTGAAGGACATCATGCTTCGCCCAATATGGGCTTTTCTCAAGGTCTATTTCATCAATGGCGGTGTGCTTGACGGTCGTGCGGGTTTCATCTTCAGTATCAATCACGCTTTCTACACAATGAATAAATACGTCAAATACTATTTTCTGAAATACTATTCTGGTGAACTTTGAGCCTCTGGATATCAGCTATGAAAACCGTCGGCGTATTCGTCAAACCAACTGAAAATCTCAGTGAACCCCTTGAACATTTGGTGAGTGTGCTTCGTCGTGCGGGATGCAAGGTCCTTTTAGAGGAACGCGCGGCTCAAGCTCTCGGTAATCCTGATGGAGGCTTCCCTCGCCCTGAGTTGGGACGTCGCAGCGACGTGGCCGTGGTACTGGGTGGTGATGGAACATTGCTTGGTGTCGCTCGACAGATTGCGGATTCCCATTGTCCATTGATTGGTGTAAATGCCGGTCGTCTAGGCTTCATTACCGACGTTGTGCTTGACGATATGGACAGGGTGCTGCCTGCCATGCTGGCCGGAGAATGTTCAGCAGACCAACGTCATCTGCTCGAAGGCGTGGTGTTTCGCAATGGGCAAGAAATCTTTCGCAATGTTGCAGTGAACGATATTGGTTTCAGCCATGGCCGTGCCGGAGGCATGGTTGACTTCATCATCTATGTCGACGGGAAGCAGATGAGTGCTCAGTCGGCAGACGGTGTTGTCTGTTCGACCGCCACGGGGTCAACCGCCTATGCACTCGCTGCCGGCGGTCCCATTTTGCATCCTTCAATGGATGCCGTTGTATTGGTGCCGGTCGCTCCGCATACGCTTTCCAATCGTCCCATCGTATTGCCGTCCTCAAAGCGCATTGAAATCGAACTTGTAAACGCTCGTGATGCAACAGCGTATTTTGACATGCAGGAGTTCTGTGACGTCGAACCGGGTGACATGCTTCGCATTCAGCGCTCGGAACGTGTGATGGAGATTCTTCATCCGCTCAATTACGACTATTACGACTTGCTCCGCCGAAAATTGAAGTGGAACTATTCACCCACCAGTGTGAAGCACCACGAGCAGATCAGTGGCTGAAGGAAGCTCTTACGATGCTTACAACGCTCAACCTTAAAGACTTCGTCATCGTTGATCAGCTTTCGCTTGATCTCTCTACGGGCTTCACGGTTTTGACCGGTGAAACCGGTGCCGGCAAATCCATTTTGATTGATGCAATTCAATTGATTCGCGGAGCTCGAGCTGATGCTGATATGGTGCGTAAGGGCGCTGAACGAGCCAATATCATTGCTGAATTCATGCCTTCGAAAGAGGCTCTTCGGTGGCTTGAAACCAATGATTTGCAGGATTCCAGCGCGTCAACGGTGCTTGTACGCCGCAGCATCGATAAAAACGGACGCTCACGTGCCTGGATCAATGGCATTACGGTGACGCTCTCGCAACTGAAGGAGCTTGGCGACACTTTAGTCGATATACAAGGGCAGCATGCGCATCAGCTTCTTTTAAAGACGCAGAATCAATTGAAGCTGCTTGACGCTTATGCAGAAAACACAGCTCAGCTTGAGGCGGTTAAAAAAGCTTTCGCGACTTGGAACACCAAAGCCAAGCGTCTTGAAGAAGCGAGTTCGAGTGCAGAGGTTCGTACCGCCAAAATCGAGCAGCTCACCTGGCTGCTTGAGGATCTCTCCACGTTGGCGCCTAAAAAGGGCGAGTGGGAGTCGCTTAACGAAGAACATACTCGACTTTCCCACGGTGTTTCTATTATTGAAGGTCTCACTGCGTCTGTTGATTGGCTTACCCAAGGTGAAGATTCGGCGTCTGATTTGGTTTCACGTGCGCAATCTCGTGTTGATGATTTGTCTAATTACGACGAACGTCTCAAAGGTGTCAGTGAAACTCTGACTACGGCAGCTGAGCTGATTGATGATGCGGCACACGATCTTGAACGGATCCTGGATAAGACAGAAGCGGATTCCAATCGTTTTGAGAAAGTAGATCGACGCGTATCCAAATACTTTACGATGGCACGAAAGTATCGTACTGAACCGGAGGTGCTTTATGCCTTTGAGGCAGAAAATAAGCGTCGTTTGGAGGAGCTGCAGAACGACGAAAATCTGGATGCTTTGAGGGCTGAAGAAGCTGAGGCAAGAGCAATCTATGATGCAGCAGCGGAAGGGCTCACAAAAATTCGTCGAGAAGCGGCAGCACGTTTCGCCAAGGCGGTTACGAATGAAATGCAAACGCTGTCTATGAAGGGCGGACGATTTGAAGTAAACCTTGTCCCCATTCCGCGCAGTGAAGTCGGCGTTGAAAAGTGTGAATTCTTAATGGCAGGCCACCCTGGCGTCGATGTGAGTCCCTTGGCTAAGGTGGCGTCCGGCGGGGAGCTGTCTCGCATTGGTCTAGCGATTTTTACATTAACCAGCCGTAATACAAGCGTCCCGACGCTTATCTTTGACGAAGTCGACAGTGGCGTAGGGGGTGCTACAGGTGAAGTGGTTGGCCGAATGATGAAGCAGCTTGGTTTGACGAGGCAGGTGCTTTGCGTGACGCATTTGCCGCAAGTAGCTGCTTGCGGCGACCATCATCTCAAAGTCGAGAAGGTTTCTGACGGTATTGAGACCGTGAGCTATTTGAGAGAACTTGCCCCAGCCCAGCGTGTTGAAGAGATTGCCCGCATGTTGGGAGGACTCCTCATCACGCAGAAAACTAAAGTACTCGCCGAAGAAATGGTTAAAGCAAACCTTTCTCAGGAAGAGTGATTTTATTTTGAAGTCGTTGCTCGAGACGTTGACGATTGATGCCTGCTAAATGTCGATCATTTTCAGGGTGATACAGATGAAAAACAGTCGTTGCGAAAAGACCAAGTTTGCGTTGCATCCCAAGATTGATCAAACGGATCGCTAGGTCGGAGTCTTCAAATCCCCAACCTTCATAGGCTTCATCGAATCCATTGACAGCTAAAAAATCTTGCCGCCAAACCCCTAAGTTGCAAGTTCGAACTTTTGCCCATGATGTTGGTTTAAGTTTACGCATTGATCCCAATGGGATTTTAAGAAGCGGTATAAGGCGATTGATGTGTTCTTTGTGTCTTAAAACGTTTAAACCGAATAGATCTGTAAAAGAGATTCTGTGTGTTTCAATTGCATGACTGAGCATTTCATCCAACAAAACTCGATTGCCCGCAACAAATGCATGTTTTTCTGAGAGTGCTAGGTGTTGCTGAATCCAGTTCGGGCGGGGAATACAGTCCCCATCAAGAAATAAAAGGTAATCGCCAGAACTCATCCGGACGGCATTGTTGCGAGCAGATGCAGCACGAAATCCTCGGTCATCTTGCCAGGCATGCAGTATTGGAAAGGCTGACTGTTGCTGGAAATTCTCAATAATTTGTTGAGTATCTTTTGTGCTGCCGTCATCAGCAATGCAAACTTCAAAGTCTTGAATTGTTTGCAGCTTCAATGCCTCAAGCACTGTCAGCAATGCTTGAGGGCGATTGTAAGTAGACAAAATGATGCTGGCTTTCATGACGCATTCACGATTTTCTTCATTGCGCCTAAAACTTCATCCACAGTTGGCCATCCATTTTCGCTGCCCAGGACAATAGCCCTAGGGTTCCACGGACGTGTGCGAACTGGGTTCGTAACGCCGATCAATGTAATCTGATTGGCGCCGACCGCTGCAGCTACATGGCTCATGCCGGAATCGTTGGCAATGACTACACGTGCATGTTTTGCAAGCGCAGCAATAGTGCCGAGAGATGTCGGAGGACAAATTTTGGCGTCTGGGCAGGCAGCTTTCGCCAATTCGATCTCTCGAGCGGCAGGAAAGACGACTGGTTCAATACCCATATCACGAAGCGGTCCACACAGCTCGTTGAAGTGTTTCCAGTGCTTCTCTTTCCCGTGGTGCAGCCCTCGAGCGATTGGTGCAAGAAGGGCATAGTTGGCAGGAATGCCGCACTGTGCTATCAAATTTCTAGCCCCAGCTTCATGACGTTTGAGTGGTTTGAGACCAAGGCTTGGCGGTACCTTATCCCAGGCTGGTTTAATATCCCAAGCTTCAAGTGCTTCATGAGCAAGTCTGAAGAACCGTTCAACTTCATGCATCACCGTGTTAGGTTCGGGTACAACCTTATCTAACAGAATACGGCGAAAATCTGTGGGAAATCCCGCACTGCGAATACCCCCGATACGATAAAGAAGAGCTGAACTAAATGAGTTGGGGAAGAGCAACCCTTTGGGATGTCCTCCCCAACGACGTGCAATATTGCGTATGCGATCAAGATCTTCTGTGACATGACCTTCAATAGGCTCAAATCGCCAGCCTGTGCCGGCTAGAAGATCTTCGGCCCAGCGTTTGCCTGTCAATACAGGGGTGAGACCACTTGCCTCGAGAAGTCGTAGCCCCGGCAAAGCCATGCAACAATCGCCGACATGATTAGGGATGCGACAGGTGATATAGAAATTATTCATCGAGATGTTAGACGAGCATTAAAAGATGTGAGCTGCTTGAAGAATTTTAGTTACATGTTCTTCTTCGGTATCCGGAGATAAAATATATTGCAATGGATTGTTGAGTTTGTGTTTATGCTGAATGGCCGCAGTAATGGCTGTTTCAAGAGATCCTTCGTTCAATCCATCAAATAATATTTTGGCTTCAGAGTGGATTATTTCATTGGAAAATATATTTTTTGATAGGATAACAGGAGTGCCGCTTAATATACTCTCAATAGCAACCATCCCGAAAGCTTCGTATCGAGATGATAAAATGAGATAATCTACAAATTTATAAATCACTTCCATATCATGCCGAAAACCTATATAGAAAACGTTTCTAGAAGCCTTTATTGGTCGCCCAGCTACTATTAATGATATGGGTAAGTCAGTTTGGTTGAAAAATTTTACGAGAAAATCTAAACCTTTAACATAATGATTGCCAGCTGATGGAATTAAAAATGTAGTATGCTTTTCTGGAATCCCGTTGAGATGGAAGAAATTTAAGCGGTCCGATTGGTTTGCAGGTGAATTATTGAATTTCGACGTGTCGAATGGTGCGTAAATCGTAGTTATTTTAGATGTGGGTATATTATAAAGATTGTGAACTTCATCAGCCATTCCGTTGGAGTGAGCAACAATTAATTGACCTCTTTGGTAAAATGTTTCTTCGAGACTGATCATTTTTTTATCAAAAAAAGATGGTCTTCTTTTTATGGCATTTAGATACCCCTTATGTGTTCCGCCGCAGATGCAAATACTAGCTCTGGGATATCTGTTGCACGAAATAATTCCATCTAAATTATATTTTTTAGATATTTTTTCTACTCGGTAATTATAGAAGTAGTCGCGAAGTTTGGTTGGTAGCCATCGACAGTTTATTAATTCTAATTTAAATCTTAAATTAGTTGTTGCGTTCTCATCTATCTTCTTAGTAAAAACTACGGGTTCAATATTTAGTTCATTAAGGCCTTTAACTAAGGCAAGGGAATACCTTCCCATACCCCCATCAAGTCTGAGTGAGTGGCATGCGATACCGATTGCTGGTGTCTGATGACGGGATGTAAACAATGCTTGACTGGACATTTTAAATCATGCGTGTTGGAAAATTAAAAGATAGCTGTTAATTAACTCTTTTCCTAGTATCATGGCGCATTAGTCTTGACCCTGCCGTATTGAAAGTGAACTTTAAGTACATTCCCATATTAGGCAATCCGCAATTGCTCAGATTGTTCCGATATCTTCCACCCTATAAAAAGTACATCATAGGGGCTGCATTGGCCATGATTGCGGGCGGAGGAGCCTCTTCATTGATTGCTTTGGTACTTGGCAAACTGACGGATATGGCTTTCTACCAGCAGGATTCGGTTGTTGTTTATCTTGCTCCTGTCGCTCTACTAGGTATTTCGGTATTACACGGCGGCAGTCAGTACCTTAGCCAATTTCTCTTGGTGCGTGTTGCGCAAGGAGTAATGCTTGAAATCCGAACGTTAATGTTCAAACGTATTCTCCGTTGGGGGGATGATCTCTTTATGAAGTATCGCTGCGCAGAGGTGCAGGCGAAGTTCATCAATGAAGCCTCCACAGCTCTGACCAATGCGGCTGGCGTACTCACCATCATCATTCGTGACTCCATTCAAATTGTCTGCCTTTTAGGTGTGCTTTTTTGGCATAACTGGTTGCTTACATTAGTGACCTTCATCGTGGGGCCAGTCATTGCCTTAATTCTTAAATGGGTGAACCGACATATCAAGCGTTTGACAACGCAGACGCAACAAACATTTGGGGAGCTGATCGGCACAATTCAGGAAAGTTACAGCGGTGAGCGAGTGGTCAAAGTCTATGATGGCTATGACTATGAGATAGCGCGTTTTCGAGAGGTCAATGAAAAACTGCGTTCACTGACCTTGAAAGCGCAAAAGGTTTACTCTGCAGGGACGCCGCTCACTCAGTTCACTTCGATGGCAGGGGTATCGATTGTTATTGTTTTCGCCCTGATGCAGGCCAATATGGGACTGCTAACTGTTGGGGAGTTCACAACATTTTTAGCGGCAATGCTTTTGCTGCTGCCGCCCATCCGAAAACTCTCTAGCGTCAACGGTACAACGGCAGCAATGACTGCAGCTGCAGAAAGCTTATTTCGCGTGATTGATGAACTGCCGGAAAAAGATGCCGGTACAAAGACTCTAGAAAACTATAGTGGTGCCGTAGAATTCCGCGATGTGAGTTTTGCTTACCCTAACGAGGATAAGCAGACAATTAGCCATTTCTCGCTATCAGTTAAGCCTGGGGAGATGATTGCGTTAGTCGGGTCGTCCGGAGCAGGTAAATCGACCCTCATCAATTTGATCCCTCGCTTCTGGGTTCCTACTGAAGGTGAGATCTACTTCGACGGCATTGCGCAGAGTGAGCTCACTCTCAAGAGTTTGCGTAAGCAAATAGGCCTTGTCAGTCAAGACGTAACAATTTTTGATGACACAATAGCCAACAATATTGCTTATGGCTGTCGTGACAAGGTGACTCGGGAACAAATTGAAGCTGCAGCAGAGGCTGCAGCATTGACAGACTTCATCAAAACCCTGCCGGAAGGGTTGGATTCTCAGGCTGGACCCAACGGCAACCATTTGTCTGGTGGGCAGCGGCAGCGTGTTTCTATCGCCAGAGCATTTCTTAAGAACGCACCCATCTTACTCTTGGATGAGGCAACAAGTGCTTTGGACACGGAAAGTGAAAAGCACATTCAGAAGTCGCTGGATACGCTCCTTAAGGGACGTACATCATTTGTTGTTGCACATCGCTTGTCAACCATCATCAATGCTGACCGCATTATTGTGATGAAGGATGGCGGTATCGCCGAAATTGGTATGCATGAAGAGTTGCTTGCCAAAGGCGGGTTGTACAACCATCTTTATACTCTTCAGTTTTCGAAAGAGAACTGAGTCTGCTTCATGTTTATCGGGATCATTTTCGGCATCATCGCCTGTGCTCTGTGGGGACTTGTCTACATCATCCCGCTGTGGCTCTCTACATATGACCCGATGCTGATAGCGCTGGCTAGATACACGATTTTTGGTCTTTTTTCGGCAGCACTTCTGGTTTTCAACGGAAAGTATCTGACTCAAGTCTCCAAAAAAGATTGGATTAGCGCTACTGCCTTAGGCGTGGTGGGAAATCTTTTTTTCTATTGGCTGTTGGCGTCTGCAGTTCAATTGGCTGGCGCGCCGATTGCGGGTGCTTTTACTGCGGTTATTCCAATTAGTGTGGCCATTGTGGCAAATTCCTCAGCAAGGCGGCGTGGGGCTGGAGTGCCTTGGAGCAGTCTCGTTTTCCCGCTCAGCTTGGTGGCTGCCGGTATGGTCTGCCTCAATTGGACAGAGTTCAGCTACTTCCTTGCGAATTCTAATGAGCCTCCTGCAGGATTCTGGCTGGGGGTGTTCTATGCATTTTTAAGTTTGTTGGTTTGGACGTGGTATCCAATCAGCAATGCGAACTGGTTAATTGCGCATCCGAAAATTTCTCCAATGTTTTGGACGGCAGCTCAAGGTGCTGCAACTCTGCCGACAGCAGCCATTGGTTTGGCAGCATATGCCGCTATGACGGAGTCCTCAACTTCACTCTGGCAGCCTACACCGACACATTTTTTAATCGGCGTATTATTTTTGGGGATCGTGTGCTCCTGGCTTGCCATTTGTTTTTGGAATGATATGAGTCGCAGATTGACTCCCGCCTTGGGCGGTCAAATGATTATTTTCGAAACGATCTTCGCAGTGATCTATGCGCACATTATGCGACAGGCTTTGCCTACAACATTAATGAGTGTCGGTATGGTGCTTCTTTTGGCAGGTGTTTTTGCTTCAGTGCGAGTATTTCATCGCACTGAGATTAAAGCAATGTAGAGCCTATCGGTGTATGGCAGCAGAGTGCGTTCCAAACTTTCTCTACAGAAATACTCTGCATGCAACGTGATAGTTGAGGCGGGTTGTAGTGAGCGCAGAGATGTCGAGTACAGCCTGAGCAAGGGGTATCCGTGTTATCTCGTCGCACAATGGTGACGTTGCCTACTGTTTGAATATCTAAATCGTTGGAATAAGGTGTTGATTGGCCGCATTTCGGCGCTGGACCCCATGCGTCGACAGGCGTTGGACCATAAAGACAGACACAGGGTATGCCCGTAGCTGCAGCGATGTGCGATGTTGCTGTATCAACGCCAATATAGGCGACTGCCCCCATGATGATTCGCGAGGTCTGTCCAAAACTGGCATGACCCGCCGCAATGAAGGTTTTTTGGGGAGGAAGCGCTTCAGTAATTTTGAGGAGATAGTCAACATCTCCTGGCCCTCCTGTGAAACAAATGCCATATCCGGCTGTCATAAGCAGGTGTGCTAGTTCGATCCACTTTTCTATGCCCCAATTTTTGTCTTGGTATCGAGACTTACATTGGCATACGACGTACGGCCCAAGCATATGTAACCTTGCTTGAAGGTCGGTTGATAATTCCCGATCAGGATAAATAGGGCAGAGTTTAGGGGCTGTTCCCTTGAAAAGTGGGCCGAGAAGAGGTTGTGTGCGTTCAAGGATTTGGCCGCCGACATAATCTATTTGATCTGTAATCAGAATTCGTTTCCAAAGTTCCTCTAGAGATGGATACGGACGCACCATCACTTGATGCTTTGCTGCAAAGTAACCATATAGAACAGTGCGGGTACTATTCATAGTAATTAATGCCCAGTCGTATTTGTTCCACGATGCGAGGTGACTGCAGGCTTGTACAAACTTATTGGGGTGATGTTCAACACCTATTACATGACTAATATCCTGAATGCCTTCCAGAATGGGAGCGTTGTCCTTAAAGGTGAGCATATCAATCTGACTTTTAGGAAAGCGGGCTTTTAGTGCTGGTGCCAAAGCAGTAGCCAAGAGGCAGTCACCAAGATAGCGAAGGGAAACGATGAGGAATTTCATGAACGTAAGATGAATGGGGGCAAGAACTTGCCTAACGATTAGCCCTTTACAATGTGCACACTATTCAAACGGCAAGTTGAGCATTGTCCTGTGGAACAAATACTTATCAATACTTCTAGAGAAGAAACGCGTGTCGCTATTTTAGATGACGGCCTTCTTCAGGACCTCTTTATTGAACGAGCCTGCGCTCGCGGGCTAGTCGGAAACGTTTACTGGGGGCAGGTTGTTCGCGTTCTGCCGGGAATGCAAAGCGCATTTCTGGACATTGGTCTGGAGCGGACGGCATTTCTGCACATTGCAGAGATTGAAGGAGCTAGAACGGACACTGGAACATTCAAGCCGATAGAGTCTCTTCTGCATGAAGGACAGCGTTTGATGGTTCAGGTGGCTAAGGATCCGATCGGTACCAAAGGCGCACGGTTGACAACAACGATTTCACTTGCTGGCCGTAAGCTTGTTTATCTCCCCAACGATTCTCATATTGGAGTTTCTCAGCGTATTGAGGATGCAGCTCTGCGGGAAGAACTCAGGACTCTCGCAACGACTGCTCGGCAAAAGGATGAAAAGGGCGGCTATATCGTTCGGACTTGCGCTGAAGAAGGGGCAACAGAACAGGAATTCCTTTCTGACATGGCTTATCTGGCTCGGTTGTGGGATGGCATTCGTCATCGGGCGCAGGAAGTCAAGAAGCCGACATTGCTGTACCAAGATTTGACGTTAGCTCAAAGAACGCTGCGCGATATGGTGCATGAAGGGACCGCTGTCATTGAGGTTGATGATGAGGCTGAATATGAAGCCTTATTAGAGTTTGCCAAGCATTTCGTGCCTGCGGCGGTTGACAAACTCCATCATTATGAGGGAGAGCGACCGCTTTTCGAACAGTATGACATTGATGAAGAAATTGAACTTGCACTTGGGCGCCGAGTTGAGCTGAAGAGCGGCGGATACCTTGTGTTCGACCAGACGGAAGCAATGTCGACGATCGATGTCAATACAGGCGCTTATGTTGGGAAACGAGACTTCAGCGATACCGTTTTCAAAACCAACTTAGAGGCTGCTCAGGTTATTGCTCGCCAGCTTCGTTTACGCAATCTCGGCGGCATCATCATTGTCGACTTTATTGACATGGCTAAAGACGAACACCGCGAAGCGGTGCTGAGCGAATTGCGTCGAGCTGTTTCACTTGATCGCACCAAGATGACGGTGAGCGGCTTTAATGAACTCGGTCTCGTTGCAATGACGAGGAAGCGCACACGTGAATCTCTTGCCCATACCCTCTGCGAAACTTGTCCTGTTTGCGGTGGGCGCGGGGAGATTAAAACAGCGAGAACGGTTTGTTATGACATTCTGCGCGAAATTACGCGCTTAGCGAAACTCTATAAGGAAATGAAGGAATTTCGTATTTTGGCAAGCCAAACCGTCATTGACTTACTGCTTGAAGAAGAATCACAGGCGCTCGAGCTGTTGCAGCAGGCGATCGAACGCCCCATCCTGCTGGAGGTGGAATCCGTTTATACGCAGGAGCAATGGGATGTCATCATCGCTTAAAAATAAGAAGGACAGCATCATGACTCAATCTTCGATGGGCGCCCAATCTGTTGAGCCAACCTTTTATTGGTATGACTATGAAACTTTTGGTGTCGATCCCCGCAAGGACAGACCGGCGCAATTCGCCGGGCGACGCACAAGACTTGATTTGTCGCCCCTTTCGGACGATACCGGTGAAATTTTCTACTGTCGCCCAATGGATGATCAGCTGCCTAATCCTGAAAGCTGTCTGTTGACCGGCATTACGCCGCAATGCTGTGCAGAAAAAGGCGTTTGCGAAAGTGAATTTGCGGATTTGATCTGGGAGCGGCTCAATACTCCTGGAACCGTCAGCATTGGCTACAACACATTGGGGTTTGATGACGAAGTCAATCGCTTCCTCTTCTGGCGCAATTTTCTTGACCCGTACACTCATAGTTGGGCAAAAGGATGTTCCCGATGGGATCTATTTCCTGTTGTCTGTGCTGCATGGGCGCTTCGCGGAGACACCATCAAGTGGCCTCGATGGGAAGAGATCGATCCAATAAAGTACCCGAAGGCCGAAGGTCGTAAAGGCGTGTGCTTCAAGCTGGAGTTTTTGACAAAGGCCAACGGGATTGAACATGGTCATGCGCATGATGCGCTTTCTGACGTCGAAGCCACAATTGGAATGGCGAAACTTTTGGCGGAGAGGGAGCCCAAGCTATGGCGTTGGGCTTTCGAAAATCGGACGACAGCCAAAGTGTCTGCTGCAGTAGCGGATATGAAACCTGTGGTCTGGGTTACGCCTAAATTTGGTATCGCTCGGGGATGTACGGGGATCGCAGCTTGCTTCTTTCAAGAGAAGCACGATTGTTGGATGTGGGATCTTTCTTTTGATCCGACAGTATTGCAATCGCTCTCTTATGAAGAAATCAAGCAGCGGCTCTTCCCTTCGATAAAGGAGCGAGCGCAGGGTATTGAGCGGCTGCCGATCCGGCGATTGAAGGCGAATGCTTCACCGTTTGTGTGTGCAAATCTCAAAGTGCTCTCTCGGGAGCGGGCACAGAAATACGGCATTGATCTGGACGTTGTTGCCGCTAATCTTCAAAAACTGAGGACTGTGGCGCCGGCGGTACAGACCATTTTTGCGGAACTGGCTGCAGAACGGCGCTCTAACGATGTAGCGGCGCCAAGCGTGGATCCTGATCAATCTCTCTATTCCGGATTTGCGAGCAGTGGAGATAAGGCGCGATTTGTTCAGATCCGCAGCATGACGCCCGAGCGTCTCGCTGCGGAAGCCCCAAAATTTCGTTTTGATGACCAGAAGTTTGCTGAAATGCTCTTTCGCTTCCGCGCACGGAACTGGCCTGAAATGCTCTCAGCCGAAGAGACTGAACGGTGGAGGCAGTTCTGTGCAGATCGGGTCATGTCAGGACGAGACGGGATGCTTCAACTTTCCGACTATTTTGATCAGATCGATGAAGCGCAAGCAAGCGGACTCTATGATGATGAAAGACATCAACAAGTGCTCGAAACACTTTACGATTGGGGTGAAACACTTGGGAACCGTCTGATCGATTGAATACGAAATAAGTTGTTTTCGTACCAATTGAGTTCATGCGCAGTACGACGAATCGTGGTTCGTCGTACTGTTGCGCGAAAGGAGAAGAATGATGGGCAGAAAAAAAATTGGTTTGACTTCGGGGCTGAATCCGCTGCCGGCTTTGAAGATGAAGTCTTGTCTGATCGGTGTCGGCGCCAAACTTGACCTGCCGGTCGAAGTGGTGGAAAGCAATGTAGAGCTTCCGCTCGATGCTCCCACACCGCGTATAGCGCTCGCAGACCGCAAGATTACGGCTCTGATTGCGCTTGAACATCTTCAGCGTCAAGGCTGTGAAGCCGCAGTGCTGGCTGACATTAAGAGCGAACCTTTTCTTGATGAGTTGAGAAAGGAGTTGGAGATTCCGATTGTTTCGCTGCTGGCAAAATTGGATGACAAGGTGAAAAGCGGCACTATCCAGACAATGGCTTGTCTTGGGACTGCTGTGCCGCAGGAATTCTTCGCAGAGCATTTTGGTCCAGCGGTCAAATGGGTTTCTCCCGACGAGGAGATGAAGGCAGAATTTGCCAAGATCCAAAATCCGTGCGAGGGATTGCGCCGCAATGGTTTGACGCCGGCATTTAAAGCCTACCTCGTTAAGGCCGGTCATGAACTCATGGCACAAGGCGCGGAGGTGCTGATTCCTAATTGCTCGCAGATGGCTCGTTTTGTCGAAGAACTTCGAGCTGAAGGTCTGCCCGTAGAAGATCTCCTTTCTGATGCGGCTGAAATGGCCGTTGCTTCAACTCCCGCTCGTCGGCCTAAGCCCTTTAAGGTCGGACTAATTGGGGGATTAGGGCCGGCTGCAACAGTGGATCTTTACGACAAAATTGTGAAGGCAACACCTGCCAAGACGGATCAGGAACACATCAAGCTGGTTGTCGAACAGAACCCTCAGATTCCGGATCGCACAGCTTGTCTCTTGAATGGCGGTGAAGACCCGACGCTGGCACTTTTTCATTGCGCAAAGCGCCTGGAGGCCGATGGCTGCAGCACATTGATCGTGCCCTGCAACACCGCTCATGCATTCTTGCCATATCTTGAGCGCTTCATCAAGATCCCGTTTATCAATATGCAGCAGGCGGCTTTGGATGAAATCCAAAACAAACTAGGCACGCGCGCCAAAATTGGATTGCTGGCAACAACGGGAACCGTGCAGACAGGTATTTATGGTGATAAAGCCAAAGCCATGGGCTTACCGATGTTTGTGCCTGATGATGTGCATCAGGAGCGTGTTATGGCAGCGATTTACGGACCTCAGGGAGCGAAAGCTGGTTACACGAACGGCATTTGCCGAGAGGATCTGATTTCAGCCGCTGAATATCTGGTAAAGACTCATGGCTGCAACTGTCTCATTCTGGGCTGCACCGAACTGCCGTTGATTCTTGATGAATCCGACGATTTTGAAGTTGCCGGCAGTCGAGTCATTGTCGTCGACCCAACGGCAGCCCTTGCTCGGAAGGTGGTAAAGACTGCTGAAGATGCCTATGCCGCTACCGGTATCCGCTGATTAATGATTTGTGGCGGGGCATCTCTTGATATGTGAGGTGTCCCGCTGTTTTTTTATAGGTGTATGTAATGCAGCAGAAAAACTATCCGCAAATGCCGTCCATAAAGGTTGCATTTTTAGGTCTGGGTGTCATGGGGTATCCCATGGCGGGGCACCTGGCTCGCGCCGGGTTAGATGTATGTGTCTACAACCGTACTGCTGCTAAGGCAACTAAATGGGCCGCTGAGTTTGGCGGCCGGACTGCTTCAACTCCCCGAGAAGCGGCGTGTGGAGCTCAATTTGTATTTGCCTGTGTCGGCAATGACGATGATCTGAGAAGCGTTGTGTTGGGTGAAAATGGGGCTCTGGCAGGCATGGACCCCGGCAGTGTGTTCGTAGACCATACTACGGCAAGCGCCGTGGTTGAGAGAGAGCTCTCCCAGAAAGCCGCTGAACGTCAGATCGGGTGGGTGGATGCTCCCGTGTCCGGCGGGCAATCTGGTGCAGAGAATGGCTGCTTAACCGTGCTTTGCGGCGGTACGAATACGGATGTCTCGGCAGCAGAACCGGTGATGCGTGCTTATGCTGCTCAAATTACGCATTTTGGTGCTGTGGGTTCCGGTCAGCTTGCAAAGATGGTGAACCAAATCTGCATAGCGGGATGTGTGCAGGGACTGGCAGAGGGGTTGGCATTCGGCATACATGCAGGACTAGACATGCCGAAACTCATCCAGGCGCTCTCCGGGGGCGCAGCATCCTCTTGGCAGATGATCAATCGGGGAGCCACGATGGTCGAAGGTAAATTCGATTTTGGATTTGCTGTGGATTGGATGCGTAAAGACCTGGGGATCGCGTTGGCAGAAGCCGAACGAAATGGCTCTAAGCTTGATATCGCGAAAATGGTTGACAGTTACTACCAAGAAGTGCAGCAGATGGGCGGTGGCCGTCTTGATACTTCAAGTTTAATTATGCGGCTTTATTCGATATCATATAAACCAATATTAAATCGAAAATATTGAATATAATTTCAGATTACTTACAGTAAAAATACTTCAAGGACAAATATCATGCCTGACGTGTCAGTTTTAACACCCATATATAATACAGATCCTACCATATTGAAAATAACAATAGAATCAATATTAAACCAAAGTTTTAAGAATTTTGAATTTATTATTTTAAATGATTCTCCGGAAAATAGTGAAATTGAAGAAATAGTAAGATCTTACAATGATCCTAGAATACGATACTTGAAAAATAAAAAAAATTTAGGCATTTCAGAAAGCAGAAATGTGTTGTTGCATGCGTCTAGAGGTAAATATATTGCAATTCTTGATCATGATGACATTTCTAAGGTTAATCGTCTTGAAAAACAATTTCAATATTTAGAAAATAACCCATTTATTGGTGTTGTAGGTTGTTGGATAAAAGTTAAAGGCAATAGTGTTGATCGCACGATAAGATATCCCATCGAAAATATGGATATCAAGCGAAAAATGATGTCAGATTTATGCATTCCTCATAGTGGGTGCATGATTCGAAAAGCAGTCATGATAGAAAATGATATTTGCTGGGAAAAGAATAGTTTCCCTGCAGAAGATTATTTGTTAATGATAAGGTTAATGCAATATACGATGTTCCACAATATTCCTGAAGAGCTTCTTATTTATAGAAAACATGCTTCCAACACAGGTGATGCTGCGTCAGATAAGATGGCAGATAGTGCCGCTCTTATAAGATGTATTGCAGAAAAAGAATATCCTTATCTCTTAAGAAAAACAAAGTGGATTTTACTCTTTAATTGTATACCATTTATTCAAATAAGGCAAAGATCCGGAGATATGAGATATTTTTTGTTTGGGTACATTCCTATTTTTAGAATAAAATAATTTGTATATAAATACCATCACATAAAATACATAAAGGTGAATGAGATGAAGAATTATGAAATGTCATTTTTAGGAAAGATGAGATATCTCTGTTATTCAATAACCCATTCTAAAAAACGATCATCTAAAAATTTTTATAAATTTACTACTCCCAATTTCCCAATAATAAAAAATCCCAAAATTGTTATGGTTTTATTGGTTAGGGATGAATCTGACATTGTGGAAAAAAAATATTAGATTTCATAAAGCAATGGGAGTTGATTGTTGCATTGTTATGGATCATTGTAGTAAAGATGGAACAATTGAGATTATTAAAAAATTACAATGTGAAGGGCTTGTTCAAGAACTAATTGAAGAGAAAAGTGAAAAATATGAACAAAGTAAATTTGTCCATCGAATGATTAATTTAGCCATTAAAAAATATCATGCAGATTATGTCATTCCAATCGATGCGGATGAATTTTGGTGTCCAGAAGGTGGAAATTTCAAAAAAATAGTATCTTCATTTAAAGGTAATTTATTATATGTTCAAATGTTTAATATGCTGGATTTAGAAGAATGTTGGACAAATAATGAATTAATGGTGATTCATCCTTTAACTGAGAGCCAAATTGATGATGCCGTTAAAAAAGGAACATTGAGTCCGTTTAATCAATTTAATCGGCAACTTTGTAAAGTTATTATTAGAGCATCAGAATACGTCGGTATCGAGATTGGAAATCATTCAGCAACGATGAAACAAAATTTCTCGAAGACTGAATCAAAAAATATAAGGATAATGCATTTTTCTAATAGAGGATATGACCATTTTAAGAGAAAGTTTATTTTTGGAGGAGAAACTTTGCGGCGAACGGGGATGCCTAAAGGGACAGGTATTCATTGGCAATATTTTTATGATCAATATCGCCTTGGAGAGTCACCTTCAAAATTATATAATTTATTTAGAGGGAAAAATCTTGAAGAACATTTGATCAACAAATGTTGCGTAACCAATACAATAATACGTGATTTTTTTGATTTAAATAATATTAAAGTTAACTTTCCGCATGTGTTAACAATTGAGGAAACTCTTTCACTTATTATTGATAATAAATTGTCTATTGCACGATTTGGAGATGGTGAATTTGACATAGGATTTACTCATCAAAACAAGGATGACCCATATCAGAATGCTAGTAGGCAATTATCAGATAAATTGGAAATGGTTTTAAAAAGTGATGACGCTAACTTGTTGGTTTGCATACCTTCGGGGCCCTTTAGATCTGAAAATGAAAAAATAATAGATGGATCAATTTTTACTTGGTGGGAAAATTATTGGGTAAAAAACTTCAAAATTTTAAAAAAATATTTGACTCGTGCAAATTACGGTAATGCTTTTATTTCTCGGATTGAGTTATTTCAACATTGTAATATTGATCAAATAAAAAAAATATGGGAAGGTAGAGATGTAGTTTTTGTGCGATCAGAAGATAGGCGTTTTATTTTTGTTAAAGAACTGTTTGATAATATAAATAGTTTTACGACAATTGATATCCCTTCAAGGAATGCATTTTCTGAATATAATAGAATTTTAAATGACTGCAAGAAATATGATCACAATGTTTTGTTTTTTATAAGTGCTGGTCCTACAGCTACTGTGTTGGCTTATGATTTAACAAAATTGGGGTATCAAGCTTTAGATTTGGGTCATTTACCCAACTGTTATTTGCAATTTAAAGGCGGTAAAGTTCCTGAAATGTTGCCGATATCAAAAATAGAGTTCTATAAAAAAGAAAATAGATTAAGTAGAAAAATTTCTTCATGGTATAAAAGAAATTTTAGAAAGTAACGGGAATTAATAACAATAATGATTGATTTAACAAATTTATATTGTATGAAAAAAGCGGAAATTATTATCCCAGTATTTAATGTTGATAGATATATAAATGAGTGCCTTAAATCTGTGCTTTCTCAGACTCATAAAAATTTTATTATTTTTGCTGTGGACGATGGGTCAGTCGATAATTCGAGTAAAGTGCTAGACAATATTGCTGAGACAGATGATCGGGTTTATGTGATTCATCAAAAAAATTTAGGAGTGTCAGCAGCAAGAAATAGAGCTCTTGATCTAATTGAAAAAGATGGATCATTTGATTATGTCTTCTTTTTAGATGCCGATGATTATTTAGATCAAAATTTTTTGCAATTAATGATCAAGGCTATGGAGTGTAATGATGTTGATTATGCCGTTTGTGCGTGGAGGAGCTTTGATAAAGATGGGTTTATAAAGGTAGATTATATAATGCCATCCAGCGTTTTCTTGGATCGGAAAGCTATTCTAAAGAAATTTCTTGAAAGAGAAAAAAACAATTTTGGGAAAATTGATCCAACATATTCAAGATTTATTGCCACCAAGGGATTTAGAGCAAAGTCTATATTAGGATTACGATTTAATGAGAATTTAAAAAGGTGCGAGGATCAAGATTTCTTCTTTTTGGCATGGGAAAAAATCAAAAATGGTGTTATTGTTCCAGAGTTTTTATATTACTATCGATTAAGAAAAAGCTCTCTGAGTCACTCTACGGGATGGAAAATGGCAGATCTATTATGCTATGAGTCATGGTACATAAATTTTTTAGAGGACAAAGATTTCCCTCGAATGTCTATGTTAATAGCAGTTCTAGATTTATGGTGGGCTGGAGTTCGGCAATGTTATGTGACCGATTGTAATAAAAAAGAACTTCAACTCATAAAAGAAATTTATGATAATATCAGGTCAGATTCTTGTTTTAAAAATCTTTCAAAAAGATGGCGTTTTAGATTTTTTACTTACAGTCTTGGCGCTATTGCTCTTAAATTATCATTTGCTCTAAAGAAACGGCGTGTGAGTAATGCCGAATATGAAAAATATTTTGAATAATAGATATTTAAAAAAGTTCAGGAGAAACAATAATGAAGGGAATTATTTTGGCTGGTGGTAGTGGAAGTCGTTTAAGTCCTATGACGGATATTGTGTCTAAACAGTTACTTCCTGTGTATGATAAGCCAATGATTTATTATCCTCTTTCTACTCTTATGGATTTAGGAATTCGTGAGGTACTTATCATTTCAACCATGCGTGATCTTCCAAATATTAAAATGCTTTTAGGGGATGGAAGTCGTTTGGGGATGCAATTAAGCTACTGTGTACAGGAGAAACCTAATGGAATTGCTGAGTGTTTTTTGATTGCTGACGATTTTATCGATGAACCAGTTGTATTGATCCTTGGTGACAATATATTCGTTTTAAGTGATGAGCTTTCGCAACTTCGTCATTTAACACAAAGTGAAAATATAGATAAGGCTCAGATTTTACTTTGTTCAGTAAAAGATCCTGAGCGATTTGGTGTGGCTGATTGTAATGAAGATGGGGATGTAGTTCGTCTCATTGAGAAACCCAAAATTCCGACTTCTAATTTGGTGTCAGTAGGACTCTACTTTTATCCTCTAGATGTAGTAGAAAAGACAAAAAAATTAATGCCATCATCTAGAGGTGAGCTCGAAATAACGGATCTCAATAATCTTTACCTCAAAGAGGGAAGACTTCATGCTGTGCAGATGAATGATAAATCTCGATGGCTTGATGCAGGCACTCCTGATTCGCTTCTTGAGTCTTCAGTGATGATAGAGCAAGAGTATCGGGAACATAAAAATCCGGTAGGTTATATTGAAGTATTGGCACTACGTCGTGGTTTGATCAATGAAGAACAATTTGAATCGATTCTTCAAAAAATGAAAGTAGGAATTCCTTATCGAGAACACCTTCGTTCCCTGGCTGCTATTTCTAATATGAGAGATTGAATAAGTATGAAACGTATTGATACTGAAATTCCAGGAGTATTTATACTTGAACCACGAGTGTTTAAAGATGCTCGTGGTTACTTTGTTGAAACTTGGAATGAACGAGTATTTGCCGAACTTGGTATTCAAGCTAAATTCGTACAGGACAATGAATCTTTCTCTCAGTACGGTGTTATTCGTGGTTTGCATTTCCAAAAGGCAGAGGCTACCCAAGCTAAGCTTGTACGAGTCCTTCATGGAGAGGTACTTGATGTAGCGCTCGATTTACGTATGGGATCGCGTACCTTTGGCAAACATGTTGCAATTCGGTTATCCGGAGAAAATCACAGGCAACTATATATTCCTCGCGGGTTTGCACATGGTTTTGCTGTACTTTCGAAAACAACGCTGTTTGTATACAAGTGTGATAATTTCTATACACCAACCCAGGATGGCGGCATTCTCGCTACTGACCCAGCGCTGAAGATTGATTGGATGATTCAAGAAAAAGATCAAATTTTGTCAGAGAAAGATCGTAAAGCTCTGTCGTGGGCGAGATATTGCGCAGATCCAGTTTTCCATATAGAGGATTTTTCATGATTTTTATCACTGGATCCAAGGGGCAATTGGGAAGAGCTGTGGTTGAGGAGGCAACCAAGAGAGACATTTCGTATACAGAATTAAGTCGTTCAACTTTAGATATTTCAAATAAAGAGGCTGTTGATGAATATTTCAATGACCGTGGGGGACGAAGTGACTGTATTGTAAATTGCGCAGCATATACACTGGTGGATACAGCCGAAGACCATCCAAGTGAAGCCTATGTTGTTAACGCCTATGCTCCATGGGTATTAGCACAAACTAGGTTGCCCGTTTTGCATGTGTCAACAGACTATGTTTTTGATGGCACTGCTACATCCCCATATCATATTGATGCACATTGTGCGCCTATTTCTGTTTATGGACTCAGTAAACGAGCGGGTGAAATGGCACTTCTCGCGGCAAGAACTAAGGGTGCCATTGTGCGAACATCCTGGTTATATTCAGCGCGTCCTGATACGAAAAATTTCTTTCATACAATACGTCGATTAGCGAAAACTGCTAACAAACTTACTGTAGTAAATGATCAAATCGGCGCGCCAACTTTAGCTGAAGATTTGGCTGCCGCTCTGCTAGATCTTTATGAGAGAGGTGCTCATACACATCAAATGCATATACTTCATTTTTCCAATGCAGGAAGATCTACATGGTATGACTTTGCTACAGCGATTATGAAAGAAACTGCTTCAACTGTAAAAGTAGAACCTATATCCAGCTCCCTTTATCCCACGAAGGCAAAACGTCCTGCATACAGTTTATTGGATCTTACTACAATATATATGACATATGGAATAAAGCCACGTCATTGGCTTGATGCGCTTAGTGATGCTGTGAGCTGTATTTGCCAAAATAATACTAATAAAGAGAAAGTTCGATGAATAACTTTAATCAAACAATTCTTGTTACTGGTGGTGCAGGCTTTATCGGAGCTAATTTTATCGAGTATTTTGCAAAAAAATACCCGATGATACGCCTTGTTAATCTTGATGCTATGACCTATGCTGCACACCAACAAGCAGTGGATATACAGGACGATATGAATAATGTTGTACTGATAAAAGGCGATATTACTGATAAAGGACTTGTCGAGTATCTTTTTGAGTCCTTTCAGGTGAATGGAGTTATTCATTTTGCAGCAGAGAGCCATGTTGATAACTCAATAACGGATCCTCTTAAGTTCGTGCGTACAAATGTTATGGGAACGGCTATTCTGCTTAATACAGCATTGCGGTATTGGAAGAAAATGAAAAGTCTCAATACCTCACGATTTCATCATATCTCAACAGATGAAGTTTATGGAAGCTTAGGGGCTGAAGGATTTTTTACTGAAGAGAGCCCATATTCTCCAAATAGTCCTTATTCTTCAAGCAAAGCATCTTCCGACATGTTGGTACGTGCACATGTGCACACCTATGGAATGAACGCAACAGTTTCAAATTGCTCAAATAATTATGGACCATGGCAACATGCGGAAAAATTTATTCCAACTGTTATTCGAAAATGTTTAAAACGCGAACCAATTCCCGTTTATGGAACCGGAAAGAATATTAGAGATTGGCTCTGGGTAGGCGATCATTGTCGTGCTGTTGATTTAATTTTTCACCAAGCGGCGCCGGGTGCACGTTACAACGTGGGAGGGCATTGTGAGCGAAGTAATCTCGATATTGCTAAAGGAATCTGCAGACTGCTCGATGAAATGCACCCTTGGAGCGGTCATCAATACCGAGAGCTCATCACCTTTGTTGACGATAGGCCAGGACATGATTTCCGATATGCCGTCGATGCGCAAAAACTGGAACGAGATCTCGGGTGGACGCCCGCAATGCCGTTCCTTGTCGGACTGAAGCAGACTGTGGAGTGGTATCTCGCACGGTATCAGGCAGCAAGGGAAATTTGATTGAAATGTGCCGTGATCTCCGAATGAGGGATCTGACGGCGGTAAAATCAAAAATTCAACACAATTCAATATCAGAGGTTCGCCAAGCGGTGAAACCTCATTTTTTCCCTCTTGGAATTCGGCGATGAGTGAAATCACGGAAGCTCAGACTGGGCGCGCAACCAACTTCATCCGCAACATTATTGAAGAAGATCTTGCTGCCGGCGTGAATCAACCCCGGCTCTGGTGCGGGCATCCTGCGCCTTATTCCGAACAGGCCGCCAATGGGGTGCCTGATCCGGCCAAAATTCGTACGCGCTTCCCGCCGGAACCGAACGGTTACCTGCATATTGGGCACGCCAAGAGCATCTGCCTGAACTTCGGTCTGGCGCGTGACTACGACGGGCGCTGCCATATGCGCTTTGACGATACCAATCCGGTGAAGGAAGATCAGGAGTACGTTGACGGCATTCTTGACAGCGTACGTTGGCTCGGTTTCACGTGGGAGCATGGCGGAGAGAAAAATCTCTATTTTGCAAGCTCTTACTTCGAATACATGTATCAGTTTGCAGAGCATTTGGTTCGCACTGGCTACGCTTATGTCGATGAGCAGACTGCAGACGAAATGCGTGACAATCGCGGCACGCTGAAGGAACCCGGCAAAAATTCACCGTATCGTGATCGCCCGATTGAAGAAAACTTGCGGCTCTTCCGTGAAATGCGTGAGGGCAAGCATGCGGAGGGCTCAATGGTGCTGCGGGCGCGCATCGACATGGCCAGCCCCAACATGAATCTCCGTGACCCGGCGATCTACCGCATTCGTTTTGCCGAACACCATGCAACGGGAGACAAATGGTGCATCTATCCGATGTATACGTTTGCGCATCCGATTGAAGATTCGCTTGAAGAAATCACGCATTCCATTTGCACTCTGGAGTTTGAGGATCAGCGTGCTTTCTATGACTGGGCGCTTGAGCGCGTGGTTCCGGTACTGCGCACGCCGCAGTTCGAGGAAGCCAAGGGTATCCTCACTCAGATGAAGGACTGTACGCACCCCAAAGCTGCTGAGTTTGCCGCTGCTTGCTTTGCTGCTCGCGAGAAACTCGGCCAAAGTGCTGTTGAACAGAATGCTGCAAGTATTCTCAATGGGTGGACAAATGGCGTCCCGGATGTGTCTGACCCTTCAGTCAAGGCACTTTTTGAACTGCTCACAGATCATCCTGAACACTTCACGCCGCTTCTTCAGTCGGCGCTTTCTGCTGTTATTCGTCCCAACTTTTTCCTGCTTTCACATCAGTATGAATTCAATCGTCTGAGTCTCACCTATGTTGTGGTGAGCAAGCGTAAGCTCATTCAGCTGGTGAAGGAAAAGTATGTCGATGGTTGGGATGATCCTCGCATGCCGACCATCATTGGCTTGCGTCGACGCGGCTATACACCTCAAAGTATGCAGATGTTTGCTGAACGCTGCGGCATCTCAAAGGTGTCTGGCGGATGGATCGATTACAGCGTTCTCGAGCAGTGCCTGCGCGAGGATCTCGAAGGCTGTGCACATCGCCGTATGGCTGTGATGAAACCTTTGAAGCTCATTATTGACAATTACCCCGAGGGGCAGTCTGAAGAGCTGGTTGCAGAGAATCACCCGCAAAAGCCTGAAATGGGTTCCCGCAGCATCACGTTCTCTCGTGAACTCTGGATTGAAGAAACCGATTTTGCTGAAGTGCCGCCCAAGGGTTTCCGTCGTTTAACGGTGCCGGCGGACGGTTCTCCTGCTAAACCCGTGCGCTTGCGCTACGGGTATGTGATCGTTCCGACATCTTTTGAAAAGGATGCAGCGGGACGTGTGACGGTTGTTCACGCGAATTATTTCCCTGAAACCAAATCCGGCACGGAAGGCTCAATGTCCGTGAAGACCAAGGCTACGATTCATTGGCTGGATGCCCAGACTGCTCGTGCGGCGGAATTCCGGGTGTACGACCGACTCTTTAATGAGCCGAATCCTGAAGCGGGTGAAGGATCGTTCCTTGATCATCTAACCCCCAACTCCAAGACGATTCTTCAGGGTTATGTGGAGCCTTGCACTGCTGATGCAGCCAATGAAGAGCGTTTCCAGTTTGAGCGAACGGGATACTTCGTTGCTGATCGTAAGGATCATGCTCCCGAACATCCGGTCTTCAATCTCTCTGTGGGTTTGCGCGACTCTTGGGGGAAATAATTCGAAAGAATTAATGCGAGGGGCCTAAGCAGCAAATGAGATTTAACCCGTAGATTTCATTTTTCACTGTGATAATATGACCCGTCAGCTGAGCTGACGGGTTTTTACTGTCGGCTCCTGAAGCAAAGACTTCTGCCGGAATCGGTTTTAAAGAGTTCCAGGCAAGTCACCGCACACAAATACTCGAGGAATTTGACATCATGAAGAAGATCATCGTCGCTACCGCTGCCGCTCTGCTCGCCGTCGGTGCCCAGGCTGCCACCTACAAAGATGGCTCCTACACGGGTGAAGGCAAGGGCCGCGAATCCGTGATCACCGTTCAGGTCGACGTTAAGGGCGGCAAGATTGCCGACGTCAAGGTCGTCAAGCACGGCGAAACGGAAATGATCATCGCTGCTCCGATCGAACAGATGATTCCGGAAATCGTCAAGAAGAACGGCGTTGAAGGCGTTGACTCCGTCGGCGGCGCCACGCTGTCGTCCGAAGGCATCAAGGCTGCCGTTAAGGACGCCCTTTCCAAGGCCCAGTAATTCGGCTTAAGGACAGCGGCTTCTCCTGAAGCCCTGAATCCGAAAAGGAGGATTCTCGCATCTGCGGCGTCCTCCTTTTTTGTTGTCTGAGCTTCCTATCTCTGTTCTGATACGTGATGTTTGCAAGAAAAATCTTTTGGCTTGCCGCGGCTGCGGCGCTCTGTGCCTCGTTACCGGTATTTTCTATTCATGCTGCAGAAACGGCAGCTGCTGCCGAGTCTGAGCAGCAGGAAGCCAAAGAATACGAATTAGACACAACGACCTTCCATATGGGAACGGTTGTCCAGATCAAAGTCTTTGGGAAGACACCAGAAGAGACGAAGCGTTTTGCGCAAATCGTTGAGGACGAGGTCGTGCGCTTTGACGACATGATGAGTGTGCATAAGGATTCTCCCCTCAACAATGTCAATAAGCATGCCGGCGAGAAGGTGGAAGTCACGTCCGAAATCGCCGAGATGACTCGGGAAGCGCTCACTATTGCAGACATGACCCATTCGGCATTTGAGCCGATGATTGGACCGTTGGTGAACCTTTGGAAGATCGGTTTCGGCGGCGATCATGTGCCGAGTGATGAGGCGATCAAGGAAGCGATTCGCCGAGTGGATCATCGCCACGTCCGTGTGACGGAGGAGAACGGCAAGTGGTTCATGCAGATTGGCCGCGACCAAAATGTTGATATGGGCGCTATTGCTAAGGGCTACATTGGACAGAAACTTGCAGAGAAACTCAAGGCTGCCGGAGCTGCACATGCGCTGCTTGATTTGGGCGGCAATATCGTAGCAATGGGGGAAAAATACCCGGGAACGCCATGGCGCATTGGTCTGCAGAGTCCCGATAAGAGCCGCGGCGCCTACTTTGCTGTGGTTGCGGTGAGCGACACAAACGTTATTACTTCTGGTGCATATGAACGCAACTTCGAGAAGAACGGCCATCGCTATGGGCATATTCTTAACCCCACAACAGGCCAGCCAGTAGCAACGGACATTGCATCTGTGACGATTGTGGATAAAAACGGTGCTCGGGCGGATGCTCTTTGCACGGCTCTCTTTGCTATGGGATGGGAGAAGGCTGAGGCGTTTTTGCTTGCCCACCCTGACGTGCATGCGGTGCTGCTTAGGGACAATTTGAAGGATGTGCTTGTAAGTGAAGCACTCCGCGATAAGATTCAGCCATACGACCCTGAAGTGAGCATTCGTTTGCTGAAGCAGTCTTAATTCATACTGCCTCCGAACTGCGGCGCTCCTTCTTCAACAAGGCCTGTTGAGGAACCGGGCGCCGTTTTCATTTCTGCATGCCTTTCTTTGTTTTACGCTGATGCCGTCTCCACGTTTCGTTCACCTGCGTTTCCACTCTGAATACTCAATTACGGACGGTATTGTCCGCATTGACCCCATGATCCATGCCGTCCTTGAGGGTGGCGGTGCTGCAGTGGGCATCAGCGACTTGATGAACGTTTTTGGCGGCCTGCGCTTTTATACGCATGCGCTGGCGGCAGGGCTGAAACCCATTCTTGGGTGTGACTTAAAGGTCATTAATCCGAAGGATCTCAATAAACCCTTCCGGTTGGGGGTCCTTTGCATGAATCACGAGGGCTACCATTCGCTCTCAGTGCTGCTGACCAAGGCATTCTTGACGAACAATGATGCAGCTCGAGGTTTGGTGGATCCCAAATGGTTTGATGGCGACGGATCCGAAGGGCTCATTGCATTGTCGGGCGCTGCGCAGGGCGAATTGGGTTCTTTGCTGTTAGGCAAGAAGTGGGCGCTTGCTCACGAAGCAGCAGAACGCTTCAAAGCTCAATTTCCGGGCCGCTTTTATGTTGAACTGCAGCGTGCCGGTCGTCCGACAGACGAACTCGCCACGGCTCGTCTAGCGAACTTCGCGGTTGAGGAACAGCTGCCAGTGGTAGCCACGCATCCTATTCAATTCCTAAAGCCCGAAGACTTTGAAGCACATGAAGTGCGTTGTTCGATTGCCGAGGGCTACACGCTGCAGGATCCACGACGCGTCAAGCGCTATACGCCGGAACAGTACTTGAAAAGTGAAGCCGAGATGTGCGAGCTCTTCGCAGATATTCCGGTCGCCATCGAAAATACAGTGGAAATTGCCAAACGGTGCAATTTGGACGGCGTGCTTTCTAAGCCTCAATTGCCGCTTTTCCCGACGCCCGACGGCATGTCGCTTGACGACTATATCGATCAGCTTTCAAAGGAAGGTCTGCAAAAGCGCCTCGAGTTTTTGTATCCAGATCCGAAGGTTTTGGAAGAAAAGCGTCCGCCCTATGACAAGCGCCTTGAATATGAGCTTGGCATTATTAAAGGGATGAAGTTTCCTGGTTACTTCCTGATCGTGCAGGACTTTATCAATTGGTCGAAGACGCATGGCGTGCCAGTGGGGCCAGGCCGAGGGTCCGGTGCAGGTTCGCTCGTCGCTTATTCGCTCGGCATTACGGATTTGGACCCCCTTCATTTCGACTTGCTGTTTGAACGCTTCCTGAATCCGGAACGCGTCTCCATGCCTGACTTTGACGTCGACTTTTGTCAGTACAACCGAGACCGTACGATTGACTACGTCAAGCGAACCTACGGTGTGGATGCCGTGAGTCAGATTGCAACGTTCGGCACTTTGGGGGCCAAGGCGGTTGTGCGTGATGTGGGGCGTGCACTAGACGTCCCATATATGAAGACGGATGCGCTTGCGAAGCTTATCCCCATGCAGCCGGGGCGGAACATTTCTCTCGACGATGCAATTGCCGAGGTGCCGGAATTCAAAGAGGCAATTGAACGCGATGACGAATATAAAGAAATCATTCGACTTGCCAAACCCTTGGAAGGTCTGACTCGGAACCTCGGTATGCATGCCGGCGGCGTGCTGATTGCACCAGGGAAGCTCACGGATTTTTGTCCGCTCTACAACTCCGACGGGCGTCCCGAAAACACTATCAGTCAGTTCGACAAGAAGGACGTGGAAAACGTTGGTCTTGTGAAGTTTGACTTCTTGGGGCTCACTACACTTTCGATTCTTGCCAAAGCAGTAGAGATCATCGACAAGCTCTATCCAGAGCAGCATTTTGAACTTGAACGTATTCCGGTTGACGATGCGGCGACTTATGAACTCTTCCAGCAAGCCAATACGGCCGCAGTGTTCCAGTTTGAATCGGATGGCATGCGAGGACTTTTGAAACAGGCGCGTCCAGATCGACTAGAAGACTTGGTGGCTTTGAATGCACTTTACCGTCCGGGCCCAATGGACCTGATTCCGTCCTATATCGATCGAAAATTTGGGCGGGAAAAGGTTGAATACCTTGACGACCGGATGGAACCGGTCCTTAAGGAAACCTACGGCATCATGGTCTATCAGGAACAGGTGATGCGTATGGCTCAGGTGGTGGGCGGTTACTCATTGGGCGGTGCAGATTTGCTGCGCCGCGCAATGGGTAAAAAGAATGTCGAAGAGATGAAGCGCCAGCGCGCTGTTTTTATTAAGGGTGCAGGAGAAAGAGGTGTAAAGGAATCGGTTGCCACCGAGATCTTCGACTTGATGGAAAAGTTTGCGGGCTACGGTTTTAATAAGTCCCACGCCGCAGCTTATTCTTATGTCGCATACCAGACGGCATATCTCAAGGTTCATCACACAGCGGCATTCTTTGCTGCCAACTTGTGCATGGTGATGGACGACGGTGACAAGATGAAGGCACTGATCGATGACGCTCGAGCAAACGGTGTGGACTTCAGACTGCCGGACGTGAATGTGAGCGAATGGTTCTTCTCCGTGCCGACAGAAAACGTCATTCAGCTTGGTCTTGGTGCGATTAAAGGTATCAACCGTGCTTTAGTTGAAGCAATTGTGTCCGAGCGCGAAGCGAATGGACCATTTGAAGATATTTTTGACTTTGCTGCTCGTGTAGAAGGCGTCAATTTTCGCATCTTTGAAAGCATGGTACGTGCAGGGGCGTTTGATTCCACAGATGCAGATCGAGGCAAGCTTTTCAGCAACATTAGTAATGCATTGCAGGGGGGTGCCGCTGTACGTCAAAGCGCTGGTCAAGACAGTCTTTTCGGCGGAGAGGAGACTAAAAAGATCGTCAATTGGGTAGAGGGCGAACAGTGGTCTTTCCGCCGAAATCTAGAAGAAGAGATGACGGCATTCGGCTTCGCACTTTCCGGTCATTTCTTTGATGAATATAAGGACGATCTTCGGGCAATCGGATGCATGCCGCTTGATGAGCTTCAGGTCAGCAAAGAGAACGTTTGCGTCGGTGGGGTTATATCTTCTATTCGTCAAATCAATGGAAAACGCGGTGTAATGGGTGTCGTCGGTATTGACGATGGGACACACAGCATAGAGTTTTTCGCATTTTCGGATCTTTGGGCAACATTGAAGACCTGGATTGCGCCCAAGATGGCTGTTTGGATCAAGGGAAGGCCAAAATATGATGATTTTTCTAAGAAGGTGACTATCTATCCAGAAGAAATTATGTCAGCAGATGATGCTGTTTGCGCTCGGCTAAAAGCAATAACGATATGTGTGGATTCCGTTGATACACTGAAGACATATTTATTTTTACAGCAACGTTCTTCTAATGCAGAAGGATATGCCCCAGTTATTAATATCTCCGTGAGAACAGCTGATTTATCTGGGAATGTTCAAATTTATTCTTCTGTAGAAGCCATTAAAAAATTGATGAAGACGGTTAAGCGCAAATCAGTTGAATACGTTTGATGAATATGTTGCTATAAAAATGGCTGAGTGACAAACTCAGCCATTTTTTGCAAATAACCGGAACTCCCGGATAACTGATCCCTAATTTTTCAGCACCCGGGGCGGATTTTCCAAGCCAAGCAGCGCGAGCATATCGCGCTGCTTTTTTGTAATGGTGCGGGTCACCCATGCGTTGGCCGTGCGGCGCTTGTCAGCCTGAATCTGCTTCAAGATCGTGAAAAGACAATCGATGGAGTTATTGGGGATTTTGCGATTACCTTGCTCACGGTCGTGGGCTCCCTTAATGGCCATCATGCGCAGTGAGGTGGCTAGCGTGCACACCAGCAATTTGCCCCAGTAAGCCGTATCCGTACACCGCAGTCGATTCCCATCGACCCAGTTTTTAAATTGATTGAAATCCTGCTCAACTTGGCCGCGCAGCCGATAGATGCTTAAGGCTTTAAACGGATTGGCTTCCGCATTGGTTCGGATCGCAAAACGGCCGGCATAGCGTAAGGCGGCCTCAATGGCGTTGTCATCACGATCCCAATAACGGCGTCCTTGCGCCGTCGTTCTTTCACAAACAAAACGCTTATAAGTCAGCCATTTTTCTGGCGGTACTTGTCTGTTCGCATTTTTCAAATCCAGCACCTGCTGCACTTGTAAGCGAAGCTCTTCCATCTCAGCTTCATCGGCTTTAGGAAAGCGGTAAAGATGTAAATGCAGCGTCTTGTTGAGTGATCCATAGTCGGTGTATTGCTTCCAGGCTTCCGTGGTGGAATGGGCGTACACACGTTCGGCAGTGTCGTAAAAGCGCTGGTTATGCAGCGAAGCGTCATATCGGTCAAAGCTGCGCTTCACGATGTCCTCGCTGAGGCGAATGCCCTGTATGAACTTCACTTCCAGATCAATCTGTTTTTGGATGTTGATTAGGCTTTGATACCCCCGATCCGTCACCAAAATCACTTTCGAGAAATCAAAACCGGCATCCTTCATGCGAT